>VFQM010000137.1_pt1 | contig 92621 bp, 84 predicted proteins | sample 3512391 | NCBI WGS metagenome assembly VFQM01 (sample SAMN10412369, study PRJNA504923) | tailings metagenome | isolation source: Replicate 1 from Balatoc abandoned mine | place: Philippines | reverse complement strand
ACGAGATCGACAAGATCACCCGCAAGGCCGAAAACCCCTCGATCACCCGCGACGTGTCGGGTGAGGGCGTGCAGCAGGCGCTCTTGAAGCTGATGGAAGGCACCACGGCAAGCGTTCCGCCGCAGGGCGGGCGCAAGCATCCGCAGCAGGAGTTCCTGCAGGTCGACACCACCAACATCCTGTTCATCTGCGGGGGTGCGTTCGCGGGCCTCGACAAGATCATCGCCGACCGCCTGCAGAAGCGTTCGATCGGCTTCGGCGCGCATGTCGCCGATCCGGACAAGCGCCGCGTGGGCGAGCTGCTGGAGAAGTCCGAGCCCGAGGATCTCCTCAAGTTCGGCCTCATCCCCGAATTTGTCGGCCGTCTGCCGGTGATCGCCACGCTGCACGACCTTGATGTTCCGGCGCTGGTGACGATCCTCAAGGAGCCGAAGAACGCGCTGGTCAAGCAGTACCGCAAGCTGTTCGAGCTCGAAGACGTCGAACTCACCTTCACCGACGACGCCCTTCAGGCGATTGCCGAACGCGCGATCAAGCGCAAGACCGGCGCACGCGGGCTTCGCTCAATCGTGGAAGGCCTGCTGCTCGACACGATGTTCGACCTGCCCGACATGGAAGGCGTCACCGAAATCGTGATCGACGCCGATGTTGTCGCCGGCAAGAAGGACCCGATCCACGTCCACGGCGGGGACGCGGCGAAGAAGGAAGAAGCGGCGTAAGTGCCGGACGCTGCCGGGCCGAGCGCTGCATCGCTCGCCTTCGCGGCTCTCAGCATCGGAGTTCTGCTGGCTTCAGGCTGGTGGACTAACCGCCGCTATCGCCGCTTCGATCGGCTTCCCGGGCATTACGACTTCACGGGAAAGGCCACGCGCATGGATTCGCGCAAGGTCATGGCGTGGCTTCTGCCGGCCATGTTCAGTCTTGTGATCGCGGCAATGGCTGGCCTGCAACTGGCCATTCCCGCAGAGGCGCATAAGGGCGATCCTTCGACTCCGCTCTACCTCATCCCGACGATCCTGATCGGCGCGCAGGGCCTTGTGCTGTGGCTGCTGCACCGCTGGGCGGCGCGCCAGCCGCGCGGCTGAGCCTCGCCCGCCAACCCAAAAGCGAAAACCCCGCCCGGCCCTGGAGGTAGGCCGGACGGGGTCGGAAAGGCGCCGCCCCTCGGGTGGAGGATAGGGGGAGCTGAGGCGCGGCGCCAGCTGATGCGCCGGATCAGGCCGGCAGGAACACGCCGTCGGTCACGTGGACGACGCCGTTCGAGGTCATGACGTCAGCCTTCACCACGGTGGTCTTGCCGCCCTTGGCATCGGTAATGACGACCTTGCCGCCTTCGAGCATCGCGGTCAGAGTGCCACCCTGCACGGTGGTGATGGTCGCCTTGCCGCCGTTCGCTTCGATCAGCTTGACGAGATCGCCCGCGGTCACCTTGCCCGCCACCGCGTGGTAGGTGAGGATCGTGGTCAGCGTGCCCTTGTTCTCGGGCTTGACCAGGGTTTCGACGGTGCCGGCCGGGAGCTTGCCGAAGGCGGCGTCGGTCGGTGCGAAGACGGTGAAGGGACCGGGGCTCGACAGGGTGTCGACCAGGCCCGCGGCCTTGACCGCAGCGACGAGGGTGTTGTGCATGCCGGTGCTCATCGCGGTCTCGACGATGTTGGCTTCGGCCTTCATTTCCTTGTGATGGTCGGCGAGCGCCGGGACGGCAACGAGGCCGGTGGTGGTGGCGAGCGCCGCAGCGATGGCGGCGGTGAAGGCGGTCTTGGGGGTCATTTCGGGGAACTCCGCAAATCGTGTGTCACGTGTGCAAGCCTCTCCCGCTTGCATGCAAAACTACGCAGGGGCCGGGGCCGCGGATGCGCGATTATCGGAAATGCGGACGAGCTGCCGCATCGACGCGGCGAAGCGAGCCTTCGCGGTTCAGACGCGGTTGAAGGCGCCCTTGGCGACCACCGGCCCTGCGTCCTTGTCGGCAGGCTTGCCGCCGATCGGTTCGCGGGTCAGCACCAGTGCCGCCCCGTCGCCGAGCTTGGCGGTGACGGCGGCGGGGAGGGTCATGCTGCGCACTGTGCCCGGTTCCACCACGCCCAGCGATTGTAGCGGAGTGCCGTCGGCGGGAACCAGCCACAGCTCGTGATCGTGCACCCCGTCGGGGGTGAGGCCGATCGCGGCGACGACCATGCGCTCGCTTTCGGGGATATAGGTGACGTCGAGCCTGAGGCCGGTCTCGCCGATGGGAACGGTCGCGACCATCGGCGCGGCGGCCACGCTTTCCACCGGCTGCGGCGTCACCGCGACCTGCGCGGGAGTGAGCGCCACCCACGCCAGCGCCACCGCTGCAGCAGCCGAGGAGAGCCCCGCAACCCATTGCCAACGCCTGACTTTCGCTTCGAGCGCGACGACGTTGCCCGTGTCAGCCGCGGCTGCGGAAGGCGCAGCGGGCGGCGCTGCGGTCAGCCTTGCGGCGATGCCGTCCCACACGTGTTCGCCCGGTTCCGCGCCCGGCATGGCGTCGGTCAGCGGAGCGAACCAGTCATCCCACCACGCCTTGCGCCACGCGAATTGCGGGTCGGTCGCGTACTTCCCGCGGGCCGCCAGCAGCTCCTCGCCCTCGAGCAGGCCAAGCGACCATTCGGCGGCGATCATCGGATCGTCGCGGGTCACTTCCGGTCCGGTATCCTCTGGCCCGCTCATGCCGCCTCGCTCGCTTCGAGACAGGCGCGCAGGCGTTGGAGCCCGCGCCTGATCCAACTCTTCATCGTGCCCAGCGGCACGTCCGCCGCTTCGGCCAGTTGCGCATAGGTCTTGCCCTCGAAGAAGGCCGCACGGATGTGCCCCTGCGTCCTTGCATCCAGAGCGCCGAGGCACTTGTGGATCTGCGCGGCCTGTTCGGCATCAACCAGCAGCGCGTCGGCAAGCGGTGTCTCATCGGGAAGCGGCGCGGCCTCCTCCACCGGCACCGCGCCGCTGCGCACCTTGCCGGTGCGCAGCCGATCGATCGCGCGGTTGCGCGCAAACGCCGCCAGCCACGCGATCGGGCTCGCGCGGGCGGGGTCATAGCGGTCGGCCCGCTGCCAGAGATTGACATAGACGTCCTGCAAGGCGTCCTCGGCTTCCTTTCGGTCGTTCAAGATACGCAGGCATATGCCGAACAGCTTCACCCGCGTGGCGCGGTAAATCTCCTCGAGCGCCGCCTGATCGCCCGCGGCAAGACGCGCCATGGCATCGCGCAGCGCCTCGCGCGCCTCGTCGGTGGTGGGGCGGGGGCGGGCGGCCATCAGCAGCAGGCCCCGGCACCCAGCGCGCAAGGATCGTCCCCGCTCTCGATCTGGAGCGTCGCATGGCCGACCCCGAAGCGCGCTTCCAGCGAAGCGGCGACCTCGCGCAGGAAGCTGCCCGATGCGGGGCGGCCGGGCATGACGAGATGCGCGGTCAACGCGACCTCGGTGGTCGACATCGGCCAGACGTGGAGATCGTGGACGGCGGTGACGCCATCCAGCCCGGCCAGGTGCGACCGCACCGCATTCAGGTCGATCCGCGACGGCGCGGCAAGCAGCCCCATGGCCACGCTGTCGCGCGCGAGGCCCCACGTTCCCCACGCGACCACGGCGACAATCGCGAGGCTGACGGCGGCGTCGATCCACGCAAGGCCCGTCACAAGGATCGCGAGCCCCGCCACCACCACGCCCAGCGACACCAGCGCATCGGCAGCCATGTGGAGATAGGCCCCGCGGATGTTGAGGTCCTCCTGACCCTTCATGAACAGCATGGCTGTCAACGCGTTGATCGCGATCCCGATCCCGGCGACGACCGCCATCGCCATGCCCTGCGGTTCGACCGGGTTCATGATGCGGTGCAGCGTCTCGAACAAAATCGCCCCGATCGCCACCGCCAGCAGCAGCGCATTGGCAAGCGCGGCGAGGATGGTGGAGCTCTTGTAGCCGTAGGTGAAGCGCCCGGCAGGCGGCCGGCGCGCGGCGATGCTGGCGATCCATGCGAGCGCGAGGGCCAGCACGTCGGACAGGTTGTGGCCTGCATCCGCGATCAGCGCCATCGACCCGTAGATCAGCCCGGCTGCCGCCTCGAGAAGGACGAAGCCGGTGTTGAGCAGGATCCCGATCAGGAAGGCGCGGCCGAAATCGGCGGGCGCGTGGTGATGCCCGTGCCCGTGCCCATGCCCATGCCCATGCCCATGCCCATGCTCATGGCCGTGGCGATCATGATGATCGTGGGTATGGGCGTGCGCGTGGGCCATCGTCGTCAGTTGTAGACGCAAGCATCCAGCCCGTCACGCCTGACGATGCCGATGCGCTTCTCGATGCGGTTGCCGTGGCGGGCGAGCCAGCCGCCGGGGCCTTTCACGGACCGCTTCTTGGGGCTGGGGAGGGCCGCGGCCATGCGGCTCGCCTCGTCTCGGCTGAGGCGGGCGGCGGAGTGGCCGAAATAGCGCTGCGATCCGGCCTCGGCGCCATAGGTGCCGATCCCGGTTTCGGCGACGTTGAGGTAGACCTCCATGATCCGCCGCTTGCCCCAGACCAGTTCGATCCAGAAGGTGAACCACGCTTCGAGGCCTTTGCGGAAATAGCCCCCGCCCTGCCACAGGAAGACGTTCTTGGCGGTCTGCTGGCTGATCGAGGAACCTCCGCGGATCTTCCCGCCTTCGAGGTTCTCAGCGATAGCCTGCTCGATCGCCTCGGTATCGAAGCCCGCATGCTGGCAGAACCGCTGATCCTCTGACGCGATGACGGCGCTGACGAGGTTGCGGTCGATATTGTCGAGGCTCTCCCAGTCTTTCGTGATGCCGTTTTCGTCCATCAGCATGGTCGCGGTGACGGGAACGGGCAGCCACTTGTAGACGACCACCAGCACCAGTGTGAGGGCGACAAAACCGGCGAAGACCTTGGCCGCAGTGCGCAGGATCAGGGAGATCATGCGGCGGCTCTAGCGCAGCGCGCAGGGCGTGGGAAGCGTCGGTGGCATGGGGGCGGCATGGGGGCGGGAGGTGCTGCGGGCGAGAGGCTGGTGTTCTGCAAATGTTTCACGTGAAACATCGGGGGCGGGCACAGCGCGTTCAGGGGCCAGAGCATGTTGGAGAGAAGCGCGCCGCGCCCCATTTCCCGTTCGTCCTTAGCTTGTCGAAAGACTGCTTGTTCTTCAAGAATTTATGGCTGGGATCAAGGGGGACATACGGCCCTTCGACAGGGTCAGGCCGAAGGAAGGATTGCACGGCTCTCCAACCTGCAAAACGCCCCGGACAGGGGGCAGGGTGGGTGAGGCTGGCAGGGGTCTGCGGGGGGTCTGCGGGGGGTCTGCGAAGGGTCTGGCAGGGGTCTGTTACAGGCAAGCGCCGATCTGCGGCGATCCAACATCCACGGATCGGGTCACGCGGGCAGGAAAAAGGCCCTCTCCCCCGCGCGGGGGAGAGGGCCTGTTCATGTTACCGGCGTCAAACCTTAAGCGATGCCTCAGGCGATGCGTCAGGCAATTCCAGGCAGCAGCCGCTCACCCGCGATCCGCTGCATCGCCTTCTGGAGCTTTTCGAAGGCGCGCACCTCGATCTGGCGGATGCGTTCGCGGCTGACGTCGTATTCCTGGCTCAGTTCTTCCAGCGTCTGCGGCTTTTCCGTCAACCGGCGTTCGGTGAGGATGTGCCGCTCGCGTTCGTTGAGGCTGTTCATCGCTTCGGACAGCATTTCCATGCGCATCCGCGATTCCTCGGCATCGGCGACGGTTTCGTCCTGCAGCGGGCGGTCATCCGCCAGCCAGTCCTGCCATTCGCCCGAGCCTTCCTCGGCCCCGCGCAAGCTGACGTTGAGCGAGGCATCGCCGCCCATCATCATGCGCCGGTTCATGTTGACCACTTCCTGCTCGGGCACGCCGAGATCGGTTGCGATCTTGGTCACGTCCTCGGGGGTGAGGTCGGAATCCTCGTAGGCCTCGAGCTGCTTCTTCATCCGGCGAAGGTTGAAGAACAGCTTCTTCTGCGCCGCGGTGGTGCCCATCTTCACGAGGCTCCACGAACGCAGGATGTATTCCTGGATCGACGCCTTGATCCACCACATCGCGTAGGTCGCGAGGCGGAAACCGCGATCGGGCTCGAACTTCTTGACGCCCTGCATCAGGCCGACATTGCCTTCCGAGATCAGGTCGGCAACCGGCAGGCCATAGCCGCGGTACCCCATCGCGATTTTCGCGACGAGCCGCAGGTGGCTGGAGACGAGCTGGGCGGCAGCTTCGGGGTCCTCGTGCTCGGCATACCGCTTGGCGAGCATGTATTCCTGCTCGGCGGTGAGAACCGGGAACTTGCGGATTTCGGCAAGATAGCGATTGAGGCTCTGCTCACCGCTCAGCGCCGGGACCGGCGAGGTTTTGGACTTGGTCACTGGATTACCTAACCTTTCTAGCGTCGACCACTTGCACGGGACCCCTGCTGGGCATCGCCGTGATCTGGGCCACGGGTTATGAATATACGCGAAAACCGTTCAGATGTATGCGCGGTTTATCGATCAGAACATCTTAGTTGGTCGATCAGTTCCGCCATGTCTTGTGCCAGATTGCTCCGGAATTGCACTGTTTCGCCGGTCACGGGGTGCACGAAGCCGAGTTCGGCGGCGTGCAGGGCCTGACGCGCGAAGCCGAGTCGCTCAAGCACGGGGCGAAGCTGTTTGGGTGTGCGGCCATAGGCAGGATCTCCCAATAGCGGATGACCGATTGACGCGCAGTGAACGCGCACCTGGTGGGTACGGCCGGTTTCCAGCCGGCATTCGATCACGGCGGCATCGTCGAGCCTCTCGATGACCTTGTAATGGGTAACGGCCGATTTCCCGCGCGAGGAATTGTTGGGGAGCACGGTCATTTTCTTTCGGTCCGCGTCCGAGCGGCCGATGCGGGCCTCGATCGTGCCTTCTGCCGGATGGGGGTGCCCCGCACACACCGCGATGTAGCGGCGGTGGACGGTGTGCGCGGCGAACTGGACGGCGAGGCCTTCATGCGCGGCGTCTGACTTGGCGACCACCAGCAGCCCGGAGGTGTCCTTGTCGATCCGGTGCACGATCCCGGGGCGCGCGATGCCGTTGATCCCGCTCAATTGCCCCCGGCAGTGGTGGAGGAGGGCGTTGACCAGCGTGCCCGTGATGTTGCCGACCGCCGGGTGCACCACCATCCCCGCGGGCTTGTCGACGACGATGAGGTGCGCGTCCTCAAAGGCGATGGCGAGGGGGATGTCCTCTGCCTGCGCCGCAGCAGGCATGGCGGCGGCGAGGATGATGCGGAACGGCGTGCCGGCGGCGACCTTCAGCGATGCGGCGGTCGCGGTCTTGCCCGCGACATCGACGCGGCCCTCGTCAATCAACCCCTGCACCCGCGCGCGGGACATGCCGGTGGCGTCCGCCAGCGCCTTGTCGATCCGGGCGGGGGCGGAGATGGTGCCGGTGATGGTCTGCGGGTCAGTCACCCAGACCCCCTAACCGTTCGCCCTGAGCTTGTCGAAGGGCCGTCTTTCACTTACCCCTTTCGCATGGCGTTCTGGGCCTACATGCTCCATTGTCGCGGCGGCGCGTTCTACACGGGTCATACCGATGATCTGGATAACCGCATGGCGGACCACAAGTCGGGATTGGTGAAGGGCTTCACCAGAGACAAGCTCCCGGTTGAGCTGGTCTGGTCGCAGGATTTCCCGACGCGCTACGAGGCGATCGCGGCCGAGCGACAAATCAAGGGCTGGTCGCGGGCGAAGAAGCTGGCGCTGATCCGGGGAGATTGGGAGGCGGTTTCGCGGCTCGCTAAAGGGAAAAGCGGCCCTTCGACAAGCTCAGGGCGAACGGGGATAGAGGTTAGCGCGAAGGTGCTCGCCGCCATGCGCGCCCATGCCGCCGCCGCGCATCCGCAGGAGGCTTGCGGTATCCTGCTGGGCGCCTTCGTGACGGGGGGCGCGCGGATCACCGGGGTGCTTGAAACCCGCAACGTCCATCCCGCGCCCGCCACCCATTTCGAGATCGACCCCCAAGCCCTGATCGATGCCCACCGCGCGGCACGGTCCGGGGGGGCTGAGGTCATCGGCTACTACCATTCCCACCCGCACGGCCCCGCCGACCCTTCCGCCACCGACCGCGCCTGCGCCTCGGGCGACGGCGCGGTCTGGGCGATCCTTGCCGGGGGAGACATAAGGTTCTGGAGAGACGGGGAACAGGGGTTCGCCGCACTTCCCTTTGCCGTCTGCGATGGTTAGGTAAGGCGCATGATTTCCCGGACCGATCTCGCCGCGATGCTGTGTTCGCGCCTGTGCCACGACATGCTCTCGCCCGTCGGCGCGCTTGCCAACGGGCTCGAACTGCTCGCCGACGAGCGCGATCCGCAGATGCGCACCAAGGTGATCGAGCTGCTGGAGCAATCGGCGCGGATCAGCACCGACAAATTGAAGTTTTTCCGCCTCGCCTTCGGGGCTGCAGGCGGCTTCGGCGAGGCGATCCCGGTGGACGAGGCCAAGGCGGTGATCGATGCGCTGGCGGGCGATGCCAAGCGGGTCGATGTGCACTGGGCGATTGCCGAACCGAGCCTGCCCAAGCCCGCAGTCAAGGTGCTGCTCAACCTTGCCCAGATCGCGCTGGATTCGCTGGTGCGCGGCGGCACGCTCGACATCGGGGCGGAGCGGCGTGACGGAGCGGTCGAGATCGTCGCCCGCGCGCGCGGTGACCGGATCGCCTTCGACGAGACCATCGGCCGCGCGCTGCAGGGCGATCTTCACGAGAGCGAAATCACCTCGCGCACCGCCGCTGCGCACATGATCGCGGTGCTCGCCGAGGAGATGGACGGCGGGCTGCAATACAAGCTGGGCGACGGCGCGCTGGTTCTGGGCGCGGTGCTGCCCGAGCCCGAAGGCATGATCGGCTAGGGCGCGCGCACCGTGTCGGGGGGCACCGAAGACGACGAGCTGGTCCACCGCGAGGTGCCTTCGCCCAACCATGGTGAGCGCACGCTGCCGATCAGCATGGTGGTGCTCCACTACACCGAAATGAAGCCGGTCGAGACCGCGCTCGCCCGCATGTGCGATCCCGAAGCCTCCGTCAGCGCGCATTACTGCATCACCGAAGATGGCGAGGTGATCCGCCTGGTGCCTGAGGACCGCCGCGCGTGGCACGCAGGCGCGAGCTACTGGCGCGGCATCCCCGACGTCAATTCGGCGAGCATCGGGATCGAACTGGATCACCCCGGCCACGCGCCCGAGAATGGCGGCTACCGCGCATTCGCCGAAGCGCAGATCGACGCGCTGATCCCGCTGCTGGCGCGGATCGTCAGGCAATACGACATCCCGCGCGCCAATGTGGTGGGGCATTCCGACGTCGCGCCGATGCGCAAGGTCGATCCGGGTGAGCTGTTTCCGTGGGACCGCCTCGCCGAATACAAGCTGTGCCTGCCGAAGCCGGAATGCCTCAAGGCGGGCAACCCGTTCCACAACGATGGCAGCTTCTTCCTCGCGCTGGAACGCTTCGGCTATGACATCACCGATCAGGCCAAGGCGGTCGAGGCCTTCGAGCGGCGCTGGCGCCCCGAACGCATCACCGGCGTGCCCGATGGCGAAGTGGCCGCGATCCTGTGGCAACTGCTGCTCGACCGTGACGAGGGGCGGACTCGCTAGCTATTGCGCCGAACCGAGCCTATAGCCGCCCCTGTCAGGGGGCCTGAGGCAGCCGCGTGTCCTTCTTGAGGGCGCGAGGAAAGTCCGGGCTCCACGAAACGAGGGTGGCGGGTAACGCCCGCCGGTCGCCCGCAAGGGCGGCAAGGGAAAGTGCCACAGAGAGCAGACCGCCGATGGCCCTTCGCATCCGAAGGGGACAGGCAAGGGTGAAAGGGTGCGGTAAAGGCGCACCGGGGGGCCGGCAACGGCAACCGCATGGCAAACCCCACCCGGAGCAAGGCCGAATAGGGGCCGCGCGCCCGCCGCAAGGCAGGCAGGGGAGTTTCGCCCCGAGCGGCCCGGGTTGGCTGCTAGAGCGCCGGAGCAATCCGGCGACCAGATGAATGGCTGCCACCGCGCGGCAGGTCCCCTCGGGATACCGTGCGCGGAGACAGAACCCGGCTTATGACGGCCCCCTGACGTTTTTTGTTGTCCTATCGCTTCGCTACTTGAGGACGTTTTTGTTGTCCTACCGCTTCGCTGCTTGAGGACGTTTTGGCTGTCCTATCGCTTCGCTGCTTGAGGACGGGATTGCTGTCCTGTCGCCGCGCTGTCTGGGTCATGTCGTGAAAGAAGGAGTCCCCCCATGCAGGTGATCGGATCGACCATCATGCCGCGTCCCTCGGTCAATCGCCCGATCGCCCAGCGCCTCGCGGTGATCGCCGCGGTGGCGGTGCAGATCGGCGCGGGCTTCCTGCCGCGGGTGGGCATCGGCGAATTCATCGGTGACCGCTCGGACGCGGTGCGCACGCTCATCACCCCGGCGGGCTGGGCCTTCGCGATCTGGGGGCCGCTGTTCCTGCTCTCGATCCTCTATGCCGTGTGGCAGGCGCTTCCGGCGCAGCGCAGCAATGCGCTCCTCAGCCGCATCGCCTGGCCTGCGACCATCGCGCTGGCGGCGCAGGGGGTGTGGTCGACTTACACCCAGCTCGACAACCTCACCTTCGTCTCGGTGGCGATCATCCTCGTCTCGCTCATCGCCCTGCTGGCGGTGCTGCGCACCGTGGCGCGCGAGCCTTCGCTGTCCCCGGCCGAGCGCCTGTTCGTTGCCCCGGCCTTCGGCGCGCTCGCCGCATGGCTGACCGCGGCGAGCATCGTCAACATCGCGGCGAGCCTCAAGTATCACGGCATCGGCGGCCCGGAACCGACGCCCCTGCTGGCGGCGGTGATGGTGGGGATCGGCGCCCTGATCGCCGCCGCCGCCGTCTCGCGCCTGCGCGGCGCGCCGCTCTACGGGCTGGTCTTCGCCTATGCGCTGGTGGCGATCAACGCCGCGGGCGGTCAGCGGTTTGCCGAAGTCGGCTGGGCCGCGCTCGGCGGCGCGGTGCTGGTGCTGACGGTGACGGTGTGGCGGCTGTTCGATACGAACAACCGCCGCCACTGGTTCGGCGGTCAGGGACGCCCGACGCTGGTGTAGGCAAAGCCTGCGTTGCGCATGTCCTCGGGCTTGTAGACGTTCCTGAGGTCGACCATCACCGGCGCATTGGCGAGCTCCTTGACGCGGCGAAGGTCGAGCGCGCGGAAGGCGTCCCATTCGGTGACGATCACCACCACGTCCGCGCCCGTGATCGCGGCATAGGGGCTGTCGCACATCTCGACGCCGGGCAGCATCGGTGCGGCCGCTTCCATGCCTTCGGGATCGTAGGCTGCCACGGCAACGCCTGCATCCATCAGCGTCTGCGCCACCGCGATCGAGGGGCTGTCGCGCATGTCGTCGGTGTTGGGTTTGAAGGTGAGGCCGAGCATCGCCGCCTTCTTGCCGCGCGCGGCATCAACCCCGCCCAGCGCGTCGACGACCTTGCGGCCCATCGCCCGCTTGCGGGTGTCGTTGACCTTGACCACCGCCTCGACGATCCGCGTCGGGCTGTCGTAATCCTCGGCGGTCTTGAGCAGGGCGAGCGTGTCCTTGGGGAAGCACGAGCCGCCATAGCCGGGGCCGGCGTGGAGGAACTTGGAGCCGATGCGGTTGTCCATCCCGATCCCGCGGGAGACGTCCTGCACGTTCGCGCCGACCTTCTCGCACAGGTCCGCCATCTCGTTGATGAAGGTGATCTTGGTCGCGAGGAAGGCGTTGGCGGCGTATTTGATGAGCTCGCTGGTGCGGCGGCTGGTGAACAGGATCGGCGATTCATTGAGGAACAGCGGGCGATAGACCTCGCGCATCACCTCGCGGCCGAATTCGTCCTCGGCGCCGATGACGATGCGGTCGGGGCGCTTGAAGTCGCCGATCGCCGCGCCTTCGCGCAGGAATTCGGGATTGGAGACGACCGCCACGCGGTGAGTGGTCCCGGTCTCGGCGATGATCCGCTCCACCTCGTCGCCGGTGCCGACGGGCACGGTCGACTTGGTGACGACCACGGCGTCATTGACCAGCTTCTCGCCGACCTCTTGCGCGACGGCGTGGACGAAGGTGAGATCCGCATGCCCGTCACCCCGGCGGCTGGGCGTGCCGACGGCGATGAAGATCGCATTGGCCCCGGCGATGCCTTCGCCCAGATCGGTGGTGAAGCTGAGGCGCCCGGCCTTCACATTGCTTTCGACCAGATCGTCGAGGCCCGGCTCGTAGATCGGCATGATCCCCGCTTGCAGGCGGTCGATCTTGCCCTGATCCTTGTCGATGCAGACCACGTCATGGCCGAAGTCGGCGAAGCACGCTCCCGACACGAGCCCGACATAGCCCGAACCCACCATAGCGATCTTCATAATTCCCAGTCCTCATGACAAGCCGGCGCCGGCCGGCAGCGTCGCGCCGGCACAACTATTGCGCCTGATCCCCGTGGAACACTTCGACTGATCCCCCCGCGCTCGCGCGGGCCTGCAGTACGCGCCGCTGGTCGCTTTCGAGCACAAGGGCTGTAAGCACACCCGACCGGAAAGCGCCAGTGTCTATTCCGATGCGGTTGCCGCAATCCATCACCTTCTGGAAGATCGTGTGGCCGTGGACCACGACCTTCTCCAGCGGGCCTTCGTGGTTGAGAAAGCGCTCGCGGATCCACAGGCAGTCGCTGCGCTTCTGTTCGCCGAGCGGGCGGGCCGGATCGATCCCGGCATGCACGAAGACATAGTCGCCAGCGCGGATCATCGTCTCGAACCCGGCGATATAGTCGCGGGTCTCCTGCGGGATCACCTGTTCGAGCCGCGCGAAGATGTCCTCCAGATCGAGCGTCGCGAGCTCCTGGCGGGGGAAGCCGAAGCTCAGCACCGTTTCGGAGCCGCCATGCTTGAGGAAGTGGCGCAGGGCCTCGGGCTTCTCGAAGGCGGCGAGGAACATCTCCTCGTGATTGCCCGCCAGCACCCGCACATTGCGGACCTGCTGCCAGACCTGCGTGCGCGCGATCACGCCCGCGCTGTCCGGGCCGCGGTCGACCAGATCGCCGAGCAGGACGATGCGGTGGTCGAGCGCGGGGGCGCCTGCCATGTCCTGCTCGATCGCGGCGATCAGTGCTTCGTAGAGATCGAGCCGGCCGTGGATGTCACCGATCGCGTAATAGCGCCGCCCCTCCGGCACGGCCGGGAGCCGCGGCGGCGGAGGGGGCGAAAAAAACTCGCGCAACTTGTGAAGCATGGCCAAGGCGGGTGGTCCGGTTGTGCATCCCGGCGGGGCGGGGGCAGGTTATGGTGACGCAGGCCACCCCGCAGGTGAGGGCGCGCGATAGCCCCCTCCACGCAGCCGCGCAACCGACCCTCCGCCGCGCGCGACAAGCGGTGCGAAATTGTCGGCAGGCGGTACGCCCGAACGCCCTAATCGAGCGTGAAGCTGACCGTCGTGACCACCCGCACCTTCTTGTAGGGGCTGTCTGCCGAGCCCCAACCCCCTGCCTCGCCATCGCGGGCGGCGACTTCGAAATAGCCCTGCGTCGCGTCCTTGATCTTGCCGACGCCGGAGTTCGAATCCTCGGCGAACTGCTGCGCGGCGGCGCGCGCGTCCTTGGTCGCCTCGGCCACCATCGCCGGCTTGATGTCGTTCAGTTTGGTGAAGGTGTAGGCCATGCCCGATCCTTCCTCCAGGAACACCCCGCGCCCGACCAGATCGAACTGCCGGGCGACCGCCTTCTGCGCGCGGGTGATGTCGGTGGTGCGCAGCGCGAGCCGCTGGCGAACGGTGTAGGTGGTCAGCCCCTCGTTGGTGAAGCTGGTGACGTTGGCGCCGGTGGGCTGGAGCGCATCGGCGGGAAAGCCCAGCTCCTTGAAGAAAGCCTCGATGCTGGTGGTGTCGCGCCGCACCTTGTCCTGCGCCTCGGCAAGGCTGGTCGAGGAGGCCGAGTAGGAGATCGTCCAGGTGGCAAGATCGGCGGTGACGTCGCGCTCGGCGAGGCCGCGCACGGTGACCGCACGCTCGGCATCCTTGGCGCGCAGCAGGCCATCGCCGAGCAGGTATCCGCCCGCGATCATCCCGGCCGCAAGGATCGCCGCGGTGCCGAACCAGCGCAGGGCGGCCGGCTCCTTCAGGGCACTGGTCGTCGTATTCGCCGGTTGCATGTCGTCGCCGCTCATCGCATTGTTCCTTACAGGTTGCTGCGGTGAGTTGTGCATCAACGTCGATGAACCGTTTTTGAATGGAATGGACCCATGGTGAAATACCTCCACTCGATGATCCGCGTCGCCGACCCCGAGGCGACGGTCGCCTTCTTCAAGCTGATCGGGCTGGAGGAGGTGCGCCGCTTCGACAGCGAGCAGGGGCGCTTCACGCTGATCTTCCTCGCCGCGCCCGGGCAGGCGGGGTTGGCCGAAGTCGAAATGACCTACAACTGGCCCCCCGAAGATGGCAGCGCGGCCGAGGAATACGCCGGCGGCCGCAATTTCGGGCATCTCGCCTACCGCGTGGCGAATGTCTACGAGACCTGCCAGCGCCTGTTGGACGCCGGCCACACCATCCATCGCCCCCCGCGCGACGGGCACATGGCCTTCGTCAAATCGCCTGACGGCATCTCGGTCGAACTGCTTCAGGAAGGCCACCTGGAGCCCGCCGAGCCTTGGGTGAGCATGCCCAACACGGGCAGCTGGTAAGTCGGCAAGTGCGCGCAAGTGGCGCAATTTAAAACGATTTCATAACATAAATCATTAGACCCTGTTGCAATACTACCTCTGTCAAGGTAACTTGACGCCTTGATTGGGGAAGGGGGTCGCCTTGTCCATTGTCGATCCTGGTCTGTGGCAGGGCATCGTCCTGCTGCAGCATGAATTGCTGCTGTTCGCGGGTGCGTTCTTCCTGATTGGCGCGCTTGACGATCTGACGGTCGACGCCGTTTGGCTGTGGCTGCGGCTGCGGGGGATCGGTGTTACGCAGCAGCGCAGCCGCGCAAGCCTGCGTCAGCGACACCTTTCCGGACCGATGGCGGTGCTGATCCCGGCATGGCAGGAATCCTCGGTCATCGGCCGCACCATCGGCCACCTGCTCGAAACCTGGCCGCAGCCCGAACTGCGCCTCTATGTCGGCTGCTACCGCAACGATCCGGCAACGCTCGGCGCGGCGATCCACGCCGCCCGCGGCGATCCTCGGCTTCGGCTGGTGATCCACGGGCGCGACGGGCCGACCACCAAGGCCGACTGCCTCAACCGCCTGTACGCCGCACTGGCGCTCGACGAGGCGCGCAGCGGCACGCGCTTTGCCGCGCTGGTGTTCCACGATGCCGAGGACATGGTCGATCCCGGCGCGCTCGGGTTGCTTGACGAGACGATCGCGGGCGGCGCGGATTTCGTGCAGCTCCCGGTCGAGCCGCTGGTGCCGCGCCAGCGCGGCTGGTGGGCGCGGCAGATCGGCAGCCATTACTGCGAGGAATTCGCCGAGGCGCACGGCAAGGCCATGGTGGTGCGCGATGCGCTGGGGGCAGGTCTGCCGGGAGCGGGCGTGGGCTGCGCGGCCTCGCGCCGTGCGCTCGACTGGCTCGCGCTGCGGCACGGCGCCGAAACCGGCACTCTCGGCGATCGGCCGTTCGCCAGCGATTCGCTTACCGAGGATTACGAACTCGGCCTCGCCATCGCCGCGGCCGGCGGGCGGTGCCGTTTCATCCGCGCACGGGGTGAGGACGGGCGGCTGATCGCCACGCGCGCCTTCTTCCCCCACAGCTTCGACACCGTGGTGCGCCAGAAGAGCCGTTGGCTGCTCGGCATCGCCCTGCAGGGGTGGGACCGGGTCGGCTGGTCGGGTGGGCTCAGCGAATTCTGGATGCGCGCGCGCGACCGGCGCGGGCCGATGACCGCGCTGGTGCTGCTGATCGGCTACATGCTGGTGCTGCTGACCGGGATGATGGGCATGATGATCGCCCTGGGCTTTGCCGAGCCGCCGCCGCTCACCCCGCTGCTGGCGGCGGTGCTCACCGCCAATGCCTTCGCCTTCGCCTGGCGGATCGCGATGCGCTTTGCCTTCACGACGCGGGAATATGGCCTGGCCGAGGGACTGCTCTCGGTGCTGCGCCTGCCGCTTGCGAATGTCATCGCGATCATCGCCGGACGGCGTGCGGTGACGACCTATGTGCGCACCCTCGCCGGCAGCGCCACGTCCTGGGACAAGACCGATCATGACGCCCACCCGGCCGATCCCGGGGTGCTGGGACCGGCGCGGCCATGATTGTCCCGTTCGGCCGCGCGCCGCCCCTGGTGCGGCGGATGCGTGGCGGTCCGCTCGTGGTGGTGGCGGTGCTGATCGGCGGGTGGTGTTCGGCGCGGGCCTGGGTGTGGGAGCATCCTGCCGCGCTCGCCGCCGTGATGGCCCAGCGCGAGGTGGCCGCAGCCACGCCGCGCCTCCCGCCCCACCGCGCGCGCGCCGCGAGGGCAGCCCCGACGATTGCCGCGCTTTACGGTCCTGAAGGGGCGGGCGGCGGCGGGCGCCTTGCGGCCTACCCTGACCCTGCGGGCGATTACCGCTTTCGGCATGCCGCAGCCCCCGCTTACGGCCCCGGCGGTAACCCCCGTCGCACCGCCCGTGCCGGGCATCTGCCGGGCGTGATGCAGGCCTTCCCCCCGCTGACCGCCGCGCCGCCGCGGGACGGCGATGGCGCTTCCCCGTATTCTCCGGCGCCCGCGCGTCCTCTCGCACCGGCGCTGCCGGGTCAGCTGGCAGCGCGCGCGGCCGCACCGGGACGCTGGTCGCTCGATGGCTGGTCCTTCTGGCGGCAGGGTTCGGACGCGGCCCCGATCTCGCAGGGGCGCGTGCCGGTCTATGGGGCGAGCCAGGCGGGCGCCCTGCTGCAATATCGCCTCGCCCCCTCCAGCCGCCACGACCCCCGCCTCTACACCCGCGCCTACCGCGCGCTGGTGACCCTTGGGGAGAGCGAACTGGCGCTGGGCGGGTCGGTGCGCCCCCTGCCGCGCCTGCCGCTGCGCGTCGCAGGGGAGGTGCGCTATACCGATGCCGCCTTCTTCAGCGCCTTCCGCCCGGCTGCCTATGCCGTCACCGAACTTCCCCCGATCAGCCTGCCCTTTGGCACCGCGCTTGAGGTGTACGGGCAGGCCGGATGGGTCGGCGGGCCCGGCGAGACACCCTTCGCTGACGCGCAGGCGAGCCTTGCCCGCCCGGTGCCGATCGTCGGGCGCCTCACCGACGAGCGTCTCCGTCTGAGCATCGGCGCAGGCGCATGGGGCGGGGCGCAGCGCGATGCGCAGCGGCTCGATCTTGGCCCAAGCGTGAGGATCGACACCCGGATCGGCAAGGTGCCGGCCCGCATTTCGGTCGACTGGCGGCAACGGGTGGCAGGCGATGCCGCGCCGGGCTCGGGCGTGGCCGCGACGCTTTCGACGGGGTTCTGAGGGTTTTTGGTTTGTCGCCACCTTCGGTGGCTCAGACCGCCCGCCCCGCCTCCCCGCCCGGCCACCGATGGTACCACAATGTTGTGGTGGCCGGGTTGGGCCAAAGACAAAGACGCGGGGCGGGCGGTCTGCATCGCGCGCGAGCGCGATCGTAGAACAAGTAGCTCCCGCGGCTTTAATCCGCCTGCCGCCTCGGCTAGCCTGCCCTTCATGGACGTCTACCTGCCCATCGCGAATCTGTCGGTCAACGGGCTCTACATCGTCCTTCTGGGCGGGCTGACCGGGATCCTGTCGGGCCTGTTCGGGGTCGGCGGCGGGTTCCTGACGACGCCGCTCCTGATCTTCTACGGCATCCCCCCGACGGTCGCGGCGGCCTCGGCCGCCACGCAGGTGACCGGCGCGAGCGTTTCCGGCGTGCTCGCCCATTCGCGGCGCAAGGGGGTCGATTACCGGATGGGCGTGGTGATGGTCGGCGGCGGCGTCGTGGGCGCGCTGATCGGGGCGGCGCTGTTCAGCGCGCTGCAATCGCTGGGGCAGATCGATGTGGTGATCTCGATCCTCTACGTGCTGATGCTCGGCTCGATCGGCATTCTGATGCTGCGCGAGGCGGTGAGCGCGCTGCGCCCCGGCCTGTTCGGCAAGGGCCCGCAGGTCAGGAAGCGCCGCCACCATCCGCTCGTGGCCAGCCTGCCCTATCGCTGGCGGTTCTACGCCTCGGGGCTCTATATCTCCCCGCTTGCGCCGGCGATCCTGGGGATGCTGGTCGGCATCCTCACCATGCTGATGGGGGTGGGCGGCGGGTTCCTGCTGGTCCCGGCGATGCTCTACATCCTCGGCATGAGCGGCAACGTCGTGGTCGGCACCTCGCTGTTCCAGATCCTGTTCGTGACCATGGTCACCACCATGACCCATGCGCTCACGACCAAGTCGGTCGATCTCGTGCTGGCCGCGCTGCTGCTGCTGGGATCGGTGCTGGGCGCGCAGTTCGGGACCCAGATCGCGCTGAAGGCCCGGCCGGAACTGCTGCGCCTCGCACTCGCCACGCTGGTGATCCTGATCGCCTTGCGGATGCTCTACGGCCTCGGCGTGCAGCCCGACGAGATCTACACCGTGGTCCCGCTTTGAGGGGGCGCGCGTGAGGCTTGCGGTCCGGCTCATCCTGCTGGCGCTGATGTGGGGCGCGCTGACCGCCGCCCCCGCCCGCGCCCAGCGCGAGCCGGTGCTGGTGCCCGCTGTCAGCCAGTCGCGGATCGAGGTGCGGCAAGGCTTCACCGGCGCGCGCCTGCTGCTCTACGGCGCGGTGATCGACCCGGCCCGCACCGGTGCGCGGGCCGAGGATTACGACATCGTCGTCGTCCTCAAGGGTCCGACAGAGCCGGTCCGCATCCGCGAGAAGGAGCGGATCGTCGGCATCTGGGCCAATGCCGGTTCATCCGACTTCCGATCCGCCCCCGCCTTCTTCGCGGTCGCCTCCTCGCGGCCCGTCGCCGAGATCGTGGATGAACGCACGGCGGCGATCTACGAACTGGGCACCGACTTCATCCAGCTTTCCCCAAGCGGCGAAATCGATCCCGCGGAACAGGCCCGCTTCGCCCGCGGCCTTGTCGAGCTGCGGCGGCGGCAGGGGCTGTATCAGGAGAACGCCGGCGGGGTGAGCATCGCCGAAAAGGTGCTCTATCAGGCGCGCATCGATCTGCCCTCCAACGTCACCACCGGACGCTACACCGCCGAAACCTTCGCCATCGCCCGCGGCCGCGTGCTGGCAAGCGCGACGGCGCGGATCGAGGTGGTCAAGGCCGGGTTCGAAGGGCAGGTGGTGACCGCCGCGCAGCGCTGGTCCTTTCTCTATGGCCTCGGCGCGATCGCGCTGTCGCTGGGGATGGGCTGGCTGGCGGGACGCCTGTTCGCCCGGACCTGAGCAGGGCCAGCTGCGCCGCGCCGCGCCGCGCAAAGCATTGCGTTGACCCGATCTTAACGCTGCTCCCCTATCCCTCCGGCCAGACACGCAGCCGTGCGATGGAAGGGCGCCGATGACCGATCACTCAAGGCAGGAATTCGAGCGTTTTACCGGACCCGATCCGCTCGCCGCCGAGGAACTCGCGAGCGTGCAGGCCCGCGGGACGCACGATAACGCGCGTCTGCCCATCGGCGTGGTGCTGGAGATTGCCGGTTCGGGCTCGCAGATCGCGCTCGATCTGCAGCGCATCGCCGATTGCATGAAGGATGCCGACCCTTCCGTGCAGATGGCCGGGCAGGTCGGCAGCCAGATCAAGATCAGGGTCGGCGATTCCTGGCTGCTCGCCAATGTGCGCGACCAGCGCAAGGATCGCCGCACCGAAGGCGGGATCATCGCCAATATCGACTTCCTCGGCGAAGGGGGCGAGGAGAAGCTGACGGGGCGCATCAACGGCTTCAAGCGCGGTGTCACCCGCTACCCCATCCCCGGCGCGATGGTCTATCCCGCCACCACCCGCGATCTCGAACAGATCTACGCGAGCGATGGGCGCGCCAGCATCACCATCGGCAAGGTGTTCCCGACCAAGGATATCCGCGCGGGCCTCTATATCGACGCGATGCTCGGCAAGCACTTTGCGTTGCTGGGTTCCACCGGCACCGGCAAGTCGACCAGCGCCGCGCTGATCCTCCACCGCATCTGCGAGGCCGCGCCCAAGGGTCATATCGTGATGATCGACCCGCACGGCGAATACAGCGCCGCGTTCCGCACCACCGGGCAGATCCTCGACGTCTCGAACCTCCAGATGCCCTACTGGCTGATGAACTTCGAGGAGCACTGCGAGGTTCTGCTTTCCAGCAGCGGCAATGAACGGCAGACCGATCAGGACATTCTCGCCAAGGTCCTGCTTGCCGCGCGCACCAAGAACCGGCTGGCGCAGACGATGGGCAAGATCACGGTGGATTCGCCGATCCCCTATCTGCTGAGCGACTTCAGCAACGTCCTGCAGGACGAGATGGGCCGCCTCGACAAGGCGACCTCAAGCGCGCCCTACATGCGGATCAAGCAGAAGCTTGACGAGCTGAAGGCCGATCCGCGCTACCAGTTCATGTTCTCAGGAATGCTGGTGGGCGACACGATGGTCGAATTCATCAGCAAGATTTTCCGCATGCCCGGCGGCGGCAAGCCGATCTCGATCATCGACGTCTCGGGTGTGCCTTCGGACATCACCGCAACCGTGGTGGCGGTGCTGTCGCGGCTGGTGTTCGACTTCGCGATCTGGGGCCGGGATGAAAAGACCCGCCCCGTTCTGCTGGTGTGCGAGGAAGCGCACCGCTACGTTCCGAACGAGAAGAACGCCGATGGCTCGTCGGTCGGCAAGATCCTGTCGCGCATCGCCAAGGAAGGCCGCAAATACGGCATCAGCCTCGGCCTCATTACCCAGCGCCCCTCCGACCTTGCCGAAGGCGTGCTCTCGCAGTGCGGCACGATCATTGCGATGCGCCTCAACAATGACCGCGACCAGGCTTTCGTCAAGGCCGCCATGCCCGAGGGCGCGCGCGGCTTCCTCGATTCCATCCCTGCGCTGCGCAACCGCGAATGCATCATCTGCGGCGAGGGCGTGGCGATCCCGATCCGCGTCAGCTTCGACGCGCTGGAAGAGCACAAGCGCCCGGCGTCCGAAGACCCGAGCTTCGTCGAACTGTGGAACAAGGACGGCGGCGAGGAAGAACTGGTCGAACGCGTGGTGATGCGCTGGAGATCGCAAGGCTGACCTTCGCCTCGTCGTTGCGAGCCGCAGGCGAAGCAATCCATGGCCTGACGTTCCCGCAAGCGGCTCCCATCGTCCATGGATTGCCGCGTCGCTTCGCTCCTCGGAATGACGAGAGGCTAGGTTCCGCGCGTGTCCCCATACAGGTGAATATGCATCCGGTCGCTCATCCGGAAGCCGTGCTTCAGGCATAGCTCGCTGAGCCACGCCTGCCTTTCGCGCAGGGTCGCGCTCTCGGTGCCTTCGGCCATCAGGAACACGCGCTCGGGCCGGAAGCGGTAACGGCGGTGAAGGGCGAGCACCTCCTCGACATCCTCCGGCGAGGCGATGACGAACTTCAGGAATGCGCGCGGTTCGGTGGCCCAGGCGTCGAGCCGTTCGGGGATCAGGGTGAGGTCGGCAGGATTGCCGGAGTGCGCGAGCTTGGGGCTGACGTTGTACTGGTCGACCCGGATATCGACCCGCACCGGCGGGGCGATGGTGCCGTTGGTCTCGATCTCGACCGCGATGTCGGGCAGGTGCGCCAGCATCTCGGCGAGTGCACCCGCCTGAAGCAGAGGCTCCCCGCCGGTGATGACGAGGCGCTTCTGTCCCAGTGCCGCGATCCGCTCCGCCGTTTCGGCAGGGGAGAGCGTCACCTGATTGGCCTTGCGGTCGAAGGCGATGCCATCGCGGTGGGGCCGGTTGTCGCCCTCGAACCGCCAGGTGTAGGCCGTGTCGCACCAGATGCAGGCAAGGTTGCAGCGGCTCAGCCGCACAAAGGCGACCGGCATCCCCGCACTGGGGCCTTCACCTTGCAACGAGGCGAAAATCTCCGGCCCGCCGGTGTCGTCGGTGGCGAGAGTGAGGTTCACCTCACCCCAGCCGCGCCAGCGCCGCGGTCAGCCGCTCGACTTCGCCCGTGTGGTGGGCGAGATCGGCGCGGGCCTTTTCGACCGCTTCGGGCTTGGCCTTCACGGCGAAGGCGGGGTTGGACAGGCGGCCGCCGAGGCTCCTGGCTTCTTTCTCTGACGCCGCGAGTGCTTTTTCCAGCCGCGCCTTCTCGGCCGCGATGTCGACGATGCCTTCGAGCGGGATCACGAACACGTCCTCGCCCGCGGTCACCTGCATCGCGGGACCTGCGGGGGCCTCGCCGATGGTCACCGGCGTCAGGCGCGCGAGGCGTTCGATCGCGGCGCTGGAGCGCTCGATGGTGCGCGTAGCGACGTCCGAAGGTGCCGCCAGATAGGCCGCCAGCTTCGCGCCCGGCGCGATGCCGAGTTCGTTCTTCGCGCTGCGGGTGCTGGTGGTGAGGTCGATCACCCAGTCGATAGCGTCGGTCGCTTCCTTGCTGACCTCGGCTTCCGGCTTGGGCCACTGCGCCACGATCAGCTCGTATTCCCGCGCGCCCAGCTTGTGCCACAGCTCTTCGGTGATGAAGGGCATGAAGGGGTGCAGCATGACGAGGATCTGGTCGAGCGCCCAGCCGGCGACCGCTTTTGTTTCGGCATAAGGAGCATTCTGCTCAGGGGGCATCTCGAACGCAGACACGTTGAGGATTGGCTTGATGAGTTCGAGATACCAGTCGCAGAACTTCGACCACGTGAACTGGTAGATCGCGTTCGCCGCCGCGTCGAAGCGCAGGTCGGCCATCGCGCGCTCGATCTCGGTCACGCAAGACGCGACCTCGCCGATGATCCACTGGTTGGCGGCGAGGCGCGCGGGCGGGGCCTTCACGCTGGCCGAAGCCCCGATCCCGTTCGACTGGCAGAAGCGCGCCGCGTTCCACAGCTTGGTGGCGAAGTTGCGGTATCCCTCGACCCGCTTTTCATCCATCTTGATGTCGCGGCCCTGGCTTTCCATCGCCGCCATGAAGAACCGCAGCGCGTCGGCCCCATACTGGTCGATCAGGCCGAGCGGATCGACCACATTGCCCTTGGACTTCGACATCTTCGCCCCGTCCGCCGCGCGCACGAGGCCGTGGAGGTAGAGCGTGTCCCAGGGCTTCTGGCCCATGTTGTAGAAGCCCATCATCATCATGCGCGCATCCCAGAAGAACAGGATGTCGAAGCCGGAAATGAGGAGGCTGTTGGGGAAGTGTTTTTGCAGAAGTGGCGCATCAACCTCCGGCCAGCCGAGCGTGGCGAAGGGCCACAGGGCGGAGGAGAACCACGTGTCGAGGACATCCTCGTCCTGAGCTATGAAGATGACCAAAGAGGTTCCGTTGACTTCGAAGCCCTCCGTGTCGGCGACGGAGACAGACACATCGTAGTGGTCAGGGACCTTGGGTCGATAGAGGTTCAGCGCTTGTTGGACAGCCTCATCTTCAGATTCGGCGACGAAGAATGGGACGTGCCGTTCACCCCTATGCTCGACTGTCACAAGGCCGCCCAAGTATTCAAAGGTCGGCCCTTGCCAAGCCGGTATCCTGTGCCCCCACCATAGCTGGCGCGAGACGCACCACGGCTGGATGTTCTCCATCCAGTTGAAGAAGGTCTTCTCCCACGTCTTGGGCACGATCTGGATGTCGCCCGAACGCACGGCTGCGATCGGCTTCTTGGCGAGTTCCGCCGCGTTCACATACCACTGGTCGGTCAGCCACGGCTCGATCACCACGCCGCCGCGGTCGCCGAAGGGCGTGGCGATCTGGCGGGGTTCGGCGTCGTGTTCGACCTCTTCGCCGTCCTTGGACTTGGTGACGTGCGGGATGAGGTAGCCCTGCTCCTTCATCCGCTTGACCACCAGCTCGCGCGCGCCGTCCACACCGTCCCGCTTGAAGCGGTGCAGGCCGAGGAATTCCTCTGGCACCAACCCGTCGGCGGTCTGGCACACGTTCGCCTCGGCATCGAGCATGTTGAGCATCTCGGCCGGCGCGAAGCCGGCCCGCTTGCCCACCTCGAAGTCGTTGAAGTCATGCCCCGGAGTGATCTTGACGCAGCCCGAGCCCAGTTCGGGATCGGCATGCTCGTCGGCGATCACCGGGATGCGGCGGCCGGTCAGGGGCAGGATCACGTGCTTGCCGACGACGCTCGCATAGCGTTCGTCCGCCGGGTTCACCGCCACCGCCATGTCGGCGAGCATCGTCTCGGGGCGGGTGGTGGCAACTTCGAGATAGTCGCGGCCATCGGGAAGGGTCGCCCCGTCCGCCAGCGGGTACTTGAAGTGCCAGAAGCTCCCCGCAATCGTCTGGGTTTCAACCTCAAGATCGCTGATCGCGGTCTTCAGCTTCGGGTCCCAGTTCACCAGCCGCTTGTCGCGGTAGATCAGCCCGTCGTTATACAAGTCGACGAAGGTCTTGATCACCGCGCGCGTGAAATGCGGGTCCATCGTGAACTGCTCGCGGCTCCAGTCCATCGAGCAGCCGAGGCGGCGCAGCTGGTTGGTGATGGTGCCGCCGCTTTCGGCCTTCCATTCCCACACCTTCGCGACGAAATCCTCGCGGGTGTAGTTGGTGCGCTTGTCCTGCCGCGCTTCCATCTGGCGCTCGACCACCATCTGGGTCGCGATTCCCGCGTGATCGGTGCCGACCACCCACAGCGCGTCCTTGCCCTTCAGGCGTTCATAGCGGACCACCACGTCCTGCAGCGTGTTGTCGAGCGCGTGGCCGATGTGCAGGCTCCCCGTCACGTTCGGCGGCGGGTTGACGATGGTGAAGGCTTCGGCCTCGGGACGCGCGGGGCGGAAGCAGCCGTTCGTCTCCCAGTGCGCATACCAGCGCGCCTCGATATCGGCGGGGTCGAAAGTGGTGGGCAAGGTGGTGGCGTCGGGTTTCGGCATGATGCCAGGCGCCATGCCAGCACCCATGTTGCGATGCAATGATGGAGAGGGCGCAGGCACTGCCCGCCATTCGCCGCGAGAGCCTTGCCGGGGACGAAAAATCGCCCCATAGCTTCATCCCGATGCAGAGCGGTGCGCAACATGTTCTGGAGGAGGGAGGTGCGCACGGCAGCCGGCTGGTGCTGTCCGGCGAGCTGATCCTGTCCACCATCGCCCCGCTCGAACGCGATCTTGGTGCGATGTCCGGCCCGGTTGCCAGCGTCGACCTTGCCGGGGTGGAAGAGATCGACACCGTCGGCGCCTGGGTGGTGTGCCGCTTCGCGCGCGAGCACGAGAGCACGATCACCGGCGCCAGCCCCGAGGCCGAGCGCCTGCTGGCAGCGATGCGCGATATCGACGCTTCGGGCGATACCCACCCCCACCGTCTGCCGGTGTGGGAACGCGTGCCGCTGGCGGTGGGCGAAAAGGTGTTCGGCGCGCGCGGCGGCATCTACGGCGTGGTCGGCTTCTTCGGGCAGATCCTGATCGGCATGGGCAGCCTGCTGCGCCATCCGAGCCGCTTTCCCTTGAAGGCGCTGGTCCACCAGATGGAGCTGGTCGGCGTCACCGCGCTGCCGATCATCGGCCTGATGAGCTTCCTCATCGGCATCGTCATCGCCCAGCAGGGTTCGGTCCAGCTTGAACAGTTCGGCGCGGAGGCGCTGACGGTGAACCTCGTCGGGCGCATCACCCTGCGCGAGCTTGGTGTGCTGATGACCGCGATCATGGTGGCGGGCCGTTCCGGCAGCGCCTTTGCCGCGCAGATCGGGACAATGAAGCTCACCGAGGAGATCGACGCGATGCGCACCATCGGCATCTCGCCGATCGAGGTGCTGGTGATCCCGCGCATCATGGCGGCGACCTTCATGATGATCCTGCTGGGCTTCTATGCCTCGGTGGTGGCGATCATCGGCGGGGCGGTGGTCGGGCAGTTCAGCCTCGGCATCCCGTTCTTCACCTTCCTGCTGCGCATTCAGGAAGTCGTTCCCACGCATGATCTGTGGGTCGGCCTCATCAAGGCGCCGGTGTTCGGGCTGATCGTGGCGCTTTCAGGGTGCTATCACGGGATGCAGGTGCACGGGAATTCCGAGGAGGTCGGCCGCCGCACCACCATGGCGGTGGTTTCGGCGATCTTCGCGGTGATCGTGATCGACGCCTTCTTCGCGGTGTTCTTCACCGAAGTCGGGTGGGGGTAGGAGCAAGCTCAAGCCATGAGGATGACCCCGCACGAAAGCGACGATACTCCCGCCATCGTGGTCGAGGGCCTCGTCAACCGTTTCGGCGACTTTGCCGTGCATGACGGGTTGGATCTGACGGTCCGGCGCGGGGAGATTCTCGGCGTGGTCGGCGGGTCTGGTACCGGCAAGTCGGTGCTGATGCGCTCGATCATCGGCCTTCAGGTCCCGGCCGAGGGGCGGATCAATGTGCTTGGCCGCAACCTGTGCGGCGAGAATGCCGAGAACGACCTTGAAGTGCGCAAGCGCTGGGGCGTGCTGTTCCAGGGCGGGGCGCTGTTCTCGACCCTGTCGGTGGGCGAGAACGTGGAGGTGCCGATCAAGCAGTTCTATCCGGAACTCGGTCCCGACTTCCGTGCCGAGATCGCGCGCTACAAGGTGATGCTGACCGGCCTGCCCGAAGATGCGGTACAGAAATACCCCTCCGAGCTTTCGGGCGGGATGAAGAAGCGCGCCGGCCTCGCCCGCGCGCTGGCGCTCGATCCGGAACTCCTGTTCCTCGACGAGCCGACCGCCGGGCTCGATCCGATCGGCGCGGCCAAGTTCGACCGGCTGACACGCGAGCTTCAGGAAACGCTCGGCCTTACCGTGTTTCTCATAACCCATGATCTCGATACGCTTTACGAGATCTGCGACCGGGTGGCGGTGATTGCCGACAAGAAGGTGATCGCGGTCGGCACCATCCCCGAACTGATCGCAACGGGGCACCCGTGGATCGAGGAATACTTCAATGGCCCGCGCGGCCGCAGCGCCCATGCCACGCACCTCAGGGGGCAAGAGGCATGAGCAGGATAATGTTGGACAAGCTTGGCCACAGGGCCGCATAGGGAACGCGCATGGAGAGCCTTCTTGGAAACTAGGGCCAATCATCTGTGGGTGGGCGCAGTGACGCTGGTGCTGCTGGCGGCGCTGGCGGCGTTCATCGTCTGGATTGCCCGCCTCAATGAGGGCGCGCAGGACGAATACGACATCTTCTACAACCAGTCGGTCTCGGGCCTTGCCAACGGCAGCCAGGTGACCTTTGCGGGCGTGCCGGTGGGGCAGGTGACCGAGATCGCGCTGGCCAAGGACAATCCCGAATTCGTGCGCGTGCGGATCAAGGTCAAGACCGACGTGCCGATCCTCGTCGGCACGCAGGCGACCATCCAGGCGAGCTTCACCGGGGTTTCGACCATCCTGCTCGACGGCGCGCGCAAGGACAATCCGGCCATCACCTGCGAGACCACCGCCTGCCCCGAAGGCCGCCCGGTGATCCCCCCGGGGCGCGGCGGCTTCGGCGAGATCGTCGCCAACGCGCCGCTGCTGCTCGAACGGCTGGCGACCCTGACCGAACAGCTGAACGTGATCCTCGGTCCCGACAACCAGGAGGAAATCGCCGGGATCCTGCGCAACACCAACCGCCTCACCGGGGGGCTGGCCGATGCGACGCCCCAGCTCAATCAGAACCTCAAGGAATTCCGCACCACCATGACGGAGTTCAATCAAACCCTCGATGCGGTCGAGAAGCTGGTGCTGACGACCGATACGCTCGTCAACAAGGAAGGCTCACCGCTGGCGCAGGAACTGCGCGCGACGCTCAAGAGCGCCAATGCCGCGCTTGCCTCGCTCGCCGCGACGCTGGAGGACAGCCGCCCGGCGGTGCGCCAGCTGCGCACCAGCACGATCCCCAATGCCGAGGCGACGCTGCAGGATCTGCGTGCCACCAGCCGGGCGCTGCGCGCGGTGACCGAGAAGCTGGAAAGCGAAGGCGCCGGTGCGCTGGTGGGCGGCAAGTCGCTGCCCGATTACAAGCCCGAGTAAAGGACCAAAGCGATGACCTTCAGCCTCAGGCCCCTGCTTGTCGCGGCCCCGCTGCTGCTGGCGCTGCCGGGTTGCATCAGCCTTGGCGGCAAGCCGCCCGAGAGCCTCCTGACCCTCAGCCCGGAGGCACGCGCCCCGGCCGGACCCGGGGTAAGCGGCGGGGCCGAGCGCCCGGTGATCGCGGTGCTCGCCTTCGACACCCCCGCCAAGCTCGACGTGCTGCGCGTTCCGGTGGCGGTCTCCGACACGGAACTGGCGTATCTGCAGGAGGCCTTCTGGGTGGAAAAGCCCGCGCGCCTGTTCCGGCGGCTGGTCGGCGAAACGGTGCGCGCGCGGGGGCAGGCGATGGTGATCGACGGCGATGACAGCGCGACGCTCGCCACGGTGACCTTGCACGGCACGCTGACCGAGATGGGCTACGAGACCGATGGTTCGGCGGCAGTGGTGCGCTTCGATGCGGTGCGGATTGCCGCCGACGGCACGGTCGCCACACGCCGTTTCGAAGCGCGCGAGACCGGTGTTGCGGCAGAGGCCCGCGCGGTGGGCGCGGCGCTCAACGTGGCGGCGAACAGGGTTGCAGCGGAAGTGGCCGAGTGGGTGGCGGCGGGCTGATACCCCGAACGGATCGATCTAGGTTCGCGCCAGTCTCGCAAAGGCACAGGCGCGCAGGAAATCGGCCTCGCGCCGTTCGCGGCGTTCCTCCGCCTCCCAGTCGCGGCCCCACAGGTCGGCCTGCCATTCCTCTTCGAGACACACCGCCCGCCACAGCGCGAGCGCTTCGTCCTCCTGCGCCGCATCGAGCGCGGCGAGCGCCGTCACCAGCGAGGCGGCGAGCTTGGTCATCGCCTCGACCCCGGCCAGCGCGAAAGGATCGAGCGTCGTCAGCCGCGCCTTCAGCGTGGCAAGGGTTCCGGCCGGCTGCGGGCGGTGGAGAACGCCGCTGACCCGGGTGAAGGTGACGCCATTGGCCGTCTCGAAGGCCGTCAGCAGCGGCTCCCACACCTGCTGCTGGCGCGCGTGCAGCGGCTCGTCCGGGTCGGCGCGGTAGCACAGCGTATCGGTTTCGGCATAGGAGAGGAGGCCCTCGGCGCACGCTTCGGGATCGGCGGCGACGATGTCGATCGCATAGTCGGCCATGTCGCGCATCGGCAGGCTGGCCGGGTCGATGCGCTCGCCCTGCCGCCGCCATTCCGCCGCGAGCGCCTCGCCCAGCGCCGCGCTCGGCAGCACTTGCGGCGCTCCGCCGACGGTCTTCACCCCGCGCGCATCGAGCATCACCTGGAACCCGCCGGGCACCTCGCCCAGCGTGACGGCCTTGTAGAACCGGCGGATCATCGCGCGCGTCCGTTCCCGTCCCTGAAACGCCGGGCGATGAAGCGCGGCAGGAAGAAGATCTCGAAAAAGCCCGCCACCGCGATTGCCGCGCCGAGCGCATAGGGCGCCTCGATGATGCCGCGCACGATGGCAAAGCCGAGCATCACCATCGCCACCCCGCCAAAGCGCACGGCGGTGATGAGGATGAACCCGGTGCGCGCGCGCGCCTCGGCGATCTCGCGGTCGGATCGGCTCATGGCACGGCCTCGTCGAGCGCGGCGGCGAGTTCGGCCGCGGTTTCGACCACGCGCCCCGCACCGCTCGCCAGCAGTTCGGCTGCGCCATGATAACCCCAGCCGACGCCGATGCCCGCGACCCCGATGCTGCGCGCCATGATCATGTCGAAGCTGGTGTCGCCGATCATCACTGCCTCTTCGCGGCTCGCGCCGGTCTCGAACAGCGCAGCCTCGAGCATCGCCGGGTGGGGCTTGGAGGGGTGGCGGTCGGCGGTCTGGAGCGAGCCGAACAGGTCCGCGATGCCATGCGCGGCGAGGCAGGCGGCAAGGCCCCGGTCGGACTTGCCGGTGGCGACGGCCAACTGCCAGCCGCCCGCATGGAGCGCGCGCAGCAGGTCGGCGATGCCGTCGTAGAGCGGCTCGTCGAGCAGGCCCTCCTCGCGCCGGGCGCGGAAGCTGGAGCGGTAGAATTCGGTGACGGCGCGGTTCTGCTCCTCGCTCAGCGCAGGGGCGAGACTGCGCACCGCGGCGGGCAAGCTCAGCCCGACGATCCGGCGCACCGCGTGATTATCGGGGGCGGGGAGCCCGGCGCGGGCGAAGGCGCGTTCCATCGCCCAGCACACGTCCGCCTGCCCGTCGACCAGCGTGCCATCGCAATCGAAAACGGCGAGCCGGGTCATGCAGCCCCCCCCGTCAGTCGCTCCATTGCAGCGGCGATCGCGAGGTTTCCTTCATCCTTCAGCCCTGTAACGAGGCGTTCGCGCTCCGCCGCAGACTTGTTCTGCGAAACCTTGACGGTCGGCCGCCATGTCTCGATCGTGAGTTCGAAGCCGACGATCATGTCCATCATCCGGTCGCGCTTGACGGTGTCCATCTTGTCCATTGTCCACGCCGTGCCCTGCGCCACCCGCCCTTCGTGATGCGACGAAACATCTTCGAGCAGCGCGAGCAGCCCGTCCCAGTCCAGACGGCGCACTGTGCCTTCCATCTCAAGCGCAATGTAGTTCCATGTCGGGACCTGGTCGGGATCGGCATACCAACGGGCCGAGACATAGCCGTCCGGCCCGTTCACCACCGCCAGAGCCCGTGCGCCGTCAAGATGGCGCGTCAGGGCGTTGCCGCGTGCCAGATGAAAGCGCAGCGTGTCTGCATCGGTGAGCAGCAGCGGGACATGGGCGACGCGCGGCCCGTCGGGCGTGGTCAGGAACACCATGCCGAATCCGCTCTCCCGGATGAGGGCAGCGAAAAGATCACGGTCGTCCGAACGGAAGGCGGGATTGGGATGCATCAGCGACCCGGCTTGCGGCCTGCTCCCTTGGTGGGCGGCTTGCCCTTGGGCTTGGCTCCGGGCTTGGGCGCGGATTTGGCCTTGGGCTTCGACACCTTGTTGGCCGCCCCGCGCGCACGGCGGGGCGCGCGCTCTTCCTTGCGCGCCTGCTTGAAGTGGCGGCGGGCCGCCTGCTTTTTTTCCTCTGCGGTCTTCTCGGGCGTCTCTTCGCGCAAGGGTGCAGCGTCCGAGATGCCCGGATCGAAGCCCAGCACCTCCATGCTCGCGGCGAAGTGGGGCGGGAGTTCCGCCGTCACGTCGAGCTTGCCGCCGGAGCCTTCTCCGGCCTTGGGCTCAGTGATGATCAGGCGGCGGGCGTGAAGGTGCATCTTGCGGCTGACCGCGCCGGTCAGGAAGGCGTCCGGCCCGCCATACTTGCCATCGCCCACGATCGGGTGGCCGATCGCGGCCATGTGGACGCGCAGCTGGTGGGTGCGGCCCGTGAGCGGTTCCAGCTCCACCCATGACGCGCGCTGCCCGGCGCTGTCGACCACCCGGTAACGCGTCTTGGCCGCTGCGCCGTTTTCCTCGTCGATATGCATCTTCTCGCCGCCGGTGCCCGGCTGCTTGGCAAGCGGGGCATCGATCACGCCTTCCGACAGCTGCGGTTTGCCGACCACCAGCGCCCAGTAGACTTTCCGCGCGCTGCGGCTGGCGAAACGTTTGGAGAAGCTTGCGGCGCTGCCCGGCGTGCGGGCGATCAGCAGGACGCCCGAGGTGTCCTTGTCGAGCCTGTGGACGAGGCGCGGGCGGGGCGTACGCTCGTCGGAGACGAAGGCATCGAGAAGTCCATCGACGTGCTTCGTCGTCTTGCTGCCCCCTTGCGTCGCGAGGCCCGGCGGCTTGTTCAAGACGATCGCGCTGGGCGTCTCGCGGATCACCATGTCGCGCGCTTCGGCGATCTGTTCGGGGCTGAGCGGGCGCGCCTTGGGCTTGGCCGCCGCGCGCGGCGGTTCCTCGCCGCTCCCCGGGCCTTGGGGCGGCACGCGCAGCACCTGCCCCGCGGCGAGGCGGTCTTCCGGCTTGGCGCGCTTGCCGTCGACCCGGATCTGCCCGGTCCGCGCCCAGCGCGAGACCGTGGCAAAGCCGACCTGCGGGAGGTTCCTCTTGAACCAGCGGTCGAGCCTGATGCCCTCGTCATCCGCGCCGACGGTGAACTGGCGGACATTGTCCGTGGGTTCCCCGGTCATTGGGGGCCGCCTTGCACGGCGACGAGGCCGACAATGACGGCTGCCATCCCGGCAATCAGCGAGGCTGCGATGTAGCCCGCCGCGAGACCCATCTGCCCGCGGTGGATCATCGTCACCAGCTCGCCCGAGAAGGCACTGAAGGTGGTGAACCCGCCCAACAGGCCGACGCCGAGCAGCAGGCGTGCGCTTTCGGCGGTCTGTTCGGCCATCGTGCCGCGCGCGAACCAGCCGATCAGCGCGCCCATCGCCAGGCTTCCGGCGATGTTCACCGCAAGGGTACCCCACGGGAAGGTATTGCCCGCGCCGGCGAGGCCGCTCACGAGGCGCCCCGCGTGATAGCGCATTACCGAGCCCGCCGCGCCGCCACCGGCGACATACAGGCTTGCCATGAGGGGGGAGATTTCACCGGCCATGCCCCGCCTTTAGCGAGGCTGCGGCGCTCTGCCTAGGCAGGCGTGTTGCACACTGTGTTGCGCACCGTGTTGGGCAATGCGCTCTGGCGGCTTGCCATTTTGACCTTGTTGGACTATCGGGGCGCGGCTTAGAGGGCGGCTCCCCTTGGGAATCGCCCGTATTTTATTGGAAATTCACCGCGTACCCCTGCGCAGAATCACAGCAGGGCTCTGGCGTTTGAACATGAGGTAGTCGTCGTTTATGCAAATCATGGTTCGCGATAACAATGTCGATCAGGCCCTGCGCGCGCTCAAGAAGAAGCTGCAGCGCGAAGGCGTTTATCGCGAAATGAAGCTGCGTCGCCACTACGAGAAGCCGTCGGAAAAGCGCGCCCGCGAAAAGGCCGCTGCCGTGCGCCGCGCCCGCAAGATGGAGCGCAAGCGGATGGAGCGCGACGGGAGCAAATAATCCCGTCGTCAGGCGTGCCTCCGCAATCGGAACCGCTTGAAACCACCTTTCCGATCAGCCATCAGGGCGCGGTTTCAACTCCGCGCCCTTTTGTCGTAAAATTGCCGCGCCGCGCGCGGTCCAGCAGGACAAGACCATGACCGAGATCACCCGTGTTCCCATCGCACCTGTCGCCAAGGGCTCGCTGACCAAGCTGTGGATCGGCGTGATCCTCGCCGTGCTGGTGGGAGCGGGGCTGGCCTGGGCCGCCGTGCCGCGCGGTCTCAGCGTCGACACGCAGGTCGCGGGCACCGGCCCCACGGCCGAGGTTGGCCAGGTCGTTTGGGTCAAGTACAAGGGCAAGCTCGCCGCTGACGGCAAGGTGTTCGACGAAAGCCAGAGCATCCCGCTTCCCGTGCAGGGCCTGTTCCCCGAAGGCACGCCCTTCCCGCTCGAGGAAGGGGCAACGGTGCCGGGCTTCTTCCAGGGTCTCCAGCAGATGCAGAAGGGCGGCAAGTACACGCTCTTCATCCCCGCAGACCTTGCCTATGGCGCCACCCCGCCCCCGGGCGCGCCGATCCCGCCGAATGCGGATCTGATCTTCGATGTCGAAGTGATCGACATCATGGACCGCCAGACCTTCGACCGCAATCTGCAGATCCTGCAGCAGACCATGCAGTCGCAGATGGGCGGCGGTGCTGGCGGGCCGGGTGGGGCTCCGGGCGGGGCGCCGCAGGGTCCGCAGGGCCCGCAGGGCCAGTAAGGGGCACAGGGCACCATGTCGGTCGACAAGGCAACCGTCGCCAAGATCGCCAGCCTCGCGCGCATCCGCATGGATGACGCCGCGCTCGAGAGGATGGTGCCGGAATTGAACGGCATCCTCCAGTGGGTCGAGCAACTGGGCGAAGTCGACACCGCCGGTATCGAACCGATGGCGGCGGTGATCCCCAACGCCCTGCGCCTGCGCGAAGACGTGGTCGACGCCGACCCGCTGACCGGCGGCGGCAAGCGCGAGGATGTGCTCGCCAATGCTCCGGCGGCCGAGCACGGGTTCTTCGGCGTGCCCAAGGTGATCGAGTAAGTTCGGGCACGGCCCCTATCCCGTTCGGGCTGAGCTTGTCGAAGCCTGCGCTTTTCTTTTCTGCTCCTGCGCCGAAGGAAGGACAGCCCTTCGACAGGCTCAGGGCGAACGGTTGGAAACAATGACTGACCTGACCCAACTCGGCGTAAAAGACATCCGCGACGGCGTCGCCAAGGGCGATTTCACCGCGCGCGAAGTGGCCGAAGGCTTCAACGCTGCCGTTGCCGAGGCGGCGGCGCTGAACGCCTTCATCGTCACCACGCCCGACCACGCGCTTGCCGCTGCCGACGCAGTCGACGCCGCGCGCGCAGCGGGGGAGGCGCTGGGCAAGATGGCGGGCGTGCCGATCGGCATGAAGGACCTGTTCGCCACCCACGGCGTCCAGACCACCGCCGCCAGCCACATCCTCGAAGGCTTCACGCCGCGCTACGAATCCGCCGTCTCGCAGAAGCTGTGGGATGCGGGCGCGGGGATGCTCGGCAAGCTCAATCTTGATCAGTTCGCGATGGGTTCGTCAAACGAGACCTCCTATTTCGGCAACGTCACCTCGCCGTGGAAGAAGGCGGGTTCCAACGCGGCAATGTCGCCCGGCGGCTCCTCGGGCGGGTCCTCCGCCGCGGTCGCCGCGCGCATCGCGCCGGCTGCGACCGGGACCGATACCGGCGGTTCGATCCGCCAGCCCGCCGCCTTCACCGGCATCTGCGGGATCAAACCGACCTATGGGCGGTGTTCGCGCTGGGGCATCGTCGCTTTCGCCTCGAGCCTCGATCAGGCCGGGCCGATGGCGCGCTCGGTCGAGGATTGCGCGATCATGCTCGGCGCGATGGCGGGCTTCGATCCCAAGGACGCGACCAGCCTCCAGATGGATGTGCCCGACTGGGAAGCCGCTCTGAACAGCGACCTGCGCGGCAAGAAGGTCGGCATCCCGCGCGAATACCGGATGGAGGGGACCGATCAGGCGATCCTCGATTGCTGGGATCAGGGCAAGGCGTGGCTGAAGGACGCGGGCGCGGAGATCGTCGATGTCTCGCTGCCGCATACCAGGTACGCGCTGCCTGCCTATTACATCGTCGCGCCCGCCGAAGCATCGTCGAACCTCGCCCGCTATGACGGCGTGCGTTATGGCCTTCGCGACCTGCCCGAGGGGGTGGGCCTCCAGGACATGTACGCCGCGACCCGCGCCGCGGGCTTCGGCGACGAGGTCAAGCGCCGCATCCTGATCGGCACCTACGTGCTCTCGGCCGGCTTCTACGATGCCTATTACACGCAGGCCCAGAAGGTCCGCGCCCTGGTGGCCCGCGACTTCGAGCGCGCCTTCGAGGAATGCGACGTGATCCTCGCGCCGACCACGCCGACCGCCTCGTTCCCGCTGGGATCGATGAACGCCGACCCGCTGACGATGTACCTGAACGACGTCTTCGCGGTCCCCGCCAGCCTCGCCGGGCTTCCGGCGATGAGCGTGCCCGCGACGATCAACGCCGATGGCCTGCCGCTCGGCCTGCAAATCGTCGGTCGACCCTTCGACGAGCAGGGCGTGCTCAATGCCGGCCTTGCGATCCAGCAGCGCGCCGGGTTCAGCGCGAAGCCGGAGCGGTGGTGGTGACGCCCGATCTGCCGCTGTGGCTTGCCGGCATGGCAATCGTCCTGGCGGTGCCGCTGACCTTCATGGTCGCCAATTGGGTAAGGAAGAACGTCGATCACGGCGAGATGCGTTTCGATACGCGCAATGCCAGCGAAGCTGACGAGGACAAGACATGAGCAACTATCGCATTCAGGGTGCCACCGGCGAATGGGAGGTCGTCATCGGGCTTGAAGTCCACGCGCAGGTCACCTCCAACGCCAAGCTGTTCAGCGGCGCCGCGACCGCCTTCGGGGCGGAGCCGAACGCGCAGGTCAGCCTCGTCGACGCCGCGATGCCGGGGATGTTGCCCGTGCCGAACCGCGAATGCATCCGGCAGGCGGTGCGCACCGGCATGGCGATTGATGCGCAGATCAATGCGTGGAGCCGGTTCGACCGCAAGAACTACTTCTACGCCGACCTGCCGCAGGGCTACCAGATCAGCCAGCTCTACCACCCGATTGTGGGCGAGGGCTCGCTGCTGATCGAGGCGGACGAGAAGGCTGGTCTCCTCGAAGACAAGGTCATCGGCATCGAGCGCATCCATGTCGAGCAGGACGCGGGCAAGCTGATGCACGATCAGCACCCGACCATGTCCTATGTCGACCTCAACCGTTCGGGCGTGGCGCTGATGGAGATCGTCAGCCGCCCCGACATGCGTTCGCCTGCCGAGGCAGGGGCTTACCTGAGGAAGCTCAGGGCGATCCTGCGCTATGTTGGCTCGTGCGATGGCAACATGGAAGAAGGCTCGATGCGCGCGGACGTGAACGTCTCCGTGCGCAAGGCGGGCGAGCCCTTCGGCACGCGCACCGAGACCAAGAACGTGAACTCCGTGCGCTTTGTCATGCAGGCGATCGAGCATGAGGCGATGCGGCAGGTCGATGTGCTGGAAGCGGGCGGCACCGTGGTGCAGGAAACGCGCCTGTTCGATCCCGGCACCGGCACGACGCGCACCATGCGCAGCAAGGAAGATGCGCACGATTACCGCTACTTCCCCGATCCCGATCTGCTGCCGCTGGTGCTGGAGGAGGATTTCCTCGCCGAATGCCGCGCCTCGCTCCCGGAACTGCCCGATGCCAAGCGCAAGCGTTACGTCGAGGTGCTTGGCCTCACGCCCTACAACGCCCGCGAGCTGACCGCCGAGGTGGAAACCTTCGCCCGCTTCGAAACCCTGCTGGCCGAAACCGCCAAGGCCACCGGCAAGGCCGACGCCGCCGTCGCCACGCAGGTCGCCAACTGGTCGCTCTCGGTCGCGCCGGGGGTGATGAAGGCGCTGGGCGAAGAGGGTGACCCGGCCAACGCCACCGCCTCCGCGCAGGCCGCCATCCTCGCGATGGCCGACAAGGCCGAGATCAGCGGTGGGCAGGCCAAGGAAATCTTCGAGATTGTCCTCAGGACGGGGCGTGACCCCAACGAGATCGCCGAAACGGAAGGTCTGAAGCAGGTCTCCGACACCGGCGCCATCGAAGCCGCCGTCGATGCGATCATCGCCGCCAATGCCGACAAGGTCGAACAATACCGCGCCGGAAAGGAAGCGCTGTTCAGCTTCTTCGTCGGCCAGACGATGAAGGCGATGCAGGGCAAGGCCAATCCGCAGCTGGTGAACCAGTTGCTGAAGGGCAAGCTGGGGTAGGGCTTGGCCCAAGAGGCAATCCGGATCGAGAGGGTGGAGTTCGCCGTGGTAAGGCGCGAACGGACGGCCCGGACCGAGCTGGTGTGACGCGATGACCGGGAGCCCGCCTCAAATCATCTATTTCCACGGCCTCCCCGGATCGGCGGCGGAGCTTGCGGGCTTCGGGCCGGAGATTGGAGGCTGGGCGGCGGGGTTTCATGTGGCAGCGCGCGGCGGAGATGTCGCGCGCCTTGCCGATGGGATCATCGCCCGCTTTCCCGATGGCCCGCTACACCTCGTCGGCTTCTCGCTCGGCGCCGCAGCGGCGCTCCGGGTCGCGGCCTTGCTGGGCGAGCGAATTGCACGGATCGACCTCGTCTCCCCCGCCGCGCCGCTCCAGCTGGGCGATTTTCTGGCAGGGATGGCTGGCGCGCCGGTGTTCCGGGCGGCACTGGCGGGGGCGGTGCCATTTGCCGCACTGACCTTCGTGCAGGCGCAGGTCGCGCGGCTCGCACCCCAGAAGATGGCCGCAGCCCTGATGGCGAAAGCCCAGGGCGAAGACGGAGCGCTTGCCGTCGATCCGCGCTTTATCGACAGCCTTGCGCAGTCGCTCCGCCACAGTCTGATCGACAGCCGCGCCGCCTACACGGCTGAAATTCTTGCCTATGTCACCGACTGGCGCGCCGATCTGGTGCGGGTGCAGCAGCCGGTGAGCATCTGGCAGGGGAGCGCAGATGACTGGACCCCGCCCGCCATGGCCGAGGCGCTCGCCGCAGCGCTGCCGCGCCGCCCGCAGGTAACGATGCTGCCGGGCCTATCGCATTTCACGGCGCTGCGCGCCTATCTCGCCCGCGAGGAAGCAGCATGACCGCCATTGTTCTCGTCCAGCCTGAAATCCCCGGCAACACCGGCGCGGTGGGGCGCACCTGCGTGGCGCTGGATATGGAGCTGATCCTGATCCACCCCCTGGGGTTCGAGATCAGCGACAAGCGGGTGAAGCGTTCGGGCCTCGATTACTGGCCGCATGTGCGCCTGACCGAATATGCCAGCTGGGACGCCTTCCTCGAAGCCCGCACTCCGGGTCCCGACCAGCTGTTCCTGTTCGAGGAATTCGGCGCGCGGTCATTCTATGAACCCGGCTATCCCGAGGACGCCTTTCTGGTGTTCGGACAGGAGACCAAGGGCATCCCGCAGGCGATCCTCGACCGCCACGAAGGCCGCCTGTTCAAGCTGCCGATGAGATCGAACGTGATCCGCTCGCTGAACCTCGCGAACACCGTCTCGGCGGCGGCCTATCAGGCGCTGCGGGGGAAGATCTGAACCGGCCTACTCCAGCCCCAGCGCCCCAAGGTTCATCGTTGCCGCATTGTAGCTCGCTTCGGCGAGCAGCCCGGCAAGGTCCGCGCGGATCGCGCTGATCTGGGCGTTGGCGGCGGTCTCCTCGCGCAGGTTGACGAGGAAGAAATCGCCCGCGCCGAGGCGGAAGCGGGTGCGTTCGGCCTGCACCATCTGGTTCGCCTGCTTGACCTCGGCTTCGGCGAGGTCGGCGAGTTTCTGCGCGGCGGAGAGGTTGGCGAGGATGTTGCCGACTTCGGTGGTGATCTGGTCGGCGATCCGGCGCTGGCGCAGTTCGGTCTCGCGCAGTTCGGCCTCGGCACGCTGCACGGCCCCGCGCGCGGTGCGGCGTTGCAGTGGAACGCTGAAGGTGAGGCCGACGACGGTGTCGGTCGAATCGAAGCCCGGCCCCCCGGGACCGATCTGGCCGAAATCGCGCGACAGTTCGACGCTGGCATTGAGCGAGGGTTGCAGATCGTTCTGGCGCAGCGCGACGCGGTTGGTGGCGCGTTCGAGCGCGAGGCGGAAGGTCTGGAGCTCGGGCCGGGTCTGGATCACATCGCTCAGCGGGTTGGTCACCAGCGTCTCGACCGGGGCGACCTCGCGCATCCGGGCAAGGTCGGGGAGCATTTCGCGGGTCGGCACGATCATCTGCCCGTCGCTGCCGCGCAGGTAGAAGCCGAGCGAGTTCGACGCGGTCAGAAAATCGCGCCGCGCCTGTTCCAGCAATGTGCGGCGGCGCAGCAGGTTCTGTTCGTTCTCAGTAAGGGCGATGCGTGCGCGCGCCCCCTCGCCGACTTCCCGGGCAAGGCCGATCTGGCGGGCTTCGGCGATTTCGAGCAGTTCCTCGAAGACGCGGATTTCCTCCCCCGCCCCGACCCAGCGCCAATAGGCGCGCAGGGCCTCGTGCTGGACGTTCAATTGCACCAGCATCACATCGAGCCGCGACTGAGCGGCAGCAAGGCGGGTGTCCTCGATAGCGAAGCGGCGGCTGTCGATGTCGCGGTTGCGCAGCAGCGAGAACAGCGCGCCGACCTTCGCCTCGCCGAGGCGGTTGGTGTAATCGTAGTTCTCGTAGATCGGAAAGTCGCCGTTGGAGACGCGGTAGGAGCCGAACACTTCTGCACCAAGGGGGCGCAAAGGTTGACGCGCTTCGACCTTGCCGAAGCCGCCCGAATAGAAACCGGTGAGGCGGTCGTAATATTCGCCCTTCAGCATCAGGTCGAAGGCCCCGTCGGCGGCGAGCTGATCGGAGCGGGCGGCGGCCTCGCGCTCGAAGGCTTCGAGGATCGAGGGGAAGGTCAGCAGCGAGGAGCGCAGCACCTCCTCCGGCAGCAGCGGACCGGTGCGCAGCGCGACGTCGAGCGGATCGCCGACGGGGGCGATGTCCTGCGCGGCCAGCGGCGCGGGGGCAATTCCCCCTCCGCAAGCGAGCAGCAGCGCCAGCGCGGCACCCGTGCCGGGCAGCGCGCCCGGCCGTATCAAGGCAAGCCACCGGCCCATCGTCACTTGGGGTTTCCGCTGCTTTCTGCCGCCGGCAGTTCGGGCGGGAAGTTGTTGAGCTGACGCCAGATCTCGTAGCCGACCGGGACGGTTTCGAGCAGCACCCATGCCTGCACCGCCGCGCCGAAGCGGACGTAGCGTTCCTCCGGCCAGACATTTCCGTCGAGCTTCTCCTCCGCGATCAGCACGCGGAAACGGCCGTTGACCTGCGCCGACTGGTCGACGGCGATCACGCGGCCGCCGAAGGTGCCGACCGCGACCGAAGGCCAGCCGGAGAACTGCACCGCGGGCCAGCCTTCGAACTGGATGCGGGTCTTGTCCCCCGGGCGCACCAGCGCGACGTCGCGCCCGTCGATGAAGATCTCGACCACGCGCACCGCGTTGTCGGGCACGAAGGTCGCCAGCACGTCGCCGGCCTTGACCACCGTGGCGGCATCGCCTGCATTGAGGCTCTGGATGAAGCCGTCACGCGGGGCACGCACGATCTGCACCGATTGGCGCGCGATGTTGACATCGGCGCGGTTGAGGTCGGCCTGGGCGGCGGCGACCTTGCCCTGCATCTCGGCAACCTTGATCTGCGCCAACTCGTAATCGCGCCGGGCGGCAAGCCCTGCCTCAAACAGCTCGCGCGAGCGGCGCTCGTCGATCTGCGCGGTGGCGAGCGCCGACTGGGCGGCCTGCAATTGCAGCTCCATCTGCCCGCGTTCGGCGCGCAGCCGGTCGAGAAGGTTCGGGTCGATGTCGGCGATGCGGACGATCGGATCGCCCTTCTTCACCGAAGAGCCGTCGCGCACGTACCATTCCTCGATCCGGCCCGGCACCAGCGCGTTGATGTCCTGCCGCCGTTCGTTGGGGCTGAGCGTCGTCACCACCCCGCGGCCCGAAGTGGTCTGCACCCACGGGACGTAGATCAGGAAAGCGACCGTCACGACCATCGCCGCCAGCAGCATGAAGAACACCACCCGCATCACCCGCGGCACCCTGATCGATGCAAGGGTGGTGAAGTGCGCCATGTCTTCCTTGAGCGTCGCCATGATCAAGCGCCTCCCTTGCCGAACGGCGTGCCCGGCAGCGTCGGGGCGCTTTCGCGGATCGCGGCGGCGAAATCGTCAAAGGTGGAGAAGTAGCGTTGCTGCTGCGCTTCGAGGTAGAGAAACCGGTCGAAACCCAGATCGATCCGGCGCCCGGAAAAGTAGATCACGGTCGAATAGGCCTGCGCGCGCAGTTCGGCGACGGCGCGTTCGATGGGTTCGGGTTCGAGCAGGTCGAACAATCGGCTCAGCACCAGGATGCGGGGACGTTCGAGCAGGGCGTTGGCGAGCTTCAATTGCTGCAGCTCGACCGCCGACAGCGGAAAGCCGGTCGAGGCGAGCGGGGTGTCGAGGCCCTTGTCGAGCGTCGCGATGGTGCCCGCCAGCCCCACCGTCTCCAGCGCGCCGAGCATCCGCTGCGGGGCGGTGTCGGGGCAGGACAGGGCAAGGTATTCGCGGATCGTCATCTCGACGATGCTCGGCCGGTCGAGCACGTGGACGTTCTTGCGCAGGTGGTGCGGTTCGATCGCCTTCATGTCGATCCCGCCGAGCGTCGCGATCCCGCCCTGCGGCAGAACATGCATCTTGAGCAGGTTGGTGAACAGCCGCTGCACCCCGTGATGGCTGGCTGCGGCCATGATGATCCCCCCGCTCGGGATGTTGAGATCGAACTGCACCTCCTCATGCCGCGCGCGCCCGCGCACCCCCTTCATGAGGATGGTGTGATCGGGCCCGTCGAAGGGATCGGCGCCCTTGGGCTGTTCCTGCTCGATGTCGTAGAACTGCGAGATTTCCTCCACGGCCGCGAACAGGTCGTAGAAATAGCCCAGATAGCTGCCCAGCTGCGAGACCCCGACGAAGGCGGCCGACAGCACCAGCTCGGCCGCGACCAGCTGACCGAGGGTCAGTTCGTTCTCGATCACCAGCCAGCCGCCCAGCCCCAGCAGCGCGGCGCTTGCCGCGGCATACATCACGAGGAAGGCAAGGGTCTGCGAATAGAGGTGGCGGAAGTGCCGCTTGCGCTGGGTGATGTAGTCGCGGGTGTGATCGTCGGTCTTGTCGAGCGCGTAGTCGATGCGCCGCTGCGACTTGAAGAACCCGTTGGAGCCGCCGATCGATTCCAGCCACGCGGCGGTGGTGTGCTTGGCATGGCTGACATCGACCGCGGTGCGCAGCGCCCGCGCGCCCCACGGCAGCCAGATCAGCCAGATCGTCGCGATCATCACCAGTGTGAAGCCGAGGAAATAGGGGTGGTAGAGGCTCACCAGCACGAAGCCGACCGCGATCTGGAGGATCACGGTGAAGCCGCCGATGAACAGGTTGGGGATCAGCGACTGGACGTAGATGACGTCGAAATAGCGGTTGAACAGCGAGCCCTTCTTGACATCGCCGAAGAAGGGGTCCTGCGCATAGACCGAGATCAGCGAAATTTCCGCCACCATGCGCGCATAGAAGCGCCGCGCGAACAGTTCGAGCAGGTGGACGCGCAGGGCATAGAGCAGCACCGACATCAGCAGCAGGCCGAACAGCGTCAGCGACAGCATCACCAGCGGTGCCGTCAGCGCGGTGTTGGCGATGGTGTTGATCAGCATCTGCACCGAGATCGGGGTGGCCAGACTCAGCAGGCTGATGCCGATCCCGTAGACGGCGGCAAGCCAGTAGAAATTCGCCTCGGGCCGCAGGATATCGAGGAATATCCTGAAGAACTTCGTCAGCGAAATCCGGGAGCCGTAACTTTGGCCTTCACCTGCCATGATAGCCTTTCCGTCCGAAACCTGTGTCCAAGCGATCCGATGCCAGGCCGGATGGCGCGCACCGCAGTCTGTTTGCATCTATTGCAACCGCGTTGCGCCGCAAGCGATCAATCGCCGAGCGCGCGCACGGTTCCGTCCATGCCGATATGTTCAAAAAGCTGAATATACGTGTCTTTAGAGCGCGCCGCGAGGAAATAAAATGTCGTCCGCGCCCGATAGCCGGGAAAGCTTGCGGGTAGCTGAACCGCAGGCGATGAAGCGGGAGATGATGCAGGAAAAGACCGGAGGAATGGCGGGGCGCGCGCCCGGCGTCGTGCTGCTGGTGGGCGGCGGGCACGCTCATGTCGCGGTGCTCGCCGACTGGATCGCGCATGGCGTGCCCGGCGGCGCGCGCGGGGTGCTGCTCACCCCTGATCGGTATCTGCGCTATTCGGGGATGGTGCCGGGCTGGCTCGCCGGGCAGCATGGGCAGGACGAGGGGCTGGTCGACCTCGCCGCACTGGCGACACGGGCGGGGGCGCAGTGGATGCCCGGCCGCTGCGCCGCGATTGACCCGGAGGCGCGGGTGGTGACCACCGCGAACGGGCACGCGGTCGCTTTCGACATTGCCTCCTTCGACACCGGCGGGGAGGGGCGGGGCGCGGTGCTCCTGGGGGCAGACCCGCGATTGCTGGAGGTGCGCCCCATCGATGCTCTGGTCGATCGCCTCGCCAACTTGTGCGCATCGCGCCGGGGGCCGCTCCGGTTTGTGGTGGCAGGCGGCGGGTCGGGGGGCGTGGAGCTGGCCTTCGGGCTCAGAAACGCAGGGCGCAACCTCGCCTGGGCCGATCCGCGCCCCGAGGTGACGCTGGCGGCGGGCGAGGGCGGGCTGCTCCCCGGCTTTGCCCCCGCCGTTCGGCAGCGCGTCGCGCGGGCACTGGCGCGGCAGGGGATCGCGGTGATCGCCGCCAGCGCGCGGTTCGAGGACGGCGCGTTGATGGCCGGGCCGCAATCGCTGGAGCCCGCCGACTGCGTCATCGCCGCCACCGGCAGCGCCGCGCCCGGCTGGGTGCAGGCGAGCGGGCTGGCGACCGACGCGGCAGGCTTCATCGCGGTCGACGCGCACCAGTGCTCCCCCTCCCACCGCCACATCTTCGCTGCAGGCGATGTCGCCGCGCGGATCGACCGCGCGCTCGCCCATTCCGGGGTCCATGCCGTGTTCGCCGGGCCGGTGCTCGCCGCCAATCTGCGGGCGGCGGCGGCGGGGAAGGCGCCGCGCGCCGTCTATCGCCCGCGCCGCCATAGCCTCTATCTCCTCAACACCGGCGACGGCAGCGCTATCGCCAGCTATGGCCCGCTTGCCGCCGAGGGGCGCTGGGTGCTCGCGCTCAAGCATGCAATCGACAAACGCTGGATTGCGCAATACGCCGCTCTGGCGCGCGGCGCATGATCGCTGCGCCAAAAAGGGATCAGACGTGAAAAAGCTCGCCATCCTCGCCGCGCTGGCCGCCGTCATCGCGGCATACTTCGTGTTCGATCTCGGGGAGTACTTCACGCTCGCCGGGGTCAAGGCGCTGGCGGCAGACCTTGCCGCGTTTCAGGAACGCAACGCGCTGGCGGTGATTGCCGGGTTCTTCATCGCCTATGTGCTCGTCACCGGCGCATCGCTGCCGGGGGCTGCGATCATGACGCTGGCGGCGGGCGCGCTGTTCGGGGTGGTATGGGGGACGGTGATCGTCTCCTTCGCCTCGACCATCGGCGCGACGCTTGCCTTCCTTTCCTCGCGCCACGTGCTGCGCGACACCATCGAGGCGCGGTTCGGCGAGCGGCTGAAGGCGATCAACGCCGGGCTGGAGCGGGACGGGGCGTTCTACCTGTTCTCCCTGCGGATGATCCCGGTCTTCCCCTTCTTCATGGTCAATCTGGTGATGGGCCTGACCCGCATCCGCACGACTACCTACATGTGGGTGAGCCAGCTGGGGATGCTGCTGGGCACCATCGTCTATGTCAATGCGGGCACCCAGCTGGCGCGGATCGACAGCCTTTCGGGAATCGCCTCTCCGGCCGTGCTGGGAAGCTTCGTGCTGCTCGGCATCGTGCCGTGGCTGGCCAAGGGGATCATCGGGGTGCTGCAGCGGCGCAAGGCCTATGCCGGGTTCAAACGGCCCCGCAAGTTCGACCGCAACATGGTGGTGATCGGGGCGGGCTCGGCGGGCCTCGTCTCGGCGCTGATCGCGGCGACGGTGAAGGCGAAGGTGACGCTGGTCGAGGCGCACAAGATGGGCGGCGATTGCCTGAACACCGGCTGCGTGCCGTCCAAGGCGCTGATCAAGAGCGCCAAGGTCGCAAGCATGATGCGCCACGCCGACCGCTATGGCCTGACGCCTGCCGAACCGCAGGTGCCCTTCCGCGAGGTCATCGCCCGGGTGCAAGGGGCGGTGAAGGCGATCGAGCCGCACGACAGCGTCGAGCGCTATACCGGTCTCGGGGTCGATGTGGTCGAGGGCTATGCCAAGATTGTCGACCCTTGGACGGTCGAAATCGCCCGAAACGATGGCGGCACGCAAAGGCTGACGACGCGCTCCATCGTCATCGCCAGCGGGGCCGAGCCGGTGGTGCCGCCGATCCCGGGCATCGAAGCCAGCGGCTATCTCACCAGCGAGACGATGTGGGATGCCTTCGCGCAGATGGACGCGGCTCCTGCGCGCGTCGCGGTGCTGGGCGGCGGGCCGATCGGGTGCGAGCTTTCGCAGGCGCTTGCGCGATTGGGCTCGAAAGTGACGCAGGTCGAAATGGCCGAGACGCTGCTGGGCCGCGAGGATGGCGACGTGTCGGCGCTCGCCCGCGAGGTGCTGGAGGCGGACGGGGTCACCGTCCTCACCGGCCACAAGGCGGCGCGGATCGAGGGCCGCACGCTGATCGCCGAGCATGGCGGGGCGGAGGTGCGCGTGCCCTTCGATGCGCTGATCGTCGCGGTCGGTCGCAAGGCGCGGCTGACCGGCTTCGGGCTGGAAGACATCGGCGTCGACACCGCCAAGACCGTCGTCACCGACGAATTCCTCGCCACCAAATTCCCCAACATCTTCGCCGCCGGAGACGTCGCGGGCCCGTTCCAGTTCACCCACACCGCCAGCCACCAGGCCTGGTACGCCAGCGTCAATGCGCTGTTCGGGATGTTCCGCAAGTTCAAGGCGGACTATCGCGTGATCCCCGCCGTCACCTTCCTCGATCCGGAGGTCGCCCGCGTCGGCCTGAACGAGCGCGAGGCGGCCGAGCAGGGCATCGCGGTGGAAGTCACCCGGTATGAATTGGACGATCTCGACCGCGCGATTGCCGAAAGCGAGACGCGGGGCTTCGTCAAGATCCTGACCCCGGCGGGCGGCAAGGATACGGTGCTCGGCGCGACCATCGTCGGCGCGCATGCGGGCGAGCTGATCGCGGAATATGTGCTGGCGATGAAGCACGGGATCGGGCTCAACAAGATCCTCGGCACGATCCACGCCTATCCGACGCTGGTGGAGGCCAACAAGTTTGCCGCCGGCAACTGGAAGAAGGCGCACAAGCCGGAAAGCCTGCTGAAGTGGGTCGAACGCTATCACGCATGGATGCGCGGATGAGCGCGGCCGAGCTGTTCGACCAGTTGCGCGGGGTGATCGGCATTGCGGTGCTGACGGGCCTCGCATGGGCGCTCAGCGAGAACCGCCGCGCTCACCCCGGCTGGCGCTGGATGGCGGGCGCGCTGGCGCTGCAGGGCCTGCTCGCGGTGCTGATCGTGCGGGTGCCGGTGGTGTGGGCGGCGGTGGGCATTGCCAACGACGCGGTCAGCGCGGTGGAGCAGGCGACGCTCAAGGGCTCGTCCTACATGTTCGGCTATCTCGGCGGGGCGGAGCTGCCCTTTGCGCTCAAGGAGGGCGCACAGCCGCCGCTGGTGATCGCCTTCCAGATCCTGCCGCTGGTGATCGTCTTTTCCGCGCTCGCCGCCCTCTTGTGGCACTGGGGCGTGCTGCGAGCGGCGGTGAGGGGCCTTGCCTTCCTGCTGCGCCGCTCGCTCGGCGTCAGCGGCGTCGTCGGCCTGTCGGGCGGGGCGAGCATCTTTCTCGGCGTGGTCGAGGCGCCGCTCGTCACCCGCGCATGGTTCGGCCGGATCGCCCGCGCCGAGCTGTTCCAGATCATGGCGATGACCATGGCGACGATCTCGGGCGCGATCCTCGTGCTCTATGCCACCACCTTGCGCGCCGTCGTGCCGGATGCGACCGGGCACATGATCGCCGCCTCGCTGATCTCGCTTCCGGCCGCGCTGCTGATCGCGCGGCTGATGGTGCCCGGAACGGACGCGGATACCGCGACCGACGCGCAAGGGGAGGGCGACCAAGGCCTCGGCTACGCCAGCAGCATCGACGCCATCGTCAAAGGCACCATGGACGGGATGCAGCTGTTCCTCGCGGTCATCGCCGTAATCATCACCGTCTTCGCGCTGGTCGCGCTGGTCGACATGGCGCTGGCGCTGCTGCCCTTGGTCGAGGGCGCTCCGCTGACCCTCAAGCGCCTGCTGGGCTGGGGGCTTGCCCCCTTGATGTGGCTGATCGGCGTGCCCTGGGCCGAGGCGCAGGCGGCGGGCGCCTTGATGGGCACCAAGGCGGTGCTCAACGAATATGTCGCCTATCTCGAACTCGCTGCGCTGCCTGCGGGCACGCTGGGGCCGCGAGCCACGCTGATCGTCACCTACGCGCTGTGCGGGGTCGCCAATCTCGCGAGCGTGGGCTTGCTCGTCTCGACCATCGGCACCCTCGCGCCCGAGCGCCGGGCCGAAGTGGCGGGGCTGGGCATGAAGAGCTGGATCGCGGGCAATCTCGCCACGGCGATGACCGGGGCGTGGATCGGTCTGGTGACGTGGTGAGGCGTGAAGCACCATACTCCCCCCGCCCCGGGCTTGACCCGGAGCCCCGCTGCCTGCCTGCCAAGCGCACGAATAGCGAAGTAGCTGGGTCCCGGGTCAAGCCCGGGACGGGGGGAGGGAGGGCTCATGCTTGACGCCAGGCTCCGCCCCCTCATCGACCCGCCCTTGAACCGGCTTGGGCGCGCGCTCGCCGGGGCAGGGATCACCGCCAACGCCCTGACCTTCACCGGCCTCGCGCTCGGCCTCGCGGGCGCGGCAGCCATCGCGCTGGGCCACACCGGCTGGGGGCTCGCGCTGATCTGCGCCAATCGCCTCGCCGACGGGCTCGACGGGGCGGTGGCGCGGGCGAAGGGGCCTTCGGACCTTGGCGGCTATTTCGATATCGTTGCGGACTTTGCCTTCTATGTCAGCGTGCCACTCGGCTTCGGCCTGCTCTCCCCTGCGAACACGCTGCCCGCGCTGATTCTGACGGCAAGCTTCGTGCTGACCGGCGTCAGCTTCCTCGCCTTCGCCGTCATCGCCGCCAAGCGCGGGGCGACGACCGAGGCGCACGGAAAGAAGAGCTTCTTCTATTCGACAGGCCTTGCCGAGGGGACCGAGACGATCCTCGTGTTCATCGCCATGTGCCTCGCGCCCGCGTGGTTCCCGCTGCTCGCCTATGGCTATGCGGGGCTGTGCGTGCTGACGGTCTTCCAGCGCAGCGCGATGGCGCTTGCGGCCTTTACTGACTAGCCGTGCCGAGCAGCGCCTCGGTCCGGGCGCGCAGGTCGTTGATGCGCGCGGTGTTGGCGCCAAGATCGCTCATCCCCACGCGGCTTACGGAACGGAAATCGATCTGCGCATCGCCCACGCGGGCGACGACATCGTCCCTGAAGCCGAACCAGAAGGTCTCGGCGACGCCCTCCACCGTGCCCGCGGCCGGATCGGGACGGATGTCGGCAAACCCCATCGCGCCCATCGCTGCCGCGACCGCTGCGACGCCCGCCTCGCGGCTCGCCCCGCCGAGCGGCAGCGGGGCCGGGCGGTCGGGCTTGGCGGTGATGATCTGGGCGTGGCTCTTCACCGCCAGTTCGGGCGAGGCGTATTCGGCAAAAAGCGGCAACTGGCCGAGCGGGGTCTGATAATCGCTCAAGGCGTTCGCCCCCGCTTCCTCGCGCGCGGCCATCGTCGCGGCGGAGAAGGCGGGCGGGTTGGCGGTATCGGTGGCGATGTCGTGGATCGGGTTGGCCTCGGCCTTGTCGCGCATCCCCGCCAGCATCCCGAGGGCAACGCCGACCACCAACAGCGCCGCGATGGCCGGACCGAGCACCGACGGGCGGCGCGGCTTCTTCACCAGGCCGATGATCAGCGAAACCAGCGCCGCCAAACCCAGCAGCCCCAGAAGCAGCGGCCCGCCGCCGATGGTCAGAACCCCGAGGCCGAATTTCCAGCCCCACAGCCCGACCTTCGTGCCGAGCGCGGCAACCACGAAGAAGACAGGCAGGAACGCGAGCAGGGCGAGGATGAGCTTGGTGTGCCAGGGGAGGTTTTTCATGCCCGCAACCATAGCGCCCGCGTGGGCCATGGCAATCTTTCGCATCAGCCCGGAAACCCTTTGCGCGATGATGCGTTGGGGCCTTTGCGGGAACTGGGGAAAGGGCCTTGCCGTAGCGCGAAGTCCGGCTTCCCACGCCCGAAAATCTGGTTTATGTCCCGCGCGGTTGCGGGAGGAACAAGATGTTCAGAGGACAAAAGACCATGAAGCGTAATTTCCTGATGGGCGCAGCTGCGCTGGCGGCGCTCGCCACTCTTTCGGCTTGCGGCGGCAAGCAGGCTGAAGAAGCCCCGGCGGCGACCGAAGAAGCGGCCGCTCCGGCTGAAACCCCGGCTGCGGCCGAAACTCCGGCGGAAGCCGCTGCAGCCGCTCCGGCCGGCGGCGCCGTCACCTATGCCAGCTTCACCGGCGATGCCGCCGCGGGCGAGAAGGTCTTCGCCGCATGCCGCACCTGCCACGTGTTCGACGAAGGCGTGAACCGCGTCGGCCCGTCGCTGCACAAGGTCGTTGGCCGCAAGTCGGGCTCGGTCCCGGGCTTCTCCTACTCGGACGCCAACAAGAACAGCGGCATCACCTGGACGCCCGACGTGCTGTTCGACTACCTCAAGGACCCCAAGGCCTACATCCCCGGCACCAAGATGGCCTTCCCGGGCGTGAAGGACGACCAGAAGCGCGCCGATCTCGTCGCCTATCTGGAAGCCCAGTCGAAGTAATTCGCGCGCGCCCCAGGGCGTGACATGAAAAGGGCGGCGCAGGGTTCTGCGCCGCCCTTTTTCGTGCGCGGACACGGCGGCCCGCGTGTGCCGGCGCCCGCGTGCGCGTTCAGGCCGCCATCAGGCTCGCATCGGCGGGGCAGTGACGCCCCAGATAGTCCTCGTGCCCCGGCAGGCTCCCGACCGCGCGGGTGACGAGGGTCTTCAGGTTGGCGAGGAACTCGGCCAGCTGGGCGGGCGTGATCTGGTCGGCCATCGGATCGTGATCGGCCGGGACAATCCCCTGCCCCAGCATCACCTGCACCCAGCTTGCATCCTTGAACAGGTCATCGACGTCGCGGCCGATGCGGCCCGATGCGGCGAACAGCCCGATCATGTGGGTGAGACTGTCGGGCACGGCCATATGCTTGCAGTACCGCCAGAACTCCGTGTCCTCGCGGTCGGTGCGGTGGTAGTGGAGGATGAGGAAATCGCGGATTTGCGCGAATTCCGCCTCGCAGCGGCGGTTGTATTCCGCACGCATCGCGGCCGGATCGCCGCGGCGCGGGAACAGCTGGATCAGCCGGTTCACGTGCGACTGGATGAGGTGGATCGACGTCGATTCGAGCGGCTCCAGGAACCCGCTCGACAATCCGATCGCCGCGCAATTGTGCGCCCAGAACGCCTCGCGCCGGCCGGTGGTGAAGCGGATCGGGCGCGGATCGCCGAGCGCGCGGGTGTCGAGCCCGGCCAGCAGCGTCGCGGCGGCGGCATCGTCAGTGGTGAACCCGGAGGAATAGACATGCCCGTTGCCGGTGCGGTGCTGGAGCGGGATGCGCCACTGCCACCCGGCGTCCTTCGCTGTCGCGCGGGTATAGGGGACCAGCACCGGCAGGCGCTCCGACGGCACCGCCAGCGCGCGGTCGCAGGGGAGCCAGCGCGACCAGTCCTGATAGCCCACCCCCAGCGTCTCCCCCAGCAGCAGTGACCGGAAGCCGGTGCAATCGATGAAGAAATCGCCTTCCACTGCGCGCCCGCCCTTCAGAGTGATCGCGGTGATATCGCCGCTTTCCCCGTTGCGCTGCACGCTCTCGACGATCCCCTCGGTGCGCGTCACCCCGCGCCCTTCGGCGTATTCCCGCAAGAACAGGGCATAGCGGCTGGCATCGAAGTGGTAGGCATAGGCGAGCCCCGTCATGGCCGTGTTGCCCACCCGGTCGAGCTTGCCGAATCGCGCCTGATCGGCGGCCCGCTGGTGCAGCGAATAGTCCCAGAAGCTGCGCGGATCGGGCGAGTCGCCTGCGCTGCGCCGCCAGTAGTGGTGGAAGGGCACCTGCCCGAGGTTCATCCCCGTCTCGCCAAAGGTATGGAGATAGCGGCTCCCCCGCTGCCCCCAATCCACGAACTCGATCCCCAGCTTGAAGGTGCCTGAGGTCGCCTTGAGGAAGGCATGCTCGTCGAGGCCGAGAATCGCGTTCAGCCGGATGATCTGCGGGATCGTCGCCTCGCCCACGCCGACCGTGCCGATCGCCTCGCTCTCGACCAGTTCGATCGTGAGCCGCTGGCCGAGCAGCCGCACGAAGGCCGCTGCGGTGATCCACCCGGCGGTCCCCCCGCCGACGATCACCAGCTTTTTCACTTCAGGCCGTTCCATATCCCATGTCCCGTTGCTGCACCGCTTCACCCCGGGGCGGGGCGGAAGAAGGCGTTGATGGTCAGCCGTCCCTCGTGCGGGGAGGCGCTCAAGGGGGCGGCGTTGTCGATCACCCCGCTGTGAAGAATATTGCCGCGGTAGAAGATTGCGCGGTTGAAGGTGCCTGCCGCGACGTGGGTGCGCTCGAAGAAGGGCGCGCCGTCGGTGGGATAGGCGGCGGGCGGGAACCCTGCGCGCGCGGCCTCGGCGTTCACCGCGTCGGCGTATCGCGGGAAGGTCTCGGCTGTGAGCGATTCGAGCCCGGTCGCGCGGTGGCGGAAGAAGGCGGTGCCGCCGTGCTGGGCTTCGGGCCCGGTGCGGTGGAGGTAGAGCATCATCGCGATCTGGGCCGGATCGGTGCCGTCGACATGCGGGATGCGCTGGATCGGCAGAAGCCGGGCGGGCGGCGTCGTCACCAGCGAATACCACGCCTGCATCGCCCAGCGCCCGGTGCGCGGCGGCCCGAACCAGACCGAAAGCAGCGGCGACAGTTGCGCAAGCCAGGCCCGCCCGACCACGGAGTCGATCCGCGCGCGCACCCCGGGATATTGCGGCGTGATTTCTGCAAATTTCTGCAAATCGGCTTGCGAAATCGCGTGCTCGGGGTCCTCCAGAAAATCGCTGATGCTGACAAGCTTATGATTTAGTGCCGAGAAATGCTCGACATGGGGCTGCGCGAGGGCAATTCCCCATCCCTCAGGGCAGGCGTGTCGCAGTGGCGTGGGTCGGCTGGCCATGCGGGGGAGCCTAACAAACTCCGCCCGGACATCCAAATGCCGCATGCAATATGCTGATATAATGAACGAAATTGCCCTAGCTCTGCGTCATTCCCGGGATCGGGGCAGGTGGGGGAGGGTGAGGGCACCATGGCGCCGCGCCAGCGGGTCAAAACTGTGGCTATCGAGCAACAATTGCACGGGTTTGCGAGGCTGCAGCAGGCAGCCGCAGAGCAGCAAACACCTAAAATACATATGAAAAACATATAATTCACAGCCTCATCACGGATCTGTCATTTGGCGATTTACCTGAGGTTCAGGTTCGGCTATGAAAAAACCTGCAAAAGCGTTCGCTCGATGAGCGCTTGCGGGAGGGGACTTCTGATGAAAACGAACGGGATCAATGCAAGCGCGCGCCTGCTGTGCGGGGCCGCGACCTTCTTGGCGCTGGCAGTTACCGGCACGCCGGTGATGGCACAGGAGGCCGAGGAACAGGCACCGGCCGCCGCCGAGGGCGAAGAAAACGCCATCGTCGTCACCGGCATCCGCCAGTCGATCCAGTCCTCGCTCGATGCCAAGCGCCAGGCCACCTCGATCGTTGAAGTGATCACCGCCGAAGACCTCGGCCTGCTCCCCGACCTTTCGATCGCCGATACCCTTGCGCGCCTGCCCGGCGTCACCGCCCAGCGCGTGCGCGGCCGTTCGCAGTCGGTCTCGATCCGCGGCCTCGGCCCGGACTTCTCCCTCGCGCTGCTCAACGGCCGCGAAGTGGTGTCGGCAGGCAACAATCGCGGCATCGAATTCGACCAGTTCCCGTCCGAACTGATCGGCACCGGCGTCGTCTACAAGACGGGTGACGCGCAGATCGCCGCCATCGGCATCGCCGGCGCGGTCGACCTGCGCACGATCAAGCCGCTCGATGCGAAAAAGCGCCAGATCACCGTGTCGGGCACCTACACGATCAACGACAACGGCTCATTGAACCCCGATTTCGGCGCCGATGGATACCGCTTCTTTGCCAGCTACATCGATCAGAACGCCGATGGCACCATCGGCTGGTCGATCGGGGCGACCACCCAGTCGATCCCGACCCAGATCATCCAGCGCGAGCTGAAGACCAACAACGGCCAAACCGCCCGCACCGACGACGGCGTGATCTTCCCGCGCGACAACCCGCGCCAGGGCGTGCAGAGCCGCGAGTTCAAGCGCACCTCGGTGGCGGGCAGTCTCCAGTTCGAGCCGACCGACCGCTTCTCGCTGACGATTGATTCCTTCTACACCAAGACCGAGGATGCCGGGATCTTCCGCGGCACCGAAACCCCGATCGCGAATTGGAGCTTTGACGGCGGCGCGCAGGTCGATCAGGTGACCGGCAACGGTCCCTTCGCCGACAGTGCGACCTATTCGAACGTCTATCCCATCCTGCGCACCGATACCGAGGGCGCGGATTCGGAAATCTTCGCCATCGGCGGCAACATGGAATGGAAGGCGACCGACAACCTCGGCTTCGTTCTCGACTACGGCTATTCCAAGCTGAACCGCAACGACGTCGACTACGAATCCTACGCCGGCACCGGCCCCAACGGCAGCGGCCCGGCCGACACGCTGACCTTCACCTTCCCGCGCGACGGGCAGTACTCGATCGACAGCCAGATCGATTACACCGATCCGAACAACCTGGTGCTGATCGATCCGGGCGGCGGCTCGCAGCTGCTTGGCGGTTCGGGCGGCTGGGGCCAGGTCGGCTTCCTGCGCGTGCCGGAAACCAATGACGAGCTGCACCAGCTGCGCGCCGAGACCTACTGGGAATTCGACGGCGGCTTCATCGACCGCATCGTCGCCGGCTGGCTCTACACCGACCGCAGCAAGGATTTCGACAACAACGGCATCTTCCTGCGCGCTGGCACGCCCTTTACCGGCGGGCCCGGCGGTATCAGGGCACCGATTCCGAGCAGCATCGTCATCGGGCAGACCAAGCCCACGGGCATCGGGCTCCCCATTGTCGCCTATGATCCGTCCTCGCTGCTGACCAACGGCACCTATGTGCAGGAACGCGCGACCGACGATACCGAATGGCTGGTGGAAGAACAGGTCCACAATTTCTACATCCAGGCCAATATCGACGGCGATCTTGGTTCGGTGCCGGTGCGCGGCAATATCGGCCTGCGCTATGTCGATACCTCGCAGTCCTCGACCGGCACGCTGCCCGGCGGCACCATCAATCGGGTGGAATTCGGCTACGACAACTGGCTGCCGAGCGCGAACCTGGCCTTCGAGATCATGCCGGATACCTTCATCCGCGTGGCTTTCGCCAAGACGATCACCCGCGCGCGGCTCGATCAGATGGCGGCAAACCAACAGCTGACGGTGAACAATCAGGTCTGTACCGACAGCGATGGTGACCAGATTCCCGACACCGTGCTGCCCGGCACATTCAATCCGCCGGCCAACGTGTGCTTCAATCTCAGCGGCAACAACCCGACGCTTCAGCCGTTCCGTTCGACCTCCTACGACATCTCCTTCGAGAAGTATTTCTCGGCCGGTACTGCTGTCATCGTGGCGGCGTTCCACAAGGACCTGTCTGACTGGGTCGTCAATCAGCCGGGCATCATCGATCTCAGCCAGCAGATCGTCAACGCCGGGTTCGGCGAAATCCTTGAAACCGCGCCCGAAATCGCGATCGGTTCGTTCAACGGGCCGGTCAACTTCGCGGACGGCAAGATCACCGGGATCGAAGGCACGGTGCGGTTGAACTTCGGCGACTTCAGCGATGCACTCGACGGGTTCGGCGGGTTCTACTCGATCACCTATTCGGACGCCGAGATCACCCCGCCGGGCAATGCGCCGATCCCGATCCCGGGCTATTCGGACCTCACATGGTCGGGCGACGTGTTCTACGAAAAGAACGGCTTCCGCGCGAAGCTTGCGGCACGTTACCGCGGGGCGTTCAACTCCGAAGTGCCGAACTTCTCGGGTGGGCTCGAATCCGCAAGAGCCCGCAGCGAGACGCTGCTCGACGCCCAGATCGGCTATACCTTCCAAAAGGAGGGCAGCTTCCTCAACGGAGTGCAGATCCTCGCGGAAGTGTTCAACCTGACCGATCAGCCGTTCGTCACCGAGGAGTCGCTGCGCAACGCGGCGAACACCGAGACGATCGGCGCCTTCCCGAGCCGTCACGAGCTTTACGGGCGGACCTTCCAGTTCACCTTGCGCAAGACGTTCTGATAACGACAGCCCTCGGGTCGCATTGAGGGTTTCAGGAAGGGCCCGCCAGCAATGGCGGGCCCTTTCGTTTGCCGTGGAGGTGCAGAGCCGCGCCAGGGTGGCGCCAGACTGCGTCAGGGTGCCCGCAGACCCCTGCCAGACCCCCCTTCGGGTCAGTGTTTCACGTGGAACAATCAGGCCGCGAGCGGCGGGGCGGCGCAGTGGCGGGCGACGAATTCGCCGTGGGATGGCATCGCCGCAACCGCCTCGTCCATGGCCTGCCGGATCTGCGCAAGCCGCTCGGCAACCGGCACCCCGGCCCTCATCCCCGCGAGCGGCGGGGCCTGCCGGGGAACGATCCCCTGCCCGAGATAGACCGCGATCCAGCTCGGATTGGCGAACAGCTCGCGCTCGTCGGCAACAAGCGTGCCGTGGGCGGTAAAGTGGTCGATCTTGTACTGCAGGCTGTCCGGGATCGGCATCGCCGCGCAATAGCGCCAGAGCTCGGAATCGTCGCGCTCGGTGGCCTTGTAGTGGAGGATCAGGAAATCGCGGATGCGCTCGTATTCCATTGAAGTCTGCGCATTATATTCGCGCATGAGGAGCGGCGACATGCTCGCATCAGGCAGCAGCGCGATGAGCCTCAGGATACCGTACTGGATGAGGTGCAGCGAGGTGGATTCCAGCGGCTCCATGAAGCCGGCCGAAAGGCCGATGGCGACGCAGTTCTTTTCCCAGAACTTCCGCCGCTTGCCGGTGACGAAGCGCAAGGGGCGGGGGTCGGCCAGCGCCTTGCCGTCAAGATTGGCGAGGAGGGTCGCGGCAGCCTCATCTTCGGAGATAAACTCACTGCAATGGACATAGCCGTTGCCGGTGCGGTGCTGGAGCGGGATGCGCCACTGCCACCCGGCGCTGCGCGCAGTGGAGCGGGTGTAGGGGGTGAAATCACCCTTCTCGCAAGGAACCGCTACCGCCCGGTCGCAGGGGAGCCAAGCTTGCCAGTTGTCGTAACCGGCGTGCAAAGCCTCTTCGATAAGAAGGCCCCGGAAGCCGCTGCAATCGATGAAGAATTCACCCGAAATTCGCTCACCGCTATCGAGCGTCACCGCCTCGATGAAGCCGTCCTCGCCGCGCAGGGCGACGTCCACGACCTTGCCCTCGCGGCGCACCACGCCCCGCGCCTCGGCATAGCGCCTCAAGAAGGCGGCATAGAGCCCGGCGTCGAAATGGTAGGCGTAGTCGAAGGTCGACTGGATCAGGCGGCGATCGGGCGAAGGGTGCGCGAACTTGCCCGCCCTGGCCATCGCCCAGCACATCGAGAAGTCGTCGATAGGGCCTTCGATGCGGCCTGCGAGATATTCGTGCAGCCAGTGGTGGTAGAAAGGAACGCTATCGAATTCAGCGCCATATTGGCCGAAGGGGTGGAAATAGGTGTGGCCCTTGCGTCCCCAATCGACGAACGCGATCCCGAGCTTGTAGCTGCCTTGCGTCTCGCGCACGAAGGTCGCCTCGTCGATGCGGAGGCGGGAATTGAAGCTGCGGATCGGGGGGATGGTGGCCTCGCCCACGCCCACCGTGCCGATCGCCTCGCTTTCGATCAGGGTGATCGCGCAGGTGCCCCCCACCGCCTGCGACAGCGCCGCCGCCGTCATCCAGCCCGCGCTGCCGCCACCGACGATGACGATGCTCTTCAAGGGGGCAGGGGCCGCGTTCATCCCCCGCAACTTTCGCGGATCAGCAGGCTGGTTTCAAGCCGCTCCGAGATCGCCGGGCCATCGCCCTTGTCGATCAGCTTCGAGACCAGCATCCGTCCGGCCAGATTGGCGTCCTGATCGATCGTGGTGAGCTGCGGGGTGACGAGCCGCGCGGCGGGGATGTTGTCGTAGCCGACCACCGAAACATCCTCGGGCACCCGCATCCCTGAGCGGGTCAGCGCCCGGATCGCGCCGATGGCGATGAGGTCGGATGCGGCGAAGATCGCGTCGAACCTGAGGCCCCGCGCCACCGCGCTGCGCACCGCCGCTTCTGCCGAATGGACTTCGAAATGGGCGGGCACGACAAGCGCCTCGTCAAAGGCGAGGTCTGCGCGTTCGAGCGCCTGCTTGTAGCCGCGCAGGCGCTGTTCGGCCTCGGGCGCCTCGGTGTCGCCCAGGAACAGGATGCGGCGACGGCCGAGGCGCGCAAGGTGGGCGGTGGCCCGGCGGCCGCCGGCGAGGTTGTCCGATCCGATCACGCAGTACTGCGCGTCGGGGAACTCCGCGCCCCACACCACGAAGCGGTTATCCCGGGATACCAAGGTGTTGAATTCGCGATGGAGAGAGCTCTGGCCGATGAAGATCACGCCCGTCGCCCGGCTGGTGCTCATCGCGTAGTCGAGATCGCCCCCGGCGCGGGGGCTGAGGTGGCTGATGATGAGGTCGGCGTTACGCTCGCGCGCGGCCTCCGCGATCCCGGCGAGCAGTTCGAGGAAGAAGGGGTCCGATACCCGGCTGTCGCGCGCCTGCGGAGCGGGGACGACCACGGCCAGGGTCGCATCCGCGCCGATCGGCCCGCTCGGCATGCTGGCGCGGAACTCGTAGTCGTGGGCGCGGGCGATCTGCCAGATCTGCTGCTTGGTGCGCCGCTTGACCGAGGGGCTGTCGTTCAGCGCGCGGCTCACGGTCGAGATCGACACCCCCGCCTCGCGCGCGATATCTTCCAGCGTGGCGCTGCGCCGCGATGCGGCGAAGGAGGGCGGGGTGTCGGCCATCAACCCCCCACAACGGCGGCCCAGTAGCCGGTGCCGGGGGGCAGCGCCTCGGGAACGGGCCCGCCGCCCACATGGCCTTCAGTGGCGATCAGCGCAAGCGGGCCGAGCGTTTCGGGCGCGCTCCAGTGGCCCGGCGCCTCGCCGAGATTGAAGACGCACAGCACCCGCGTTCCATCGTTTTCCCGCAGGAAGGCGAGAATGTCCTCCGGGGTGTCGAGCAGCTCGATCCGGCCCTGCGCCAGAGCCGGGTTCTGCCGCCGCGCGGCCAGCAATGCGCGCGCGTAAGCGAGGGTCGAGGCGGGGTCTGCGGCCTGCCTGTCGACCGCAAAGCCGGTGTGGACGGGATCGAGCTTGAGCCAGGTGCGGTTGGCAGTCGAAAAACCCGCCTGCGGTGCACTCGCAGCCCACGGCATCGGCGTGCGCGCGCCGTCGCGGCCCAGCGTGTGCGGCCAGTTGGCGATCGCTTCGGGATCGAGCAGGTCCTCGAAAGCAACCTCGCCCTGCGGCAGGCCAAGCTCCTCGCCCTGATAGATGATCGGGTTGCCACGAAGGCTGAGCAGCAGCAGCATGTTGAGCCGGGCGGCACGCGCCATGTCGCCATCCAGCGTCCAGCGGGTGACTGCGCGCGGGGCGTCGTGGTTCGAGAAGGCCCAGGACGGCCAGCCCTCGCCCGGTTCGTCGCTCCACTGCGAGAGCGAGGCGCGCACCAGCGGCGCGGTGAGGCGCGGGGCGTAGAGGAAATCGAAATTGTAGGCGGAATCGAGCCGCTTGCCGCCTTCGGTAAAGGCCTTCATTTCGGCGAGCGGCTCCGGCCCGCCGACCTCGGCAACCGTGAACCGGCCCGGGAATTCGTCCAACGTCGCACGGATGCGTTCGAGGAACGCGACGATGTCCGGGTGCGACTGGTTGTACTGCTTGATCTGCATGTCGAAGGGCCGGGTCACCAGCTCCATCGGCGTATTGCTGGGGGGATTATCCCTCAGCTCGGGGTCATGCATCGAGAAGTTCAGGGCATCGAGCCGGAAGCCGTCGACGCCCCGTGCCAGCCAGAACCGCGCCACATCCAGCAGCGCATTCTGCACATCCGGATTGTGGACGTTGAGATCGGGCTGGGAAGTCAGGAAGTTGTGCAGGTAGTACTGCTTCCTCGGCCCATCCCACTGCCATGCCGATCCGCCGAACACCGATTGCCAGTTCGACGGCGGCGAGCCGCAGGGCTTGGGATCGGCCCAGACATACCAGTCGGCCTTGGGGTTGGTGCGATCCTGCCGGCTCTCCTGGAACCACGCATGTTCATCGGAGGTGTGCGAATAGACCTGATCGATGATAACCTTCAGCCCCAGTGCGTGGGCCCTTTCGACCACGCGGTCGAAGTCGGCGAAGGTGCCGAAGCTCGGATCGATCCCGCAATAATCGGCCACATCATAGCCGAAATCCTTCATCGGCGAGGTGAAGAAGGGCGAGATCCAGATGCCGTCAACCCCGAGGTCGGCGATGTAGTCGAGCCCCTCGGCGATGCCCGCAAGGTCGCCGATCCCGTCGCCATTGGTGTCGCGGAAAGACCGGGGGTAGATCTGATAGATGACCGCGCCGCGCCACCAGGCCGGCGTGCCGGCGGTCACGGCAGTGGTGTCGGCAAGTGCGGTTGCCATCAGTCGTCGGTCTCCAGAATGCAGGCGGCGAAGCCGAACGGGGCAAGGTCGATCCTTACCGTGCCTGGCGCGGCGGGCGCAGCGGGGCATTCCCCTACCAGCGACGCGACGCGGTTAGTCCGGTAGCTTACCTCAATAGGATGTGAAAGTGGCCTTTCGCCGGTGTTGAAGACGGTCAGAACCCGCTGTCCTGTTTCGGGATCGTGCCGTTCGACGGCAAGCAGGCCGGGGGCTTCTTCGGCAAAGCCGCGCACCTCGGAAAGGCCGCGGCGCAGCGCCGGGCTGGCGGTGCGGGCCTTCGCCAGAGCGCCGACCAGGCGGTAGAGCGGGTGGGCGGTGTCGAAGTTGTCGGCGGCGGTGGTAGCATCGGTACCGATGAGGCGATTATCGTTGTAGGCTGGCACAAGGCTGGGAAACATGTCCTCGCGCGCCAGCTGGTCGTTGCCGTCGGAGATGAAGCCCTGTTCGTCCCCATAATAGACCGTCGGCACGCCGCGCAGCAGGAACATCATCGCATGGCCGAGCTTGACGCGGGCGAGCAGCGTCTCCGGCTCGTCCGATCCGCTCATGTCGCGCACGAACATCGAAAAGCGGCCGAAATCGTGGTTGCCGAGGAAGGTCGGCAGACCCAGCGCCGTCCTCGCCCCGCCGGGGTAGATGGCGTCCTGCTGGAGGAACTCGGCCATCAGGCGCGGCGGGCTCTTGCCGCTGGCGACCATCTGCGCGGCCTTGGCAAAGCCCATGTCGAGCGCATAGGGCAGGCCGCTTTCCGCCATCACCTGCGCGGCGATGGTGGCGCTGGGATCTTCATAGGCAATCTCGCCGAAGATGTGGAAGTGCTTGATCCCCTTGGCCTCGGCCCGCGCCAGAATGGCCGGGACGAATGCCTGCCAGAACTCGGGGTTAACGTGCTTGGCGGTGTCGATGCGGTATCCGTCGATGCCGTAGTCGTCGATCCACTGGCCGAAGATGTCGATCATGCCGCTAACCACCCGCGGGTGCTCGGTGGCAAGGTCGTCGAGCCCGGCGAAATCGCCGTAAAGGCTGCTTTCGCCCACCCAGTGCGAGTTGCCGCGATTGTGGTAGAGCGTGACGTCATTGAGCCAGGCCGGGACCTTCACGTTCTTCTCCGCCTCGGCCACGCGGGGCGTGTAGGCAAAGGCCGGATCGGTGAGCTTCGCCCAGTTGGCGGGGTCGGGGTCCGTGTCGCCTGCAAAGCCTGCGTTGATCGCCTTCCCGGCAGGGCCCCCGGCCCGCGAATAGGGATAGTCGCCCTTGCTGCGGTAGCGGTACCCGTTCGCCTCGCCTTCGGCATAGTCGATCACGTCGGCGGTGTGGTTGATGATGATGTCCATGTAGACCTTCATACCCCGCGCGTGGGCGGCATCGACGAAGGCCTTGAACTCGGCATTGGTGCCGAAATGCGGGTCGACCTGGGTGAAATCGGTCACCCAATAGCCGTGATAGCCTGCGGTTTCCTCGCCCGGCCGGCCCTGCACCGGCTTGTTCTTGAAGATCGGCGCGAACCAGATCGCGGTCACGCCCAGACCCTCGATGTAATCGAGCTTGGCGGTCAGCCCTTTGAGGTCGCCGCCGTGGTAGAAGCCCTTGTGCGCCGGATCGAAGCCATGCTGGAGCGGGCCTCCCTTGATCTGCCCCCGGTCGTTCTTCGGATCGCCGTTGGCAAAGCGGTCGGGCAGGACGAAATAGATGATCTCGTCCTGCAGTTGCCGCTCGGCGATCGGCGCGGGGCGCGTTTCGGCGGTCAGCGGCGCCCCTGACAAGGCGGTGCCCACGCACAGCACAGCCGCAAGCCCTGCGAAGATTCGCGTCATGACCCTTCTCCCTCAGGTCGAGCTTGTGGCAGCTTGGGAGCATTTTTGCAAATCTTTGTCACGCTGTGAACGATAGAGCGCTCCACGCATCAAATCTATGAAAATGAGTGGTAAAATATTAAACGGTGGAAAGATTGATGAATTTTTCTGCTGCGCCTTTGCAAAGTTTCTTGCAAATTTTTGCAGGGCGTCCAGACTGCACTGCGGTCACGCCTGCCGCCACTTCGGACGATAGAGCCGCAGAGCATAGGCGCCGCCACAGGCCGCGTCACGCCCGGGCGGGCAGGCGCGGCGGGAGAGGGATGAAAGCAAGGATGATTGAAGCCGGCAAGAAGCCTGCGCTGAACGCGGGCCAGCTCTGGAACATGAGCTTCGGGTTCCTCGGTATCCAGATCGGGTTCGAGCTCCAGAACGGCAATGTCAGCCGCATTTTCCAGACGCTGGGCGCCGAAGTCGACGAGCTGGCGATCCTGTGGATCGCCGCGCCCATGACCGGGCTGATCGTCCAGCCGATCATCGGCCACCTTTCGGACAAGACCTGGAGCCCCCGCCTTGGTCGCCGCCGGCCCTATTTTCTGATCGGCGCGATCCTCGCCAGCCTCGCGCTGTTCGTCATGCCCAACGCGCCCGCGCTGTGGGTCGCGGCCGGGATGCTGTGGGTGATGGACGCCTCGCTCAACGTCACCATGGAGCCATTCCGCGCCTTCGTCGGCGACAACCTGCCCGATCGCCAGCGGACGATGGGCTATGCGATGCAGAGCTTCTTCATCGGCACCGGCGCGGTGCTGGCAGGCGCATTGCCGTGGGTGATGACGAACTGGATGGGCCTCAGCAATGTCGCGCCCGCGGGCGAAATTCCGCAGACGGTGCAGTGGGCCTTCTACATCGGCGGTGCTGCGCTGCTGGCGGCGGTGTGCTGGACGGTGTTCAGCACGAAGGAGTATTCCCCGCAGGAACTCGCCGGGTTCGAAACGGCGCGGGGCGCAGCGGCCGGATCTGGCCATCATCCGGCAGAGCGCAGCGCTGCCCAGTTCACCGGCGGCGGGATGGCATGGGTGATCGCCGGGGCGGTGCTTGCCGCAGCTGTCGCCTGGGCGCGCAGCGAGGCGGGGGCGGCGATGCTCGGCACGATCGCAGTCGCCAAGGACATCTATGTGCTCGCCGGTCTGATCGCCGGATTCGGGGTGATCCAGCTGATCGCCGGAGTGCTGCGCCGGCAGGGGCGCAACGCAAGCGGCTTCATGGAGGTGGTGAGCGACCTGTTCGCCATGCCCAGGACCATGCGCCAGCTGGCCGTGGTGCAGTTCTTCAGCTGGTTCGCGATGTTCGGCCTGTGGATCTATGGCACGCCGGGGGTGACGGCCTATCACTTCGGCGCCGCTGACGCAGCGAGCGCCGCCTATCAGGACGGGGCCGACTGGTGGAGCCTGATGGGATCGGTGCGCAACGGCCTTGCGGCGGCCGCCGCGCTAGGCTTCGTGATGGTCGCCGCGAAGATCGACCGCTGCCGGCTCCACGCGATCAACCTGATGCTTGGCGCGGCGGGCTTTGCCGCGGTGCTGCTGATCCGCGATCCGTCGCTGCTGTGGATCTCGCAGATCGGCATCGGCATCGCCTGGGCCTCGATCGTGTCGATGCCTTACGCCATCCTCGCCGGCTGCGTGCCGCACGAAAAGATGGGCATCTACATGGGTGTGTTCAACATCTTCATCGTCGTGCCGCAACTGCTGGCGGCGACGCTGCTGGGCTTTCTCGTCACCAACCTGTTCGGCGGGGAGGCGATCTACGCGATGGCGATCGCGGCGGTGAGCTTCCTGCTGGCGGCGGTGGCGACGCTGTTCGTGGCTGACGGGGATACGGCGGGCGCTCCGGCCCTCAGGACGGAGGCGGCGTGATGCGGATTATCGCCGCCCTCATGGCGGGCGCGCTGGCGGCCACGCCCGCGCTGGCCGAGCCCGACTACACCCCGCGCGACGTGGTCGAGGTCAAGAACGCGGACTGGACGCGCGACGCGGTGCTCTATCAGCTCAACACCCGCCAGTTCACCCCGGAGGGCACCTTCAAGGCCGCCCGGAAACAACTCCCCCGGCTGGCCATGATGGGCGTGGACATCATCTGGCTGATGCCGATCCACCCCATCGGCGAGGCGAACCGCAAGGGCAGCCTCGGCAGCCCCTATGCGGTGCGCGATTACCGCGCGGTCAACCCGGAGCTGGGCACCGAGGCCGACTTCCGCGCCTTTGTGGACGAGGCCCACCGGCTGGGGCTGAAGGTGATTCTCGACTGGGTCGCCAACCATTCCGCCTATGACAACCCGCTGACGCTGAGCCACCCCGAATGGTACACCCGCACCCCCGAAGGCGCGCTGATGAGCCCGGCTGGCACGGATTGGTCGGACGTTGCCGATTTCGACTACGCGCAAGCGGGCCTTCGCCAATACATGACCGAAAGCCTCGTCCACTGGGTGCGCGAATTCGGGGTCGACGGCTACCGCGCGGATGTTGCGGGCTATGTCCCCACCGATTTCTGGGACACCGCGCGGGCCGAACTGGACAAGGTGAAACCGGTCTTCATGCTCGCCGAATGGGAGCAGCGCGATCTCCACACCCGCGCCTTCGATGCGACCTATGGCTGGGGCTGGAAGGAGGCGATGCAGCGCCTCGTCAAGAGCGGCGAGGGCGCTGGGCCGATCCGCGGTTACTACGCCGGCCAGTCCGAGACATGGCCCCGCGCCGCGATGCGCATGGTCTATACCGAGAACCACGACCAGAATTCGTGGGACGGGGTGGCGGCAGAAATCTACGGCCCGGCCTACGAGGCGGCCATCGCGCTGTCCTTCACCGGGTCGGGCCTGCCGCTGATCTACAACGGTCAGGAAGCCGACAACGACCGACAGCTGGAATTCTTCGAGCGTGATCCGATTGTCTGGAAAGAGGGCAAGCACGCCGCGCTGATCGCCAGGCTGATCGCGATCAAGACCGCGCAACCGGCGCTCCACAACGGGCGCTTCGGGGCGGAGATGGTGGACGTGCCGACCAGCGAGTCGGGCGATGTCTACGCCTTCACGCGGGGGCAGAAGGGCGCGCGGGTGTTCGCCGTGTTCAACCTCAGCCCCCGGCCGCACGCCGTGACCTTCAGCCATGCGCGCCACATCGGCAGCTACACCGAAGCGCTCACCGGCGCGCCTGCCAGCTTCACGGGCGGCGAAACGCTCGACCTGCCCGCATGGGGCTACCGCATCTACACCGAGACCAAGTGAGGCGCCGCCACGGCGCGGGAGAGGACGCATGACGACACACTGGAAACCCCTCGTGGCGATGGCCGCCATCGCGTGGGCTGCTGCCCCTGCTGCTGCCGAGACCCTGACGCTCGCCTCGCCCGATGGCAGGATCACCGTCACCGTGACCGATGATGGCGGGCTCGCCACCTATGCCGTTGCCTTCGAAGGCAAGCAGGTCATAGCGCCCTCCAAGCTCGGGATGCTGTTCGCCGAACACCACGGCTTCGAGCGCGGCCTCGCCATTGCCGCCTCCACCCGTGCAGCCAAGGACACCACATGGGAACAGCCATGGGGCGAGCGCCGTCTGGTGCGCGATCAGCACAATGAACTCGCCGTCACCTTCAAGCCCGCCGATGGCCCGGACCGGCAGATGGTGGTCCGCTTCCGCGCCTTCGATACTGGCATCGGCTTCCGCTACGAATTGCCCGAACAACCCGCACTGGCGGGCGACGTCAACATCACCGAGGAGCTCACCCAGTTCGGCGTCGGTGAGCAGACCGCGATGTGGTACACCCCCTCGGGCGAATTCAATCGCTACGAATACCTCACCCGCACCGGCCCCGCCGGCAAGGTCGCCGATGCGCACACGCCGGCAACCTTCAGGAACGCGGACGGCATCCATTTCAGCATCCACGAAGCCGCGCTGGTCGACTATTCATCGATGTCGCTGACGGCGCTGCGCCCCGGCAATTTCGAAGCCAAGCTCAGGAACTGGACGGGCGGGCCGAAGGTCAAGACCCGCGCCCCGTTCACCTCGCCGTGGCGGACCATTCAGGTGGCGCCCAATGCGGTGGGCCTCATCAATTCCGACATCATCCTGAACCTCAACGAGCCCAACAAGCTGGGCGATGTGTCATGGGTGGAGCCGGGCAAATATGTCGGCATCTGGTGGGCGATGCATATCCGCGACCGCAGCTGGGGCCGCGACCAGATCCACGGCGCGACCACCGAGGAAACCAAGCGCTACATCGATTTTGCCGCCAAGCACGGCTTTGCGGGCGTCCTCGTCGAGGGCTGGAACATCGGCTGGGACGGGGACTGGTACAACAACGGCGACCTGTTCGATTTCACCAAACCGATGCCCGATTACGATATCGAGGCGCTCGGCAAATACGCGCTCTCCAAGGGCGTGCGGATCATCGGCCACCACGAAACCTCGGCCAACATCACCAACTACGAAAACCAGCTGGGCGCAGCGATGGACCTGATGCAGAAGCATGGCGTCAGGCAGGTCAAGACCGGCTATGTCGCAGATGCGGGCGATGCGGTGCGGATCGACGAGAACGGGATCCGCCGGTACGAATACCACGACAGCCAGTTCATGGTGCGCCACCATCTGAAGGTCGTGACCGAGGCCGCCAAACGGAAGATCTCGATCAATGCGCACGAGCCGGTCAAGGACACCGGCCTCAGGCGCACCTATCCCAACTGGCTCGCCCGTGAAGGCGCGCGGGGGATGGAATACAATGCATGGGGCACGCCGCCCAACCCGCCCGAGCACGAGGCGATGCTCGCCTTCACCCGGATGCTCGCCGGGCCCATGGACTTCACCCCCGGCATCTTCGATCTGAAGCCCAACGAGCGCCCGCCGCTGCGGGAAGACATGCCGCGCGGCGACCCGTCGAACCGCCCGGAAACGACGCTCGCCAAGCAGTTGGCGCTTTACGTGGTGCTCTATTCGCCGGTGCAGATGGCCGCCGACCTGCCCGAGAATTACGAGAAGCGCCTCGACGCCTTCCAGTTCATCAAGGACGTGGAAGCCGATTGGGAGGAGAGCATCGCGCTCGCCGGAGAGATCGGCGATTATGTCGCCATCGCGCGGCAGGGGAGGAAGTCGAAGGAATGGTTCCTCGGCGCGGTGAGCGACGAAGAGGCGCGCGATCTGTCGGTGCCGCTGTCCTTCCTCGCCAAGGGCAAGAAATACCGCGCGCAGGTGTACCGCGACGCACCGGACGCCGACTGGAAGACCAACCCCTATGCCATGGTGATCGAGGAGAAGGTCGTGACCGGGAGCGATATTTTTGCCGTGCGCATGGCGGCGGGCGGCGGTTATGCGGTGCGCTTCATTCCGGTGAAGTGACGCCGCGCGGGCGGCCCTGCGCGCCTGTTCGCCCCCCATCCGCCACGCCGCGGAACTTGGTTCTATCCCGTGTGCCAGCTTTGGCCTATCGTATGGGAGGTGCATTCAACCACGGGGTCACATGACGGGAACACGCCTGATTTATCGTTCGCAGCCCTTTGGCTTTGATACCGCGATGCTCGCCGGGATCCTGTCGGCAGCGCGGCGCAACAATCCGCAATGGGAGATCACGGGCGCGCTGATTTGCCGTCATGATGTCTACCTGCAACTTATCGAAGGGCCGTCCGCTTCGATCAGAGAATTGTATGCGCGCATCCTTGACGATGATCGCCACACCGATGTCCGGCTCCTGCTCGAAGAGGACATGGGCCAGCGCCTGTTTCCGGCCTGGGCCATGCTCGATGATGAGGCGCCCTCGCTGTTCTGGTCGGCCGAAGACGTGGCCAAAGGCGTTCTCGAAGCGGCCAGCGCGGATGCCCTGCGCGCGCCTTTCCTGCGGTTGAGCAAGGCGCGTCCGGGCTGACGCTTTCCGCTGCGCCTATCCCCCTTGAAATGCGAGTCCCCCGATGTTCGATGAACCGATCTCCGAAGACGATTTCCTCGCGCTGTCGGCGGTCCGGCTGGAAACATTCGTCTATTGCAGCCGTGCTGCGCCAAGCGTCGACGACGCGGAAGTCCGGCGCATCATCGCGTTCTCTCAAGCCCGCAATGTCGCGCGCGGGATCACCGGAGTGCTGGTGTTCGGCAGCGGGGTGTTCTTCCAGTGGATCGAAGGCCCGCCTGCCGAGGTGCAGGGGCTGATCGCCAATCTGCACGATGATGACCGGCATCACGATATCGTCACACTGGATCGCAGCGTGGAAACGCGCGAGCGTCTCTACCCGCATTGGGAGATGGAGCACGTTGATGCCGACGACATCCGGCCTGTGCTTGAGGACGCCCTCGAATCCGCGCAAGACGCCAGCAGTGTCGCGGCACTGAAGCGCATCCTCGCGCATCTTGGATCGGGACCCTCGCCAACGCTCGGCCAGTTTTAGCCGCGACATGACATGACCGTGCCTTGGGCGGCAGCGCGGCCCCGGACGCAAAGAGGGCGAACGCCACCCCCATGGCATCCGCCCTCACTCCCGTCCAAGGGAGGTTCGTGTGCTGGTGATGTCCAGACAAGGCTCAGGGGGCTTCCAGCGGGCTTCAGACCCCTGTTCGCCGGCCCTTTTCGCGTTGTTTCACGTGGAACATCGGCCTCAGGCGGCCTGCTCCATCCGGGCAAGTTCGCAATGCGACCAGATCTCGCTCAATGCCTTGATCAGCCGGTCGATGTCGCCATCGGAGTGCACCGGGGAGGGCGTGACGCGCAGGCGTTCCGTCCCAACCGGTACGGTCGGGTAGTTGATCGGCTGCACGTAGATGCCGTGGTTGTCCATCAGCCAGTCGCTGATCATCTTGCACTTCTTGGCGTCGCCCACCATCACCGGGATGATGTGGCTCGGGTTGTCGAGGTGCGGGATGCCCATGATGTCGAGCGCACGGCGCACCTGCGCGACGCGCTTTTGCTGAAGCTCGCGTTCGGCGCTGCTTTCCTTGAGGTGACGGATGCTCGCGGCGGCACCGGCGGCCACGGCAGGCGGAAGGGCGGTCGAGAAGATGAAGCCGCTGGCGAAGCTGCGCACGAAATCGACGAGGTTTGACGACGCTGCGATGTAGCCGCCCATGACGCCGAACGCCTTGCCGAGCGTGCCTTCGATCACGGTGATGCGGTCCATCAGCCCTTCGCGTTCGGCGATCCCGCCGCCGCGCGGGCCGTAGAGGCCGACCGCGTGGACCTCGTCGATATAGCTCATCGCGCCGTGCTTCTCGCAGACGTCGAGGATCTCGGCGATGGGGGCAATGTCGCCGTCCATCGAATAGACGCTCTCGAAGGCGACCAGCTTGGGCACTTCGGGGCCGTACATCGACAGCAGTTCGTCGAGGTGCTCCGCGTCATTGTGGCGCCACACCTTGTAAGGCGCGCGGGAGTGGCGGATGCCTTCGATCATCGAGGCGTGGTTGAGCGCGTCCGAGAACACGACGCAGCCCGGGATCTTGCTCGCCAGCGTGCCAAGGCCCGCCCAGTTCGAGACATATCCCGAGGTGAACAGCAAGGCCGACTCCTTGTTGTGGAGGTCGGCGAGTTCGGCTTCGAGTTCCACGTGGTAGTGGTTGGTGCCCGAGATATTGCGCGTGCCGCCCGCGCCCGCGCCGCATTCGTCAAGGCACGCGTGCATCGCATCGAGCACCGCCGGGTGCTGGCCCATGCCGAGATAGTCGTTCGAGCACCACACCGTCACCGCCTGGGTTTCATCCGCGACAAAGCGGGTGGCGTGCGGGAAGCGGCCGCGGTGGCGCTTGATGTCGGTGAACACCCGGTAACGGCCATCGGCGCGCACGGTATCCAGTTCGCCGGCGAAAAAGGCTTCGAAGTCCATGCGCGTTCCCTCTGTTGTCGTCGTCATGTGTTGTTCTTTCCTCGGGCTGCGCGCCGCGCAGGCAGCGCCCATCCCCACAGCATCCCGTCGCGGAAGGGCAGGGCGAGAAACAGGTGCTCGAGCACGCCGAGCAGGCTCAGTGTCGTCAGCAGGCTCGCGCCAACCATCTCCGCGCTGCCGACCGGTGCAGCAAGCGCAAGCGCGGCGAACCAGGCGCTCGACGCCGCGATCGCGACGATCGACACCGCGAGCAGTAAGGTCATGCGGCTCGGCCCGAAATAGGACTTTAGGTAACCCAGTTGCTCGGGCAGCATTTCCGAGGTCGAATTAGGCACGCCCACGAACAGGTTGATCTTCGAGATCAGCCGCATCGCGAACATCAGTACGAACACTGTCGCCCCGATCTGGTTGGGCACGTCCCACGACAGCGAGATGAGCAGCAGCGCGGTGATGGCGAGCGCGACCTCGTGGTGCATCACCGTCGCGGCGGCTTGGCGGAAGCGGGCGACGCCGGTGAGGCCCGGCTCCGCTTGGCCCCGCCGCGGGCCGGCCGAGGCGCCGGTGAGGAACGAGAGTTCATGCCATCCCCACACCATCAGCGCGCCGACGAAGGCAAGGTAGACCGCCCAGACCTGCGTCGAGAGCGAGGAGGCCAGGATCACCAGCAGGCCGGCAATGCCCGCCAAACTGCCCACCATCAGGCTGCGCGAGAAGGTAGCGCGCTCACGGTTGTCGGCCCAGGCAATCAGCCCGGTCGCGACGAACCAGATCGCCACCGTCACGATGAACGGCACGATATGGCCGCTCCAGCTCACCATGCCGGTTGCAGCCGGATCGAGCGGGGAAGCGCGTTGGACTTGGGCCGCTGGAGATACATGCGGGCAAAGGCGAGGCCGGCGCCGGCCATGCCGGAGGCGCGCGCGATCATGCCGCCGATGCCGCCGCGCGCCTTGCCTTCCTCGATGCGACCAGCCGCGAGCCGGAGTTTCTCCATCTGTTGGCGAAAGGCCGGATTGTCGATGTCGAGTTCCACCGGGAAGACCTGGCGGGCGATCTGGTTGCAGATCGCGAACACCTTGTAGTCATAGTCGGTCGGATCAACGCCCAGCGCGGCGTGGAACACCTCCCGGTTGTGATCGCGCACATACATCGTCGCGTAGACCGACAGCAGGAAGAAGCGCACCCACAGCTTGTTGGCGCCTTCGAGCAGCTTGGGGTCCGAGCGCAGCAGCATGGCGAAGGCCTCGCCGTGGCGGAACTCGTCGTTGCACCATTCCTCGAACCAGTCGAAGATCGGGTGGAACTTGTGCTGCGGATTTCGCGCCAGATGGCGGAAGATCGTGATGTAGCGCGCATAGCCGATCTTCTCCGACAGATAGACCGCGTAGAAGATGAACTTCGGCTTGAAATACGTGTATTTCTTGGTCTTCGTCAGATAGCCGAGGTCGACGCCGATACCGGCATCCTTGAGGCTTTCGTTGATGAACCCCGCATGGCGGCTTTCATCGCGCGCGAGCAGGCGGAAGAGCTGCTTCACGTCCGGGTTCTTGGTGCGCCGGGCAATCTCGGCATAGAGCACGCAGCCCGAAAACTCGGACGTCATCGAGCTGACGAGGAAGTCGGTGAATTCCTGTCTGAGCGAAGGCTCCAGCCCCTCGATCACGCCCTTGAATCTGTCAGAGTGCTTGAAGTGGAGCTTGTTGGGATCGCCCACCATGTCGGCGATCAGCTGGTCCCATTCGGCACGCACGGGGGTGACGTCGATCGCGTCGAGCGCGTCGTAATCGGTGGTGTAGAACCGCGGGGTCAGCATAGTGTCCTGAGTCGCGATCGCCATCGCCTCTTCGCTGGTCATAGGCTTGTAGGCGTTCATTTGATCCTCCCGGCATTGAAGCTGACTTCGTAGAGTTCGCTGAGGTCGAAATAGGCAGCGACCTTGGTCAGGGCGCGCATCAGCGGGCTTGCGCGAGTGACGGTGGCGTGCCGGTCGAAGACCTGGCGGGTGCCGAACGGTATCTGGATCGGTGCGCCATGGACGCGCACCTTGTCGCCCGGCTGGATGTCGACATCGTCGCACAACTCGACGTGAGCATGGAAATGCTCGGAGCTCTGTTCGACCGTGACGGTGCAAGGAGTCTCGAAGCTGGTCCGGGCAAGGAAGGCGAGGGCCATTAGCGGGTGGCCTCCTGGCCGGGGAGCAGATTGGCGTAGACCGCGCGGTTGTCCGGCCCGAAGGAGCTGACCTCGACGCTGCGTCCGGTTACGGGATCGGAGAGCGTCAGCCCGCCAGTGTCCCACCGGGTGAGCGTGAAGGGCACCTCGGCCCCATGCCCGCGGATGCGGCGCTGATGGACGAGGCTGCGCACGGTGGCGCGGATGAAGCCGCCCTCGCCGACGCTGAACCGCGCGAGCACCTCGGCGCTCGCCCCGTCTTCGACGCGAACGGTGCCATCGGGTTCGTCGAAGAACCTGAGAGTGCGCTCCGCGTCTGCCTTGACGCCAGCGGCGGCGCGCGCTTCGGCGGGGACGGACTGCTTGGGCATGAAGCCCAACGTCACCGATGCGGTCAGCGCGAGCGAGATCGCGATGATCCCGCCCATCAGCATCAGCGGCACCTTGTGGACCGTGATCTCGTCCTTCTCGTATTCGCGGACAATCATGCGGGTGCTCCCTCCAGACCCGTCTCACCGCGATGCAGCACGGGAGCGAGCCGACCGGGGACGGCCCCGGGCTGCGCCCCTTGGTGCCCGCCTGCGGGCCGGGCTTCCTTGATCTCGCTCAAATTGCGATCGATCGCCCCGAATCGCGTGCGAGCCTCGGCGATCTGCTGCGCAAGCGCGGCTGCATCCGGAACGGCACGCAGCATCGGCTGCGGCATGGCGTAGTGCCAGGGGCGGACATGCGGCCACAGCAGCAGCGTGCCGAGCAGGCGTTCACCGGCGACTTCGAAGGCGATGTCGCCATGCCCGTCCTTGCCGACCGACGCGAGATGCGCGGCGGTGATCTGCTTCAGCGGGATGTTCACCCGGGTCTCGATGGCGGTGCCGATGCGCATGATCAGCCGCTCGTCGGTCAGGATATAGAGCGTGCTGCGCGCGCTCGCCCATGCAAGGACGTGGAGGATCGCTGTCAGGGCCGTGCCCAGCACGCCCGCGACGATCGCCGCGTCGGGCTTGCCCAGCACGAGGGCGATGATCACCAGCGCGCCCATGTAGAGCCCGGCCTTGCGGGAGTGGAAGGCCGTGCGGGCCAGCAAGCCTGTCTGCGGTCGGCCCTTCCACAGCACGCGCTCGTCGGGTGCAGGCGTGCCCATCCGGTCGCCGAAGGCCTTGGGCCCGTCATGCTCGAGCGCGGCGTGATCGAGCCCGCCAAGATTGGCCTGGGACGGCAGCGGCTTTGCCGCCGCTGCCGCCAGGTCCGCCCTGTCCGCGTGCCTGTTCAGATCCATGCTTCAGACCTTTCCGGCGTCGCATACATGTAGCCCCCGCCAAAATAGGCCTGGATGCGGTCTTCCTCGTAGCGGGTGATGATGCCGGGCGTGTCGAGCGCGGGGACGTTCTCGAACTGCGCGGCGGTGATCGCGTCGATCTCGACGAATTGGGCTTCGTCCTGAATGATCGGCAGCAGTGCGCCGATCAGGCTGTTACCGTGGACGACCGCGACCGGCATCGGTGCGAGCACCTTCTTGCCGCTCGTCGTCTCGACTTCGAGATAGCGGATCATGTGTTCGGCCTGATCGACCCAGATGTCGGTCACCTTGCCGGCGGTGGCACCGTCAGCGGCGACGACGGGGTAGCCGATCAGCTGCGGATCGTTGGGCGCGATGACCAGTTCGTGGCTCTGCGCGATGGGAACGATGCGCGGACGGCCGTCGAAGGTGAGATCGGGGTACTTGGCGCGGTTGGCCCATGCGGCCGGGCCCATGCCGTCGACCATGGCATCGCCGGTCGGCACGAAGGGCGCACCAGCCGCGCGGAAGGCCTGAACGGCGGGCACGTTGATATCGTCCCGGGCGACGTCTTCAGGCACATAGGTCCCGCGGCCGTTGGGCAGCTGGAAAACCTTCTTGTCACCGTCGAACAGGCTGCCCGGGTGGATCTTGCCAGTGTCTTCGTCCTCGAGCGGGTAGCCTTCGCGGCGGCTTTCCCGGTTGAGGTAGAACACCAGCGCGATGAAGAAGCCGAAGAACAGCAGGAAGGCGAGTTCGGCAGCATCGAATGAGCCGACGATATAGGCAGCGTTCATTTCATATTCCTCTCATGGAACAGGCCGGCTGAGGCGGAGCCGGAAGACAGGGACGGACAGGCACGGGTAATCATGTCGGAAACTCCGCAAGGCCGAATGGCTGGGCAAGCGGGTCCTCGCCGTCCGCATCGGGGTGGCGGTGGTAGCCGACCAGTGGTCCGATGGCGGCAAGGCCGATAAGCAGCAGCGCAATCTCGAGGATGTAGACGGTGGCATAGCCGGTCGAGCGCATCGCCATGCTGGCAGCGGGTGCATCGCTCTGCACCAGCAGCGCGACCCCGTCGCGCAGCAAGCCGCCGACCGCGATGCCGAGCCCCGCGCAGCTCGCCTGCACAGCGCCCCAGGCACCCAGCGCCAGGCCCGTTCCCTCACCATCGGCGAGGTTCATCGCTTCCATCAGCGTTCCGACCGAGAAGAAACCCAGCCCGAGGCCGATGCCCAGCGCGCCGGCATAAAGCATCAGCGGAGCCGCAAAAGGCCCTGCAAACAGCACCAGCAGGAAGGCATTGATCCCGATCACCATCCCCGCGCCGGCGAGCCGCAGCGGGTCCCATCCCCGCGCCAGCGCTCCGCCGGACATGGTGAAGCCGATGAGCGAGCCGAGGGCCCAGGCGCCCGTCAACCCCGTCGTCGCGCCGACCGACAGCCTAAGGATCTCGCCGCCATAAGGTTCAAGCAGCGCGTCCTGCATGGCGAAACCTGCCGCGCCGATCCCGATGGCGGTCAGCAGGCGGGCATTGCGACCGTTGCGCACGAAATCGCGCCAAAGCTGGGAAAATGTGGGCGCGCCGGGCTCCTGCCCCTTGGTAATGGCCGGGTTGCGCGCCTCCTGCTTCCAGATCGCGACCGTATTGAGGACGACCGTCAGCACCGCGCAGCCCTGGATGACCTGCACGAGCTTGGTGGAGGTGAAATCCGCCAGCACGCCGCCGATCACGAAAGCGGCAAACATCATGCCGATCAGCAGGGTGACGTAATGCAGCGCGACGGCGCGGGGACGCTTGTCCTTCGGCGCGAGATCGGTGACGAGCGCGAGGCCTGCGGTCTGGGTCATGTGAAAGCCGATGCCCGTCAGCAGGAACGCGGCCGCCGCCGCGACAAGCCCAAGGTTGAAACGATCGGGAACATCGAGCAGCAGCAGCGCGAACGGCATGATCGCCAGTCCGCCGAACTGCATCATCGAGCCGAACCAGATATAGGGCACCCGCCGCCAGCCGAGCACCGAGCGGTGCGTATCCGACTTGTGGCCCATCAGCGCGCGGAACGGCGCCGCGAGCAGCGGCACCGCAATCAGCAGCGCAACCAGCCATGTGGGCGTGCCGAGCTCCACCACCATCACCCGGTTGAGCGTGCCGTTCAGCAGCACCGTCGCCATGCCCACGCTCACCTGGAACAGCGACAGGCGCAGCAGGCGCGGCAGAGGCAGATCATCGCTCGCCGCATCCGCAAAGGGCAGCAGCCGGAACATCAGTTCGGCAAAGCTTTGCGGGGCAGGGGGGCGAGCGGGGCGGTTCATCCGTGTCTCACCAGTTCCAATGCCTGCGAGGTGTAGAACCCCGACTGGATGCGTTGGGTGCGGCCGATGCTCCAGCCATTGAGGCGGGCGAGGCGTTCGCGCAGTTCGCCTTCGGCCACCGGAACGATGGCGGGCGAGCGGTCGGACTTGGGGAAGACCTTGCCGATATTGTGCATTGCACTCAGCAGCGTGGTGCGCGGGGCGAAGGTGAAGAGGATGGAATGGGTCGTGCGGCTCGCCAGCTTGGCGAGGGCGGCGACCAGATCCTCGGGCTCGTAATGGATCAGCGAATCCATCGCGACGACATGGGCGAAGGTGCCGAGCTCGGGATCGAGCATGTCGCCCGAACGCCAATGGATGCGCCCGTGGCCGATGAAGGAGGGGGTACGCTCACGTGCGACGTCGACCAGCCCTGCGGCGACATCGATTCCGGTGACCTCGGCACCCCTGCAGGCGGCCGCAACCGCCAGCGATCCGGTACCGCAGCCCGCATCGAGAATGCGGGTGCGCCTGAGGTCTGTCGGCAGCCAATCGAGCAAGTTGGCGCGCATCGCGTCGCGCCCCGCGCGCACGGTGGCGCGGATGCCGGAGACCTTGGTGTCGGAGGTGAGATCAATCCACGCCTGGCGCGCGGTGCTGTCGAAATAGGTCGCCAGCGCCTCGCGGCGGTCGTCATATTCGGAAGGATTGCGTGTCGCCATCACTCGAACCCCAGGAAGTCGAAGATGTCGCGGTCCTTCATCGGCTGCGCGGTTGAAGGATCGACCCCCGCCCACAGCATCGCGGCCAGACGCAGATATTCGTCCTGCGCGGCGATCACTTCGGGATCGTCACCCATCTCGAACAAGGTGCACTTCTTGAGGCGCGAGCGGCGGATCGCATCGACATCCTTGAAATGCGCGAGGCGCTGCATGCCGATCTTGTCGCAGAACCGGTCGATCTCGTCGGTCTCGCGGCTGCGGTTGGCAACCACGCCGGCGAGGCGGACGTCGTAGTTCTTGGACTTGGCACTGATCGCCGCCACGATGCGGTTCATGGCGAAGATGGAGTCGAAATCGTTCGCGGCCACCACCAGCGCGCGCTCGGCATGTTGAAGCGGGGCAGCAAAGCCGCCGCATACCACATCGCCCAGCACGTCGAAGATCACGACATCGGTTTCCTCGAGCAGGTGGTGCTGCTTCAGCAGCTTGACCGTCTGCCCGACGACATAGCCGCCGCAGCCCGTGCCCGCCGGAGGCCCGCCCGCCTCGACACACATCACGCCGTTATAGCCTTCGAACATGTAATCTTCGGGCCGCAGTTCCTCGGCATGGAATTCGACCGTCTCGAGCACGTCGATCACCGTCGGCATCAGCTTCTTGGTGAGCGTGAAGGTGCTGTCATGCTTGGGATCGCACCCGATCTGGAGAACGCGGTGGCCGAGCTTGGAGAAAGCGGCCGACAGGTTCGACGAGGTGGTCGACTTGCCGATCCCGCCCTTGCCGTAGACCGCAAACACCTTGGCGCCCTTGATCTTGTCGGCGGGGTCCAGCTGGACCTGGACCGAGCCTTCCCCGTCGGGTGGGTTGAAGCTGGAGGAGGGGCTGTGCAGGTTCATGGTTCAAGGTCCCTTGGTCATTCTGCCGGGAACACGCCTTCGAGGCGGTCCTCCAGCTCGTCATTGGCTTCGCGCAAGGCGGCGAGCGTCGCTTCGTTGGGGGCCCAAAGATTGCGGTCGCAGGCTTCGAGCAGCCTTCCTGCCACGCGGCCCGCACTCTTGGGATTGAGCTCGGACAAACGCCGGCGCATTTCGGCATCGAGCACGAAGGTCTCGGAAATCTTCTGGTAGACCCAAGGCGCGACCTGTCCGGTGGTGGCCGACCAGCCGAGCGTGCTCGTCACATGCCCCTCGATCTGGCGCACGCCTTCGTAACCATGTTCGAGCAGGCCTTCGAACCACTTGGGGTTCAGCGTGCGGGTGCGCGCTTCGAGGTCGATCTGTTCGGCGAGGGTGCGTACCTTGGTCGAGCCGCGGGTCGCGTCGAGGATGTAGACCGGCGTCTCGGCACCCTTGGCTCGCGCGACTGAGCGGGTCACGCCGCCGAGGCCATCGACATACTGGTCGACGTCATTGATCCCGAGCTCGATGCTTTCGAGGTTCTGAAAAGTGAAATCGACCGTGCCCAGCGCGCTCTGGAGCAATTCGCGCTGCTGCGCAGGCTTGCCGTTGACGCCATAGGCAAAGCCCTTGTTGCTCTCGAAAGCATTGGCCAGCTCGTCCGGATCGGCCCAGACGCCGCCTTCGATCATCTGGTTGACGTTGGCGCCGTAGGCCCCTTCGGCATTGGAGAAGACGCGCAGTGCAGCGGTCTCGAGATCGCAGCCGTGCTTTTCCATTGCGCTGAGCGTGTGCTTGCGGATGAAGTTCGCTTCCAGAGGCTCGTCGGCATCGCTGGCGAGCAGCGCCGCTTCGGCGAGCATCCGGGTCTGCATCGGCAGCAGGTCGCGGAAGATGCCCGAAAGCGTCACCACCACATCGATGCGCGGGCGGCCGAGTTCGGCCAGCGGGATGAGCTCCGCGCCGGCCAAACGCCCATAGGTGTCGCGGCGGGGCCGCGCGCCCATCAGCGTCATGGCCTGCGCGATCTGGACGCCTTCGGACTTCATGTTGTCCGTCCCCCACAGCACCATGGCGATGCTTTCGGGGAAGGGTTGGCCGCCGTTCACATGGCGCGCGATCAGCTGTTCGGCCTGCTCGCGCCCCATGCGGCAGGCGAAGGGCGAGGGGAGAAGGAAGGGGTCGAAGCCGTGGATGTTGCGCCCGGTGGGCAGCACATCGGGGTTCACCACCACATCACCGCCCGGCGCCGGCGCGACGTAGCCGCCGTCGAGCGCGTGGATCAGCGATCCCATTTCATCCGAGGAATTGAGCAGTGCGGCGAGCCGCGCGCGGTCGGGCGTGGGACCGTCATGGCTGCCCGCTTCGATCATCGCGTCGAGCATGTCCTCGGCTTCCGCGCCGGAGGGGTTGCGGCCAAAGACGTGGAGCCCGTGCGGGATCAGCGCCTGTTCCATCTCGTAGAGGCGGGCGGGCAGTTCGCCGATGTCGGCATAGGCGATGTCGAGCGCCTCGCACTGGTCGGCGATCATCGCGGCGAGATCGGCGCGTTCGTCCGCATGATCGGCATCGTCGATTGTGCTGCGCCAGCGTTCGACGCTCGCCTTCAGCTCCGACAGGCCTTTGTACAGCCCGGCCTGCGCAAGCGGCGGGGTGAGATAGCTGATCAGCGTCGCGCCCGAACGGCGCTTGGCCAGCATCCCTTCGGAAGGGTTGTTGGCGGCGTAGAGGTAGAAATTGGGCGTGTCGCCGATCAGACGGTCCGGCCAGCACTTGCCCGACATCCCCGCCTGCTTGCCCGGCATGAATTCCAGCGCCCCATGGGTGCCGAAGTGGAGGATCGCGTGGGCGCCGAAATCCTCGCGGATATAGCGGTAGAAGGCGCTGAAGGCGTGGGTCGGGGCGAAGGTGCCTTCGAACAGCAGCCGCATCGGATCGCCCTCGTAGCCGAAGCCTGGCTGGACGCCGACGAAGACATTGCCGAACTGCGCGCCCTGCACGAGGATGTTACCACCATCCGAAAGCTGTTTGCCCGGTGCGCTGCCCCATGCGGCCTCGATCTCGGCAAGGTGCTTTTCGCGCCGCACGTGTTCGTCGGCGGGGATGCGGTGGGCGACATTGGCGTCGGTGCCGAAGCGTTCGCGGTTGCCTTCCAGCAAGGCTGCGCGCATCGCGTCGATGTTCTCGGGCACTTCGACGCCGTAGCCCTCGGCGGCTAGGCGCTGGAGCGTGGCGTAGAGGCTTTCGTGCACCGCCATGAAGGCGGCCGTGCCGGTCGCGCCCGCGTTGGGTGGGAAGTTGAAGACGACGATGGCGAGCTTGCGTGCCGCCCGTTCGGACCGGCGCAGCTTGATCAGCTTGAGGGTCTTGGCCGCCAGCGCCTCGGCGCGTTCGGGGCAGGCCTGCATCGGGCGCGCCTTGTGCGATTGCGGGCGCGCGCAATTGCGGTCGCACCCGCTGCACCCTGTTCCCGACTGTCCCGCGCGTCCGCCAAACACGTGCGGGACAGTCGAGCCGTCAAGCTCGGGAAGCGCGACCATCATGGTGGATTCGAGCGGCAGCAGCCCCTGGGGCCGGTGCGCCCAGTCCTCGATCGACTGGAACTCGATCGCGTGGGCGGCAAGATAGGGCAAGTCGAGATGGCCCAGCACTTCGCGCGCGGCGGGCGCGTCGGAATAGGCAGGGCCGCCCACGAGGCTGAAGCCGGTAAGGTTGACGATCGCATCGACCGTCGGCTGACCGTCGGGTCCGATGAAGAACTTCTCGATGGCCGGGCGCGCGTCCAGTCCTGCGGCAAAGACCGGGATCACCTTGAGACCCGCCGCCTCGAAAGCGGCAATCGCGCCGTCGTAATGCGCGCAGTCGCGGCCGAGCAGGTAGGAGCGCAGCAGGATCAGCCCGACGGTGCCCTCCCGGCCAGCGCCGGTCGGCAGCAGGCGGAGGCTTTCGGAGATGCGCTGCTGGGTGGCCGGGTGGTAGACGCCGGTTTCGGGATAATCGAGCGGGGCATCAGCCTTGGTGATTCCGCGACGATAGAGCCGCTCGCCCGCCGCATAGCGATCGATCAGCGCACGGACCATCGCCACCACGTTCTCGTCCGATCCCGCCAGCCAGTATTGCAGCGTCAGGAAATAGGCGCGCACATCCTGCGCGGTGCCGGGGATGAAGCGCAGGATCTTGGGCAGGCGGCGCAGCATCTTCATCTGCCCCGCGCCCGAATTGGGCTTGCCGTCCTTGCCCGAAGAACCGCGCAGCTTCTTGAGCAGCGCCAGAGGCCCCTTGGCCGGGGCATCCATGCGGTAGCCGCCCATCTTGGTGAGCTTCACCACTTCGCCCGCGCTCATCAGGCAGACCATCGCGTCGCAATCCTCGCGGCGCGCTTCGAGCGCGGGGAGGATGGCGCGGATGTGATCGTCGAGGAACAGCATCGTCGCGATGACGATGTCGGCCCCGGCGATGGCGGATTTGACCGCTTCGAGATCGTCGGCGTTGCTGCCCCATTCGGATGCTGCGTGGAGCGAAAGGTCGATGCCTTCCTTCGCCAGCGCTTCCTCGGCCCGGTCGACCGCGCCCTTGAGGTGATTGTCGAGCGTGACGATCACCACCCGGACGGGAGCGCGCGGGTCCACCGAGGAGGCCGAGGCGACATTACCGTGCATAATGCGCCTTTGCGTCATAGAGGGTTTCGAGATCGATCTGGCGGCGGCCTTCGGCGGCGGCGAAATTCTCGGTGTTGCGGCGGGCCTTGCCCCTCACGAAGAAGGGGATTTTTTTCAGTTCCTTCTCGGCCTCGGCGGTCCACAGCGAGCCGGGTTCTTCGGCGAGGACGGGTGCGGGGATATCCGCGACGGGGGCTTCCGAAACGGTATCGACCTGCGCCTTGCGGGGTGAGTGCGCCGCGTGGTGCGATGCGCCGGCCTCGTCCGAAAACTCGAAGTCCTCGCGGAACATGGTGAGGAGGTGTTCTTCAAGGCCCATCACCAGCGGATGGACCCAGGTGTCGAAGATCACGTTGGCGCCTTCGAACCCCATCTGGGGCGAGTGGCGCGCGGGGAAATCCTGCACGTGGACGGGCGAGCTGATGACTGCACAGGGGATGCCGAGCCGCTTGGCGATGTGGCGTTCCATCTGCGTGCCGAGCACCAGTTCGGGCGCCGCGGCGGCAATGGCGTCTTCGACCGCAAGGTGATCGTCGGTGATCAGAGCCTCGATCCCGCAACGCGCGGCTTCGGCGCGGACTTCACGGGCGAATTCGCGGGCGTAGCAGCCGAGGCCGCAGACCTCGAAGCCCAACTCCTCACGCGCGATCCGGGCGGCGGCGACGGCATGGGTCGCATCGCCGAAGATGAAGACGCGCTTGGAGGTGAGGTAGGTCGAATCGACCGACCGTGACCACCAGGGCATCCGGGAAGAGGTGTCGCCGAGGGCAGGCGTGGGATCTGCACCTGCCAGCTCGGCGACGTCGGCAATGAAAGAGCGAGTTGCTCCCACGCCGATAGGGATGGTCCGCACTGCGGGCTGATCGAAAGTCTTTTCGAGCCAGCGGGCGGCTTCATCTGCGATTTCAGGGTAGAGGACGATGTTGAAATCGGCATGGCCGATCCGGGTAATGTCCTCCGGGGTGGCACCCAGCGGTGCGACGAGATTGACCTCGACGCCCAGCAGGGCAAGGATCTTGCGGATCTCGACGAGATCATCGCGGTGGCGGAAGCCGAGCGCGGTCGGGCCAAGAATGTTGACCCGCGCTGCACGGCCTTCACGGGGCTCGCGCACCACCGACTTGTCGGCGAGGTTGCGTACGATCTGGTAGAAGGTCTCCGATGCGCCCCAGTTTTCTTTGCGCTGATAGCTCGGCAGCTCCAGCGGTATGACCGGGCAGGGCAGCCCCATCGCCTCGGAGAGCCCTGCCGGATCATCTTGTATCAGTTCCGCGGTGCAGGACGCGCCGACGATGATCGCCTGCGGGTTGAACCGCGTCACTGCCTCGCGCGCGGCGTCCTGGAAGATCTGCGCGGTGTCCTTGCCGAGATCGCGCGCCTCGAAGGTGGTGTAGGTGACCGGCGGACGCTTGCCGCGCCGTTCGATCATCGTGAACAACAGGTCCGCGTAGGTATCGCCCTGCGGCGCATGGAGCACGTAGTGGAGCTTCTCCATCGCGGTCGCCACGCGCATCGCGCCAACATGCGGGGGGCCTTCATAGGTCCAGACTGCCAATTGCATCGCCTAGATCTCCAGCATGTCGCGGCGGCGCAGCGGCCGGGCAAAGAGTTCCGCGAGATCAGCGGCTTGGTCGAAGCCGTGGATCGGCGAGAAGACGAGTTCGATCGCCCACTTGGTGGTCAGACCTTCACCTTCGAGCGGGTTGGCAAGGCCAAGGCCGCAGACGGTGATGTCGGGCCGGTCGGCCCGCACGCGGTCCAGCTGGCGCTCGACATGCTGGCCTTCGGAAAGGCGAACGTTCGGGCCGAAGCTTTCCAGCTCGCGGGAGAGGTGCGCGCGGTGCAGGTAGGGTGTGCCGACTTCGACCAGCTCCATGCCGAGCTCGTCCTGCAGATAGCGGGCGAGGGGGATTTCAAGCTGCGAGTCGGGCAGGAAAGTGATGCGCTTGCCTTCGAGCTGCGGGCGCAGCTTGGAGAGCGCAATGCGCGCGCGCTCGCGGCCCGGTGCGATCACCTGTTCGGTGAGCGCCGGGTCGACGTTGAAGGCGGCGGCAGCGGCACGGATCCAGTCGGAGGTACCTTCGACGCCGAAAGGGAACAGCGCCTCGATGCGCTTGGCGCCGCGCCCTTCGAGCGCCATCGCGGTCTCGCCAAGGAAAGGTTGGGCGAGGAGATAGCGGGTGTTCGAGCCGACACTCGGCAGATCGCGGGCATTGCGCGCGGGCAGACAGCCCACCTTGGCGATGCCGAGATCGGCGAAGAGGCGCAGGAACTGATCCTCGACGATGTCGGGAAGGCTGCCTACGATCAGCAGCTCTTGCGGCGCGTCGGCGGGGAGGGCCGGCATCACCGGCACCAGCGCGGAAAGGCAAGCGTCTTCACCTTGAGTGAAAGTGGTTTCGATGCCGCTGCCCGAATAGTTGAGGATGCGAACGCGCGGCATATGCACCGCGCCCAAACGCTGGGCTGCCTTGGCGAGATCGAGCTTGATGACCTCGGAAGGGCACGATCCAACGAGGAACAGCGTCTTGATATCGGGGCGGCGTTCCAGAAGGCGGCCCACCACCCGGTCAAGCTCGTCCTGGGCATCGACCATGCCGGCAAGGTCCCGCTCTTCCATGATTGCGGTGGCAAAGCGGGGCTCTGCAAAGATCATCACTCCGGCTGCCGATTGCAGCAGGTGGGCGCAGGTGCGCGAGCCGACCACGAGGAAGAAGGCGTCCTGCATCTTGCGGTGCAGCCAGATGATCCCGGTGAGGCCGCAGAACACTTCGCGCTGGCCGCGTTCGCGCAGCACGGGGCGCTGGGTGTCGGTGGCGGGGCGGCCCAGTTCGGCTGCGCAGCCATCAAGGAGAGTGGCCGCGCTCATGCCGCCACCGCCTGGGAAAGTGTGGTGCCCTCAAGGCGCGCCATGCGCAGCTTCCAGAGGAACTGCCCGGCGTTGATGATGTAAGCACCGTAGCCCGCCAGCGCCACCAGCAGCCGCTGCTCAGTCGAGCCGATCCCGGCAAGCAGCATGACGAGGTAGAGGCTGTGCAGCGCCAGCACCAGCATCGAGAACACATCTTCCCAGAAGAAGGCCGGGGCGAACAGCCATTTGCCGAACACCACCTTCTCCCAGATCGAGCCGGTGATCATGATGGTGTAGAGCACCATGGTCTTGATGACGATCGAAACGTCCGCAGCCCATGCACCTTCGCCGGTGGCGAGCGTGCGCAGCACGAGACCTAGGCTGACGAGGAACACGACGAACTGGAGCGGGGCAAGCACCCCCTGCACGATCGTCCAGACCGATGCATCGCGCCGCGCCCGCTCATCCGCGGTGTAAAGTGCGCGAGGATTTTCCCTCTCGTGGCCCGCCCCCTTCACCTTGGTGCCGGGTTCGACCGGGGATGCCTGATCCGTCCGAGTCATCTGTTGCGTTAGCCTTTTCTCTCAGACTCGGAGGTTTACGCTTTCCAACATAAGTGTCAACTGAATTGGACGTTCAGTTCTGTTGACGGCTCAACTATCATGGGTAAGGCCATTTGCGCCAAGACACAAAAGGGCGTACAGAGGAGTCGCTGGCTTTCGGGATCAGAGCCATGGCTGCTCCAACTGGGTGGTCGCTACCTCCTGCGGAAGGTTCGTCCGCACGACCTGGGAGGGTCTGACGTATGGGAGAGTCCAAGGCATCGGGGATGTTCGGCGCAGGATCGGCTGTGCTGCGAGGGGTGATTTCCGCCCCTCTGGAACGGGTCAGGCGGCGGGCTGCCGGGGGGCAGGAACAGGCCGACTCGGTCAACACCATCATCGAGAGCGAGATTATCCCGCGCCTTCTCATGGCGCACACCGCCACCGAGACCCGCACCCGCCCCCGCATGCTGCGCGCTATCACACCGGACGAGGCCTCACGCTTCGCCCTCCTCCCGCTCCGACTCGAGGCGGCGAGCCTCCTCGAGGAAGTCGACGCCTTCATCGCCAAGGGCGCCAGCGTCGAGACCATCTGCCTCGACCTGCTCGCCCCCGCCGCCCGCAAGCTGGGCGAGATGTGGGAGCGCGACGAATGCGATTTTCTCGATGTTACAATGGGTTTGTGGCGTCTGCAGGAAGTCATGCGCGAAGTCGCTGCGCGCGCGCCTGTCGATTTCGCCGGCCTCGCCCTGCCTTACAGCGCACTGCTTTCGCCGATGCCGGGCGACCACCACAATTTCGGCACCCTGATGCTCGAAGAGGTGTTCGCCCGCGGCGGGTGGCGCAGCGAGGCGCTGGTCAAGCCGGAGCGCCGCGAACTGCTCGACCGACTCGCCCGCCAGCCCTTTGATCTGGTTGGATTGACGCTCGCCCGCGATTGTCCTAGCGCCGCGCTCGGCAACCTCATCAAGGCGGTGCGCAACGTCTCCGCCAATCCTCACATCACGGTGCTTATCGGGGGGCGAATGATCAACGAACACCCGGAAATCGCTGAGGAAGTCGGGGCCGATGGCACCGCCACGGATGCGCTCGCGGCGCTGGAACTTGCAAATGCCCTGGTGAAGACTGCTGCCGCCCGTGATCTGAACCTCCGGTAGGTTCCAGACAGGCCATGCTCACCCGCAAACACTCGATCGAAGGCAAGCACCCGTTCGGGAAGGCGGCCGAGCTGTTCAACACGCTCAATGCCGATGCGGCGATGAAGCTGGCGATGGTCGCAGGCGATGTGACGCTGGTGCTCGACGATACCGGAACGATCCTCGATGCGGCCTATGATCCGCGCGAATTCCCGAGCTTCTCAGAAATGGTCGGCACCAACTGGATCGAAACGGTCACCGACGATTCTCGCCCGAAAATCATGGAGATGCTCGCCGCCGCGCGGCGTGGTGAAGTGCAGCACTGGCGGCAGGTCAACCATCCTTCCCGCGATGGCGACGTGCCGATCCGCTACGCCGTGCTCAGCGTCAACGGGGGCGAGCACCGCATCGCTTTCGGCCGCGACCTGCGCGAGGCCGGCAAGCTCCAGCAGCGCCTCCTTCAGGTTCAGCAATCGCTGGAGCGCGACTACCTGAGAATGCGCCAGCTCGAAGCGCGCTACCGCATGCTGTTCGAGCGGTCGACCGAACCGGTGATGATCCTTGAGGCCGGAACGCTCCGCATTCGCGAAGGCAACCCCGCGGCCCATGCGCTCGTCGGCGCCCGGCCGGGGAGCCTGCCGGGCAAGAAGTTGCTGACTTTCATCGACAAACACTCGCATGACGCGGTGCAGGCGCTGGTCGGCGCGGCGATGGTGTCGGACACGGTCAGCCCGGGCCGCATCCGCATCGCCCGCGGGCAGCGCGAGGTGATGGCGAGCGTCAACGGCTTCACCCAGGATCGCGGCCAGTTCCTGCTGTTCCGCCTCGTGCCCGCCACCGATCGGCCGGCGGGCGACTTCTCCCCGGTTCTCGCGCTGGTCGACCAGATGCCCGATGGCTTCGTGGTCGCCGACGGCAATCTCGAGATCGTCACCGCCAACGCCGCCTTCGTCGAGATGCTCCAGGCCGCCAGCGTCGATCAGCTGCGCGGGCGGCACCTGTCGGAATCGATTGGCCGGCCCGGGATCGATCTCGACCTGATCGAGGGCCAGATCGATCAGCACGGGGCGGCGCGCAATGTCGCGACGATCCTGCGCGTGGGCCACGATATCGAAGGTGAACCCATTGAATTGTCAGCCGTTCGCACTGCGGGTGAGGATGGCTACTACGCCTTCGTGATCCGCCCCATCGGCCGCCGCCTGCGCGATCTTCCGCCGGGTTCGCAGGACCTGCCGCGTTCGGTCGAACAGCTCACCGAACTGGTCGGCCGCATGAGCCTCAAGGACATTGTGCGCGAAAGCACCGACCTGATCGAGCGGCTCTGCATCGAGGCTGCCCTGAGCTACACCTCGGATAACCGCGCGTCCGCGGCCGAAATCCTCGGCCTGTCGCGCCAGAGCCTCTATTCCAAGCTGCACCGCTACGGCCTCGGCAATCTGACCGGCGACGGCGAGTAGGCGCGTCCGGCCCGTAGGGCTATTCCATCAGCTGCACACCCCTGCTGCATGGGCCGCTCTGGCGCGAGGCTGGAGGGGTCTGGACGGGGCCTGTGCGGGTCTGGAGGGGGTCTGGCGCGGTCTGCGGCACCGCAGCGGACATCCGGGCCTGAAACGGCGCAGTTTCCAACTGTCAATGCGCCTGACATGTCCCAGAGTGACATGTTTGCCGAACCTCCATCAAATCTGAACGCAAAAATCGGCGAATGACTGAATCATGGTGTCAAAATAATTTGACGCTTTGTGCTGTCAGGAATAGCTTCGATCCATGGAGCACTCGGTAACTTCGACTCGCAGCGTGCCCCCCTCGGCCCCGGCCGCGGCCCCGGCCCCGCGCCACGCAGGATCTCCGCGGGCGCGGGACGTGCTCGAACTTCTGAAGCCCATCACCTGGTTCCCGCCGATGTGGGCCTTCATGTGCGGCGCGGTCTCGTCCGGTGCCGGGCTGGAGGGGCGCTGGTGGTTTGTGGCGGGCGGCGTGCTGCTCGCAGGGCCGCTGGTGTGCGGCACCTCGCAGGCCGTGAACGACTGGTTCGACCGGCACGTGGATGCCATCAACGAACCCCATCGCCCGATCCCGTCGGGCCGCATCCCCGGACGCTGGGGCCTGTACATCGCGATCATCGCCAGCCTGATTTCGGCAAGCGTCGGCTGGCTGCTCGGCCCGATCGTGTTTGTCGCCTCGCTGGTCGGCCTCGCTTTTGCCTGGGCCTATTCCGCCCCGCCGCTGCGCTTCAAGGCCAATGGCTGGCTGGGGCCGCTGGTGTGCGGACTGACCTATGAAGGCCTCTCATGGTTCACCGGCGCGACCGTGATGCTGGGGGCGATGCCGTCGACCGAGGTGATCGCGGTGCTGGTGCTCTATTCGCTGGGCGCGCACGGGATCATGGTTCTGAACGACTTCAAGGCGGTGGAGGGCGACCGGCAGACGGGCCTTACCTCGCTTCCGGTGGTGCTCGGGGTGAGCGGCGCGGCGCGGCTCGCCTGCGTCACGATGGCGGCTGCGCAGGTGGTGGTGATCGGGCTGCTGGCGGCGTGGGGCTATGCCCTGTCGGCTGCGGTGGTCGCGGGCGTGCTCGCGGCGCAGATTGCCGCGATGCCGCGCCTGCTGCGCGATCCGGCGAAATATGCGCCCTGGTACAACGGCGTGGGCGTGACGCTCTATGTGCTGGGGATGCTGGCGGCGGCGCTGGGCCTTGGGGGATATATCTGATGCACGCGCCGCTGACCTCGGCTGTGACCGCCAAACAGGGCTTCGGCTGGCTGGGCATCGTCCGCATCGGGCTGGTGCAGGCGGCGATCGGCGCGCTGGTGATGCTGGCCTCGACGGTGCTGAACCGGGTGATGGTGGTGGAGCTGGGGCTGCTGGCGGCGATCCCTGCCGGTCTGGTGGGCTGGCATTATGCGGTGCAACTCGCCCGTCCGCTGTGGGGGCACGCTTCCGACAGGGGAGGCAGCCGGACCTTGTGGATTGTCGGCGGATTGGTGGTGCTGGCCACTGGCGCGCTGCTGGCGACACAGGCGACGCTGATGATGGCGGACGGCTTCGGCCCGGCTTTCGCGCTCGCCGTGCTGGCCTATGCGCTGATCGGCGCAGGGGTGGGCGCAGGGGGGACCTCGGCGCTGGCATTGCTGGCCTCCGGCGTCGCGCCCGAGCGGCGTGCGGCGGCCGCGGCCGTGACATGGACGATGATGGTTGCCGGGATCGTCGTCTCGGCGATCACCGTGGGCGGCTTGCTGAAGCCCTTCTCGCCCGAACGTTTGCAGGTGGTGGCGGCGGGCCTTGCCGGGGTGACGGTGACGCTGAGCGTGCTCGCCACCTGGCGGCTGGAGCGTCAGGCGGGCCGCTTTGGCACTGCCGCCGAGGGCGGTACCGCACCCGATTTCAAGGCCGCGCTGCACGAGATCTGGCACGAGCCGGCCGCGCGGCGATTTACCGTGTTCATCTTCGTCTCGATGATTGCCTTTTCGATGCAGGACCTGATCCTCGAGCCCTTCGCGGGGCTGATCTTCGGGCTGACCCCGGGCGAATCGACCCAGATGGGCGGGCAGCATCAAGGCGGAATTCTCTTGGGCATGATCGTCACCGGCGTGGGCGGGAGCGCCTTCACCGGCAAGCGGCCCGATGCGCTTCGCGCCTGGGTGATCGGCGGGTGCCTGCTGTCTGCAGCGGGCCTTGCGGCGCTGGGGCTGGCGGCGGTCAATGGTCCGCCCTGGCCGCTGGGGCTCAACGTTTTCGTGCTCGGCTTCGGCAACGGCGTGTTCGCGGTCGCGGCAATCGGCGCGATGATGGGCCTTGCGGGCGCGGGCGCGACCACGCGCGAGGGCGTGCGGATGGGGGTGTGGGGCGCAAGCCAAGCCATCGCCTTTGGATTGGGCGGATTGCTCGGCGCGGTCGGCGTCGACTTCGCGAGGGCCGCGCTGGGGGCCGATGGCCCCGCATTCCAGCTGGTCTTCGCGATCGAGGCAGCGGCCTTTGTCGCTGCCGCAGCGCTGGCCATCAAGGCGACCGGCAGCGCCGCGCACAAGACGGAACACAGGGAAGGGATCTACGCATGAACCAGACGATCTACGATGCAGTGGTGATCGGCGGCGGCCCTTCGGGCGCCACGGCCGCAACGGACCTCGCGCTGGCCGGCCACTCGGTGCTGCTGATCGAGCGCGGCGGGCGGATCAAGCCCTGCGGCGGGGCGATCCCCCCGCGGCTGCTGGCCGATTTCGACATTCCCCAGTCGCTGCTGGTCGCCAAGGCGCGCTCGGCCCGGATGATTGCGCCGTCGGGCCGTGCGGTCGACATGCCGGTGGGCGAGATCGGCTATGTCGGCCTGGTCGACCGCGAGGAATTCGACGAGTGGCTGCGTGAACGCGCGCGCCTGTCCGGAGCCGAACGCCTGACCGCCACCTTCGAGAAGATCGAGCGTGATGATGAGGCCCACCCGATCGTCACCTTCCGCCGCACCCGGGGCGGCGCGCTCGAGAGCGTGCGCGCCCGCGTGGTGATCGGTGCCGACGGCGCGCGCTCGGCGGTCGCCAAGCAGTGCCTTCCCGGCGCGGAACGCATCCCTTGCGTCTTTGCCTATCACGAGATCATCAAGTCGCCGCGTCAGGACTCCGAACAGTTCGATGCCTCGCGCTGCGATGTCTATTATCAGGGCCGCCTGTCGCCCGATTTCTACGCCTGGGTCTTCCCGCACGGCGACACCGCGAGCATCGGGGTGGGCAGCGCCAACAAGGGCTTCAGCTTGCGCGGCGCGATCGCGACGATGCGCGATGATCTGGGCCTTGACCGCTGCGAGACCGTCCGCCGCGAAGGTGCGCCGATCCCGCTGAAGCCGCTGAAACGCTGGGACAACGGCGCGGACGTGATCGTCGCCGGCGATGCGGCCGGCGTTGTCGCTCCGGCTTCGGGCGAGGGGATCTATTACGCGATGGTCGGCGGCCGCGTGGTTGGCGAGGCGGCGGCGGCCTTCCTCAAGACCGGCGATGCCAAGCTCCTCAGGACCGCGCGCAAGCGCTTTATGAAGGAGCACGGCACGGTGTTCTGGGTGCTCGGGATGATGCAGTACTTCTGGTACTCATCCGACAAGCGCCGCGAACGCTTCGTCACCATGTGCGACGACAAGGACGTGCAGGAACTGACCTGGCAGGCCTACATGCACAAGAAGCTGGTGCGCGCCAAACCGATGGCGCACGTCAAGATCTTCCTCAAGGACACCGCCCACCTGCTCGGCCTGAGGCCTGCCACTTGACGAGGCGGGCAAGCCCGAGTGCATTCCCGTTGCAGCTTGTGCCCATGCGCCTTAGACATTTCCCCATGAACCGGATGATGATCATTCCGGTCGCGGTTGCCACCGTGGCGGCGCTTTGCGTCGCTGCCCTCGGAGCGACCGTGACCGATCTGGGCCCGTGGTATCAGGCACTCGCCAAGCCTGCCTGGAACCCGCCCGATCTGGTCTTCCCGATGGGCTGGACGGTGATCTATGCCCTCATCACCATCGCCGCGATCACCGCCTGGCGGGCCGCGCCGACATCGGCGCAGGCGGAATGGGTGATCGGGCTGTTTGCCCTCAACGGCTTTCTCAACATCTCCTGGTCGATCCTGTTCTTCCGGCTCCAGCGCCCGGACTGGGCCTTTTACGAGGTGATCGGCCTGTGGCTCTCGATCCTCGTGCTGATCGTCTATTGCGGGCGCTTCTCGAAGCGCGCGGCCCTGCTGCTGGTGCCCTACCTTGCGTGGGTGAGCTTTGCGGCTGCGCTCAACCGGGCGGTGGTCGAATTGAACGCGCCGTTCGGCTGAGGCCGGCGGGGCGGGAGGCTCAAGGCGCGCATGACGGGTTCGGATCTCGTCCCATTCCTGTTCGAGCGCGGCCATGCCGCCGACCTTATCCTTGCCGTTCTCGCTGCCGAGGCGCTGTGGCTGCGCGCGGCCCGGGGCTGGGGGTGGGGGAGGATCGCGGGCCTGCTTGGCCCGGCGGCGCTGATCGTGCTGGGGCTGCGGGCAGCGCTGACGGGGGCGGCATGGTGGTGGATCGCGCTCCCGCTTGCCGCCTCGCTGCCGCTGCATCTGATGGACCTGCGCACGCGGCTCGCCGCGCCCGGCTCCCGGCCATAGCGATCCCGCACGCGCCGGTCGCTGCACCCTGAGGCAAGAGGCCTTGAAGGGGCGGGCGCTGGCTTTACCGGAGGCAGGTGAGCTGGCGCGCAGCGGCGGAGCGGAGGCCGCCGGCACCGCTCCGCCAGCGCCGTGCACTGACGCAATGCCGCAGCATCTGAGCCCAGCAGCGCTCCCGCCGTGAGGGCCGCTCCAGGGCACCCCGTCGCAGTCCCACCGGCCGTCCGGCATGGCTGCCGCTCGCGCATGCCATTGCGCCTTGTGCTCTCCAAATAAACAAAACCCGGCGCGGACCGTGGTCCGCGCCGGGTTTTGTTTATTTGGAGAGAGGCGGACCGTAGCGGCCCGCCTGCCCCGTTACTTCTGGCCGGCCGAAGCCTGCGCAGCGCCGGTCGGATCGTAGTTGATCGTATCGGGAGCGTAGTGATGCTCCTGCGCCCACAGGTACCAGTTGTCGACCACGGTGCCGGTCAGCAGGATGCCGATGCCGCCCGTGAGCGTCGTCAGCACTGCAAACCACCAGGCCCAGCGGTGGATGGATTCGAACGTCGCGTTGAACCCCATCACCCAGCGCCAGAACAGCGCGCCGCGTTCGGCAGCCGTCCCGCGGTCGGTGATCTGTTCGATCTCGCGCTCACCGCCGTAGCGGCCGAGTGCCAGGATCGTCGCCCCGTGCATCGCGAACAGGACGGCCGACCCGTAGAGGAAGACGATCGAGAGCGCGTGGAACGGATTGTAGAACAGGTTCCCGTAGACCAGCGAGAAGTTGTTGGTCCAGTTGAGGTGCTCGAAGATGCCGAACGGCACGGCTTCCGACCACTGGCCCATCAGCATCGGGCGGATGAAGCCCAGCACCAGGTAGAGCCAGATGGCCGAAGCGAAGGCCCAGGGAATGTGCATCCCCATGCCCAGCGCCTTGGCGCGGCGGTAGGTGCGCACCCACCACAGGATGATCGAGGTCGTCAGGAAGAAGCCGGCGAGAATCCACCAGCCGCCTTCCTTCAGCGGCACGAACGGGCTGAAGCCGTATTCCGGCCCCGGCGGGTTCAACGAGAGCCAGAAGAACTCGCGCATGAACCCTTGCGGGCTCCAGTTCACCTGCGCCCAGAAGTTGAAGCCGATGATCAGGATCGCCAGCGTGCCGCAGACGAGGCTGAGGGTGCCGGTCCAGCCGAGATAGATGGGGCCGAATTGCGCCTGCCCGATCTTTCCCATCCAGTAGTTGTATCCCGTGGTGGGGATGCGGATGTCTTCTTCAGGAGCCAGCGGGACGCCCATTTCGGGCGGTCCCTTGACCTGCACCTGCGTGAAGATGTTCTGATATGTCGCCATGGTTCAGGTGCTCCTTACGACCAGATCGGGATCTTCTTCCAGAAATC
>VFQM010000135.1_pt1 | contig 93152 bp, 80 predicted proteins | sample 3512391 | NCBI WGS metagenome assembly VFQM01 (sample SAMN10412369, study PRJNA504923) | tailings metagenome | isolation source: Replicate 1 from Balatoc abandoned mine | place: Philippines | reverse complement strand
ACTTTGCAGCAGCTTCCCCGGATTGTATTTCCTGCCACCAGCCGGACTACAACGATGCTAAAAATCCTAACCATAAAGCTCTTGGATTCAGTACCGATTGCGCCACTTGCCATACTACAGAATCTTGGGATGGGGCTCAGTTCCCGGATCACGACTTCTTCCCGCTGACCGGCGGACACGCGATCAACGATTGTGCAGCTTGTCACGACGTGAACAACTTTGCAGCAGCTTCCCCGGATTGTATTTCCTGCCACCAAGATGACTACAGCGCAGCCCGATCCCCAAATCATCAGACCTCAGGATTTAATACAGAATGCTTGCTTTGCCATGATATCAATGCTTGGAAACCTGCAGACTTTAGGGAGCATGATGCCTTGTATTTCCCGATTTATTCCGGAAACCATCGCGGTGAATGGGATTCATGTGTCGAATGCCATACCAATGACGGTTCGTATGCAAGCTTTAGCTGCATTGACTGTCATGAGCATAGCAATCAATCTAGTGTGACGCGAGACCATTCTGGCGTAAGAAACTTTGTCTACCAGAGTTCGGCTTGTTTTGAATGCCATCCAGATGGTAGAGACTAATCCTATCTAGATTTTTCTGGTTTGGATTGATGGCTTAGCTTTTTCAGACAAAAAAATAGACTCTAATTTTAGGGATTTTTTAAGTATCTCTGTCTTTGAAAAAGAACCTAGTTCATGAAAAAAATCTATTTATTGCTTCTTACTCTCCTCCCGCTTTTCTCCCAAGCTCAAACAGTCTGTACCCCAGAAAGTCGAGCACGGTTAGAGTCATTTTTAACCAAACTTTCTGATTTGGATAAAAATCAAACTCCCAATCAACTGACAGATGAAATCGGTCAATGGTTTCTGAAAACGGAATATGTAGAGAAAACCCTCGAAATTCCCGGCCCGGAGCAATTGGTGATCAACTTGCAAGGAGTGGATTGTACTACTTATTTGGAATCAGTGGTGGCTTTGGCCAGGTTGACAAAAAGCGGTAAAAATTCTGTCGAAGCTTTCGAGAATGAATTGGAAAACATTCGCTATCGTCATGGTAAAAACGAAGGCTATCCCAGCCGATTGCACTATTTCTCCGACTGGATTGCCCAGAATGAAGCGAAAGGAATTTTAACTGACATCACCCAAGAAATTGGCGGTGTACCCTATCCCAATGTTCCCACTTTTATGACTGAAAACCCTCAGTTTTATCCCCAGCTCAGTGATCAAAAAAATGTGGAAGAATTGAAAAAAGTAGAGGCTGAACTAGCCAAAAAATCCTTTTACTATATCCCAAAAGACCAAATCCAGTCTTTGGAATCCAAGATCCAATCCGGTGATATGATCGCCATTACTACTTCGATCAAAAATCTCGATATGGTTCATGTGGGATTTGCCTTCAAGAAAAATGGTAGAATTCACCTGATGCATGCGAGTTCCAAAAACAAAGAAGTGGAAATATCAGCCATGCCACTCAGCGATTACCTTGCTGCAAACAAATCACAATCGGGGATTATGGTTGGCAGATGGAGATAAATTCTACTCCACAGCAAATGCTTTGACCTTTGATGATCAGGAAAAGCTAATCTAAATCAATTCTTACTTCCTAATTCCCTACCTTATAGCTACTTATTGAACCCAAGTCTATGGAAAAATACACACTCACCATCAATGGTAAAAAGCAGGAGGTTTCGGCCGAACCTGATATGCCGCTTCTTTGGGTCCTGAGGGATCTTTTGAACATGAAAGGGACCAAATTTGGTTGCGGTCAGGCTCTTTGCGGGGCTTGTACGGTTCACTTGGACGAGGTGGCCGTAAGGTCTTGCAGTCTTCCGATTTCTGAAGTGAAAAATGGAAAAATCACCACCATCGAAGGACTTTCTGAAAACGGTGATCATCCACTTCAGGAAGCTTGGGTGGAGCACGTGGTTCCTCAGTGCGGCTATTGTCAGGGAGGACAGATTATGACTGCGGCAGCGTTGCTCAAGCAAAATCCTTCCCCATCCGAAGCTGAAATCGAAGCGGCCATGCAGGGTAATCTCTGCCGCTGTGGTACGTACAACCGAATCAAGGCCGCCATTCAAACCGCGGCTTCCCGCTAATCCTAAATCTGATATACTATGAAAAATTTCATTCCAGTTTTCAAGGATAAGAACAAGGATTCGGAAGACCGATCCAAGGTTTTTGTAGCCTCAAGAAGGGATTTTCTAAAAATCGGTTCACTGGCGACGGGAGGTTTTTTGTTGGGTGTCAATTTCCAATGTTCAGGACCAAAAGGGGAAGTGATGACGTTCGCTCCCAATGTCTATATCTCTTTTAATTCCGACAATGAAGTCACTCTGATCGCTCATCGATCTGAAATGGGAACCGGTATTCGGACCTCACTGCCGATGATTATGGCGGACGAACTCGGAGCAGATTGGAGTAAAATCAAGATTGTGCAGGGGGAAGGAGACGAAGACAAGTACGGCAATCAGAATACGGATGGTTCATTCTCTGTGAGGATGTTTTTTGAACCGATGCGTAAAGCCGGAGCCACTGCACGACACATGCTGATCCAAGCCGCTGCTGCCAAATGGGGAGTCGATCCTTCGGAATGCTACACCGAAAACTCCGAAGTGCATCTGAAGGAAAGCCGTAAAAAAGTCACCTTCGGAGACTTGGTAGAAGACCTCTTGGTCATGCCTCTTCCTGATCCGGATGCTATCAAAACCAAGGAGCTTAGCGAATACAAATTGGTAGGAACCGATGTGGCCATCTATGATGCCAAGAATATTGCTACCGGAAAAGCGGTATTCGGTGCAGATGTGGATTTGCCCAATATGCAAATCGCCATGATCGCCCGCAGTCCGGTGGTCGGTGCCAAGATTATTTCTTACAATGACGCCAAAGCCCTGGCTGTTCCAGGGGTAAACCAAGTAGTGAAGATCGAAGGTGCAGGAATTCCTGCAGGATTGGATAAGCCACTGGAAGGATTGGCTGTATTGGCCTCCAACACCTGGGCAGCCAAAAAAGGCCGTGAAGCCTTGGAAATCGAGTGGGATTTTGGGCCAAACCAAGACTATAACTCCACTGCACAGCTCGATGCGATGGCGAAATCGACCTTGCAAAATGGGAAAGTGCGACGCGAGCGTGGAAATTTCAATGCGGCCAAGTCAGGCGCGGCTAAGACTTTGGACAAAACATTCAAGATTCCCTTCTATGCCCATGCTACCATGGAGCCGATTGCGGTAATTGCAGATTACAAAGGAGATGGAACTGTCGAAATCTGGGCACCAACGCAGCACCCACAGTGGGCAAGAGGTGCGGTGGCAGGTGCTCTCGGAATTGAGATTGACAAAGTGAAGATAAATGTGACCCTGTTGGGAGGAGGATTTGGACGTAAATCCAAACCCGATGGAGTGGTGGAAGCAGCTATTCTTTCCAAAGCAGCAAAAACGCCTGTTCGTGTGCAGTGGACTCGGGAGGATGATCTGCACCATGATTTTTACCATTCTCACAGTGCGCAGCGGATCGTAGCTACACTAGACGGCTCTGGCAAACTTACAGGATGGAACCAGCATTCGGTTTTCCCAGCCATCGGAGCTACAGGAAATCCTGCCGAGCTTCATCCTTCTGACGGAGAATTGGGCTTGGGTTGTACCGATTTTCCGTTTGACGTTCCAAACATTCGGATCGAAACGCACGAGTCCAAAGCGCATACCCGTATCGGTTGGCTTCGCTCGGTAAGCAATATCAACCATGCCTTCGCCGCACAATGCATGATGGACGAAATCGCCGAGGCGAGAAGTGTAGATCCAATCCAACAGGCCATTGACTTGCTAGGTGAAGACCGTGACTTGAGTTTTGCTGAGGAAACCGGTGGGAAATATGAGAACTACGGAGAAAAGATCGAAGACTTCCCATGGAATACAGGAAGGATGAAAAAAGTAATTCAAACTGTGGCTGAAAAATCAAACTGGTCCCAAAACCTGGCGGCTGGCAAAGCCATGGGTTTTGCAGCGCACAAAAGCTTCCTGACCTATGTGGCCTGTGTGGTGATGGTGGAGAAAGATGCCAATGGAAATCTGAGCATTCCTGAGGTTCACTATGCGGTGGACTGTGGAGTAGGAGTCAATACGGATCGGATCAAATCCCAGTTTGAAGGAGGAGCGCAATTCGCCAGCAGCTTGGCGATGACTTCTGCGATTACTTTCGATAAAGGCCAGGTGCAGCAAAATAACTTTGATACCTATCAGATCATTCGGATGCCACAGGCACCCAAAAAGATCGAAGTGCACATCGTGCCAAGTACCGAAAAGCCAACGGGCGTGGGCGAGCCTCCTGTGCCGCCTTACATCCCTGCCTTAGCAAACGCGGTGTACAAGCTTACTGGCAAGCGGATTTATGAATTGCCGTTTAGGATTTAACCTTTTGAGAAATGCTGCTTTTTCGAAAGCAGCATTTCTTTTTAATGAGGAAAGGTCCAGCGTCTGGAGACGCAGAACAGCGGATCTCATTCTCGCCAAGCTGCCTAAGTCCCTACGGATAATCTTAATTATGCTGCTTTTCCGAAAGCAGTATTTCTTTTTCAAGAAAATCCAGCGTGTGGAGACGCAGGATAGCAAATTGGATTCTCGCCAAGCAGCATAAGTCGCTAAGGATAATTTATTTTTTTGCGTCTTACCGTCTTTGCGAGAGATTTGACCTAATCTTTATGTTTGTGCTACTTTTCCGGAAGCAGCATTTCGCGCATCAATTCGTACTTTTGAACATGAAGCATTCTCCATTCTTTTCTGTACTCACGCTGATTTTCGGCTTTTACACCTCCTTCGCTTTCGCTCAAAAAGACCAAAAAGTAGATTCCGTTTACCTGGCTGGTGTATCGCTTGGCGTGATCAAAAATCCGGTTTTGGAAGAAATCAGTGGCTTGGCTTTTTCCAAAAAGCACCCCAACTTGATCTATGTTCATACCGATAGCGGTGGTGATCCTGCCGTGTATATGCTAGATTCTTTGGGAAAAGAATTAGGTTCCATCGAATTATTGGGAGTGAAAAACAGGGATTGGGAAGACATTGCGGTGGGACCGGGTCCAGGTGGAAAGCCTTTTGTCTATGTAGCTGAAATCGGCGATAATGCTGCCATCCATTCCGAAATCTGCATTTTTAGATTCCCTGAACCTACCGCTAGCACAGGTAAAACCAGTGTCAAGCCGGAAATTCTTAAGATCACCTACCCAGGAGGTGCCAGAGATGCAGAGACGCTCATGGTCGACCCTATTTCGGGTGATTTGTTTATTTTATCCAAACGAGATGATAAAAACACCCTCTATCGTGTTCCTCAATCGGCTTTTTCCCAAGGTAAATCAGTAGCAGAAAAACTCCATAACTTGGATTTTACCAGTTCCGTAGCAGGTGATATCTCCAGGGATGGAAGCAAGATTTTGATCAAAAATTACTTTTCCATTTACTATTGGGAGCGAAAAGCAGGTGAAACAGTCCCTCAAGCCCTACAAAGGGCACCCAAAAAATTGCCATACGTACCCGAACCTCAAGGCGAAGCAATTGGCTTTAATCCCAACGGTAGCTCCTTTTTCACCATCAGTGAAAAGAGGTTTAATGTTCACCCGACCGTATATCGATATCCCAAAAAGAGATGAGTCAGACGAGCAAGGTGGTCTTGATGGTGCGACCTGCGCATTTTGGATTCAATCCTGAAACGGCCGCCAGCAATTTCTATCAAAAGCAGGACTTCCGATCTCAAGATGAAATTCAGCGTTTGGCTTTGTCCGAGTTTGAGGGTTTTGTAGCCCAGCTTAGGGACCAGGGAGTGGAAGTGTTAGTTGCTGATGACGGTGATAGCCCATTGAAAACCGATGCCATTTTCCCCAATAATTGGCTGAGTACACATGCTGATGGAAAGCTGATCATGTATCCCATGTTTTCACCTAATCGTAGGCTCGAGCGAAGAAAAGAAATCATCGAACAGTTGATTCAGCTCGGTTTTGGGATTTCTGAAATCATCGACCTGAGTTTTTTTGAAGAAGATGGGCAGTTTTTGGAAGGAACTGGAAGCATGGTTTTTGATCATCAAGCCAAGGTGATTTATGCCTGTTTCTCAGAGCGGACTCATCCCGTTCCTTTGGCTTATGTAGGGAAGTTGTTAGAGTACCAGGTGGTGTCGTTTGAAGCAGCACAAGAAGTAGATGGAAAGCTAACTCCGATCTACCATACCAATGTGATGATGCACGTGGGAAATGATTTTGCGGTGGTTTGCTTGGATAGCATCATCAAAGCTGCCGACCGCCAAAAAGTAAAAGACACCTTGATTCGATCCGGCAAAAAGGTCATACCAATTACGATTAGGCAAAAATTCCAGTTTGCAGGAAATATGCTGGAGGTGAGCAATGAGGGAGGAGAGAAGTTTACCGTGATGTCACAGGCGGCTTTGGATTCCCTCAATGTTGGCCAAATCCAGGAGATAGAAAAGTATACCACGATAATTAGTCCTGCCATTCCCACCATCGAAAAGCTAGGAGGAGGCTCAGTGAGGTGCATGATGGCGGAGGTTTTTTTGCCGAGAGATTAAAAAGTCGTGAGTGGAATCTCACGGCTACTTGTCAGTCTCAGTTCGCCCCCGTGAGTGTCCCCACTCACGGGAGAGAATCGAAGGGAGAAGGGATAAATTTCTAATCTTCAATAGAAAAAATTTCGCCTTTGGGAGAATCTGCTCACTATCCTAATTTCTTTTTTTCGAATTCAGTATTTAAATTTTTACTAGATATTTGTCTAGATACTAAATCAATTTTTTAATCATGATGGAGTTAGAAAGAATATACTTTTTCACTGCTACTGTGAAGGATTGGATCCCTCTTTTGAGAAAGGATGAATTCAAACAAATCATACTAGAAAGTATTCATTTTCTTTCATCCAAATCCTTAATAAGGGTTTATACCTTTGTTATTATGCCAAATCATATTCACCTTATCTGGGAAATGATGGATTTGAATGGAAAAGAATCGCCTCACGCCAGCTTTTTAAAATTTACGGGTCATGAATTTTTGAAAAAATTGAGAAAAGGAAATCCAGAATTGCTTAAAAGATTTGTTGTGGAAGAGGTTAATAAATCTCACTCCTTTTGGCAGAGGGATTCTCTTCCAATTGAGTTGTATAGTCCTAGAGTTAATTATCAAAAGCTTGATTATATCCATCACAATCCATGTCGAGGAAAATGGATGTTAGCTGAGAACCCTCTTGAATACCATTTTTCTTCCTTTGAATTTTATGAGAATGGAAGAGATCGATTTGGTTTTTTGACTCATATCGGGGATAGGATTTAAAAGTTGGGTACTCAGTAAAAGTTATAGAAAAGCCGTGAGTGGGGACACTCACGGCGGCTTAGAGGATCGGTGAGGTGTATGCTAGCGGAGGTTTTTTTTCCGAAAATTTATATCTAGAGAGATTAGTCGAAGTTTTTAAATAATAAAACCGTGAGTGGAGACACTCACGGTGGCTAATAAAAAACCGTAAGTGGGGACCTGCCAAAAGGAAGTCAGGCACTCACGGTGGTATGGGACTTAGGACTGTCAAGTGATCAGTTAACTGGGGACTGATCACTTATTTCTGCCGACTTAACTTCAAATACCCGTGTAATTAAACGGTGTAATCGCCCTTAGTTCGCTTTTCAGCTCAGTGGAAATCGGCAACCCTTCCACAAATTCAGCGATGGATTCTTCGGTGATTTTGCTGTTGGTACGGGTCAGATCTCGTAGGGCTTCGTAAGGTTTGGGGAAGCCTTCTCTGCGCAGGATGGTCTGAATCGCCTCAGCCACTACGGCCCAGTTTTCTTCCAAATCGGCATCAATAGCGGCCTGGTTCAGCTCCAATTTGCCCAAGCCTTTTTGCAAAGACTCCAAAGAAATCAGCATGTGAGCTAAAGGAACGCCAATCACGCGCAACACGGTGCTGTCAGTCAAGTCACGCTGCAACCTGGAGATCGGAAGTTTAGCTGCCAAATGCTCCAAAAGTGCATTTGCGATACCGAGATTTCCTTCTGCATTTTCAAAGTCAATTGGATTTACCTTGTGCGGCATGGCTGATGAACCTACCTCACCAGCTTTGATTTTTTGCTTGAAATAGTTCATGGCTACGTACTGCCACACGTCCTTCGACAGGTCGAGCAAAATGGTATTGATACGCTTCAGTCCGTCAAAAACCGCGGCAAGATTGTCGTAATGCTCGATCTGAGTGGTTGGGAAGGAACGCTCCAAGCCAAGGTAATTTTCGACAAACGTAAAGGCAAACTCATTCCACTCAAAGTCAGGATAGGCAACCACATGGGCGTTCATATTTCCGGTAGCTCCGCCAAACTTGGCCGAATAAGGCACTTGCTCGAGGAGTTCCAATTGCTTTCTCAGCCTTACCACAAAGACATTAATCTCTTTACCCAGTCGGGTAGGAGAGGCAGGTTGTCCATGAGTCTTGGCAAGCATAGGTATCTCGGACCATTGATCGGCTAGGTCGGCGAGCTTTTCAATCACTTCTTCCAAAGCAGGCATAATTACTTCCTGCATACCACGCTTCAGCATCAATGGTGTTGCCGTGTTGTTGATGTCTTGAGAGGTTAATCCAAAGTGGATAAACTCCTTGTAAGGCTCCAATCCAAGCTCATCGAATTTTTCCTTCAGGAAATATTCTACCGCCTTCACGTCATGGTTGGTGGTGCGCTCTGTGGTTTTGATCCAATTGGCGTCTTCCAGAGAAAAATGCTTCACCCAATCCCTGAGTTGTGGGAAAAGGGTATGGTCAAATTCTGCCAGTTGAGGCAAGGGTAGTTGGCAAAGAGCGATAAAGTATTCCACCTCTACATGTACCCGATACTTGATCAGGGCAAATTCAGAGAAAAAAGCACGAAGAGGGGCGGTTTTGCCGGCATAGCGTCCATCCACGGAGGAAACGGCAGTCAGGGCATTTAATTCCATATCAAATTGATTTGCTGAGCAAAAGATAGATTTATTCCAAAAACAGGAAGTCGCAAAGGTAAGCGCTTGGTCTCAAAATCAGGCTTTCGGCCCAATATTTCTCCATGCGACGCAAACTTACTTTTCTCTTTTAGGGTTATTGACTGAAATTTCCCAAGAGGATGGTCATTTTCCCGCTTGGGGGATTAATTTTGCAGCCTATTCACCAACTCATCAGATGTTCAATTTCTTCAAGAAAAAGGAAAAAGAGGTCAAAGTAAATCCATTTTTGCCGCTTAAAGTCAGAGAAGTAGTTAAGGAAACTTCGGACACAGTTACCATCTATTTTGAGCAGCCAGAGCCCTATTTAGATTATAAGCCGGGCCAGTTTTTGACCTTGGTGATGGAATTTGAAGGAAGGGAGCAACGAAGATCGTATTCACTTTGCACCTCACCGTTTGTAGATCCTTTCCCTGGAATTTCTGTGAAGCGCGTACCCAATGGGCTTTTTTCCAATTTTCTAAATGAAAAAGTATTTCCCGGAAAGACACTGAATGTGGTGAAACCTTTGGGCAATTTTACCACCGAGTTTCATTCCAAAAATCGCCGTCATTTCTTCCTGATTGCCGGAGGCAGTGGAATCACCCCGATCATGGGGATCCTCAAATCGGTATTGGTCAATGAGCCTCAGTCCATCGTGACTTTGATCTATGCCAGCCGAAACGAAGAGCAGATTATCTTCAAAAAGCAATTGGAGCTGCTTCAACTCGCTAATCCTGATCGATTGACGATCGTGCACAACTTGAGCCAGCCATCTGAAAGCTGGACAGGATTAAAGGGTAGACTTTCAGGAGAAGTCTTGAAGGAACTTTTTGCGAAAGCAGAATATGAGCCTCGCTACGAAGAAATCTACTTTATGTGTGGACCTGACGGAATCATGGACACTTCACAAAAAGTCTTGGATGAGTTAGGAGTAGAAAAAGACAGAATCCACAGGGAGAGCTTTTACTCCGCTGCTGCCCATCAGGCGCAGGAAGATGCGCTGAAAGGAATCAACAACGGGATTTTGACCCGAGATGTCACCATCGTGTTGGAAGGTGAGGAGCATGTCGTGACAGTCAACCCAGGTAAGACTGTATTGGAGTCAGGCTTGGCAGCAGGACTGAATATGCCTTATAGCTGTCAAAGCGGGCTTTGTACCGCTTGCCGAGGACGCGTACTCAATGGACAGGTGAAGATGGATGAGGATGCAGGATTGAGTGAAAAGGAATTGGCTGCGGGTTACGTGCTTTGCTGTGTATCCAGGCCTTTGACTGACGATATCAAAATCACCATCGAATAAGCCTTAGCTCCTTGGAAACGCAAGAACTACGTAAGATCTATCATCAAACAGAGCGTTTGACCTTGATCATCTTGATCATCACCTTACCTATTTTTGGTGGTGTCTACTTGTATCATAACTCAGGAAGTATCACTAAAGACCTTCCTGATCTTCCCGATTTTTTTAATGGGTTTTTGCTTAGTTTCTGCCCTCTTTTACTTCTATATCAGGATTTGACATTTCGTAAAAAGATCAAGTTGACTTTTGGTGAAACAGAACTGATCGACAAGGTGAAGATTTATTGTAAGGCAACCACCAATAGATTTTTGTTTCTTTTCTTGGTTTCTGTAGGCGCGTCTGTAGGATTGCTTTTTGATGGAAATCCTTTTTATATCGTCCTTTTCGCTTTGGCTTTGGTGTTTTTCTCCCTTGCAAAACCTAGTCCTGACCGTATGGCCAGACTGATGAAGCTGAAAAAAGAAGACCGGGAACTTCTAAGAGAAATTGCCCGGCCTCAATAGGAATTGAAGTTTGAGATTTGAAACTTCAAATCATTAATTCTGAATTGTAATGTTTCCTGAGCTGATATTCCCTCGGATGGTCGTGGTTGCTCCGTTGGAGATTTCTAGCGTCTTTCCAGTGGAGACAGTACCTACTTTTAGGTTGCCCGAAGATGCTTTGAGTGAATAATTGAAGCTTTTCAAGTCACTACCTGTCTGAATATTGAAATTTCCTGAAGTTCCGCTAAACTGAGTCTGAGGACCCAATCCTGCCAAAGTTGCTCGAATATTTCCCGAAGTAAATTGCAATTTGCCCAAAGATCCGATGTTGTTCAGCTTGGCATTTCCTGAAGTCAAAGCTGCAGATAATGTGCCTTTTACTCCGTCAGCGTCTAATGAACCGCTTGTAGATTCGTAATCAACGTTGCCATTGATTTGATTGAGCGAGGCATTGCCTGAGGTGAGTCTGGCCTGAACGTTTCCACTCACACCGGTTACCTCCAAGGTTCCGGAAGTTGCCCCAAGGTAAAGGTCGCCTCCGATGTTGGAGGCGGTGATTTTACCTGAGGTGATTTGTAGAGAAGTTTCAGCAGCCTTGACTTTATCCACCTTAAGTGTTCCCGAGCTGTTTTTGAATTTCACATTCATGCTTTCCGGTCCGGTAATCGTGATGTAGCCTTTGTTTTTGTTGTTCCAAGAGTAGTTGCTCACTTTTCGCTCGAGACTGATTTTCAATACGTCACCTACCGTCACAAATACGATGTCTTGATCATTGTCATTGGAAGCGAGGTAGGCCGTAACCTCTACTGACGAGGAGGAGCCACCTTGATAGCTTACGTCAAGCCAACCGCCGTTTACTTCGATAGTCTTGATGTTGGAGTAAGATTTTTTGGTGTCCACGAGGACATTTTGAGCAAATGAGGCTGCTGTAGTAAGCAAAACCAGGCTAAAGCTCAAGAGGAGTGTTAAGTTCTTTTTCATGATTTATTGGATTGATTTATCTTAATGAAATACCGAAACTGATCGCCTGAACTTCCGGCCCTTTGTCGACTATGAAGAAGTCATTGAGATCGTAGGTGACAAAAACAGTCACATCCCCGACGCCAATTTCGGTTCGTAGTCCATAGCGAAAGTTATTAGCAAACATGTTGGCCTTTTCAAACTGTTTTTTAGAGTTGCCATCTGCATCCTCGTAAACGAATTTGCCTCTGCCTCCCAATCTCAAGCCTCCATAAGCACCGACACCGAAGCTGAGTTTGCCGTTGTTGCTGACCAGTGTCGGGACAAAAGTCAGGTTAGCATACGAGGCTGAGATTTTGGATTTAGTACCGTCACCTCTTGTAAATTCTTCCCAAGCGATCCCATTTGGTGTGCGAATGGCGATCTGATCGCGGTCTTCAAACTTGTAATTGAACCAGTTGACCCCTAAAGAAGTATTGAGGTGGAGGTTTTTGGTCGCTTTGTATTGGCCAAGAAGTTTCACTTCCACATTCCAAGAGCCCCAAGGCTTGATGGCAGGTGTTTGATTTCCAGGATTCCAAAGATTGATTCCAAGATCAGTTACGCTTTCTACTGAGAATTTGGCCTCTTCTTCCTGTAAAACACTGTCTTGATCCCAATTTTGGTTTTCCACCACAGCTTCGAAAGTTTTGGTGCCATCGCTGAATTTTTGATAAGTCCAATCCTCTCCGAAAAAATGAAGGGTTTTGGATTTTACTACCGTTCGGTTTTCCTGGGATAAACCATAAAAGGGAAGGCTAATTGCCAGAGCAAGCACTAAAGAGTAAGCTTTTTTCATAAAATAGTTGGATTAAAGAATTGGAAAAAAGGGGAGGGTTACTCCCCATATAGTTAGAAAATGATTCCAAAAGAAATTGGTGTCACTGCTGGGCCTTTTCCATCTTGGAATAGCTCATTGAGGTCGTAGGTGGAGTAGAATTTCACTCTTCCGACACCTACTTCACCACGAATACCATAGCGAAGGTTTTGGAGGTAAAGACCGGTGCTTTCAGTGTCTTTTCGACGTGCTGAACCGTCTAGTTCTTCATAAACAAACTTGGATCGACCTCCAAGACGATATCCTACGTAGGGACCGGCGGCGATTTGCAAGCCTTTTTTTCCTTCACCATCCATTTTGCCGAAGTCCAGTTTGAAAAGTGTCATGGCAGTGAGGTAGGAAGCAGAGATTTTGCTTTTCATACCATTAACATCATTTCGCTCGAGGAATGCAATGCTCTCGTTTCCTTGTACAGCTTGGACATCACGATTTTCGAATTTGAAGTTGTACCACTGAATGCCTAATCCGAAATCCCAGTAAAACCCATTGCTGATTTTTTGTGAGGCCATCCAGTTCAGGCCTATGTTCCAACTTCCCCAGCCTTTGACCGCGTAAGGCATGTCAGAGGTCGGAAATCCTCCGTTTTCGATCAGGTTGTTGATCCCGATATCTACTGTAGAATAGGTCCGGAAAGACTTTTCGTGTTTGGTTTTGCCACCGTCGGTTTCGATTTTGACTTTGGTGTTTTCGCCGGATTCATCGACATAGAGACGCATTCCGCCAACGCGAACCTCGGTTTCAGGGCCTTCCTCTCGGACTTTGACGATTTCTTTTACTGAGCCATCTCTCTTTCTAAGCTCGACGATGGTCAATTCACCGGTTTCTTTGTTTTCAACCAAGTCAAGCTCAGAGATGATCTGGTTGATGTTCATGAGCTTGAGCTTATCGAAGTCTTCCTTGGAGTCGACAATGATGACCACTTTGCCTGACTTACCAAACTCCACTACCACGCTGTCTTTCGCAATGGTTTTTTCAGTCATTTGGGTTAAATCAGTAGAACTATTGCCGGCAAAAGCAACTTGAACCAGTGCCATGAAGCAGAATAAAAGCAGGTACTTTTTCATAGGAATTGATAATTTAAAAGGTGGTAGTTGGTTTAGTTTTCGTTTTATTTTCTGGATGTCAAGTTGTTAAACAAGCTGTTTTTTTTGTCCTGTAGATCGGCAAATCCCTCGTCTACTTTTCCCAGTAGGCCTTCCACTTTACCGACGGTTTTGCCCATTTCGGTGATTAGGTTTTTGTCAGGTTCGGTGCCTTTTTTAATACCATCAGAATAAATGTTGATTCGGTAAAGTGGGGCATCATCGTCTGCCGGAGTAGCCTCAGCAACTGTTTGATGCAAGGTGGCTGGTTGAATAGCTGGAAGTGTCGCTTCCTTAATTTCTATGCTCACAGGTGGAACAGTGACTTCCAATTCTTTGGTGCTTTGCTCGTCCAAGGCAATCAATGCCTGTGATTTTTCGATCTCTGAAGTTGGATTTACCTTCTCTTTTTCAAGGATTTGAGTCGAGTTGACTTGAGTTTGCTTCGAAGCTGAACTAGTTGTAAAGGCTTGGTTTTGGGATTCTTGGTCTTTTATAATTTCGGTCTGAGAGACGATTTCTTGAGATTCTGAAGAAGTGGCTGGATTTTCCTGTGTGGAGGTCAAGGCTTCGGTAGCATTAGTTTCTTCCGCTAAAAGCTGGTCTTGAGTAGCCTCACCGGAATTGTTCCAAAACATCCATCCCGATACAATCACCACCGCGACTGAGGCGGCAATGGCCCACCAAATGCCCCGATTGGAAGATTTGGAGGCAGGAAGTTGATGGTTCAGTCTTTCCCAAGCGAGGGTACTTGGTTTTTCCTGATGATTCTCGAGTTTTTCCCTGAAAATCCGATCAAATTCTTCATTTGTCTTAGCCATGGTTCGTCTTGATTTTAGGTTGCAGACTGGCAATTTTTTCTTTGAGTGCCGCACGGGCACGATTAAGCTGTGATTTGGAGGTGCCTTCGGAAATTCCCAAAAGCTCCCCGATTTCCTGATGCGAATAGCCTTCGATGGCGTAAAGGTTAAATACCGTGCGGTAACCTACCGGCAGGTTTTGAACCAATTCCATCAATTCGGCCGCTTCTAAATGCGTCAGTTCGTAATGTGCATGAGATAATCCGGCTTCGTCCACCATATTGATCTCCATCATCAGGTGCCTATTGCTCCTGAGAGTCATGAGCGCCTGAGTGACTACGATCCGCTTCATCCATCCTTCAAAACTCCCCTTGGATTGGAATTGGGGAAGCTTTTCGAAGATCTTCATAAAGCTCTCGATCATCACATCTTCGGCATGTTCGCGGTCCTTGAGGTACCGCATGCAGATGGCCAGAAATTTCCCTGAGTAAGTATCGTATAAGTGACGCTGGGCTGATCTGTCCCCATGTAGGCATCCCTTGATAAGTCCCTCTTCAGTAGAAAAATTGGATCTGTTAAACATTCCGGTTGGCTTTCAAATGGGTAGATGCTAACCTGCGAAAAAGGGTTGCATGCAGAATTAAAAAAAGTTAATCTTTTTTAGGCTAAAAAATAAAATACCTGAAAATCAGTTGGTTTAAATCTTCTCAGAGATCTAGAGTCAAAGCGAGAAAATAAAGAACAGCAAAGCCACTACCATGATGAGGATCATGATTTGTGATTTTTCCTTGTACTCCTGTGCCAGTTTTCTCTTTTTCAAGACCATAACAGCCATTCCTAGACCAAAAAACTGAAGCAGTAGGCTTACTCCGTTGATTGGTCCCATAGGTGCTTGGAGCACTTGCAATTGGGTATTAAGTACAGAAAGTGCACCCAACACAATTCCTGTGATGCCAAATAGAAAAGCGCGTTGAAGAAGAACAGGTTCAGGTAAGTCAGACCATTTCATAGGTTGCAGATTGGGGTGAAAGAGAATAAAAGATGGAGGGTGTTATTTAATTCTTGATTTCCGGGACGCAAAGTACGAATCAATTTCTTCTCCGCTCAGGGCATTGAGCGTCATTTCTTTGGTGAGGCCACCTTTTCTACCTGCAAGCACCCCGTATTTCATGTCAGCGTAGCCGTCCATTTCGTGGGCATCTGGATTGATGGCGAGTTTGACCCCTTGCTCCATCGCGTAGCGTACCCAGCGCCAATCGAGGTCAAGTCTCCATGGATTGGCGTTGATTTCGATCACTACCTGGTGAGCAGCACAGGCATCAATGACTGCTCTGTGATCAATGGGATATCCTTCCCTTCGGAGCAAAAGTCTGCCAGTAGGGTGGCCAAGAATCGTGGTGTAAGGATTGGAAATTGCTCGAATCAAGCGCTCCGTGGCGCGCTTTTGATCCATGTTGAGAATGGAATGCACCGAGGAAACAATAAAATCGAAACTACCCAGCACCTCGGCTGGATAATCCAAGCTTCCATCTCCTAGGATATCGGATTCGATCCCTTTGAAAATACGGAAAGGAGCCAGTTCCTTATTTAGCTGATCGATTTCTTGGTGCTGTTTGAGGACCTTTTCGATTTCCAGTCCTCCCGCGTAGCTGGCGGTGCGGCTATGGTCAGAGATGCCAAGGTATTCATAGCCCAGTGCCTTGCAGTGTTCTGCCATCTGACGGAGGCTGTGCTTGCCGTCGCTGTAAGTAGAGTGGTTGTGCAGGATTCCTTTGAGATCTGCCTCTTGAAGTAGTGCAGGAATTTTATTTTCCCTCGCCAACAGGGTTTCATCTCCTCCTTCTCTCATCTCCACAGGGATAAACTGGAGTTGGTTTTTTTCAAAAAACTCCTCCTCAGAGGCATAGTCTTTCTTTAGGATTTTTTCAGCAATCGTCTCTTTTTCATCTGCCAAAGAAAGAAGGTGAGCCTTGGAGGCTTCTAGGCTTAGCTTTTTCCATATGAAATCTGAAGCTGAAGAAAAATGGACTTTCACCTGAAGTTCGGGCTCTCGTAATTTTCCTCGCCAAGTCATTGGCCCGGAAAGTGGCCAATTCCATTCAATCGGTTCGAAGGTGCTCAAGTGGGGTTTTAGGTCAGGTAGGAAATTCGAACCGATCAAAATTTCCAGCTCGGAGATGATCTCCATTTTACGGGCAAAATCTCCGACTACCGCGACTTTGGCATGAGTAAGCAGCTTTTGAAGCGTGGATTCCAATAGCATGACTGCCTCTTCGATGTCTGCAAATAGCCACTTGCCGGCATTGGATGCTTTGAAGATCAGATTTTGCATAATGGATTCCTGTGTTTTTTCTCCGAATCCTTTGATCTGTGCTACTTTACCACTTTGGCAAGCCTCCATTAGTTCATGGGTGGAAGTGATGCCAAGTTCGTCCCAAAGCGTTTTGACTTTTTTTGGCCCCAGCCCTTTGATTTGGAGGATTTCCAAAATTCCGGCGGGAGTTTTTTCAATCAGTTCGTTTAGGGTTGGAAAAGAACCCGTGGATTTGATGCTTTGAATTGCTTCCACGATACTTTTTCCTACCCCGGGAATTTCAGCCAAAGCTTTGTCGCTGAGTTCTGTAAGGTCCTGATCACCACGCTCAAGGGAATTAAGCGCACCTTGGTAGCTGCGGATTTTGAATGGGTTTTCCTCGTGAAGCTCCATGAGCTGAATGCTGAGTTTCAGTTGTTTCAGAATCGTTTTATGGTCCAAGGTTTCAAAATTTTCGTTACAGAGTTGAGACAATTGTCTCCAAATATAGTTTTCAAAATTAAGACTGATCGGGTATCTTGAAAAAGACAAGTTCAATGATCAATAGATAATGACCTATGATCAATTTCCAATGGTCAATTATCAATTTTCAATAACCAATTTTCAATAGCCAAAGCATGAACTACTGGATGGTCAAAACAGAACCTACTTCTTATTCATGGGAGGATCTGGTCAAAAAAGGAGAAGATGTCTGGGACGGGGTACGTAATTACCAAGCCCGCAATTTTTTGAAAGCCATGCAAAAAGGGGATATGGTTTTGTTTTATCATTCGGGTAAAGACAAAGCGATCGTAGGGGTTGCGGAAGTGGTTGAGGAAGCTTTTCCTGATCCTAAAGATTCAGCTTGGGAAGCAGTGTCTCTAAGAGCCAAAAATGCACTTTCCAATCCAGTTACTTTATCTCAAATCAAAGAAGAAGACCGACTTTCCGAGATGCTAATGCTCCGGCAATCCAGACTATCAGTAATGTCGGTCACTCCATCAGAATTTGAATTGATTCTCAGGATGGGAATGTGAAAAATCTTATGATCAAAAGCCTCAGGTGTTGGAAAAATTTTAAATCAAAAGAAGAGTTTCTGCTACTTCCAAAAGCCAAAAAAATCGCATGAAGATTCGCTTGTTTTTCATTTTGCTAGCTTTTTCAGTCTCGCCGGTTTTCGGCCAGCTAAAGTTTATGGAGCGGTACGAGCAAGTTTCAGCCCCGTTTGATCCGATATTTGAGATCATGCGCATCCCGGATGGCTTGGTCTCCTTTCGTACTTATCAAGCCAGAAATCTCACTGCAAATCGCGTTTTTCAATACTTTAGGTCAGATTCGAATCTGAGTTCCACGGGATTGATTGAACTGGAAATCCGGAATGGGTTTGACATGATCGGCTATGATACCGATGGATGGATGCTCTACGTATTGCTCTCGAGAGGATTCAATACAGGTGCTGAAAAGTACATTTTAGCTGTAGATCTACAGACCAATCAAGGCTTAGAGTTTCCTGCTTTAAACCTGCTGCCTTTGGATTTAATCGAGTTTTTGGTGGTCGACGGCAAGGCGATTTTTATGGGAAATGCCGAAGCTAGACCTGCCTTGCAAATTTTGAATCTTGAAGACAAAACCGTCCATACCGTGCAGGGAATCTATGGAAATAATACCCAGGTGCTCCAGATTAGAAAACTCAAGGAACTCGAAGCGCTAGAAGTAGTGGTGAGCAGAAGAGGTCTGTATAAAAATCGGGAAACTTCTGTGTTGACCTTTGACATGTCAGGCAATCTGATCCGAGAGGTGAAAATCGACAACTTTGGAGAACAAGGTCAGGAAATCCTCGATGGGTTCCTTTTGTCAGACAAGAATTACCAACAAGTAATGATAGGCGGTTTTGGCACAGCTATTCGCAATTCCTGTCAGGGTATGTATATGTTGGAAATCAATGAGTTTGGAGAGTACGAAACCAAATTTTATACCTTGGAGGACTTCTCTAATTTTTACAATTACCTTCCTGAAAAGCGAAAAGTCAAGCAAGACCAATTGGTCATCAAGGATATCGAGCGAGGCAAAACTCCGACGATCAAGAATACCTACTCCATACGTGACGTGAGAGAAACCGACGATGCGTTTTTCATCTATTTTGATCAGGTTAATATTACCACCTCCCGAGGAAACGGAAGGGTGGCGCCCCCCTTTCAAAATTCACCTTACCGCTATGATCGAGTCAGTCGAATGGGATATGCCCCCTATTTCATGGATCCTTTGTTGGGGCCAACTATGGCTACACCTCAATATTCTGTGTATACGGAATACCGCTACCAGTCTTCCCATTTTATGAAAGTGGCAAAAACAGGTCAGGTCATTTGGGATAATTCGGCTTCCTATGGAGATTTGATTACCACCTATCCGGAGCCTTTTGGAGAGATAGCAGTGGTGGGTGATGACTTATTTCATCTCTATGCTTCCAATGAAGATATCGTGCTGAATTTTTTCAGGAATGGAGAAAAGGTGGTTGAAAACCTCATATTTCCAATTTCCCTTCCTGATGAAACTGCAAAAATACAAAGTACAGATCCTGAGTCTCTTAGACTCGTTCATTGGTATGACCGATATTTTTTGCTCACGGGAAAGCAATCGGTGAAGTACCAAAATGCCCAAGGACAAGCTGAAATGAAGGACGTCTTTTTTATGAGCAAAATTTTGGTGGACGGGGATTTGTACCAGCCGACGGAAGTTCGAGACTAGTTTTATTTTCTATATTTACGCGCAAATTCTCCCCATGCAAAAACGGCTTGTCCTCGATCAGCAGCAGATCGAAATCACCTTGAAGCGATTCTGCTACCAACTCATCGAAAATCATGACGATTTCGAAAACACAGTGCTTTTGGGTCTTCAGCCTCGTGGTACCATCCTTTTGGACAAGATCGTGACGTTGCTTAAGGAAATTTCAGGAATCGAAGTGCCCTCTGGGTATTTGGATGCCACTTTTCACAGGGACGATTTCCGAAGGAGAGACTTCCCTCTTAAGGCAAACGAGACAAAAATTGATTTTTTGGTAGAAGGGAAAAAGGTCATCCTAATTGATGATGTGCTCTACAAAGGCCGCTCTGTGCGGGCAGCGATGGATGCGATGATTGCCTTTGGTCGACCTCAAAAAGTAGAATTGATGGTTTTGGTAGATCGCAGACTTACCCGAGATTTTCCTATCATGCCGGATTACGTTGGGGTAAATGTCAATACCCTGGAAACTCAATATGTGGTGGTGGAATGGAGAGAGCAGGGTAATCCTGAAGATGGAATTTGGATCACAGAGAAAGCAAAAAGTTAATCATGTCGCAACTCAGCACTAGACACCTGCTAGGTATCAAAGAAATCACAGAGGCTGACATTCGCCTTATCCTTGAGACAGCAGCCAATTTCAAAGAGGTCATCAACAGACCGATTAAGAAAGTCCCTTCTCTTCGCGACATTACCATTGCTAATATTTTCTTCGAAAACTCCACTCGTACTCGGCTTTCTTTTGAGTTGGCTCAAAAGCGACTCAGTGCCGATGTGGTCAATTTTTCCTCCTCCAACAGTTCAGTCAAAAAAGGGGAGACCCTCGTCGATACCGTAAATAATATTCTGGCGATGAAAGTGGACATGGTGGTCATGCGCCATGCCAGTCCTGGAGCTCCACATTTCCTGTCAAGAAACGTAAAAGCAAACATTGTTAACGCAGGAGACGGGACGCATGAGCATCCTACTCAGGCGCTCTTGGATGCTTTTTCCATGCAAGAGAAACTTGGGGATTTGACAGGAAAGAAAGTCGCGATCATTGGAGACATCCTTCATTCCAGAGTAGCCCTTTCCAATATCTTCTGTCTGCAAAAATTGGGTGCGGAAGTGATGGTTTGCGGCCCGGTGACCCTTTTGCCTAAATACATTTCCAGCCTTGGAGTCAAAGTCGAGCTGGATGTCATGAAAGCGCTCCAATGGTGCGACGTGGCCAACGTGCTCCGAATCCAACTGGAGCGTCAGCAGATCAAATACTTCCCAAGCCTGAGAGAATACTCCCTCTATTATGGAATCAATAAAAAAATGCTGGATTCCCTGGACAAAAGAATTGTGGTGATGCACCCCGGCCCGATCAATAGAGGAGTAGAATTGAGCTCTGATGCGGCAGATTCCGAGCAGTCCATCATTCTGGAACAGGTAGAAAATGGGGTAGCTGTGCGAATGGCGGTGCTCTACTTGTTGGCAGGAGTGAAGGGCTGATGCCGTGTATCTAGCATAAAAACAAGATAACAGAGGCTAGAAATAAACTCAAAAATTGGAGAAATGTAAAAAGGATGAGGTTTCGGCCCCATCCTTTTTGTTTGTAGTTTGATCAAAAGTCACTATTGATTTTTGAAATCCGAAATCTGAAATTCCAATTTCGAAATTATTTCCCCCACTTTCCTCCCCCTACAGTGAGGCCAAGTGTAAAGCCAAAATATTGATTGGTTGCTTCTCCAATTACCTGACCACTGAGATTCTGCAGGTTGCTTGGTGGCACGAGGTTGTACTCAGCACCTACCCTGAATTTTCCCAATTCAATTCCAGCTCTGACCATCGGTGCCCAAGCAAAACTTGCCTCGAGATTTCCGACTTCTTCCTGATCGATGTCATTGCTGTCGATTCTAACCGAGCTCAAGGCATAATAGCCAAAACCTGCCCCGAGGTAGGGGGCCACTCGGCTATTGCCATTGTTGAAAAAGTAATTTAGAGTACCAGTGATGGAGGCGTTGCCGGAGACTTCTCCTTCATAGTCTTCAGAAATATTGTAGTAGGTCACATCTTTGGCAAGACCGGCTACGCCAAACCTGACTCCAAAGGCTAGGTTGTCTTTGAGCAGGATCTGAGGTTCCAAATTAAAAAGTGCTCCAATTCCTCCATTTTGAGGGATTGCAGCGCCCAAATCCATACCGAACCGAAATCCACCTGCCCGCTGGGCAAAAGCTGATTGCACAATCAAGAAGGCAATCATTAATACGAAAAGCTTTTTCATAAGTAGGTAAAGTTTAAGATTTATACTTTGCAAAAAAGATTCCAAAAAGCCTGAAACCAGAAGTCACCTAGTCAAGTTTAGATACTTTGATCAAAGCAGTTCAAATTGGATCCATAATAGTTTCCCTTCTTACGTGGATGAATCTCTTCGCTGTTAGGTTTGAGTTTGTTTTATTTCTTTCAATTGACCATCATCGCAACAAATCTGTTTTATGCTCACTGTTACCAATCTCTCAAAAACCTATGGCAAGCAGGCTGCTGTAGATGATATCACTTTTCACCTGGATGGAGGAGAAGTAGTAGGTCTACTTGGTCCCAATGGTGCTGGGAAAAGTACGACCATGAAGTGCATTGTGGGATTGCTTCGAAAGACTACCGGAGAAATATCCATCGGAGGATACGATCACCTCAGCGTGGAGGCTAAAAAAATTTTCAGCTACATCCCGGAGACCCCCTATGTGTATGATTTACTTACCATTTGGGAGCACATGCAATTCATCGCTCAGGCTTATGGCGTTAAAGATTGGAAACCTCGTGCAAAAGAGCTTTTGGAACTCTATGAATTGGATGATAAGGAAAAGAAGCTTGGGCGTGATCTTTCCAAAGGGATGAGGCAAAAGGTGTCTATCTGCTGTGCACTTTTGCCAGATCCTCAGCTTTTATTTTTTGATGAGCCTATGATCGGCTTGGATCCCAAAGCCATCAAAAACACCAAAATGCTTTTCAAAAAGCTCAAAGAAGAAGGTAAAACCATTTTGGTGTCCACTCACTTGATTGATAGTGTGGAATCGATTGCCGATCGGATTATGATCATGAAAGATGGCAAAATCATCGGCAACGATACCGTAGAAAATCTCAAAATCCAAGCAGCTAGTGGGGACGGGTTGAGTTTGGAAGACTTATTCTTAGAATTGACCAAAGATGAATGAAGTTCGCCTACTTCTGAGGAAAGATCTTCTCATCCTCAAGAATAACATCCTGTTGATTTTCAGAAATCCTGCGAGACTGATTCCTTACGCAGTGATGATCGGGTACTTCGTGTTTATGTACACCCGTAGGTTTTCCGGTAGTAAGGACTCCACTGACGAACTCAATATGGATGCCGCAGGTGAGGTGAATTTTGCATTGCAGAATGTGATCGGGGGTGTTACTCTACTAGCGTTAGGATTCTTATTATTCCAACTCTATCGAGCCACGAAAAACAACGTCACCTTCTTTAAAATGGCGGATGTGAATTTGTTGTTTACTGCCCCAGTGAAGCCCGAAAACCTATTGATCTACTACATGGCCCGGTCGATCTTGCCCGCATTGGGTGGTTCTTTGTTTTTTCTGGCCTATAGCGGTGGGCAAATGGCGAGGGACTTTGAGTTGGGAGCATTAGGTATAGTGTTTCTTGTTTTGGGGTTTGCGCTGTTCTTCTTTATGATCTTTCCACTTAGGTTTTTGATTTATACCCTGCATACGAAGTTTGGAATCATCCAATACATCCGAGGAGGAGTAATTGGACTGGGAGTGCTGTTGGTGTCCATGATCCTGATTCCGGGATTAATGGCAGAAGAGTTTTGGCAAGGCATGTTTAGCTGGATTGCTTCTCCATGGTTTGATCTATTTCCTGTTGTCGGATGGAGTCGGGGCATGATGGGGTATTTTGTCAATCAGAATTTGATTTTGTCTTCCAGTTTTTTCCTCCTGTATGGACTCACCTATTTTACGGTGGTTAAGCTGGTGATCCGATATGCCGGATACTATTATGAGGATGTTTTGGAATCCACCAAGTCCAATGAAGAAAAGCTTGAAAAGGCCTTAGGTAAGCGAGAAGTAACAGAAGATACCTATAGCCTCAATGCCAAAAAGCAGCTGGCACTTCCTGAATTTGGAGTAGGTGCAAAGGCATTTTATTGGCGAAATTATGTCCACAGCAGCCGACAGGATTTTCATCCTTTGATTGGGGTTTATACGCTGGGGATGGCTTTATTAGGGATTATTTTTGCAGGTCTGTCTAACTTTGACTGGTTTTCCCACAAAGTGGTATACATCTACCTCTGTTTTATGATTGCCTTTTACTTTTTGGCAGGCATTGGCCGGGCTAGCATTGGTGATCTCAAAAAACCGTGGTTTATTCTGGTTCCGGCAAGTTGGACTTCCAAGTTTTGGAATATGATCAAACTGGACTTGCTTCAGACAGTTATTTTCTCTCTTTTACTCATTGTGCCTAGTGTGTTTTTGGCACAGATCAATGTGGGTTTGATCGTGGTTTTTTCTTTGGGGATGATTTTTGCCTATCTGGTAGGCTTAGCAGTCAATTTGATTCCGCAGGTAGGTTTGGACGAGGGGTGGGATCGGATTTTGATTAAGCCACTGATGATTGGAGGGATTTTTATTTTCGGATTGATACCTTCATTCATCTTGGGGTTGATCGTGTTTGCAGTGACAGACCAGTTTATTTATGGCCTTTTGACGATGGTGGTGGGTTTAGGATTGGTAGCTTCGATTTTAGTCCACGTTACCTTGGATATTTTAAAGCGATTGGAGTTCAAAGAGATTTAAAATACTGGTCAAGGCAATTAGAAATCCAATTTTAGATTTCTCAGATTCTCATTTCCATTAAAAAAAGCCTTTTTATTAATCTTGGGTTTGAAGCAAGGCTTTGGCGTAGGCCTGATATTTTCCTGTATTTTTGAAAACCAAATATAACTGAACCATGATCTATAATTCCATCATCGACACCATTGGCAACACGCCGATGATCCGCCTTAACAGACTTTCCAAAGAAATCAATGGAGAAGTGTTGGTCAAAGTAGAATACTTCAATCCGGGCAATTCAATGAAGGATCGAATGGCCATCAAAATGGTGGAAGATGCCGAAAAGGCAGGAATCTTGAAGCCTGGGGGGACCATTATTGAAGGTACCTCCGGTAATACTGGGATGGGCTTGGCATTGGCTGCAGTAGCCAAAGGCTACAAGTGTATTTTTACTATGGCCGATAAGCAATCCAAAGAGAAAATTGACATCCTCAGAGCAGTAGGAGCTGAGGTGGTAGTCTGCCCAACCAACGTGACTCCAGAAGATCCAAGATCCTATTATTCAGTTGCCAGAAAGTTGAACCGCGATATTCCAAATTCTTTTTATCCGAACCAGTATGATAATCTTTCCAATGCTGCGGCACATTATGAGACCACAGGTCCAGAAATCTGGAAAGACACGGAGGGTAGAATCACGCATTATGCGGCCGGTGTGGGTACGGGAGGTTCCATGTGCGGAACTGCCAAATATTTAAAAGAGCAAAATCCAGACTTGGTCACCGTCGGAATAGATACGTATGGATCAGTTTTCAAGAAATACAAGGAAACCGGAATCTTCGATGAAAAGGAAATCTACCCTTACCTCACGGAGGGAATCGGAGAGGATATCCTACCAAAAAACGTCGATTTCAGCTTGATTGATCACTTTATCAAGGTGACCGATAAAGACGCGGCAGTGATGACGCGTCGGTTGGCTCGAGAAGAAGGTCTTTTTGTAGGCTGGTCTTGCGGATCGGCCGTTCACGGTGCATTAGAATGGGCCAAGGATCACCTCAAAGAAGGAGATGTGATGGTTATTATACTGCCGGATCACGGCACTCGCTACCTCGGCAAAGTCTACAATGATGAATGGATGAGAAATCATGGTTTTCTGGAGGATAAAACCTTTTCTACAGCCCGTGATATAATTGCCCAACGAAGTGGAAGCTATCAATTAGTGTCTGTGAAAAAGTCAGATTCGGTCAAGGAAGCTATTGCAGTGATGAATGGAAAAAGTATTTCCCAAATTCCAGTATTGGATGGTGATGAGGTAGTGGGAAGTTTGACAGACAATAAGTTGCTTTCCAAAATTATAGACAATCCCCAGCTGAAAGATGCAGCGGTATCCGAAGTGATGGAGCCTTCGATGAAATTCGTGGCTTTAGACTCTACGCTCGATGTGCTTTCTTCTATGGTAGAAAAGGAAAAGGCGGTGCTTGTTCGTGATACTTTGGATAATATCCATATCATCACCAAGCATGATATTTTGGAAGCATTCACCAAATAAATATGAATTCAGAGCGGCTAAACCGTTTGATGACGGTTCCGGTAGATTTTGATATCAAAGGTTCATTTGTCAAGGCCTGGGAATTGTTTAAATCCCAGGCTTTGCTTCATGTGCTGTACATGATGTTTATCCTTTCAATTCAGGGATTGACGGTGATTTATTTTCAGAAGTACATGATTTTGTACAGTGCATTATTGGCTCCGCCTTTGTATTCGGGGTTCTTTTTGGTTGCCAATAAGAGTAGCAGAGGGGAGACAGTTATCTATCCTGACTTTTTCGGTGGGTTCCGATTTTGGCTGCCCTTGGTGGTGATTTCCTTGCTAGGTCAGGTGCTGGTGGCTTTGGGCTTGTTTGTCCTGGTGATACCCGGTATTTACCTGGCAGTAGGTTATCTGTTTTCTCTGCTGATGGGGATTTTTGGAGGAGTGGATGTTTGGTCTGCTATGGAGTGGAGCAGAAAGTTGATCACTCGGAATTGGTGGCAGTTTTTCGCGCTTTTGCTGATTTTGATAGTGATCAATCTTGCAGGATTAGTTTTGTTGGGAATTGGGCTTTTGATCACGTTCCCAATGACTTTATTGGTGTTGTATGTCATATTTGAAGATCTGACTCGGGAGGTTTTTTCAGAAGAAGAGACAGAAGCTACTCATGAGCCAAAATCATAGCCTCTAATCTGTTTTTGCACTTCATGGCAAATTCATCAACCGCAGTTTCTGAAAGTGTAGGAGGTGTCAAAGGCTCCGAAAAATAAATTCGGACTTTTCCTGGACTTAGTAGAATTGATCCTCGCCTCATAATTTGGTCAGCACCGACTACAGCCATCGGTAAAATGGGGATTTTCGTTTCAATAGATAATCTGAAGGCACCTTTTTGAAAAGGAAGCAAGGTTTCAGAGGTGTCGTTTCGGGTGCCCTCTGGGGCGACCACCACTGAAAATCCGCTTTTGGCGATTTTGATCATTTTATCTAAACTGGCTTTTCTGGATTCTATAGAGGATCGATCTACCCACACGGCCAGTCGTCCTACCACCCAGCTGAAGATTGGTATCTTCGAAATCTCTTTTTTGCCCAAAGCTCTCAATTCCTGAGGTATGGCAATAGGTAAAATAGGGGCATCAATGAACGATCGATGATTAAATATAAAAATGTAGGGAGTGTGCTTTTTGATCCATTCTTGACCATGAATTTCAAACCGTATCCCTGATAGAAAAGCCCATGTTTTTGCCCAAATGCGGATAAATACGAAAGAGATTTTATCACCGCGGCTTGAGATCAAAAGTGGGATTACTATAAATAAGCCTAACATGATCATTAAAACCACAAAAATGAATGCAGAATAGGCTGTATAAATCCACTGTATTAACTTGATCATTGGCGAAATTGAGTTAGATTTGGGTTCGAAAATTATCCTTTAACTCTTTGCTTGCAGGCCTCGAAGCGATTCGGGGCCTTTAATTTTTGGTAAAGTTTTATGGATACTCTACAAAATAAAACAGGAAAATTCGTCTCTAATTTATCCTTGGTTTTTTTCTTTTCACTTTATCCAAATTAAAGAAAATCAATACCTTTGCAGTCCGTTCGGGTGAACGGGGTGTTTTGTATTTGCAACGCACTGATTTCTAACCAAAAAAAACAACAGACTGATGACTCTAAGTTTGTTGGTTTTCAGAGTCGGTTTAATTTATGTCTAGTTCAAAAGAATTTAATTGGGAAAACTTCGGCACCAAGGGTTTCGGAGACGGTTACTCCAAAGAGCAGAGAGCTCAGATGGAAGCAATGTATGCCGGTACCCTAAACGAGATCACTGAAAAAGAAGTGATCAAAGGTGTAGTTGTAGGAGTAAATGACAAGGATGTAATCATCAACATCGGATTTAAGTCAGATGGTCTTGTGCCTCTTTCTGAATTCCGTGACGTTGCCGGTATCAAGCCAGGTGATGAAGTTGAGGTGTTCATCGAAGAGCAGGAAAATGCTTTGGGTCAATTGATCCTTTCCCGTAAAAAAGCAAAAATCGTTCGTGCTTGGCAGGATATCGAGAGTGCTCTTGAAAATGACAGCGTAATCGAAGGTCTTGTGAAGAGAAGAACCAAGGGTGGTTTGATTGTAGACATCTACGGTGTAGAAGCATTCTTGCCAGGTTCTCAGATCGATGTGAAGCCTATCAGAGATTTCGATATCTATGTAGGTAAGAAGATGGAAGTGAAGGTGGTGAAAATCAACCACACTAACGATAACGTAGTTGTTTCTCACAAAGTATTGATCGAGAAGGATCTTGAGAAGCAAAAAGCAGAAATCCTCAATAACCTAGAGAAAGGTCAGGTATTGGAAGGTGTGATCAAGAACATGACCAACTTCGGTGTATTCATCGACTTGGGTGGTGTAGATGGTCTACTTCACATCACAGACATCTCTTGGGGTCGTATTAATCATCCAGAAGAACTGTTGCAGCTTGACCAGAAAGTTCAAGTTGTGGTTCTTGACTTTGATGACGACAAGAGAAGAATTTCTTTGGGCATGAAGCAATTGACTTCTCATCCTTGGGATTCTTTGGCTGCTAACCTTGAGGTTGGTTCAAGAGTACAAGGCAAGATTGTAAACGTAGCAGACTACGGTGCTTTCTTGGAATTGGCTCCTGGAGTTGAAGGTTTGATCCACGTTTCTGAAATGAGCTGGTCACAGCATTTGAGAAACCCAGCTGACTTCGTGAAAGTAGGTGACGAAATCGAAGCGGTTGTTTTGACCTTGGATAAGGATGATAGAAAAATGTCTTTGGGCATCAAGCAGCTTACTGAAGATCCTTGGACAAAAGGCGACATGTCTACCAAGTATGCAGTAGGTTCTAAGCACAAAGGTGTAGTAAGAAACTTGACTAACTTCGGCCTATTTCTTGAATTGGAAGAAGGTATCGACGGTTTGGTTCACGTTTCTGACCTTTCTTGGACTAAAAAAATCAAGCATCCTTCTGAGTTTGTTAAGGTAGGAGACGAGCTCAATGTAGCTGTTCTTGAACTTGACGTAGAAAACAGAAGACTTGCTTTGGGTCACAAGCAGCTGGAAGAGAATCCATGGGATACTTTCGAGACTGTATTCCCAGTAGGTTCAGTTCATAAGTGTACTGTTAATTCTAAGAATGACAAAGGCGCAGTTCTTGAACTTCCATACGGACTTGAAGGCTTCGCAACAGTGAAGAACTTGGAGAAAGAAGACGGTTCTCAAGTAGAAGTTGGCGAATCTTTGGATTTCAAAGTGACCGAATTCTCTAAAGACGATAAGAGAATTGTTCTTTCTCACACAGCTACTTTCAAGGAAGAAGCTAAAGCTGCAAAGAAAGCTGCGACCGCTGGCAAGAAGAAAGAAGATGCAGTTGAAATGCCTGCTCAAGCTGAAAAATCAACTTTCGGTGACATCGATGCTCTTGCTGAATTGAAAGAGAAGATGGAAGGAAAGAAGTAAGATTGAAGACATAAGACTTTTGATCTTAGACTATAGAAAACGCCGGCTGTAAAGTCGGCGTTTTTTTTATTTCAGACGTGAAGGATTTTTATAAAAATAAAAAAGCATCCCTTTTGAGGATGCTTTGTGTGGAGGTCGCGAGCGGATTCGAACCGCTGTACAAGGTTTTGCAGACCTCTGCCTAGCCACTCGGCCACGCGACCATTTTATCGGAGTGCAAAGCTAGTTATAATCTTTACTTCAGCAAATATTCGACCCCGTTTTTGGAAAGTCAATATCTAAAAAAAAACTTGATAGGATTGATTTAAGATACTTTTTGAAGTTGGAATACTGATAATGAGGACTCTATAAACCAAGTTGAAAATTTCCACTATTTATAATTATTCCAAATAAAATCCTTTGCATATTCTATCAATCAAGGCATTGTAAATCAATTAAATAGATGATTTTTTATCTTGATTCTCCTAGTTTTCACACTTTGGAATTCATGTTTGAAAAATTAACCTCCAATAGTACCTTTGCAGGGGTTAATGAGAACCGTATAAACTATTTAATTAGCTAAAATATGTTATCCAAACGCTCGTTAGTAGGGATTCGAATGAATTTCCAGACGCTGGCAGTGCTGTTTTTCATGCTGATCGGAGTTTCAGCTTATGCTGTCGATCCAGCAGTGGCAAGCAGTGACGAAGCAATTGCAGCAGGAAAAACTGTCTTCAATGCAAACTGTAAACAATGCCACAAGCTGGACCAGAAAAGTGTAGGTCCTGCTCTGAGAGGTATATCTGACAGGCAATCTGTGGCATGGGCTAAGAGTTTTATTAAAAACTCTCAGGCAGTTATCGCATCTGGCGATGCCTACGCAAATGCTCTGTATAAGGAGTTCAACAACACAGTGATGCCATCTCATGAATTCTTAAGTGATGGTGATTTGGATAATTTGTTAGCCTACATCGAGTATGGAGATAAAGCTGATCCTGCCGCTGCTACTGCTGGAGGCGATGCAGCAGCTGGCACATCTGCCGGTGGAGGTATCCCAACAGAATATTTGACAGTTATTATTGGAGTATTGGTTATAGTACTGCTTTTGATCCTAGTTGTGTTGGGATTGATTATCTCAGTTCTTACCAAGTATATCAATAAGCAGGACCTTTCAGAAGAAGATAAGGAGTTCGTTTCTCAAAAGACAGACGTTTCTAAGATTTTTAAAAGTGACGCCTTTATCATTGTAGTTACCGCATTAGTTATTGCCCTGGTCGCAAAAACAGCAATTGATGGCTTGTATTCTGTAGGTGTACAGCAAGGTTATGCTCCAGCTCAGCCAATCGCATTCTCTCACGCTCTTCATGCTGGCCAATATGAGATCGCTTGTCAATATTGTCACACTGGTGTAGAAATCGGTAAATCAGCTAACATCCCTTCCGCAAATATTTGTATGAACTGCCATACCCACATCCAAAACGTGGGTGGTAAAGAAGGTGTCTCTCCTGAGATTCAAAAAATCTATAATGCAGTAGAAACAAATCAGCCGATTGAATGGGTGAGAGTTCACAATTTGCCAGATTTGGCTTACTTCAATCATGCTCAGCACGTAGCAGTTGGCGGAATCGAGTGTCAGACTTGCCATGGTCCTATTCAGGAAATGGAAGTGGTAGGTCAGCATAGCTCTTTGACCATGGGCTGGTGTATTGATTGCCACAGACAGACTGAGATTGCTACAGAAGGCAATGTTTATTACGATAAGTTGGTTCAACTCCACTCCACCTCCAAAGATGCTTTGAAAGTGAAAGACATCGGTGGCTTGGAGTGTGCTAAGTGCCACTATTAATTCCTTATCCTTTTGCTAATTCATTCCTAGAAATAAAATGAAGGAAAATAAAAAAACCTACTGGAAAGGGCTCGAGCAACTCAGCAACGATCCAGAGTTTGTAAAGCATGCTGACAGGGAGTTTCCAGAGCTTCCAACGACTCTATCAGAGGAAGGCAGTGCTTCAAGAAGGGACTTTCTTAAAGTAATGGGTTTCAGCTTAGCAGCTGCTTCCCTTGCTGCTTGTGAGGCTCCTGTAAGAAAGGCGATTCCTTATGTGAATAAGCCTGTGGATATAAATCCATCCATTCCAAACTATTATGCTTCGACATTTGCCTCAGGTGGTGATTATGCCGCTGTAGTGGTGAAGACAAGAGAAGGTCGTCCTATTAAAATTGACGGAAATGATCTTTCTCCAATTAATAAAGGTAAAGTTAACGCCATTGTAGAAGCTTCTGTGCTTTCTCTTTATGATAAGCAGAGAGTTACTGGTCCAATGGTCGCTGGAGCAAAGTCTGACTGGAAGACAGTAGATGAGCAAGTGAAATCCAAATTGGCTTCTTCTGGTACTGTTAAGGTTGTTGCAAACACTATTTTATCTCCAACAACAGAAAAGGCAATCCAGGAATTCGCAGCTGCTTTTGGTGGTGCAGAGGTGATTATGTATGATCCTATTTCTAACTATGGTATTTCCAAAGCTGCTGAAACATTCTATGGACAAGCCGTAATTCCTTCTTACCACTTTGATAAGGCAAAAACTATTGTCTCTTTCGGAGCGGATTTTTTAGGAACTTGGATTTCTCCAATCGAGTTTGCCGCAGCTTATGCTAAGACAAGAAAAATCAGCAAAGAAAAAGCTGAAATGTCTCGTCATTACCAGTTTGAATCAAACTTGTCTTTGACTGGTGCGAATGCGGATTACAGAACACCAATTAAAGCTTCTCAGTCTGGTTTGGCTGTATTGGCGCTTTACAATGCGATTGCATCTAAAGCCGGTGCTGCTACAGTTTCTACTCCTAAAGTAGAAATTGCTAACCTAGATAAGGCCGCTAATGATCTATTGGCTGCTAAAGGAGCTTCCCTTGTAGTATCAGGGTCTAATGATCCAAACGTTCAGGTAATGGTGAATGCCATTAATGAACTTCTTGGAAATAACGGTGCTACCGTAGATTTTTCTACTCCAGTTTACTTCAGAAAAGGAAATGATGCCAGAATGAATCAATTCATTGGTGAATTGAAAGGCGGCCAGGTAGGTACTATTATTTTCTACAACTGTAACCCAGTTTATGATCATGCAAGAGGTGCTGAAATTGCCGAAGGCATTGCTAAAGCTAAATTGAGTATCGCTACTAACGGAACTCTTGACGAAACAGCTTCTTTGGTACAGGTTGTTGCTCCGGATCATCACTTCCTAGAATCTTGGAATGACTATCAGCCTAAGAATGGCCATTATTCCTTGGCTCAGCCTACGATTTCACCTTTGTTTGATACACGTCAGGCTCAAGATTCCTTCTTGACTTGGGCGGGTTCTACAACAAATTATTACGATTATCTCCAAGCAAATTGGAATGCTACACTTTATCCGATATTGGGTGGTGGCGTTTCTTTTCAAGAGTTCTGGGATAGATCATTGTTCAACGGTGTAGTTGCTGTTGAATCTACTCCTGCCGTAGTAGCTCCTATTTCTGATGCTTCTGCAGCTGCTGCTGAAGTTGCCAAAGCTTACAAAGCAGACAATGCTGGTTCAGAATTGGTGATTTATACCAAAGTTGGTATCGGTAACGGTACGTTTGCTAATAATCCATGGCTTCAGGAAATGCCTGATCCTATCACCAAGGCAACTTGGGATAACTATCTGACTGTTTCTCAAAAGTGGGCATCTGAAAACGGTATTACCATGGTTGAAGAAAATACCAGAAAGGCTCAAATCTCAGTAAATGGAAAGACTTTGATTGTTCCTGTTTTGGTTCAGCCAGGTCAGGCTTACGGTACTTTTGGTTTGGCACTAGGTTATGGTAGAACAAAAGCTGGTCGAGTTGCAGATGGTGTAGGTGTTAATGCTTACGATCTACTTGATGCATCTAAAGGCTTTGTGAATTTTGATATAACTTCTGGTGTGGAGGTTGCAGTGACGGCTGATTCCTATAAAATCGCTCGTACACAAACTCACCAGACCTTCATGGCACGTGAAAACGTGATCCAAGAGGCAACCCTTGCAGAATACAAAGCAGATGCTTCTGCAGGTCGCTATAAGCCTGAAATTTATAAGGATGGTGAATTTGTGAAACCATCTAAGATCTCTCTTTGGAGTGGACATAAGTACAGCCAACATCACTGGGGTCTTGCGATCGACATGAACTCATGTATTGGTTGTGGTGCTTGTACAGTTGCCTGTCAAGTTGAAAACAACGTGGCAGTAGTAGGAAAGCAGGAAGTGTTGAATAGAAGAGAAATGGCATGGATCAGAATTGATCGATACTATTCTTCCGACGCAGCGGCTGATGACTTGAGCGGATTGGAAGTTGCTTCTGAAAATCCAGAAGTTACCTTCCAGCCTATGATGTGTCAGCAGTGTAATAATGCTCCATGTGAGACAGTATGCCCTGTGGCAGCTACGACCCACTCTTCTGAGGGTCTAAACCAGATGACTTACAACAGATGTATAGGTACAAGATATTGTGCTAACAACTGTCCTTATAAAGTACGTCGTTTCAACTGGTTTAAGTACCATGACAACAAGGACTTCGCAGGCGTGAATATTGCTCAGAATGATGACTTAGGCAAAATGGTCTTGAATCCTGATGTAACTGTTCGTGTACGTGGTGTGATGGAGAAATGCTCAATGTGCGTGCAGCGTATACAAGCTGGAAAGTTGACAGCTAAGCGTGAGAAGCGTAAGCTGGAAGACGGTGAGGTAAACGTAGCATGTGCGGTAGCTTGTCCTACTGATGCATTGGTATTTGGTGATATGAATGATCCAAACAGCCGTGTTTCAAAACTTTTGAAAATCGAAGAAACAGATTCAGCGATCAAAGAAGTAGGTGAAGAAAGAGCTTACCACGTATTGGAAGAGATCAACGTTAGTCCAAACGTTTGGTACTTTACCAAGATCAGAAATAAAGAGAAAAACGAAGCGTAATCATAATAAATAAAACTATGCAGGTTACTTCATCCGTACGCCAGCCGTTAGTTACCGGAGGTAAAACCTTCCATGATGTGACATACGATGTGGCACGTCAGGTAGAAGGAAAGCCAACCAAACTTTGGTTTTTAGCTTTCTTAACTGCCGCCGGTGTATTGGCTCTAGGATCAATTGCCCTACTAGCCACTCTTTGGGAGGGCATTGGTATGTGGGGTCTAAACAAGACCATTGGCTGGGCTTGGGACATTACCAACTTCGTTTGGTGGGTTGGTATCGGTCACGCAGGCACCCTAATTTCCGCAGTATTGTTGCTGTTTAGACAGAAATGGAGAACATCCATCAACCGTGCTGCTGAGGCGATGACCATCTTCGCTGTAATTTGTGCCGCAATGTTCCCGGTTATTCACATGGGCCGTCCTTGGTTGGGTGCTTACTGGGCACTTCCTCTTCCAAATACCTTCGGTTCACTTTGGGTTAACTTTAACTCACCGCTTCTTTGGGACGTATTCGCGATCTCTACCTATTTCTCAGTTTCTTTGGTTTTCTGGTATATCGGTCTTATTCCCGATTTTGCTACCATTCGTGATCGTGCTACCGGTTTGAGAAAGACAATCTATGGTGCTCTTTCTTTTGGCTGGGACGGTGCTGCTAAAACTTGGATGAGATATGAATCAGTTTCCTTGATTCTGGCAGGTTTGGCAACTCCTCTGGTACTTTCAGTTCACACGATCGTATCTTTTGACTTTGCTACTTCCGTAATCCCTGGTTGGCATACCACGATCTTCCCTCCATACTTCGTGGCTGGTGCGATTTTCTCCGGATTTGCGATGGTATTGACGTTGATGATCATCACCAGAAAAGTTTTCAAGCTCGAAGATTACATCACAATGGGTCACATTGAGTTGATGAATATTGTAATTATCATCACAGGTTCTATCGTGGGTATTGCTTACATCACCGAATTCTTCATTGCTTGGTATTCTGGTGTAGAAGCTGAACAGTATGCATTTATCAACCGGGCTACTGGACCTTACTGGTGGGCTTACTGGTCTATGATGACTTGTAACGTGATTTCTCCTCAACTATTCTGGTTTAAAAAAATCAGGACTTCTATCATCGCTACGTTCCTACTTTCTCTTGTCGTAAATATCGGGATGTGGTTTGAGCGTTTTGTAATTATCGTAACCTCCCTTCATAGAGATTTCCTTCCTTCATCTTGGGCTATGTTCTATCCAACATGGGCTGATGTGGGAGTCTATTTATTCACTTTCGGTTTGTTTTTTACCCTCTTCTTCCTCTTCGCGAAGTTCTTCCCGGTAATTAACATGGCAGAAGTAAAATCTGTATTGAAGTCTTCATCTGAAAAAGCACATAAGTAATCATGGAAAGAGATACTCATTTTATTCTGGGAGTGTACGACGATGAAGACGTATTGCTCCACGCTGTTGAAAAAGTAAGAGGTAGCGGAGTTAAAATTCACGAGGTATATTCTCCTTATCCTGTTCATGGACTGGATCACGTGCTTGGATATAAGAGAAGCAAACTTCCAATTGCTGCATTCCTATTTGGGATGTTGGGTACCAGTTTGGCTTTGACCATGCAGTTTTACATGATGAAATTCGACTGGCCAATGATTATTGGTGGTAAAGACTATGCAGCTTTTCCAGATTTTATTCCTGTTTCATTCGAAATGACAGTTCTTCTAGCTGCTTTCGGAATGGTGGGTGTATTTATGGTAAGCTCTAATCTTAAACCTTGGGCTCAGCCTAGAATCTTTGATCTTCGAAGTACCGATGATAAGCACATCATGGCAATTGACATTGCAAATAACAATGCCATTGAAGTAGACAAAATCAAGGAGATTTTAAAGTCTTCTGGTGCTACAGAAGTGAATAATAAAAGTTTTGAATAGAAAAACCGGATATATGAAAATTGCTAACGCATTACTATTCGCAGGTTCTGCTCTGGCTGTTTCCCTTTTGGCTGGATGCAAGGCTAGTGGAGACAATCCGGGGCTTGAGTATGCTCCTCAGATGTATCACTCTGTAGCTTATGAGCCATTGACTCAAATAAAAGATGAGGCGCAGGGTTCTTGGCTTTCTAACAGAGAAGATGGAAAAGGTGAATTCTATAACTCTAATGTTCATAATCCAAATGGCATGAACATGAGGGAGCCAGTTGAAAACACTGTCCCAAGAAATAAGCATGGTTATCTGCCTCATCGATTGAAGCAATTTGAACTTGATCAAGCTGCTTTGATTAAAAATCCTGTAGCCTCTTCTGAAGCTGTTTTGAAAGACGGCGAGAAGCTTTATCTACAATATTGCAACGCTTGCCATGGTAAAGGTGGAGAGGGTGATGGAAAAGCCGGAGAGGTAATTGGTGGTGTTGCCAACCTTAAAGGTGGAGCCTATGTGAATCTTCCTGAAGGCCATATTTTCCATGTGATTACAAAAGGTAAAGGAAGAATGGGTGCTCATGGTTCTCAAATTCCTGCTGAAAGCAGATGGAAAATTGTTCACTATGTTAAACAAGTTATCCAAGGTCAGGTAGTTGCAGCAGATTCAGTTGCTGTAATGGACTCTACCGCGGTAGCACAAGTAACCCCAGCTAATTAATCATGGCTCATCACGGCGAACATCATTATAACTTAGATCAGAAATTTGATTTTTCTGCATCTATTAAAAAATCAATCATGACCGTTTTGGTCATAGGTGCGATTTTATTGGGAGTAGGTATTGTCCTTGCTATGACTGGTGGACACCATGAAGAAGCCGGAGAAGCCGGTGCACATGCGTTTCACTGGTATGAGAGACTTTATGCGAACCTATGGATTAACAACGTCTTCTTCACTGGTATTGCAATTGTCGGAGTGTTCTTTTTTGCAATTCAATTTGCTGCTCAGGCTGGTTGGTCTACACCAATCCTTAGAGTGATGCTTTCTTTTGGTAACTGGCTTCCAATTGCAGGTGTCCTAATGATTGTCACTTTCTTCGTTGCCAATCATGATTTGTTTCACTGGACCCATTCTTATTTGTTTGATAAAAATGATCCACAGTATGACAAGATAATTGATGGAAAAGGTGCATTTTTTTATTGGCCAATGGAAAAGGGAACCTTCCCAGTTTTCTATATAGGTAGAATGGTCATTTTCTTCTTATTCTGGGTATTCTTCTTTAATAAGTTCAAGAAAATATCTGACCAAGAAGATCAATTGGGAGGAACATCTCATTGGTTTAAAATGAGAAGTTGGTCTGCTTATTTCCTAGTTTTCTTTGCTGTATCGTCTTCCATTTCAGCTTGGGATTGGGTTATGTCAATTGACACCCACTGGTTCTCTACACTGTTTGGTTGGTATGTATTTGCATCTTGGTTTGTATCAGGCCTTTCTGCTATTACTCTTCTTGTTCTATTCCTAAGAGGTAAAGGTTATTTGGAAATGGTCAATGAAAACCATGTTCATGACCTAGGTAAGTTTGTATTTGGATTCTCTATTTTCTGGACTTACCTCTGGTTCTCGCAGTTTTTGTTGATTTATTATGCCAACATTCCTGAAGAGACTGTCTATTTCGTAGAAAGATTGACAAGTGATGTTTACAGCCCATTCATTTTTGTGAATCTAGGCTTAAACTTCTTCCTTCCTTTTCTAGTTCTTATGACTAGAGATGCCAAGAGACATGGTGTTTTCCTTAAGCTTGTATGTTCCATTCTTTTGGTGGGTCACTGGGTAGATTTCTTCTTGATGGTTCAGCCTGGTACTCTTGGACATAATGGTGGTATTGGTTTAATGGAAGTGGGTATGTTCCTTGTTTACGGTTCAGCGGTGGCGTTGGTGGTGCTTGGAGGTCTGGCTAAGAAAAACTTGATTGCGAAAAATCACCCAATGCTTGAAGAAAGCTATAATCATCACATTTAATTAATTATCCGAAAAAACTAAGATATGTACGGATTTCTGATTGGAGTAGGGGTTCTTCTGTTGTTTTCCATCATTTGGATGGTATACAGAATTCAGACCTTGGTATCGGTTGTAAAAGGTTCTGACAAGAAAATTGTTACAGGCAGTAACAAGATCAATGCGATCTTATTTGTTGTCTTCTTGCTAGGATCAGGTATTTTGATGTTTTGGTATTCCATCAAGGAATTCGATAACTATCAATTGCCAGTTGCTTCAGAGCATGGCGTCATCACAGATCAATTGTTCTGGATCACAATGGCAGTTACTGGTGTGGTCTTTTTGATTACACACATCCTGTTATTCATTTTCCCTTATAAGTATCAATACAAGGAAGATCGTAAAGCGACTTTTTATCCTGATAACAACAAGCTTGAAATTATTTGGACGGCTGTTCCAGGTGTAGTTCTAGCTGGACTTGTTATTTCAGGTTGGATGGCTTGGTCTGATATTACTGCTCCTGCTCCTGAGAAAGCACATGTTGTGGAAATCATGGGTTATCAGTTTGCTTGGGAAGTAAGATATCCAGGTAAGGATAATGTCTTAGGTGATTATGATTATAGATTAATTACAGCTGCAAATTCGCACGGTGTTGACTTTACTGATAAAAACTCTTTGGACGATTTCCCATCTCCGAAAGTTGTTATCCCTAAAGGTGAACCTGTGCTATTTAAAATTAGAGCTCGTGATGTACTTCACTCAGTGTTTGCTCCTCATATGAGGTTGAAGATGGATGCGGTTCCCGGCATGCCTACTCGTTTTTGGTTTGTTCCTACAAAGACTACTGAGGAAATGAGAGCTGAGCTAAATGATCCAGAATTTGAATATGAAATCGCTTGTACAGAGATCTGTGGGCGTGGGCACTTTTCTATGAAGAAAGTGATTGAAGTGGTTGAGCCTGAGGCTTACCAAAAGTGGTTGGCGGAACAGAAATCTTTCATTCAGCAAAATCCTTCTTTAGCAGAGGGGCTAAATTCTGAGGTGAAGGAACTTGCAGAAATTAACATAAGCGACAATAAATAAAATTATAAGTTATGGCTACAGCGTCAGTTGCACATCATGACACCGCAGTTCACGATCATCATGATCATGAACATCATGATAATTTTATAACCAAGTACATCTTTAGTACTGACCATAAAATGATCGGTAAACAATTTCTGGTTACTGGTATTTTTTGGGCAATCATCGGAGGATTTCTTTCTATTCTATTTAGGCTTCAACTGGGTTTCCCAGACATGAACCTTGAATTCTTGCGCCCTCTTTTGGGTGGATGGATTGATGAAACAGGAAAGCTGGATCCAACATTTTACCTGGCCTTAGTTACCATGCACGGCACGATTATGGTTTTCTTTGTGTTGACTGCTGGTCTATCAGGTACCTTCTCCAATTTCTTGATACCTCTTCAGATTGGGGCTAGAGATATGGCTTCTGGATTTATGAACATGCTCTCCTATTGGTTCTTCTTTATCTCAGGAGTTATCATGTTTATTTCTCTGTTTATCAAAACAGGTCCAGCAGGTGGTGGATGGGTTGTTTATCCTCCTTTATCTGCATTAGAACAAGCTATTCCGGGTTCTGGCTTGGGTATGACGTTGTGGTTGATCGCAATGACGTTCTTCATTGCTTCTTCTCTGCTAGGTGGTATCAACTATATCACTACGGTTATCAACCTAAGGACAAAAGGGATGTCGTTTTCAAGATTGCCTCTTACAATTTGGGCTTTCTTTTTGACGGCTGTGATTGGTTTGTTGTCTTTCCCAGTCCTATTTGCTGCTGCTCTACTTCTTGTATTTGATAGAAGTTTCGGCACTTCTTTCTATTTGTCTGATATTTACGTGGCAGGTGAGGCACTTCCAAATACCGGTGGTAGTCCTGTACTCTATCAACATTTGTTCTGGTTCCTGGGGCACCCTGAAGTTTACATCGTTCTTCTTCCGGCATTGGGAATTACCTCTGAGGTAATTGCTACTAATTCTCGCAAGCCGATCTTTGGTTATAAGGCGATGATTATATCCATGTTAGGTATTACTATTCTTTCTTTCATTGTGTGGGCTCACCACATGTTCGTGTCTGGAATGAATCCTTTCCTTGGATCTATTTTTATGTTCTTGACCCTGATCATTGCAGTTCCTTCAGCAGTAAAAGTGTTCAACTACTTGACCACTCTTTGGAGAGGTAATTTGATCTTTACTCCTGCTATGCTGTTTTCTATAGGTCTTGTTTCCTTCTTTATTTCAGGTGGTTTGACAGGTATATTCTTAGGTAACTCAGCAATTGATATCCAGTTGCATGATACTTATTTCGTAGTTGCGCACTTCCACTTGGTAATGGGTTCTGCTTCTTTCTTTGGCTTGATGGCTGGTGTATATCACTGGTTCCCTAAAATGTTTGGAAGAATGCTTGATGCACGATTGGGATATGTACACTTCTGGTTGACCTTTGTAGGTGTTTACATGGTATTCTTCCCTATGCACTACATTGGTATTGCTGGTTTCCCAAGAAGATACTATTCATGGACAAACTTTGAGTTTTCTAACATGTATACTGATTTGAACATGTTTGTGTCTGTAGCAGCTATTATCACCTTTGCTGCTCAGTTCATCTTCTTATTCAATTTCTTTTATAGCATGTATAGAGGTAGAAAAGCGACACAAAATCCTTGGAGATCTACTACACTTGAATGGACTACACCAATTGAACCAGGTCATGGTAACTGGCCAGGTGAAATTCCTACAGTATATCGTTGGCCTTACGATTATTCCAAGCCAGGTGCTGCTGAAGATTTCATCCCTCAAACTGTTCCTCTTTCTCAAACTCCAGAATCTAATCTTCCGCATGAGCAGGAGTTGGTGAAGCTAGAGCTAGAGATTATTAAGGACGAGGCTGAAGTTCTTGTAGCAAATGAATCAAAGCACTAAAATTTCAATAGACAGCTTTCGCCGTATTTCTTTTATTACGGTGATAGCTGTCTATTTCTTAATTCTTATTGGTGGTATTGTCAGAAGCACAGGTTCAGGAATGGGCTGTCCTGACTGGCCAAAATGTTTTGGGAGTGTGATTCCACCTACAAGTGTGAATCAGCTCCCAAAAAATTATCAAGAAATTTATCTGGAAAAAAGATTGGCTAAAAACGAACGGTTTGTAGCTACTATTGATAAGTTGGGATTTAGAGAAACGGCCAAGCAAATAGCTGAAGATAAATCTATTCTTGTGGAGGAAGAGTTCAATGCTATTAAAACATGGATTGAGTATATCAATAGGTTAATAGGTGTAGTGATTGGACTACTTATCATTGGGTCTTTATGGAAATCGTGGAAGCTGAGATTAGTTGATAAATGGATCCCCATTAATTCCCTTATTGCTTTAATCCTAGTATTATTCACTGGATGGATCGGTTCCATAGTAGTTTCTACTAACCTATTGCCATGGATGATTACATTCCACATGCTCCTTGCTTTAGCTGTAGTTTCTTTCCTGATATATGCTAATCATAGGGCTTCTGAGCTGTTGACTTCCATTAAAAATACCTACCATATTCCCTCGAAAGTTAAAAATGTTCTCTTACTAGGAATGTTTTTAATGTTGATTCAAGTCGTCTTAGGCACTCAAGTTAGAGAGCAGATCGACCTTGTTTCAACTGAACTAGGAGGGCTTCTTCGTGAAGAATGGGTAGAACGTTCGGGCTTAAGTTTCTTGATTCATAGATCTTTCTCCTTGGTTTTACTGCTTGTACATGTTGTGTATTTTCTATGGGCTTTCAAGTACATCAAGCGAAGCTCTTCAGTTAATCAGTGGAGCTTCTTCTTAATGGTCAGTTTAATTGTGGAAATCGCAACTGGTATATCAATGGCCTATTTTGGTATTCCTGCTTTCTTACAGCCAATTCATCTCGTGCTTGGTTCCATTATTCTTGGAATTCAGTTAGTTCTAATACTTAGATTAAAGAATTACAACCAAATTAAGTTAACTATCATTTGAAAATGCGTACAGTTGATGTAGCTGACCATTCCTTTTCTTCTTTGGTACTGTCTAGGATCAAAGCTTATTCTGATCTCATAAAATTGAGACTTTCTGCTTTGGTTACCTTTTCTGCGGTGTTCGGGTTTATCCTTGGAGACCGTGGTGCCACTTTTGGTTGGACTGGTTTTCTTGGTTTAGCTTTGGGAGGTTTCCTTATCTCTGGGGCATCTGGTGCGGCTAACGAAATCATGGAAAGAGACTTGGATAAGTTGATGAAACGTACCCAGAATCGTCCACTTCCACTTCAAATCATTTCTTTACAAGAGGCCTATTGGTTCACATCTTTAGTAGCTGTTCTTGGTATTTTTCTCCTTTGGTTTTTTACCAATCCATTGACCACTTGGCTTGGTATTCTGAGCATGGTTCTTTATGTTTTTGCATATACTCCACTAAAACGAGTTGGTCCTATTGCAGTTTTTGTTGGAGCTATCCCAGGAGCTATGCCTCCATTATTGGGTTGGACTGCGGCGACTGGGCAGATTACTTATGAAGCTTTAATTATTTTTGGGATTCAGTTTATCTGGCAATTTCCTCACTTTTGGGCAATCGCATGGGTGAGTGACGAAGATTACAAACGTGCAGGTTTTAAACTTCTGCCAAGCGGCGGAGGTCAGGATCTGAATACCGCTATTCAAATCATGATCTACACTTTGTTTCTCCTTCCTTTGGGCTTACTTCCAAGTTATTTTGGATTGACTGGACTAAACTCCGGAATTGTAGCAACAATCTGTGGGGTATTGTTTTTGGCTCAGACTTTCTCTTTAATGAGAGACTGCTCTAGAAAATCTGCATTGAAAATTATGTTTGGTTCCTTTCTTTATTTACCAATAGTTCAGATTGCCTATTTATTAGACAAAATGCCTTAATCCATGGAGAAAGAATTGAAATACATCGATATAGTTGAGCAACCTATAAGTATGCATCCAAAGAAGTTTGCTCTTTGGCTGTTCATGGTTACGGTTGTTATGATTTTTGCCGCTTTGACCAGTGCTTATATAGTCAGGCAAGCAGAAGGTAATTGGCTTGAATATGAGCTTCCTGATATCTTTTGGGTTACTTCAGGGATTGTGGTATTAAGCTCAGTTTCCTTACAGTGGTCTTACTTTTCTGCTAAGAAAGACAACTTTACCTCTTTGAGAATAGGAATGTTGATGACAGTCTTCTTAGGGATAGCATTTCTAGTTGGGCAATGGTATAGCTGGGTAGCGTTAGTGGACAGAGATGTGTTTTTCGTAGGAAATCCTGCAGGTTCATTCTTGTATGTTTTTACTGGATTGCATGCGGTTCACCTGATCAGCGGTGTGATATTTCTGATTATTGTGCTAATTTCGACCTTCAGACTAAAGGTGCATTCCAAAGCTTTAAATACTATGGAAATGGCGACTACTTACTGGCATTTCCTTGGTGGTTTGTGGCTTTATCTGTTTATGTTCTTGCTATTGAATCATTAAAATAAAACCTGGTACAAATAAATAACTTATGTCTGCGCATTCTACTGCTATTGGAGTAAGCTCGAAAAGAGGCGTTTGGGGTGGAGGTAATGAACCCCTGAAAGCTAGTTATGGAAAACTCATGATGTGGTTTTTCCTGCTCTCCGACATTTTCACTTTCGCTGCTTTTTTGATTAGCTATTTGGCTATCCGTGTAAGCTATCCTTCTTATGCTGGTCCTGCTGATAGTTTTGTAGGTTCTAATGAATATTGGCCAATCCCTGAGTTGGTATTTGAAGCTGTTCCATTCCTTCATGGGGTGCATGCTCCTCTTGTTTTTGTGGGGATTATGACCTTCATATTGATTGCAAGCTCCGTTACTATGGTACTAGCTGTAGAGGCAGGTCACAGAAATGACCGAGGAGATGTAGTGAAATGGATGCTTTGGACTTTGCTTGGTGGTATTACTTTCTTGAGTTGTCAGGCTTGGGAATGGTCTCACTTCATTCATGGTACAGATGCTGGATCTGTTTTGACCTATGTGAATGGCCTTGGACAAAATGTATCTGAAACTGTATTCGGTGCCAATTTGATGGTCAATGAATATGGACCCTCTGCTTTCGCTCAATTGTTCTTCTTTATTACGGGATTTCACGGTTTCCACGTTACAATTGGTGTCTTTTTGCTATTCCTTTGCTTTTATCAAGCTGCTGTAGGAGTTTATGACAAAAGAGGACACTACGAAATGGTTGAAAAAATCGGTCTTTACTGGCACTTTGTTGACCTTGTTTGGGTATTCGTATTTACTTTATTCTATCTGATCTAAGCCTTTAACCTCATTGAAATATGGAAATTCAAGACACTAAATCTACACTTCAAGTAGAGCCTAGAAACGAGGAAAAAATAAAGAAAATCTGGAAAACTGCTGGTATCCTCTTGGCGATCACAGTAGCAGAATTCATCATGGCTTTTACCATGGACAGAGGGATCATTCTTTATACGCTCTTTATCATTCTGACTATTTGGAAGGCTAAATACATCATGATGGAATTTATGCACCTTGGTGATGAAGTGAAGCCACTCTTCTATTCTATCATTGTTCCATTGATCTTCTTAGTATGGTTGGTAATTGCTCTTATTAAAGAAGGTTCTGATATCTTCTTGATGAGATGGTAAAAAATAATACAAGTAAAAATTAAAAGTAGGTTGGAGTGAATCACTTCAACCTACTTTTTTGTTAAAGAGGCATTATGAGAGGATTGAGATTATTGCAGGGAATGGTACTGGTATGTATCCTGTTGATTCCTGTCTTGATATTTATGTTTTTGAGAGGATTCGGTAAAAACGAATACGATTTACCGGTATTTTTTGAAAAAGGGGTAGATAATCCTTTCTTAGAATGTCCAGTTGGTGATACCACACAACATTATATTCCCGATTTTACCTTCACTAACCAGGAAGGAAATCCGATTGGGAGAAAACAAATGGAGGGTAAAGTGACTATCGTTGACTTTTTCTTTACTTCCTGCCCAAGTATTTGTCCTGTGATGTCTAAAGAAATGGAACGGGTGAATGACATGTTTAGAGAGGAGCCAAAAGTTCAAATCATGTCCATAAGTATCGATCCTGAATACGATACTCCCCAGATTTTAAAGACTTATGCGGATGAACATAATGCAATATCAGGAAAATGGCACTTTCTCACTGGGCCCAAAGACGTCACCTACCAGTTAGCCAGATGCGGGTTTGTTTTGCCCACTTTGGATGGAAATGGTGTTCCAGATGATTTTGTTCACAGTGATAAATTTATCCTCATCGATGAATTGGGCAGAATTAGAGGATACTACTCTGGAACAAATCGTGAGGATGTTGATTTACTTATGTTAGAAACAAAAGTCTTATTACATGGCAAAGGCAACTAGTCCTAGGGCGCTTCCTAAAGAAGAAAAGGTTCAAAACTGGATCGTTTTCATCTCTGTTCTCATTCCACTTGCCGTGGCGGTGTTGTTATTTATGCCTGCCAAAATCACCTCCCTAGGTGATTGGGTATTTTTTCTACCTCATTTAAACGCGGTGATAAATTCAGCCGCATCAATTGCATTGATTCTGGCGATTGTTTTTGTGAAGCAAAAGAAATATAAGCTCCATGGTGCTACTATGAGTGTAGCCTTTGTATTAGGTGCAATTTTCTTGGTTTCTTATGTGATCTACCATGCGTCTGCTGAGAGTACCTCATTTGGTGGTGAAGGAGTGATAAGTTATGTGTACTATTTCTTGCTTATAACTCATATTCTCTTTGCTGCAATAGCCCTTTTCCCAATCCTTTTTGCCTATTTTTATGGGGTTACGGATCAAAGAGAAAAGCATCGGAAAATTGTCAAGTTTGCTTATCCTATTTGGTTGTATGTTTCGGTGACAGGGGTCATCGTTTACCTGATGATTTCACCTTATTACACCCATTGATTTCTTGCTGGCAGTAAAAAATTATAAGTCATGAAAATCAAATCTTCGATTCTCTTCCTGATTTTGTTCACAATCCAGATCTCCTCTTTCGCACAGTGTGCCATGTGTCGGGCTTCTGTCGAAAACAATGTGAGCAACGGAGAAACTACCATTGGTGCCGGTCTGAACAACGGGATTTTATACCTGTTCGTCATGCCTTACTTAATGGCAGCAGTAATTGGGTTTTTCTGGTATCGAACAGCCAAGAAAAAGAAAGCCAAATTGTCGGTGAGGTAATTGATTCCAAAGCAAAGTTTGATACCAGACTTTGCTTTTTTATTTTTAGGCATTATGAAGCTTCCTCTACGCACGCTGGTTATTCTTTCCAGTGTCATTATTCTCTTTATTGCGCTGATTTTAAATTTTTTCGTTTTTCAGAAAAGCCAGGAGGAGGAATACCTAGAAGCCATCGAGACCCGAATCCAAGAGATTGACATAAGATTTGACGAAGATTACATTCAGGTTTTGATGGATATTCGTCCTGAGGATTCTCTTAGTTTCTCCAGGATCAGTAGCAAGAGTTATTCTTACCCGCTCTTTATTCTTGATTCTGAAAAAAATTTACTCTTTTGGTCAGATTACACCCTCAGTTTTGATTATTCAAATCTTGATTTGAATAGAGAGTTTCAGATGATTGAGGATCCTTTTGGGACCTTGTTGATCAAAAGCCGGAAAATCAAGCGAAACGCCTCCGAATACCTACTAGTACATGCTTATCGGTTGATTTGGCCTGGTGTGATTGAGAATGATTATATCAAAACCGGGCCCAATCCTGAAATATTTGGGAATGATCGATTCCAGATTTTCTCCAATCCTGAGGACGGAAATTACCAGGTAAAGACCAAATCAGGTCAGGCCTTGTTCGGAATCAATTTCCAATTGGGATTTGAATCTGTGGGTAGGGTTTCTAATACTCCTTTACTGATCTTCATTTGCTCTGTCTTTTTGCTATACTTTCTTTTCAGTTTCGACTTCCTAAGGAAAAAATGGAACAAAGGATATCCTTGGCAAACGATAGGTTATGGGTTGGCAATCCTTGTCTTTATCCGAGTAGGAATGCTTCTCCTGGGGTTTCCGGGTGATTTTTTTGAATTTTCGTTGTTTGATCCCACGCATTATGCCAGTTCCTGGATGAATCCTAGCTTGGGTGATTTGGTATTAAATACCACCTGCGCAGTTTTTATTCTGGGATTGGTTATTTACCAGCTTGCGTCAAAATCTTCATTGGAAAAGGCAAAAGTTTGGATCGAAAAATTCAAACCTGCAAAAGCCAGTATTCTGGTTTACGTCGTTTCTACTTTGTTTTTTGGCTTGATTTGGGTTCTGCCAAGGGATTTGATATTCAATTCCCAATGGATTTTGGATATCCGATCTATCCCGTCTTTTGATTGGTTTAAGGGGCTGAGTTTTCTGATTATGTTTTTGTGGGGAGCGGCCTATGTGCTTTTGAGTTTGACCCTGTTTAGCCTTTTGCTACATGTCAAAAAAGAAAAGAATTTTCTCTATCGCTACCTGTTAGCCGTTGCTGCTCCTGTTGTTCTCGGATTGTATTTTGTTGGATTCTGGGTGGGTCTTGCAGCTACTATTCATTTTGTTTTTCTATTCTCAATCATCAGGTTTGAGTTGTTTCAAAATATCTTCCGGCTTGGATTAGATACCTTTTTGACGTTTTTCTATGCGTGTTTAATTACGGCGATAATTTCGGGTATTAGTACATTTCAAACTGAACGAGAACGACTCATCCAATCTAAGGTCAATTATGCCAACCAAAACCTCATCGAAAATGATGTAATGACCGAATTTTTTTTAGATGATATTTTTTCCAGGCTGAAAACTGACCTTTTTATTCAAAATCGTCTGGTGGATCCATTGCTTTCCAAAGATCCCATTGAGACTAAAATCAGAAAGATCTATTTGGATAATTACTTCGACCAGTTTGAGGTGGTGATTCGGGTATTTTCCTCGAATGGGGCGCAAATTCTTGGACCATCGGAAGGCAGTGATCTGCGGGCTCTCCGACAATCTTTTGTCAAAAGTGACTATGCCACCAATGTTCGAGATCTTTATTTTGTTCGTGGTCAAGAGTCTAGCCTCAGCAATAAGTTTGTGGCATTTATTCCCATTGTGCGTGATAGTAATTTGTTGGGGACGATTTACTTGGAGCTTATTCAGTTGAGAATTCAACCAGGAAGTGTGTATCCCAAATTGTTGCTAGACAAAAAGTACGCGGAAAAGCTAGATCCCATTGCCTTTGATTATGCAGTATTTCGCGAGGGAGAGTTGATTCGAAGTTCGGGTGCCTTCAACTTTTTCCAGGAAGAATTTCAAAATCAGCTGGAACGAGAGCAGCTCTTTAGCTCAGGAATTGTAAGCTTGGGCTTTCATCATTTTGGTATTCACAACGGAAGTGAAGTGATCATCATCTCATCTCCAACACTGTCTGTTTCTCAGTTTTTTGGAAATATCTCCCTGTTTTTTGTGGCTTTCGTTTTTCTGACCTTCATGGCTATTCTGATCAATACGCTATTTAAAGGCTATGAAAAATTTGAGTTTAATTATTCAACCAAGCTCCAACTCTACCTTAATTTTGCCTTCTTTTTTCCCATTATCATTATTTCAATTATCACGATTGGACTGCTTGCTGGCAGCTACAGAGATGACCTCAACAGGCAATACATTCAGAAAGCATCCTTGATTCAGAGTAATCTGGTTTCATTTTTCAGTTCTCAAGCTGCCAATGGCCTTGATCGTGATCTGCTTAATGAAGAAGTGAATTCCTTGGCCAATACGATTGCCAGCGATATCCATTTGTACACAAAAGATGGCTTTTTGGAAGCGTCCAACCGAAGTAACATTTTCGAAAAGAAAATCCTTGCCCCGCAGATCAATCCTCAGGCCCTTGCAGGAATCAAGGAGAAAAATCTCTCCCAAGTTTTGGTCGAAGAGCAAATCGGAAAGTTGAGATACCAAAGTGTTTACCTCGCAGTACCTTCTCAGTTGGATCAGTCGGTGGTTGCTATTTTGGCTGTTCCATTTTTCGAGTCGGAAGCAGAATTGAATTCCTTGATTTCGGATGTGCTGAGCAATATTTTCAATGCCTTTGTGGTCATTTTCATCCTTTTCCTGATTGTCTCTTCATTTGTATCCAAAAACCTCACACTTCCATTTAAGCTTTTGACCCAAAAGCTAAAAACTACCAACCTCGAGAATAACGAACCGATGTATTGGGCATCCAAGGATGAAATCGGGCTTTTGGTCAATGAATACAACAACATGCTCTACAAGTTGGAAGCCAGTAAAAAAGTCCTTGCATCCACCGAAAAGGAATCTGCTTGGAAAGAAATGGCAAAGCAGGTAGCGCATGAAATCAAAAATCCCCTTACACCAATGAAACTTACGCTTCAGCATTTGCTGAGGCTGGGTCATGAAGGAAAGCTGGAGGATCAAGATAAACTCAGAAAATCACTCGAAACCCTGATCCATCAAGTGGATGCGCTGAGTGGCATTGCTTCTTCATTTTCCACCTTTGCCAAAATGCCACTTCCTAAGAATGAGCTGATGAATTTCAAGTTGGTGCTCAATAAGGTGTTGGATCTGTTTACCAATGACAAACGGGTGAAACTCGAGTTCCAGGATGACTCTTACACCGAGGACATTCCGATCATGGGGGATGATAAGCTGTTTGGCAGGGTGATTTCAAATTTGATCATTAACGGAATCCAGGCAGTTGAGCCGGGTAAACTTCCTCAGATTAAAATTTGGCTGTGGATGACCGATCAGGCGGTTTTTTTGGAGATCAGCGACAATGGGAAAGGGATTGCTCCAGAACTCAAGGATAAAATTTTCATACCCAATTTCAGTACCAAAAGCCAAGGTTCAGGACTTGGGCTAGCCATCGCTAAAAGTGGCGTGGAGACCGCAGGTGGTAAAATTTGGTTTGAAACCGAAATAGGAAAAGGCACTACCTTTTACCTCACTTTTCCACTGATTCAATAATTTAGGCTTTTTAGTACCTTGAAAGAAAATGCCTTGAAGGGTCTTATGTGCCGGTTGATCTTTTTCCTGTTGTGTTTAATGGTCTTGGTCGACGTCCAAGCCCAGGAAAAATGCAGATGGGTACCTTCTTCTGTGGCGGGAGCTCCCTTTGAACTGGATTCTCTCACAGCAATTGAAGCCAGTATCAGGATCACAGATCGCCTAGGTAAAAGCTATCCTTTTTCTTATTCGATTTCCAACAGATCACTTTTGGTGAAATTTGATCAAGAAGAAAGACCAGATTCCTTATTGATTTGCTATAAAACTTTGTCAGTCCGACTTGACCGAGTGGTTGCAAATCGCCGCCTTGAATTGGACTATGATTCCACCGCCAGATTCAAAGACAATCGAATCAAAGAGACGGCCCAGCGGAATATTCAGGAAGAATTATTTCCAAGCTCCACACTTTACAAAACAGGAAGTATTACCCGTGGGGTTTCGTTTGGTAATACCCAAAATGTCTTTGTCAACTCTGCGCTCAATCTACAGCTTGAGGGAGATATAGGTGAAAACCTTAAAATCAGAGCGAGTATTACCGATCAGAATGTTCCTTTTCAGCCTGAGGGCAATACCCAACAAATCCAAGATTTTGACAATGTACTGATCGAATTATACAATGATCGCTTCAAGCTGGCCGCAGGTGATGTGGTGCTTCAGCAGCGGCAGTCGGAGTTTTTGAGGTATTATAAAAATGTCCAGGGGCTCCAGCTTACCACGACTTACAAGCCTCGAGACGGATGGGAGGCCAGTACGCAAGGGTTTGCTTCGGTGGCCAAAGGCAAATTTGCTTCGGTACAAGTCCCCATTCTCGAAGGGGTATTGGGTCCTTATCGGGTTAACGGCCCCAATGGGGAGCGGTTTGTGATCATTATGGCCAATTCGGAACGGGTGTTTCTGGACGGTAGACTTCTGACTCGTGGATTTAATGAAGATTATGTCATTGACTACAACCAGGCCGAAATCACTTTTACTCCCAAAATCCTGATTACTCAATATTCAAGAGTTAGGGTCGATTTTGAATTTGCGGAGCGAAATTACTCGCGGTCCATATTGGGGGTAAATCATCTTCAGACCAATGGTAAAGTGGATGTCTACCTCAATCATTACCAAGAAAAAGACAATAGAAACAGACCGCTTTTCACGGAGTTTTCTCCCACTGAGCAATCCCTTTTGGCCGCCGTGGGTGATGCCACGCAAAATGCCGTGATTCCTCGAATCGATTCCATCGCTTTTGATCCTACTCGGATCCTATATGAAAAAGTGGAAGATGTCGATGACTTGGGAAGTCCTGTTACTTTTTATCGCTATTCTACAGACCCCCAAAGAGCTCATTTTGTACTCGGTTTTTCCCAAGTGGGAATGGGACAAGGTGACTACAGAAGAGTGAATCAGCTTTCCAATGGGACTGTATTTGAATACGTGCCTCGCATCAATGGACAGTCGCAAGCAGATTATTCCATTTTGACCCAGCTGCCAGCGCCAGATTCCAAGCGCATGACCACGGCAGGTTCGCGAATCAAACTGGGGGATCATGAAAAGGTCTACACGGAACTTGCCCTATCCTCTCAGGATAAAAACCTTTTCTCGGGAGTAAACAACGAAGACAATCAGGGATTTGCTTGGAAACTCGGGCTTCAATCCCAAGATCGGGAAATCCAAGCGCTGAAAGGTTACAAGCTGAAAGCTCAAACCGAATTGGAATACAACTCGACCAATTTTGCCTTCATCGACCGTTTCCGATACATCGAATTTGACAGGAATTGGGGACTGGATCCGACAGATCTGCAGCAGGCTGCAGCTGAGCGACTATTTTGGACGCAGGTGGCTTTGGACAAGGATTCCAAAAACAATTTTCTCTACAAAATCAACCTGCGAAACCGCGAGGATAAATTGAACGGCTCACAGCATTCTGCCGTCTGGAATACAGAAATTGGGAAGCGGGTAGGAATCAAGCAGGAGTTTTTTCGACTGGGTGCAGATAAAGATACCCTTCGAACAGACTGGTTGAGATACCTCGGGAATGTAAGCTATCGGTCCAAAATTCTGGTTCCAGGCTACCAATTCTCCTTGGATCAAAACGCTGTGAAACTTACCCAACGGGATTCGGTGGTCAGTACAGCAATGAACTTCAAAGAGCACTTAGTCTTCTTGAAAAGCAATGACAGCTTGAGGTATGCCTTCTCGGCGGATGCGGCTTGGAGACAGGATCGTCTACCCGTGTCTGGGAGACTTTTGGAAGATACCAAAGCCTTCACTTCCAATTTCACCTTCCGGAAGCAGTGGGCAAATCACAACCTCAGTAGCACATTCACTTACAGGGAGCTGGAATACCTCCAACGAGACCTGCCGAGAGAATTGACGGTTTTGGGAAAGGTGGATTATTCTGGATCATTGGGGAAGAATCTGATCCGAAATGAGGTGAGTTTTGCCTTGGGCAATGGACGGGAACTTCAGCGGGAGTTTGTCTTTTTACCCGCGCCAAACGGTGACGGCACCCACACCTGGAGGGATGACAATCAGGATGGGATTCAACAGTTGAATGAATTTTACCTGGCGATTAATCCCGAGGAAAAGCTATTCATTAAGATTTTTGTACCGACAGATACCTACGTCGAGGCCTACACGACCTTGCTTAATTATCGGTTTCAGTCCCGTTTTCCTGAGGAATGGAAAAGTGGAGGCGGGTTAAAATCCTTCCTTCATAAGTTTTCCAATACCTCCAGTCTGAGTGTCGAAAAGAAAGTAACCTCCGATGACTTCGGAGATCGAATCAATCCTTTTATCGGTGGAGTGGATCGAGATCAGATCCTTTCCTTAAGGCAGGTCATCCGGACTTCCTTCTTCTTTAATAGGGCATCGGCAAAATATGGCTTCGATCTTTCCCTCTTTGATTCTCAATTGAAGCAGCTGCTCTCCGGCGGATTTGAGGATCAGATTCAGCAGGATTGGAAGCTCAATTCCCGATACAATTTCAATTCAGAGACTACTCTTCGACTCCTAGCCGGAACAGGCAATCGGGTATCAGCCTCCGATTTTTTGGATAACCGAAACTTCACCATCAGGCAAAGATCACTCGGGCCGGAAATGGCTTGGCAACCCTCTCCGTTTTTCCGAGTGACTGGGAATTATGCCTTCACCGAGAAAGAGAATACCCAAAACATCGAGTTTGAAGAAAAGGCAAAAATCCACCAAATAGGAATGGACTTGCGGTATGCAAAAGCCATAAAAACAACCCTCACCGGCAACTTGAAACTCATCCAGATTAACTATAATGGGCAGGTGAATTCTCCAGTGGGTTATGAAATGCTACAGGCCTTGACCGCCGGAACTAACGTCACCTGGAACATCAGCTGGCTACAAAAGATCGGGACAGGCCTTCAGTTGAACTTGGTATACGAAGGCAGAAATTCAGAAGGTTTGGACCGGATTGTCCACGTGGGGAGGATGCAGGTTTCCGCGCTGTTTTAAAAAAAAATGTAACTTTGTTTGCTTTGATTAGTTGTCACACTAATTATTAAACTGCTAAACAAATGAGGAAAAGCATCCTGGTTACAGGAGGTACGAAAGGGATTGGACGAGCGATCATCGACCGATTTGCGAAGGAGGGTTTTGATATCTATACCTGCGCACGCAAGGAAGGTGATCTGGTAGCTTTGAAAAAATCCCTGGAAGAAAAACACCCTGCTATCAAGGTGCTTGCCATTGCTGCAGACCTTTCCAAAAAAGAGGAAGTAAACAGCTTCGCGGATAAAGTAAAATCTCAGGTTATTCCAGATGTCTTGGTAAACAATACAGGAATTTTTTTGCCGGGTGCCATCCATGATGAGCCGGAGGGAAACTTTGAGTTTATGATGCAGACCAATCTTTATTCGGCTTATTACCTCAGCAGGGCATTTGCCAAGGAAATGATGCAGCGTCGCTCCGGACATATTTTTAGCATGGGATCTATCGCAGGACTGACTGCCTATCCCAACGGTGGTAGCTATGCAGTATCCAAATGGGCCATGCTCGGCATGACCAAATGTCTGCGAGAGGAATTAAAGCCTCATTATGTAAAAGTAACCTCCATTTTGCCTGGTGCTACCCTCACGGATAGCTGGGCTGGAGTGGATTTGCCGATGGAGCGTTTTGTCCGTGCTGAGGACGTGGCAGAGAGTGTTTGGGCTGCCTATAACCTTTCCCCCCAAACCGTTGTTGAAGAACTAATTATCCGCCCCCAACTTGGAGATATTTAACCTATGGAGCCTTTGATCAAAAGCCTTGATTCTTTGTATTGCGACAGTTTGACGCAGTATTCCCGTCGGAAGACCATTCCCGTAAAAGTCGGTGATGTCATCATCGGAGGGGATAATCCTATCGTGGTGCAGTCCATGACTACTGTGGATACCATGGATACCATGGGGTCTGTAGAGCAATGTGTTCGAATGATCGACTCTGGATGTGAATTGATCCGAATCACGGCCCCATCCATCAAGGAGGCAGAAAATCTAAGAAATATAAAGGCTGAACTCAGAAAAAGAGGCTTTCAGACTCCTCTCGTAGCCGATATTCACTTCACTCCAAACGCAGCCGAGCTTGCCGCTCGAATTGTAGAGAAGGTGCGTATTAACCCGGGAAACTACGCGGACAAAAAGAAATTTGAAGTCATCGATTATACCGATTCTTCCTATGCGGAAGAACTGGAGCGGATCAGTGAGCGTTTTTTGCCTTTGGTTAAAATCTGCAAAGAAAACGGGACAGCGATGCGAATCGGTACCAACCATGGGTCGCTTTCTGACCGGATCATGAGCCGATATGGTGATACTCCGCTTGGTATGGTCGAGTCAGCACTTGAATTCTTAAGAATTTGTGAGGACGAGAAGTTTTTTGACATCGTCATCTCCATGAAGTCGTCCAATACGCAAGTCATGGTGCAAGCCTATCGATTGCTTGTTCAGAAGCTAAACGAAGGCGGATTCAAACCTTATCCGTTGCACTTAGGTGTAACCGAAGCTGGAGAAGCTGAAGATGGTCGAATCAAGTCGGCTGTGGGCATCGGCACCTTGCTTGAAGACGGTTTAGGGGATACGGTTCGTGTTTCGCTGACAGAAGATCCGGAGTTTGAAGCTCCTGTGGCCAGAGCGCTGATCGATCGGTATACCCATCGGGCAGGTCATGCACCGATCCGAGAACTGGCTCATTATCCGATTCCCCCTTTTGAATACAACAAGCGAACGGTCTCTGAAATCTACAATTTCGGAGGTCACAATGTGCCAAGAGTCATCGCTGACATTTCCAAAATTGAAAAAATCACCGATCGGGAAATGAAAGTGGTAGGCCACTTTTACCTTCCTGAACTGGACAAGTGGAAAATGAATGACCAAGGTTCTGACTTTGTCTATTCAGGTTCCAATCCTATTCCTTTCATGCTTCCTAATGGCATGAAAGAGATTCAGGATTTTTCCATTTGGGAACAAGCCCCTGATCAAGTCAATAAATTTCCGCTTTTCCGCTTGAGTCAGTACCAGCAGGCTGAGAGATTCCACGCTGAGCTCAATTTTCTCGAAGTCGAAGACACAGAAATCGAAGCGGTCATTCCAGCTATAGAGGGAAGAAAAGATACCATTCTCATCCTGAAAACTTCCAATTCTCACAGCATGCCTGCATTGAGAAGGGCATTTGTGAGTCTTTTGGATGCGAAATGTGAATTGCCAGTCGTAGTCAAAGTGAGCTATCCCGATCAGACAGCGGACATGACCATGCTTCATTCGGCTACCGATGTGGGAGGACTTTTGGTGGATGGATTGGGTGATGGGATTTTGATTTCCTTGGAAAAAGAAGGTGATCATACACGCCAAGAAGTCTTGGATCAGATAAAGCTTCACAATTCGGTAAGCTTTGGAGTGCTTCAGGCAGCCCGTACCCGTATGTCCAAGACGGAATACATTTCCTGCCCTTCTTGCGGTCGGACCCTATTTGACTTGCAGGAAACCACAGCTATGATCCGTAAGCGTACCGACCACCTGAAGGGAGTGAAAATCGGAATCATGGGTTGCATCGTCAATGGCCCTGGAGAAATGGCTGACGCTGATTATGGCTATGTAGGTTCCGGAAAAGGGAAAATCACCCTTTACAAAGGAAAAGAAGTCATGAAAAAATCTGTTCCTTCTGAAAAAGCGGTTGACGAATTGATCAACATCATTCGCGAAGATGGCATGTGGATCGAGCCGGAGACGATTTAATAGGTGAGTTGGAAAATTGTAAGATTGAAAAATTTCAAGATTGATCACAATTAGCCTTTTCCCAAAATAGGTTATGAATCCGCTTGTTTTCAAATTTTGATTTTAAATCAGGTTTGAAGTTCAGTTTAGGCAATTCCCCATTAAAAGGGGGCTAGGGGGATTTTGAATTAAAAAAGTTAGGTTTCACCCAGAAATGAAATTGGAACCAAGTCATTTATGAAGTTTAAAAAACACTGTTGAAAAAGGAATCAAAGTGCCTAGCAGTTAGTTAAAGCATAAAACTCAAGTATCATGTCCGAGAAAAACCAAGTCAAAGAATTCTTTAAATTGGGTGAGGTGGGAAATTACTTCGTCAGCATTTTCAAAAAGCCTGACCCAAACAAGCCGACCAACTTCAATCTCCGCATGATGCACGGAATCAACAAGATTTCCATCTTGGTTTTCCTTTTTGCATTGATCGTGTGGACGATCAAGAGGTTGATGTAATTGCTCGTTTTTAAAGCAAAAAGCACCGTATTTTTTTAACTTTAGTGGACACCCAAAATGATCCACTATGATTTCCTTCCTGATTCCTTTTCTGGCACCACTTGTATTTGGACTTTTATTGGATCCTGAGGAGCAGTATTACAGCTTTGAGGACTTTCAGAAAGTAAAAAAGATCGATACACATACCCACCACAATTCGGAAAGCACTGCGTTGATGGAAGCTGGTAAGGAAGCTAATTTTTTCTTGCTTACTGTCAATGTCGATGTGCCGAGCTATCCTCCGCTACCCGAGCAAATTCGCCTTTCTCTCCTTCAAAAAAATGCAAATCCCTCTCATATCGATTTCCTCTCCACCATTTCTTTAGCCGATTGGAGCGAGCCAGATTGGGCAGAAAAGGAGATCAAGCGGATCGCTGCTACGTTTGAGCAGGGAGCGATCGGGATCAAAATCTGGAAAAATATCGGGATGACTTATAGGGACGAAAAGGGAGCCTTTATCATGGCGGATCATCCTAGGTTGGAACCCATTTTTAGATTTGTGGAGGCTCAGGGCAAAACGCTGATGGCACACTTAGGAGAACCCAAAAACTGCTGGTTGCCTCTTGAGAAAATGACCGTGAATAATGACCGAACCTATTTCAAAGAGCACCCGGAGTATCATATGTACCTTCATCCGGAGTATCCGAGCTATGAAGAGCAGATTGATGCCAGGGATAGGCTAATTGCCAAATTTCCCAATATCCGCTTCGTAGGAGCTCATTTGGGGAGTTTGGAATGGGATGTGGACGAACTCGCCAAGCGACTGGATCGCTACCCTAATTTTGCAGTGGACATGGCCGCTCGAATTGGCCATCTTCAATACCAAAGTCAAAAGAATCGGGAAAAAATCCGTGAGTTTATGATCAAATACCAAGACCGTCTGATTTATGGGACAGACTTGGGGATTTCAGGTAATCAGGATCCGAACCGTGTCAAAACCAATGCAAAAGCTACTTGGATGAGGGATTGGAAATATCTGGTTACAGATGAGACGATGGAGGTTCCCGAAGTGACCGGGCCTTTCCAAGGATTAAAACTTCCTAAGGAGGTGATAGACAAGATCTATTTTCACAATGCAGTAAAATGGTTTAAACTATCCATTCATTAGAACATGACGCCCATTCGGAACACCAAGCTGTGAAAAAGATAATTGGTTTCATTGAATGAAGAAAAACCGCTAGGCAAACTGGTGGTACTCGAAAGTGCAGAAGTGGACCGACCGCTTCCATCCAGAAATGCCTGAAAATAGGAGACCTGTTGTCTTTTATAGCCTAGACTCGCGGATAGTGCCCAATTTCCTTTTTTGGCCGGAAGCTTTACTCCAACCATGGGATGAACCATCATTCCGCCTTCATACCAGCTAGTGCTCCATTGTGTGGTTTCTTTTTTCTCTAAAAAAGTCGCCCCACCGCCAAAATCCAATCCGGCAAAAAGTCGCTGCTTCTCTTCTTTTCCCAAAAACCCTCTCCATCCAAGAGCGATTGGGATCAACTCAATTTGGTCGTATTTATCGTAGCCGACAGAAAACCCCAAGACGTGGTGTTGTGAAATTTTCACACCATGAAATGTGGAAACACTCACATCCATCCGATTGAGGTACTTCCCGTCCCAGTTTTTAATTCCTTTTCCCCAAAGAAATCCCACTTCCGTTTGATGGAAATAGGCATTGCTCTGTGCCAACGATCGGACATAGGAAAAGAAAAGGAGTAAAATCAGGTATAAGACTTTGGATCGCATGGCCTTAGCTGATTATGATCGGATTGGTGACTTGGATGCAGCTGAGTTTTCTGAGCTTAGAAGGAGTGCTGTAGTCGTATTGGCAGATTCCGTCCGGTCCGATCACAATCAGAGATTTCGGCCCAGGAATTAGATCGACTGATTTCATATTTTCCAAAAACTCCAGTTGGTTTTTGTCGATACTCAACACATCCTTCACATTAAAGCTTTTTAGCCCATGCTTTCCTTCGGCCACATACAGGAAATCCCCTGCCAATCCCAACCCGTGAGGATTAAGCATTGGGAACGCTTTTTTCAGTTTTGGCTCATAAGGATTTTTGATGTCGATGACCTGTAGCTCATTGACTCCATTCACACAAAAGTTCCCATTTCTGAGTGTTACAAAGGCATGTTCTTCATTGACCACCACAGGGTCGCAAGCAACTACGTGCTCATAGACTGCCATTCGAGTGGGAGACTGAGGTGTAGAGGCATCATAGATGTGCATCCCCCGGTTTGAACCGATAAATAGTTTTCCCTGAAATGGAAAAATAGTCTCGATTCCCCAACCCAAATCGATGGGCTTGATGAATTTGGGCTCGGATGGGATCTCTACATTGAAAACCCTCATCTTGGATTCATCTACTGCATAAAGGTGTCCATCCATCAGCGTGAATCTTGCCATCGAACCTCCGGTACCATAGCTTTTTGAGGCAGCGGATAAGTTGGCAGTAAAGCTCATGTCTGAGCGCAGGGCCCAGCCTCCATCTATTTCCCATCTTGGGCCATCGGTGGTGATGACCGTGTCTTTGAAAGTAATGATTTGTCCAGTGTCGTGGCGGTACATGTGGGTAAAGACATCTTTGACCCGATTAACTAATTTGACGTTGGTGATTTTACTGATGTCAAATGCCAGTAAATCCACGTAGTTGTCCGCATAAAGGATGTTGTCATTTACAGCAAGATCTATATTTCCCTCGATCGGGATAAAACTCAGATTGATCGGATTGGCGGGGTTGGAATTATCTAAAATGTGTATGCCCTTGCTCGGTTCATTGACCAGAAGGTAATCCTCATAGATGTAGATTTTCCCGGGATTGTCTAGTGGTTTGGCTGGTTCGGGTGCAATCATCCTTGCTCTTACATCGCTCATTTCCAAATACACCGGCATCATAGTTCGATAGGTGTAGGTGGTTGTAACCTGATCCTCGCAGGAGAAAAACAATCCGCTAATCAAGAGAAAAATGCCAGTGAATAGTTTGGTTGTTTTCATGAGCTTAAGAATTATATCCAATATTGAAACTTTATTGCCAAACGGCCACTACTATCTATTCGCTACAGGACAAGAACAAAAAAGCCCATCTTTCGAAGGGCTTTTGATTCTACTGATTTAGGATACTTTTAATAAAGGCCACACTCTGCGGGATTTGCGCGACGGATCGACTGCTCTCGTCCTCGATCACCAAGTATGTAGTACCCTGTTTTTTTGCTTCTTTGATCAATCCTGCGATGTCAATGTCCCCTGTTCCTAGGACGACATTAGTTTCCACATCTCCTCTGCCATCAGGTGAACCCGGAGTTCCTATTTTTCGATCCTTGAGGTGAAGCTGAGGAAATTTTCCAGGATACTTTTTCATGATAGCCAAAGGATCTCCGCCTCCCATTTTTACCCAGAAGACATCCATGTTGAATTTAAAATACCTTGCGTTTTCCAACATGTAATCCATCGGAGTGCCAGAGCCTGCATTTCCAAATTCATACCCATGAGGGTGGTAAGTAAGCGTGATACCCTCCTTGGCAAACTGTTCGCCTACTTGATTGAAAAGTGCTGTCGCAGCTTTCATTTCATCTAGAGTAATGGCTCCTTCTGCATGAGGAATCCAGTAGCAGGTGGCGAATTTAGCGCCGTATTTTTTTGCCTCTGAAATAATCGAAGCAGGGTCAGTTTTAAGTTTGTTATAGTCTGCACCTACACCAACCACTCTGAGGTTATTGTCTGCAAGCAATTTTTTATACTCCGTATCTGACATTCCATAGCCACCACCGCCTTCCAATGCAGAGATTCCCCAAGAGGAGATCATTTGATGGTATTTGATCGGATCTACCTTCATTTCATTGCGAAGTGAGTAGAGTTGAAGGGCGATTTCCTGTGCTTGGACTTGCCAAGTGAGGAGGAGCAGTAAGGAGAAAAGTTTGATTTTCAATTTCATGGTGTAGGAATTTTGGGATGCAACTAAGCTAAATATTTTTCAAGCCACAGGAAAGCCTTTCAGGTCAATTTCCCTAAATTGAAACCATACCTTTTATTTCCATGCATTCACGAAGAAAATTTATCCAAAACACTTCCTTACTAGGATTAGCTATGAGTCTAAAACCCGATTTTTCCCTTCTTGCTGCCCAAGATCAGATCCTTGGTCATGGTGATTTCCGATACAAAGTCAATTCTACCTGGGGCAATCTTGACCCCACCAAAGTACCTGTAGTCAATTGTCACGAAATGGTCATGGATCGAAAAGGCAGAATGATCATGCTGACCGATGAAGTGAAAAACAATGTCATTATCTACGATCAATCTGGGAAACTTTTGGCCACCTGGACACTCGGACTTAATTCTGCACACGGATTGTCTATTGTGGATGAGGGAGATGCCGAATACCTATGGGTAGTAGACAATGGAGGAAAAGTTCTTAAAACCACTCTAGATGGAAAGATCGTAGCCGAAATTGCATCTCCTGTGACTGAAGGTATCTATGATGAAAAAATGAGATGGGTGCCTACAGAGACCACTGTCGCACCGAATGGGGACCTTTACATTGCCGACGGATATGGATCTCAGTACTTTTTGCAGTATGACAGAAACGGCAAGTTTATCCGCAAATTTGGAGGGGCTGGTAGAGAAGATGCACAGTTTAGCACCGCCCACGGAATTGCTGTAGACCAGCGTGGAGGTAAGGAACCCACACTCTTGTGTACTTCAAGAGGCCATAATTCTTTCAAAAGGTTCACCATGGACGGCAAGTATTTGGAGACGATTTTCTTGCCCGGAGCCTTCGTCTGTAGACCAGTGATCCATGGAGATGAGTTATATGCCGGTGTTTGCTGGTCGAGATTGAGGTACTTGGAGCAGACAGATAACTCGGGTTTTGTGACCATTTTGGATAAGTCCAACAAAGTAGTCTCAAACCCTGGAGGTACAGCTCCCGAATATCGAAATGGGGATCTTCAACTGATGGTGCAAAAAGAACCTGTATTCAAGCATTGCCACGATGTTTGCATTGATCAGGATGAAAATATCTATGTATGCCAGTGGAATGCGGGTAAGTCGTATCCGATCAAACTTACAAGGGTATAACTACTTCTGCCTGCTTGTCGGAGTTGGATTAATTATTCAATTCCGATAAGCATTTTTTTAAACTTTCAGTTTTCAACATGGCTTAAAAAAGATCTTGACGTCCTAAAAATAAAGGTCTTCTTTTTTGAGCAATTCCTTTTCGCTTTGAAAGAATAGAGTCTTATCAGAGCAGCGGTTTATTCATATTTTTAAGCAGTTCGATTAAGTTGAAAAATTGTTTTTCCGATCATCCTTAATAATTGCCTATCTTCAAAAGTCTCTTTGTGTGACTAATGCGCATCCTTGAAGAAATAAAGAAAAAGCCGGCCAATCTGGAAGAACTTCAGCTGAAGATTACCATCATCTTTATTGGTCTTACCTTTTTTTCGCTGTTTTTCTTCGGAATAGTGGATTTTCTAATGGGAGTTAATCTAGGGTTTCTGAAAATCAGAGTGATTTTCATTGCGCTATTCACAGGTACAGCTTTTCTATTTTTCAAGCACAAGCTTTATTTTCTAGCCAGTAACTTGATGATGTTTTTGGTGTTGGCCTTTCTCCTGATCAATTTTTTCTTCAGCGATGGCTACCAAGGTCCTACGATCTTTAATTTTTACCTCTTCTTCATGGTTTCAGGTTTATTCTTTAAGAGACCTTATGATTTGATATGGCACCTATCTAGTGTTGGACTCTATTTTACTCTTTTTTACCTTGATATCTCAGGGTATATCTCTGTCAATAAAACCTATCAAAACCTCAATCAGCTCTTTTTTGATAACAGTCTGACCATTTTCATGACCTCCCTTTTTGTATTTATAGGGGTGCGTTTTGTGATTCATAACTACCAAAAACAAAACTCAGATCTTTTAAAGCTTCAGCGAGAAAATGAAAAAAACCTCAAAGAGCTCAAGCAGATCAATGAAAAGAAAAATCAACTGATTGCGCTTTTATCCCATGATCTGAAAAGTCCAGTCTCTTCCTTGGCGACGACTCTGGAGATGATGGATTTGGAAATGATTTCGCAAGAGGATTTTGAACGAATCATTAAGCGACTCAAAAAGCAAAGTGTAAACCTTAGTCATGTGCTGAGCAATACCCTCAGCTGGGTACTTACCGAAATGGGCGAGCAGGAAATTGAAGCTCGACCGGTCGATGTCTGTAGACTTACCAAAGATATCGTGGAATTAATGGAGAGCCAGGCTCATCTGAAGAATCAACGAATTGAAAAAGTAACTCCTTCTAAGGAAGTGATTTTGACTTTGGAAGAGAAAGAGATTAAGATCATTCTCAGAAATTTTCTCGACAATGCAATCAAGTTTTCAGCCCCAGGCTCCAGCATTTTCCTTGAAATCCTAGTGACGGAAGAATCTTGTCGTTGGAATGTGAAAACCAGTGGCGCTAGAATTCCGAAAGAAAAAGAAGGGCACCTTTTTGATTTCAGCGTAAAAAGTTCTGTCGGAACTCAGAAGGAGAAAGGAACAGGTCTTGGGTTGGGATTATGCAAGAGGATAGCAACCCGAATCGGATTCGAAGTAGGATATGAATATTCAGTAGATGGATTTAATATCTTTTACCTAGAGAAAAATCTAGTATCGGATTCCAAAAATTGATTGCTCGGTATTTCGCATTTTGGGATGTTAGGTGAAAATAAGTTTGATATAGAAGGTGTTTTTGTTCTCAAATTCGACACAAGGCAACTCCTTTGATTCTAAAAAAAGTAAACTGGCTCAGGTAAGTTTTAAATGAGCCTTTCAGAATTTGTATATTCACGGCTGTTTATACCCCTCAATTAAGTAATTCATTCTAAAGGTGAATAATCCGTTTAAAAGTCAAGATGATCCTGGGAACTTAGAGCAGCTGCAAAAGCGAATTGCCCTGATTTTCGTGGGGCTCACTTTTTTCTCCATGACCTTTTTTGGAGTGGCCGACTACTTAATGGGGTTGAGCCCTGGCTTATTAAAAATCCGGATAGCATACATCCTGCTTTTTGTCCTTTCCTTCATTTTAATCATCAAGTATGACAGGTATTTGCTGGCTATGAATATCATGCTGGCTTTGATTCTTGGCTTTACGATCATGAATTATTTGCACAATGATGGATTCAAAGGGCCCACCATTTTTAACCTTTATGTCTTTGTTGTAGCAGTAGCTATATTTTTCAAAAGGCCTCTAAACCTGATTTGGTTTGCGGCAAGTATAGGCTTGTATTTAGTGGTTTTTTACCTAGAGTCTATCGGTCAGATTGTGGTTGAAAGAAACTATGCTTCCGTCGAAGATTTATTTTTAGATAATGCACTTACCATCTTTATCACCTCCATTTTTATTTTTATAGGTGTTCGGATTGTGGTCATCAATTACCAAAAGCAAAATCACGCCCTCATCAAATTAAAGGAGGCTAATGATAAAAACCTTCGCGAACTACAATCTCTGAATGAGAAGAAAAATCAACTGATTGCTCTCCTTTCTCACGATTTGAAAAATCCGGTTTCATCTCTGGCTACCACGTTAGAGTTGGTCGATTTGGATTTGATCACCAAAGAGGAGCTAGATCAAATTTTGAACAAACTTAAAAAGCAAAGCGTGCACCTCAGTCAGGTCTTGTCCAATACACTTGGCTGGGTAGTTAATGAGATGGGGGAGCATTCTTCTGATCCTGTTCAGGTTAATATCTTTCAATTTACCACTGAGGCGCAAGAACTGATGGAAGTGCAAGCTGGAAGAAAGCATCAGAAAGTGGAAAAAGTCATCGATACTGTGGATTTGATCCTGCCTATCCAAAAGGATGAAGTGAAGATCATTCTAAGAAACTTCCTTGATAATGCAGTAAAGTTCTCTCCTGAAGGAGCCACCATTTATTTAGAATTCCTGTTTGACGGAAAGTTTTTTGGGTGGAAGGTGAAAAATCCCGGTAAAGAAATTCCAGTCGAAGTTCAGAGTCAACTTTTTGATTTTGCTGTAAAAAGCTCCATGGGGACCCAAAAGGAAAAAGGCACCGGTCTTGGTTTGGGATTGTGTAAGCAGATCGCGGATAAAATTGGATTCAATGTCGGATATGAAAGATCCGGGGATGGATTTAATGTGTTTTACCTAGAGAAAGCTTTAGAACCTGAATTGAATTAATAGAGGGATTTTTTAAATCGCTTAGATTACTGCGATATCCTTTCATTTACATTATAGTGCGAATTTGTAATTCCTAAAATGTCAGGAGTTACAAATTCCTACATTTACCGTAGTTAGTCACCCGCCCACCCAATATCAATGTTCAAGTTTGGAGTATTTGATAATTCAGGAGACCTGAATCAACTACAAAACAGGATTTCTGAAGTCTTTGCGTTGATTTTGACGATTTTAATCCCATTTCTCAGTTTTATCGACTTTTTGATGGGGTATAATTTGGTCTATGTATCTGTCAAACTTCTATTTGCTATCCCGTTTTTGATTGGGTATTTGGTAATGAAAGAATACGGCTATCATCAATTGATCTTGATCATTATTATTTCGGTAGGGTTAATAGGTGTTTCTATCAACTTTTTTTTCAGTGAGGCTCATCGAGGAAGGACGTTATATACGCTTTTTATTTTCGTGGTGTCCTCCGTTTTTATGTTGCGTGGAAGATGGAGTGGCCTTTGGGTTGGTTTAGTTTTTTTGGTGTATGGTGTATTGATAGGCTTAGGAAAAATGGACAAGTATAAATTGACATTTGATGTTTATACCTCCGATGATTTTTTTCAGGATCAGATCATTACGATGACTTGGACCAGTTTATTTACCCTCACTATTATTCTATTATTCATCAAAAGCTACCGAAACCAAAATCTGTACATGCTGCAGTTACAAAAGGAAAAAGAGCTGGCTTTGAATAAATTGGAAGCTTTAAATGATAAAAAAAATCAGCTTTTAGCGCTTCTTTCCCATGATCTAAAAACCCCTGTGGCAAGTTTGAATTTTACATTAGAGCTTGCCGAGGAGGGGATAATCAATGAAATGGAGATGGGGCAAATAATAGGTAATCTGAAAACTCAAAGCTTTCACCTTAGTAAGGTTTTGGATAATACCTTGGAATGGGTGATTACTGAAATGGAAGGTACGGATAGTGATCTCGCAACCGTAAATCCAGCCAGACTCACCGAGGAAATGGCGGAGGTCATGCAATTCCAGGCCACTCAGAAATCCCAATCATTAGAAGTTCAGATAGATGGAATTTCCTCTGAAATTGATTTGTCTTTCAAAGAGATTCGAATCATCCTAAAGAATTTTTTGGACAATGCGATTAAGTTTAGTCCCAAAGAGTCAACGATTTTGGTTCAGGTTTCTCAAAGTTTGTCTTCCCTTCGGTGGGAAGTTAAAAATCAAGGCAAGCCTGTAAGCGAGGTAGATAGGCCGTTTTTATTTGAATTGAAAGCTAAAAAATCAGAAGGAACCTTACGAGAAAAAGGGACTGGAATTGGACTTTCTTTGTGTCAAAAAATTGCTTCGAAACACGGGTGGAAGATCGGTTACTTGTATTCTGAAGACGGTTGGAATGTCTTTTTTCTCGAGATTGAGTTGACTAAATCATAACTACTCGAAGACTTTTTGCACCATGCGCACCAATCACCAAGGATTGCTCAATGTCGGCGGTTTTGGATGGTCCCGCGATAAATAACCCAAATCCTGAAAATTCATTGCCAATTTCCTCATAGGCTTGATGAAGTGTCGGGAAAAGCCTTGATTTCTTGAGCACAATCACCAAATGCTCGGTAATAAACGGGATCGCACGATGGGGCAATTGACGATCATCCAGCCAAATGGCACCATTTTCAGCTACCCCAAATTGCCCCTCAAGTATCGCTAGATTCAAATCCTTTAAGGCATGTGGATCATCCGGAAGTCCTAGCGTAGAGGCGGAAGAATAAGCGGGGACAGCTGAATATATTTTAGCCCATGAAGATTCCGACAGCCAATTTAAAAACTCCAATTCCGACAAAATTTCACCTTTGTTCCCTTCGATAGATTTTCTAAAGGCAGCTTCAATCTCTTCTGATATCCCAAAGGAGGGTGCGTCAGGCAGTGGTTTTTCTTCCTGAGATACGGCACGAATGGATTGTAAGATGGATGCTCTACTGCTCATTTTCTGTTCTTTTGATACCATTCTTTAAAAGATTCCTGTGGCGTTTCCGGTAGATTTCTGCCTTTTCCCCAGCTGTTGATCGGATGGTAGATGAGGGATTTAGGCAGTGTCTTCAGCGCAGTTCGCATCAGATTGCCGGAGATCTTATAAGCCAAAGGGCTTTTGAAAATTCCGTTCGCCAGCTTCATGGACAATCCTTTCCCAAGTTCGCCGTGGGTTTTGGTGATTTCCTGTCTCCATTCATAGAGCTGTTCATGGATGTTGATTTTTACCGGGCACACATCCGAACAGCTTCCGCAGAGGGTGGAAGCAAAAGGGAGGGTACTGTATTTTTTCATGTCCAGACCCGGAGAAAGAATGGATCCGATCGGTCCTGGAACGGTGCTTCCGTAGCTAAATCCCCCACTTCTGCGGTAGATCGGACAGGTATTCATGCAGGCACCACAGCGAATACATTTGAGTGAGTTTCGGAATTTTTCCCTCGCGAGTTGGGCTGTTCGGCCGTTGTCCACAAGGATGATATGGATTTCTTTTCCCGCTGATGGACTTCTAAAATGAGAATTGTAATTGGTGACGGGCTGTCCAGTTGCAGATCGGGCAAGCAAGCGTAGGAAAACCCCAAGGTCTTTTCTTCGCGGGATGATTTTTTCGATGCCCATGCAGGCGATATGGACATCGGCTAGGTGTACACCCATGTCGGCATTGCCCTCGTTGGTGCAGACCACAAACTCACCCGTCTCCGCTACTGCAAAGTTGACTCCGGTGATGGCAACTTTGGCGTTAAGAAACTTTTCCCTCAGGTGAAGGCGAGCCGCATGCGTAAGGTAGGCTGGGTCTTCGTTCCCCTTCTCGGTGTGGAGCTTTGCATGAAAAAGCTCGGAAATCTCCCCCTTTTTCAAGTGGATGGCCGGAAGAACGATGTGACTGGGTGGCTGATTTAGGAATTGGACTATCCGCTCGCCCAAGTCCGTGTCCACCACTTCGATTCCGTTTTTTTCCAAATAGGGATTCAGATGGCATTCTTCGGTCAGGATGGATTTACTCTTGACGATGGCGGTGCATTGTTGCTTTTTCAAAATGGAAAGCACGATCTGATTGTGCTCTTCTGCATCTTTAGCCCAATGAACCTGCATGCCATTTTGAAGGGCTTTTTGCTCAAACTCTTCCAAGTACACATCCAACTTGGAGAGTACATTTTCTTTGATCTGAGAAGCAAGGTTGCGGAGATCTTCCCATTCTGGGATGGTTTTGCTGATGCGATCCCGCTTGTCTCTGACAAACCAAAGGGTCTCATCGTGCCATTTGGCTTTGGCTTGGTCTTTTAAAAATTCGGTAGCTGCCTGTGGATGACTCATTGGATGGCTTGGTTTAGGATTTCGGCCAGATGCATAAACTTCACTTTTCGCCCCTCTCTACTGGCGATTCCCTGGAGATGCATGATGCAGGACATGTCGCCTCCTGTTAAAATTTCGACCTGATGCTGCTCGTGGTCGTCGAGCCTGTCTTTTCCCATTCTCAGGGAAAGTGCCTCTTCTGTGACGGAAAAGGTTCCCCCAAAACCGCAGCATTCATCCGTGCGATTTAATGTCATCCATTCCAGCCCCTCGAGATTTTCCAACAGACTCTTGGCCTTATTGAATGGTGTGCCGTTCATCTCCGAACTCGAGGCGAGCCGCAATCCCCGCTGTCCGTGGCAGGAGGCATGATACCCCACTTTGTGTGGGAATTTTCCCTGAATGTCTTTTACCTTCAGGATATCTGTCAAAAACTCGGTGAGCTCAAAGATCTTGTCGTGGATTTCATGTTGCTCGTTTTCTAAATCCTGAAGCTTTGGGAAATGCTCTTTAACATGTAAAACACAGCTTCCGGAAGGAGCGACGATGTAGTCAAAGTCTTTGAAAAGGGAAATAAAATGCCTTGCTGTTCCCTCGGTATCCCGCTCATACCCAGCATTGGCCATGGGCTGTCCGCAGCAGGTCTGACCCAAAGGATAGCTTACCTTACAGCCAAATTTCTCCAAGAGCTGTAGCGTAGCAATGCCCACCGAGGGATAAAACTGATCCACGTAGCAGGGGATAAAAAGTCCGACGTGAGGTGCTTTCAAATTCATGGTAGTAAGTTAACTCAGGACTTTTTATTTACCAGCATAGCTGCTCCTAAAGCCGAACCATTTGGAAAATCACTGGGAATAAGTTCTATGCCGGGCAATTTGATTCGAAGCATTTCAAGAAATATTGAATTGGCATTGAAGCCTCCATCTACAAAAATTCGAGGAACAGGCGCTCCGTCCAATACCAGTTTCAGGGACGCCACTTGGATGTCGGTTAGCTCGTGGATAAAGGTGTAATACGCTTCTTCAAAATCAGAAAAACTACCCCAATTTGTTCCATTTGCTCTTTCCAGCCCATAATCTTCCGGCTTGAGGTAATGAAATCCGATTCTTTTTTTGGTGTTTGCCGCGACTTTTTCAAATGCTGAAGGGTCAAATTTCATCTTTTTGTAGGTTCCCAAGGGCAGGTTCCAATAAGCATACATCTCGTCGACTTGATGCTTATGCTCTTCACCAATAAACAGACGTGAGATTTTGATCGGCTGACCGGAGATACTCAAAAACTGCAGACAGTCTTTGGTTAATTCTGATTCCGAGAGCGGGGTTTTATTAAACGGATTGATGCTAATCGCCCAAGTGCCGGTAGAGAGGAGGGCAAAAGGTTCTTTTTCCTGCTCCAGGTAAGGTAAAAGTGCACCTGAAGAATCATGGACGCCGATTCCACAAGGAATCGATCCGAGTTCAGGCTTTGTCTTTAGTAGTGTATCACCGGCAAGAATCGGTGGAAGTAGTGGTTCGATGCCCTCTCTTTTCACCCAATCATGGTAGTCCATCCTCTCAAAATCCCACAATCCTGTATGGCATCCAATGCTGGTGTAATCGGATACCATTTTGCCGGTAAAAATCAGGCTTATGTACTGAGGCAAGTGGAGGCAATGCTTCACTTTTTTGAATAAATCCGGCTTGGCATACTTGACAAAGTAAATCTGCAAACCTGAATTGAGCATCGCCAGTGGAGGTGATGAGGTTTTTTGGCAGAACGCCATTTTACCACCATTTTCTTGGTAAAATCGTTCCAACAGATCCTCAGGATAAGGCTTCAGGTAATCGTAAAGTGGAGTCACTGGTTCTCCGTGTTCATCCGTATGGACGAAAGAAGCGCCGTGTCCTGAAAAGTTGAGTTTTTTGATTTCAAATTCAGGTGATTGTAAGGCCTCTTTGAAAGTTTGAATCATCCATTCCCGTAAGGGTAAGATGGCCTCACTTTCAAATCCATCTTCATCCGGAATCGCCTCAAATCGAGTGTAGGTGTTGAATACTTCCTTGAGTTGCTCATCAAAGAGGAAGAATTTTTTATTCGTTTTGCCGATGTCAAATACAGCGGTAACCGGAATCCTGGACATGGTAATTTGTGTGCCTAGTGTGGAAATGGACAGATAAGAAAAGAGAGTCTGAAATGGATTCCGGACTCTCTTTGATTGATTTAAAGTGACTTTCTGAGGGTCATTCGGAATGGATTTTTGATCGGTATCCGATCCTCGATTCCTAAGATTTGCTCGGCAATGGATTTCCCCATGTGCTCAAAATCTGTCGAAATGGTGGTAATCCCTTCTGCAAGGATTTCCTTTAGAGGCGTATCGTTGTAGGAAATAACTCCGACCTCTCTGCCTAGCTTAAGGAGTTGCTCTCGGGATTTTTTTACCAGATTGACCAAGTCAGACTCAGCCAATACAATGTAGCAGTCACCTGCGTCCAGCGGCTCGTCGTCATCAACTCCATCCACAATCAGATTTTTGAAATCATGGAAGAAGCAAAACCGCTTGAATCCGTCCATAATTTCCACCGGATAGAGTTCCCCTTTTGGAAACACCAAGATCAATCGCTGGTACTTTTTGAGGTGCGTAATTCCAGATTCCAGCACCTCGAAAATGTCTTTGGCAAAATCTTGATAGACGCCAGGAAATTCATTTTCATGTCCTTTTACCGCTCGGTCGATGATCAGCAGTTTTTCCTTTGGAATTCTTTTGATCAGATCATAAGCCGTCTCTGGATGACCACTTTGGTCAAAGAAATGTGGCGCCAAAACGTACTGGTTGTAATTCCCGAGATTTTGCTCCAGTAGGTCTTCCAGCAGGTTTCTATTGTAGTGGTGAATGTACAAATCCACCGTAGCCTGAGGGCCTAGCGTATCCAAAATGGAATAGTAGATGAGTTTTTTATACGAGCTGAGCTTATTGAAAAGCAACAGGACTTTCACCTTGTGTTCCATTTTAGTGGAAGAGATGTAGAATCCTTTTCCTCGTACGGAAGAAATGATACCACGGTCTCGTAGTTCGTTGTAGGCTTTCTCTACGGTGTCACGGGATAATAAAAAGTCAAAACTGGTCTCATTGATAGAAGGTATTCTGTCACCGATTTTCAGTTTTCCTTTTTCAATATCCTCCAAGATCAAATTGACGACCTGGAGGTACTTCGGCGTGCGTGAATCCACGGCGATTTTTTCAGATTTGTCAAGAAGCATAGGTTACTGGGTTGTTGGGTATAGTGCTTAGGGTAAAAGAGGGTATCGGTATTTACCGAGGGAAAGCTGCTGCAAGACCGCCGTCCACATTGAGCATATTTCCGGTGGATTTGGTCAAAAGTCCACCGACAAAGGCGAAAGCTGCATCAGCAATATCGCTGACTTTGACGCTTTCTTTAAGTAGAGTTCTGTTTGCATAATACTGTGGAAGTTCTTTGACATCAATGCCATAGGCTTTGGCTCGATTTTCGGCCCAGCCACCTTCCCAGATATTGGAGTTTTCGATCACTGCGTCAGGATTCACCACGTTGACGCGGATTTTGTCTTCTGCTAGTTCAGCAGCCATGAGGCGGGACATGTGGAGTTGTGCAGCTTTTGCTGTACCGTAAGCCACATTTTTCGGTCCTGCCACGAGCGCGTTTTTACTTACCACGTTAACTATGTCTCCGCCAAGGCCTTGCTGACGCATTAGGTCCACACCAACTTTGGATACATGGTACTGTCCCATCACTAGGATATCATTCAGTCGATCCCAATCGTTTTGACTGTGATCTTCGAAAGCACGAGAAATGGAAATTCCTGCATTGTTAACTACAATGTCGATTCCTCCGAATTTCAGGCAAGTCGCTTGAATAGCTTCAGCCAGACTTTCGGTATTGGTCACATCGAGTCTTGCTCCAAGGACTGCGTCTTTTCCATACTTTTTTTCAAATTCGGCTACAGCTCCATTGAGTCTTTCCTGATCAATGTCTGTAAGGACCACGCAGGCTCCTTCCTGGGCAAATCTATCCGCAATGCCTTTTCCGATTCCTCCGGCACTTCCTGTGATCAAGGCGATCTTTCTGGAAAGCGGTTTTTCTTTTGGCATTCTGGAAAGCTTCGCTTCTTCGAGCAACCAGTATTCAATGTCAAACGCTTCCTGAAGGGGAAGAGAAACGTATTCGGAGACTGCTTCCGCACCTCGCATCACATTGATGGCATTGATGTAGAATTCGGAGGCTACTCGGCTGGTTTGTTTGTCTTTCGCATAGCTAAACAGGCCCACTCCCGGCCAAAGAATCACCACAGGATTCGGGTCCCGCATTGCCGGGCTATTGGGATGCTTGTGCTTTTGATAGTAATCGGCATACATCTCCCGATAAGCTTGGAAGGCGGTACCTATCTTTTCTTTCAAACCCTTGACATCACTCAGATCAGCATCAGATGCCAAGTCCAAGACCAGAGGGCTGATTTTGGTTCGAAGGAAATGGTCAGGGCAGGAGGTGCCCATCGGAGCCAATTTTCCCAAATCATGGCTATTGATGAATTGAAGGACGGTATCACTATCATTGAAAGTGCCCACCATTCGGCGCTCGGAAGAGGCAAGACCTCTCAAGATCGGTGCAAGCTTGGCAGCCTGAGATTTCCGTTGGCTTGGATCCAAGGATTTTACTTTTTCTCCTCCAAAAACTGGTCTTTTCTTGCCGTAATTTTCAGCCAAATAGGCAGAAGCCATTTCGATGACTTCTAGGCTGTTCATATAACATTCATATGCCGTATCACCCCAAGTAAACAGTCCATGTCCGCCTAGCATGATTCCTCTGATGCCGGGATTAGTATCCAAAGCTTCTTTGAGTTTGAGGCCTAGGTCAAATCCAGGCCGCTGCCAAGGAACCCATGCGATAGATTCTTTCCATAGGTCTTTTGTGATTTGTTCGCCGTCTTTTGAAGCGGCGATGGCGATCGCTGCATCCGGATGCAAGTGGTCGATGTGCTTGAATGGCAAAAAGCCATGTAGCGGTGTATCAATCGATGGGGCTTTAGATGCCAAATCATAAATGCAATGGTTGAAAAGCTCCACCATCTCGTCTTCAAATTCGATACCTCTATAAATCCCTTTCAAAGACCGCAATTTATCCACGTATAGCCCTGCCAAACCCGAACGTGTCATCGTGCCAATGTCTCCTCCTGAACCCTTGATCCACATGACCTCAACAGGTTCTTTGGTTAGCGGGTCTAGCTCGATGGTTTTACAGGAAGTATTGCCTCCCCCGTAGTTGGTGATTCTGAGATCTGCTCCGAGTATGTTGGAGCGGTAAATTAAAAGATCGACTTCATTTCCTGCCAGGGCAGCCGCTTTGGCCTCATCCCAGAGGTAGCTTACATAGTTAAAACTCATAATCGGTGTATTCATACGTGCAGGTCTACTGGTTATACCATGAATTTCAACTAAAACATGGCTTTCGGTATCCTGTAGTGTCTTGAGTGAATAGGTTTTTGTTTGATTTTTTTATTTCTGCCAAAATGGTTTTTTTGGCTTTTCTACTAACTCCTGCTAAAGTCTATTTTCCAATTCACTTTTCCCAGAATAAAAGTTGTTAAAGTGTGATAAATTCTTCTGACAGGGCAGGATAGGGCAGGTGAGTTTGTTTAGTTTATTGAACCCAAAATAAAATCTATGAGCAGCATCGGACTTGTAAAGAAACTGGTCGCTACGACCAATGAGTTTGAGCGAACGCCGATCCCTGAGAATCAACTTAAAGGAAGCAAGAGTTTTTTGGGAATGTATGCCGGCGAGCATACCGCAGGTACCGAATTTGTCATTGGGCCACTGTTTGTAGCACATGGAGTGGGGGCTATTGATTTGGTTCTTGGACTTTTGATCGGGAACCTGCTCGCGGTACTGAGTTGGGGACTGATCACTGCACCAATAGCTACGGCCAAGCGAATGACACTTTATTATCAGTTGGAGCGGATTGCAGGTAAAAATCTCGTTCGCTGGTACAATCTGGTTAATGCGCTCATGTTTTGTTTTTTGGCTGGATCGATGATCGCGGTGTCTGCGACTGCTGTGGGGATTCCGTTCGATTTGGAAATGCCTACTCTAAATGACTGGCTACCCCGAACTCCCGGATGGATTTTGACAGTGCTCTTAATGGGTGCGGTGATTACCCTAGTGGCAATTCAGGGATACAATCAGGTTTCCAAATTTGCCAATGTGATGTCGCCATGGATGATTTTGATTTTTATAGCGGCGGGGATTGTTGGCTTGGCACAGTTGGGAGTAGGTTCAGCTGAGAGTTTGATTTCCGTGGCTCAGGAAGTGATTTGGAATGGTGTTCCACTTCCGGGAATGTCTCGGTTTACGATCTGGCACATCATCTTCTTTTCTTGGTTTTGCAACATGGCCATGCACATTGGCATGTCAGACTTGACTATCTTAAGGTATGCCAAGTCTTGGACTTCGGGTTTTGCTGTGTTTGCAGGAGTGTATTTAGGACATTTTGTTGCTTGGATTGCTTCAGGAATCCTGTATGCGGTGTTTCTTCAGGCAAATACGGGTTCACAGGAATTTGCGCCCGGACAGATTGCTTATCAGACCTTGGGTATTGCAGGCGCAGTTTGTGTGATCATTGCAGGCTGGACCACAGCCAATCCGACTATTTATCGTGCAGGCTTGGCGCTGCAGGGGATTTTTCCTAAGGTTCCTACTTGGAAAATTACCGCAATTGTAGGTGGAATTACCAGTTTGGCGGCTTGCTTTCCGGCATTGGTCATGAAGTTGCTCGATTTCGTGGCGCTTTATGGATTGCTGCTGATGCCGATGGGAGCCGTAATTTTTGCGGATTTCTACTTTGCAAAAAAGATGGGCTTTCAATCGGAAGCTGCCTTAAATACGAGGACTCATTTCAATCTGCCTGCCTTGCTCAGCTGGATTCTCACCTTGGGCTTTTGTCTTTGGCTAAACCTATTTTATGGTGTGGAAATTTTCTTCCTTGGCCTTCCCGGCTGGTTTGTGGCAGTGGCCATTTTCGTAGTGTTGTCAAAAATGAAATACCCATTGACTAAATCTCTTGCCAAATGAAAAGTCTTTTGAAACTTGCCTCAGCGATTGGATTGGTTTTGTCCATTGTGCCTCCAGTACTATTCTTTATTGGGTCACTGGACATGAGTTCCATGAAACTTTGGATGGGGATTGGAATGGTGGCTTGGATGGTGACTGCACCCTTTTGGATCAATAAGAAGGAAGACAGAAGACGGAAGAAAATTGACCAAATTCAATGATCAATCATCAAATTCAATGACCAATTTTCAATGAATCCTATTCAAGGTCTAAAATCCCCATTCTTGTATCCTATGAATACCGACTTTCACTTACGATCACTTTCCTTGCTTTCTGAGCAACTGACAGAAAAGGGAATCGACACTTTCAAGGTGATTTCTCAGATTTCCACATTTCAGATTGCAGTGCCGAGTTGGGCGCTTGGAGCTGGAGGAACCCGTTTTGGGAGGTTTTCGATCGGGGGCGAACCCAGAAATTTGGAAGAAAAGCTGGAGGATATTGGGCTTTTAGCCAAGCTGACCAAGCGAACCGATGCTGTTTCACTTCATATTCCTTGGGATATTCCTCAGGATGCGGAGGCGATCAAGCAAAAGGCGGCAAGCTTGGGAATCGGTTTTGATGCGATGAACAGCAATACCTTCCAGGATTACGGGCAGCCGCTTTCGTATAAGATGGGTTCGCTCAGCAATTCGGATGCAGCCGTCCGTGCTCAAGCAGTGGAGCATAACCTTCAGGTGATTGAGATAGGCAAAAGCTTGGGAAGCAAAGGATTGACCGTGTGGCTGGCAGATGGAAGTAACTTTCCGGGGCAGGCCCATATCCGAAAAGCGTTGCAATGGACTACAGATTCGCTGAAAGAGATATATGGGGGTATGCCTGCAGACTGGAAGTTGCTGTTAGAATACAAACCTTACGAACCTAATTTTTACCATACGGTAATTCCCGATTGGGGTACTTCGGCGCTGATCTGCCGACATTTGGGAGATCGAGCTAAGGTGCTGGTAGATTTGGGTCATCACTTACCCAATACCAATATTGAGCAGATAGTGGCGACTCTCATGCATCAGAATCTGCTCGCCGGATTCCACTTCAACGACAGCAAATACGGCGATGATGACTTAAGTACTGGTAGTGTGAAGCCATACCAGTTGTTTTTGATCTTTTGCGAACTGATCGGCGGCTCGGCCGAAGGGGCGCAAGCTTGGGACTCCATTTCTTGGATGATCGATGCCAGTCACAACACCAAAGACCCACTTGAGGACCTGATTCAGGCGCTAGAAGCCATTTCCCAGGCATACGCCAAGGCGCTTTTGATAGATCGGGAAAAGTTGACTCAATGTCAAGCCTCAGGAGATGTCGTCGGAGCTCAGGATGTGTTGCAAGAAGCGTTTTTGACAGATGTCAGGCCATTGGTCAGAGAGGCCAGAATCCAAAGTGGAGGAGAAGGGGATCCATTGGCTTTTTACAGAAGTGAAAAAATCAGGGAAAAACTTATCGCAAAGCGAGGGAAAAATGCACAAGCTAGTGGGTTGTAGCAGTAATTGTTTCTCTCCAACTTCCTGAATTCAGCTAAATTCATGAAGTCAACTTCACAAATTTCAATGAATTTGTGAAGTTGGGACTTTTTGAACGGTGAGAAAAGCTGGATTCGGACTTTTGAGCGGATTGGTTTAACTTCCTCATTCCCAAAATCAAACCGCTATGAAAAACTCCTTTTTGTTAATCCTTTTAGCACTTGTGGCATGTTCCGCACCACAATCTCAGGAATCCCTTGAGCAGGAATTCATGACTATCGGTTCAGTCGAACGACTCGATTCAGCTCTGGATACATTAATTCCTGTGGGTGCCGAAATCGAACTGTTGGCTTCGGGTTTTGAGTGGGCCGAAGGACCTCTTTGGTTGGAGGAGCAGCAAGCGCTGATTTTTACCGATGTGCCTACCAATAAAATCTGGAAATGGACCGAAAAGGACAGCCTTTCGCTTTATCTGAGTCCTTCGGGCTACTTGGGTGATCGTATCGATAAGCGCGAACCCGGAGCTAATGGACTGGCCTTGGATGCAGCTGGAAACTTGATTTTGTGCCAACATGGAGAGCGACAGGTTGGGAAAATGCTTGCCTCTCTAGATGCTCCCAAATCGAATTTTGAAGGGTTGGCTACCAATTATGAGGGTAAGCGGTTCAACAGCCCCAATGACTTGGTTTTCAATTCTCGAGGTCAACTCTTTTTCACCGATCCTCCTTATGGCATGGATCCTTGGGATGAAAAGGAGCTGGAGTTTCAAGGTGTGTACCGCTTGGATCCCGATGGGAAAGTGAACTTGCTGGTGGATACTTTATCCCGTCCCAATGGAATCGCGCTCAGTCCAGATCAAAAGACGCTCTACATCGCTCAGTCCGATGCCGAAAAAGCCCGCTACTATGCCTTTGACTTGGATGAAAATGGTCAAGTAATTTCCGGGAAAGTGCTATTTGATGCCACCACTTTACAAAGTGAAAACCGAAAAGGACTTCCTGATGGTCTGAAAGTTCACTCCGGTGGAACTCTCTTTGCTACCGGCCCGGGTGGGGTGTTGGTCATCAGTCCGGAAGGAAAGCTTTTGGGGACGATCCTAACCGAAAACGGAACAGCAAATTGTGGATTCGATACTGGAGAAAAGTACCTCTATATGACTGCGGATGCGTATTTGATGAGAATAGCTTTGAAATGAGAAGGTTATATTCAGAAATATGAATTCAGAAGGCTGAAAAGAAGCATGGAGGTTGTATGATGTTCATCCTTTATTGAAGCGGTCATTCAAGTTCTAAAACATCCATTTATTTTCAGAAATGATTGATTGTTATGGATTAAAATAGGGCAGGGCATTTAGGTTGCGGAATGCTTTTTTAATAAAACTCTGATTGATGTCATATTTTTAAGAAAATATTCTGAAAAATGTGAATAACTCAGAATTAGCAGTGGATATCCTGTGATTTTAAAGGATAAAAATCGGGGAAAAATTGTGGGGAAGTTTTTGGTTGAAAAATTGGAAACAGTCTGAAAATCAGCCAACTTTAATCTTATCAAGTAAGAGATAAAAGGCCGAGAGTAAGATCTCGGACCGTAGTTTGACAGATTGAGATCAGGCGCGAAGGGGAGTTTTTCGAAAGAAAAATTTCTGAGACGGAAAACCGCAGAAGTGCCAAAAACGATGAACTGAATTTGAGTTTCTCTTTGGGAAATTCGGATTTCCGAGCATGAAAGATTGGCAGAGCAATTTGCCGATTGAAAGAGGTATCTCCAAAAATGCGTAGGCAGATTAATCAGGGCTTGGAACCTTCGGGTGAAAAGTAAAAACATCGGGCACAAAGGAACAGCTGCTCAAACGCAGCAGTTTGAAACGGACCACCGCAGAAGTGCTATCACGATCGGCCTAAGGATTTGCTTTCGGGTAAATCCAGGATATCGGGCATGAAGGGGCTTTCAGCAATGAGGGTCTGAGAAGGGCAACCGCAGAAGTGCAACAAGGTATCTGAAAATTGGGACATACGCTCTTCGGAGCTGCTGCAAACTGTCGGTTTTGACTCGGGTAACTGGGGAAAGCTATATAAACTGTAGCTTGAGGTGAGTTGAGGACTATGGTTTTCAAGTCATCAAATGGGAAGCTTTCGTCAAGAAATGCTTCCCATTTCTGTTTTATGCCACTCATTTTTCTATTTTCGGCTATGAAAATAGCCTTATTGTCTATATCGACTCTTCTTGTTGGTCTTTTAGTAAGCTCAGTTCTCTTTCTCCAAGATCCAGAGGATACCGCTCAACAGGAAAACCCGAAACCTAACGTTGTCTTCATCCTTGCCGATGACTTGGGGTATGGGGATCTTGGTTTCCTCGGTCAGTCATACATCGAGACCCCAAATCTTGACCGTCTGGCTAGAGAAGGAATGTTTTTCACGAATCATTATTCCGGAGCGCCGGTTTGTGCACCTTCCCGTTCTGCACTCATCACAGGATTACATACAGGTCACACTCCAGTAAGAGGCAATTTTGAGGTTCAACCCGAAGGACAATTTCCAATGCCTGATACACTTCAGACATTGAGTAAGATTTTTCAGCAAGCAGGCTATGCCACAGGTGCCTTTGGCAAGTGGGGCTTGGGTTTTGTCGGGACTTCCGGTGATCCAAGTAATCAGGGATTTGAGCAGTTTTATGGATACAATTGTCAGCGCTATGCGCATCGCTATTATCCGGCTTACCTATGGGAAAATCAAACCAAAGTAAATCTCCCCGGGAATGACTGGACGAATAAAGTCACTTATGCCCCCGATTTGATCCAAGAGAAAACCCTAAAATTCATCGAAACCAATAAGGAAAAGCCCTTTTTCCTTTTTATGCCGATTGTAATGCCTCATGCCGAACTCGCGGCTCCTTATGATGCTATTTTTCAAAAGTATCGGGCAAAGTTTGGAGAAGAAAAAGCGCACGTCGCTCCGAAAGGGGGAGATTACGGTCCAGATATGCTTATTCCCGGCTATCAGTCCACGGATTATCCGAGAGCAACTTTTGCTGCCATGGTGGAGCGTACGGATCGCTACGTCGGTGAGGTTATGGCTAAACTTGAGCAACTTGGCCTTTCTGAAAATACCATCATCATTTTCACTTCGGACAATGGGGCTCATTTTGAAGGAGGTACGGACTATGATTTTTTTGACAGCAATGGACCTTTTAGAGGTTTGAAAAGGGATCTGTATGAAGGAGGGATTCATGTCCCGATGATCGTCAAGTGGCCGGGGAAAGTAAAATCAGGAAGTCAGTCCGACCATGTGTCTGCCTTTTGGGATTGGTTGCCCACCTTTGCGGAAATTCTCGGTGAAAAATCTCCAGAAGGAATAGATGGTAAATCCTTTTTGCCCGCTCTTTTGGGGAAAACCAATCAGCAAAAGCACGACCATTTATATTGGGAATTTCACGAGTTGGGAGGAAGACAGGCGGTGCTGAAAGACGGATGGAAGCTGGTCAAGTATCAGGTGAAAGAACCTTCAAAATTGACAGTCGAACTTTTCGATTTGTCCTCCGATCCTTCGGAAAGTAAAAATCTTGCTGGTGAGAATCCTCAAAAAGTAGCAGAATTAGACAAATTGATCCAAGAGGCCCATCGACCAAATCCAGTGTTTAAGTTTTTTGGAAACTAAAAAAACGGGAGCTTTTCAGCTCCCGTCTTATTACCCAATCATTTACTTATTACCCTATAAGTAGACTTGAATCTAGGACTAGATCTCTTTTTAACTATCCTTCTGTGACCTGCTTGGGGAATTTATTTCCAATCCCAAGCCACAATTCCCCAACGTTGGGTTTCGTCTTCAAACTGGTGAATGATCTCGAACCCAACTCGATGGTGTGCGGCAAGTGATCTTACATTGCTTAGTGAAATTTCAGTAATCGCAAAGTCATAGGAAGATTGAAAGGCCTGCTGGTAGGCCTGATACATTTGGTCAAAAAGTCCTTTCCCCCGTTGGTTTTTCCCTACGCAAACTTGTCCAATGACCAGATATTCGTATTCTGAAACTGATTTTCCTCTGTAAAGAAGTTGGTCAAATTGGTCGAACATAGGGATCAATACAGGGATGAGATTTCGGGAAGCTTTGGTCATTGCCAGGATGTATCCTACTACCTCATTTTCATATTTTGCGATGATGTGTGGGGCGATTTTGTTCAATTCTTCCAATTGCTCAATCGAATGTCTCACTGTCACAAACCCCTGACTTTTTTTCTCCTCAAGACTCAAAGTAGTTAGATGGTTTTCCAGCTGTAAGTCCAAGATCCCTTGAAGATCTTCGGTCGATGAGGCATGCGTAATCTGTATCATGGGTAGTGTTTAGATCAGTCCGATTCGAAAATACCCGATTTTTTCATGACAAAAATCTTATCTGACCGATTATCCCAAGTAGGATGGATATAGGTTCTTTTTGGCTAGTTTTAGGTTTAATCAACCCCTAGCGATTATGAAATATTACTATGCAATTTGGGCCTTGCTGTTCGCCTTGTTTGGCTACTGGCAATTCAACGATCCTGATCCCGAAGTCTGGGTGAGCATCTATGCGGTGGCGATGATTTTCGCTCTTCTTGGTTTTCGAGGTATTTTCCCCAAAATCCCATTGACTGTAGTTGTTGTTCTGTGCATTCTCGGAGCTATTTACATGTTTCCCGGTGGTGTGGGAGATTGGATTTCGGATGAATGGGCCCAAAAAGACCTTACCATGAAGACTCCTCAAATGGAAGAAAATCGGGAAACCTTCGGACTACTTACCATTGCTTTAGGACTCAGTCCAGCTTTGTTTAGAGCTTGGAGAAAGTAAAAAATAATTACAGTTGAAATACAGTTGAAATACAGTTGAAATACAGTTGAAATACAGTTGAAACATTAGCGGTATAAATAAGTGTCCTTTAAATTTGCTTGCCAAGATAGGTCTCAAAGGACAGTTTCAATCTGTTATTTCTACCTCCGAAGGAGGTAATATTTCAATTGTGTTTCCAACTATTTCTAGCTTCTACAAATCAATTTCCTTTAACATCAAACCCATTAACCTTATGAAAAAACTCACCACCCTGTTACTCGCCATGACCTTGGCTGTCGTTACCTTTGCCCAGCAGGGCATCAAGTCCAAGTACTTCGAAATGCGAACCTATACCGTTCATGAAGGAAAAATGCCAGACCTGATCCAACGTTTTCAAAATCATACCCTGAAACTTTTCAAGAAGAACGGAATTGAAAATGTGGCTTACTTCCTTTCTGAAGAACAGCCTGACAAGCAGTTGACGTTTATTTTGGGTTATCCAGATCAGGCCTCAAGAGATGTTCTATGGAACAAGTTTGCCAACGATCCGGAATGGGTTGCCGCTTACAAAGCCTCAGAAGCAAATGGACCTTTGGTTCAAAAAGTAGATCAGGTGTTCATGGTTTGGGCGAATAACTTGAATGATAACAAAAAGCCAAAGCCAAGCGGAATCTTTCAGTTGAGAACGTACTACTGCTTCCCTGGTAAAATCGAAAATATTCAAACCCGATTCCGTGACCATACTCAGGACTTATTTGAAAAGCAGGGCTTGAAAAATTATCCATACTGGTTAACGGTAGAAAAAGACGGCAGCCAGCCAAAACTGGTGTATCTGTTGGGACATGATTCCAAAGATGCTTTCAATGCCGCATTTGATCGATTCAGAGTAGATCCTGACTGGGTCAAAGCTCGAGACGAGTCTGAAGCTCCAGGTAAAATTGTCGAAAAAGTGGTGGGCGTATTTTATACTACGCTGCCTTTTTCTCCAATGAAGTAGAAGGCTAGTGGGTTCGGAGTTCGGTGTTTCCTAGTTGAGGATAAGTTACCGGTTATTTAGTTGTTGGTGCCTTATGGGATACTAAGTCGAGTTTAGAAACCTGAATTTAAACCAACCTTTTTCCCTAAGTATTTAAAAAGCCATTCTGAATTGACCAGAATGGCTTTTTTCATGGTTGTAGCAAATGGGAAGACTTGTTCGTTTTGCTTCTAATCAGATACCTTTGGACCTATGCATAAAGCGCTAATCATTCTTCTATTGTCAGGTTTGCTTTTTTCCTGTAGCGAAAATGAAGACCCTACATCTTGTGGAGTTGAGGATCCTGTAAAGGATTTAGCTTGGATCAGAGAAGCTATTGAATTTTCCCAATCCAGTGGACTTGCTGGATTTGCCTATCTAGTTCAGGGTACTTATGAAGGAAAAACGGTTTTTATAATGGAATCCTGTTGTCCATTCTGTAACATCATTACGGTTGTTCAAGATTGCCGTGGAGAGGTGATACCAGATGCTTCCGTAAGTGACGTGATAAATAAAAAAGTAGTCTGGAAGCCTGAAAACTCCGCTTGCAACCTGGATTGAAAAGAAAAAGCCAGCTTGAAATCAATCAAGCTGGCTTTTTATGTTAAGGTCTGTGTCTCCACGGACCTTTGAAATCTTACAATTTACTTCGCATTGAAGGTAATGCCCATCAGAATAAACGTTCCCAATTCAGCGCCTTTACCATCACTCACAAAGTAAAGTTTGTGCTTCTTGCCGTCTGTAGTTCCGGTAATAGGAAGCATCGCCTGATGCATCAGGATTGGCATATTAGGAGCTTTGAATCCTTCACTTGGCTGGTGCGTTCCTTTGGCCACTATTTCACCGGTCGGGCTATCTAAGCGAATTTCAAAATCCACTGGTGCTTTGATTGGCTCTTGGGAAGCGGTCATCAAGGTGATCGAACCAATGCCTGTCAAGTCGATGGCTGGAAGTGCAAAAGAGCCTTGCTGGTTAGGAATGGTTAGCAACGTTCTGCCGTCAAACACCATTTTGGAATAGGTCACAAAGTCACTTGCCTGCACCAAGTTCACACTGTTTGGTCCTAATACCAAAGAAGTAGATCCTGTTAGAGGCTTGATGTTTTCTCCTCCTTTATCGGTGTAGCTAGCAGAAAGTACCAACGAACCGGTTGGGGAAGCGGGTTTGCCAAGGGTAGGGTCTACGCTTCCTTTAGCTGCCAAGGTTGGCTTGCTTTCTTGTCTGAGAGAAAGAATATAAGTCACCAAGGCATTGACTTCGGAAGCTTTCAAGTCTGGATTGGCAGGCATTGCTGTCTCGCCCCAAACACCTCCTCCACCTTTTCTGATTTTCTCCACCAGGTAATCACGGTTTCGCTCTCTATATTTTTTCGCCACCTCGGTGTAAGCAGGTCCGATAGAGGCTTCATTCTCCTTATGACAAGTTTTACAGGTCAATGACTGCACGAGAGACTTTCCGGTCATGGCTTCGCTCATCACTTTGTGGCCCATATCAGCTTCTGCCTGATCGATTCCCTGTAAGTAATCGGCTGCCACATACAAGCTGCTGATATCGCTCGAAGCTTCCGGATGATCTTCGTCGGAAACGGCTACAGAATAACTCACTTTTTTGCCCGGGAAGTAGAAGGATTGGTTTCCATCCACTGAAATGCTTACGACTGGAGCCACATTTCCTGAATAAACGGATACCAAAGGACTGGTTCCCGTCAATCCGGAAGGATCCGCTGCAGTCACCTTAATTTCAAATTCACCCACTTTAGAATAGGTATGTGAAAGCGTCGGTTCTTTGGTGGTTTTGGTTTCACCATTACCCAAGTCCCAGGTGTAAGTGAGGGCGTCTTTCTCCGGATCTGAAGCGGTTGCATTCAAGGTCACAGTCAAAGGATTTTTGCCGGAAGTTTTATCTACGGTAAGTTCAGATACCACTGGGGCTCGGTTTCCTCCATTGTAGTCAATTCGGAATAGACCTGCGTCAGGATTTTTGGTAAACCATCCGTTTCCATACTCTAGGATGTAGATTTTTCCGTCAGGACCCATTTCCATATCCATTAAGGCGTTGAATTTGGTGCCTTTCATGAATGGCTCCATTTTGTCAAAATCCCCGTTTTCCTGCATGGTCACCACTTTGATCCAGCCTCTGATCCAGTCATAGATGAAGAGCTTTCCGTCGTAGTAATCCGGCATTCTGGTTTCTGCAGGATACATGTCAGAATAATAAACCGGTCCGGCCATGGCATTACGTCCGCCTGTGCCTAGCTGAGGGAAGTCAGGAGATACAGCATACGGATACCAGATAAAGGCAGGTTCTACCGGAGGTAGTTTCTTCAACCCTGTATTGTTTGGAGAATTGTTTTCCGGTCCAGCGGGATCGAAAGCAGGGCCAGTTTGTCCGGTCTCGTAGTTAAATTCTCGGTAAGAGAAATTATTTCCAATGGTATAAGGCCATCCAAAGTGACCGGCTTTTCTAGCCTGATTGACTTCATCGTAGCCACGAGGACCCTTTACGTCCAGTGAGTCATTGTTGGCATCCGGACCTACTTCACCCCAATAGAGGAAGCTGGTTTTTTGGTCAACCGAGATTCTGTAAGGGTTTCTTAAACCTTGTGCATAAATCTCAGGGCGTGTTCCTTCAGTACCTTGTGGATACAAGTTTCCTTCAGGAATGGTATAGGTTCCGTCCTCTGCCACTTTGATTCGGAGGATTTTTCCTCTCAGGTCATTGGAGTTACCAGAGCTTCTTCTTGCATCCCACTGCTTGTTGCCATCACGTCCATCTAGAGGAGCGTAGCCGTTGAGCGTGTATTTGGAGCCAGGCTGATTGAATGGCGTAGAGTTGTCACCCGTGGAAAGGAAGAGGTTTCCGTCTTTGTCAAAGGCAATGGAGCCGCCGGTATGGCAGCAGATGTCACGCTGAGAGTAGAGTTCGAGGATGATTTGCTCGGAAGCCATGTCCCAAACTCCATTGGCAAACTTGAATCGGGAAAGTCGGTTGATTTCTTTGTCACCGGTAGGTGCGTAGAAGGCATAAACCCAATTGTTGGTCGCGTAATTCGGATCTTTTTGCAAGCCCATCAAGCCTTCTTCAGCATTGACACCTTTCACCTCAGTTTTCCAATACACATCCAGTTTTACGATTTCTTTCAGTTCGCCGGTGGCATTGTTGTAGTGAAGGATTTCCCCTCTTCGCTGAGCTACCAAAATGTCCAAATTAGGAAGAATGGTCATTTCTGTCGGTTCGGTAAACTGACCGATGGAAAGGGTAGTCTTGGTGAATCTGTTTTCTTCAGGGGCACGCTTAGACTTGGCTTTGCTGTAGTCCAGTTCTTCGTTTTCACCGATTGCATATTGAATACCTGAAAGCAAATGCTTCAAGAAATCAGCTTCTTCGTAGGATTCTTTGGTGTGTCCACCGCCGGTGTAGTACGCTCGTCCGCCGTCAAAGTCATGGTACCAAGCAATCGGATGCTCGCCCATGTCAGCTCCTCCTTGGTAGGAAGTTTCGTCCAGCATGAGAAGTTTCTTCGTGTTTGGATTGACTTTTTTATAGCTGTACCATTCGTCAGTACGCTCCCATGATTCTGGCAAAAAGTCTACAGAAGGATGTTTTTCACCTGTTTTGGTGATCTTTCCTGGCTGTACGTTTGGATGAGGATCGTTAATGCCTGGATGGTCAGAGAAATACCCGCCTACCAGTCGGCCGTACCAGCCCCACTCGTATTCGGTATCTGCCGCAGCGTGGATTCCTACAAAGCCACCGCCTGATTGGATGTAGCGTTCAAAATCCGCCTCTTGGTAGTGATCCAAGACATCACCGGTGGTGCTCAAGAAGATCACCGCTGCATATTGAGCAAGGTTTTCTTCATTGATCAACTCGGCATTTTTGGTGGTATCTACCGCAAAGCCGTTTTCGGCTCCCAATTTTTGGATTGCAGCGATCCCGTTTGGAATGGATTCATGATAGAATCCCGCAGTCTTGCTGAAAATCAGCACTTTCGGTTGGCCTTCCCGCTTTTTGGAGCAAGAAGCCAAACCTACTCCCAACAGCACAAGCAAAAAGAGCAGGCTACGTAGGTTTTTGGGTAAATTCATAGGGTTTGAAGAAATTTTTTGGGAAAATAGGAAAAAAGTAAAAGCCATTGATTCCTAAGGGGAACAATAGCTGATTAAATAGATAAAACGGTTGATTTGATCGATGAAAATTCTATCAGAGTACCCTCGCTCCCTCGCCAATCTCCACCAAAATAAACTCAGGGGTTTTTTGGAAGGCTTGTTAATTGATTAAGAGTTCTGGTTTTTTTTGAAAAAAAGTATGAATCATTAGCTTAAAAAAGATAAATCCATCTTCATAAAACTATTCTACTGGAAAATATGATCCTGATAATAAAATCTAAAAACTCTAATCTTCTTAAGATTTTAAAATTGAGTCAATTTGGGCATGCTAGTAATTGTAAAATTTTTGATTTAGGGCTAGAGGAATGTATAGCAGAAACTGTTTTTAAGGATAGAAAAAGGAAATTTTACAGGATGCTAATTGATGATCTAATCTCAAAAAACTATTCAATTAAACCTTGGCGAGATTCAGAGGTTACAAATACTCTTCACGATCGTTTAATAAAGTTTTTTGCTGATAATCTGAAAGTCAATGTTTTTGAATTCACATTGGATGATTCCAGAATTGAGCAATGGTTTATGACTTAAATTTGAAGTCTTTATTATCGGTTCTTAAATGAATTTGGCGTTATAACCAAAATCTCCTCTGAGAACTTCAACAAAAACTGTCTCAGATCATCATCCACTTCCACCGTCAGCTTGATTTTTAGAATTCTTTTTTCAGGGTCGTCGAATAAGATTTCTTGGCTGTGGTGCACTGGATATTCTTTCAGGTAGTCATAGATCCAAGAACCTTCCACCGTTTGAAGTTCGACCGGTTCTGGGTGGAGTTCACCTTTGAGGTTGGATCGGATGATTCCCAAGGAGTTTTTGAAGTAGTCAGAAGGATTGAACCCTTTGGGAATTTTGATTTTGATTTTTTTAGCCATCGGGATTACCTCTTTGATCCCGTCCAAAGCCAATAGTCTTAATGGCTTGATATCAAGGATGATGGTTTGGTCTCCTTCTGATAGTGGATAACCCAAAACATACCAGCCGGTATACCAGCCATTGTGGTATTCTTTTACCAGTAAGGGGAGTATCTCATAGGGAGTTCCTTTTCTTCCAAACCGCTCTCTGATCACCCGAATGGGCTGTTTTTTATAAATGCAATCAAGTATGATATCCAGATTTTGAGATCCGCATCGGGTTCCGATTAGCTCTAGTGGGTTCCATTCCAAAGGCTCATGTTCCGATTCAAACTCTAGCATCAGTGCGATGCCCCTTAGTTTATTGACCAAAGACTCATGTTTTCCACCTTCGAAGAGATGCTTGTTGAAACTTAATTTTCGGGCAATTGCATTTAATTCCGAATTGGTCAATCGATGATTGATACTGAAGTCTGAAAGTTTATATCTGTACTCATTGTTGCGCTTATTGAAGTGAATCAGATCACCATATTGATCCACAAGTGCTGGAAATTCCGTGTCAATTTTTTCTCTTAAATCACTTAGATCTCGATGGAAAGTTCGAGGGCTATAGTTGGCCACATCGAATTTGTCCTCCAAGTAGAATTTAAAGGTCTCGTAGCGAACCTTAAATGAGGGTCTTCCTAGGCACTCATCGAGTAAGTGAAGTCGTTCGGAGGTGTTCATGATTTTTTTTCAAATGAGATTACAATGATTGCCATTTTTTGGCAATCATCTATTCTAAAATTGTTCCATCAATCAATTACTTTCTTTATCTCATGAAATGCCCATGAGAATTGCTTCTCACGCAGGGGAATGATTATTCTGGGCATTCCATCTGACCGTTAAAAATCAAATTATTAACAGATGAAATCAGACTCAAAAAAATCAACACTTGTCTCCATGGCGTGGAGTTTCTTTTTTGTTTACCTATTTTACTTGGCCACAGTTTCTTGGGTGAAAATGCTTTGGTATCACGAGGATTCAGATGTTTTCTTGGCACGGATCAAATTATTAATGGGAGTCACATTCTTTGGTTCATTGGTCTATATTATTGGGATTTATCACTGGGTGGGACACAGACAGGTTGATCCCTTTTTCAATCTGTATATCTGTGTTTCCCTGACCTATTTGGGAGTAGGTCTGATGGTATATCCTTTCCTTCAAAAGAGATAGCAAATGGAAAATTTGACTGAAATCGTGTTTCATATCAGTGAGAAATCACCCTTCACCGATTTTCTTTTTAAAAATTATCAGTTCAACCCTGAGGTCGAGTGGTTTCATGCTGTGTATTGGTCCCTGGGGAGTGAGTTTCGAATCTTACATCTGAGAGCGAGTTCAAAAGATGATTTGAAAATCCCACCTCTTGATTTTGAATCACGATTGAAAGGGCTTCAAAACTTATCTGAAGATGAGGTATGCTTTCTCTTGGGGACTTACGGGCGTTTTCAATCGATGCTTTCGGTTAATTCAAAAGTTGAACTGGAAACCTTGTCGGATGAAATCAGAAAAATCATTTCACCTACGAAAGGCTATCTGCTCTTTAAGGAACAAGGCATGGAGTTTTATTCTCACTTGAAAAAAGCCAATTCAGGACAGGCGTATCGCTGGGTGAAAAATTGGAATAAAAAGAAAGGAAAGGTTCGAACTCATCATCTCTTCAAAGGCCCTTCTGAGAAAGAGGTCAATTTGTTTGACTTTTTTCCCCAAGATGAAATGGGTGATTTCTTTATGAATAGACCCACTTCGGAGACTTACTTTCTATTAAATCAGCTCCATGAAGATTACAAAGATCAAACTGTTGCAGAAGGAAAATTTAAAGCGGAATACCTAGGCGATCTGTTTTATGAAGCACCTAGAGAAAAAGAAGTTGTGGAAGGTACAGCCCAGTTGATTGAGACCAAAAATGGCTGGTTGAGGTTGAAGCTTTTTGTGGAATTCCCTAAACTTGGAGTTCGTGAAACTTGGGAGTTTGGATTGAATTATCAGTATAAGAGTTATCCTTGGCTAGATTACATTGAATTGGAAATAACTGAATTAGGAGAGCAAGAATACCGTATTCAATTAAGTCCGTTTCGATTTGTATTTGGTGAAGATTATTTTGATGATTTTTCATTGATCTTTTTAAATAATTCCAATTTAAATTTCAGATCTAATGTATGTTAAGATTTCTTATATTTAAAAAAACTCAAAGAAATGGAATGGCATTTAGTTCAAGAAGCATTAATGAAAATCGAGAAAGGAACTGATTTGAATACCAAAAAATCAACCTGCAGGGTAGTTCTTGATAAACCTCCATATATATGTAAAAATTATGGTTATAATTCTATAGGCTTTAAAATTCGAATTGGTAATAATCAGCATTTAGACATCCCTTTGAAAATGCTTAATACTATTTATGATTATTCGATTAAATCAGGAGGGGTTTATGATTCAACCGTTTTAAGATCTTTATTTCCTAAGCAAGCCTCAGGTCATCCATGCCATGTTCATGTTATTGGTCAGCTTTTTGTGAAATCTGGAATCGCTAGTCTGGTAAATGGTAAGTATAAGCTAAATTGAAATGATTTCTCAAAAAGATATAGATCAATTAATTCAAGTGTCAAAATCGATTGGTTTTGATGTAAAAAAGGAGGATATTTTTTTAGTGACTTGGGAAGCTGGGGAAAAATCTCATATTCCTACTCCCTTGCCTAAAAAGATGGCTGCTGTTTATATTTTTAAATGGAATGATTTTTACCTTAAAGTAGGTAAGGTCAATTCTAATTCAAGTGCGAGGTATCAATCTCAACACTACAATGAAAATAGCTCAAGTAGTAATCTTGCAAAGTCTTTATTATCTGATGCATATTTTCATAGTATAGTTGACTGTGATAATATTAATTTTTGGTTAAGAAGAAATACAACCAGATTTAATGTTTTAATCCCGGAATCATATGGTAAAAAGTTTATTCATTTTGTAGAAGCTTTTTTTATTCTCAAATGCGATCCAAAGTTTGAAAATTCTAGGAATTAGAAATTTTTTACCCAACCACCCTCGCACCCTCACTGATCTCCACCAAAATAAACTCTGGTGATTTTTGGAAGGCTTGTTCGTAGGGGGATTTTAAAGCGGCTTGGAAGGCTTCCAGTTCGGAGGTCTTGACCAAGTTTAGGGTACAGCCGCCAAAGCCACCGCCCATCATGCGTGCACCTAGGACAAAGTCAAGTCCTTGGGCTTTTTCTGCCAAGAAATCCAATTCGGGACAGCTGACTTCATAATCTTGACTGAGGCTTTGATGCGTTGTGTTGAGTAGCTTTCCGAAGGAAACCAAATCCCCTGCTCGTAAGGCTGCTGCCGCTTCATGTACGCGGGCGCATTCGGTGATAATGTGTTTTGCCTTAGGGAAAAGTGCTTCAGGAAGGAGCTTTTCTACTTTTTCGAGGTCAGCTACTGATAAATCCCGGAGGGTTTTGATCTCAGGAAATTCGGATTGAAGGATTCGTACGCTTTCCTCACAGGCTTCTCGGCGCTTATTGTACGCGGTATCTGCCAAGGTGTGTTTTACCTTGGTATTGACCAGCATAAGGGAATAGTCTCCAAGGTGTACCGAGATTTCCTGATGGGTGTTGGTTCGGCAATCCAGCAAAAGTGCCTTTCCTTCGGCACCGAAAGCAGACGCATACGGATCCATGATCCCGCATTTGACTCCGGCGTAGAGGTGTTCAGACTTTTGGGCGTAGAGGACGATGTTTTTCTTGGGTATCTGAAAGTCAAACAGGCTAGAAATGGCTGTTCCAATGGATACCGATAATGCAGCCGAGGAGGATAGACCCGAACCCACGGGAATAGTTCCGCCGATCACCATGTCAAATCCCTGTACCTCATAGCCTGACTGCTTCATCAGGGCACACATGCCCATGACATAGGTGGCCCAATGCCCGTTTTTCGGGGAAATAAAATCCAACTCGAAACTGAATTCCTGTGCAAAATCCATGGAATACAGTCTGCAAACAGTCAATTCATTCTTCTGAATCCCAACCCAAATCCCCTGTGCCACAGCTGCAGGAAATACAAATCCCTCCTGATAATCGGTGTGTTCTCCGATCAGGTTGATCCGTCCGGGAGCAAAAGCTACAAGCGGAGTGGTGGCAAAATAGGATTGAAAGGTCTTGGTGAGTTGGCTTTGCATGGGGCTGGTTATTAAGTTATTGGTTAGTAGTAGGTGCCCGTCTGAGGCCAATAACTAATAACTCAATAACTTTTTTACTGATTACTTTTTCACTTCAAAATGCTGGGAAGATTTCCTTGGAACGAGCGTCGTTTCCAAAACAATGGAGATCGGATCTTCGGAGGCAATGCCATCCAATTGATCCAACAGGTGGCTGACAGCCAGTTTTCCCATTTCGTAGCCGGGTTGTGCCACCGTGGTCAGTGGAGGTTCAACCACTGCGGACGTGGGATTGTTGGTGAATCCTGCCAAAGCAATGTCCTCCGGAATACGGATGCCTTGGGATTTCCATTCGGTCAACACATCTACGGCTACAGGGTCAATCATGCAAAAAACAGCGTCAGGTTGTGGGCGCATGTGGAGAATATCTCGAGCAACTTTGATGTTACCTGCTTCGGTCAGATCGGTGATTTTGATCAGGGAGTTGTCTTGATGCACACCAAACTCGGCTAGCGCACGGAGATAACCTTCTTTTCGCTTTTTGGAAATGTACAAGTCCTCAGGGCCTGAGACGTAGACGATTCGTCTGGAACCATTTTCCAGCAAATGCTTGGTCACTTGGTAAGCACCGCCGGCGTCGTTGAAGGTCACTTTAGAAACAGGGATGTCTTCTTGCACTCGGTCAAACAATACGAAATTGATTTCCCGATCATATAGGTCGTAAAGGTGCTCAAATTGGTTGGTTTCCCGACTGAGCGAGATCAAGAGGCCGTCTACCTGGCTGGAAACCAGGGTTCGGATATTGGCTTTTTCCTGCTCGATCGATTCGTTACTTTGACAGATCATCACATTGTAGCCTCGCTTATTGGCGGTGTCTTGGATACCGCTGATGCAGGATGCGAAAAAGTGCGAAGTGATCTCTGGTACGATCACTCCAAGGGTTTTGGAACGACTGATTCGGAGACTTTGAGCCAGGAGGTTGGGTTGGTAGTTCATTTCCTTGGCGGCCTCCACGATCTTTCGCTTGGTCTCAGGATGCAATTCCGGGGAGTCTTTGAGCGCCCTGGAAATGGTGGAAACCGACACGCCGAGCTTCTTGGCGATTTCCTTCATCGT
>VFQM010000134.1_pt1 | contig 93282 bp, 115 predicted proteins | sample 3512391 | NCBI WGS metagenome assembly VFQM01 (sample SAMN10412369, study PRJNA504923) | tailings metagenome | isolation source: Replicate 1 from Balatoc abandoned mine | place: Philippines | reverse complement strand
ATGATGCTCCGGCTTCAATTCAATAACCGTGTTGCACTCAGCTCCTGCAACCGCCCTCGATATCGCGGGTCATTTCGACTTTGCTGTTGCGGTCTTTCATTTCCATCGTTGTTTTCCTTGATCAGTTGAGAGGTTGCCAGTGGCTCGGGATTAGAAATACTTCGCCGCGAGAGTCATCGACTTCCAGCCAATTCGGCTTGACGCCATTCCTGGATAACCTGAACGAAGCAACAGACACCCAGTCGCAGTAGTACCGATTTGAGAAGTGGGCCGCTCGAACAGCCGTACCATCTTTCGGAGCCGTCTCAATGGGGCTCCAGTTCTCCCAGTCGTCGTGAGGCATGGGCGGTTTTTTCCTATTCAGAGATTCTGGAGAGCTGCATCTGTAGTTGCTCGCCTTCTTTGCGATATGCCTCAGCTGCCCGAACGAGACGCCGCTCTTCCTCGCGGCTCATGCCAGGCTTCATTTGATCGAATGCTCCTCGGCGCAAACTATCCAGGGTGGCAATCCTAGATTCGATATCTGAACGCTGGCCCGCACTCATGATGTTTTCCTATCTGGATTCAGCAGAGAACCTGCGAGCCATCTTCATGGCACGGGCAGGAACACTGGCGCAGCTTCTCGACTCGTGCGTCACTCCAGCCAGCAGCCTTCTTTTCGTTGACCAGCTTGTCGAGGCGGGCCTGATCAAGCTGACCCTGCTCGTTTTTAAATTTCCGCCTTTCAGCTCCACAACAACCGAGCATGTTGCCTCCTGTTTTCCTCGAACGCTTCCTCAGCGTCTCATGAGTAGCCGGAAACGCAAGTCCATATACAGACTGGCCGGCAGATGGTCGGTGACGTAAGTTGCAGTGACCTGTAATCGCTTTGACGTCAGCTAGACTGGCGTCAAAGCGATAGAAGCGTCACTACAAGTAGAACGACTGCTCCACCCAGCCCGGCTGCGATCGTTCCGGCCATCAATTGTCGTCGGTTAGGCCAGCCAATTAAGATTGTTACGACTGCTAGCATCGCCACTGTCACACAGATTCCGCCCCACCCAATTCTTGAGAGGAGCAATCCGAATTCGGTGGTACCAGTAGCAAAGGTTTTTGCGACTATGAGGGCTATGAATCCAAGCCAGATAAGTGGCAGTGCGCCACCAATTAGAGTTTCTTTGCTGGCACTCGCCGGAATTGCCTCACGACCACTCATCTCGATCTTTTGATTGTCCATTACGAGTTTCCTAGTTGTCCTGAATGAGAGTACGCATCCGTTCCAAAACGGCAATTGCGAACTCTGGGGCCGCTGTTTTGGCATCTTCGATGCTGGTGAACCCATCAGCCTTGTGGCCGAGATACTCCAGCTGAAATCCACCCGCAACGTCAATTATTGCGATCATTTCCTGACCGGCGAAACTAGCCGTCTGCATAACCTCGGGGGCATACTCAGTCCAGACCTGTAGATGGTAATGAGGGTGATTCGGCGGGAAAAAACCGCCATCGCGTACTTTGATTTGCATGGGCGAATTCCCTTAACTTTGGTAAATCCCGGCTGCGGCCTGCTTGATCTGACGAAGCACATGACGACCAGCAGCACGCTCACCCAGGTTTTTGGCATTGAAGCCGCGTGGGAGGCGGTTATTTCCACCCAAGTCGCTCAAGCGAAGTGCCCAGGCGTCCTTCCAGGTCAACCCGGCCTGTCGCTCAGCAAGATGCTTTCTGAGCTTGTCGAAAGCCTCCGTCTTGCCTTGTGCAATATCACTCGAAACAAAGGTTTTGCCTGCATTGCTCATGAGCGATTTCCCTTAACTCTTTCGTAGTTCAGCAGCCAAAGCGCTCAGAACCTTGCCACGAGCTTCGTGATCTAGCTTCACGAGTCCCAGCATGAAGCCGTAATACCCGCCCTCTGGGGCCGGCACAATCTCGACGCCAGGGAAGTTGGAGACGAACTCCATGAAGCTCACCTCAAACTCATCCGCGCCCTTTGCCGCGCGGAGCAGAGTCAAGTCGTCGGACTCGGCCATCTGCTCAAGAGCACTGGCCATGTAGCCACGCCACATGGCCCTGTCATCACCACCAGACATCAGGCTAACCAGATGCTCAGCTAGCGATTCTTTCGTGGGGTGAATCGCGGCCAGCGCTTGATTTTGGCTATTCCGGTATTCGTCATGCTCGGCCATGGGGTTTTCCTCGGTAAATCTCTTATCTGTTGCGGCCATTTTAGGTAAGCTCAACTGACCTTGCAAGAGCTTTTTAATCCCTGCCTTTTTGACAACAGGCCCCCAATCGACAAGCCGGTATTCGGCTCCCTCTTTCTCGATCAGGACGCCCAGCTGCTCGCGCAGTCGGGGCACGTCATCGAGGATGGTTTGCTTGTGGTGGCCCGTCTCTGCTGCAAGGGCGTTGAGCGTCGGGCGCTCAAGCTCAGCCATGGCCAGGGCAAGGCGCAGCAGGCGGCGAACATCGCCACGGGGAAATTGCGGTTTTGACTCATCAGCCATTCGGCCAAACTCCAGACCTGTTAAATCACTTTGGATTATGGTCAGTTGTGCTGACCTTTGGAAGTCCCTAGAGGGCAATTTCAAAAGCACGCCGGATAACGCCCTGGTCAATGCTCAGGTATGGCTTGCTGTGATCAAGACACTGATGGCCAAGAATCGCTTGCACCGTATCCACATCACCCGTTGCAGCGAGCACCCGCGCAGCCAATGTTCGCCTGCCTGAGTGGCTGCTGCCAAGCGATCCCCGCCTGCTTGTAGAGGCGCGTCATCGTCTGCTGTAGAGCGTCACAGGCGCGATAGACCTCTGGCCCTGAGTCCAGAACGCGGTGCTTGAACGCAAGCTCAAACGCTTGCCCTTTATGCGTCATCACCAAGCGGCTGTCTGGCCGAAGGCCGCGATACTCGGCCTCAGAACTGATACCCCAGCCGCGCTCAAGCCGAACAGCAATCCACGCCTCAATGGCGGCAATGCATTTTGGATGGGTCAGGTGAATGTTTCGCGCCCGGCACCCCTTCGTTATCTCGGCGCGTAAGTAGACCTCGGGCTTGATCGCTCCGCTCGGGTAGAGCACATCGGCCACCTCAAGCAGCGCGAGTTCGGTCACACGAATGCCTGTGGTGTGAGTCACCCACAAAAGCATCACGTCCCGCACGGGCATGCGGCCTGTTACTGAGGCGACTCGTAGAAGGTGTTTGAACTGGCCGGGGCGTAGCGAGGTGGCGCGACGGGTATTCATGCGTGACTCTCTGTCAGGATTGATCGCGGATCGAGGTCGATCCTGAGAGAGTGGGCAGCGGGCCTCCTGATCAGCATATCAGCAGGCCCGGCGCGGTGTTCACGGAAAGTCGGATTCCACACGCAGAGCCTTACCTGCTTCAAGGGTCGTTACACACAGAATTCCGAATAGCCGTTATTCTTCGCCAGAAAGAGTGTGGCCCAGACGTACCTCCATTTGCGATTGCGGTTCAGGTAGAACCTGAGTTTTGGATTGACTGCGCAGACACCGCCGAGGACGCGATCAGGCTTGCTGAGTCGCTGGGGTTGCGGGTGGTTTGAGAATAGCTGGTGGCACGCGCCGTCCAGCCTACGATGGCCTTGGGTTTCTGATAACCCATGAGAACCTGAGCCCATAACGAATACCGAGGAAAATTCCATGAGATACCACGCCCCCAGCAAGCAGTTCACAGTCTCACCGGATCAGCTCCAGAGTTGCGCGGCCAACCTGCTTTTCGCCATCAAGAAAATTCGCCAGGTAGCAGGGCTACCGCTTGCAGGGGGTGAGCGCGAAGCCGCAATGACTGAGGCGTGCCACGCAGAGAAAGCGGTTATCGAAGCAGCTCACTCCATCGGCATCGACCTTGGAGCGACCCGCGCAGGGATGCTCGATGTTCGACATGCCGGTTAGAAAGGAAACCGCCATGGAAATCACTCCCCGCATTGAAGGCGTAACCGGCACTTTTGATACAGAACGGGGGCGCTTGGTGTGCGTCCCAATGCCTAAGCATGCAGAGGTACTGCTGTGTCTTGTCGAGCGAATGAACATTCCGTTTGCTCAAATCCGGCTTCATTCGGAAGACCGTTACAGCGACGCAAAGGCGGTGCTTCCTGACGCTACTGCGCTTGGTAATGAGATCGTGCAGCGTTGGAATGACTACCCGGCTCTCAAAGATCGTGAACGGCGGTGTCCGACAATGCAGGAGGGGGAGTCCAGGGCGTTACTTCGCGGGCTTCAAGAGTGCGCTTCACTGCTCGGCTTGGAAGTTACCGCCAGCCCTGCCGATGTTGTCGATGCACTCCGCAATCGGCTGAGCAACTGATCAAGGAAACCCCCCCATGATCGAGCCGACCCCCGCCCAAGTCGAAGCGCTGGCCCTGCCGGGTGATGACTGGCCGACCGGCACCGCCCGCGCCCGTCGTCTGCTGAATGCGGTGGTCGAGTGCTGGCCGTGCCCTATGTGCGCCCCTGGTGGGGTTTACGATTGGCCGGAGCAGGTGCGCGGCTGGGTAGACGAGGGGCACGAGGCTTGTGAGGCGTGCCGGTGCTACTTTTCGGTCGCCGCCCTGGGCGACCCTGACGACTGCGCATAACGATGTATTACGACAGATCGGCACCGACAGAACGGGCCGAGCTGGCGACCAGAAACAGGACTGCCGGCGACCATTAGCAGGGCGTCCGGTACACCAGAGCCAGGCGCTCTGGATAACGAGGAAACCAGCGCGAATGGAAACATTGCAGGACATGCTGAGCGGATTTGAGAGGCTTGAGTCTCCAGTAGCCCGGCGCCTTCTTCGCCGGATGGCTCTTGGCGCGGCCTCTGGACACTTGAGCGAGGATGATCTCGAAGTCGTTGCCAGCCTTGCTGAACACATGGCTGCTCAGAATGCGCAGGGTGTTGAGATAGATAGCGCATCCATAACGGCTGGCGAAATGGCTTTGGTGCAGTCTTTCCGCCGCCTGACTCCTCGACAGCAGGAAGGGGCCAAGATGATGCTCGATGTTTTTAAACCGGCAGATGGCTTGGTGCAGATTGAAGTCGTCCGCGAACCACTCAGTAGTTAAAGGAAACAACCCACGAACAACTGCGGCGCGGCCTGAATATCAGCATGGGTCCAGTACCACCAAGGGGGCTCTAGGAGCAGCGCATGAGCGAGCATATTGGTTCCGACTTTGACGATTTTCTTGCAGAGCAGGGCATGAAAGATGAGGTTGTCGAAGTCGCCCTTAATCGCCTCGAAAAAGGCAAGATCCCGACTGACACCCGCAACCCCAAAACTGCCTTCCTCTCAATGCACATCGACCTGATCCGGGAGGCCGGCAGCGACGTTGGTGCCCGTCTCAGCGCCCGTGGGGCTGAAGGTTACTTGGTAGCCCTCTATGATTTGGACCGGATTCAGGCCAGCGAATACGCCAAGTTCCAGGACGAAATTATCCGCCTGAAAACCGAGCGCATTGCGCAGCTCAAGGCAACAGCCAGTAAGCTGGAGGCGGACATCAGGGCCATCGAGCAGGACATGCAGGCAGAACGCGAAGAGTAGGGCGCGGGCGCTTGGGTTCTTCTGGACTCACGATAAGGTGAGTGCATAGACCAGCTCAAGGAGAGCCCCCATGCAATTCACCAAATTTGAAGTCCGCCGCGCCATTCGTGTTGTGTTCGACGATGAACCTCAGGTGCTGCACCTGGCGATTCACCCCGACCAGGATGAGGAGCTTCTGCAGGCCCACGCATTCGACAACGGCAACCCGCCTGGCCTCACTGTCATCCACGACCAGGACGCTGAACTGGCCGCCCTGGTACCCAATGATCATGACCTTACCCAGAACCACTACTGCCTGGGCTACTTCGGCGGCCTGGAATGGGTTGTGATCGGCGTCAGTGACATGGGCGAGTATCAGTTGCAAGCCGGCAATCACCAGGCCGGAATCGAAGAAGTCTGCGCTGCCCTCAATGCCCTGCTTCCAGGCCATGCAGCGGCCTGCAGCAACCAATCTATCTGAGAGCTTTGACACGATAGCGACCTGGGCCAGTTGGCCAGCAGCTGGAGCCTACAGCTTGTTCGCCATTTTCGGTTTGCTGGGCGGATACCTACGCCAGCGCTACAACAAGATCAGCGCAATGCTCAGCAGCGCGACCTGAGTAAAATCCTAAACCTGACCACGATCTGGTCGAGTTGCGCAATTTTTGAACAAGAAGTCTGGGTAGGATTGTCTGCGTACAAACAGGCAATCCCCAGATGAAACTACTCACCTTGGTTATTGCCGCCATTCCGGCGGCTTTTTCGTATCAGGCTTTCGCAGCTCTTACATCATTCGAGCAGGCGAAGGTTGAGCTGCGTCAGAAGGTTTACTTTGACCGCAACGTCTCAGGAGACACCTACTGCGGATGTCCCTGGCAGTGGGTAGGACGATCCGGTGGCCGGGTGAACCTCGGTGCTTGCGGCTATGAGGTTCGAGCCCAACCGGTACGAGCTCAGCGCATAGAGTGGGAGCACATTACGCCAGCGTGGGTACTCGGACATCAGCGACAGTGCTGGCAGAACGGCGGACGCAGCAACTGCGTAGCGACTGACCCTGTATTCCGAGCGATGGAAGCCGACGCCCACAACCTGACCCCCGTTGTAGGTGAGGTCAACGGTGACCGCTCGAACTTTCGGCTGACCCAGCTCACTTCAACGCCTTACCAATACGGCGCCTGCCGTACCCGCGTGGATTTCACGCAGCGAGCTGCAGAGCCTCGTGATGAGGTCAAGGGTTTCGTGGCCAGGGTTCAGTTCTACATGCACGACCGGTACGGACTCAGCATGTCTCGCCAGCAGCAGCAGATATTTTCTGCCTGGAATCGGATGTATCCGCCGGGCGAGTGGGAAATTACCCGCGACCAGCGCATTGCTCGGATCATGGGGCACTCAAACCCCTATGTCACCGGTGAGCGCACTTGGTCAATCGGCCAGCGGCCAACCGGCGATGGCCTCCGGGCTTTCAGCCCCCAGCAGAAATCTTCTTTCTCGACCGGGCAGCGAATAGCCAAGGCCGAAGCGGCCCCCAGCCAGGGAGCGGTGATCGGTAACCGAAACAGCAGGGTTTTCCACTTACCGAAGGGTTGCCCGAGCTACAGCAAGGTCAGCCCTGCCAATCGCGTGCCCTTCAACTCAGCCCAGGAAGCCGAGGCCGCCGGCTTTCGCCTGGCCGGGAATTGTCGATGAATACCACCCCACCTACCCCTGAGGTCACACTTCATGCTTAGGATTGCAACACAGACTGTCCATACGCTGGATGGTAGCGCCGTCGCCTCAGAGGTTCTGGCGCGGCTTCAAATCTGGAATAAGGTTTTGACACCGCCCATGTTCATGCATGGCTGTTCGCCGGCGTCTTGGTACGCCTTGGATATTGAGGTGCTCAAGATGGTGGGCACAGCCAAAGAGCTGATCGAAGCCAGGGTGCCTACCTTCATCAACATCTCTGCAGCAACCCTCGAAAATGACCAGTACCTTCGCGCCTTCTGTCAGCAAATTGCTCTGCAGGCTGACTCGCGCAAGGGTGCAATTGTTGTTGAGATCCCCGAGAAGTCCCACCTCGGAGGAAGAGAGCTGCTCAGCAAGATTGAAGAGATCCAGTTCGCTGGTGCCAGAGTCGCTATTGATGACTTTGGCCGCCACTATGCGACTCAAGATAGGCTTGAATTGCACGATTGGGGGTTCTGTAAGATCGACCTGGCCGCGTTCCAGCATCAAGAAAATTTAGACTGGCTTGATGCTGCCATTCGCTACGCGGAGCGCAATGGAATCCAGTTAATCATGGAGAAGCTCGAATCGCTGCGTGATATCGAGGTTCTTTCGCCGGTGAAGAACAGCGCCTGGTACCAGGGATATGTCTACGCCAGGCCGAAGCTGATCGATACACCCAACTGCGTTTTTGGCAAACGCTTTCCAGCGAACGAGACAATTGTGCAAGCCCATATCGCCAGCATGGCCTGAAACGACAAAAGGGGCCTTGGCCCCTTTTGTTTTAACCAGCGTATGCGGCCTGGGCTATTTCAGACTCAACCCAATTCCAATACCCGCTGATTGTGTCCTCGTTGGCAACAGCGTCCATCCACATCCGCCGCGTATGCATGGGGTGCTGACCGCCGCCATCGGGATTGTACTTGTCATCGAGCTGCTCTGCGGTCAGATCCACATCTTCGCTGTAGCCGGCGTTGATCCGGAAATATTTCCCGACCTCACAGACGGTCACGAAGAGGCTTGCGCCCGTTTCCTTGCATCCGACATGGGCTGACCCACGGTCGATCTCCAGAATCTCCCACTTGGAGCCGGCGGGCGTGATCCGCACCTTATCTTCACAGTCGTGATCCATCTCTTCCTGGAGGCTGATGAGCTGCGATCCGACAGGAAGCAAGTCTGTCTCGACCTTGCCGGTAAACTCACCGTCACGCGGGAAAGCAAGGTCGCTCTCGTCGAGCACCAACCACGAGGTCGTGTTCGGGCTGTAGAAATGAATCATGAAGTCTTCTGGGCGCTGCAGGCGAACATTGGCATCAAAGGCGTTACGGGCCGCGGTTGCATGCTGGATTGGATAATCCAAAGCATCTACCTCCACGCCGTACACGCCAACCAGCTCCCGGTCAGCGGGATCAAGCTCAAGGGATGGCTTTACTGGGATGACATGGACATGAACGGTGTTGGTGATTTGCATGAGATGACTCCTGTTTGTTTTCAGCATCTTGTGGCGAGCGGTCTGAAACCCAAATCGCCATAGCGGTTTTCCAGTTCGCTGAGAACGGGTATTTCAATGTCTTGGTACGACCAAAAGTCCCAGGCCAGCGAACGTAATTCTTCAGAGTGGCTTGAAAGAGGGCGCCCGCAGTCATCGATTACTGGGCACGGCAGCACGACACCTTCTCCCCGCGCATCAGGGACGGGAAGGACATACCAGCCCTGCTCAGCCCTTGGCTGCCGCGCAGCCTTAAAGCCGGATTGAACAATGATCTCGCCCCACGGGGACATCCAGCTCATGCTGATAAGACCTCTGGCGTGACTCATGAGCCCTCCAGATCGCTTTTTGTGCGTGATTCTGAAGCGAACCCGTGGCGATGGCGGCAAATCACCCTGGAAGGCCTCCAGGAAGCCGCTCAGGGCCTCCAGCGTGGCTTCGTTATGCAAGCTCATACTTACGAACCAGCTCACGAGGAATTTGATCTGGGTAGCAGGCCACCAGATTACGGCCGGCGATTGTGTAGTTCCGGTTGCCATCAGTCAGGCATTCTGTCGAATGCTCGATCATGTACTCCTGAACTCTCTGAACATCAGGCAAATTAAGAGGGAAGCTGTAGGAGGACTGGCCACGAGCAATGAATGCCAGCCACGCATCGCTGTTTGAGCTTGGCATGATCGGCATCGGCACGGGCCGCAAAACCAGTTCGAGTTTGCAGGAGGTGATAACGCTGATGGGCGCTTGGTTCATTTGAAGCTCCAGGGCACGATTGAGTTGAAGTAAACCCAAGCCTGGACCGACTAATCTGGCTTCTTGAACACCAGCGGGGCATCCGGTTTCTTCTTGTCACGCCTGTCGACAAACTCTTGCATGATGTCGAGGACCGGGCCGTTTACAACCAGATGCTTCATCGCTCGTGTGCTGGCGACATAAAGCAGGTTCATTTCGTCCTCGAACAGTTCGCGAGTGTTATCAGGGTTGAAGGGGTCAAATTGGAAATCGCCGGCAAGCTCTACGCAGTCCCACTCAAGCCCCTTGGCGCGGTGGGCTGTGCTGACAGAGATGTCAGCCTCAAGCTCATCGGTAACGGCACTGCGGCGCAATTTTGCGAACAGCTCTGGCAGGCTTCGGCTGTACTGTTCGACGATACGAATGGTGCGCAACATCTCGCCGTCATTGCTCTCGGTAGCGACATCTTTGTACCCATAAAAATCTCTGTATTCATTGAGCAAACGCTTCCCCTTTATGAGGTCTGGCCTGCCGCGATGAAGTGAGTGAACGTCCTCGATGTCCTGGAGGTTGTAGGCATCGATACCACCGACCCAGTAGATCTTTTTTCCCGAAACCTGTGCGAGCAGGGCCGTCTCGATAACACCGATGACGGTGCGACAAAGGACGGTGTAGTGCTCTGGGTTTTCAGGTAACCGCCGGCCAACGCGGGTGGCTTCGCCAAGCCCTACCAGGGGGCGGGTTTCGCCTTTGAAGCGGAGGATCATGTTGGCTACCGTGGCGACGGCCGGGCCGAAGCGAAAGCTCTGGGTCAGGTAGTGGGTTTCGGCCTCAGCGAGCCAGGGCGCGTCGAGGGCATCAACCGCACCACGGAAGCGGTAGAGCATCTGGTGGCCATCGCCACACACCACAACACCGCACCCATGCTCTGCCTGATCACGGAGGAGGCCCGCGAGGAGGGGGTTTACGTCCTGGGCCTCGTCGCACATGACGATATCGAAGCGATTAGAGAGGTTTGGATGGGTCAGAGCCCACGCCTTGAGGTAGCACTCGTGGGTGGCCTGCATTTTGTGGTCATGGATGTCCAGCATCCGGCCCCAAATCTTCCTGGCGCCAGAAACCAAACTGCCGGAGGCACGTCTCATGCGGTCGTTCTTCATGCGCTCGGAAGGGACGTGGACCAATTCAATTTCAGGGTCTGCGCTTGCCATGAAATTGTTCAGGGTCTCCATGACGCCACGCACCAGATCCCAGTTTTGGCTATCCAGGGCTTTCGCAACGTCAGTGAGGCGCAAGTTTCCGGTCAGCTTGTGCTTGTACTTAGACCCGAATGCCGCGTAGGCCAGACCGTGTGACGTTTTACAGACAACGTTCGACGGAAACCTTTTTCGTGCCTCGACTTCCACGGACTTGTTAAAGCACAGATAAAGGATTCTGGCTTCAGGCCGGGCCTTGGCATATCCAACCAGCGTTGTTGTCTTGCCGGTGCCTGCGAACGCGATTAAACGCAGCAGGCGGGCCTTTGAGTCGATTGCCGGCTGCTGCTCATGCGTGAAGGGGAATGACATACCTGGTCCTCCATAGGTTTGGGCCAGAGTATCGGTTTTGACTTACAACCCAAGTGCGCTAGTATGGCTTGGGAATGTAAATAATAATCACCTCGTTTAACATAATCCGTATTATGCGAAGCGTCGTGACTGCACAAAAGCCACCCGTAGAGTCCCTAAATCAGAGAGAAATCATTTCCTGACAACAAATTGGCACCGTAGGCCATTGGGTTATTTCCCAGCACTGGTAAATTGAGCCCATGAAAGACAACTGCCTGAGCACAAGCTAAGCGAGCGCCAAATGAGCATCGACCGGAATATCCAACTGCACGGTAACCCTGGCGTCAGCCTAATCGATCTGATCAATGCAGACATGGTGATTGGCTTAACCAGGTTCACAGTCGAGCATGCCGATGTTGACGATGATTCGACTATGCAGACGTTGGCGGTTGCCATCCCTGCCAACGGCACGCCAGCTCACCCCATTGTCATCATCGATCAGCACCAGAGCGACGACGATGCGATGGTGTATGCGGTTCGGGTATTCGAGACGCTTAAGAGCAAAGGCCATATCACCAACCAGCAGGCGGCGCGCTATCGCCGCAGCCTGATTACACTGGTACCCTGTGCTGCGTGATCCACCTATTTGTGCGTTTGCACCATTGAGCCCCCGCCCACCTGCGGGGTTTTTTTTGCCCGACTCCCCTGCCCTCCCTCCTCTACATCTCCAGCCAACAAATCAGTCGATGTAAGGTATTTGCGCAATATCCATTCCAAAACATGACGCGGAATAAATGTTTTGCTTTAATCACGGCACGTCAAAGCTGAAAAACAAGCATTGGAGTTGCCATGGAATACGAATCGCAGCCATATCCTGACTACGACACCCTCTACTACTCACCGCAGTTCGCCGCCGACTGTCTGGGCATCACGACCCGAGCACTCAGGTCTGTCGAGGATGAGCCGGGCATCGAGATCCGGCGCATCAACAGCGGCTCAGTTCCTCGCCGGGTCTACACCCCAGCAGACCTTTTCCTGATCGCGTCAATCCGCCGGGCTAAAGGCCTGACACGCACGCTCGGCCGTCCGGTCACCATATCAACCTTCGTGCAGAAAGGCGGCACGGCCAAGACTACCAATGCGGTCAATCTGGCCATTTACCTGGGATTCATGGGGCTGCGGGTGCTGATCATCGACAATGATCCTCAAGGCGACGCGACCCAGATGCTTGGCTATGATCCTGACCTCATGCCGGACGAGCTCGCAGAGCTGGGCATCCCTGCAGACCGCGCTGTTTCAGGCTGCGTGGGAAATCTTCTGCCCGGAATCAAATCCCGGTTCGAGCAGATGACATTGGACCAGATCATCAAGAAACCATTTGGCGAGCATGGTCCTCATATCATTCCGGCCGAGATATATCTGGAGGAACTTGAGGATGGGCTGAACGCTTCAGCGAACCGCGAATTCCGCTACGCTCGTTTCATCAGCAAGGGCCGCAAAGGTGAACTCCCGGAAGCCGACTTGCGTTGCTATGACGTGATCATCATAGACAACGCCCCCAGTGGCTCCATGATGACCCACAACAGCTTGGTGGCCAGTGACATGATCCTGTCCCCAATCCGAATGGATCGCTTTTCAACTCGCGCCCTCTCTCGCCTTGGAACCAAGCTGAAAAGCTTCGTTGAGGAATACCAGCGCTCGCCAGATGTCGCGGCCATCCCAACCATGTTCATCAAGAATCGTCCACGGGCAATGGCGCACTTGGCACGACTGGAGGAAATGTTCCCTGGGAAGGTAACCGAAGGAAAGCTTTACCATTCGGAAGACTACTCGAAGGCCTTGGAACAAGGGTTACCCCTCCTTACCTGGAAGGGTGCTTCTGATAACTCTGCAGGCGCCATGCGTGCTGTCTTTGGCGAGATTTTAGGGCGCCTCGAAACATTGGCTAAGTAACTGAATCTACGGAGGATTTTATGCCTAAAACCCCAAGACCATTAGGGCAAAAAGACGCCCCGAAAGTATTCCAGGGTGTGCCTGTCGTTGACACCTTCCCTACCCCAAACCTCAACGTAAGCATCGACGACATCCTCGCCTCCCAGGATGAGGACAGGTCGTCTCCGGTGCCTGCAGCTGAAAAGCGGCCCAGCGCCACTCCATCCACTGCAGGAAGCTCGCAGCTCAAAGAGGTTTCGGTTGATCTGATTGACGATCCGTTATTCCAACCGAGACTTGGAATCAGTGATGAAGAACAGGAGCGAAACACGACAGCCATCGCTGTGGCTGGCCGTGTAAACCGCCCTCTTCTGCTTCGGCTCAAGGACGATGGCCGTTATGAGCTGATTGGTGGCGCCACAAGATTACGCTCAGTACGTTCTCTCGGCTGGGCCACAGTGCCTGCAAGAATCGTCGACGCCGATGACGCAGAGGCCGAGATACTTGCAGTCACTGACAACGAAGGCCACAAGGATCTGACGGACTTCGAAAAGGGCCGCTCATACGCCAAAATCCTTGCCACTGGGAAAATCAAGACGGCCAAAACACTTGCGGATCGCACTGGTTCCAGTGCGCCAACCGTCAACCGCTGCCTTGCCTTTATGAAGCTGCCTTCAGCCTGTATTAAATTCCTTGAGCAGAACCCTGCCACGCTCGGCGTAAAGCATGTCTCTGAGTTTGTAGAGCTGGGCCAGGAGCATCCTGACCTGGTTCTTGAGGCTTTGACCAAGATTGAGCAGGAGGGTATATCCCAGGAAGTCGCTCTTCGCTGGATCAAGGGGAGAATCAACGGCCAAGAAGACAGCAATCCCGGTAGGCGTCCCTCACCCACCAGCATCAGTTTTGGGCCCCTTGGCTCTGCAACGATGATTCGTCGCAAGGACAGCATCAATCTCAAGCTGCCGAAAGGTGCCGACCTTGAAGCAGTCGAAGCAGCAATTCTTAAAGCGCTCAGCTCTGTCTCGCACGAATGAAACCAGGGGCTTTTGCCCCTTGGTTCATGTCTTTACCCCCCCCCTTTTTTTTAGCCTCGCCCACCCTCTCCTGAAATTTCACCGTGAAATCGCCTGCCCACCCTCTCCTGAAATTTCACCGTGAAATCGCCCGCCCACCCTCTCCTGAAATTTCACCGTGAAATCGCCAGCCCGCCCTCTCCTGAAATTTCACCGTGAAATCGCCAGCCCGCCCTCTCCTGAAATTTCACCGTGAAATCTGCCGAGCAATAGCGATGCGATAAAAGGACGACAAACGGCAAGGATGGCCGGATGCCGCCGATGGTTATCGTGAACCAGTTGCCGCAAAGGATGACGTACGGCAACTGAGCGCGCGGAAAAAGGCAGGAGTATTCGTGTGCGGCCGCAAGGGATGACAAACGGCAACCAATATGAGCAGAAAGCCAGTGCGCCAAAAAAAACACCAGGCCGAAAAGGATGACAAACGGCAACGACTGAAAGGCAGGGGGGCTTAAACCGACAAGTATCTGGCTGAATTACCAAACAAAAATGGATCTGCAGAAGGGACAATTAACACAATCAACAGACCTGAGGATTCACAGTCAGCTACCCCATGCCTAAAGGCAGGGGCTTGTGAAAACAAGCCAGGTTGACCAGGGAGAGCGGTTTTAACCCGCTACGTTTGCAGCAGGTCGTAAAGACCCACCCAGCCATGCTTCCTCAGTGGCTGGCACTGGAAAATCAGGATCACGCTGGCGAAAGGTAAAGCGCCGAAGTTTCTGATTGCCGCGTAAGCGGGAGCCGGTTGCAGACATTCCCGAGGGGAGCGAGGGCGTAGCCCTCCGTCACCAGGCCCGTAAGGGCGCAAAATTTGCAAAGGAGGATCGCAATGGCGGTCTTTGTGTTGGACAAGGCTGGCAAGTCGTTGATGCCGTGCAGCGAGAAGCGCGCCAGGCTGTTGCTGGAGCGTGGACGTGCTCGCGTTCATAGGCTGACGCCGTTCGTGATTCGCCTGGTTGATCGCCAGCGGGCAGATAGTGCCCTGCAACCGCTGACGCTCAAGACTGATCCGGGCAGTCGTTATACCGGCCTGGCCCTGGTGCGTCAGCAGGTCGGGCGGGTATCGGTGCTGTCGCTGATGGAGCTGGTGCATCGGGGCGCGGCGATCCGCAAGGCGCTGGAACAGCGCGCAGGCTTTCGTCGGCGCCGTCGCAGCAAGAACCTGCGTCATCGCAAGCCAAGGTTTAACAATCGCACTCGCCGCAAGGGCTGGCTTGCCCCGAGTTTGCAACACCGCATCGACACCACGCTGAGCTGGGTGCGACGGATTCGCCGTTGGGCACCGATCACCGAGCTGGCCGTCGAGCGGGTGAAGTTCGATATGCAGGCCATGCAGAACCCGGAAATCAGCGGCGTCGAGTACCAGCAGGGTGAGCTGGCCGGTTACGAGGTGCGCGAATACCTGCTGGAGAAGTGGGGTCGCTGCTGCGCCTACTGCGGTACGGAAAACATCCCGCTGGAGATCGAGCACATCCAAGCCCGGAGCAACGGCGGCAGTGACCGGGTATCGAACCTGACCCTGGCCTGTCGGCCCTGCAATCAGCGCAAGGGAAACCAGCCGGTCGAGGTTTTCTTGAAGGGCAAGCCCGAGCTGCTGGCCCGGATCAAGGCCAAGGCCAAAGCGCCGCTGCGCGATGCTGCCGCCGTCAACGCGACCCGCAACGCCTTGTTCGTCGCCCTGCTGGATACCGGCTTACCCGTGGCCACCGGCACTGGGGCACAGACCAAATACAACCGTCGCAGCCTGAACATCCCGAAAACCCATGCCCTCGATGCCGTCTGCGTGGGCGAGGTGGAAGCCGTGAGCAGCTGGCAGCGGCCCACTCTGACGATCAAGGCCACTGGGCGCGGTGACTACCAGCGCACACGCCTGACCGTCCAGGGCTTCCCCCGTGGCTACCTGACCCGGCAGAAGCGGCACTTTGGCTTCCAGACCGGGGATCAGGTCATTGCCACTGTCCCCAGCGGAAAGAAAGCCGGCTTTCACCGTGGCCGCGTGGCCGTTCGCAAAACAGGCAGCTTCAACATCCAGACTCAGGGCGCCGTAGTTCAGGGCATCCACCACCGACATTGCCAGATCATTCAACGGGCCGATGGCTATGCCTACGCTCAAACACCCACCGAAGATAGCCAGCCCCAGAAGGAGGCAGCGAGAACAGGGGCACGCTGAGCGTGCCGCGCTATCCCTCCCCATGGATAAATCCAGGGGTCTCTCGCGAAAAAAAGATGAACAATGCCGCCGCAGGCGACATCTTTCTTCAATCCGAGACCATCTTGAAAGGTGGCCTGGAAAACCTGTCAGCACCCTTTGGCCTGGAGCTAGGAAAGACACGCCTCAAGGATCTTGAGGGCACGTTCGTGATCACACGCCGCCAGGGCGAGGGCTTCACAGGCGGGCCTGTCCTGCAGGTAATACCGCGCTACGCTGAGGACGAAGCAGATGATTGCATCATTCTCGCTTTTGATGCGAACAACGTCCTCGACGCTACATGGTTCACTTATCCATCCTCGTCGTATAAGGAAGTGTTTTCAGCAATGAGCCGTGAGTTCGACCTTATCAATACAAACAGCCCGATCAAAGGAAGTAATAGCGCGCTGTTCTACTTCACAGATGGGCAAATTGCATTACACTCACCGTTGTTTAGCCAAGAGATGACCATTGCATATCGAACGCATTTGTTTGATAAAGCGAGAATGGCAATAGCGGCAGAAACATATGAATAATCCGGGGCCAGCATATCGCTGGCCTTTCATTTTTAATACAACATAGGAGGGCAGGGGCATGAAGGATTTCACTGACCCTGATCGACACGAAAGGACGCTCAAGGCAATCCTGAGCGGAAAGCAGAAAGAATTCGACAAATCGAAGCGCAAATCAATCGCGCTCGATCTGGAGTCTTCTATCAACCTATCCTCAGACCACCCAAACGTAAAAACCTTCGTATGCGCTGAAGGTTGCTGCCGACCCATTAGATTTACTCTACTGGATTCGACTCATTACCAGGCATATCCTGAAATTGACGGCATCTTCAACGTGCTCATTAAGGAAGAGGGTAGCGATCCAGACCTCGAAGCAGTCTTTGCACCATGGCTGCTAATCTGAACGCTTATCATTTACAGAGGGCATTTTCGACAAAACCCTTGCAGAATAGGGCGTAGCGCAGAAACGAGACACACGTCATAATTTCTGAAGCTTGTGGAGAAACCCTTGTGACTAACCCATCTTTCGTGAAGACACTACACAAGCCGGCCATGGATCTTGCCGCCGCAGAGGCTGCCAGGATCATCAAGTGCGAAGACCTTCGTATGACCGATGCTGCTACGCTTTACGCTATCGTAATAAAGCACTGGCAGAAATGTGAGCCTTGCGCACAATTGGCGCTGCTTCTAAGCAATTGCAAGGCTGTAAGCGATGCAGCTACTTTTATGGTTAATCTTCATGGCAATGATCTGATTGCGGTGGCCTAAACTTACCATCAACTATGACGATGGCAGCTAAAACTGCCCTGACATAACTCTATTTAGCCCGCCAAAGTTAGCGGGCTTCTGTGTTAGGTGAGCCCGAACATAAGCCGGAAAAACAGATCGCATCGCTAAAGCATTAGCAACACCGTTTAATAATTAAAATCGAGTAAATGGCTCTGTGTAGCCACTACAGATTATCAGTAGCCTGAGAGATGCTCAATATGAAGCGCAAAGCAGAACCAACCGTTATAAGAACCTTCCCCTATTGGGAGGAGCCCCCTGAGCCAGGCCAAGACCTTCATGAGCTGCAGTGGGGGGTGATGGAGGTTTTATCAGATAAAACTATGCGCTTTGTCAGAACAGAAGTTGACCCTGAAGAGCTTGAAGCTCTAATTGAATCCCTGAAAAGTCGCATGCTGTAAGCTCTTTAATCAATGATTGCAGGCCAAGGTGATCTAAACTGACAATAATCCGGTTTGTTTAGGCATGCCGAGTTGCCAATTTCTCGGTACCGTTATGACACCAGAAAACCAGGTGTCAATTATGGTAAATGAATTAGATTTTCACCCTTACTCAGAGATTTTCCCTCTTATAACAGGGGAAGACTTCGCTACTCTTAAGGCCAACATCAGGGATCGGGGCCAGCAGACGCCGATCCTTTTGTTCGAAGGGAAAATCCTCGACGGCCGGAACCGATATCGATGCTGCCTGGAGCTGGGCATCGAGCCTCTTTTCATGGAGTACCAGGGAAATGACGCCCTGGCCCATGTCCTATCACTGAACCTCTATCGACGACAGCTGACGGTTGCTCAGCGCGCCCTCATTGCTGCTGAGTTTTCCGCCCTCAAATCAGCCGATGATGATGGTGCTGTTCCTGGATCGCCACTCCCTATAGAGGAGGCCTCAAAGCTCATGGCAGTGAGCCCGAGGTCTGTATCTTCCGCCTGCAAGGTCATCAGAGAGGGAGCGCCGGAGCTGCTTGCAAGCGTCAAGAAAGGCGATGTCACCGTTTCAGCGGCAGAGCTCATCTGTAAGTTGGCCATCGAGGATCAGAAGGCTCTCTGTGAAGAAGGCCCGAAGTCAATCGCCAAAGCTGCACGGGAGATCAGGGAGGAGAGCAAGAAGACCAAGCCCAAACCGAAACCCGCAGCCAAGCCGGTGGAAGAAAAAACCACAGCGGTAATGATCGATGAGCCGATGAGCTTGATGGACATCAAAGATGATCGACCTCAGGTTGCCACCAAGACGAACACAACGATGAGGCTGTTCGAGTTGGCTCAAGAAGCGATGGACTTGGGGTATGAGCCGGAGACGCTGGCCGGGCAACTACTCGAAGAGGTAGAAGACGGACTGGACATGCAGCTGCTTCTTTTTACCGTCGAGGCAATGGCTCACTTGGGTCCAAGACTGCGAGCCCGGGCCTTGAGAAAATAATTTTTTACTGGGCCCTTGGGTTATTTGAATCTGATGTTTTTATGAAGGTGACGATAACCATAAAGAGGTCCAGAGCATGGAAACCGCAGTACAGAATCAGGAAAACCACCAGGCGAACTTCTTTCTCAGCGCTGCTGAAAGTGCTGGCCAAGAGGTAGTAAATCACCCTGAAGTACACAGTGATTCGAACCCGTGCACCGACCAGGAGCAGATATTGCCGGGGCCGGCGCCGGCGCCGGGCGTCGATGAGGTCTTTTTGAAAATGTCTCGTGAGGCTGCAAAGCTGTTCGACACAATCTCAAATCATGACCAGCTTACGCAGCAGCAGCGCGACAAAGTTCGAGCCCTCATCGAGAAACAAAGGACCGCGCTGGATATTAAAATTTCCGGTCAGAAGCCTGTAGAGGGCGAGGATTTCGATAGCCTGGCAAAGCTGCTCCGCAAGGAAAACAACAAGCTCGACGCTTTGCTTGAGGGAAAAGATGTCCTCTTTACCCGATTCAAGAACACCGCCAATCGCGCAGAAGAAAGCATCGCGCAAATGAAAAAAATCATCGAAAAACTAGAGGACGAGAGCTGATCTCGTGATTTTTATGGACTACTTGAAGGTAGCAAAGGTTGTACGTTTTTATGGCTTTTTCGCTGCTGGCGGCCTGATCATGGGTTACGCCATCATGAATTCGCTCATGAGCGCAGTGTAAATAGGTTGATCTAGTGGAGCATAGTTACTATATTGCTCGCCTTGAACGCAACCAAGCTAGAGAAGGAATCTAAGATGTCTCTTATCAATGAATACCGCAGCACTGAAGCCGCCATTCAGGATCTCCAAGAGCGCCTGGAAAAGATGAAGTCCGATGCTCGACTGCAGAAGGAGATTGAGTTTGAGCAGAAGCTTCGAGGGCTCATGGGTGAATATGGCAAATCCCTGCGTGACATCCAGCTCATCCTCGATCCTATCGGGGCTAAGTCGGCCACAGTGCGCAAGGAACGAAAAGAACGCACTACAAAGGTGTATGTGAACCCTAACACCAACGAAGAGATCCACACCAAGGGCGGCAACCATAAAACCCTGAAGGCCTGGAAAGCAGAATTTGGTGCGGATGTTGTAGAGAGCTGGCTTCAGACTCAGTAAAAACGGGAGGTTCAGATGGCAAGCCTGGTGAGCCGAGAGCCCTGGTGGGCCAAAAGACCATCCGAGGGTCAAAGCGATAGTGATGTTGAGCATTTTAGCCGCGCATCCTACGCATGAACGCTTTAGCGTCATGCGCTAGTCAAGCGGCTGTATAGATGATTCACCCTCCGACTATGGGAGCGCCCGTGATACGCACCGACAAATGGCCTCTGCAAGCCACTGCGCATCAGCAACATCTGATGCGCCTGACCCTGGCGGAATACCGGGCATACTGCCGCGCCCTGTCCATTGTCGTGCTTAACAACTGGCCAGCACTCAGCCAGGCTCCCAGCTTTGCCGCTGCCGTTGAACGCCTGATCCACCCTACGGCGAAAAACCCGAAGCCGCGTCACAGCTACTTCGCCAGGCGTTTCTACAAATTCCCGTCCTACCTGCGGCGTGCGGCTATCGAGTTTGTCAAAGGCCAAGTGTCGAGCTACCTGACGCGCTATGACGCATGGCTGGACGGTGATCGCCGCCGCCCTGATGCCAAGCCACCGCTCTTTAGCCCCGCTTCAGGGTGCTACCCGGCCATGTACCGGGGGCAGCAGGTCAAGTTCAACGACGACTTCTCCCAAGCCAGCCTGAAACTCTGGGATGGCCGCGAATGGCTTTGGCATGATGTGCCAATCAAGTCGGTTCGCCATCGCCACCTGCTTGGCACAATCAAATCGCCCGCCCTTGTGGTGGCTCGCCACTGCCACTTATCCGTCCCGGTCGAGGTGAAGCCCGAACGCCTGCCAATGGCTGATCGGGTATGCGCTGTGGACATTGGTATTAACACGCTGGCCACGGCCAGTATCGTTTCATCTGGCGGCACTGTCGTAGCCCGGAGGTTTTTCCATCCGGCTGCGGACATAGACCGCCGCAATAAACGCGGCCTGCTGATACGCCGCAAAGCCCGCAAGACAGCCAAACTCTCCAAGGGGTTTTGCGCCGGATTGCACCGCAAAGCGCGACACATCAATGAGCAGATTGCACAGTTCACCTCTAAGCATCTGGTGCAGTACGCATTGGCGCATGGGGCGGATGTGATCGTGCTGGAGAACCTGAAAGGCTGGAGGCCCAAGGCCGGTGGCAAGCGTTCGTCCTTGCGCCAGCGTTTCCATGGCTGGCTGCATCGGCGGCTGGCAACACTGATCGAGGCGAAGTTTGCCGAGGTCGGTGGCCGTGTCGAGTATGTCAATGCGCGGGGCACTTCGTCCTGGGCGTTCGACGGATCAGGGAAGCTCAAGCGCGACGCCAAGCACTACGAGCTGGCCACCTTCAGTACAGGTAAGCAGTACAACTGCGACCTCAATGCCAGCTACAACATCGCGGCCCGCTACTGGGCCTGGAAACTCAAACTGACCCGCCGCAAGGACGGGCAGTTGCCGGAGGACAAAAGCTCCCCCGGCAAACCGAGAATGCCGGTCACGCTCTCAACGCTTTGGCAGAGAGAGCAGGAAGCCCCTCATCTATGCGCAGCATGATGAGCGGGAGCATTCACATTTACGATGACGGTAGCTTTAAGTATGACCCTACCCGACCCTCTGACCAAGAGATCATGAATCGGAAGAGCTGTCGAATTCACATCGCGCAACAAACTAATAAGGCCAGCTAAATGCTGGCCTTATTCATTCGTGGTCATTCATAAACCTTCAGGAAGGTTAAACGCTTTAATCGATCACAAGTGAAGCATCTTTCATCAACTCTTCGACACTAACAACTCCTTGATCTAATGCTGCCTTCAGTGCAGCATTAGGTCTGTTGATCTTAACCATATAGACAGCAGAACCCCGGCACATTGGCGAGTTTCCCTCAAGGATCTCCTTGGGAGTGGACTTACAGGCAGGGCGATAAAGAATGTCCCATTTCATCTCTGAAAGGTGGTGCTCGCGAGCCTCAAGGGCGTCGACATCCGCGATGTCATGACGAAAGGGACAGGTTGGGCAGACTTCGGTGATTGAGAATAAATGCAACAGTATGGGGTGCATTCCTAGTCTCCTGTGTTGAACACCCTTAACATATCACTTTGTTCGGGTTACCCAAGTCGTTGGGTATTCTTTGAAAGACAATACACTAACGATATCGAAATGAGGTATTGCTATGAGCATTGAGTCCGAAAGCCCAACGCAGATAACACTCCAGCAGATCAACATTAAGCTGATCAGTAATAATTTGCCTGCCATACCTCCCAGCAAGATCCAGGAAGTCATCGATGTTGCGCCACGCGAAATGCTTATCAGGGCGATCAATAACTTAGGTAATCCGGCGGCGCTCGCCTATGTCAAACAAGCATTAACCAAATCAAACATTTTGAAGGAAGTTACTGAAGCCGAAGCTGTGCATGAAGAACAGTCGATGGCCAATGATGATGACCAGACGATAAGAACATCAGGCAAGTCCGGCACTGAACGAGCAAAGTTTCATGTCTATGGCGGTAAAGCAGCCTTATGTTTTGAGGAAGATACGACCAGGGGCGGGATTCAGACGATAGCCCTGGATGCAGCTATTTCGGTTGGCCCGAAGACCTATGACTGGAAGAATAAAGTTCGCATCCAGATGACCCGGGCAGAGCTTCCAGTGGTAGCAGCTGTGCTTCTGGGCAAAAGGCAGTCGTGTGAGTTCAAGTCCCATGGCGAGGACAAGAGCAAAGGCTTCTCTATGGAGCGCCAGGCGGGCGGGAAGGTCTTCGTAAAAGTATTCGAGAAGGGGCAGGGGGTTAAGGCCGTTCCGATTGAAGCACCTGATGTCTTCTACGTCGCCTCGATCTTCCTGCTCCAGATTCGGCGTAGCGCCCCCTGGCTCGACGCTACCTCAACCATCGCGCTTGTTGGTGCAACCATGCAGCAGGCCGGCTAAGCGGCCTTGCTGCACTGAACTGCGGGTACTAGGAAACCTGACCAGGCCTCCATAAGTGCCCGGCGTTTGCCCAAAAACTCTGCCCGGTTATAGCTGGCTTCTACTTTGTCAGGTAGTGTGTGGGCCAACGCCACCTCACAAACGTCCCGCTGAAAGTCAGTCGCCTCTGCCGCCCAGGTACGAAAGGTCGACCGGAATCCATGGGGCACCACTTGCTCCAGCTCTATACGCTCAAGCACCCGACTCAGGGCATTAGCCGGGATTGGCCCGCCTCCGGATGTCTTCTTGAACAACCAGCGTGGATGAATCCCTCGAACCGACTCGATGACGCTTACCATCGCCTCCGTCAGCGGTACCCGATGGATTTTCCCGTTCTTCATCCGTGACGCCGGTACCGTCCAGATCCGATCTTGAAGATCGATCTCATCCCACTGAGCCAGGCGCACCTCTTTGCTGCGACATGCTGTGAGCATCAGAAATTCCATTGCCCGGGCAGCCACCCCATCCAGGGAGGAGATTTCCCTGTAGACCGCAGGAGCGCGGCTCCAATCAATGGCCGGGAAGGGCACCTTGCTCTTAGGCTGGCGAGGCAACAGCTTATCCAAGTGACCACGCCAACGTGCCGGGTTCTCGCCCTCACGCATGCCCTTCGCTTTGGCGGCGTCCAGTACCAGCTCGATCCGGTTGCGCACGCGCTGGGCAGTGGTGGGTATGGTCAGCCAGATCGGCTCCAGGACGCGCAGCACCATTGCGGTGTCGATATCCGCCGGAGACAGCTTACCGATCATGGGGTAGACATGATTCATCATGCTCGACCGCCAGTCCCGGGCGTATCCATCGCTCCAGGTAGGGGCGTGGGTCTTGATGAACTGCTCCGCGACCGCCTTGAAGGCCTTTGCCGATTGCCGCTTGGATGTCGCCTCACCCCTTTGAGCCTGGCGGATTGCCAGCGGATTTTCTCCCCTGGAAATCGTCACCCGCTCCTTGTCGGCTGCCAGGCGCGCATCGCGTAGGGAAAGGGCAGGGTAGGTGCCCAGGGCCAGGTCATGCCTGCTCCCTTGAAAGGAATAGCGGAATACCCAGCTCTTGCGGCCGGTATCCGCGATTCGCAGGATCAGGCCACGGCCGTCCTGGTATACCCCTGGCTGGGATTCTTCCTTTACGAATTTTGGGGTTAGTTTGCTCATGATGCTATGCGTACTCGCCTCGTAGGTGGCCATGTTCGTCAGGATGGATAGCCCCGTCGCCTCCGTCAAAATTGCCGTCCAGAGTCGCTAGGATCAGATCCCCATGGGCACCATCGCTGATGCGGAGTTGACCTCCGGTACCGCCGCCAAACAGCTGAATTCCCAGCGACGCGGCCTGCTTTGCATAACGAGAAAGCCCCAAAGCGATCCGCCTGACTTCGGCAGGGTCTAACCCTGCAGCTACGCATTCATTCGTATTGACGTTCATCAAGACGGCTCCAGCGGTTTCAATCAGGCCATGTTCCCATTGAGCACATCTGCCAGCCGGTCAGCGCTCACAACGGCCAAGGTTTCAGAGCATCGCTCGCACCCGAGTACGAACTGGCATTGAACCTCGTTGAGCTTTAGCCGGCCGTCCTGAACGCCGTTCCGGGCAATATTGCCGGCTTGCCAGAACAGCGCAGCGCTACCGCAGTCAGTGCATGCTGTAGGGAGGCCGGGTAGGGCAGTAACGGTAGTGCTCATTCTTGAATGCTCCATGGTTCGCAGTCTGTGCAGAGCAATTTTCTCTCTGCGCAACTGCGCGGGTCGTCGACGTGTGGTCCGCAATTCATCGTGCAGATCTTCGAGGCTGGGTCGAAGCGAGCCAGCGCTTTTGGATCAGCGCGAGGCCAGTCAATTTTGACGGGCGGGGCAGAGTGTTCTGTTTTGGCCGGCATGGTTCTGGTAGGCATGGGCTTTTCCGTATTTCTTCACTGGAGGCTTCTGTTGCCTCATCAAGTTTTTGGCTCGGTGCATCAGAGATGCATTTTTCGCTGGGGTTGAGTGGTGCATAAACGGCTATTTCCAAATAGCAGGTTTCTGATCTGGCATTGATGGCAAGGCCGTGTTGGATGTGGGTCCGTTTAAGCTGATTGCTCACAGATTTCACGCGATGTACACAGATAATCTATCTGTGTACTTATTGGCTGCAGGCATTGTAGATGCTGGATATAGATACAGCCAGCGCGATCCGTCCCACAGCCTCTCCCACAGTTAGAGCTGGTGAATGAGGTATCCGCCGGCCGCCTGCAGCTCAACCAGGGTCAATCGCCCTTCGTCGAAGCAGCCGCCGGTGTCCAGGTACACCACATTGCCCAGCTCGGTAACCTGATCGACCACGGTATGGCCGACGAAAACCTTCTCCACTCCGCTCACCGGATGGGTCTGCTTCTCGTCATACCGGGTGCGTCGCCAGAGCGCCTCGGTGACATAGCACTCGCAGAATGTCTGGCCGTAGTCGCCGCGCAGGCCCTCGCAAAACCAATCCCAGGAGCTGGATGGAACTTCGGCATGAACCACACCAAACTTATTTCCGCACGGGCCAATGAAGGAGAGGGCAACAGGAAGTTGATTAAGGAAGAAGGCAACGGCTTGTTGCTCTAATTGCTCAAGTTGATAAAACCACTCACCGCCATAACGGCGATGGCCGGCAGGCTCCCCAACAAACCCAGCCTCTACACACCATTGATCGTGATTCCCTTTAACGGCGATAACACCATCATTGCGCAACAGGCCAAGTACAGAAAGCGGCTTAGGGCCACGATCAACAAGATCGCCAGCCATAAATAAGCGGTCGTATCCAAATCGGAATCCGACCAACTCAAGCAGCGCCATAAGTGCGTCATGCTCGCCGTGGACATCACCCACAAGAAAGTCTCGTCCGAGTGCATTGGCTCCGTACTCGACATAGAGCATGTTGTGGGATTTGCTGATAGGGCGATGATTTATAACTTCTGACATGATGCCTGGCTCTACTTTCATAAAGGCATCGTTACATGATGTTAGAAATACCCAAGCATTGCGCCTGGGCATAAAAAATGCCGCACTGGGCGGCATTCTTTGAGGCTGGGGGGTTGCTAAAGGGTCGCGCTGCTAGGAGGGCCTGCGAACACAGCACCGTCCATCGAGCGTTCTGCCTCGGCAGCGGCAGAGTTGAATAAAGTCTTGTATTTCGGTGACTTACGAAACGCCTGCAGCTTCGCCTGAGCAGCAAACGTGCCCACGATGCGAGTCTTCTTGGTCTGTTTGGTCTTCGTAATCATAGATAAATCCTCTTGCTGCGTCTTGATCTTATGCCTGCGATAGACTCAGTGCAAGGCCGACCCTGGGGACCGTGCTGAAGCCTTGACTCTTGTAGACCTTAATCGCCTCAGGGATTGGATCTTTAATTACCACCAATTTTAGGCCGAGTAGAACACCATAAAACCTGACTGCGGTTAGACAGAGAGCCGCGACATGACCAACTAGAGGATGGTCTTTCTTAGGATCGGCCTGCAAGTAAAGAACAAGTATCTTTTCTGGGCTGTCGTGTGGCGTTGCATAGCATTGCGCACATAAATAACTATCGTTCCAGAGTGCGATGCCTATTGAGCGCGAATCTTTCCGCTGTGATTTTAATCTTGCATGCCAATCAAAATCATAAGGATGCGTTGACCATGAATCACTTGCGTCAACAGAAGAATCCGATAACGCAGTCATAGTTATTGAGGTAGAAGTAAACTGTGGATACTCGCTCTTGAATTCCGCAATCGCCGTTTCTCTCGCGATCCTTTTGAAGTTATCGAGTTCTGCTTTGTTATATTGAGATTGAGTCACCAGTAAACTCGCTCCGAAGTTTCGCGGCCTTGTACCTTGTAAGCCAAGGCCGCGTCAATTCCTACGCCGCCTTGTAGTGCTTGCGCAGCATTTCATGCGCTGCCTGAGCTGCTGCAGAAAGTCGAGCGGTCGGCTGAGCCAGCAGCCTGGCCAGGCCGATCTCCTCGCCTGTGTCTTCGCAGTACCCGTAGCTTTCATCGCTGATCGACTTCAGCGAATGCTTGATGCTCTGCACCTGCAGGTTGAGCCTCTCCAGGGTGCGCGACAGCGCCACGCGCTCCTCTTCGATAGAGGCCTGGTCCACCTCATCAGGGACAACGCCAAGGGCGGCAATGGCCTTGCGGGCCGACTCGATAGACGCCACTGCCTCGGCCATCTTCTCGCGCAGCAGGCCCTCGAAGAACGCCATTTGCACCGGGTTCATGTACTGGTCGGCCGGCATGGCCATGATTTCGCTCTGGGTCACGGTCGATTCTCCTTTGACAGATAGGGGAGGGTACTGGTCAGTGCCGGCGCTGTGCGTCGTTATCTGACCAGATCCTTGCAAGCAAGACTGCAGGCAAGCCTGGGAATCCCAAGCTTTAGCGCTTGATGGCCTTGAGCAGCACCACGCTGATCGTGGTACCGGCGAATGCGTTGTCTATTGGCTCGGAGAACTCCAGATCGAAGCCCGGCAACAGCTCTGCAGCAGCACGCTTGGCGCTCATTGGCAGCACGGCGCCGATACGGCCCTTGTCCGCCAGCAGGGTGCTGGCGTGCTTGAGGTGCGCCTGCCAGCGGCCTTCGCTGAACGGCGGGTTCATTGCGATCACAGAGAACAGATCCGGGCCTGGATTCCAGGACAAAAAATCCGCCTCAGTTACGTTATGGCCCTTCTTGCGCAGGATGTCGCAGTGCAGGGCGCTGATCTCGACGCAACGGGTTCGATCCTTTGGCAGCAGGTCAGCGATTCCACCCTGACCCGCAGAAGGCTCACAGATCGTATCGAGCAGGGAAATATCGAGCCAGGCAACCAGCTCCTGGGCCACGGGCTCCGGAGTGGGGTAATACTGATGAGAGCGATGATCCGGAATGTAGCCAAGGGCTGAGATTTCATGGATCAGATCAAGGGCATCGTAATCGAACTGCCAGTAGGTGAACCGAGGATTCTCGCTGCAGGTGGTGAGGACGCCTCCCAGGGCCTCCATCACGGTGTTCACCTCGGCAAGCAGGTGCTTGCTGGTTTCTTTGCTCTGGTAGGAGGCCGCGACCGCATTTTTTACTGGGATGTAGTCGTAGGGATTCCGGAAGGACTGCGATTTGACCATCTTCTTGAACTGGCCCATGCCGGCCAGCACCGCGCCCACGGCATTCGAGAATGGACGCTCGAACAATGCCTTGCTCTTGAAGCCGCAGGCCTTGGCTCGCTTGGGGCGTGTGCGGAATGACTCAGGAATGGCTGCAGGGTGCAGGTAGGCCAGCACCATGTTCAGACGGTAGGCCATGTCCGGATGTACCTCCAGATGCGCGGTACCGACTTTGTACGCCCGCACGCGGATGGCGCCGCCATCGGCCTCGATCCACTCACCCCGGGCGGCACGGGCGGTTCTAAGCAACTGGCCGGTGGAGCCTCGGCAGGGATCATCGCGCCCCATGAACTTAGCGATCACCAATCTGAGGTCATGTACAACGCCCTCACGGGTGCTGCAGGTGGAACCCCACTCGCTGTAGACCCCCGACATAATCATGCGCTTTCCGAACCCTTCAGGCACATTTGTGACGTGCTGGCGGCTCAGGCCGCGGAATATTCCGTCTACCCGCTCCGCGAGGAATTCTGCCCGGCGGGCCATGAGGCTTTGCACCGTGGCGCGGAGGGTGTCGAGGGTAAATTCAGGCATATCGAGCTCAGGATTTTCCCCTCGCTTGTAGCCGTGAGCACGCCAGGCATTTAGCGTCTCGTGCCACTGAGTACGCCGCGCCTGGGGCATGTACTCCATCAGGTCGGTTTGGCGCAAAGCTCGGTCCCAAAATGTTGCCGTCAATTCGTTGATAGCCCCATCCAGGTTGAAAATCTCGGTGAAGGAATTGAGGTGCCGCAGCGATGCGTTGTGGCCATATTTGTCTGAGCCATTGCCGTTGAAGAAATAGCCCATCACCCCACTGACCCGCTCTTGACTGACGATCCCATGCACTTCGATGATGCGGCTGCGCAGGCGCTCGAACTCGCTCACAAGCAGCGTCAGGGCGTCGAACTGAACAGGCGCATAGAACTGGTCGAGAATCTCGCCTTGGATGATCGGGGTAGGCTCGTGATGGTGGGACTGGGTTTGCATAGTGGCATCGCCTCCTTGGTGATGCCTTCAGCCTCTCACTGCTCTGGAGAATCCCAAGCGCTGACCGGCCATGGGAGCTGGCCGGCAAAGGGAATTGCAGGAGAAAATTTCCTCCTCACTTGATCACGCCTGCAGCAACCAGATCCCGCTCCGCTCGGGCAGCTGCGTCGCGACTGGCGTAGGTAAAGTCTCCTTCCTCATGCAGGCTCTTGCGCCGGCTGTCACAGACAATTCGCCACTTGCCGTCCTCATAATTGCGGCTTACACAGCCGCAGCCGCCGCCGGGGTAGCGGGTGTTGATGACGTACCAGCCGCCGTGCCTCCAGCGACTGAAAATCGGAGACCATGTGGAGTCGTTCTGAAAGGTCATAGCTGTAGCGTTCATGTGTCTCTCCTCACTCAAAATTCATCAGATTCTGCGCGAGAAACCCCGGCATTCAGGCCGGGGAGGGATAGCGCGGCACGCTCAGCGTGCCCCTGTTCTCGCTGCCTCCTGCTGGGGTTGGGCTCTATCGAAGGTTGGGTTCTGCGCGTAGGCGTAGCCATCAGCGCGCTGGATCAGGATGCAGAGGCGATGGGCAATGCCCTGCACCACGCCTGCCGGGGTCTGGATGTTGAAGCTGCCGCTCTGGCGCACCGCGACACGGCCCTGATGGACACCGGCCTTCTTGCCGCCCGGCACCGAGGCCTTGACCTGATCGCCGGTCTGGAAGCCGAAGTGGCGCTTCTGCCGGGTCAGGTAGCCGCGTGGGAAACCGTGCGCGGTGAGGCGCGTGCGCTGGTACTCGCCACGGCCCGTGGCCTTGATCGACAGCGTGGGCCGTTGCCAGCCGGACACCGCCTCCACCTCGCCGACGCACCCCGCATCGAGCGCATGGGTTTTCGGGATGCCCAGCCGGCGACGGTTGTACTTGGTCTGCGCCCCGCTACCGGTGGCCACTGGCAGGCCGGTCTTCAGCAGGGCGACAAACAGCGCGTTGCGCGTGGCATTGACTGCCGCCGCATCGTGCAGCGGGGTCTTGGCCCTGGCCGTGATCCGGGCCAGCAGCTCGGGCTGGCCCTTCAGGAACGCCTCAATCGGACGATTCCCTTTGCGCTGATTGCATGGCCGGCAGGCCAGGGTCAGGTTGCTCACCCGGTCACTGCCGCCGTTGCTGCGGGGGATGATGTGCTCGATCTCCAGCGGGACGTTTTCCGCCGCGCAGTAGGCGCAGCGGCGTGACCACTTCTCCAGCAGGTACTCGCGCACGGTGTAGCCGGCCAGTTCGCCCTGCTGGTACTCCAGCCCGCTGATCTCCGGGCTCTGCATCGCCTGCAGGTCGAACTTCACCCGCTCGACGGCCAGGGCGGTGATCGGTGCCCAGCGGCGAATGCGGGCGACCCAGCTCAGCGTGGTATCCAGCCGATGGCGCAGGCTGGGTGCCAGCCAGCCGGCTGGCCGGGTGCGGTTGTTGAAGCGCGGGGCGCGATGGCGCAGGTTCTGGCTGCGGCGGCGACGGCGGAAGCCCGCTCGCTGCTCCAGCGCCTTGCGGATGGCCGCGCCCCGGTGAACCAGCTCCAGCAGCGACAGCACCGATACCCGCTTCCGGCGCTCGCGCACCAGGGCCATGCCGGTGAAGCGGCTGCCCGGATCGAGCTTGAGCGTCAGCGGCTGCACGGCACTGTCGGCCAGCCGGCGATCCACCAGACGGATTACCAGCGGCGCAAGCCGGTGGACGCGGGCACGTCCGCGCTCCAGCAGCAGCCGGGCGCGCTTCTCGCTGCACGGCATCAGCGGTTTTCCAGTCTTGTCCAGCACATAGACCGCCATGAGCGATCCTCCGGTTTGTTCGTGCCCTTACGGGCCTGGTGACGGAGGGCTTGCGCCCTCGCTCCCCTCGGGAAGGTGTGCAACCGGCTCCCGCTTGCGCGGCGACCGGAACCTTCGGCGCTTTACCTTTCGCCAGCATGATCCCGGCCTTCCAGTGCCCGGAACTGAGGAAGCATTCCGGGGTGGGTCGGTTCGACCTGTTGCTCACGCAGCCGGCTGGTTACGGCTTTCCCTGGTCAACCCAGCCTGCCAGCGGCAAGCTCCGGCCTTCAGGCCGGGGTAGTTGACACGGGAGAAAAACACGCATCGGAGTGCCGCATTCGTAGCAGCCGACATCGTAGTAGGGCATAGCAAATCTCCTCGGGGGCTCCCCTGGCTGGGAGCGGGCAGGCCTATTGTTCAGAGACGGGTTCGACCTCAGCATAGATGATGTCGTTCAGGTCAGGCTCAGCATCTTCCACAAATTCGCCCTGTTTGAACTGGAGGGTCATCTGGTCGAGCAGCTTGAAGTTGAACTTGATGGCCACGACTTTTTTCCCCTCCTTCACCGCCTCGTACTCGACCTCCATGCTGCACTTCGCTTTCAGCTCACGGACAGCCATGTCGATGACCCGTGAGCGTAGATTGGAGAACTTCTCGTAGGCCTCGCCCAGCTGCAGTCGGTGCCGAAGCTCGTCGATGGTGATGTAGACCCACCCCTGACTCTTGAACTGCATCAGCATCTCAAACAGGCGGAAGGTGTACGCGGATTCGATGCTGGAAACACGCCAGAGATCGTAGGAGGTGTAGTGGCCAATCAGCTTGGACAGGTACGGCCGAATGGTCGTCGAGAACAGCAGCTCCACCCGGGCCTCCCCTTTGACATACGAGCAACGCTCCACCCAGCGAACGTCATGAACCTTTTGGCCCTTTCCGGTGCCTTCTATGGATGTGATCTTGGCATTGAAGAGCGACTTGGCCGCATGCTGCAGCTGGTTATAGGCATCCGTCTTGCTGACGGTATAGCGGCCCATGAAGTCTTCAGCCGAAACAACAATGCCATCGGTGGGCATGGGTTTGCGGGAGTCCAGCTTGGAGATCGCGAGAAGGATCAGTCGCTGCTCAGCGACCGAGAGCTTGTAGGATGCCCCGACAAGATCATTGTGCTTGGAAACCACGAGAGGCGAATTGCTGCCTTCCGCGAGCAAAACGTCTTCTTCAGAACTCATCACTATCACCATCCCTAATTTCTTGTCGCCGGAGCTGACCGGCAAGCTAACACCACGAATACTAAGGGGCGCAACCGAATTCCCAAACGCCAGCATTGAATCTGTAGCTTTAAGGCTCCGAACGATTCTTGAGCATTGAATCTGTAGCCGATTTAGACGGCCTGAGGGCATGGCGCAACATTGAATCCGTAGCCTTTGCCCATATTGCCGCCTCCACAGCATTGAATCTGTAGCTTTTGGCGGTACCAGTCACTGCAGAGAACATTGAATCTGTAGCTTTTAGAGCAAAAACGGACCCTGGCAACATTGAATCTGTAGCTTTTAGCCCCTGAATACCGGGGCAGAACATTGAATCTGTAGCCTTTGGGTGGCCTCATTTGCACGCCAGAGCATTGAATCCGTAGCTTTTCCCCAGCCGGGAACGGTTCCATGGCATTGAATCCGTAGCTTTTCCAACCCGGCGTGCGCAGGCGCAGGCAGAAAATAAAAATCCATCAGAATCAATGATTTACATCTATCTCGCCGCTAAAACGCTGAAATCTACAACAATCTTGTCGAATAACTTCAGACAAAAGCGCTTTCTTGTTGTAGCCAGCCAATTGAGGGTCTGTGGATAAGCTGGGGACGGCGCATTGAATCTGTAGCCGATAGCATTGAATCTGTAGCCTTTGACATTGAATCTGTAGGCATGAAACATTGAATCTGTAGCCTTTGACATTGAATCTGTAGCCGATGCTCCTCTGGAGCCCTAGTGCCACGCGGGTTTCAGCCTCCTAAAAACAAGATAAAAACAAGTAAAAAAACAAGAAAAAAGGTTTAAAAGCGAAAACGGGCTGTGGACAACGAAAACTCAGACCTCGCAAAACGCAGGATCTGCGAAGAAGACGCTGCTCCCCAGATGCAAAGTGGACAGCCAGTCGGGCCTCCCATCCAGGGAAGGGGTTACCCAAAACCCGCTGTTTTCAGACAACCAAACTCAGCTGGGAATCAGCATAAGAACACCAGCGGGCGAATGACTCATCGCACCCCAACTCCTCACGGATGTTATCGACATAGCCCAGCTGGCGAGCTTCTCGGATCAACTCCGCAATCACCTCGGCGCTGTCGCCCATCTCGAAGCAGGTGTCGAACGTGCGCTCACCGAGCTCTTCGTAGCCCTGATCCCACAGGCGGTATGAGGTGATATCGGCTACCAGGTCGTGGCGATAGGCCAGGCGGACAAACTCGACACGGGCGTTAAACCCACGCTTGCCGGTCTGCCCGACTGCGCGACGGAGGGCGTACAGGCGCTTAATTGCTGTTTCGCGATCTAAGTGGTCAGGCATCTCTGAACTCCTTGTCGGATATGCCTCTAGCTTGCCCCTGGCCCGCTAAAACCCAAGCGATCAGCGGGTTTGCGGCAACATTGGTGCCTGCAGCACATCGAACAAAAAACGAGGCAGCGGGCCGATATCGACGGCGATACCTTGACATCCTCCCCGCCCTAAAGAGCGGGGATTCCCACATCTGGACGCTCATGCCCGAGCGCGAGAATGTTCCGTGCCGCGTTGATATCGCGGTCGTGAGTGACACCACACTCACAGGTCCATTCTCTTATTCCAAGCCCTGCGATACCTCTCGGCCTGCTGTCGGGCAGTGTGCCGCAACAGCTACAGGTTTGGGTGGTGTATGCCTCGCTGACTTCCCTGAAGACGATTCCTGCGTGAGCGCATTTGTAGGCCAGCATCGTTTTCAGTTGGCCCCAGCCGGCATCGAGCACGGATTTGGCCATATTGGTTTTGACGAGTTTCTGCGGGCTGACATCGCCCACCACAATCAGATTGCAGCGCTCGACCAGCGAGCGGCTGAACTTGTGCAGGGCATCCTTGCGCCGGTTGGCGATCTTGGCGTGGATGGCTCGCACGCGGGCCTTCTTGCCGGCGCGCTGGGCAACGGCCAGGGCCGGCTCCAGATCGCGGTAGAAGCGGGCGTTTTCAAGCACGGCCCCATCGCTACAGGTGGCCACGGTTTTGAGGCCCAGGTCGATACCCACGGCGCGCTTCCCGGCCGAAGGCTTGGCCTCTACATCGACCACCACATTGAAATACCAGCGACCACGGGCATCCTCAGTGAAGCTACCCGAGCGGAAACGGTACTGGCCCAGGCCGAAGCTGTCCCAGACCTTGAAGAAGTGTCCGTTGTGGTAGACCTGGCCATTCTTCCAGCTCGCCGCGCCGGTATTGAGTGGAATCCAGCCCAGAGAACGGCGCACACCACCGGACTTGCGCCAGTTGAGCCGGCTCTTGCGAAACTGCAAGCGCCGAGTGGCGTACTCCTTACCCACCGCCTGAACGGTATGACTGTGTAGCCCCAACTCTTTGGCGCAGCCGTTGGTGTACTTCTGCATGTCGTAGGCCGACAAAAAGACCCCGTGCTCACGGATCGAGCGTTGACTGAGTTCGTTCAGGTAGTTCCAGACGAAATTCACGCTACGAGCCATGTGCCGGAGCATCGGGGCGTGCTTGTCTCGAATCCGGACCGTGAGGGTCTTGGTGTGGGTCATGGGATTAGTGTTTCATGCGCCCAGAAAAACCCAAACAGGGCAAGGCTGCGCCTTGCTCGCTATCCTCCCCGGTCTGAACACCGGAGCTAGCCGCGTTACCTGGTCATTCCGTCGCACTCGACAGGAGACCTGGCAAGTGGGTCCAACAGTGCCTGCAGGCGCGTCTGCGCAACACTCACGGCTGAGGCCGGCGCAGGTGAGGGTGGCGGCGCCACCACGCCTCTGCCACATCGGCCGGCACCGTAGCGTGCTGGCCCAGGTCATCAATGGTCAAAGTCCTCCGGAATCGCTTGTCCTGCCAAGATTGGCTTGGGACGTTGCGGGGAGAGCCGGCAGGAAGGCACCAATTTAGCGCCTGCTGAGCGTTTTGGAAGATTCTTGACCCTGTGTAGCCCAAAGGCACTGAAACCGTCACAGCGGCGATTCTGAGGCGTTCCCGAGGGTGCAGTGATTGCAATAGGGTGATGAGGGGACTTGAAGGGGGATTAACGACCGGCAGACGACCTGTGCCGTGATACTCCATCAGGGCCTTGGGATTGGTGGCGAGGCGGTGCAGTGTGCGGCTATCCATGGGTGTCTCCTGTTTTGAAACACCCTACCGTCCGCCCCGCCAATCCCAAGTGGATCAGTTGGTACTGAAGTTGCTCAGGTGGCTACCGACATAGGCCACGACGATTTTTTTATCACGGCCCTCGCCATCCACACAGAAATAGATCCGCATCCCTTTCGCGCCCTTTTCGTTGCTAATGCGCAGGTGCTGTACGAACAGACGCTTTTCGCCCTTGTACTCAAACTCGCGCTCAGCTCGGAAGCGTGCATTCTGAATTGCCCCATCGGACTCTTTCGCGGCATAGGTCTTGCCACCCAAGACGTTCCGGGCAACGGTATCGGGCTTGCCGCTGCGAAGTTCATCAAGATACGGACCTACCAGGTTGCCCATCACCTCGATCATGCGCTCGATGTGGTCGTAGGGCGCTTGGTATTCTTCAGCACTGCTGATAGCGCTTGGCAAAATAATAACCCGCTCTGAATTGACCCCAGCGTGATAGGTCAGCACATCAAGCGGACTGCAATTTTTCCTGGCCACCAGCCGGGCCACGGCGCCCGTGACATCCTGAGGGATAAATTCCCGCTGGGAATCGTTGGAGTTGGCGAGCTGCGTGCGAATCCGGTGAGCGCTTGAGCGTATTTCTTCAATCTCGCGCTTCAGGTGGTCGTTGTCGGCCTGCGCGATAAGGAGCAACTCCTTCATCTCTGCCAGCTCCTTGCACTCTACGCACTCTGCATGATCGTTCGACTCTACGCTGACCTCTACAGGCGCCTGAACAACCGTCGACGCGTGACCTTTGCGGGGCAGTTTTTCTACGGACTCCCAGAACAGTTGCCAAGCGGCTCCGTACTCATAAACCAGCGGAGAAAATTCGTTCAGATACCAAGCCTGGCTTTTCTCGATCAGCTGGCCTGCGCGTTCGCTTAGTTCCGCAATCTTTTTGAGATTCGACAGCGATGGGTCAGCAGCAAGATCCTTTATCTGCTCCTGGACTTCTTTGATTCCAGCTTCGGTTTCATGGTTGCGTTGTTCAACCTTGGATAGGGCCTCGGCTATCTCATGCAATTCATGCCGCAGTGTTCTCATGTAGGGCAGCACTGCCCAAGGCCTTTCGGCATCGCCTACATCCAAAACCCGGGAAACCAAGTCTTCCGGGAAGAAAGGCGACCCCTCAATGGGTGAGGAAACATCATATCGGCGTGACGCCTCGTTCATCTGTGTACGCAATCTGGAGTAGAGCGATTTTCCGATCTCTTCCTGTTGTAGGTTCAGGAGAGTGCCGCTTATGAGGCGACTGATTGAAGCTGACTTAACGACCTGAGCCGAGATGCTGTCGATCAGCGCTTCAAAATGGCCGGCGTTGTTTTGCCCACCCATGAACTCGGACGTAAGGGTTATCTGTGAGAGCGTTTCCTTCAGGCTCTCGGGTTCAACCTGCGCCCAAAACGATACGCTTGGGTCATAGTTCTTGGCAGTCAAACCGGCGAACATGAAATTGATGCAGTAGCTGCTGGCTACTGCCGGACGTGTAATTGCGGTAATGGCTTCAAGGCGGGGGAGGATGGAACCAAGGATCAGACCAATGGCAACCTCGATCACTGGTGTGTCCTGATGAGAAACCTTACCTGACTCAATCATCGCGCACAGCCGGTCGACCAAGAGCAAGGATCTCGAATTGCCGAAGCGGAAAACTCCGTAATCATGGAGCTGCGCCATAAACGGCCAAGCAGATTCAACGGCTCTCGCCACCTCGATAATATCTGCATCATCGTCACGGACCAGCGCGAGAATCGGATCTTCCAGCTCCAGGTACTTGTCGAACAGATCGTCCAGAACTTCACTCATTCGCCGCATGGGCGATATCGCATAGAACGGATCTGGCCCCATTGCCTCTCTGGCTAGGCTCGTCGCGGCCCTACTGCCGAAAATGACGTTAAGCAGGCACAGCGGGGGAAGGTGCCTCAGCTTTTTATTGACCAGTTTCGACAGCTTTGGGTCATTAACCGCCCGTATAGCCGCCTCAACCTTTTCGGCTGCTTTTCGAGATCCAAACCATTTGCTCCAGACCCGCTGGGCAACGGACTCATCACGCAGCGCAGGGGTTTGAAACATCTCAACCCCGGTCGCCAAGAGATAGTCTGGCCGTGAAAAGTCGGCATTGATGACTCTTGTGAGTCCATCTATATCAATGCTGTCCAGATCATCGAGAGTCTCTTCGCCCGGTGTCAGGCCATATTTGCCGGTGATGCTTTGAATGACTCCCGGAGTGGGAAATTCTTCCTGGTTCATTTTGCTACTCCTGCTGTCAAAAATTTCCTGGGAAACCCACCATCAGGGGCGGTAGCCACTGCTGCGCTCGCTACTGGGCGAGGGTCCGGGTTCATTTGCAAAATCCAATCGGGGAGGGTCGCGACCATCTGCTCAACGGCCGCGCACGGCGTCTTGGCGCGGACGTAGGCCTCGACGATGTGCCGGTACCGTGGATCAACACGCTTAACGATTGCCCGGGCCACCTCTCGGACGGCCCGGTCAGTACGATGTATTCGGGCGGCAAGGGCCAGGACCAGCACCGCATCAAGGAATCTCACGGGAAAATTTCTCCTGGGATCAGAACAAGCCAAGCTGGCCACACATGGGTTTGATATCCACCCATGTCTCACCATCCAGCTTGAAGCCGGCAGCCATTATCGCGGCTGCACAGGCTTCTGGGGTGGCGAAACCTGCCGCTTCTGATGACCTTTCGGTTGCCAGCAGGACTTGACCGCAAGCGGTGGAAGGGAACACACCGACATACATCGTGTGCCCGCCATAAGCCTGCCAGCTGGCGACATACGGGTGTGAACCGCTAACGCGCTCTATGGCCATGGTCAGTCCTCCTCGAAGGTGTCGAACGGTGCGCCGACCGCCTCCAGCATTTCGTTGTTGGCCATGAGGTCTTTGATCCTCAGTTGCAGAGCAGCGGCCATCTGCTCTGCTGTAACGTCCTCGCCGTCTTCGGCCTTGGAACCGGCCACTGTGAAGGCGATGGTGAAGGCATGGTTGTAGGTGGCCACAGATTCTTCTGCCGCCGGGACATCGACCGAACCCGCAGTGCCGATGACCCCGCCAGACTTGAGGTCCAGGGCATACACCTCGACCGGCTTGGCCGACCCTTTTTCAAAGCGGACATTCAGGGCGATGCGGTAACGCTCCGCTGCATGGTCGTCCTCCCCATAGCAAAACCTCACCCAGTCATCGGTGTGGGTTTCGGCCCAGGAGCCAGAGTCAGTGATCAGCAGGCCGAAGTCATACCCCGAGAAGGCAAGCTCGGCGGCGGTGGCGCGGGCTTTTTTCAGTGCGTCGGTGCAATGCATGGCCATCACCACTCGTAAACCGGCAGGCCATCGACACATTCCCAGTCGCAATCCAGGCGGACCCAGCCGTTAAGGCCTTGGCTCTTTAGCCACAGGTGAATATCCGCGATGCATTTCGGGATCGAGACATCCGGGTTATCCATGATCAGGAGAAAGAATCCCTCTGGGTAGGTGGCAACCGTGCCCCAAGGTAGCGAGCCGCCGGACTGTACCAGCAGCTCGGATGTTTCTTGATCCAGGTGCGCCGTCGAGATGATGGGAGAGGCCATCATGTCCACCTTGCCGGTGGTGATCCGCACGCAATGGGTGTGTTCTTCGAGGGTGGCCGGCGTATCGCCAGTGACCATGCCATTGCCGGTGATGTTAAGAACCGCTTGCCCCAGGTGAGCATTCAGCTCGCCGCGAGTCATGGCGATGCCGTTGGCCTCCTCGTCGCCGCCGTTCGGGCTGACGGTACCGGTGAAGATCAGGGAGAAGTGCATCGGGGACATGGGTTGGACCTCCTTGGTTTTGATAGATCCAGCTTCCCATGCCTCCTTGGAAACCCAAGCCCTTAGTGGGTAATGCGCGGCGCTGGATACACATCAAAGCCATTCGCTGCCTGAAGTTCTGAGCGGAAATTTTCCACCAGAAATTGAGCTGGCCCGGCAAATCCAGCCAGATCAATGTGCCCTTGGGCTTCAGCCATAGCATTGGCCCGGCGCAGGCATTCGGCGGCGATGCGCAGCATCAGATCGGCGTAGGGCTTTTCTTCTGGCCCGCCCAGCTCTTCAGCGGGCTGGAGGGCTTCAAGAAAACGGTCGTAGATGTCTTGCGAGAATGAGTGCGGCTCCGGGTTGAGTTGCGCTCATGCTCCACCAGGGAGCGCGAAACCCAAGGGGCAAAGCGAGGGCGGATTACTTCACCCGAAAAAGTGAAAAAAAATCTGAAAAAATGGCTGTCTTATGCGCGGCTAGGATGGCCGCCAACCCAGGCCATACCAGTCATGCAGAGTGATTAACAATGTGAAAATAAATCTGAAAACCTGGGGAAGAAATGACTGTTCAACATGCCCTCCCTGGAAGGGAATCTTGCAGGCCCCGTTGCGCCCTAAACCGTGAGTTGGCTAGTGCGCTGATGCGGCTGTATACGCTTACACTGCGGGATATTTCGCGAGGATCTTCCGAAATGGGATAACCCAGGGTTCTTTGCTTTCAAGCCTGGAATCCAGCACCCACAGATGGCGCCTAAGCTGACCCTCGCGCCGGACCAGACGGCCAATTCCCTGGCGAAAGTGCCATAGCGCTTCTTGCGAGATCACCCCGAAGCCACCAATTGCAACCCGACGCTCATGGGTCAAGGTGCGATTGAGGCCTATAGGGAGTCGCGAGATCACCAGATCAGTGAGCATAAAGTCCTCCGAGGCGGTTTCCGCTTCATCATCCGCCAGATTGATTCCTGTCCATGCAGCTCCAAGGCCCAACCAGACGGGGCGCTCGCCGGCCCTGAATTTGGCGCGATACTGCATGGCGCAGATGCTTGCGCTCGCTGTTCGTGATTGAACTATCAGGCGCTCCCCAAGCGGTGATAGGCGCTTTGCCAGGATCTCGATGTTTGCATGCGAAGTGCAGAGGACTAGCGTTCCGCCCTCGGCCCGCTGAGTAATTTGAATGAGAGCAGTGGCCGACTGGTCGGCCCAGGCATCACTGTCATCGGGCGGGATGGCGACTTTCATGCTGTGCAGGGTGACTGGCGTGAACGTCCAGGCTGGATGAACCGGAGGCAGGTACAGGGCGCGTTCCTTAGGAACTGCCAATTTCCAGCGGGAAAGATTTGCTCTGTTTTCATCGCTAAAAAGTGTGGCCGACACCATCACGCCACCGGCGACACAATCCCAAAGCAAGGCCAACGCCTTGTCCAGGTAAGAGCGCCCAGATATCAGCTGTGGGTAGTTGCGCACAGGTGAAAGCTCCAGGCGGATTGAAGAGTAGCCAGAGAGCGCATCGTTCACGGCGCGCTGGGCGGCGCGCAGTGTTGCCTGGGTGTGGTTGTCCAGGGTTTTGATGGGTGTGGATTCAAGGGCCGCCTGAAGAGGGGTCAAGTGTTGCTTTAGGTCATCAAGGTTATCAAGAGAGGTGGACAGTTGAGCCTGGCTCTTATCGCGAGTACGAACCAAGTGCCTGATATGGCTATCGAGGGCGCTGATTGCCTTCGTCAGGGCTGTCCGTCCGATCTTGATTTTCTTGTCTACCAGGCGGGCGAGCGGACGCAGGTATAACCCATGGCTGTAAATTGCGGCGAAGGCCGACTCCAGCAGGTGAGCTTCGTCGACAATCAGGGTGTCAATGGCCAGGGGGAGGGAGGTTTTCGCCTCATCTACCTCGGCAGACACAAGACCCCTGAGCTGTATCTGGCGGATGTGCGAGGCAAGCATGTAGTGGGAGCAAATCACGATGGCCGCACCGGAGAGATTGTCGCGCAGGCTCCGGTAGATGATCTCGGCTGGACAGTCTTCGCCGTCTCCTCTGTCGAGCATCAGACTGCTGATCGGCAAGTCTTCAGCCAGGCTTAGCGCGTCCTCCATCAGCCAGCACAGTGGCTGGCCAATGGATGTGCTGGCCGTGATGGCACGGGCGCTTAGCGGTCGCCCGCCCTCACGAACCCACTGGGCCAATTCGTGACGCTCATTATCTTCGGCCCAATCCAGTGTCCTGCTTGGAGAGATGAAGTTGGGTCTGCCCAGGGAAAGCGTAACCCCTGATTTGCGGGTTTCTTCAATACCGGCCAGATCATCAAGCAGCTGCCAGGTCACGGCGAGTGGAGCGCTGATTACCACTGTATCGCCTTTGCTGGCGGCTTCCGCTGCCAGGCACGCGATCATGCGCCCCTTGCCTGTACCTGTTGCAGCTTCAGCAAAGACGATTTTTCCCTCGATTGAGCCGGCGGCGCTCTTATGGAGCAGACCGTGCAGAAGGCTGTTGACGAGATGTTCACCGGCCATTGGTTGCTGGGCAGTTGTCGTGTCTACCACAGCAGGGGAGTCCTCCAAGATTTTCGCGGCAGCTGCGATAAGCCCCGCAGCGACCTGTGAGACGTTCATGGAACGGCTTGCGGCCAGCGATTTCAGCTTGGTGGCCATGGCAGGAGGAAGCGTAGCGGTGAATGTCACCACTGACTGGATGGGTGCAATGGCCGGAGGCAAATCCAGTTCAAGCGCTTTACTGATCAAGGCTCTAGCCCATTGGCTGCGATTGGTTTCGGGGGGAGAAATCGCGCCGATCCGAACAATCTCCATCTTTTGTCCTTCTAATTACTTCGGAAAGTGTTATAACTATAGCCGTTACCTGATCGAAAGGCGAACGTAATGAACGTCACACATGCAATTTTCCACATCGGAGAGCGCATATACCCTGCAGATGCCAGGGCGATGACTGCGCTACTGATGGATGAGATTCAGCCGGCACTGATGGCTACGCTGATGAACTACGAAACCGGCACCACGAAAACTCAAACGAAGTTTCCCGTGGTGCAGTTCGCCTACGCGAAGGACGGCTTTTCGTTGCTGGGCTTCGGCGCGGAAGGTGGTGCCGCTGTTGAGGATGCGACTCCGCTGATTCATCAGGCGCTGGCAAAGAAGTACCGCCGGATCGTCCAGGTCGAGATGCGGACGCTGATGCTGTCGGCAGAGGCAAGACCTTATGCGCTTCGCTACACCGTTCCGAAAATGGTGGTGCAGAAGAAAGCTCAGCATCAGGAATGGTTGCGCGACCCTGAAAAGGGCAAGCAACACATTGAGCAGCTGTTCTTGCGCTCGCTTCAGCGCCAGGCTGAGGCAGTGGGCATGACCCTACCCGCAGATATCCGCGTCACGTTCCTGGGCGCTGAGGGGGACTTTGCCGCCAAGCAAAAAGGCGACGCCAAGTTGGCCATGTTCGGCCTGCGAGGTGCCGTTTTCGATGTGAATGCCCGGTTGGGAGGTATTTGGTCGGTTGGCTACATGCTCAGCAAGGGCTATGGAGACTTCAACGCGACCTATCAACTGTCCGGCACGCGAAACGGGGTGGCCTGATGTTTTATCCCAGCGACATTATTGACCAGCCATTTGGCCTTTCCGCTGACCCGGCTCTCCCTGAATGGTCAGGGCCGCAGACGAATTGCAGCCACTGCGCAAGGCCCATCACAGAGGGGGAGAAATTTTCGCCCTCAAAGGTCGGTGAGTTTTTCAGCGACACCCGCGACCTGGCATGCACCTCTCGGACAATCTGCTGGCGGTGCGTGATCTTGCGCAAGAAAACCATGCTCAACGGGCTGGGCGCCGCCGTGATTACCCTGGATGGGGTCTACCCAATTTCCAAGGACATTCACAAGGCCTGGCTGTTCACCGACCCGCCGCCGGCTCCGTTCCTGGTGACCCATTCTTCCGCGACTATGCAGCATCTTGCGTGGCGCACGCCGGTTACCCTGGATAACCGCCGCATCAGTGTCCGATACGGTCCCCACCTGTATGTGGTTAGGCCGGAGGCCATCAACAAGGCGCTGGCTATCGCTGACCAGATGAATGCAGGTAGCGACAAGTGGGTCAGCCCCCTCTACCTGGATCGGAAAGCAGCAGATGCCAACCATGGAATGCTGATCGCCAAACATGCTGAAAAACTCACGGCCGCCGACCGCGAAACGCTCCTGACCCTGACACCAGGCGAAAAGTGGGCGTTGGCTTATCTGATGCACAGCAAGCGCCCGGTTGCAGCCAAACCTGAACCTATTACTCAAACAATTCTCCAGAAGCTTTAAGCGAGGAAAACACATGGAAATTCAAGTCACTCTGCGTAACCAAACTCCAATTTTCTCAGCTGCTCCTGGGGATAACCGTATTGATCTGGATGGCAACATCAATCCGCCCGGCATGGCTAACTTCCCCCTGACTCGGACTCGCACCATGGCTGTGATTGCCGAGGAGATGGAAGGCGTCATGAAGCCTGCGTATGTGCCCGTGGTGCCGAGCAACACTATGCGCAATCTGCTGCGGCGCACCATGCTCAAAGAGATCCTGGAACCGCACCTGAAAGGCAACGTACAGCTCAGCATTGGTGCCTATGCGACTGCTTACAGCGGCAGTGCCTCTGGCAATCCCGATGGTGTACCCGGCACCTTTGACGAGGTGGCCCAGATGCGTGCTCACCCCTTTATTGGTCTGTTCGGCGGTGGCCCCCGCATGCTCCAAGGTCGCCTGATGGTCGACACGCTGTATCCGCTTCATGTCAACGCAAAGCGTGTGCTGGGGGAAGGTTTTGAGTCCGATTTGATCAACGGGAAAATCACGGACATCGTTTGGACTCGTCGTGTCGACCCGATCCTGCAGCTTCAGGAAGAAAGCGACACCGATGTAATCCAGGGCGGTGTAACCGCTGCCAACCAGTGGATTCAAGAGCTGTTGGCAAGCAGCAAAGCCAAAGCCGGCAAGGCCAAGGGTAAGAACAAAGAAGCAGAAGAAGAGGCAAGCGATGGCCCGCGCAGCCTGAAGGCATTCAATGCCCATGAGGTGGTTGTTGCCGGTGTTAATTGGCTCTGGCGCATTAACGCCGACAAGCCAACTGATGCTCAGATTGGTCTGATCCTCATGGCCCTTTCCAAGCTGAGCAATCAGCGCGTTGCCGGTGGCCACGCCAAGAACTACGGTCATGTTGTCGTAGAAAGCATCAAACTGGATGGCCAAGAGGTATGGTCTGCAGGGCAGCTCAACGATAACGCAACGCAGCACTACTGCGATGCGCTCGCCAGTGCCCTGGACGGGATGACCGGTGAGGCCTTCGAGGCGTTTGCGGCCAGCGTCAAGGAGGCCTAATGGAGCCGCTCAAGATCACGATTCGGCTTAAAACACCTATGGTTGATCCGGGTGCGCTCCTGCACCTGGATGCTCTCCTGGGCGCGCTGAGGGTTGAGCAGGCAAAAGTCCTGCAGGGAGAAAATATCAACCCTCGGGATTACCACTATGACATTCCGGTGGGGCGCCACTCCACCGAGTCTGGTGAATGGGTTTTCAAAGCGTCGGCATTCAGGGCAACCATGGAGGCCCAGTCAAGCCTCTGGATGCAGACCGGTCGCCTCTCAATCTCACAAGCCGCCGACCATCGAGCTGAGGGCTACCTGAAACTTCGCGGCAACAAGCCGAACATTGCGGGGGGGCCTTTCAAGACCTCGATCTACCGGTTCCCAATTCTGTGGGCTGAACTGACAGCTTACTGCGTTGGCGACCTGCAAGGTGTTCGAGATCTACTTGCCCGCTGCAAGCAGATTGGGCCGCGCCGTGGCGCAGGGTTTGGCCAAATCAGTGAAATTGTTGTGGAGAAGGTTCCTGAGAAAGAATGTAACTGGAGCTACCGAGCAATGCCTGATGAATGCAGCAGGCTGGTACCGGGGCATGTCCTGGCCGTTGGAGCCCTTCGCGCTCCCTACTGGGACAAAACAATGCATTGCAAGGTGCTAGTGCCTACCGAATAAAGCTGCACAGCATTGGCACAAGATGTTGTCCTCATCAGCATCAATTCAACTAGATGTTGGCATGTTCCCCGCGTGGGCGGGGATGAACGTCCTTAGGGATCGAGAAGGCAACGGCAGGGCAAATGTTCCCCGCGTGGGCGGGGGTGAACGGCCAGATGGCTTCTCTGTTAAGGATCCTTGCTGGTGTTCCCCGCGTGGGCGGGGGTGATCGGCGCGACTGGCTGGGTACCCAGAAATTGCCATCGTGTTCCCCGCGTGGGCGGGGGTGATCGGGAGCACCCACCATGCAGAAATCCTTCTTAACCGTGTTCCCCGCGTGGGCGGGGGTGATCGGTGGGTGATGAGCTGGCGCAGCTTCTGGTCGGGGTGTTCCCCGCGTGGGCGGGGGTGATCGGGCCATGTCCACCTGAACGGCCTTGCTGGCGCAGTGTTCCCCGCGTGGGCGGGGGTGATCGGATATGCTGCTGACGATCATCATGCAGTATCCAGTGTTCCCCGCGTGGGCGGGGGTGAACGGAGTTGCGGCAGCTCTTGATCGCTGTTCAAGAAATGTTCCCCGCGTGGGCGGGGTGAACGGTTTATGGCGTCTACACAGAGCTGTTGTGTTGAGTGTTCCCCGCGTGGGCGGGGGTCAACGGGCGATTAGCAGGTATCGGTTTTTTGACCTTATGTTTTCCCCGCGTGGGCGGGGGGTAATCGGGCGCCAAGATGCATCTGGACACGCAGAAAACAGTGTTCCCCGCACGAGCGGGGGTGATCGGTGACCGGAAAAAAACCGCTTTTTTGGGGGGTGGTGTTCCCCGCACGAGCGGGGGTGATCGGTGAGAGCAGCCAGAAAATGAACTTGAGCATTGGTGTTCACCGCGCAAGCGGGGGTGATCGAGAAGTGGTCGACTAGCGGCCTAAAACAATTTCGTGTTCCCCGCACGAGCGGGGGTGATCGGTGGTCAGATAACGCCCCAAAGCCAGAAAGCGGTTGCTCCCCGCGTGAGCGGGGTGACCGGAGGATGGTATTTTGGTACTGCACTAACTGACTGTGTTCCCCGCGTGAGCGGGGGGTGAACGATAATTGGAATAGATTTCCAATCCAATATTCCCCGTCACCGGGGGTGATGGGCCAATAGTCCAACAACCTGTTGGACTATTGGCTCTAAATTGGGCTCAGCAGCGCTATTTCCCAAAGCTGACGCGGTAGAAGTCGGCACCGTGCAGCTCTGGGTCTGAGCGGAAAACCCCTACCTTGAAGCCGGCGGCGGCAAGGTCAGCCGGCATGTTGGCTTTGCCCCAGTTGCGGGCCTGGGCTTCGGTCATTGGCTTATCGAGTTGGCCTAGGCCGAATTTAACGGGCAGCTTGGTCATGGTGGTGTCCCTGGTTGATCGGATTGGATGCCAGGGTCACACCGGCTGTCAAAAACCCAAGCTGCCCCCTCCAAGCACCATCCTTCCCGGGATGCTGAGCGGAGAATTTTTCCTGCTTCCTGGTGATGCGCGCTCGCGATAGACTAATGCTGTACAAATAAACAGTATTAGCAATGCGCGCTCACTATCTTGGCATCCACTCACCATCACCAGCACCGACCGCCTTCGGTGGCCAGGCAAGCTGCGGCTTTCCCTCGCCGGCTGCTGACTACCAGCAGCCAGACTTGTCCCTGGATCAACTCGTGGGGATGGGTAAGTCCTCCTCGATTTTCCTCTTTCAGGCCTCTGGCTTCTCTATGACAGGGGCCGGCATCTTCGACGGCGATATCCTGGTGGTGGACAAGGCAAAGCGCCCCCAGCCAGGGGATGTGGTGCTGGCGATTGTTGGGGCTGAGTTCCTGGTTAAGCGGTTGCAGTACGACCGCGAGGGGCGGGCGATGCTGGTGGCCGAGAACGACCAGTACCCCCCGTTGGTGCTGGGTGATGGCGAGGAGCTGGAAGTCTGGGGTGTGTGCGTGTGGGTGTTGCACGCGCTGTAGGCAGGCAGGAGAGTCGGGGGATTGTCAACTACCCCGGCCTGAAGGCCGGGGTTTCTCGCGCAGAATCTGATGAATAGCCGGGCAGTGAGGTATCAATGACCATCGCCTTGGTGGATTGCAACGCCTTCTACTGCAGCGCCCAGATTCTGTTCGAGCCTTGGCTGAGGGACTTTCCTGTTTGCGTGGCGAGTAACAACGATGCGTGCGTTGTGAGCCGCAATGATGCAGCCAAGGCCCTTGGCATCAAGATGGGCCAGCCGGTTTTCGAGCTACGAGACATGGCCGCCCGGGGCCAGGTGAAAATTTTCTCCTCGAATTTCCCTCTGTACCAATCGCTCAGCAACCGGATGATGGCCATTCTGGAGGAGCTGAGCCCGCGCATCTTCATCTACTCAATCGACGAATGTTTTGCCTCGCTGGCCGGCGTGCCTGATCCGGAGGCCTGGGGCCGCAATGCTAGGGCAGAGGTCATGCGCCGCATCGGCCTGCCAGTGGGCGTCGGCATTGCCCAGACCAAGACCCTGGCCAAACTCGCCAATTGGGCCGCGAAGAAGTGGAAGGCTCAGACTGGATGCGTCGTGCAGCTGACCGACCCATCCCGTCAGGAAAAGCTGCTGCGCTACGCCCCGGTGGGCGAGGTGTGGGGCATTGGCAGCAAGCTCAGCGCCAGGCTCGATGTCGAGCTGGGCATCAAGACCGCCTGGCAGTTGGCCACAGCCGACCCCAAGCTGCTGCGCCGGACCTTCAACGTCAACGTCGAGCGCACGGCGCGGGAACTGCAGGGCGTTTCTTGCTTTCCTTTTGGCGACAGTGGCCCTGAGCGCAAGCAGCAAATTATCTGTTCCAGGTCATTTGGAGCGAAAGTTTTCTCCCTGGAATCTCTGCAGGGGGCAGTGGCGTCATTCGTCGGCACCGCCGCCGGCAAGCTCCGCGCCCAGGGCAGCCTGGCCAACTGCCTGCAGGTGTTCGCCCGGACAAGCCACTTCGGTACCGGCCAGCCCTACAGCGGCAGTCGCATTGTTGCGCTGCCATACCCCACCGACGACACCCGCGATCTGCTGGCTGCGGCGATGTTCGGTTTGACCGACCTCTACCGCGACGGCGTGCCCTACGCCAAGGCCGGAATCGTGCTGACCCAGTTCGTCGAGCGCGGGGCCACCACAGGCGATCTTTTCGCCCCGAAGCCGAGGGCAGGGAGTGAGGCGGTGATGAGAGTCATGGATGCGATCAACGCGAAGCAGGGAAGGGGAGCGGTTCGCTTGGCCCGTGACTCCAGCGCCCGGCCCTGGGCCATGCGACAAGATATGCTCAGCCCGGCCTTTACCACCACCTGGCAGGGGTTGCCCAGGGCACGTTGCTAGGCGGCGCAAGTTTCAACTTCTCGATAAAGCCACGGCTTGGGTTTTTCCAGCGGCATGGTTTGCTGCATGTATTGAATACAGGAGGCCACCATGCAGCTGCGGGAATATCAAAAAGACCAGGTGACCGATCTTCGCGGCGGCATCCGCGACGGTGCGCTGATTCAGATGCTGATGAGCCCAACGGGCTCGGGTAAAACCGAGGTGGCAAAGCACATCATCGCCAGCGCAGCGGCCAAAAACCGCAAGGTATGGTTCATCGTTGACAGCGTTAAGCTGCTTGATCAGACATTGGCGCGCTTCCACAAGGACGGTATTTACGCCGGCGCCATCCAGGCCAATCACCCTTGCACCGACTACTCAAAAGTTGTTCAGGTGGCCACCGTGCAATCTCTCGCCGGCCGTCTCGATCATCTTTTGCGAGAACAGCCGCCGAAGCTGGTTGTTATCGATGAGGCGCACGTTGTATTCAAGGCACACACCGATCTGATTCAGTGGTGTCGCCGGACTAAGGTTCCGGTGATTGGCTTGAGCGCTACGCCGTTCAAGCGCGGCCTGGGGAAGATTTATGACCGCCTTGTCAACCGGATCAGCACGAAGGAGCTGACCGAGCAGGGGTTCCTGGTGCCGGCTGAATGTTATGCGCCATTCGTTCCGGATCTCAAGGGTGTGGCGGCCTCAAAAGATGGTGATTGGGCCGAAGATGCTTTGGCTCGCGTCATGGGCGGCGCCGATATCCTTGGAGACGTTGTAAGCCACTGGAAACAGCTCGGGCAAACCCGTCAAACCCTTGTTTTCGCCTGTAACGTGCATCACTCCAAGCAGCTGGCAGAGGCATTCCTGAATGCGGGCATTAAAGCCGCTCATATCGACGGCTATATGTCCGCAGATGAGTCCGAAGCCATTATCAAGCTGTACAAAGCCGGGAAAATTAAGGTGCTTGTCAGCGTTGCCATGCTGGTAAAGGGCTTCGATGACCCAGCTACCGGATGCATTGTGATCGCCCGGCCTACCAAGAGCCTTATGTTGCACTATCAAATTCTTGGCAGGGTGCTCAGGATTTTCGATGGGAAGGAAGACGGGATCATTATCGACCATGCAGGCAATCTGCTTCGTAATGGCTTGCCAACCGACACGCTTCCTGATCGGCTCGACATGGGCGATGGTGACCCTGTTGATCGGGCGAAGAAGGACAACAATCCGGACAAAGCCGATCAGACCAAGCCCTGTCCAAAGTGCAATTTCGTCCTCACTGGCCTGCTTTGTCCCAAATGCGGTTTTGAGATCAAGATCGATGCAGGTGTTGAAGTAGCGGCCGGCGTCCTGGTTCCTCTGGGTCAGCGCAAGACCAAGCTGGCACCGTCCACAAAGCAGCATGCATTTGCCGAACTGCTTGGGTATGCCCAATCCAAGGGGAAAAGTCCCATGTGGGCTCAGACCGCGTATCAGGCGTTCATGGCAGAGCCCATCAATCGGCAATGGGTTCAATCGACGGCGCCGGTTGCACCAGGCGAGAAAATTCAGCAGTGGGTGAAGGGGTTCAACGTCAGACGAGCCAAGAGTAAAAAACGCGCCTAATTTGTGGCCAACTGCTTGGGTTTTCGGCAACCTTGGCTCAAATACATAAGAGGCCTGCAGTGCTTAACGGTGAAAACGTGAAACTCAGCCATATCGAAGTAACAGTTCCAATCGGGCGCACGGAGCGTGGTCAGACGTTGACTGTCATGGATCTGCTGCGTGCTTTCTCTGTTGTAACGGGGACAGAGATTGGCAGCCAGGAGTTTGATAGGGCGCTTGGCGACCCCTCGCAACTTCATGCTAAGGAAATCATCGAAAACTCGCTGCGATATCGCACGCTCAAGGCTTTGGTGTCTGGAGCATTGAGCAATGGGGCAAGAGATTTTCAAAGTGATGAACCCGTCGCTGTGACCAGGGTTTCAACCGAGTCTCGACCGATGAGTCCGACAAGTAGAGCAATCGATATCACCATAAGTCTTGTTGCAGGACTCGATGAAGGTGATCTGGCGCTCGATAGAGCGTTGGACGCCTACAACGTGCAGTAACCCTCAACCAAGGAGCAACACATGAATCGTCCCGAACTGGTCAAAGCCATTGCTGAGAAGTCCGGTCAAAGCCAATCCGTTGTGAGCGAGGTGCTCAATTCCTTTATCAGTACCGTCCAAGACGGTGTTGCTGCAGGGGATAAAATCACCCTCGTTGGCTTCGGCACTTTCGAGTCCGTAAAGCGTGCTGAGCGCCAGGGACGAAACCCCAAGACTGGTGAACCGCTCAAAATTGCTGCATCGGTTTCACCGAAGTTCACCCCGGGCAAGGCCTTCAAGGATCAGGTGAACGGCTAAGCCAAGCGCACAGGCCGCCTCAGGGCGGCCTTTCTTCAGGATAAGGAAAAGGTCATGGAAAGCAGAGTCATCGGCGCGGCCGAGGTCGCGGCAATAATCGAGGCCGAAAACGCCAAGATAAAAGAGCGTCTGGCCGCAGGTGTCCCGGCGCTGATCCGCCTGGTCCAGGTTGCGCAAAGCGATACCGGACAATCTCGCGTATGTGGGCGCTTCCTGCTTGGGCTTTACAATGGTGGGTATTACCGTTTCGACCTGACAGACTTCCGGTCCCTTGATACAGGGCTGTTCGAGGACTGCTTGTCGGTCTTGAAGATGGATGCAAACCCCATCCGAGAGGTTCACCGGTTGATCGAAGACGGGGATGCAGTGTTCCATCGCTTGCGCATGTCCTGGGCTAGCGAGGAAGAGGCTGCGGGCTTTTCAGAATCGGATCGTGCTGCATGGAGCCAGTATCGTGCCTAGCACCGAACAAAACCAAGTAGAACAAGTGCTGGCCAGCCCGGCCACCAGCACCTGGTTGCGCAACTCCCTAACCGCGGCCCTGCAGCTAGATCCTGTAGATGCCGCCAACGATGCCGAGCTTCTGAGCCAGCTGCTGGGCGCCCGGTGCGATCAGCTTATGCAACAGGCTAAGCGTTAAACCTGTCAGGATTTGGTCACATTAACCCCTTGGGTCTGGTCTGGGATGTGGGAACATCGCTTTCAAGATCAAGGGGTTTTTTATGCCTGAAATTCAAACATCTACTCAAGCCATGGGCGGCTTGGTTCGCGCAATGCTCGCTCACGCTTGGAGCATCCTTTCCTTCAAGCATCATGGGCAGGGTCTACGTTTAGGCGATTTGAGTCTGCTGATTTTTGGCTTTGTTGCTGTCCTGTGCGTCTTCGCCAAAGCTTCGATAACACCCAGCAGCCCTGACGGTCATCACCCGTTGGTTGTGGGCGCTATAACCGCAGCCATATTTGCGTGCTGCTTTACGTTCTGCGGCAGGGCGTGCGTTGCAGGGTTTATCCTGATGATCATTGCCACTGAGCCTGTTTCTATTGTGCTGCGCCTGGTGGGGCTTGGTGGGGCCGTGGATACTGCATTTACGCTGTGGGTGCTTGTCGCTCAGCTTGTATTTTTCTTTCGGGCCGCCGGCGCTGAAAGCCGAGCGTAGCCAACATCAAAGCGAATCAAATTCCGTGAATCCTACGCCCGAGCAGCAGCCCGTAATCGACTACGATGGGCTCCACCTTGTCGTGAAGGCATACGCCGGTTGCGGTAAGACAGCTACCCTGCAGGCGTTCGCCAACAAGAATGCCAATAAGCGAATCCTCTACCTGGCCTACAACAAGGCAATCAAGGATGAGGCAATGAGCAAATTCCCTCGAAATGTGATCTGTCGGACGGGTCATCAGCTGGCCTGGCCCAAGTTCGGCAGTCAGTATGTCCACAAGCTCGGCAGTGCAAAAATGACCGAAGTATCCAAGCTGTTGGGTACCAAGGACTGGGCATTTGTTCGCCATGCAATGGGGGTGCTTAACAGCTACCTCTGTAGTGCTGAAGCAAAGCTCGGTATTGCTCACTTCTACGGCGGCGTGCCCTATGAAGACCAGGCCGATTACAACGACAACGACACCCTGAAACTTTTGGGTGCCGCCGAAACCATCTGGGAAGCAATGACCGATGTTGAGTCAAGCTTCCCAGCTGAGCACGACTGTTATCTGAAGTTGTACCAGTTGAGCCAACCGCAGCTTCCCTATGATTGCATCCTCTATGATGAAGCTCAGGACGCAAACCCGGTCGTAAGCGACATCGTTTCCAGGCAGCCTGCTCAGAAAATTTTCGTGGGCGATCCATGGCAGCAAATCTATCGCTGGCGAGGAGCAGAAAACGCCCTCGACAAGCAGATAGAGCAGGGCGCGACGCCCATGTACCTCACCAATTCGTTCCGTTTCGGGCCAATGATTGCCGGGGTGGCCAACGCCATACTCCGGCTCCAAGGAGAGACCCGACCCCTGGTTGGGCTAGGGAAAATGGATGCGGTACGCAAGTCAATGGATGGGATACGCGGCCGGTACACCGTACTGAACCGAACAGTCTCAGGCGTGATCATGTCGGCCATTGATGCTGTTGCCGCCGGCAAAGTCATTTACTGGAACGGAGGGATCGAGGCCTACAACTTGAGCGGCCTAGAAGATACATACAACCTGAAGAATAACCGCATGACATTGATCGCAGATAAGCGTGTCAAAGCGTTCAAGACATTCGATGCCTATGCAGAAGCAGCTGAGGCTACAGAAGACCCTGAGATGCTGCGCATGATGCGGATCATTAAGGACAATAGCGATATACCCAGGCTGCTCAGCGCGCTTCGCCAGTACACAACAGATGACATTGAGGAAGCCGACATTGTTGTCAGCACCACTCACAGGGCCAAAGGCCTTGAGTGGGATGTAGTGAAGCTTGATGAGGACTTCCCGGACATCTTCGATCCTGAGCGAGTTGATCCCGACCAGGTGGGTGACGAGTTAAATCTTCTCTATGTTGCGGTTACCCGGGCACGCAAGACCCTGGTGATTAACACACTGGTGCAGAGCATCATCGTGCGTGCCCACAAGGCCGTCATGATGGAAAGAGCGAGGGCGTAGGCTTGTGATAGAACTGTTCCTGGCTCTACTGCTGATCCCTGCCCTGACTATCTCCTGCTGGGATCGCCTGATGCATCGTCTTTCGGCAAACGCCAGGCGGGTTTATCGCCTGACAGGTCTGATAGGCGTTCCGATTCACGAGCTATCCCATGCTGCTGTTTGCGTCCTCTTTGGGATGCGGATCAAGCAGATATCGTTCTACCAGTTCAATAGCGAAACGAGCACGATGGGGTTTGTCCGTTACCGTTTCTCGCCACTTTCCCTACGCCATGCTTTTGGATTGACGCTCCAGGGTATTGCGCCACTCGTGGCCGGCATTTTGATCGTTACGTTCTTGATCGATGCTTACTCGGGCTTTGCTCGTCCCGCCAGCGGGGCTCTACCGCTTGTTCTGTGGCTGGCGGATGTTTCGGGTAATGCCCTGAGCGCCGCCTACGATATGGCTTCTCAGGGCCCTAAGAGTTTATTGCTCCTGGTGCTAGCCGTGATCGTAAGCATGCATGCGATACCCAGCATGGCAGATATTATTTCAGGGCTGCGCGGCCTGATCATGCTGATCATCTTCCTTGCGCTGGCCGCCCTTGGAGTTGAGCTCTTCTGGAGCTACGGGGGGCGCTTCGACAAGCAGTCAGCCGCGTTGCTGGGCCAGGTTATTCAATACATCGAGAGCGCCCTTTGGTACGCTCTATATGGCGCAGTTTCCATGGCTACCCTGTCAATACTAGGCGGTATCCTGTTCATCCTCGTCCCGGGCATTGTGCTTTACCTTGTTGATTTCATCCGAGGAGCACGAGGGGAAATATAGTCCCCTCCCTATGCATCAGCCTGGGCCTACCCAGTGGAGCGAAAATGGGAGATACCATTCGATCTTGGGATGGTCTGAAAAAGTCCTTTCTCGAAAAATGCAGCCCAGTAACCATGCGGGATACAGGGCAGCAGTTTCGCCAAAAACGGGCTTTTTCAGAGTTTCCCTTGGTTTATGCGAGGTCCTCTGGTCCTGTCTGCAATGCTTTTTCTCTGCGGCGTCGCTGTTGGCGCCGGCATAGCGTTTCTGGCAGCAGATGGCCAAGACGTGGAGCAGAGCGAAGAGCAAAAGGCCGACCCCAAGCGCTTGCCCAAGAAGCAGGTTTGGTCCAGGCCCGTAGACGTGGCATGACACCGCAAATTTGCGGAAATTTTCTCACTTGTATCCTGGCTTCAGGCAGGGCATCATTGTTGTGCGCAAGCTGTGCGCTAAACAGCTCAAGATTTCTTTGCTGGCGTTCCTCGCCATGCATTCCATGTGGCGCCTAGCGCTCCTCCAGAATCATTCACCCATGCATGTGCATTGGTGTTTGTTCCGCGTCTAACGCGGGTCGCAACTGACGACTCATTCAGTTCAATTAGCCCTTGCGGGGAACCCTCCGCAAGGGGGTTTCTCCGCTTCAATATCTGGAGTTGAGAAATGGAAAAGCACGTCATTAACCTGACTAAGTTCAAAGCAACCGCAGAATTGGAACGCTTCGGCGTTCGTGATCTGTCGAGCTGGAAGGAATTCCAGGAGATTCGAAACCTCCTGTTTTTCCCCGCGCCTCCCACGCAAGAAATTGTTGCCCAGCGCGTCGAGCGCCTGGGTGAAATTGCCTTGAAGGAAGCGAAGAAAAGCGGTTCGGATAGCGTTCTTGTGAGCTGCCCGCCATGGATGATGCAGGCACTGTGCAGTGAGTTGGTTTATCTCAACTTGAAGCCTGTTGTCAGTTTCACCAAAAAGACCAATGAAGACGGCCTGTCCGTAATCAGCCTGGTTGCCGCAGCCTAACTTGTAATACCTAAAACGACCCATTGGGGGAAAACTTCCCCTATGGGAGTTCTCCTTTTTCTGGGTTTCATGCTTTTGAGAATGGAGAACTAATCATGCAATTCAACACTAAAGTAGCGATGACTGAATTTGGCTTTAACACTGAGGCAACTGCACCAGGGTTTGCGCCGAATCATTCGTTTATGCAGCACGTTCCATCGGTCAAGCCGTACTTCTTCAGGAAGTCTCTGCTGTCGCCGTTCATGAGCTGGCTGTATGTCCCCGCCGGGGATAGCTGCATGCTTGTTGGCCCAACGGGTTCAGGTAAGTCTTCCATCGTGGAGCAAATCTGTGCCCGTCTTGCATGGCCCTGCATCACCGTATCGGCTCACAGTCGAATGGAGATGCCGGAGCTAACTGGCTACAACCTGCCTTACACCGACCCTGTGTCTGGTGACCTGAACACGAAATTCGTGGACGGGCCGCTGACCAAGGCCATGCGCGAAGGGTTTGTGTTCGTCCTCGACGAATACGACACCCTGGACCCGGCCGTAACTGTAGGCCTCCATGCTGTTATGGAAGGTCGACCACTGGTGATCGCAGAAAACAATGGTGAGGTGATTCGTCCTCATGCCAATTTCCGTTTTGTCGCTTGCGGCAACACGGCTGGGCAGAGTGATGAGTCAGGGGTTTACGCTGCAACCATGCAGCAAAACCTTGCATCTCTCGACCGCTTCCGGGTGTTCGAGGTGCCATACCTGGAGGCTGCTGATGAGGTGTCCACACTGATGGACGCCAACCCTGGCATGCCAAAGGAAATCGTTGAGAACATGGTGAAGGTAGCGAACTCGATTCGTCGCCAGCATCAGGGTCTCGGCGGTAACTATCTGAGCGTCACAATGTCCACCCGGACATTGCTGCGTTGGTCGCGGATTGCCTTCGGGTATTCGATGGCCAGCCAACCAGATGCTTTGAAGGTTGCGCTGCAAGAGTCGCTGCTTAACCGCTGCGACCGTGTTCAACGAGTAGCTATCGACAAAATCGCCGCCAGTGTTTTTGGTGGTGATTGGAAGGTAGATGCTGAACAGAAGCCCGCGTAACACAACAACCCTCTGGGGGAACTTTTCCCCTCGGGGCGAAGTTCCCCCTTTTTTGCTTTTGAGAAATGGAGAACTTCGCAATGACCATTCAACAGAACGAGATCAAGATCCTTGATCAAATCCTGCTGGTAGACCTCTCTGGCATCCACCTGTGGACTGCCCGAAAGAAACTGAAGCCTGAAATGCTGGAGGGGAAAATTCCTCCTGCAAAGCTTGCCTCTCTTGGCTCGATGCGTGTTATCGACCCTGAGAAGCTCAAGCCGTTTGAGAAAATCAAGCGTCGGGCAACATCGATCCTGGAAAATTACGGCATCAAATTCCTCGGTGGCTACGCTGTGCCGCAGGAAAAGATCCGTGACGTGGTTGATGAGCTCGAAGCTCTGAAGAACCAATTCTACGATCTGAAAAATAACTTCATCCCGAACTACGACCGCTGGGTAACTGAGTGGATCGAGAAGGATTGGGAGCGCCCTGAGTGGCGCGAGGCGATTGCACGTTCGGTAACCCCGAAAGCGCAAGTAGACCAGGGCATCCAGTTCGGCTATGCGGCTTGCCGTGTTGCTCCGGACGGGGACAAGCACCTGAGTCAAACCCTCGGGAGCCAAGTTCGCGGCCTGTCTGATCAGCTCTACAGCGAAACAGCAGAAACCGCAGAGCGTTTGATGGAAACCGGACTGGCCACTCGTGGCCATGTCACCCAGACGACGCTCAATACTGTGCGCAAGATGAACACCAAGCTCAAAGGCTTGATGTTCCTCTCCACCGATGTGAAGGCCTTGGCCGACTACATCGACGAGCTGCTGGCGTCCCTGCCTAAATCAGGGGTCGTAAATGGCTCCCAGTACAACCAGGTGGTCACGCTGGTGTCATCGCTTTCCGAAGAGGACTCGATTCGCCGCCTGATCAAAAATCTCAGCCAGGCCAACGGCGCTCAAGCGCCTGAAGCAGCTGAGGTGGTCCATGTACCCGAAGTAGCCCAAGCCCAGCCCCAAGCTGAGCCTGAGTTGCCGGCGGTATCCATGGTCCAGAACATTGAGGATGAAATCCCCGCGCAAGCGCCGATCACTGATGCAGAAGAAATTCTGAGTCAGTTTGGTATGCAAATGGATGCCATCCCTCAGCCGGAAGAACCAGAAGCCGAACCTGCACCTGCAGAAGTAGAGCCGCTGGTGATTCCACAACCTAACCCGATCAGTAGCGTTGTCGCCCACGGCGTATTCAGCTTCTGATCAACCCATACACCCCGCCTGGGAGCAAACCTCCCAGATGGGGGGTTTCTCCGTCTGGCGGTGGCGAGAAAGGAGAAATGATATGGCTAAGTCACTGATGGGTTCGTTGCCGATCTACGCACAACACCTTGCCGAGCAAACCGGCGTCAAGGTGCTGTTAGAAGGCAAGCGTGCTTATACAAATGGAACCACTGTGGTCGTCCCCTTCACTGAGGATGATTTGCAGCTGTCCTTCGGCTACATCGCTCATGAATGCAGTCATGTCCGCAACACCGACATGGATGTTTTAAGATCGACTACGCCAAACCCGTTCCGCAAAAATTTGCTGAACATTCTGGAAGACATCCGCATCGAGCGGCTGTCGATGGATGAGTACCCGGGCACCGAGGATGATATTCGGTACCTGAACCGTAAGGTTCTGCTCGATCCGTTCAAGCCTGAGCACGTTGCTCAAGCTAAGCCAGTCTCAATCATCCACAACGCCATCCTGTTTGGTAGCTACTGGAAACTCCAGGAGCCCCAACTTGAAGCGCCAGGAAAAGCCTATCTCGAAGCACTCGAAGCCCTTGTTGGCCAAGAGATTGCCGATCAGATCATGGCCAAGGCGATGCAAACCTTGAAGTGCAACAGCACGGCTGAGGTTTTGGTGCTGGTGGATGAAATCATCCAGCTGCTTCCTTCTGAGAAGGACCAGCCACAAGAAGAACCGGACGCTGAGCCTGATGAAGGCGAAGAAGAAGGTGAGCAAGGTGACCAGTCCGAGTCGGGCAATTCTGACGGCCAGGACAAAGGCGCCTCAGGGGACGATAAGTCGCCTGACAGCAACGATGATGGTGAAGAAGGTGCTGAAAGCGCTGAAGGCGAAGGTGAAGCAGGCTCTTCTGAGCAGGCTGACCCAGACCAAGGCAATGGCAGCAGCGGTGGTCAAAGCAAAGATGAGGGTGATGCCGAATCTGAGCAGAAATCATCGTCTGGAAGCGCAAGCGACCAGACTTCAGAAGAAGGCAGCGCCGAGGGTGACCAAAGCCAGCCAAGCACCGAAAACGCCAAGGGCAAACCATCGAAAGGTGGTGACCAAGGCAATCAACAAGGCAACGGCCCTAATGATCTGCGCGAGCAGGCCATGAACGCTACTGCAGATGACCTGAAAGGGCTCATCAGCGAAGTGGGGGAGGCGGCGGCTGAACTGTTGAACCGCAAGGCTCAGCAGGAATACCACGCTGTTACACCGTTCGCCCTGGCAGGGAGAGCGACTCGTCGCTCAGGTGATGCTTCTCATCGTCGAGAGATGTTGGGTGCTGAACACTCTGCTGGCTTGCGTCAGGTTCTAAACGGCCTGCTGCAAGCACAAGTTGACTGTCGTGTTCAGCTCAAGCGTACAGGTAAGCGGATCGATACCTCGCGCATCGCCATGATGAAAGGCGGTGAAACGAGGGTCTTCCGAAATAAAGCTCGAAGCGAACGTCAGTCCGCGGCTATCCAGTTCCTCTTCGATAAATCGGGGAGCATGCAGGAAGCCATGGAGGATGCTGAAGCTGCGTTGTTTGCAGTTTTGCGCAGCTTGGAAGGTCTGCCTCTGGTCACAACTGGGGCCATGTCTTTTCCAGGCAGCCATGCCTATTCAGATGGATGTTGCGACCTGATTAAGCGCTCGAACGAGCGTCTGGGAGCAGCGGTTCAAGCTGGTGGGTTTGGTGCGCTGGCAGCAGGCGGCACCCCGTTGGCACAGGCCTTATGGCCTGCTGCAGTCGAGGTGCTGCGTGCAAAAGGCGAACGTAAGGTGCTGTTTGTAATTACTGACGGTGAACCCCAGTCGGGGTCTGAAGGTAAGTGCAAGGAGCTAATCGAGCGGTGCGAGGCGTCCGGGATAGAGGTGGTTGGGCTTGGTTTCGGCCAGGCTAATACATACACACTCGCTCGGATCTTCAAAAAATACGTTGCTGTCGGGACGGTGAGCAATTTGAAAATGGCCCTCTTCGGGGTTGTTCGAGAAGCGCTAACTGCTTGACCTAAATAAACCATTCCCAGTGGGGGCCAACCCCTACTGGGGGAGGCCTCCGTCTGGATGGAGGCCTAAATGGAAAATCTTGCTATTGCGACGCCCCTCTTTGACCTATTCGGGCAAGAGGTAATTATCCAGCGGCGTTCTTTTGAGCGCCGACCCAAGCGAAGATCAGCTCCCATCCAGGAGCAGGTACAACTTGGGTTTCTCGACATCCTTGAGATGTCAGACGCGCAACTGGAGGCTCTTGTAGCCGAAGAAGTCATCGATGATGACTACATCGACTGGTTAAGAGGCTACCTGCTGCAAATGACACTGCGTCAGATCCTGCACCCGCAGGTGAGTATGCAGAACTGGTGGGATGGCGTTATCTGGATGCTTTCAGATGATGACCACCCCTTCAGCTTCAAAATCTGCTGCAACGCTGCAGGTGCTGATCACGAGGAAGTCCGCGAGGGCGTCCGTCGAATCATGCGCCGCAGTTAAAGAAGCCCGTCAGGGGGAAAGCCCCCTCGCGGGCTTTCTCCGTTTCTGGCAATCAGAAAAGGAGAAGAATGATGAATGCACCACTGAACAGCCAGGCGGTACAAGCAGCTACGTTTGTTTTCGAGAACGCAGATTTCGTTTCTCGGGTCCACGAGTTACTCCAACTGGCTTCAGAAGCATTGGTAGAAAAGCTCTGCCGCCGGGCGCTGTCTGGGGCTGAGCTTGATGCCGTAATCGCAGCTGTAGAGGCCCGCGACCACGCCACGATGTTTAATCTGGTGAGGCCGCAGGCAACTCAGATGCGTGCTGCAGATGTTAGAGATGTGTACTGGGACTGGATTGATGCTTATGGCTTCTACAGCGATGCCCTGAGCTGCAACTGGCCCTACATGACTCAAGACAAGCGGTGCTGCTACCTCGCTCACGCGGAAGTATCAGCGCTAATCGTCTGCACCAAATAAACCCAGTCGGGGAATCCCCGGCGGGGGTTCTCCATCGTAAAAATGGAGAAAAATATGGCTTTTCAATCTTCTGTTGTTTCGTACCCAGACCGCGGCCATTGGGGTAACTCTCGGTACCGTGGTAACTGTACGGGCCACATCATCAAGGACTTTTTCGGGACTTACCTAAAGCGCCCGGATGGTCTTTGTGTTGACCCGAGCATCGGTGGTGGTACGAGCGTGGATGTAGCACGAGAGATGGGGCTTCGCTTCATTGGCACTGATCTGCACCAGGGTTTCAACCTGCTCGTAGACGACCTTGCGTCGTTCTGTGGGGAAGAAGCAGCTGCAGTTTGGTGGCATCCACCCTATGCATCGATGCTGGCCTACAGCGGCTCGCAATGGGGTGATGAAGCGCACAAGTGGGATATGTCGAGGATGGGTATGCAGGACTTTGTAGAAGCCCTGGAGCTGGCCTTGATGAACATTCACGACGCGACTGAAAAGGGCGGCGTGTACGGCATCTTGATGGGGAATCTGCGGCGAGCTGGCGAGTATTACAACCTGTCTTCCCTCGTGGAGCGGGTTGCGCCCGGAAAACTGATAGATGAACTGATCAAGGTACAACATAACTGCGTTTCCGACTCGCGTTCTTACCGAGGCAACTTGGTGAGGGTGGCGCACGAGAAGTTGTTGGTTTTCAGGAAGATGCAGGCGTCCTTGTTTCTGTTGGGGACTATGCAGCGACGTGCAGAGGCTATGACGGGTATCACCTGGAGGGCTGCTGTTCGGCGGGTGCTACAAGGCAACAAAACCCTTCATCTGAAGGAGATAAATGCCGCTGTGGAGCCTTTCGCGAAGACCAAAAGCAACAACAACTGGGCGGCAAAAGTACGCCAGGTTCTGCAGGACGAGCGGTACTTCGTCCGTGTTGAACCAGGTGTGTACCGCCTAGCTGCATAACTCTCCCATCCGGGAGGGAACTACCCAAGAGGGGCCATCCCTCTTGGGTTGGCTCCTTTCTCAGTGAGTAAGGAGAAATCATGAATAACCAACAAGCTGCTGCACCGCTGATGCCGTTCCGTGTCTACCTGCTTGAGCAGGACACTGAGGGGTTCAACGAAACGATATTCATCGCGCACGCCGAGGATATGGCTCATGCCATTGAGCAGGCGCGCAATGCTTACCCGGGTTGTTGCGTGAACTGGATTGCCTCTCATGGGGCCAACTGGTTTCTCGCTCAAGGTCAGGCTGAGCATGTTGCGATGGATGAGGACGGCGAGTGGGGGTTCATCATCCGCTTTGACGTTCCGGAAGAAGTAGATGGTGACTGCGAGCTCGATGACTACAGCTATAGGGTCGAAGAGTGGCGGGGTGGTGACATCGTGGATACCTACGATGCCCCTTCCTACCAAGCAGCCCGTGAGTGGATCTCGCGGGAACACTCAGGGCACTGCTCAACTCGTTACAGCCTGGCCGCCTTGTGCGACCTCTGGAACGACCTGAGTGATACTCCGGTCACCGATGGTGGTTACTTGGATCAGGCGTTCATGTTCTTTCCGCGTGGTGTGAGCCGCGAGGAAGTATGGCGCTGGTTCGAGTCTGTAAATCCGGACTTCAAGGCCGGCGAAGCAGGTGGATTCATTGGCGAGGGTCATCCTTACCGTCAATATCCATGCTCTTCGTGCGGGACTGATGCCCCAAGCGTTTACGGCTGCCCTGATGGAGCCGAATTGTGCGAAGCCTGTTTCGATAGCGCTCAGCACTAAAACCAAACCGGCCTGATGGAAGTCCACCAGGCCACTTAAAAACCCACGGGGGAGAAATCCCCCGCTGGGGGCTTCTCCTCCTCAAAAGGAGAAGCACATGAACGCAATACTCGAAGCAGCACGGCTTCAAGGTGGTGTCTCAATCACCCGCCGGGCCATGGCTTACTGTGGTCCAAAACGTGTGCATCTATGGGAGCTCGCTACCGGCGAGGTCATCCTTCTGACGCATACCGTTCCAGGGGGCTTCAGGCAGCCGGTTAAGCTGCACGAACCGCTTGAAATTGTCGTTGATAGGTTCCGCGAGAAGCGGGGCCATAGGGTGGTAACACCTCATGTCATATGACCCAAGGCGCCCTAACCAGGCGCCTTTTTGCCTGAAATGCTTGAGTGCGTGCGGTAGCTGGGTATAATGGAGTCACTTCGAGGCATTGTCCTCAGCTGCATCCCTCCGCGCCCCAGCGCACAGAATCTTCGCCAAGTGCATGCTGCACTTAGCAAGAGCCTGAACCACCTATGTGGCCAGGCACCCAAAACCACCTATGTGGTTTTGATCAAGCTAATCGGTGCTTCAACCGATTCAACCAAAAAGCATAGAAATCAATCATCCATTCGGATGCTTGGTTATTTGTGCGCTCAACAAAACCCGCAGCGGGGATAAACATCCCTGCCGGGGTGTTTCTCCGTCTGCATTTTGCTCAATGGAGAAACACGCTATGAAAACTCTGATCATCACTGCTCTGCTGATTGTTGGTGGCATCCAGGTCGGCTTCAGCGCATTTGATGCAGGTGTCGCTTCGGTTCAAAAAACTGAAACGGCTCAAAATATCAAAGCCCGTCAGGCTTTCTGATTGAAACTAACCCAGTGGGGAACAATCCTCACTGGGTTGTTCTCCTCTCAGGAGCTTGGTCATGATTTATCACACTGCAATTGACGCTATTCGTAGCGCCGAATTCTTTGCTGCAAAATCAAATCTTGCTTATGCGCTGTACAGTGCTGGCAATGGCTTTATCGTTGCATGTCTAGTTCACGCCAATGGGCGTGAGTTAGAAATAATTAAACCCTGACGGGAGGTATCCCGTTTGGGCCACCTCTTTGTCATATAAAAACAATGAGGTGAAATATGTTCAAAAGAAAAATATTAGTTTGGTTAAGAGATGTACTAATCGGGATCGGCTGCAGTCTTTTAGCAGCTGGATTCATCGGAATCATCACTCCTGGTACCGCGCCGCTCGCTATTGCGATCTGCTTGGTAGTCGGCATGGTGCTACCGATTCTCGGTTTAGTGGTATCCTTTTTCTCAGACTGAACGTCCCGAGGACACAAAAATGGAAACGTCGATTTCTCTTGTGACTGCGATTGGCTCAGTGCTTCTGGTGCTGGGTGTCGTAGCTCTTGTCGGATACCGCATTGCGGATCATCTCGACAAAAAGCTAAACACAGAAATCAAGGACCATTAACCAGCCAGTGCTGGACGGAATGCACCTGGCGTAAGCTAGAACCTTAGTGGTCATCCCTCGTGGGTGATCCACCAGAGCCCTCTTCCAAGAGGCCTCCGGGGATCACCCACCAGGAGAATTGAGATGACCGCTAAGCAAGAAATGATTGCCCTTTACTGCCCTGAACTGAAAGAACTGATGATCGATTCCGGAAGAGTTTTTCGTGTTCCGGAACCGATTGCAGCGACAGTAGACAAGGAAACCCTCGAAACCCGCTTCGTGAAAGCGTGGGCCGTGATGCACAAGCTGATCCCCAGCACTGCCAATGTGACAGTCCTGGAAGCCCAGATTTTCGAGGCTGCATGAAGGCCAAAACCAAACAAAGCCCCGGCTGAGCCTCAGACGGGGCTTTTGTTTGCCCGCAAGAAAGTGGTCGGTTTGGCCGCCTAATTCCCCTCAGATTTCTCTAGCATTGAGCCAGGTCTATTACTGGCGCCCATCCGATGCGAATCAACACGAAGTCAGCCTTGAAACGCCTGCTGGTAGGCGTAATCGTTGCCCTCCAGCTTAATACCGTAGCTTTTCATGCGTGGGCCGATGGCGCTGTAGCAGGCGCAGAACTCGGCAAAACGACTGTCATGGAGAGCATGCAGGCGTTCGACCCTGCTGCAGCGAACATTACGTTGCAGCAGCTTTTCCCGGATCTTGCTCCGGACTCAACGACAAGTCTTGAAGAGGTTTATGGTAAGGATTCCGAAACCATCAGCTTAGGGGTCGGCGCTAACAATAGACTTGCCGAAGAGACATCAATGGATGGTGAAGCCTATCGAACATTGATCGAGTCAAATCGAAGAGTTGCTCCAGACCTGTCCAATGATCCAATGTTTAACACAGCAGACAGGGTAAGAGACAAAGAGTTCATGCAAGGTTTCAAGGAAAACTTTGCAGACTGTAAGAGAACCGATGTATTCGAAAAAATCCAAAAGAAAGCGCATGTCTCTAAGTTCGAAACATGCGAGAGGGTTGTTGATCAGGGAGGATCACAGCGATTTAACCACGATTACAAGGTAGGTATTGTAGAGTATGTTTCTGGGCAGCCAAACTACCAATCCTGTGGTGACGGCTGTCTATATGTTTGGGTGGGTACTGTTGGAGATGACTATTGGTCGGGGAATTGTCGGATTTATCAAGAATTCACCCGGTTCCGGGTTATAAACAAAGAAGCGATACTATCGGCTGTAATTGAGCAGGCTACGTTTGACGATTACTTTGAAATTTACTTTGACGACAATCTACTCTGGACACATACCCCGGGCGTATTTCCACCTGAAACTGCAGGATCATGCGAGCGCGGAACAAGTTGGCGTGTAAATCCAAATCGTAACATTACAAGCGAGCTTACCAACTCTGATGACGTTATTACGTTTAAGACCCGAACCTCTGTAACCGGCGGTGGTGAGGGCTATGCACGAATTCGTATTAACTACGACCCAAAAAAAGCTTTTATAGATAACGGCTGGGGGCCAGAAGAGCGCCTCCCAATGTTTGACATGATAAATGATGGGTTCTGCAGCAACTCCTCCGTTCAATGCACTTCATCACCCTCAGTGGATGCTAGCGGGTGTATAACTGAAAATGGTGTTCGGGTTTGCGAATCTGATTTCGCGCCTAGTCCGCACCAGAATTTAAGCCCGTTTTGCAGAACAGCAGATGTTCAAGCCGAATGCTCCTTTTATAAAGGTGACCTCAAATGCTACGTTGATGCACAAGGCGTTCAGCGCTGCCCAACAAATGAAGGCGGTAACCTTAATGGTTGTGCCAAATATGAAGAGAACCCATCGTGTGGTTTTATCTCTCAAAGCTGTATTAAAGGTGCCGAGGGTGATTCAGGTGGATGTTATGCATTCGAGGAGGTATGGGACTGCGGATACGACACGTCCTATGAAACCATCGTCAATACAGGACAGTCTATCGAATGCCCAGGCGGTGCTCGTTGCATGGGTAGTGAATGCTTCGATAACTCGAATGTGAAGTCTGGGGATTTTGCCTATGCAGTCGCCATGCTCCAGGTCGCACAATTCGCTGAGCATGATCTGGATTGCGGTGGTGATGGAACAAATATCGAAGAGGCCAATGATTGCAAAGTATTCAAAGGCGAAGCCATGGAGTGCAAGAAAGCGCTTGGTGGTTATGTAGATTGCTGTGAAGCCCCAGAAGGAGTCAGCATCTTCGATTATGTCAATCTAACAATGAATACGCTCAAGATGACAAGTTCTCTTGAGGCTCTTTCTCGCACCGGTGAGCTGGGTGCAGTAGGTTCAGGGTATTGGTCGGCAAGTACCAGCGCTCTTGCAGAAGGTGCCTCTACTCTTATTAAGGGTGAATGGGGATCTGTAATTGATAATGCCACCGGGGCGTTCAGCAAAGAATTTGCTGGGGAAGCAGTAGGTGGTGCTATAAGCCAGATTCAAAGCTTTTTGATGCAAAAAGCATACGACGCCATGGTTGAAATTGGTGCTTCTGCAGCCGCCGATGCAGTATTCCAGACTGGAACAAATGCCGCAGGTGAAGCGACGATATCACTTTCTACCAACGCAGCAATGGTTGTAAATATCATTGGCTGGGTATACACGGTTTATGTAATTGCAGATATTCTGATAAATATAATATGGGAGTGCGAAGAAAAAGAATTTGAGCTGGGCGCAAAAAAAGAAACTCGCCAATGCTCGTTTGTTGGAAGCTATTGCGCATCTGAAGCATTAGGATCATGCGCAGAGAAAAGAGAGGCATACTGTTGTTTTGGCTCTGTAGTTGCCCGAATAATCCAAGAGCAAGGCCGTAAGCAAATGGGCACTACTTTTGGGGAGCCAGAAAATCCAACCTGTGAAGGATTAACGCCAGGGCAGCTTGCACAACTCGACTGGTCAAAGATCGATCTCAGCGAATGGATCGGGATGCTAAACATGACGGGGAACCTGCCAACTGCAAATACTGTCTCTCTTGAAGATCTTACTGGATCGGGAAGCAGTTTAGGAATAAGCGCGTCAGACACACGGCTTAATACGCTAGATCGGAACCTTGAACGACTACAAGATTTTAATGCCGATGAAGTGAAAAAAAATGCAGAGCAGCAAATGAGGTGATTAAAAAACCCGGCATAGCCGGGTTTTTTCTTTCAAGTCTTAGTTTTATTTGCCTATAAAGTAGTTTTCTTGCCCACCACGGTACACAACTGCCGGCAGTGGGTTTTTCCTCAGCTTGACATGAGGATTGTGGATAAAGAACCAATCGGGAAGCTCGCTTGAAACCGCCTTTAGTGCATCACGATAATTCATGGAGTTCTTTATTGCATCTACCCGCACATCAGGCCTTAGAATAAAAATTGGCCCGTAACTCTCAGCGGAATTCAAAAAACTCGGGCTCGCGGCCTTGCTCGAATCAAACTTAACGATATTGCCCTCAGAAGCCATCTTGCCGCCATACAGGCTCGGATGATTATGAGGGTATTTAGCGATCAGCATCTTTTCATTCGACAGACCTTTTTTGAAAACCGCTTTCCGAGCTTTTGTATATTCGCGCTCTACAACCTGCACGGCTTCCTCAGGGCTATCGGCCATACTTGAGGGAACCCATGCTGCTATGTGGGTCATCTGCCACATGGGTGATGCGCCACCACCTAACAGCATCAATCCCAGGCCAACACCAACTGCAGCGCCTCCACTGAACCCGGAAGGAGGGGATACTGCGCTTAAACCCACCACTCCAACATCAATGGCGTTTGCTGAAGCCCCTGTGTAGCCACTAGGCATAAAGCCTTCTTCAATGGCAATTGACTTGGGAATATCACGCATTCCGGTGATGCCCATTGCGTGCATGTAGGTCATTGCGTCGGACCACTTCTCTACTGGCGTAGTCGCTGGGTCTTGCATGTCTTCAAGGGTGTACTTCTGAGGCGCTGCACAGCCGATCAGTGAGCTTGCTGCCAGCAGTGCGCAAATCGATTTCTTAAACATTATCTTTGCTCCCTTTTTCAGTTCGATGTCATCGTTAATCCGGATGGCTTCCCCGACCTTCCTCTCAATATGACGCATCAGGTTCTCCTCGTTTGCTGTGGGTTCATTAAATCACGCGAATGGGCTATCCCAAGGCCAAAAAAACCCACCGCTGGGGTGGGCAAAGGCTCGGTCTAAGCTCATTGGTTGAGTGGTCCTAACCGCTCTATGAACACAGTTGCACTGTGCCCACAATCTGCGAGGTCAAAGATCAGGCCATGCTCGATATTTACGGCAAATATCTTCCCCTCCAACTCCACTGGAAGATAATCCCTGGAACCAAGCAAGGATCGAACCTCGTCCCAGCTTTGGGCCTTGCGTAGCGAAGCGAAGAACTGATTACGGTCAGAAAGCATGTTCTCAATTTGCTGAGCCCCCAGCCAGGAGAGGGGGTCAGCACTGTCTCGGCCGCCCCCCACCATTGCTGCCAACTGGGATACCTCTGGCATTGAGAGTGTCGATGCTTTAGCCATCACCCTGCTCATCCTGGATGGGGCTCATTGCCGGCGCGTTACGCTGCTCGATGAGTTGGCTCATCGCTTGGAGCAACGCCTGAGGCGGCTGTGCGCCCTTTACGAGTACCTGGCGACCAGTGGTGTTATCAACCACAACGGTCCCCGGCGTACCTGTGACACCAAGGGCAGTACCTCTGTCAATTTGCTTCTGGATCAGATCCTTGTACTTCCCGCTTGCCATGCAATCGCGGAATTCTTCTGGCTTCGCACCTAGTTCTCGTGCCAATTGCTCGATATCGCCGTAGCCCTGGCCATTCATTGCGCTGCGCTCAAACCACTGGCCAGTAAATGCCCAGAACGCTTGGTTACCGGATTGTTCAGCGATGCACTCTGCGGCATGTGCAGCCTTTTCGGCCGCCGGGTTGTGAAAGGCTAGGGGGTAGTGTTGCCATTCCCAGTTGATTCGGCCGCCCGACTGATCAACCAACGACTTCGGAGTGGAGTGGAACCGCTTGCAGAATCCGCATTCCAGGTCAGAGTATTCAACCAATGTGAATTCAGCTTGCATGCTGCCGTAGAAGCGCTTTCCGGGCTCGTTTGGGGAAGCGGCGTTGGCCCATTCGGCAGTGATTTCTTTCTGGCGGGCAGCGAATTTACTTTCTTCCTCTGCTGCCATGTGGGCCGCAATGGCTTCAGGCAGCGCCTCTGAGGGTGTGCCCTTATCAAGGCTCATCGAGACACCAATCGCCACCGCTGCAGCGATTGCGGAGGATGTGGAGGCGGCAAACCATGGGTTGTTGAGTAGCTTCATCGTCACTTCACCGAATTCAAGAGTTTGGGTTGGAGTTTCAGTGGCACGTCCTTGGGGGTGCCCATGACCAGAATTTCCCACTCCTCGTAGGTGAGCCGCTCTACGCCTTTGCAAAGCTTGTTGCGCACCGAGATGTAGTCACTGACTGATCCGTGTCTGTTGGCCAGGGTGTATATGCTATGAGATGCGGAATCGCTTGTAGCTGCAAAGGCAGTTGCAGCCATGGCGGTTTGCTCCCGCTCGGCTTCTGCGCATTTCCCCGCTACCAGAGCGGGCGGGACGTTGATTGATGCGTCAACTGTCTGAGCTTTGTATTGCAGCTCCGGGTGCAATTTCCCGTAGCGCGTTTCGAGGGTGTCCTGACTGCCGAGGACTGGCTGATAACTCGGTTTACGAAGAGCAGCTCCACCGCGGCCTGTATGGCCCCAGCTGGTATGGTGTTCGCGCAAATCCGGGGTGTACTCGCTCACCTCAAACGGAGTGCCTGTCCACTCTTGCTCAGGGCTGGTTTTGTCCTTACCTGCGCACCCAGTTAAGAGCGCTGCGCTGATGGCTAGCGCCAGGGGCAGAAGCGTTCGTGCAGATTGCATGGTTATACCTCAGGCTATGAATGGGCATAGTCTGACGGATATCCGCGTGATTTTTTGATCCAAACTGACCACTTTCTGGTCAGATAAAGCTGTTCCGCCTTTGGTTTCTTCCAAGGGTTGCAATCCTTGAATGGCTGCTGCATGATTGATTTGCGTCTCAGAGACGCCACCCACCGCCACAGCCTCCCAGGTAGTGGCCCAGGCCCAGAGCCTAAGATTCCCAGAATTAAGTCGTTCTGCATGTGCAGATCGATTTAGTCATACGCCTCGGCGTATGGTCGGTTAGTTGGCCGTCTCACAAAATCAACTCAACCAATGTTCCTAAAATGAAAACCCTTTCGGGGCTACGATATCCCCGACAGGGGTTTACGTCGCCCTGATTTATCTCTATTGGAGAATTAAAATGGCTCGTGGCGTAAACAAAGTAATCCTGGTTGGTACTTGCGGACAAGATCCGGAAGTTCGTTATATGCCTAACGGCAATGCGGTAACCAACCTGTCTCTCGCAACCAGTGAAGTTTGGAATGACAAGCAAACTGGTGAGAAGAAAGAAAAAACCGAATGGCACCGCGTTTCTCTTTTCGGGAAAGTTGCTGAGATTGCTGGTGAGTACCTCAAAAAGGGCTCGCAAGTTTATATCGAAGGCAAGCTTCAAACCCGCGAATGGGAAAAAGATGGTATCAAGCGTTACACCACTGAAATTGTGGTAGACATGCAAGGTACTATGCAGTTGCTGGGCGGTAAGCCTCAGGATGGTGGTGGTTCTCGACCGCAAGGTCAGAATCAGCAGCGTCCTCAGCAACAAAACAGTCGTCCTCAACAGGCTCCTGCTCCGGATAACAATCCGCAGTATGATTCGTTCGATGATGACATTCCGTTCGCTCCGATTAGTAAGTGTCTTCTGACTATTATCTAATTAGCGACAGCCTAAATAGCTGCAAATAAAAGCGCGCCCCTTGGGTGCGCTTTTTCTTTGAACGGAGAAAAGTTATGAGCGAGAAATTCCAGAATGCTGTGGCAATTATTGCTAAGCAGGAAATGAAGTTTAACGAGTTGGTTCAGGCAGCCAATACAGATGTCGTGTTCAAGCAAGAGATGCTTTATGCAGCTCAAGCCATGATGAATAACGATTATCTGTGTTCGGTTGCTCTGTCTAACCCGCTTTCTCTTCGCAATGCCTTCAGCCAGGTGGCCGCTTGCGGCCTCACGCTCAATCCCGCAAGGGGTTTGTGCTACCTGGTCCCGAGGGACAACCAGGTGGTTTTGGACGTGTCCTACAAGGGCATGATCAAGACCGCTGTGAATGATGGTGCGATTCGGGACTGTATCGTTGAGCTGGTCTATACGAACGACAAGTTCGTGTACAAAGGCAAACGGCACAGCCCTGTGCATGAGTTCGACCCCTTCGATACGAAGGAACAGCGCGGTGAATTCCGCGGTGTTTACGTCGAAGTCACCCTGCCTGATGGACGGGTTCACGTTGAAGCAGTCACCAGTGACGAGATCAACAAGGCACGCGACGCTAGTGAATTGTGGAAGCGCAAGAAGAAAGGCCCTTGGGTCGACTTCGAAGACGCGATGCGCAAGAAAACTGGCATCAAAATCGCCAAAAAATACTGGCCCCAAGTGGGCGAGAAGCTCGATACGGTTATCCAGTACCTCAACACCACTGCAGGCGAGGGCTTCGGCTCCCAGGATGTTCCTGTTTCTGTGGTAGAGCGGTACATGGGTGCTGCTGATGTTGTGGGTGAAGCTCAGCCGCTGCCAGCCTCGAACGAGGTTGTGCATGAGGCCGTTCCTGAAGCCGCTGCTGATCCTGTTGTCCAAACGCCTGAAGAGGTTGTTGAGGTGGCAGGCGAGCTGCAAGTTGAACCGGCTGCAACAGTCTCTGAAGCGGATCTTCCGCCTAAGGTCGTGGCCAAATCTAAGGAAGTGGTAAAGCGAGCCCGTCAGTCTGGCGGGTGGCAAGCTGCCGTGGAATATCTCAGTGCCTGGCCTGTCCAGCACCGTGAATACGCCATGGGCTTGCTCCGTGCGGCTCAGTACGAAGCAGCAGCAGACGGAGAGTGATCATGGCTCACCTGTCGATCAATGGCTTCATGGCCGGCGCGACACTCTGCGGCCAAGCGCGATCCAGGGTGATTGATAGGGGTGAAGATGTTTTTCATCCCAACGTCAAACTCCTGGAAAACCACATCTACAGAAAAAAAATCTGCTTGGAATGTCTTGCTGTTTGGGACAACCCCGAGCGACCAACCAACCCTATGCCGGGCCAACCCCTGCACAGGGCTGCGTCTGGTAATTACTGAGGATAAAGACATGGCCGATATCATCGTCCTGATCTTGACCCTGCTGTTCTAAACCAACAGCACACAAAACCCACCCTGACGGGGCAACTGCCCCTCAGGGGTTTTGTTGCCTGCGTCTTTCTGAAAAGGAAAATGACTCATGGCAACAAAAATCGAAGTACGCATTGTCGCGGATAGTGACGTTGAAAGCCCACGCGAGTGGGATAACCTCGGGACCATGGTTTGCGCTCACCGGCGCTACAACCTGGGCGACCAAGGTGGCATGCGTGAAGCCCTCGACCTGATCTACAAGCACTTGTCTGACAAGCAGCTGAATGAGATGGAGTTCGATGCCAGCCATGTGCCGGATATCGAGCAGGCACTAGAAGCAACCGGTCAAGCCATCATGCTGCCGCTGTATCTCTACGATCACAGTGGAATCACGATGAGTACCGGGCGCTTCAGCTGCCCGTGGGACAGCGGCAAGGTCGGTTTCATCTTCGTCTCCAAGGAGAAGGTGAGAAGCGAATACGACTGGAAACTGCTGAACAAGCAACGCATCGAGAAGATCCAGCATTACCTAAAAGGCGAGGTCGAGACGTATGACCAGTTCTTGCGGGGCGATGTCTGGGGCTTTGAAGTGCTTGATGAAGACGGTGAGGTCAAGGATAGCTGCTGGGGTTTCTTCGGCAGTGATCCTCTTACCAACGGAATTGCAGATCACCTGTGTGACTCTGCCAAAGAGCTGATACGCGCTGGGCAGTACGAGCGCGTTTACGGTTACTGATTCCGAAATTAACCCTGAGGGGCATCATCCCCTTGGGGATGGTGCGTCCTCGAACCAAAAAGGAAAGCACCTATGAAAGCTGTAATCAAAGCCCATTGCACCAACGAATATGGCGATTGCCCGGACTTCTTTGTCGTCGACGTTACCGCCGAACTGATGGAGATAATCGAGCAGCTGAGTCGCCAGTGCGTGAACGGAATTATCCGTATCACTGCTGATAACTCCGATGGACAGTGGGGTGGCCCTGGGGTCGAAGAGGACATGCGCCTCTTTGGCCAGGAGCTTGTTGTGGATCGGGCTGATTTCTGGCTCCAGATTTTCAAGAAGCACCAGGATGGTCACATCGAAACCGAAAGAGTTCTGATCAAAACCCTGAAGGCTGACTTCGAAGCCGGAAAGGAAATCGTCTACTACGGCGATGATTCGGACGAGCTGCAGATCACTTACGAGGAATCGCTGAGCGAAACCCAGGAGTAACTGCAACAACGCAACACCCTCCCTGGCCATTCGGCCGGGGAAGACAACCAAAACCCTGTGGGGCAAGCCCCCTACAGGGGATTGCTCTTTTTCAGGGATGAAAAGGAGAAATCAACATGCGTACTTACATCCTCTCGATGTGCGACATGCGAACAAAGAAACAGACCCGCTTCCAGTGCCAGGCCAGTAGCTTCAACGAGGCCCTCCGTAAAGCTCAGCAAGCCCTAAACGGCTTCCCGGGACTTCAGGAAAATGGTGTAGGAGGTCGGAATGTTTCCATCAACGCTTGAAAACCTGCGCGAATCGCTTGCCGATTGGCAGGCAGAAAAGCAAGCAGGCCATGGCCTTGCCTGTGTGGCGGATGAGCTGATGAGCATGATCCAGGAGAAAATTATCTCCCTGGAGTTGCTTCACCAGCTCTACAGCACACATGGGTTGGGTCTGACCTTAAAACACCGCAACCGTGAGGCATGGTGTGTTCTCACCGAGGACGCATCAGCGCCTGGCCGATACCGCTGGACTCAGTTTCAGCGGGACGGCTTCACCGGTCACTGCACCCACGACACCCCGGAGCTTTGCCTTGGGGACATGATGGATGACGGATACACCGTCCTCGATCAGGGTGCTCTGGAGCGCTTGTGCGGTACACCAGAATGGCAGCGTGGAAGTGAAATCACAGCAATCATTCAGGCCTGCAATGCAGGCCTGATGAGCTGGGAGGAAGCAAACCGCAAAGCTGTGGAGGTGAAACAGCGATATCAGGAGGCGGCATGAGCTACATGGCCATCCTTCGGTATGGCAGCAAGCAGGAACGCAACATCGCTGTGTTCGGTCAAACCCCGCAAATTTGCGGGGCAAGGCTCTTCGACCAGCTCCTGAGTTGGCACGGAGATGAGCATTGGCCTGTTGATTCGTCTAGCTGCCGGTTGTTCCGCATAACGAAAACTGCACCTGGTATGGAGTCGAGAGACGAGATACTGGGTCCAGAAAAAAACAAAGCCCTGAGCACTTTGCGTACGGGCTTAGCCGGCTGAGACAGCGGCGACATACGAAATCCCCAGGGGGCAAAATACCCCTTGGGGGTTTTGCCTTTCTGGGTTCCACCTTGGGTTTATCCCTGTTGGTGGTCAACTAATCAGAAAGGAGAACGATATGAAAACTTTCGCTCAAGCTTGTGTGGATTATCACACTGCCTGTGAAGCGGTAAGCGGGCACCAACAGTCAGAAATGGCGGTTGGGATTCGCACCAAGAAGTATGTGGAAAAGTTCAATGCATACAGTGACATGACTCACTGGCCGCAAAGCCCGCTCCTGGTAGGGATGGGTGATGCGCAACGCGCTGAGCTGAAAGCTTGGGGTGATCAGTACGCTGAACAGCTTCGAGAGTTCCACGCAAAGACGGAAGTTCTGGTAAAGGCTCGCTACATGGCGCTTACCAAAGCGCTGCATGTGCTGGGCTATGAGACTGGCAAGCAATTCCTGAATCGCCAGGGCGCGTTCGATGAGCGTGTTCATGATGTGTTGGCTGAAGCTGACCGCCGGCGCAAGACTGACCTCGATGGCATCGGGTATGTCTGTGTCAGGGAAGAAGATGGAAACTTTGCAAAGGGGTTCTATAAAGCTTCCGGGCTTAAAAGGACAACGATGTGTGCTGACCTGAAGCGTTGCGCTGAGCTGCGTCAGGGTTCGGTAAAGGCAGAGAAAGGAGAGCTTGAACGTTTCGGTATGAAGCTGGAGGCCTGCGATGAAAGTCGTTGATATCCAGCAGAGAACACCGGAATGGCTTGAGTGGCGTCGTCATGGGATCAGCGCGACCAGTTGCGCTGTGATCATGGGTGAAAACCCTGACAAGACACCGCTTCAGCTATGGCGAGAGCTTTTGGGCATCGACACTGCACCTGATCTTTCCTGCATACCGCAGGTAAGGAGAGGAGTGAAGTTTGAGCCTTTGGCTTTGCAGGCGTTCGAGGACAAGTACGGTCAGATCGGTTTGCCGTTCTGTGCTCAATCAGATGACTACCCCTACATTCGGGCGTCATTTGACGGAGTAATTGGAGACGGCTCCCCGGTAGAGATTAAAAACCTCTCTGAGGACAACCATCTTGATGTGCTTGAACACAGAGAAAAGTCCAAAGCGTACCTGTTGTATCGCTGGCAACTGATGCATCAACTGATCGTCAGCGGCCAAACGCGAGGGTACCTGTGGTGCTGGTCGCCTAAGCATGAGCCGATTTGTTTGGTGGTCGAGCGCGATGACTTGCTGGTTAAGAAGATCATCAAGGCGGAAGCTGCTTTTTGGAATTTGGTGGAAACGGCAACGCCGCCTTCAGCAGATCCAAAGCGTGACTTCATCCCGCATGACCTGATCGATCAAGCTCGCTGGAGCGCCTTGGCTACTGCAAGGCGCGAACGTGAGATAGCGATAGCCCAGGCGAAAAAAGATTTGGCCGATTTACAGGCCGAGGCAAAAAAGTTGGATCAGGAGCTTTTCGACCTGATGGGTGAATTCCGTAAAGCAGATGCTTTCGGTGTCAGGATCACTCACTACGAGGTTGAAGGTCGGGTCAATTGGAAGGGTGTGGCTGAGGGTCTTGGCCCTGCAATTCCTTCTGATCTGATTGAGCGCAACCGTGCTGACTCTCACATGGGAACCCGTGTGGTTGTCGATACGGATTTTGATCCCAACAACTACCGCCCTGATAGCCTTCCGCAGCCGCGGGAAGTCAAAGGGTCGGTGGATTCGCAAACGCTACTTGTAGCTGGCGTATTCACCTTCTAACCAGCCCCGGCCTAGTGCCGGGGTTTTTTATTCGACCAAATTGTGGTCGGTTTAGAGCGCCTTTTTTTCTCTGTATTCGCGATCATGTGTCCATCAAAAATGCTGGATGCAACGCATGCCCATCTTTGCAGGTTTCAAGTCTCTATTCGGTAAGCGCAAGCCAAAGCAAAGCACGCTGCTTGCGCCGCTTGTAGACCCTCGGTTTCAACACCCCGCATACAAGAACATACCCGAGGATATTATTCGCAGCCTTGGTGATCCGGCGTACGTCCGCAACCCCCCCTACCAGGAAGGGTATTACGGACTGGTTCCCGGCGAATACTACATGCGGACCTTTCAGGCGAAGCTGTTCGGCAAGCTCAAGTCGCAGTCGGGCGTATCGCCTGAGGAGTACAAGGCATACTTGGAGCCTATCCTCCTTGCCTATGCTGAGCTGGTTCACCTGCTGCCAGCTTCTGAACACCACCACCACAACACGCCTGGCGGTCTTATGCGCCACGGGCTCGAAGTTGCCTGCTTCATGCTCGATTGGATGGTGCTCACCAAGTTTGACTACGAGCTGACACCTGGCGAGGCGAGCAAGCGGCTGCGCCGTTGGTATGTGGCGGGCATCATTGCGGCCCTTTTCCATGACGCAGGCAAACCGCTCACAGACGTTCGGATCACCACATTTGAGGGTGACAAAGAGTTCTACCCTGGCCCGCAGACAATTCATGAGTGGTGCCGCGACAACAACATCACCCGCTACTTCATAACCTGGGTTGCCGACCGCAAGGATAAACACCAGCGCGAAACCACGCGGCTCATTGGCCAGTACGTCACGCCTGAGATCCATAAATGGCTGCTGGAGGGCGGCAAAGACATCTTTGACGCACTCTTGTGCGCCACCAGCGACGAACCCGGGCCGCTGACCGCTGCTGTAAAGAGTGCTGATCACCAGTCTGTGCGAGCGGATCGGGCGCGCACCGGCGCCTCTAACAGTGCCCCCGAGCAAACCACCGGCGTTCCCGTCCATAGCATTTGTATCGATGCGATGCGCAACCTGGTGAGCAATGGCACCTGGACGTTCAACGAGCCAGGCTCAAGGCTTTGGAATACGCCAGACGGGCTCTATATCGGATGGGCGCAGGGGTCTGAGGACATCATCGCTGAGGTCGCCAAGGACGGTGTTGGCGGCTTCCCTCGCAGCGAAATCTCCCTGATGGCGATGATGGTCGACCGCGAGATTATCGAAAAACAACCGGATGGCAATGGCATCTGGCACGTTGCCCCACATCCGCTTCAGAAGAACGGCAAGGGCCCGGCAATCCGCTGCGTCAAGCTCAAGAACGCTGATGCTGTTTTTTCCTATGTGATGACAAGCATCACCCAGATTTCCGCAACGATTGGCCGTGATGCAAATGCCAAGGAATTTTTAACCCCTGCTGACGCCAAGCTGCGCGAAGACCTGAAGGCTCAGCAGAAAAACTCGTCTCAGCTTGATCTGCTCGATACCAATAACGAGCAGCCAGCGGCACCCAAGCCAAAGCAGAAGAAGCCAGCCGACCTTCTCGCGAACCTGCATGCTGCGCCTGTAGCTGCAACGCTACCGCCTGAAATGGCTGAAATGGCCAAGCGCATCAAGCAGGGTGATTCAAGCCCGGAACCCGAGCAACAGACATTATCTGGCCCGCCAGCGCAGCCTGATTCACCGATTGAGTCGGATGAGAGCATCAATCTCGACGAGATCAATGACGACATGCTGACGAGCATGCTGATGGACATGAGTGGCATTCCAAAGCAGCCCGAAGCGGCGGTTGCCGTGCAGGAATCACCAGCCGTATCAACCCCGCCTGCATCTGAACCAACTGACTCTGCCGAGTCGTCAGATGATGAGCCCAGTCCTGCAGATGAGCTTATGGAGCGCCTGAGCCGTAAAGGCCTGAAGCTGAACATGCAGGATCTGCTTGAGATGGAGCCTGTTCAGGTTAGGAAGAGCAAAAGGTTCACCACGGCTTCACTTAGAGATCGCAATAAAGATGCTGAAGCCATAAGCAATAACTCGGGGTCAGATGAAGAGAAAGCCCACAATGAAGAAGTGCGGCTTGTATTCCCTGGCATATATAAAAGCAAGCTGACAGAAGAAGAGCAAAACATGCTTAGTTCTGAACCTGTCCTCGCCAGTAAACTGCTTAAAGTTCTTTCTGAAACAAGTGAGCTCGGAGAATTAAGAGGTCGTGTTTTTGTTCCTATGCAAGAACATTTCACTGAGAGGGACGTTCAGGCAATGTTTTTTGCTGGATGGGTTTGGAAAAGCATCATTGATGACCCCCAAGATATTATCAGCACTAATCGCGGCGTCGAGGGGTTTATGCTCAACATTAAGCTGAGCCTTATGTATTACCGCATTACCGAAGCAGCACGCGGCAGCGTGATCTCCGCTGCGCTAAGCGAAGGCTATAACAGATTGCTTTCCTCGGCAAAGGATGAGCTTATTAAGTTAAGCGTGCATGAGCCTTCATTCGGCAAAAATATATATTCGATATCCTTCTACGCTAGAAACAAAGTCATTAAAGACATGGGGATCACACTTGATGAAGTGGATGCTCTTGTTCTTTATGGCCTGGACGCAGTAAAGGGATGGAAAGACAAGAAGTTTTATTTCCAGCTGGAAGGCGGTAAGAAAAAATGAGCGAATGGAACTATACGAGCCTTTGGCGAAAGAACTACGAGGCCCGCGAAGTCGGTGCATGGGGTGCTTCTATTCTTGCCAGCACAGTCGTTCAGGCAGTTTCAACGATGCCGCTGACCCCATACATCATTACGGTGGGCGTCCAGGCAGGGTTTGCACTGGCCGCACTCCCACGGGCTTTGCGCGTTCACCGCGCCAAGAAGTCACTATTCGGGAAAGACCTAAGCTTTACGACAATTGAGGAGTTGGCCGCCGTTGTTCAGGCCAATCCAGACCATTTCTTCTACGGCCACGCCTTCCAGTGGCGTCAGCAACATGCTCAGTACGCATTTGAGCTTCAGTCACGCGACATGAGCGCAATCTTGGGCAAAAAAGGTTTGCGCGATTCATCCGTGAAAGGAACTCGCTGGCTTCATGGCCTTGGCATGAATGAAGAAACACCCTGCTTGAGGCCTGTGGATGGCCGGTCGATCCATACCTTGATCACGGGCACAACAGGCGCCGGAAAAACCCGTCTGTTTGACCTGGCTATCGCCCAGTGCATCCTGCGCGATGAAACCGTCATCGTGATTGATCCAAAGGGCGATAAAGGCCTTGCAGAAACATGCCGCCGGACGTGCCAGCGGATCGGAGACGTGGGCCGTTTCAAGTTTTTCCATCCGGCTTTCCCCGATGACTCCATCAAGCTATCCCTGACCCGCAACTATGGCCGGGCGACCGAGCTGGCAGCCCGCGTTGCCGTATTGATGGCTTCAGAATCGGGCGACCCGTTCCAGGCATTCGCCATGATGGCCCTGAACAACGTCATCCAGGCCATGCTCATCGCCGGCGAGCTGCCGACATTGCTGAGCCTTCGCCGCACCCTGGAAGGGGATGTTCCGGGCCTCACAACCCGTGTGCTCACCAAATACGGCCGGAGCAAGATGGGTGAGGACCACTTTGACGCGCTTATGAATCAGGCATTCACCCAGGCCAAAGCCAAAGATCCTGAATCAAAGGCCAAGGTTCTCCGCAAGCTCTATTACTCGGACATCATCAAAGTCGCGCCGAACTCCGATCTTGAAGGCCTGCTGACGATGCTGGAACACGAGCGGACCCACTTCAGCAAGATGATCGCCGGCCTTTTGCCAATCCTGGTCATGTTGACTGCAGGCCGCATGAGCGACTTGCTTTCGCCTACACATGACGCTCAGAAGACAAACGCTGATCAAGACTTCACCGACATGAACAGCATCATCAACGGGAATCAGGTCTTGTACATGGGGCTCGATTCCCTCTCTGACCCGATGGTGGGTTCCGCGCTGGGCTCATTGGCGCTGGCGGACCTGGCTTCTACAGCAGGTGAAATTTATAACCACCGCTTGCCTCGGCCAGTGAACATTTTTGTCGACGAAGCAGCTGAGGTGATCAATGACCAGCTGATCCAGCTACTCAACAAAGGCCGCGGCGCCGGGATCAATCTCTACATCGCTACGCAGACCATCGCGGACTTCAAGGCTCGCATGGGTGATGAGGCCAAGGCCATGCAGGTTCTGGCGAACGCCAACAACATCATCAGCCTGCGCATTCTCGACAGCGACACCCAGGAATTCATCACCAAGAAAATGCCCTTGACGCGCCTCAAGTATGTGATGCGGACACAGGGTAACAACGCGGGTGAGGGAGGCGTTCTTACCGGCGGTAACCAGGGCGAGCGATTGATGGAAGAGGAGGGCGAACTGTTCCCTGCACCTCTGCTCGGGGAGCTACCCGATCTTGAGTATTTGGCCATTTTCGCCGGCGGCGATATCCGCAAAGGCCGCTTGCCGATTCTCCGATTCAAAGACTGATCCCAGGGAATAATTTTTATGTCAGTTACCCGCACTCTCGAAATTCAGCGCCATCTGGGCCTGGATGAACAAACCATGGTCACCCTTCGCAACTTTGACGTTGATTGGAACTGTGGCACACGCTTCATCCTCAGCATGATCAAGAACGTAGTGACCGGAAAGGAAGTGGGGGAGATCCTCACGGCGGTCATGTTCGATTACAAGCTCTTGTGCCAGCAGGGTGTTAGCGACTATGAGCGTTTGTATTACGTCCTGTCGTCTCTGTTCCAAAAGCTCAATGAGGCGGGCTCACCATTGCAGAGTGAGCAAGTGGCTCAGCTTTGCAGTGACGCAGCTATCCCTCAGCAGATCAAGGAGCAACTGCTAAATGGCTGACACTATCGAAGAGAAGTGGCCGAAGAGCATCGTAGCGTCCATCGCGTTTTTGTTCGTGTTGATCCTGATGCTCGCCACCCTTGCCCCAAACGTGATGATCGACAAGGTGCTTCAGGTGGAGCACAAGTGGAGTAAGGAGTTGCTGGCTGAGAGCGACTACAAGCAGATCGTTGACACAACAAACTCGATCTACACCGCAGCCATTATCGACTCTGGAGCTCGACAGATTGTCAGCGACCTTTTCATGCCGCGTGGTGAAAGCACAGTAGATGCTTTCGAGGAGTCGGTTGGCTGGTGGTTTAGCTATCTATCCTCCCGAGGGGAGGCCCTTCAGAAGATCATCTATCAGATCGTCTACAGGGGTGTTTTGACCCTGTACTGGGTGCCTTTCTTCGTGGTGGTCGTTATACCGGCCGTTATCGCGGGCTACATGCGCTGGCAAGCGAAACGCCACGGCTTTGACTACTCGTCACCTTTCCTAAACAACAACGCGGCGGCCTTGCTGTCATGGGGCGGTATCCTGATGGTCCTCAGCTTGCTGGCTCCTGTGCCTTTGCCTCCACTAGCAATCTGCACCCTGATTATCATCGTCATGCCTATTTTGCTTTCGATTCTGATCAGGAATCTGCCGAAGCAAATCTAATTCGACCAGAATCTGGTCAGATTCAAGAACATCTGGGTCGGTGTTGTAGGCAAACTCTGTAGCATCGTCCCAAGGGCTTATTCCATGTCTATGTCTCTTACCAATCTCTTTGTCGTCACAGGCCTCGCGACGGCCCTTGCTGTCGGTGGTTACCAGCACTTCAAGATTGTTGATCGCCTCAATGCTCAAATCGAGCAGGCGACCTTGGCCCAGCCTTCAGCCGCTGACCTAGCTGAAATCCAGCAGATGATCGCCGGCATGATCAAGCTTGATACTCCCAGCCAGGAGGCGCGGGATATTCCGGATAACTGGATCTATGGGAGTTTGTCTGCGCGGTTCACGCTGGTTGAAATGACCGATACAGAGTGCCCTTACTGCAGCAAGCACTTCCCAATCCTCAAATCCCTAGTCGACACGTCCGGCGGGAACATCAACGCCGCTTTGATGCATGTGCCGGCCATTTCGGAAGCTTCACGCCAGCAGGCACTTGCAGTTGAGTGCGCGGGCGAGCAGGGCGGGTCAGAGACAGCCTGGAAATACATTCAGATTGTTTTCGAGAACACTGAGGGCGGCGGTAAGGGCGTTTCCAAGTCCCTTGGTTCCCTTGCTGGTGAGTTGGGCCTTGACCGTGATCGCTTTACTGCGTGCCTGGATTCAACCGCCGTAATCGACCGCGTTATGCAGGACATGCAGCAGGCGCTCGACATGGATATCAAGCAAACCCCGTCCACGATGGTGATCGATAACCAGACCGGCAATTCCATGGTTCTGCAGGGCGAGAATGCCAGCCATGAAGGCATTCTCGACGCGATGTCGAAAGTCAGTTCAGGAGCAGCTCAATGAGCCAAGAGCCCGTAAGAATCCCCGCCCATATTGATGAGCCTCCCTATGTCCTTTTTTGGCGCCTTGATGAGGTATTCCCTATCGGTGTGGGTCTTGTAGCTGGCGTCCTGCTTGCTCAATTGACGCTTTGCACCGTTGCCGGTCTTGTTCTTGCCCGATTCTATCGACGCTTCTGTGACAACAGACCTGACGGCTATCTGCTGCACGCAATCTACTGGTACATGGGCTCTCTTCGCGTCTTGAAGAAAGAGCCACGAACCATGCCTAATTCCTACGAGCGAGACTACATCTGATGCTGAGTTCCTTCCTTCAAAACTCATTCGACGGGATGCGCGGGGAGAATAAATTTCTCCGGCTCATGGTTGCTCTGCTTGGTATCGGCCTCTGGGTTTCTTCATGCACGGCGATGAAGAAGGATCACATCGTCACCGTGGTGCCGCCGACCCTTACCGAGAAGGCCTGGGTCAGCAAAGCGCAAAGCAGCAGCGAATACACCGAAGCCTGGGCGCTTTACATCGGCATGATGCTGGGTAACGTCACGCCGGCAAATGCATCAATCGTAAAAGAGGCCATTGGACCGCTGCTGGAGCCTGGTATCTACCAATCCACCATGGACGTGCTCGATAAGCAGATCTTCCAGATCCGACAAGACCGTGTGACGCTCAGTTTTGAGCCGCAGAAGGTTTTGCGCGATACCGTCAACCCCAACCGTTTTTTTGTGACTGGCCGCTCCGTCACGGAAGGTCCGGCTGGCGATAAGCGTCGCACCAACCGCACTTATGAAATGGAATTGGTCATCCAGAACTATAAGCCGGTCCTGAGCTGGATCAGCACCAACACGGGTGATGCCCGCACCCAGGATGTGATCGAGCGCGAGCAGAAGAAGGAAGAAAAAGCCGCTGAGCGCCAGGCTCGTCAGTCGAGCTAAATATCTGCGCCTGTATAAAGAGCCCGGCATTTGCCGGGTTTTCTTTTATTCGACAAGAAAGTGGTCAGTTTAGGCGACACGGCAATGAAATGAATCAGGACAATAGCCTCATCAGAGAACTGAGGCTTCCCGATGATCACGCCACTTCAGAATGTACCCGCAAAACTCGCTGCACTGTTCATTGCAATTGCGGCTGTAACACCGGCTCATGCTCAAGAGCAAGTAGCCATCCCAGGTTTGAATCTTCCGGTGGCTGCGAGCGCACAGGCTGCGCAGCAACCTGCTCCTGCCCCTCAGGTAGAGCAAGCCAAGGAAGAGCCTAAGAAGCGCCTGGTCTTGGTTGAGAACGCCGTTGGCGAGATCCCCGCAGTTCCTGCCAGTGTTATGTCTCGGCCGGCGACACCCTCCAAGCCCGTCGAAACCCGTCAGGACGTGATTGTCGCATCAGGCACCAACACGCTGATCCCCATCAGCCGCAGCCAGATCAACCGCCTGGTAACCCCGTTCGAAAACCCGAATATCCAAACGGTATCCGCCGCAGAAATCTCCACCAGTGGCAACGTCATCTATGTCACAACAGAAAACGAGCAGCCCGTCACCATGTTCGTTACGCCTGAGGATGACGAGTCGGTGGCAATATCGTTGACTCTGTTGCCGCAGAACATCCCGCCCATCCAGGCAAATCTGATCCTTGGCCAGGCTGTTCCTGGCGCCGCCGGTGCTGCCATGCCCGCCATGGGCTCTAAAGCCTACAGTGGCACCGCCCGCAAATGGGAGCGTTCCCAGCCGTACATGGACACTCTGCGCAGTTTGATGCGCGAGCTGGCCATGGGAAGCATGCCGCGTGGCTATAGCTTTGGCGCTCTTAGCAGCGGGGACACCATCCCAGCATGCGCTCAGCCAGCAATCAGCTATGACTTCTCGAAATCCCAGCTAATCCAGGGACATGATTTCCGTGTGTATGTGGCTGTAGCAGAAAACGTTTCTGCGAAAACAGTCGAGTTCGATCACGGCGCTTGCTCCCACCCGAACCGCGCAGCCGTCAGCAGTTGGCCACACGAAATCCTCGAACCTGGGCAGAAAACAGAAGTATTCGTGATCACCCGTGTACCCAAAGTGATCGCTGACACCTCCGTTCGCCCCAGTCTCCTCGATTAAGGAAAATTGCTGATGGAAGTTATTCGTAACGCGCTCAACAACATGAGCCCACGCGGAAAGAAAGTAGTTGTGGTGGCGAGCACCGTCATTGGCCTCGGTACCCTGGTTGGGATCGCAATGAATGCTGCAACCCCGGAGCAGCGTGAGCGCTCCAATGTACGTCCTCAGGTCGAAGCAGTCCTTACTGACCAAGATCCACGAGCTCTGGGCCTGGATGCGCTGGCAACCCAGCTGCGTCAACTGCAGACAAACCAGCAGCGTATGGAACGACTCATGGGCCAGCGCGAGAAGGACCAGAAGCTTGTTCAGACTCAAGAGCAGGTAACTTCGGTTCAGGAAGAGCTAAAAATGCTGCGTCAGGAGCTTGCCCGCGTCGAGCGTGAAGGTGGCAAGCGAAAAGACACCTCTGATGAGGAGGCGTCTGCAGAGACAACGCCTACGCCTGTCATCCCAGAGCGTTCCCCGCGTTTTGTTCAAAAGGCTACTGACTCCGCGGACGAGCTTGGTGACGTGTACTCAAATCTCCCTCCTCCTCCTCCTGTAGACCCTCGGGCACGGACAAGTGAGCAGCCGCAAGCACCAAAAATCCGAACAATCCGAAATGAGCAGGCCAAGGATGAAGATGAAGTTGAAAAGGAGATGTCTGTAACAATTCCTGCCGGTTCAATTCTTTCAGGGGTTCTGGTCACAGGTATGGATGCGCCGACCGGCAGGCAGGCTCAACGAGATCCTTTCCCTTCGCTGCTGCGCATTAAGACCGAAGCAATTCTGCCCAACCGCTTTCGTGCCGACTTCCGTGAATGCATGCTGATTGCCGGCGGTTGGGGTGACCTTAGCTCTGAGCGTGCGTATATGCGTGCTGAGCGTCTCTCGTGCGTCCGTAATGACGGCACTGTGCTTGAGGCTCCTATTGAGGCCTACGCGACAGGCGAAGACGGCAAGACAGGCATCCGTGGGCGCCTGGTGAGCAAGCAGGGGCAGATTATTGCCCGTAGCCTGATGGCTGGTTTCCTCCAGGGCGTCTCCGGCGCCTTTGATGTGCGCAAAGTCCCATCGATCAGTATCACTCGCGCCGGTGAGGTCGATAACGCTGTTCAATCTCCTGTCTATGAGCAAGCGTTTGATGTTAATGCGCTGCAGGCCGCTGGTGTTGGCGGTGTTGGTAGTGCGCTTGAGCGTATCGCTGATTTCTATCTTGAAATGGCTGAAAGCATTTTCCCTGTAATCGAAATTGACGCCATGCGCGATGTTGATTTCATCGTTAATCGCGGCATGACGGTTAAGTTCAACTCCACGACTCTTAAAGTTGCTGACGTGAATTAAGGAACCAATGATGAAAAATATTTTCGCAATCGCAACTGTAATTTCCTTTCTGACGGGCTGCACCAGCATGCTTAACATCGGGGCGCCTGAGTATAGCTGTAAGGGCATGCCTGAAGGCGTTGCCTGCATGTCTGCAAAGGACGTATATAACGCTACGGAAAATGAGAACTACAAGACCACGCTGAAGGCAGAGCAGGAAGCGGCTAAGTCCGGCGGAAAAGGGAAGGAGGGTTCTTCTACTGGTTCTGAAACTCGCGTTCTGTATGCCGAGGGTGGCGAGAATGCACCTATCCCAGCTCGCGCCCGCAACCCGCTGCCAATCCGCACTCAGGCAGTTGTAATGCGGATTGCTATTGATCCTTGGGAAGACGAAAACGGCGACTTGCATGTGCCTGGTTTTATTTATACCGAGATTGAGCCGAGGCGGTGGGAGATAGGTTCGCGAAACTCCAGTAGTAACTCGGTACTCAGGCCTTTAGGCATTAAATAAGCAAACTATACCTCCGCGCCGTAAGAAGCGCGGAGTTTTGTTTGAGCCGATAAGAAAGAAAGTGAAATGAAGATAGGGGCTGTGATGAAGCTTATTGCTTGCCGTTTAAGGATTAAATATTTAGCAGTCGTATTGCTATCTTTGATAGCAACGCCGAGTTACGCAGAGTCGGTCAGCTGTGCATATAGCAAGGGCACGTTCCACTGGGAAGTCTTCGCAATGGGCGGTCCAAGCGGGGGCACACAAGATTATCTTATGCCAAATGCAAATATTAAACATCCGGAATATGCTGGTAACGGAAGTGTGAATAGCGGCAGGGCAAACTTGGCTGCTAATAAGTTTAACGGTGCCAAGTATTCAGATCCACCAAATTCACCCAAATGGGGCTACATGATGCCCCATACTGCTACTGAGGTTATTCGCGATGGCGTTACGTGGCGCCGCGGCGCGCATCGGGAAACAGTTAGAGTTCGAGGTGAGTGCCTTCTTGCTGGTAGTTGCGCGGTTGATCTTGAATACTATGAAGTATGTAAGGTTGAAGCGAACCAAGCTCCAATTGCAAATAACGGATCATTGTCGCTTAAAGAAGATACATCTGGTTCAATATCACTATCCGCGACTGACAGCGATGGAGATGGACTTACGTTTAATATTCTTTCTCAACCGCCTACGGCACATGGGGTTGTGTCTATCAGCGGCAACGTGGCCACCTTTACGCCGAAGCCGAACTGGAATGGCACGACCAGTTTCACCTACCGGGCCAATGACGGGACGGTGAACTCGAACACAGCGACGGTAACCGTCACTGTCACCCCCGTGAACGACCCACCCTCGGTAAGCAATGCCACCCTGGCGCTGGATGAGGACACCGTGGGCACTCTGACCCTGCAGGTCACTGACGTGGATCTGCAGTTTGAAGGTGACAGCCATACCTGGAGTATTGTTACCGCGCCGAATGCTGCCCACGGCACTGCCAGCATCGCCGGCAACAAGCTCACCTTCACCCCGGTGAAGGACTGGAACGGCACCATGACGCTGACCTACCGAGCAAGGGATTCGAAAGGGGCTAACTCCAACACCGCGACGATCACCATCACCGTCAACCCGGTTAACGATGCGCCGGTTGCGGGCAATCGCACGCTGACCACCGCTGAAGACACTGCCGGCACGGTCACGCTACTGGCCACCGATGTGGACGGCGATGCGCTGACCTACAGCCTGGTGACTGCGCCGAATAGCGCTCACGGCACAGTAACGATCAGCGGCGATAAGGCGACCTTCACGCCCAAGCCCAACTGGAACGGCACCACCACGTTCACCTACCGCGCCAATGACGGCACGGTGAACTCGAACACTGCCACCGTGAGCGTCACAGTCACGCCTGTTAACGACACGCCCTCTGTGAGCAATGCCACCCTGGCGCTGGATGAGGACACCGTGGGCACTCTGACCCTGCAGGTCACTGACGTGGATCTGCAGTTTGAAGGTGACAGCCATACCTGGAGTATTGTTACCGCGCCGAATGCTGCCCACGGCACTGCCAGCATCGCCGGCAACAAGCTCACCTTCACCCCGGTGAAGGACTGGAACGGCACCACGACGCTGACCTATCGGGCTACAGACTCGAAAGGGGCCAACTCCAATACCGCGACGATCACTATCACCGTGCGGCCGGTGAATGATGCCCCGGTGGCCAGCAACCTCACCCTGACGACAGCAGAAGACACGGCTGGCACGGTAACGCTGCTGGCCACCGATGTGGACGGTGATTCACTGACCTACGGCGTGGTGACCCAGCCCAATACTGCCCACGGCACAGTGACCATCAGCGGCAATGTCGCCACCTTCACGCCTAAGCCCAACTGGAACGGCACCACCAGCTTCACCTACCGGGCCAATGACGGAACCGTGAACTCGAACACTGCCACCGTGAGCGTCACAGTCACGCCTGTTAACGACACGCCCTCTGTGAGCAATGCCACCCTGGCGCTGGATGAGGACACCGTGGGCACTCTGACCCTGCAGGTCACTGACGTGGATCTGCAGTTTGAAGGTGACAGCCATACCTGGAGTATTGTTACCGCGCCGAATGCTGCCCACGGCACTGCCAGCATCGCCGGCAACAAGCTCACCTTCACCCCGGTGAAGGACTGGAACGGCACCATGACGCTGACCTACCGAGCAAGGGATTCGAAAGGGGCTAACTCCAACACCGCGACGATCACCATCACCGTCAACCCGGTTAACGATGCGCCGGTTGTTCAGCCCATAAACCGCTCAATGGAGGAGGATACACAGCTGGTAATCACGCTTGTGGCTACCGATATCGACAGCAACCCGCCTTTTGTTTTCGAAATTATTGGCACGCTGGATGAGGAAGAAGGGCGATTTACCCTTGAGGGTGACAAGCTCACGATCATTCCGACTGAAGACTGGAATGGCCAACTCAATTTGTCCTATCGGGCGCAAGACCCCGAGGGTGACTGGTCAGAGGTCGAACCAATCAGCATTGAGGTCACCTATGTCAACGATGCTCCTGTAGCGACTGGTGCAACCATCCCAACCAAGGAAGGGATGACCAGTGACCATGTTGAGCCCTGGGTGGTCGATGCTGACCTTCCATATGGAGATGAGCACACCTTCGAGATCGTGACGCAGCCGGCCAATGGCTCTGCCCAATTCATCTACGGCAAGCTTGAGTACACGCCCAATCCCCAGTTCTTTGGCAATGACTCCTTCATCATCCGTGCGACCGATAAAGACGGGGCCTTTGTAGACGGAGAGGTTCGCGTTGTTGTGGCGAAGTTCAACTATGCGCCAACTGACATCGTGCCTGGGGTGGTAACGCTGTATGCCGGAATCGGTGGTACCGCTGAGATTCAGGTTGTTGACCCCAATACCTGGGGCTCGCATGTGCTGGAGGTTGTTGGCCAGCCTGCGCATGGGACAGCCAGTATCAATGGCAACGTGCTTACCCTTCGTACCGATGATGACACTGAAACGACTGTTCGCTTGAAGGCTACCGACCAGGACGGTCTGGTTTTTGAAAAAAACATCGTGGTCAAGTTTGACTCTGCCTGGGGCATGTTTGAGGGGCGTGATGTTGTGCCTTCAGGCGCTCAGGTCTCGGTCCCGGCCGTTAAGCAGTTCATGACCCGTCGCAACGGTACCCATGCATTGCTCTTGGAAGATACCGCGGTGTTGAGCGCCCTGGGCAGCGACATTGTTGCCCTTGTTACGCCTGACTCGCCGGTTGGCGTAACCCTTGAGCATCGCGAACTGGCACCTGAAATCGGCATGCGTCTGACGCCGACCCGTCTTACCAGCGCTGTGCTTGAGGCGCGTGTAGCCGGTCTTGATGTAGGCGTTGATGGTACTGCTCAGTTGTATCTATCCCGAGCGGATATGCAGGGTCCGGTTTATTCCGTTCCTGTAAAGAGCTGGGCGCCGCAAGGTTCCCTGCAATCTACTGCGTGGGAGATCCGCCAGGGTGTCGACAAGACCGCTATCCGCTTTGAATCGTCAGGCAATGCGTGCGTGATTTCGACTTCCGAGAGCCAGGTCAAACCCAAAAACGTGCTTCAAGAGCCCACCTGCTTGATTGAGTGGACCGCCTATCCTGAAGAGTGGCGCAACTCTGGCAATAGCACGCTGCTGTCGATAGAAGCCATGGGTAAGACTGCCGGCCTCCATCCTGTGAAGGCTAGCGCCTTCGTGTTTGATCCTCAGGGCGGCAAGCACTGGATTGCCGACTTCGATCACAACCTGACAGTGACATCTGCAGCGGATATTTTTTCCTTTGGTCTCCAGCCAGCACCTGCTCAGACGTACCAGTCTGTGCAGAATCTGGCCCTGGTTATGCGCCAGAGCGGGGGTACCGCGTGCGACATGACAACCACCCAAACCATCGCTCAGAACGTGGCCAAACAGTGGCCGAGCAAGCCGATGTGTTTTATCCGCTGGACGAGCATGCCTGAAGGTATGGCGCAATCCAGTTCTTGGCATGTCCCGCAAGCGGTAGGTGCGCCAACTGTTCTGGGTGCGCAGTCGATTTCCTGGAAGGCCTCGGTGTTTACGCCTGCAGGTGATGAGATCGATCTGTCGATGGGCTCTCATGACTTGGAGGTGATCGAGCCGCCTGCAATCGAGATCGAGCTGCCGACGACCAACCGTGTGGGTGAGGGTATCTACTCGGTATCGCAGCTGGGCGGCTACGTTGGCAATGTGACGTTGAGTACGCTGGCGGCTGACATCGATCTGTCGGTAAGCCGTGACAACAATGAAATTGAAAGCCGCATGATCCCGAGCTACGGCCGCACTCAGCGCATAAGCCGTTTTGTGGAAGGTGATGAGCGTCCGCTTTGGAGTGAAACGCCGTATCGCTTCACTGCTCGTTACACCAAGCTTCCGACGCTGGAAACTTCCAAGGAAATGACGCTACTGGCGGTTCCGCACGAGAAGATATTGCCGGTGATCATGAATGATGAGCGCCGAGTATTGGACACTGCATCGCTGCCGGTGAACGTGCAAATCCTCGACACTCGTTACCCTGAAGATGGCTACAACCTCTCGAAAATGGGTGACTGGGATGTACGCCTGCTGATGAGTACAGCGGGTGTAACTTACGAGCCGATCAGCGACTGGGAGCCGATCAGCGAGGAAGGTCTTGCCAGCTTTGAAATGGATCTGGCGTTGCTGACCAACAAGATGGTGCGTGTGGTGGCCGAGGCCCGTGTGCGCTCTCCGGTTCCTGGCTATGAGTCTATTCGTAAGTCGAGCTTCCCGATGACTTTGACGGTACTTAACGGCGAACCGTTGGACGGCATGATCCAGGCGCTGCGTGTAATCGGTCCGGCGCCGCTGCGCAGTACCTTCTACGCCATGACGGTCAACCGCTTCGAGACCAGTGATCTGGGCGATGTGCGCTGGGAAATGAGCAAGGACGGGGGGGCAACGTGGGAGACAGTCGAAAATACTGGCCAGCTCTCCCAGCGCCTGACCATGGTATTTGCAAAGGGCACTTACTTGCTTCGGGCCGAAATGACCAACCGCCACTCCGGCGAGAAGTCGTTTACCCCGAACATCGAAGTGATCGCTTACGAAGTCCCTGTTGCCAGGCTGAAAGGCCCGGCCAACGTCTTCATCACTGACACAGGCCGCTTTGTCCTGACCGATATGGCAGGCAACGACCTCGATACCACAGGTATGGTCGTTGAGTGGTCAGAAGACCGGGGGAAAACCTGGGTGGAAGGCACGGGTACTTATGAAGTAACCCGAGATGCTGCTGAGCGTGTGTACCTGATGGCTCGCGTGAAGTTTGCGGATTCGCCGGATGATAAGCGCGTGTATCGCAATCTGCGTGCTGGTGTTGCATTCCGCGCTGTACGCCCGCCGCGTGTGCAGCTGATTGGCCCGCGTCGTCCTGAGGTCGGCAAGGAGGGTATCTGGAAGGCGAACATGATGATGCCTTATCCGAAAATGGATCTGACCATGGATGGCTACTTCATCCTGCCAAACGGTGAAGAGGTTCATGAGCGGGAAGTGGCTTACACGCCGACCATGGATGATTTCACCGAGGAGAAGAGCTACATCGGTTTTGAGGCGTGGATCAACGGGTATGAGGACAAGGGCGGCAAGGGCCTGACCCAGCACCGCTTGCTGTTCTGGTCGTATGACTGGCCGGAATGGTCGATCCAGGCGAAAACCTCAGCGGTTTATTCGCCGGCCGACCTGACCATGCAGACCCGCTCGCTTGGGCTGTTCCGTGAGTTTGAAGGCTTGACCATGGATTGGGATATCCCGCCGTATTCAGGGATGGAGATCGTCAAGGACACGGCGCAAAACTCCCGGATTCTGCGCATTACCGAGGCTGGTACTTACACATTCGGGGTGCATGTCAGTGATGCGCGGGGCAACTACAGCTATGCAGAGACCGAGCTGACCTTCATGGAGCCGATCCCGTATGACGTAACCCTGTCCTGGAGCGGCGACAATCCTGCATTGCGTGCTCCGCTGGGCGTGCTGATCCGGCCGACGATTACGGGTGGTCATCCCAAGGACCGTATCGAGACCCGGGCCTTCAGTCTGAACGGTGAGCCGTTGGCCAACTCCGGTGACTACGGCCGTGCCGTACTCGACAAAGGCGAGCACACTGTACGCCTGGATATTGCTTCGCAGATGGGCCACACGGCCTATGGTGAGGTAGCAATCCAAGTCGAGGAGAACACGGCGCCGGTTTGCACCATAGAGGTCACTGAGGGCCGCACGAGTTGGCTGGCCCGCTCGGGCTGTTCCGATGAGGACGGCCGAGTGGTTCGCCACCTGTGGTTCATCGACGGTGTTCAGCAGGCGATCACGTCCAGCTCGATATCCGTGCCGATGTGGCGCTACCCGAACGGTGAGCCGGTCATCACATTGGTAGGCATTGATGACTCAGGCGCTGAGTCTGATCCGGTCGCCAACTACTGACCTTCAACCAACCACTAAGGGGCCTCGCGGCCCCTTTTTTTATGGCTTAAACCTGACGCGGATGTGGTCGGATAGCGTCAGTTTTAGATGCCCGCATTTGGAACAATGGCCCGCGAGCGCAGACCCTGCGTATATCCAACGGAGCTTACCTGTGACATTGAAAAAAACCTCACTGCAAAGCCTGGTGCTTGTTGGCGCCATGGTCATTGCTGCGTCTGCTATTGCTGGTACCGGCGGCGACACCTTTGACAGCGTGTGGATCACCCTGACTGACTGGATGCAAGGCACTCTGGGCCGCATCCTGATCGGCCTGATGATTCTGACTGGTATCGGCGCCGGCGTTCTGCGTCAGTCCCTGATGCCGTTCGTGACCGGCGTGGGCGGTGGTATCGGCCTTTATGCTGCGCCTGATGTGATCGAGTCGATCATGACCGCCACCGTACCTGCCGCTGCCGCTGTGGCTGAAGTGCTCAGCTCCATCCCAGTCGGCATGTAAAACGCTTAAAAGTGACAAGGAAGTGGCTGAATAGCCGAACATTTCGCCCATTCTTCTTTGAAACAATACGCCCCGAGCGCAGACCCTGCGTATGTCTAATGGAGAGAGAACAATGCAACTGACCAAACCCGCCATCCAAACCGTTTTCCTGGCCCTGGCACTCGTTGCCGCCACCACCGCCGTTGCTGGTACCGGCGGCGACACCTTTGACAGCGTGTGGATCACCCTGACTGACTGGATGCAAGGCACTCTGGGCCGCATCCTGATCGGCCTGATGATTCTGACTGGTATCGGCGCCGGCGTTCTGCG
>VFQM010000133.1_pt1 | contig 93675 bp, 76 predicted proteins | sample 3512391 | NCBI WGS metagenome assembly VFQM01 (sample SAMN10412369, study PRJNA504923) | tailings metagenome | isolation source: Replicate 1 from Balatoc abandoned mine | place: Philippines | reverse complement strand
CAGGCCCAGGCCCTGGTGCAGGCCGTGGCCGTGTTCCGCCTGGCCGGCGGGCACGACGGCCAGGCCGGCCTTCAGCCCCGGGCCGTGGCCGCCTGAGCCTGGCCGGCCGGCGCTGGCGGCGCCGGCTGGCCACGCAGTGCGGCCAGCAGCGCGGGGTCGGCCTGCGACAGCATCTGCTGCGCATGGTCGTGCCCCTGGCGCACGATGCTGTCGAAGCGCGCCCACTGCAGCATCCCCACGCGGTGCAGCGGCGGGTTCAGCACCAGGTCGGCCATGGCGTGGTTGTCGCGGTGGCGCGAGTTGCTGTAGAGGATGGTGACGTTCATCAGGTACGACACCAGCGACGGGAAGCGGTAGCGCCGACGCCGCCGCGGGCGCAGGCGGTCCACCAGCAGGGCCCAGGTCGAGGGCATCTCCTCGACCTCGTGGCGGCGCGCGCCGCGGCTGCCCAGGTCCACCCCCAGCACGGTGCCCACGCCGCGGCGCGACCGCATCAGCGCCACCGGGAAGTTGTTGAAGGTGCCGCCGTCGCAGAGCAGGTCGCCATCCACCAGCACCGGGGGCAGCGCGCCGGGGATGGCGGCGCTGGCCCGCATGGCACGGCCCAGCGGGCCGCGCTTGAGCACGTGCTCGCGCGCCTGCGAGTAGTTGCTCGCCACGGCGAACCAGTTCTTCCACAGGTCCTCGGCCTGCACGCCCTGGCCGGTGAGCTCCTGCAGCGCCTGGTCGACCACGCGCTTGAGCCGGCGGCCGGCGATCAGCGACACCATCGGCAGCGGCCGGAAGTCGCCGGTGGGGTTGATGGCGAAGGCACGGCGCGCGATGTCGGTCACCTGCTCCGCCGGCTGGTCGGCGGCGACCAGCGTGGCCATGATGGCGCCGATGCTGGTGCCGCCGACGAAGTCCACCACCACGCCCTGCTCCTGCAGCGCGCGGTAGACGCCCAGGTGCGCGCAGCCGCGCGCGCCGCCGCCGGCCAGCACCAGGCCCACCGCGGTGCGCGTCTGGATGCGGGCCAGCCGCGCCATGTCGCCGGCGTGGTCGCGGCGCAGGTGCACATGGTCGGCCACCGGCCGCCGGTCCAGCCAGGCGGCGGTGCCGCGCGGGCAGTGCGTGCCGGCCGGGTGCAGCAGCACCAGCACCTCGGCCGCCTCGCTGCGCCCGGACGCACCGGCCAGCAGCTGCCGCTCGCTGGGGTGCAGCACCGGCGGCTGCGTGGCGTCGGCCAGCAGCAGGCGCTCGTCGGCATGGCGGGCGCAGCGCTCGGTCCAGGGCGTGGGTTCGGCATCGGCGGCCAGCAGCACCACGTCGTGGCCGGCCTCCAGTGCATCGAGGTGGCGGGCCACGCGGCGGCCAGCCTCGCGGTCTTCCGGCGGGCGGCGGGCCAGCCCGGGTTCGGCGAGCGCCTCGTCCAGGCCCTGCGCCGTCACCACCGCCACCCGGGCCGCGGGCCCGAGCGTCGCGGCCAGTGCGCCGCCCAGGCGCTGCGCGAAGTCGGCGGCGTCCACGCCGGCGCTCACCGGCAGCAGCGCCATCGTCACCGGCCGCACCTGCGCGCCGCCGTCGGCCGGGCGCTGCAGGCGCAGCAGCGCCTGGCGCGTCACCAGCGCCGACAGCGCCGGCGCGGTCTGCATCAGGTGGGCCCAGGCCGCACGGTCCAGCCGCACCAGGGTGGCGTCGCGCACCGCCACCACGGTGGCCGAGCGCGGCGCCTGCGTGAACAGCGCCATCTCGCCGATCACCTGGCCGCGGCCCATCTCGCGCAGCACGCGCTCCTGGCCGTCGCCGTCGCGGGCGTAGGCGCGCAGGCGGCCGCTGACGGCGATGTAGAGCGCGTCGCCCTCCTCGCCCTGCGCCATCAGCCGCCCGCCGGCCGGCAGCTCCACCCATTCCAGGTGCTGGCGCAGGGCGCCCAGCGCGGTGTCGTCCAGGGGGCCCAGGTAGTCCGCCAGCAGGCGGTCCAGCAGGTCGTCTCGTTGGCTTTCGTGTGTCATCGGCGCGTGATGTTAGCGACGTGCGCGAGCGGCGGCGGCCAGCCTTCCCGCATCGGGCCGTGGCAGGGGTGTCGACTGGCTTGACACTCCCCGGCGTATGCAGCGGCTCGTGCCGCGCGCGGGCCCGGAATCCCTGCAGGAAACGCGGGTGGCGCAGGATTTGCTTACATCTACGCAAAACTGCAACAGGGATCCACTGCCGTGAAGTCGCTCGTCCGTACCGTCGTTGCCCCCGTGTTGTTCAGCCTCGCCGCCTGGGCCGCCGTGCCTTCGGCATCGGCCGCCATCGTCACCGGCAGCTGGGACCCGGCGCTGCCGAACCCGCCGTTCGAGAACCTGGGCTGGACGGCCACCATCAACCTGAAGATCGACGACCGCTGCGCGCAGGGCGCACAGTCGCTGCCGGTCATCGTCAACGTCCGCATCCTGGGGCGCAGCTTCGGCTGCACCACCAACCCGCTGGAGGCCACCGCACCGGTGTCCATCCTCAGCGCGCAGGTCGGGCTGTACGAGCTCAGCACCGAACGCATCATCGATGTGCTGACCTTCGACCCGCTGAGCTTCCGGCCGCTGCTGCTGGACCTGGACACCGATGGCGCCATCACCTACCTGCTCTCGCTGACCGACTCCAACGCAGTCCGGGGCAGCGTGTCAGGCCGTACCAACGGCTTCGACTTCAAGCTCGAGCTGCCCGGCGCCGCGCCGGCCGTGAGCTTCCGCGCCGCCGGCAGCACGGGTTCGTTCATCCGCTCGCCCGAGCCGCCGATCGAGACCGCCTTCGAGGTGAACGCCGACGCCGACGCGGCGGACGTGCTGCAGCGCACCGCGCTGAAGGTGGGCCAGCCGGTGTTCACGGCGCAGGTGCCGGAGCCCGGCAGCCTGGCGCTGGCGCTGCTGGCCCTGGGCGTGGCCGGGGCTGCGGCCTCGCGGCGCACCAAGGCCCGCACCTGACGCGAAAGGGCCCGGCGGCGGCGTCTCCCCCAGCCGGGAGGCGCATGGCCGCCGAGGCCGCTCAGGCGGGCTGGCCCAGCGCCTCCGCGGCCTCCAGCACCTGGCGTGCGGCCGCGTCGGGGCTGTCGTCCTCGCCGGCGGCCCAGGCGCGCTGAAACACCTCGCCGTCGGGCAGGGTCTGGCGCAGCTGCTGCAACTCCGCCTCCCAGCGCGCGACGGCCCCGGGCGTCTGCGCCGTGCCCAGCCGTGACAGCCCGGCGGCGGCCGTGGCGGCGGCACGCACGGCCGCCTCGGCCTGACCGGCCAGACGCAGCCACTGGGCGTGGTCGCGCAGGCACAGCAGCGTCTCCAGGCGCCGCCCGCTGGCGACGAAGGCACGCAGCGCCGTGCCCAGCTGCTGGCGCGCGGCCTCGGCGTCGCCGGTCTCGCGCGCCAGCTTGCCCTGCCACCAGCGCGCGCTGGCCTCGCCGTGGCTGTCGGCCGAGGCCTGGCAGACGGCCAGCGAGCGCTCGAAGTGGCGCGACGCCTCGGCGTGCAACCCGTCGGTCAGGCACAGTTGGCCGAGCACGAGCTCGCACTCGGCCTCGACCTCCTGGTGGCGGATCTCGCGCGACAGCGCCAGCCCGGCCGCCAGGTGCTCGCGGGCCTGCGCGGTGCCGCCCTGGCGGGCGTGGAACTGCCCCAGGTGCAACAGTGCCACCGCCTCGCCCACGCGGTGCGCGCAGCGGCGGAACAGCGCCAGCGCCTCCTGCTCGCCCGTCAGCGCCCCGTCGGTGTCGCCGCGGCCGAAACGGGCCAGCGCCAGCGTCGACAGCGTGGCGGCGATGTCGGCCTCGTGGCCGAGCTGGCGCCGCAGCGCCAGGCAGGTGTCGAGCATGCGCTCGGCCTCGGCGTAGTCGCTCTGGCTGGCGGCCAGCGCGGCGCCGACGTACAGCGCATGCGCCTGAGCCATCGGCGAGGCCTGCACCGCCGGCAGCGCCAGCGCCGCCTGCACCGCGGCGCGGCCTTCGGTGAGGTAGCCGCGCAGGGTCCAGAAGCCCTGCATGGCCACCGCGATCTTCACCGCGACGAAGACATCCACGCCGCCGGCCAGCGCCACCGCCAACGCGGCGCGCAGGTTGTCCAGCTCGGTCTCCATGCGCTGCACCCAACGGGCCTGGTCCGGGCCCTGCAGGCCCTTGTTGGTCTGCTTGGCCAGCGCAAAGAAGTGCTCGCAGTGGCGGGCCGCGAAGGCGGCGGCGTCACCGGCCTGCTCGAGCTTCTCGCGCGCGTACTCGCCGATGGTGTCGAGCATGCGGTAGCGCGGCGGCTCGTGGTGCTCGTCGAGCATCACCAGCGACTTCTCCACCAGCGAGCCCAGCAGGTCCAGCACGTCCAGGCTGTCCAGCGGGTCGGTGCCGCACACCTGCTCCGCGGCCTCGAGCTCGAAGCCGCCGCGGAACACCGACAGCCGCTGCAGCAGCAGCTTTTCGCTGTCGCCGAGGATGTCGTAGGACCAGTCCACCAGCGCGCGCAGCGTCTGCTGCCGCTGCTGCAGCACGCGGCTGCCGCCGGTGAGCAGCCGGTAGCGGTCGTTCAGGCGCAGGTTGATGTCGGCCACGGTGAGCGAGCGCACGCGCGCGGCGGCAAGCTCCAGCGCCAGCGGAATGCCCTCCAGGCGCGCCACCAGCGCGGCCACCGCCGGGGCCTCGTGCTCGTCAAGCACGAAGGCGGGCTTGTGCTGGCGCGCCCGCTCCACGAACAGCTGCACCGCGGTCAGCCCGGCCAGCTGCGCCAGCGTGGCGTCGCGCGGCGGCACCGGCAGCGGCAGGATGGGGTAGGCCTGCTCGCCGGGCACGCGCAGCGCCTCCCGGCTGGACGCGATCAGGCGCACCTGCGGCGCGGCACGCAGCACCGCCGCAGCCACCTCGGCGCAGGCGGCCACCACCTGCTCGCAGTTGTCCAGCACCAGCAGCACGCGCAGCGACTTCAGGTGCGCACACACGGTCTGCAGCAGCGCGCGGCCCGGCTCCTCGCGCACGCCCAGCACCTGCGCCAGCTCGCCGGTCACCAGCGCCGGGTCGCGGATGGGGGCCAGGTCGATGAACCACACGCCGTCGGGGAACTGGCCCAGCAGCTCGCCGGCCACCTGCAGCGACAGCCGCGTCTTGCCCAGCCCGCCCATGCCCAGCAGCGTGACCAGCCGCGAGCCGGCGAGCAGGCGGCGCAGGTCGGCACGCTCGCGGGCGCGGCCGATGAAGGCGTTGACCTGGATGGGCAGGTTGTTGGGGATCTCGCGCACCGGGCGCCAGTCGGCACCGATGCGCACCATGCGCCAGGCCTTGTCGGCCTCGGGCGGGCATTCGAAGGGGGCGTCCTCCTCGCCCACCTCGAACAGCTCCACCGGCTCGGACACGCCCTTGAGCATCCAGTGGCCATGCGACACCAGGCGCAGCGGCGTGGCGCCGAGCGCGCCGCAGGCCTCGGGCGTGAGCAGGGTCTGCGCGCCGCCGGCCACCGACATCACGCGTGCGGCCATGGGTTTGGCCAGGCCGTCCACCTCCAGCGGCTTGGCGCCGCGCGCCACGTCCTCCGGCGGGTTCTCGCGCAGCATCACCGGCCCCAGGTGCAGCCCCGCGCGGGCGCGCAACGGCACCGGCAGCCGGGCGAGCGCGCGGTGGTAGGCCAGCGCGTAGGCCACGGCATCGGCCACCGCCCCGAACATCAGCAGCATGCCGTCGGTCTTGTCGATCTCGCGGCCGTTGAAGCGGGGCAGCAGGTCGCGCGCGACGCGGTCATGGCCGGCCCAGACCTCGGCCATGGCGGCATCGCCCAGGCGCTCGGTCAGCTCGGTGCTGCCCACCACGTCGGTGAGCAGCAGGGCGCGCAACTCAGCCATGGCGGAGGGTCCAGTGCAGCAGGGGGTGAGGGCCGGGGTGCGCGTTCATGATTGCCAGCCCGAGAGTCTAGGGGGCGGCGGGGCCGGCGCCGGCCCCACCCCCACGGAACCAGAGGGCAGCGTGGCGCGCCGGACCGGTCAGGCCTCCAGCGCCGCCACCTCGGCCGTCAGCCGCGCCGTGGCCTGCGCGGCGCTGCGCAGCAGGCCGTGCAGCATGCGCAGCGCCAGCGCCGGGTGCTCGCGCTCGGCGGCGCGCAGCACCTCCACCGGCAGCACCGCGCACACCACCTCGCGGTCGGCGCGCACGTCGGCGCTGCGCACGCCGCCGTCCAGCAGCGCCGCCTCGCCGAAGCTCATGCCGGCGCCCAGCGTGGCCAGGCGCTGCGTGCCGCCCTGCGGCAGCGCGATCAGCACGCTCACCTCGCCGCGCAGCAGGAGGTAGATGCCGTCGGCCGGGTCGCCGCGCTGGACCACCAGGCTGCCCGGCTCCCACACGCGCCGTGGCGCGTGCCGGTCCAGCCACGCCAGCTCGTCGGCCGAGGCGCCGGCACACAGCGGGTGCGCCGCCAGCGGCAGCTCCGCCGGGCGCAGCAGGGCCGGCGCATGCTGCTGCAGCAGCAGCCGCTCGCACCACTCCAGCCCGAGGTCGAGCTGGGGCTGGAAGCTCACCGACGACTGGTGGCGCGGGTCCACCGCCGCGGTGAAGTCGCCCTGCAGGTCACCCTTGCGCACGCGGCTGAGCACGGTGTGCACGCCGCGCGCGGCGCAGTCGTTCACCAGCCCGGCCAGCAGCCGCGCCGCGGCGGCGTCGATGCCGGTCACGCGCCTGAAGTCCAGCATCACCACCGCCAGCGCGTCGTCGGCCGACTGCAGTGCGCGCAGCACCGGCTCCAGCGTGGAGAAGCGCAGGTCGCCCTGCAGCTCGAACACCCAGGCGGCGTGGCCATGGCGGCGCAGCACCTCCAGCTCGCGCTCGTCGCGCAGGCGCTTGGAGCGCATCTGCGCCAGCGTGTAGCGCGTGCGCACGGTGCCGGCGGCGGCACGTGGCGGGCGCAGGAAGTGCAGGCCCAGCTCGCGCGACAGCGCCTCGCAGACCTTCACGCCGCGCACGCTGTTGCCACGCTCGTCGAGCGGCGGCGAGAACACGCCGATGCCCAGCTGCCCCGGCAGCACCGCCATGATGCCGCCGCCCACGCCGCTCTTGGCCGGCAGGCCCACGCGGTAGACCCATTCGCCGGTGAAGTCGTAGACGCCGCAGGTGGTCATCACGCTGAGGATGGCGCCCACGTGGTCGGCGGCCACGGCGCGCTGGCCGGTCGCCGGGTTCACGCCGCCGTTGGCCAGCGTGGCCGCCATCAGCGCCAGCGCATGCGCATCCACGCGCAGCGAGCACTGCTGGAAGTACAGGTCCAGGGCGGGCTCAGGGTCGGTGTCCAGGATGCCGAAGCCGCGCAGCAGGTGGCCGATGGCGCGGTTGCGGTGGCCGGTGCCGCGCTCGCTCTCGAACACGGCGGCATCCACCTCCAGCGCACGCCCGGCATAGGCCGACAGGGCCGACACCACGCGCGCCAGGCGCTGGGCGGGGTCGCTGCCGCCCACCAGCGACGCCGCCGCGATGGCGCCGGCGTTGATCATGGGGTTCAGCGGGCGGCCGGTGCCCGGCTCCAGGCTGATGGAGTTGAAGGCCTCGCCCGACGGCTCCACGCCCACCGTGCGGTGCACGCGCTCGGGGCCCGCGTCCTCCAGCGCCACGCCATACACCAGCGGCTTGCTGACGCTCTGGATGGTGAAGGACTGGCGGCTGTCACCCACCTCGTAGACCTGGCCGTCCACCGTGGCCAGCACGATGCCGAACCAGGCCGGGTCGGCCTTGGAGAGTTCCGGGATGTAGGTGGCCACCTGGCCGCTGGCGTCGTCGCGCAGGCGGTGGTGCAGGTCCTGCAGGTAGGCCTGGATGGGCGGCGACGGGCGGTGCCGCGGCGGGGTGTGTGCTGACATCGGAACACCCCTATAGCAAGCCGCGTGCACGAGTTTGCCGCGCCATGGCGCCACAGCGCACCGCAGACGCGCACGTCGTATCCATAGTGCGCACGTTACGCACCGTTCAGGGCCTCAAGCGCACCATTTCAGGCCGTTTCTGACCCTGAGCCGGCATGCAGGATCGCCCACTTCTCACCCAGCGGGTGATGTCGCGTGGGTCGACTGACATTTGTCAAGGCCAAAGGTCGACGAAACCCGAATTTCGTTCAAGTTCAGGCCGCATCTGGACGAAACCTGCGGCAACGCGCGGGTGTGCCGCGCCCACAAGACTGCAGAGCCCCTGATGAACCGATTCGACCCCAACGACAGACTGATGCTGATCGCCATCGGCATCCTCGCCGCCGCGGCGGCGGCCTACGGCATCGTCTACGACGGCCTCGGCCTGGCGCTGGCCGTGGGCGCGCTGCTGATGGCGGCGGCCACCGGTGTGGCCGCGGCCTCGCGCGGCGGCACCGGCAGCCGCATCGGCCTGCCGGTGCTGGGCATGGCCATGGTGGGGCTGGTGATCCACGTGGCGCGCGGCCACACCGAGGCGCACTTCGCGGTGTTCGCCTTCCTGGCCGTGACCATCGTCTACCGGCACTGGCTGCCGGTGGTGTCCGGCGCGGCCACCATCGCGGTGCACCACCTCAGCTTCAACTACTTCCAGCAATGGGGCTGGGGCCCGATCTGCTTCACCGAGCCCGGCCTGATGATCGTGATCGAGCACGCCGCCTACGTGGTCGGCGAGGCGCTGATCCTGGTCATGCTGGCGGCGCGCTCGCAGGCGGAGTTCGCGGCCAACGAACAGCTCTCGCAGATCGCCACCCGGCTGGTGGGCGCCGACGGCTCGATCGACTTCCGCGCCGCGCAGGTCGAGCGGCCCGCCCCGGCGGCCGCGCGCATGCTCGAGGCGCTGGGCCGCATCGAGGGCGCCATCGCCGCCGTGCGCGCCAGCACCGATGCCATCGCCACCGCCTCCGGCGAGGTTGCCCAGGGCAGCGTCGACCTGAGCCAGCGCACCGAGCAGGCCGCCAGCAGCCTGCAGGAGACCGCCAGCGCGATGGAACAGCTCACCGGCACGGTGCGCCAGTCCAGCGACGCCGCCGCGCAGGCCGACCAGATGGCGCGTTCGGCCTCCGAGGTGGCGCGCCGCGGCGGCGACGTGGTGCAGCAGGTGGTGGCGACGATGGAGGACATCCACGCGGCCAGCCGCAAGATCGCCGACATCATCGGCACCATCGACGGCATCGCCTTCCAGACCAACATCCTGGCGCTCAACGCCGCGGTGGAAGCCGCGCGCGCCGGCGAGCAGGGCCGCGGCTTCGCGGTGGTGGCCGGCGAGGTGCGCCAGCTCGCGCAGCGCAGCGCCGAGGCCGCACGCGAGATCAAGGCCCTGATCGGCAACAGCGTGGAGCGCGTGGAGGCCGGCAGCCAGCTGGTGAGCCAGGCCGGCGCCACGATGCAGGACATCGTGGGCAGCGTGAAGCGCGTGGGCGACATCATCGGCGAGATCTCCGCCGCCGCCGCCGAACAGAGCTCGGGCATCGGCCAGGTCAACGGTGCGGTGTCGCAGCTCGATGCGATGACGCAGCAGAACGCGGCGCTGGTGGAGGAGTCGGCCGCGTCGGCCGGCAGCCTGCGGACGCAGTCGGCCCGGCTCGCCGAGGCGGTGCGCCTCTTCCACCTGCGCGACGGCGCCGCGGCCTCGGCCGCCCCAGCCCTGGCCCCGGCCGCGGCACCGACCTCGGCGTTCCGCGCCACCCCCGTGGCGCCGGCCGTCCGGCCCGCCCCCACGGCGGCGCGCCGCCCTGCCCCGGCGCCCCGGCGCGCCGCGGGCACCCCGGCCGCCCCGGCCGCACGGCCCGCGCCGGCCACGGCGCCCGCCACCGCCGACACGGCGGACTGGGAAACCTTCTGACCGCTGCGCCGTGCGCGGGCCACCCCGGCCCGCGCACGGGCCTACAGGTCTGGCCGCCGCGGCCGATGTTCCCGACAGCTTGACCACGGGCACACCTGCGACCCGCCCCACCGATGTCCGCCACCTTCTCGATCCGCTGGCGCCTCTGGGCGCCGACCCTGTTCCTGGCCCTGATGCTGGGCATCGCCGGGGCCGTCACCACCGTGCGCACGCAGGCGCTGATCCAGCAGGCCGCACAGCAGCAGTCGGCGCAGCTCGACCGCCTGCAGCAGGCGCAGGCCTGGCGCAACGCCATCTCCCACGGCGAGGACGCGGGCAGCCTGCACGCCGCGCTGCTGGCCGGCGCCACCGACGAGGCCGAGCGCCGCGCGCTGCAGCAGGCCGCCGGCGGCGATGCGGCGGCCCGGCAGGCCGCGGCCGACGCCTTCGTGGACCGCCAGCGCGACCGCCTGCGCGCGATGCAGGACGAGGCCGCTGCGCAGCGCATGCGCACCGTCTGGGGCGTGCTGGCGCTGATGGGCGTGATCGTGGCGGTGTCGGCCCTGGGCTCGGCCTTCCTGGTGCGCACCGTCTGCCAGCCGCTGCTGGCACTGCGCACGCTGGCCGAGCGCATCGGCCATGGCGACCTCACGGTGGCGGTGGCCACCGACCGCCGTGACGAGATCGGCGAGCTGCAGCGCTCCATCGCCGAGATGCGCGACGCGCTGCGCCGCGTGGTGGGCGACGTGCAGGCCGCCGCCGGCCAGGTGCGGCTGGCCAGCACCGAGGTCGCGGCCGGCAACGGCGACCTGAGCCAGCGCACGGAGCAGACCGCCGCGCGCCTGCAGCAGACCGCCGGCGCGATGGCGCACATCACGCAGACGGTGCGCGAGTCCAGCGACGCCGCGGCGCAGGCCAGCGCGCTGGCGGCGCAGGCCGAGACCAGCGCCCGCCAGGGCGGCGAGGTGGTGGCCCAGGTGGTGGAGACGATGCAGGGCATCCATGCCGGCAGCCGGCGCATCGCCGAGATCATCGGCACGGTGGACGGCATCGCCTTCCAGACCAACATCCTGGCGCTCAACGCCGCGGTGGAGGCCGCGCGCGCCGGCGAGCAGGGCCGCGGCTTCGCGGTGGTGGCCGGCGAGGTGCGCCAGCTCGCGCAGCGCAGCGCCGCCGCGGCGCGCGAGATCAAGACGCTGATCGGCGGCAACGTCGAGCGCGTGGAGGCCGGCGCACAGCTGGCCGACGGTGCCGGCCGCGCGATGCAGGACATCGTCAGCGGCGTGCAGCGCGTGAGCAGCATCGTCGACGCCATCAGCCGCGCCAGCGGCACGCAGAGCGGCGACGTCGGCGCCATCCACCAGGCCATCGGCGAGCTCGACGGCATGACGCAGCAGAACGCCGCGCTGGTGGAGCAGAGCGCTGCCGCCGCGGAAAGCCTGCGCCAGCAGGCCGCGCGGCTGACCGAGGTGGTCAGCGCGTTCCGGGTCACGGCCGCCTGAGCGGCGAGCGCCGCCCACCGCTCACCGCATCCGTCCCCGCCCACGCGCCCCGCCGCCTGCCGCGCCGGGGCGTTGCCGTTTCCGGCCCATGCCGCCCCATGCGGCGCCATGGCGCCGACGCCGGCACGCGCGCACCACGGCAGGGCGTGAACATTGTCCGAAATGCGCTGGTCATGGCCAGCAAGCGCATCGGCGGCGCTGAAGTCGACATGCCCGTGGCCGATGACCGTCACTTCAGATGCCACAAGTCATCGCCTTGACGGAGAGATCATCGTGCAGGCCATCGTGAAATCGCTTATGGGCCCCGGCGTGCTGGCCATGCGCAACCTGCGTCTGCCGCTGAAGGTGGCGCTGATCGGGCTGATGCTGTTCGTGCCCATGGTGGCGCTGCTGGTGGCGCTGCTGCAGGGCGGCCTGGCCGACCGGCGCTTCACGGCGTCGGAGCGGCAGGGCGCGGCGCTCGTGCAGCAGGTGCTGGCGGCCGCCCACGAACTGCAGGCGGTGCGCAGCCTCAACCACCGCCTGATGAGCGGCGACGACGGTGCGCGGCCCCAGCTGGACACCGCCCGACAGCGGCTGCAGCAGGCCCTGGAGACGGTGGACCGCACGGCGCACGGCACGCAGGCCTTCCGTGTCGACGACCAGTGGCCGGCGCTGCGCGAGGCCATCGACGCGCTGGCCCGGGGCCGACACGACGCCATGCGCGCCGCCGCCTTCGAGCAGCACTCGGCGCAGGTGCTGGCACTGCGCGAGTTCCTGCTCACCGTGGCCGAACGCTCGGGCCTGCTCTTCGACCCCGAGCCGCACACCTACTTCCTGATGGACCTGGCGGTCGAGCGGCTGCCGGCCTGGGCGGAGCTGCTGGCCCTGCTGGGCGCCGACGGGACCGGGCTGCTGGCGCGCGGCGACGCCAACGCCGCCGAGCGGGCACGCATGGTGGGCCGCATCGGCGAGCTGCAGCGCCAGCTGGCCGACATCCGCTGGCGCGCCGGCGCCCTGCAGCGCGCCGGCGAGCCGGCCTCGCCGCCTCTGCAGCAGGCCCTGGCGCTGAGCGAGACCTTCGGCGGCGAGGCCACGCGGCTGTTCACGGCGGAGTTCATCGACGGCGATGCCGCCGCCTTCCATGCGCAGGCCGAGCGCACGCTGGAGGCCGTGATGGGCCATGCCCACGAGGTCGAGGGCCGTCTGGTGGCGGCGCTGGAGGTGCGCATCCGCGCCCAGACCGCGGCGCTGTGGCTGCAGGCGGGGCTGTCGCTGGGCGGCGTGCTGCTGCTGTGCTACTTCGCCACCGCCTTCTACGCCAGCTTCACCGGCGCGCTGAACCGGCTCAGCCGCGGCATGCGTGCCGTGGCCGAGGGCGACCTGTCGCACCGCTTCGACATCCACGGCCGCGACGAGATGGCGCAGATCGGCCAGGTGGTCGAGCGCATGGCCGAGCGGCTGAGCACCATGGTGGCCGAGATCCGCAGCAGCGCCGTGCGCGTGTCCGACACCGGCGAGCACCTGGCGCGCGGCAGCGGCGCGCTCGCGCAGCGCACCGAGGAACAGGCGGCCAGCCTGCGGCAGTTCGTCACCACCGTCGGCCAGCTCAGCGGCGCGGTGGCAGCCAACGCCGACGAGGTGACCGAGCTCGACGCGGTGACCGCCGGCGTGCACGCGCAGGCCGTGCAGGGCAACCAGGCGATGCAGGAGACCGTGGGCACGCTGGGCGCGCTGGAAGCCAGCTCCGCCCGCGTCAGCGAGATCATCGGCGTCATCGACGGCATCGCCTTCCAGACCAACATCCTGGCGCTCAACGCCGCGGTGGAGGCGGCGCGCGCCGGCGAGGCCGGGCGCGGTTTCGCGGTGGTGGCGGCCGAGGTCCGCTCGCTGGCGCGGCGCAGCAGCGCCGCCGCGGGCGAGATCCGCGACCTGATCGCCCGCTCGCGCCAGGAGGTGGACACCACCGTGCAACGCATCCAGCACACCAGCAGCGCACTGCAGGGCGTGGCCGGCAGCGTGGGCCAGGTGTCGGAGCGGCTGCGCGCCATCGCGCGGAGCACCGGCGAGCAGAGCCAGGGCCTGCGCGAGATGGCCGCGGCGGTGGGCAACCTCGACGAGATCACGCGCCAGAACGCCGTCATGGTGGAGGAGTCGCGCAGCAGCTCCGGCGCGCTGGTGCACCGCGCCGCCGCGCTGGCGGAGGCGGTGTCATCGATCCGCCTGCGCCAGGGCAGCGCCGACGAGGCGCGTGCGCTGGTGGCGCGTGCGCTGCAGTTCGTGCGCGAACGCGGCCGCGCCGGCGCGGCCCAGGCGCTGCACGACCCGGCCGGCGGCTTCGTCGACCGCGACCTCTACATCTTCTTCGTCGACCGCGAGGGCCGCTACGTGCTGCACGGTGCCCGGCCGCAGGCCGAGGGCACGCGCGTGCACGACGTGCCGGGCATCGACGGCGAGCGCTTCGTGCGCGACGCCTTCGCCGCCGCGCAGGCCGGCGGCGGCTGGGTGGAGTACAGCATCGTCAACCCGGCCAGCGGCAAGGTGCAGCCCAAGGCCTCGTGGGTGGAGCCCCTGGAGGACGGGCTGGTCATCGGCTGCGGCATCTACCGCGACGCGCAGCCGGACGCGGCCGGCGCGCCCACGCCGCCGGCCGATGCCGCCGCCGAACCCCGCGCGGCCGCACCCGCCAGGTCGCGGGGCCGGCTGGCCACCGCCCGCGGCCTGACCACGGCCTGACCCCGCAACGGCCGCTGCGGCGGTCGCCCGGACGAGGGGGTCAGTCGGCCGCGCGGCGCAGGGTCTCGATCACCGGCCGGCGCAGCACCTCGCGCAGGCCCCACCAGCCGGCGCCCAGGGCCAGCAGCGCGCCGGCGGCACCGCCGGCCGCCGGCACCCAGGGCTGCGGGTTCCAGTTGAACTCGAAGGCGTAGCGCGCCAGCAGCCAGCCCACCGCCAGCGCCGCCACCGAGGCCAGCACCCCGGCCAGCGCCCCCACGCCCAGCAGCTCGGCGCGCTGCACCTGCGCCAGCAGGCGTCCGCCGGCGCCCATGGCGCGCATCACCGCGTACTCGCGCGCCCGCGCCTCGCGGGTGGCGGTGACGGCGGCGAACAGCACCACCAGCCCCGCCAGCAGCGTGAAGCCGAACAGGAACTCCACCGCGCGGATCACCTTGTCGAGCACCTGCTGCACCTGGGCGATGGAGGCCGAGACGTCGATGTTGGTGATGTTGGGGAAGTCGCGCACCAGCCGGTTGTCGAAGCCGGCCGTGGCCGGCGCGCGGAAGGCGCTGATGTAGGACAGCGGCAGCTCGTCCATGCGCGCACGCGGGAAGATCACGAAGAAGTTCACCCGCATCGAGCCCCAGTCCACCTCGCGCAGGCTGGTGATGCGGGAGGTCACCGGGATGCCGGCGACGTCGAAGGTCATGGTGTCGCCGAGTTGCAGGCCCAGTTCCTCCGCGAGGCCCTGCTCCACGCTGATGGCGCCGGCCTCGTCGTCGGTCCAGCGGCCGGCGCTGACGCGGTTGTGCGCCGGCAGCTGCGCGTCGTGGCTGAGGTTGAACTCGCGCTCGGCCAGGCGTTGCGCGCGCTCGCTCTCGAAGTCCTCGGCCTTGACCGGGCGGGCGTTGATGGCGGTCAGCCGGCCGCGGATCATCGGGTACCAGTCGTAGCGCGCGACGCCGGCCGTGGTGAGCGCGGCGCGGAAGGCCTCGGCCTGCTCGGGCTGCACGTTGATCACGAAGCGGTCGGGTGCGTCGGGCGGCGTGGCCTGGCGCCAGCTGGCGATCAGGTCGGTGCGCAGCAGCACCAGCAGCACCAGCGCCAGCAGACCCACCGACAGCGCCGAGACCTGCAGCACGGCGTAGGCCGGCCGCGCCGCGATCTGCCGTGTGGCCAGCACCAGCCAGCGCGGCGCATCGCTCTCCGGCACCGTGCGCTTCAGCAGGCGCACCGCGGCGTACGACAGGCCGGCGAACAGCGCCACCGCGACGGCAAAGCCCCCCACGGCCACCGCGCCCAGCACGGGGTCGCGCGCCACCGCCAGCAGCATGGCCACGAAGCCCACGGCGCCGGCGCCCAGCACGGCCAGCGAGCCGGCCTTGGGGCTGCCGAGGTCGCGCCGGATCACGCGCAGCGGCGGCACGCGCGCCAGCTGCAGCACCGGCGGCAGGCCGAAGGCCGCGAGCAGCGTCAGGCCCACGCCCAGGCCGAACAGCGCCGGCGTGAAGCCCGCCGGCGGCAGCGCGGCGTCGAGCAGGCCCGACAGCAGCCAGATGAAGACGTGGTGCACCGCGAAGCCCAGCAGCACGCCGACGGCGCTGCCGAGCAGGCCGACGAGGCCGAACTCCAGCGCATAGGCCCCCGCGATGCGGCGCTGGCTGAGGCCCAGCACGCGCAGCATGGCGCAGTCGTCGAGGTGGCGGTTGGCGAAGTCGCGCGCGGCGATGCCCACCGCCACGGCCGACAGCAGGGCCGACAGCAGCGCCACCAGGTTGAGGAACTTCTGCCCGCGCTCCAGCGTCTGGCTCATCTCCGGGCGGCCGGCCTCCAGGGCCTCCAGGCGCACGCCGCGCAGCGCCTCGGCCTCGATGCGCTGCTCGGCCCAGCGCACGTACTCGCGCACCGGCGCGTCGCTGGCACCGGGCGCGGCCACGGCAAAGCGGTAGCGCACGCGGCTGGCCGGCTGGACCAGGCCGGTGGCGGCGAGGTCGGCCTCGGCCAGCATCACGCGCGGCGCGAAGTTCACGAAGCCGGCGCCGCGGTCGGGCTCGATGACGACGATCTTCGCGATGGTCAGGGTGGCGTCGCCGAGCAGCAGCGGGTCGCCCACCTGGAGCTGCAGCGCGTCGAGCAGCGCGGCATCCACCCAGGCGGTGCCGGGTGCCGGCGACGCGGCCACGGTCTGCACCGGGGCCCCCGGCGCATCGCGCAGCTGCAGCCGGCCGCGCAGCGGGTAGGCCGGGCCCACCGACTTCACCGACACCAGGCGCGCGGCACCGCCCTGGTCGTCGGGCGCGCGCGCCATGCTCGGGAACTGCACGCTGGTGTCGGTGGCCAGGCCCAGCGCGGCCGCCTGCGCGGCAAATGCCGCGGGCAGCGGCGCGTCGCTGCCGATCACGGCGTCACCGCCGATGAGCTGGCGGGCGTCGCGGGTGAGGCCGTTGTTCAGCCGGTCGGCGAAGAAGCCCACCGCGGTGAGGGCCGCCACGGCCAGCAGCACGGCCACGGCCAGCAGGCGCAGCTCGCCGGCGCGGAAGTCGCGCAGCGTCTGCCGCCAGGCCAGGTGGACCACGGACGGGGCGGCGGGCGGGGCGGCGGTGGCGGCGAATGACATCCCCGCACGGTAGCAAATGCGGCGCAACGCCGTGTTCGACCGCGCTGAACGCCCGGGCGCCGGCGCGGGTCAACAATGCCTGCACCATGACCGATGCCTCCACCGCCCTGCCCCCGCTGTTCGTCTCCCACGGCTCGCCGATGATCGCGCTCGAGCCCGGGCGCACCGGCGCCTTCCTGCAGGCGCTGGGCCCGGCCATCGACCGCGCCTTCGGCCGGCCGAAGGCGGTGCTGGCGGTGTCGGCGCACACGCTGGCGCGCGGCCACCTGCTGCTGGCGGGCGCGCGCCACGCGGCGGTGTACGACTTCGGCGGCTTCCCCGAGGCGCTGTACCGGCTGCGCTACGACGCCCCGGGCGCGCCCGCGCTGGCGCCGCGCGTGACGGCGCTGCTGGCCGATGCCGGCCTGCCGGCGCAGGCGCTGGACGAAGGCGGCCTGGACCACGGCATCTGGACGCCGATGCGCTACCTCTGGCCCGAGGCCGACGTGCCGGTGCTGCCGCTGTCCTTCGACCCGCGCGGCGGGCCGCAGGCCTTGTGGGCACTGGGCCGCGCGCTGGCCCCGCTGGCCGACGAGGGCGTGCTGATCCTGGGCAGCGGCAGCCTCACGCACAACCTGAGCCTGCTCTTCGGGCCGGGCGGGCGGGCCGAGGTGGACGCCCCGGAGACCGCCGAGACCGCGGCCTTCCGCGCCTGGGTGGCCGGGCGCGCCGCGGTGCGCGACTGGCCGGCGCTGCTGGACTGGCAGCGCCAGGCCCCGCACGCGCGGCTGATGCACCCCACCGACGAGCACTGGCTGCCCTTCTACGCCGCCGCCGGCGCCGGCGGCGCGCAGGCGGTGCCGCAGCGGCTGCACGCCGGGGTGACGCACGGCATGCTGGCGATGGACCTCTACGCCTTCGGCCCGCAGGCCGCCCGCCTGGCCGAGGCCATGGGCGGGGTCATGGGCGAGGCCGTGCCGGCCGGCGCCTGAGCACGCCACCGCCCCCCACGCGGCTCAGGGACACTTCGCGCGGCGCTGCGGCGCCGGCCTTGCCGCCGCAGAATGGTGCCCATGCTGATCGCGATCTGGGTGCTGGTGGCGCTGGGGGTGGCCCTGTGGTCGCTGCTCGGCTGGGGACTCTACGAACTGCTGCGGCTGGACCACCAGCAGTGGCTGGGCGACCTCAAGCCGCTGCTGGACCAGGTGCCCTTCGGCGCCTGGCTGGACACCTGGGTGCCCGGCTGGCAGGCACTGGCCACGCTGACCATCGACACCGTGCAGTGGACGCTGGGCTGGATGGGCGGCGCGGCGCCGGTGGTGGTGTGGGCGGTCTGGGGCGTGGGCACCATCTTCATGGTGGGTGCCGGTGCGCTGCTGTCGCTGGTGGTGGCGCTGCTGCGCGACAAGCGCCGCCCGGCCACCGCCGCCGCCTGACCGGGCGTCGTCGGCCCCACCGCCGTCAGGCTGCCGCGGCCTCCACGGCGGCGTCGAGCTGCAGCCGCCAGGCGGCCTTGGTCGCGTCGTCGACGAAGCTGGCCTCGAAGCTGTTGGCCGCGAGCTGCCAGGCCTGGCGCGCGCCCAGGCCCGGCTGGGCCGCGAACAGCTGCAGGAAGTTGTCGTTGATGGTGCCGCCGAAGTAGGCCGGGTCGTCGGAGTTCACGGTCACGCACAGGCCGGCGTCCAGCAGCGCGAGCAGGTTGTGGCGCGCCAGGTCGGGGAAGACGCAGAGCTTCACGTTGGACAGCGGGCACACCGTGAGCGGCACGCGCTCGCGCGCCAGCCGCTCCACGAGCGCCGGGTCCTCGGTGCAGCGCACGCCATGGTCGATGCGACGCACCTGCAGCACGTCCAGCGCGCTGCGGATGTAGGCCGCCGGGCCCTCCTCGCCGGCGTGCGCCACCGCCTCCAGCCCGAGCTCGCGGGCGCGCGCGAACACGCGGGCGAACTTCTCGGGCGGGTGGCCGCGCTCGCTGCTGTCCAGGCCCACGCCGACGAAGTGCGCGCGCCAGGGCAGCGCCGCCTCCAGCGTGGCCAGGGCCTCGTCCTCGCTGAGGTGGCGCAGGAAGCACAGGATCAGGCGCGAGGAGATGCGCAGCTCCTGGTGGGCCCGCGCGCAGGCGTGGTGCAGGCCGAGGATGACCTTCTCGATGGGCACGCCGCGCGCGGTGTGGGTCTGCGGGTCGAAGAAGATCTCGGCATGCACCACGTTGTCGGCGGCGGCGCGCTGGAAGTAGGCCCACGCCATCTCGAAGAAGTCGGCCTCCTCGACGAGCACGCTGGCGCCGGCGTAGTAGATGTCGAGGAAGCTCTGCAGGCTGGTGAAGGCGTAGGCCGCGCGCAGGGCCTCCACGCTGGGATAGGGCAGCGACACGCCGTTGCGCGCGGCCAGGCGGAAGATGAGCTCCGGCTCCAGCGAGCCCTCGATGTGCAGGTGCAGCTCGGCCTTGGGCATGGTGCGCAGCAGGGCCGGCAGGCGGCTGCGGGGAAAGGCGTCGAGGTTCATGGCGGGGCCTCCGTCGGATGCGCCCACTGTAGCAAGCGGCCGGCGGGCTGCGGCGATGGCGGCGGTGGCCGGCCGAGGCCTCAGCCGGGTCCGTCCAGGCCGCGCAGGAAGCCCACCAGCAGCGCGCTCACCGCCTCGGCCCGCTCGCGCTGCACCCAGTGCCCGGCGCCCGGCAGCACATGCTGGCCGCGCAGGCCGGGCAGCGCGCGCCGCAGGTCCTGCAGGCGTTCGCGCACGCCGGGGAAGGCCAGCAGGTCGTCGCGCTCGCCGACGATGAACAGCGACGGCTGGCGAATGACGGCGCCGTACCAGGGCGCCAGCAGCTCGGCGTTGCGCGCGATCGCGCGGTACCAGTTGAGCCCGCCGGTGAAGCCGCGGGCGCGGAAGTCGGCGGCGGTGGCACGCAGGTCATCGGCGTGCCACCAGGCCGGCAGGCGGGCGGGGTCGGGCTCCTCGGTGGCGTCCAGGAAGCCGGCGCCGGGCGCCAGCACGCCGGCCACCACGCGCCCCGGGCCGTCGCCCGACATGCTCCACCACAGGCGCCGCAGCGTGGCCTCGGGGTCGGCGCCCAGCTCCGCCTCGGCCACGCCGGGGGCCTGGAAGTGCTGCATGTAGAAGGTCTGCACGCCCTGGCGGGCGTAGGCGGCCAGCAGGTCCACCGGCGACGGCGGCACGAAGGGCACCGACAGGCCGGCCACGGCGCGGAACACGTCGGGCCGCATCAGGGCCGCGTACCAGGCCGCCGGCGCCCCCCAGTCGTGGCCCACCAGCACCGCCTGCGTCTCGCCCAGCGCCTTCACCAGCGCCACCAGGTCGCCGGCGTGGTGCAGCATGGTGGTCTGTGCCGGCGTGAGCGGGCCGTGCAGGCCCTGCGTGCCGCCGTAGCCGCGCATGTCCGGCGCCACGGCGCGGAAGCCCGCCGCCGCCAGCGCGGCCAGCTGGTGGCGCCAGCAGCGCCAGCCCTCCGGAAAGCCGTGGCACAGGATGACCAGCGGGCCCTGGCCCTGCACCGCGGCGTGCAGCCGCAGGCCGGGCAGGTCGAAGTGGTGCAGCGCGGGTTCGGGGCCCGCCGGCGTGTCGTGGGTCATGCCGGCATTGTGGGGCGCGCATCGCGCGCAGACGGGGCCCGGAGCCCGGCCCCGGGGACGCTCAGGCGGTGGCGGTGCCCCGGGTGGCCGTGGTGGCCGTGGTGGCCGTGGTGGCCGTGGTGGCCGTGGTGGCCGTGCTGGGCGTGGCGGGCATGTCGTCGATGGCGCGGGCCAGGGCGCGCAGCGCGCCGGCCAGCGCCTTCGAGGCGCCGGCATAGGGCGTGCCCGGCGAGAGCATGGCGCGTGCCGCGGCGGCGTCGTCGCGGTTCAGCGCCGCGGCCACCGAGCCGGCGGCGCGGTGGAAGTCGGCGTGCGCGTGCACGCAGCGCTGCCACTCGGCCCGGTGCCCCAGGCGCAACCGGGCCTCGCCGCCCAGCCAGTCGCCGAGCGCGCAGCCCTCGGCCGCGGCGATGCGGGCCGTCTCCGGCGGCGTGGCCGCGCCGGCGGCGGCGTCGCGCAGACGCTGGGTCCACTCGGCGTGGGTCTGCAGGGCGTGTTCGAGGTCCATGGGCGCATCTCCGGCAACGGCCCGCGGCAGGCGGGCCCTGCGGAAGCCATCGGCCGCCGGCGCCGGCACTGAAGCCGAACGCGCGGCGTCGCGCGTCAGCAGACGCCGAAAGTCACGCCCTGGGCCTTCAGCCAGCGCCGGTAGGCGGCGCTCAGGCGGTCGGCAGCGCTGTGCAGTTCGCCGCCGGACACCGGCAGCCGGCGCGGACGCTGGCTTTCCAGCACCGCGCGGTCCTGGCCGAAGATGGTGTCCTGGAACTGCTGCAGCCCGGCGTCGGCGGTGGTGGTGTCGGTGGTGAACTGCATGAACCAGGCGCGCGTGCGCTCCTCGTCCAGCGGGCAGGCGAAGGCGGCGTAGGCATCGGCCACGCCGCCGGACGCCGGCTGCTTGACCAGCAGCGCGGCGTAGGGCCCGAGCACCTCGTAGCGGTAGTCGACCCAGGCGCCGCCGGCCGACGAGGCCGCGGCGCGCGGCTGCCACGCACGGTAGTGCGGGATCAGCGGGCGGCCATCGGCGGTGTGCTCGACGGCGTAGGCCGGCACCTCGGGGTGCGCGGCATCGCCCAGCCAGCCTTCGTGCACGAAGGCGAAGTGCGAGGTGTCGAGGAAGTTCTCCACCAGCCGCGGGGCGCTGGTCTCCACGGTGTAGGGCCCGCAGACCACGCGCCGTTCGGGCACGCCGGGGCAGGCCGGCGGTGCGGGCTGCAGCGGGTCGCGCGCCACCCACCACAGGCCATGCGCCGAGGCCACCTGCCAGGGCGAGGCCGCGTGCCCGGCCGGCGGCACGAAGCCGGGCACGGCCGGAATCCGGGTGCAGGCGCCGCGGCGGTCGAAGCACCAGCCGTGGTAGGCGCACTGCAGGTGGCCGTCCACCACCCGGCCCAGCGACAGCGCCGCCCCGCGGTGGGGGCAGCGGTCGTCGAAGGCGGCCACGCCGTCGTGGCCGCGCCAGAGCACCAGGTCATGGCCGAAGACACGCACGCGCAGCGGTGCGGCACCGGCGGCCTCGAGCTCGTCGAGCCCGGCCACCGGCTGCCACCATCGCCACGCGGCGTCGGCCATGGGAGGAGGCGGCTCGGTGCCCGCTCAGTTGCCGCTCGGGACCTTGCCCTCGACGCCCTTGACGTAGAAGTCGATCTTGTCCTTCCACGCCTGGTCGGCCTTGGTGTCCTTGGCCAGGCGCTCCTTGCCGTCGTTGCCGACCACCGGGCCGGTGAAGACCTCCAGCGCACCGGTCTTGATGCCTTCCTTGGCGGCCTCGGCCTTGGTGCGGATGTCCTCGGGGATGAAGTCGGCGATCTTGATCACGTCGTTCGCGCCCTCGGGCTTGCCCCAGATGGTGCGCTGCTCGCCCTTCCAGCTGCCGTCCATGACTTCCTGGATGGACTTCTTGTAGTACGGGCCCCAGTCGACGATGTTGCTCGCCAGGTGCGCCTTGGGCGCGTAGCTGCTCATGTCGCTGTCCCAGCCGAAGGCGTACTTGCCGTTCTTCTCGGCCGTCTGCAGCACCGCGGTGGAGTCGGTGTTCTGCAGCAGCACGTCGGCGCCCTGGTTGATGAGCTCCTGCGCGGCGGCGCCTTCCTTCTCGGGGTCGAACCAGCTGTTGACCCAGACCACGCGGGTCTTGATCTTGGGGTTCACGCTCTGCGCGCCGAGGGTGAACGCGTTGATGTTGCGCAGCACCTCGGGGATGGGGAAGCTGGCCACGAAGCCCAGCGTGTTGGACTTCGTCATGCCGCCGGCGATGATGCCGCTGACGTAGGCGTCGTGGTAGAAGCGAGCGTCGTAGACGCGCATGTTGGCCGCCGTCTTGTAGCCGGTGGCGTGCTCGAACTTCACGTCCGGGTACTCGCCGGCCACCTTGAGCATGGCGTCCATGTAGCCGAAGCTGGTGGCGAAGATGATCTTGTTGCCCTGGGCAGCGAGGTCGCGGATCACGCGCTCGCCGTCGGCGTAAGGCACCTTCTCGACGAAGGTGGTCTTGACCTTGTCGCCGAACTGGGCCTCCACGGCCTTGCGGCCCTGGTCGTGGGCGAAGGTCCAGCCGGCGTCGCCGACCGGGCCGATGTACACCCAGGCCGCCTTCAGCGGCTCGGGGGCCGGGGCCGGGGCGGCGGCGGGCGCCTGCGCCGCGGGCGCGGGCGCTTCCTCCTTCTTGCCGCATCCGGCCAGCACGGCCGCGGCGGCCAGTCCGGCCAGGGCAAACAGGCGACGGGACATCTGCTCGTTCATCGGGGGTTCTCCAGGGTGTGACAGCTGCGTGACGGAAATTATGAGCCGGGGCGGAAGGGCTTCCCCAGCGAGGCGGGCATGTTCAGGCGGATGAAGGCGGCGTTGCGGCTGATCAGCGCCAGCACGACGATGGTGGCCACGTAGGGCAGCATGGTCAGCAGGTGGCTGGACACGGCCACGCCCTGGGCCTGCAGGTTGAGCTGCAGCACCGTGACGCCGCCGAAGAGATAGGCCCCCAGCAGCGCGCGCGCCGGCCGCCAGGTGGCGAAGACGGTGAGCGCCAGCGCGATCCAGCCGCGGCCGGCGGTCAGGCCCTGCACCCACAGCGGGGCCGTCACCAGCGAGATGTAGGCGCCGGCCAGGCCGCACAGCGCGCCGCCGGCGCACACCGCGGCCAGGCGGATGGCACGCACGGGGTAGCCCAGGGCATGCGCCGGCTCGGGGTTCTCGCCGATGGCGCGCAGCAGCAGCCCGGCGCGCGTGCGGTAGAAGAACCAGGCCACCGCCACCGTGAGGCCGACGGCCACGTAGACCATGGGGTGGTGGCTGAACAGCGCCGGGCCGACGAAGGGGATGTCCGCCAGCACCGGGATGGCGTGCTGCTCGCGCGCGCTGAGGCTCTTGCCGACCATGCCCACGCCGACGAAGGCCGACAGGCCGTAGCCGAACAGGCTGAGCGCCAGCCCGGTGGCGTACTGGTTGGTGTTGAGGAAGATCACCAGCAGCCCGAACACCGCCGCCAGCGCGGCGCCGGCCAGCGCCGCGGCGCCGAAGCCCAGCGTGTCGCTGCCGGTGGTGAAGGCCACCGCGAAGCCGGCCACTGCGGCCACCAGCATCATGCCCTCGGCCCCCAGGTTGAGCACGCCGGCGCGCTCGTTGATGAGCAGGCCCAGGGCGGCCAGCGCCAGCGTGGTGCCGCTGGCCAGCGCGGTGTTGATGAGCAGGGCGGTTTCGTTCATGCCGCGGCCTTCGGGGCGGTGTGGCGCGCGGGCGCACGGCGCAGCCGCTGGTGGATGAAGGTGTCGCAGGCCAGCAGGATCAGCAGCAGCAGGCCCTGCAGCACGCTGGCCATGGCGTTGGGCAGGCCCAGGCGGCTCTGCGCCAGCTCGCCGCCGATGAGCATCAGCGACAGCAGCAGCCCGGCGCCGACGATGCCCAGCGGGTGCAGCCGGCCGACGAAGCACACGATGATGGCGGTGAAGCCCAGGCCGGTGCTGAGGTAGGGCGTGACCTGGCGGATGGGCCCGGCCACCTCCATGGCCCCGGCCAGCCCGGCCAGCGCGCCGGACAGCAGCAGCGCCGTCCACAGCGCCGCGCGCGACGAGAAGCCGGCGTACAGCGCCGCCGCCGGCGCCAGCCCGCCCACCTGCAGCTGGAAACCGCGGAAGCTGCGGAACAGGAACAGCGTGGCCGCCACGGCGAGCACCAGGGCCAGCACGAAACCCACGTGCAGCCGCGTGCGCTCGAGCAGCGGCGGCAGGTGCAGGCTGGCGTGGAACAGCGCCGTCTGCGGCATGTTGAAGCCCTGCGGGTCCTTCCAGGGGCCGAACACCAGGGCGTTGACCACCTGCTGCGCCACGTACACCAGCATCAGGCTGACGAGGATCTCGTTGGCGTTGAAGCGGTCGCGCAGCAGCGCCACCAGCGCCGCCCACAGCATGCCGCCCAGCATGCCGGCCACCAGCACCAGGCTCACGCCCAGCACCCGCGGCAGCACGATGCCCTGCATGGTGAGCCACAGCGCCAGGCCGCCGCCACCCACGCAGCCGAGCAGGAACTGGCCCTCGGCGCCGATGTTCCAGACGTTGGCGCGGTAGCACACGGCCAGCCCGAGCGCGATGACGATCAGCGGCGTGGCCTTGAGCAGCACCTCGGTGACCTGCCGGCGGTCGGACAGCGGCTCGAGGAAGATCACGCGCAGGCCGGCCAGCGGGTCCTTGCCCAGCGCGAGCAGGATCAGCGCGGCCACCGCCGCGGTGAGCACCAGCGCCAGCAGCGGCGAGGCCGCGGTCATCCAGCGCGACGGTGTCGCCCGGGCCTCAAGCCGCAGCATGCACGGCCTCCCGGGCCGGGGGCGGCACGCCGTCCCACAGCCCCGACATCCAGCTGCCGATGCGCTCGACCGTGGCCTCGCGCACCGGCAGCGCCGGCGACACCCGCCCGCGCGCGATGACGACCAGCCGGTCGCTGATCTCGAACAGTTCCTCGAGCTCCTCGCTGACCACCAGGATGGCGCAGCCCGCGTCGCGCAGCGCCAGCAGCTCGCCGCGGATCAGCGCCGCGGCGCCCACGTCCACGCCCCAGGTGGGCTGGGCGACGATGAGCAGCTTCGGCGCGGCGTCGATCTCGCGGCCGACGATGAACTTCTGCAGGTTGCCGCCGGACAGCGAGCGCGCTGCCGCGCCGGGCCCGCCGGCCTTGACCTGGAAGCGCCCGACGATGCGCGCGGCCAGCGCCGACACCTCGCGGCGGTGCAGCCAGCCCAGGCGGCCCACGCCGGCGGTGCGCGTGAGCAGCGTGTTCTCGGCCAGGCTCATCGTGGGCACGGCACCGCGGCCCAGGCGCTCCTCGGGCACGAAGTGCAGCCCCTCGTGGCGGCGGCGGCGCGGCGAGTGGCGCGCGATGTCCTGGCCGAACAGGGCCACGCTGCCGGCCGGCGCCCGCGGGTCCTCGCCCGACAGCACCGCCAGCAGCTCCTGCTGGCCATTGCCGGAGACGCCGGCCACGCCGAGGATCTCGCCCGCGTGCACGTCCAGGCCGATGCCGTCCAGCGCCACGCCGAAGGGGTCGGCCGCCGGCAGCGACAGACCCTGCACGCGCAGCACCAGCGGCCCGGGCGCACGCGGGGCGTGGGTCAGCGCCGGCGGCTCGGCGCCGATCATCAGGCGCGACAGGCTGGCGTTGCTTTCCTGCGTGGGGTCCACCTCGCCGGTGACGCGGCCGCCGCGCATCACCGTGCAGTGGTGGCACAGCGCGCGGATCTCGTCGAGCTTGTGGCTGATGTAGAGGATGCTGGTGCCCTCCCCCGCCAGCCGGCGCAGCACCACGAACAGCCGCTCCACCGCCTGCGGCGTGAGCACCGAGGTGGGCTCGTCCAGGATCAGCAGCTTCGGCGCGGTGAGCAGGGCGCGCACGATCTCCACGCGCTGGCGCTCGCCGACGCTCAGGCTGTGCACCGGGCGCTGCGGCTCGACGTCCAGGCCGTAGGCGCCGGCCACCTCGGCGATGCGCGCGGCCACCTGCGGCAGCGACAGGCTGCGGTCCAGGCCCAGCCAGACGTTCTCGGCCACCGTCAGCGTGTCGAACAGGCTGAAGTGCTGGTAGACCATGCTGATGCCGAGTTGCCGCGCCATGGCCGGGCTGGCCACGCGCACCGGGCGGCCGTCGAAGCGGATCTCGCCGGCGTCGGGCTGCACCGCGCCGTAGATGATCTTCATCAGCGTGCTCTTGCCGGCACCGTTCTCGCCCAGCACGGCGTGGATCTCGCCCGGCGCCACGCGCAGGGCGACATCGTCGTTGGCCACGACCGCCGGGTAGGCCTTGCGGATGCCGCGCAGTTCGAGTCGCGGGGTCAAAGGGTGTCCTCCCGGGGCGCGATTGTGGCGCCAGGCCCGGCAGGGTGGCCATGGCCGGGCCGCTGGTGGCGCAGCGCGCCGGCCACCAGGGTCTGCACGAGGTTGCGCTCGTCGGCCAGCGTGAGCCAGGCGAACACGCGCTCGTGCAGCGAGCGGGCCAGCGCATCGCGGCGCGCGGCCACCGGGCCGGCGGCCCAGTCCCAGATGCACAGGTCGGCCAGGCGCCCGGGCTCCAGGCTGCCCAACTCGTGGCCCAGCTGCAGCGCCTGCGCCGCGCCGCGGGTGGCGGCATGCAGCAGCGCCCAGGCCCCGGGCTTCACGCCCTGCAGCGCCTGCACCTGGTAGGCCGCAGCCAGGGTGCGCAGCAGGCTCAGGCTGGTGCCGCCGCCCACGTCGCTGGCCAGCGACACGGCCACACCGGCCTGCCGCAGGGCACGCCAGTCCATCAGCCCGCTGCCCAGGAACAGGTTGCTGGTGGGGCAATGGGCCACCTGCGCGCCGGTGGCGGCCAGCAGCGCACGGTCGGCGTCGTCGAGCCAGATGCCGTGCGCCAGCACCGAGCGCGGGCCGAGCAGGCCGGCCCGGTGGTACACGTCGAGGTAGCTGCGGGCCTCGGGGAAGAGCTCGGCCACCCAGCGCACCTCGTCGCGGTTCTCCGCGAGGTGGGTCTGCAGGTACAGGTCGCCCTGCTCGGCCAGCAGGCGGCCGGCCAGCGCCAGCTGCCGCGGCGTGCTGCAGGGTGCGAAGCGCACCGTGACCGCCACCGCCTGGCGACCCCGGCCATGCCAGCGCGCGATGCCCTCGCGCAGCGTGCGGTCGGCGCTGTCGGCGTCGGCGTCGCGCAGGCCGTCGGGCGCGTGGCGGTCCATCAGCACCTTGCCGGTGATGCAGCGCATGCCGCGGGCGTGGGCCGCGGCGGCCATCGCGTCGGCCGACACCGCGTGCACGGTGGGGAACACCACCGCCGCCGTCGTGCCGTGGGCCAGCAGCGCGTCGGCGAAGGCCTCGGCCCCCCGGCGCGAGACCTCGGCATCGGCATACGCCCGCTCGGCCGGGAAGGTGTAGGTCTGCAGCCAGTCCAGCAGGTCGGCGCCATGGCTGGCGATGACGTCGAGCTGCGGCATGTGCACGTGGGTGTCGACGAAGCCGGGCAGCACCAGGCGGCCGCGGTGGTCCAGGCGCACCCAGCCCTCGCCCGGGTCCTGCGGCTGGCGGCCGACGATGCGGCCATGCTCCACCAGCAGCCAGTGGTCGGGCGCGAAACGGACGGCGGCGCCGCCATCGGGGGCGGCATCGGTCAGCGACGGCTCGCCGACGAGGTCGAGCAGGTCGCCGAGGATCGCGAGGCGGGCGGGTGCGGGCATCGGGTGGCGTGGGGCGCCGCCGCGCATGCAAGCGGCGGGCCAGGAGCCCGGGCAGGTATGGCGGGCCGGCGCTCCGGATTCTGCCTGCGCCGACACCCCGGTGGCCGCTTGGCCCCGGCGTGGTGCTACCTTTCGGGCATCGCGCTTGCAACGCCCCTGGCATGAGCTCACGCCCCATCCGCTTCGTTCACCGCGGCACCCTCGTCGAGGTGGCCGGCCTGCCGCCCACCACCAGCGTGCTGGCCTGGCTGCGCGAGCACGCCGGCCGCACCGGCACCAAGGAAGGCTGCAACGAGGGCGACTGCGGCGCCTGCACGGTGATGGTGGGCGATCTCGACGGCACGCGCCTGCGCTGGCGCACCGTCAACGCCTGCCTGCAGTTCCTGCCGGCGCTCGACGGCCGGGCGCTGCGCACGGTGGAAGACCTCGCGCCCGACGACCCGGCGCCCTGCGCGATGGTGGCCCACCACGGCTCGCAGTGCGGCTTCTGCACGCCGGGCTTCGTGGTCTCGCTGGCCGCGCTGCGCGCCAACCGGCCGCAGAAGCCGGCGCGCCGGGAGATCGCCGACGCGCTGTCGGGCAACCTCTGCCGCTGCACCGGCTACCGCCCCATCCTCGACGCCGGCGAGGCCATGTACGAGCACCCGGTGCCGCCCGCCGACGACGCGGCCACGGTGGCGCTGCTGCAGCAGCTGCAGGCCGACCCGCCGCTGGACTACCGCGCGCCCGACGCGGCCGGCCACGGCGAGGCCCGCTACCTCGCGCCGCGCACGGTCGAGGCCCTGGCCGAGGCCGCGGCGGCCCACCCCGAGGCCACGCTGCTGGCCGGCTGCACCGACATCGGCCTGTGGGTGAACAAGCAGTTCCGGCCGCTGCCGCTGCTGATCGGCGTGGGCGCGGTGCCCGCGCTGCGGCGTATCGCGCTGCACGACGGCGTGCTGCACATCGGTGCCGGCGCCGCGCTGGAAGATGCCTGGGCCGCGCTGGCCGAACACCTGCCGGTGCTGCGCGACCACGGCCTGCGCTTCGCGTCGCCGCCGGTGCGCCACGCCGGCACCCTGGGCGGCAACCTGGCCAACGGCTCGCCCATCGGCGACAGTGCGCCGGTGCTGATGGCGCTGGACGCGCGCGTCGTGCTGCGCCACGGCACGGCCGAGCGCACGCTGCCGCTGGACGGCTTCTACCTGGGCTACATGCGCAACCAGCGCCAGCGCGGCGAGCTGCTGCTGCGCATCGAGGTGCCGCTGCCGGGGCCGGCGGTGCAGCTGCGCGCCTACAAGCTCAGCAAGCGATGGGACTGCGACATCTCCGCGCTGGCCTGCGGGCTGGCGGTGGCGCTGGAGGGCGGGCGCATCGTGCAGGCGCGCGTGGCCTTCGGCGGCATGGCGGCCACGGTGGCCCGGGCGCGCGCCGTCGAGGCCGCGCTGACCGGCCGCCCGTGGGACGAGGCCACGCTGCAGTCCGCCTGCGACGCCCTCCCCCAGGACTACCAGCCGCTGACCGACCTGCGCGGCAGCGCCGGCTACCGCCTGCGGTCGGCGCGCGCGCTGCTGCGCCGCTTCTGGCTGGAGACCCGGCCCGACGCCCCGCTGGACGCGTCCGCCACCCAGGTCTGGGCGGTACAGGCATGAACGCGCCGGGCCGCTCCCAAGCGCTCATCCCGCAGCCCGTCGAGGGCGAAGGGTCCACGGTCAGCGCGCCGCACGACCCCGGCCTGGGCACGCCACCGCAGGTGGGCGTGTCGCTGCCGCACGAGTCGGCGCACCTGCACGTGCGCGGCGAGGCCACCTACACCGACGACATCCCCGAGCCCGCCGGCACGCTGCACGCCGCGGTGGGCTGCTCGCCGCTGGCCCACGGCCGGCTGCTGGGCGTGGACACGGCGCTGCTGCGCGGCCTGCCCGGCGTGGTGGCGGTGTTGACGGCGGCCGACATCCCCGGTGTCAACGACTGCGGCCCCATCGTGCACGACGACCCCATCCTGGCCGAGGGCACGCTGCACTACCTGGGACAGCCGGTGTTCCTGGTGGTGGCCGCCACGCGCGAGCTGGCGCGCCGCGCGGCGGCGCGGGCCCGGGACGCCATCCGCGCCGAGCCGCTGCCACCGGTGCTCACGGCGCGCGAGGCGCACGCCCGGCGGCAGTACGTGGTGCCGCCGATGCACCTGGTGCGCGGCGATGCCGCCGCCGCCATTGCCGCGGCGCCGCACCGGCTGCGCGGCAGCTTCAGCCTGGGCGGCCAGGAGCAGTTCTACCTGGAAGGCCAGATCAGCCTGGCCTGCCCGCAGGAGGACGCCACGCTGCGCCTGCACTGTTCCACCCAGCACCCCACCGAGATGCAGCACGTGGTGGCGCAGGCGCTGGGCTGGGCCATGCACCAGGTGCAGGTGAGCTGCCGGCGCATGGGCGGCGGCTTCGGTGGCAAGGAGAGCCAGTCGGCGGTGTTCGCCTGCCTGGCCAGCGTGGCGGCGGTGACGCTGGGGCGCCCGGTGAAGCTGCGCGTGGACCGCGACGACGACTTCATGATCACCGGTCGCCGCCACGGCTTCGAGTTTGACTGGACGGCGGGCTTCGACGACGAGGGCCGCATCCTCGGCGTGGAGGCCGACTTCATCGCCAACGCCGGCTGCACCGCCGACCTGTCGGCGCCGGTGATGACGCGGGCGCTGTGCCACTTCGACAACGCCTACTGGCTGCCGCACGTGAGCCTGCACGGCTACTGCGCGAAGACCCACACGCAGAGCAACACCGCCTTCCGCGGCTTCGGCGGGCCGCAGGGCGCCTTCGCGGTGGAGCACCTGCTCGACGACATCGCGCGCACGCTGGGCCGCGACCCGCTGGCGGTGCGCCAGGCCAACTTCTACGGCCATGGCGAGCGCAACCTCACCCCCTACGGCCAGGTGGTGGAGGACAACATCATCGACACGCTGGTGGCCCGCCTGGCCGCCGATGCGCGCTGGGCCGAGCGCCGCGCCGCGGTGGACGCCTTCAACGCCGCCAGCCCGGTGCTGAAGAAGGGGCTGGGCCTGATGCCGCTGAAGTTCGGCATCAGCTTCAACGTCGCCCACTTCAACCAGGCCGGCGCGCTGGTGCACGTCTACACCGACGGCAGCGTGCTCGTGAACCATGGCGGCACCGAGATGGGCCAGGGCCTGAACACCAAGGTGGCCCAGGTGGTGGCGCACGAGCTGGGGCTGCCGCTGGCCGCCGTGCGCGTGACCGCCACCGACACGCACAAGGTGGCCAACACCTCGGCCACCGCCGCGAGCACCGGCAGCGACCTCAACGGCAAGGCGGCGCAGGCGGCGGCACGCACCATCCGCCAGCGGCTGGATGCCTTCGTCGCCGCGCACCCGCAGCACGCCGGTGCGCCGTGGCCGGCGCTGGTGCAGGCCGCGTACGCGGCGCGGGTGCAGCTGTGGAGCGACGGCTTCTACGCCACCCCCGGCCTGCACTGGGACCGCGAGCGGCTGCAGGGCCGGCCGTTCTTCTACTTCGCCTACGGTGCGGCGGTGGCCGAGGTGGTGGTGGACACGCTGACCGGCGAGCACCGCGTGCTGCGCGCCGACGTGCTGCACGACGTGGGCCGTTCCCTGAACCCGGCGCTGGACATCGGCCAGATCGAAGGCGCCTTCGTGCAGGGCCAGGGCTGGCTGACCACCGAGGAACTGGTGTGGCACCCGCAGACCGGCGCACTGACCACGCACGCGCCCAGCACCTACAAGATCCCCACCGCCAACGACTGCCCGCCGGTGCTGAACGTGGCGCTGTACCCCGCCGACAACCCGGCCGACAGCATCCACCGCAGCAAGGCGGTGGGCGAGCCGCCGATCCTGCTGCCCTTCAGCGTCTTCCTCGCCATCCGCGACGCGGTGGCCAGCACCGGCACGCCGGGCTGCCTGCCGCCGCTGCGCGCACCGGCGACGCCGGAGGCGGTGATGGATGCGCTGGACGCGGTGCGGGTTGCCGGGTGAAACGCTTTTCCGAAGGGGCCGCCTTCGACCCGTTGCAGAAGCTCGCTGTTGTCGCGTTCGAGCACCGTGGCGAGCTCGCGCGGGCACCGGCGGTGGTGTTCCTCAGCACGCCGCCTTGCGGTCACAGCGAGGTCTGCGGGGGCGGACCACTGCAGGCGCCGGCTCGCGTGGGCAGGGCAGGGGGTGACGGGAAGTAAAGGGGGAGCCGTCGGCCGCAGGCCGGCGGCGGAGGACATGAGCGGCACCCCCTGCCCTGCCCGCGCGAGCTCGCCACGCTGCTCGCATGCGACAACAGCGAGCGTCCGCAACGGGTCGATAGCGGACAGCCCAACTGCTCCATGACCAGCGACGATCTGCTGCAGGTTGGCGAGAGGTGGCTCGCCGCCGGTCGCGCCGCCACGGTGGTGGAGGTGGTCTCCCACCGCGGCAGCGTGCCGCGGGAGACCGGCACGCGCATGCTGGTGGCGGCCGACGCGGTGACCGGCACCATCGGCGGCGGGCACCTGGAGTGGCAGGCCATCGCCCATGCACGGGCCGGGCGGCGCGAGGACTGGGCGGTGGCGCTGGGGCCGTCGCTGGGCCAGTGCTGCGGCGGGGCGCTGACACTGCGCTTCACGCCGCTGACGGCGGAGGTGCTGGCGGCCTGGCCCCGGCCGGCGCCGCGGTTCGTGCTGCAGCTGCACGGTGCCGGTCACGTCGGCCAGGCCATCGTGCACGTGCTCGCCGGCATCCCCTGCCGCGTGACGTGGGTGGACGGCCGCGACGCGGCGTTTCCGCCGGGCCTGCCGACGCACGTGGAGGCGCGCAGCACCGACAGCCCCGACGCCGAGGTGGAGGCCGCAGAGCCCGGCACGCTGTTCCTGGTGCTCACGCACAGCCACGACCTGGACCTGCGCATCACCGAGGCCATCCTGCGGCGCGGCGACTTCGGGTTCCTGGGCCTGATCGGCTCGGCCACCAAGCGAGCGCGCTTCCTGCACCGCTTCGAGGCCCGCGGCATCGCGCCGGAACGGCTGGCGCGCCTGACCTGCCCCATCGGGCTGCCCGGCATGGCCGGCAAGGAACCGGCGGTGATCGCGGTGGCGGTGGTGGCGCAGCTGCTGGCGCTGGACGCGCCCGGCGGCTGAGGCGCGCAGGCTCAGCCCGGCTCGGGCGGCTGCAGCGCCGCGATGCGGCGCACGTCGTGTTCGAAGGCCGCGATGGTGTGCTCGGAGATGGCCTCGTGCAACAGCACGGTGCGCGCCACCTCGGCATGCACGGCAAAACGCGCCAGGACGGCGCGTTTGTGGTCGTCCGGCAGCGCGAGCAGCACGGACGTCAGCAAGGTGTCGAGCGCGATCAGCGAGCCCTTGAGCTCGCAGATGCGCTCGGTGGCCTCCTGCAGGTCCTTCATGCGGGGGTGCCGATGAAGGACGGCTGCGGTGCCGGCGGGATCAGAGAACCCGGATCTTCGAGGCCTGCGGGCCCTTCTGGCCCTGCACGACTTCGAATTCGACGCGCTGGTTCTCCTGCAGCGTCTTGAAGCCGCTGCCCTGGATTTCCTTGAAGTGCGCGAACAGGTCCTTGCCGCCGTTGTCAGGGGCGATGAAGCCAAAGCCCTTGCCTTCGTTGAACCACTTGACGGTGCCAGTTTCGGTGCTCATGTGTGTGTCTTTCCTGGATCGGATGAGGTCAAAAATTGCAGCGGCCGACGGCCGTTGCGGTCCCGCAGTCCCCGGATCCGGAAACTGAAGTTCGGTGGTGCGACGCAGCGGTCATCCGCGTCGCTGGGGGCGCGCCGGCGCAGGGCCGCCGCGGCGCTCGAGATGGCGGAAGGTGATGCGGCCCTTGGTGAGGTCGTAGGGCGACATCTCCAGCGACACGCTGTCGCCGGCCAGGATGCGGATGTGATGCTTGCGCATCTTGCCGCCGGTGTAGGCGATCAGCGTGTGGCCGTTGTCCAGCGTCACGCGGAAGCGCGAGTCGGGCAGGATCTCGTCGACCTTGCCTTGCATTTCAATCAGTTCTTCCTTGGCCATGGCTTACTCCAGAGAAATGGCAGGCGTGCCGATCCAGGCCAGGGCGTGGTCGGCGGCAAAGCGGGCCGCGGTGTCGCGGCACGGGAAGGTGGGGGTCAGGCGCATCACGCGGTCGTGCGTCATGCTGCCGTGGCCGGACCGGATGGAAACCGATGCGGCGAACTGCCCGCGGCCGAGGGCGCGGACGATCGGGGAGACGAGATATTTCCCGACCTGGAACGGTGTAGAGATGTCTTGCTTTCGGGGGCGGCCGTCACGGGGGGTTGGACGGCGGCGGGGTCAAACGGAATGCGCCTTCTGGGCACGCGGCGGCGGATGAACTCGATCCGGCGGCAGGCTCGCCAGGACCCGCGGGAACGGGTGGGTGCGAGCCTTGTGCAGCCAGTGTTTGGAGTCCGCTGGGATGGATCCGCTTCGGGATCCGCGTGACGCTTCCGTCTGGCCTTGGCAGGGAGATCAAACCTCGATCTCTGCGCCTGAGTCTGCGGGGTGCAGGTTCAGGTGAAGAACGATGTAATGTAGCACAGTACCCCAACCCGTGTGCATTTCTTTCTTCAGCCGCCCACCCGGGGCACGCGCACGCCGCGCAGGCGGTAGGCATCGGGCATGCCGGTGCCCAGCAGCGGGCGCAGGTACAGGCGGAAGGCATCGGTCACGTCGGTGCCGCTGTCGGCGATGAAATGGGCCTCCATCGTGCGCGTGCGGCCGGCCACGGCCTCCAGCGGCAGCAGCGTGTAGTCGGCCGAATAGAAGCCGGTGCGCTGGATGGCCACCGAGCCGTTGCCCAGGCCCTGCGGCTCGCCCCACATGGCGAACTGCACCGCCTTCTCGCCCACCTCGCGCGCCTCGCGCGCGTCGACGTCGCTGACGCAGCCGACGAAGCTGCGCTGCAGGTAGCCGAAGGTGTCGCCGCGCACGCGCTTGATCTTCAGCTTCGCCTTGATCTCCTCGCACAGCAGGTCGGCCAGCGCCCCGCTGCCGGAGAGCTGCACGTTGCCGTGCGCGTCGTGCTCCACCTGGGTGGCCAGGCGGGCCAGGATGGGCGTGCCCGAGCCGTCGTGGATGCCTTCGCTGACGGCCACCACGCAGCGGCCCAGCCGGTCGTGCACCGCCTTCACGTCGGCCAGGAAACGCTCGATGGAGAAGGCGCGCTCGGGCAGGTAGATCAGGTGCGGGCCGTCGTCGGCGAACTTCTTGCCCAGCGCGCTGGCGGCCGTCAGGAAGCCCGCGTGCCGACCCATCACCACGCCCACGTAGACGCCGGGCAGCGCGGCGTTGTCGAGGTTGGCGCCGGCAAAGGCCTGGGCCACGAAGCGCGCGGCGCTGGGGAAGCCGGGCGTGTGGTCGCTGCCGACCAGGTCGTTGTCGATGGTCTTGGGGATGTGGATGGCACGCAGCGGGTAGCCCGCGGCACGCGCCTCCTCGGCCACGATGCGCACGGTGTCGGCCGAGTCGTTGCCGCCGATGTAGAAGAAGTGCTCGATGGCGTGCGCGCGCAGCACGCGGAAGATCTCCAGGCAGTAGGCGCGGTCGGGCTTGTCGCGCGTGCTACCCAGGGCCGAGGCGGGCGTGCCGGCCACCAGCTCGAGGTGGTGGCTGGTCTCCTGCGTGAGGTCGAGGAAGTCCTCGTCGACGATGCCGCGCACGCCGTGGCGCGCGCCGTAGACCCGGGTCACGTTCTGGAAGCGCCGCGCCTCGAGCACGACGCCGACCAGGCTCTGGTTGATGACCGCCGTGGGGCCGCCGCCCTGGGCGACGAGGATCCGGCCGGATGACATGGCATGCACCTCCTTGACCGGCCGCATGCTACGCCGCCGAGGGCGGCGCCGGGTCAGGTGCGCGGGTCGACCACCGGCGCCACGCCGGGGCCGTGGGCGGCGAACAGCCAGCGCGCGGTGCGCAGCAGCGCGGCGTCCTGGCCCAGCCGGCCCACCAGCTGCACGCCCAGCGGCAGGCCGTCGGCGCCGCGCAGCAGCGGCAGCGTCACCGCCGGCAGGCCGAGGTAGGTCCAGAGGGTGCACATCAGCGGGTTGCCGGTGCTGTCCAGCCCGGCGGGCGCGGTGCCCAGCGTGGCCGGCGTGAGGATGGCGTCGGCGCGCGCGAACAGCGGCTCCAGGGCCGCGCGCAGCGGCGCGATGCCGGCCAGGCCGCGCCGGTGCTCGACCGCGCTGACCTGGCGCCCGCGCTCGATCTGCGCCTGCAGCGAGGCCGACAGCTGCTGGCGCCCGCGCTCGAACTCGGCCTCGAAGGAGCCGGCGATCTCCGCCTCCATCACGCGCTGGTGCGCGCCGATGGCGTCGGGGGTGGCCGGCGGCAGCTCGACGGCGGTGACCGCATCCCCCAGCCGCGCCAGCAGGCCGGCGAAGGCCGCCTGCGCATCGGGGGCCACGCGGTCCCAGAAGGGCGTGGCGGCCCAGGCCAGGCGCGGCGGGCACGGCGGGGCGCTGCAGGCCACGGCGCGCAGCGGCGGCGTGGCCCGCGGCCGGGTGGCCGGGTCGGCCGCGTCGTGGCCGGCCAGGCACTGCGCCAGCAGCGCCACGTCCTCCACGCTGCGGCCGAACACGCCCAGCGCGTCGAAGGCCGGCGACTGCACCAGCACGCCGGTGCGCGGCAGCAGGCCGGCGCTGGGCTTGTAGCCGACCACGCCGCAGAAGGCGGCCGGCCGGATGACCGAGCCGTTGGTCTGCGTGCCGATGGCCAGCGGCACCATGCCGGCGGCCACCGCCGCGGCCGACCCGCTGCTGGAGCCGCCCGGCGTGTGCGCCAGGCGGTGCGGGTTGCGCGTGCGCCCCGGCGCGTAGGTGGCCAGCTCGGTGGTGACGGTCTTGCCCATCAGCAGCCCGCCGGCGGCACGCAGCGCACGCACGGCGAAGGCGTCGGCCAGAGGCTGGCGGCCGGCGTGCAGCACGGTGCCGTTCTCGGTGGGCAGGTCGGCGGTGTCGATGATGTCCTTCACGCCCACCGGCAGGCCGAAGAGCGCGCCGCAGGGTTCGCCGGCGGCGCGCGCCGCGTCGGCAGCCGCGGCCTGCGCCAGCAGGTGCGCGGGGTCGAGCTGCGCCCAGGCCTGCACCTGCAGCTCGGCCGCGGCCGTGCGCGCGAGCAGCGCACGGGCGTAGTCCGTGGCCGTCAGCGTGCCGGCCTGCAGCCGTGCGCCGGCCTCGGCGGCGGTCAGCGCCGCCGCGGTGTCGGGGCCTGCCATGCGCTCACTGCCTGTACAGCACCGTGGGCAGCCACATGCCGATCTCCGGGAAGATGTAGAGCAGCACGATGGCCACGATCTGGATGCCCATGAAGGGCAGCATGCCGGCGAAGATCTGGTTCAGCGTCACGTGCGGCGGGCTCACGCCCTTCAGGTAGAACGCCGCCATCGCCACCGGCGGGCTCAGGAACGCGGTCTGCAGGTTCAGCGCCACGAGCAGGCCGAAGAACAGCGGATCGACGCCGAAGTTGTCCAGCAGCGGGATGAAGATGGGCATGAAGATCACGATGATCTCGGTCCACTCCAGCGGCCAGCCCAGGATGAAGATGATCACCTGGGACAGGATCAGGAACTCGGTCTTGGACAGGTTCATGCCCAGCACCCACTGCTCCACCAGCTCCTGCCCGCCCAACAGCGCGAAGGCAGCCGAGAAAATGGCCGAGCCCACGAACAGCCAGCACACCATGGCGCTGGTCTTGGCGGTGAGGAACACCGACTCCTTGACCACCTCCAGCGTCAGCTGGCGGTAGGCCCAGGCGAGCAGGAAGCCGCCGAAGGCTCCCACGGCCGCCGCCTCGGTGGGCGTGGCCAGGCCGAAGACGATGGAGCCCAGCACCGCCAGGATCAGGACCAGCAGCGGGAAGAAGCTGGTCAGCAGCATCTTGAAGACTTCGAGGCGGGCGAAGCTCAGCAGGCCGTAGAAGACCACCATCACCAGCGCGCCGACGCCCACGCCGATCCACCACCCGGTGCCCGGCGTGCGCGCCTCGCCCGCGCCGGCTCCCGCGGGGGCGGCGCCCGCCGCCGGCGGCTCGGCCAGGCCGCCGGCAGCGGCCGTGTCGCCGCCCTCGCGCGCGGTCCCCGGGGGCTCGGACAGGCCGCCGCCACCGCTGTCGGCGCCTTCCGATGCACCCGGCGGCTCGGACAGCCCGCCACCACCGCCCGAGGCATCCTCACCGGCGCCCGGCGGTTCGGCCAGGCCGCCGCCACCATCGGACTCGTCGGTGCCCGGGGGCTCGGCCAGGCCGCCGGCGGACTCGGCAGCGCCGCCGCGGCCGCCGCCCAGCTGCTCCAGGCCCTCCACCACCTCGGCCACCGGCAGCGGCGCCGTGGCCGCACGGTAGCTCCAGCCCACGGCCAGCACGAACACCAGCAGCGGCAGCAGCGCCACGCCCAGCTGGCCGAGCAGCCAGCCCGTGGGCACGCCCTGGTTGCGCGGACCCTTCAGCAGGTTCAGCAGGCCGGTCAGCGCGTGGCGGGCGGAATCCAGGTTCAGCGAGGCCAGCGGTGCCGGCAGCGGCACGGCGCGCTGCTCGGCGCTCAGCGGCGGCGCGAACGACGGCTTGATCTTGGCGACCAGGATCACGTAGACGATGTACAGGCCGGCCAGCATCAGCCCGGGGAAGAAGGCCCCCGCGTAGAGCTGCACCACCGACACGCCGGCCGTGGCACCGTAGACGATGAGCAGCACCGACGGCGGGATCAGGATGCCCAGGCAGCCGCCCGCGGTGATGGCGCCGGCGGAAAGGCGCACGTCGTAGCCGGCGCGCAGCATCTGCGGCAGGGCCAGCAGGCCCATCAGCGTGACCACCGCGCCGACGATGCCGGTGGCGGTGGCGAACACGGCGCAGGTAACCAGCGTGGCCACGGCCAGCGAACCCGGCACGCGGGCCAGCGACAGGTGCAGGCTGCGGAACAGCTTCTCGATCAGGTTCGCGCGCTCGACCAGGTAGCCCATGAACACGAACAGCGGGATCGAGATGAGCACGTCGTTGCCCATCACCGAGAAGGCGCGCTGCACCATCAGGTCCAGCGTCTGCTTCACGGCGCCGGGCACCGTCTGGCCCCCGGAGTGGTAGGCGAAGAACGCGAACAGCATGCCCATGCCCATCAGCGTGAACGCCGTGGGGAAGCCGAGCATGATGGCCACCACCACCAGCGACAGCATCAGCAGGCCGTAGTGGCCGTTGGTCATGGTCTCGACGCTGAGCACCATGCCCACCGCCGCGGCGATGATCAGGCCCATCAGCACGAAGCCGAACCAGAGTTCCTTGCGGATGGTCATGCCGCACCTCCGCAGGCGGGCGCGGCGCGGCGCGCGCGGGTCACCGGGGCGGTCATCGTGCCGGCCCTTCCTTGGCGACGATCATGCGGTCCACCGCGTCGATGTCCTCGTCCTTCACGTGCACCATGTCCTTGAGCTTGTCGACGTCGACCTCCTCGACGTCGTGTTCACGTGCCGGCCACTCGCCCTGGCGCAGGCAGATCACGCAGCGCGCGATCTCCGCCAGCCCCTGCAGCAGCAGCACGCCGCCGGCCAGCGGGATCACGAACTTGAACGGGTACACCGGCAGCGGGTCGGCGTTGAAGGTCTGCTCGCGGATGGCCAGCGAGTCCTGCGCGAAGCTCCAGCCGGCCCAGGTGAGCGCGACGATGCCGGGCAGGAAGAACACGATGTAGAGCACGAGGTCGATGGTGGCCTGCGTGCGCGGGCGGAAGAAGCCGTAGAGCACGTCGCCGCGCACGTGGCCGTTCTTGCTCAGCGTGTAGGCGCCCGCGGCCATGAACAGCGTGCCGTAGAGCATGATCTGCAGGTCCAGCATCCACGCGTTGGGCTTGTTCAGCACGTAGCGCGAGAAGACCTCGTAGGTGATCAGCACGGTCAGCGCCGCGACCGTCCAGGCGCAGGTCTTGCCCACGGCGGTGGACAGGCGGTCGACCTGCAACAGCAGCTTCTGCATTCGATTCCCCGGCAACAAACGAAGGGGCGCCCGCGGGCGCCCCTCGCGGCTCAATGGCCCCGCGCTCAGCTGCGGCGGCCGCCCCTGGCGAAGTAGCGGTTCCAGGCCATGCGGAAGTCGACCATGTAGTCGTTCTGCCAGCCACCGGCGCGCTCGGCGAACACGCGCTGGCTGTCGAGCACCTTCTGGAACAGCGGGTTCTCGGCGCCGCGCTTCTTCATGATGTCGTCCCAGGCGTCGAGCTGGGCACGCAGGATGGCGTCAGGCGTCTTGTAGAACTTCACGCCGGCCTTCTTCAGCTCGATGTAGTCCTGGCTGTTGCGCTGGATCGCCTTCCAGCTCATGTCGGCGCTGGCGGCCTGCACGGCGTAGTCGATGGTGGCCTTCAGCTCGGCCGGCAGGCCGTCGTACTTGGCCTTGTTGAACAGGATCTCGAACTGCTCGCCGCTCTGGTGGAAGCTCTGCAGCATGCAGTTCTTCACCACGTCCGGGAAGCCCAGGATGCGGTCGGAGGTGGCGTTGTTGAACTCGGCGCCGTCGATCAAGCCGCGGTCCAGCGCCGGCACGATCTCGCCGCCGGGCAGCGGGTTCACCGCCACGCCCATGGCGGTGTACATGTCCACCGCCAGGCCCACGGTGCGGAACTTCGTGCCCTTGACGTCCTCGACCTTGGCGATGGGCTTCTTGAACCAGCCGAAGGGCTGGGTCGGCATCGGGCCGTACAGGTAGGTGACCACGTCCATGTTGATGGACTTGTAGATCTCGTCGAGCAGCGCCTTGCCGCCGCCGTAGTAGTGCCAGGACAGCACCATGTTCGGGTCCATGCCGAAGGCCGGGCCCGAGCCCCACAGCGCCAGCGCGGAGTTCTTGCCGTAGTGGTAGGCCACCACGCCGTGGCCGCCGTCCAGCGTGCCCTTGTTCACCGCCTCCAGCAGCTGGAAGGCCGGCACCACGGCGCCGGCGGGCAGCACCTCGATCTTCAGGCGGTTGCCCGCCATGTCGTTGACCTTCTTGGCGAAGTCGTTGGCGTACTCGTGGAAGATGTCCTTCGCCGGCCAGGTGCTCTGGAAGCGGAAGGTGACGGTCTGGGCCTGGCTGACGGCCGGTGCCGCCAGCGCGCCGGCAGCGGCGGTGGCCCCGGCGCCCTTCAGGAATCGGCGGCGGCGGGCGGGAGTGGGCTGGTCCATGCAATGTCTCCGATGCGTGTGGGTGAAGGGCGCGCGTCCGGCACGGCACGCGACCCGTCACCATAGGAGACGCATCCGGCACCCGGCAACAGGGTCAAACCCGGACCGAAAGCCGCCGAAAGCGGAATCAGTTTTGACCCGGATGCAGGTAATCGGATGCGACCGGGGATGTCATGCGCCCCGAAACGCCCGGCTGGGGCCGTTCAGGCGCCGGCCAGCCCACGCAGGCCCTGCGGGTCGAGCACGCGCAGGGTGTAGCCGCTGACGGCGATCAGCCCGCGGTCGGAGAGGCTGCGCATCAGGCGCGACAGCGTCTCCGGCGTCAGGCCCAGCTGAGAGGCGATGTCGCGCTTGCGCTCGGCCAGCCGCAGCACGGCGGGCTGCGCGCGACCGGCGAACTGCGCGCAGATCCACGCGGCCAGGCGGGCGCCGGCGTCCTTGTGCATCAGCTCGTGCAGGCGCGACTCCAGCCGCCCCACCTCGCGCGCCAGGGCGTCGGAGAAGCGCAGGGTCAGCATCGGATGGCGGGTGAGCATGGCGCGCAGCGGCTCCAGCGGCAGCTCCACCAGCAGCACGCCGGTCTGGGCCACGCCGTCGCAGCCGTGCTGGCCGTCCACCCAGGGGCCGGCCAGGGCCAGCCAGGCGGGCGCGTGCAGCACGCGCTCGGCGGTCAGGCCACGCTCGGCGTTCCACCAGCCGCAGGCGGCATGGCCCTCCACCAGCGCGATCACGGCACTGGCGGTGTCGCCGCGCGAGAAGATGCGCCGGCCTTCGCCGACCTGCCGGGTCTGTGCCAAGCGCTCCAGAGCGTCGGCATCCTGGGCGGCCAGCGACCCCAGCAACGCCGGCCAGGGCACCTGCACGGTGCCGCGCGGCAGGGCCGGGGCGTCGAAGGGGGAGGCAATCGCGTTCATGGCCGGACACACAAGTTTGTGGTTCCGAATGTCGCCAAGCGCGCACCCTGCCGCATTGCGCCATGTCAACCCCGCGCGACAGGGGGCGGTGACCGGGGGTCACAGGACCAGGATGGCGCGGAAATCGTTGACGTTGGTGAACGTCGGCCCGGGCTCGACGAGGTCGCCCAGGGCCTGGAAGAAGCCCCAGCTGTCGTGCCGGTCGAGCGCGTCGCGGGGCTTGAGGCCCAGCGCGGCGGCGCGGGCCAGGGTGTCGGGCCCGGCCACCGCGCCGGCGTTGCCCTCGGAGCCGTCGATGCCGTCGGTGTCGGCGGCCAGCACGTGCACGCCCGGCTCGCCCTGCAGGGCCAGCACGCAGCCGAGCATGAACTCGCCGGCCCGGCCGCCGCGGCCGCCGGGCCGGCGCACGGTCACCGTGGTCTCGCCGCCCGAGAGGATGACGCAGGGCCGCGCGAAGGGCTGGCCGCGACGCGCCACGGCGCGCGCCAGCGCGGCGTGCACGCCGCCCACCTCGCGGCTCTCGCCCTCGATCTCGTCGGACAGGATGTGGGCCTCGATGCCGGCGGCGCGCGCCAGCGCGGCGGCGGCCTCCAGGCTCTGCTGCGGGGTGGCGATCAGCTGCACCGTCTGCCCGGCGAACACCGGGTCGCCGGGCTTGGGCGTCTCGAGTGCGCCGCCGGCCAGGGCCTGGCGCACCGTGTCGCTCACCGGGATGCCATGGCGGTCGAGGATGGCCAGCGCGTCGGCACAGGTGCTGGCATCGGGCACGGTGGGGCCGCTGGCGATCACGGCCGGGTCGTCGCCCGGCACGTCGGAGATCAGCAGCGTGTGCAGCCGCGCCGGCGCGCAGCGCGCCGCCAGGCGCCCGCCCTTGATGGCCGAGAGGTGCTTGCGCACGCAGTTCATCTCGTCGATGGGGGCGCCGCTGGCCAGCAGCGCGCGGTTGATGCGCTGCTTCTCGGCCAGGTCGAGCCGCGCGTCGGGCAGCGTCATCAGGGCCGAGCCGCCACCGGAGATCAGCGCGAGCACCAGGTCGTCGGCGCCCAGGCCCTGGGTGAGCGCCAGCAGGCGCCGGGCGGCCTGCAGGCCGGCCTCGTCGGGCACCGGGTGGGCGGCCTCCACCACCTCGATGCGGCCCGGGCGGGCCGCGTAGGCCGGCGGCACGTGGCCGTAGCGCGTGATGACCAGACCCGACAGCGGGGCCTCGGCCGGCCACAGCGCGTCCACCGCGGCGGCCATGGCGCCGCCGGCCTTGCCGGCGCCGAGCACCAGCGTGCGGCCGCGCGCCGGGTCGGGCGGCGGCGGCAGGAAGCGGCCGATCACCTCGCCCGGCAGCGCGCGCGCCACGGCCGCGTCGTACAGCGCGCGCAGGAAGCCCCGCGGGTCGGCGTGCGGCGGCGTCATCGGGAGCCGCTGCGCGCTGCCCGCCCCGGCATCAACGCTCATGCCGGCCGCCGCATCGCGCCCAGCAGCTCCTGCGCGCCGGCGGCGATCAGCCGCGCGTCGGAGCTGACGGTGACGAAGCGGTAGCCCTGGGCCACGCGCGAAAGCGCGACGTCGGGACGGCCGTTGTGGATGCCGGCCTTGACCCCATGCGCCGCCGCCCGCGCGGCGATGTGCGCGATGGCCTCGGCCACGCGCGGCTCCACGTCGTCGAACTGCGGCTTGCAGCCCAGCGCCAGCGACAGGTCCGACGGGCCCACGTACACCGCGTCCAGCCCTTCCACGGAGAGGATGGCGTCGAGGTTGTCCAGCGCCTGCGCCGTCTCGATCATCGCGAAGGCGACGATGGTGTCGTTGGCGCGCGCCGGGTAGTCGGCACCGCCGTACAGGGCCGCACGCACCGGGCCGAAGCTGCGCGTGCCGCGCGGCGCGTAGTGCGTCCAGGACACCAGCTTCTGCGCGTCCTCGCGCGTGCTCACCATCGGCGCGATGACGCCGTAGGCGCCGGCGTCCAGCGCCTTCATCACGATGCCGGGCTCCAGCCAGGGCACGCGCACGATGGGCACGGTGGGGGTGGTGCTGATGGCCTGCAGCATGCCGACCATCGCGGGGTAGTCGATGACGCCGTGCTGCAGGTCGATGGTCAGCGTGTCCCAGCCCTGGTGGGCCATGACCTCGGCGCTGAAGGCGCTGGGGATGGCCAGCCAGCCGTTGACGGCGGCCTGGTCCTGGGCCCACAGCGTGCGCAGGCGGTTCTCTCTCATCGGGCGGTCTCCTGCGGGAGGTTCGGGGAACGGGCCGCCGCCGCGGCGCGGCGGCGGCGCTCGCGGCTGTTGGCAAGGTGGGTGCGCATCGCGGCGCGCGCGGCGTCGGCGTCCTGGCGCTCGATGGCGTCGACGATGCTCTCGTGCTCGGCGTTGACCTGCCGCAGGTAGCGCTGCAGCACCGGGTCGGCCCGCGGGGCGCCTGCCGGCTCCAGGCGGGCGCGGGGAATCAGCCGCGTGCCCAGGGCCGCCAGCAGGCCACTGAAGTGCGCGTTGTGGGTGGCGCGGGCGATCTCGCCGTGCAGGCGCAGGTCGGCGTCCACGGCGTCGTGGCCCGCCTCCACCGCGGCGGCAAAGGCCTGCAGCGCCGCGCGCATCTCCGCCATCTGGGCGGCGGTGCGCCGCTGCGCGGCCAGCGCGGCGGCCTCGGTCTCCAGGCCGATGCGCAGCTCCAGCACCGCGATCACGTCGCGCAGCGTCTGCAGCTGCTGCGGCCCGAGCCGGAACGGCGGCGCCTCGCCCGGCCCCACCACGAAGGTGCCGATGCCGTGGCGCGTGGCCACCAGGCCCGAGGCCTGCAGCCGCGACAAGGCCTCGCGCACCACCGTGCGGCTGACACCGAAGGCCTCCATCAGCCGGCTCTCCGGCGGCAGCTTGGCCTGCGGCGCCAGCCGGCCGTCGCGGATCTGCGCCGCGATGCGCTCGACCACGTCCTGCGCCAGCGTGCGCGGTCGGTGTTCCAGCGAGGGCGGGGCGGGCATGGCGACGGGGCGGCAGGCGGGCGGGGCGACGGGCGGGGCGGCGGGCGGGCAGCGCGCGGCTTGACAGTGGCCTCGTGCCGACCCAAGAATGCCGCAGGTTGTACGACAACATACCACTGCGTGCAAGGGCGCCGCCGCGCGCCGCCCGCGTGGCCCCGGCGCCGCAGGGCGCTTCCCACCCGCCGGGCGCGCCCGGCGCAGCCGCACCGCCCGCCATGGACTCCGCCCTTCGCTTCCATCGCCTGCTGCTCACCGGCGCCGCAGGCCACCTCGGCCGCGTGCTGCGGCCACGACTGAGGGCCTGGTGCACGGCGCTGCGCCTGAGCGACGTGGCGCCGCTGGGCGAGGCCGCCGGCGGCGAGGAGCTGCGCCCGGCAGACCTCGCCGACAAGGCCGCCACGATGGCCCTGCTGGAGGGCGTGGACGCGGTGGTGCACCTCGGCGGCATCTCCACCGAGCATGCCTTCGAGGACATCGCCGGCCCCAACCTCTTCGGCGTGTTCCACCTCTACGAGGGTGCGCGGGTGCATGGCTGCCGGCGCGTGGTGTTCGCCAGTTCCAACCACGTGACCGGCTTCTACGGCCAGGGCGAGACCATCACCCCGCAGGCCCTGCCGCGGCCCGACGGCTACTACGGGCTGTCCAAGGCCTTCGGCGAGAACCTGGCGCAGTTCTACTTCGACCGCTGGGGCATCGAGACCGTGAGCCTGCGCATCGGCTCGAGCTTCGCCGAGCCGGCCGACCGCCGCATGCTGGCCACGTGGCTGAGCTTCGACGACCTGGAGCGCCTGGTGCACGCGGCGCTGACGGCGCCGGTGGTCGGCCACACCGTCGTCTACGGGATGTCGGACAACCGTGGGGTCTGGTGGGACAACCGCAGCGCCTCGCACCTGGGCTACCGGCCGCAGGACAGCTCCGAGCCCTTCCGCGCCGCGGTGGAGGCGCGCCACGGCCGCATCGACCCCACGCAGCCGGCGGCGCGCTTCCAGGGCGGCGGCTTCGTCACCCGGGGGCCGTTCTGATGGCCGACGGACCGCGCATCGCCTTCGCGCCCAGCGCGCGCCTGCCGGAGCCGCGCGTCGAGCTGCTCGACCCGCGCGGCGCCGCGCTGCGCCTGATGTCGGGCACGGTGGAGCAGCTGGCCACCGGCTTTGCCTGGGCCGAGGGGCCGGTGTGGTTCGGCGACGGGCGCTTCCTGCTGTTCTCCGACATCCCGAACGACCGCATCCTGCGCTGGGACGACTGCAGCGGCGCGCTGGCCACCTTCCGCGCGCCGGCCGGGCACGCCAACGGCCTGGCGCGCGACCGCCAGGGCCGCCTGCTCACCTGCGAGCACGGCACGCGGCGGGTGACGCGCACCGAGCACGACGGCCGCATCACCGTGCTCGCCGACCGCTTCGATGGCAAGCGGCTGAACTCGCCCAACGACATCGTCTGCAGCGCCGATGGCGCGATCTGGTTCACCGACCCGCCATTCGGCATCCAGGGCTGGTGGGAGGGCGAGCCGGCCACGCCGGAGCTGCCGCACGGCGTCTACCGGATCGCGCCCGATGGCGCGCTGTCCTGCGTGCTCGACGATCTGCAGGGCCCGAACGGCCTGGCCTTCAGCCCCGACGGCGCCGTGCTCTACGTGGTGGAGAGCCGCGCGCGCCCGCACCGCCTGATCTGGGCCTTCGACGTGGACGGCGGGCGCCTGCTGAACAAGCGCCTGTTCGTCAGCGCCCAGGGCCCCGGCGCCTTCGACGGCATCGCGGTGGACGAGGCCGGCCACGTCTGGTGCGGCCTGGGCAGCGACGGCTCGCCCGGCGCCGACCCCGACGGCCTGGACGGCGTGCGCGTCTTCGACCCGCAGGGCCGCCCGCTGCTGCACCTGCACCTGCCCGAGCGCTGCGCCAACCTGTGCTTCGGCGGCCCGCGGCGCAACCGCCTGTTCATGGCCTCCAGCCATTCGCTGTACGCGCTGCACGTGAACGTTCGCGGGGCGGTGGCATGACGGCGCCCGCCCCCGCGCCCGCCCCCGCACCGGCCCCCGTGCTCGTGCGCATGCACCCCGACGACGACGTCGCCATCGTCGCCAACGAAGGCGGGCTGCCCGCCGGCACCGTGCTGCCCGGCGGCCTGGTGCTGCAGGAGAGGCTGCCGCAGGCGCACAAGGTGGCGCTGCGTTCGCTGCGCGCCGGCGAGCCGGTGCGCCGCTACGGCATCCCCATCGGCACCGCCGCGGTCGACATCGCCGCCGGCCGCTGGGTGCACGAACGGCTGCTGTCGATGCCGGCGGCACGCCCGCTGCAGGGCCTGCCGATGGCCACCGCGCGCCTGCCCGAGGCCCCACCGCTGGAGGGCTTCAGCTTCCAGGGCTACCGCAACGCCGATGGCAGCGTGGGCACGCGCAACCTGCTGGCCATCTCCACCACCGTGCAGTGCGTGGCCGGCGTGCTGGACGCGGCGGTGGAGCGCATCCGCCGCGAGCTGCTGCCGCGGTTCCCGCACGTGGACGGCGTGGTGGCCCTCACCCACGCCTACGGCTGCGGCGTGGCCATCGACGCCCCGGGCGCCGAGATCCCGATCCGCACGCTGCGCCACCTGGCGCGCAACCCCAACTTCGGCGGCGAGGTGATGCTGGTGTCGCTGGGCTGCGAGAAGCTGCAGCCCGAGCGCCTGTTCCCGCCCGGCAGCATCCCGATCACCGACACGCTGTCGGCCCGCCACGTGCGGCTGCAGGACGACGAAGGCTTCGGCGCCATGGTCGCGCGCATCCTGCGCCAGGCCGAGCCGCAGCTGCAGCGGCTGGACGCCCGGCGCCGCCAGACCGTGCCGGCCTCGGCGCTGGTGGTGGGCATGCAGTGCGGCGGCAGCGATGCGCTCAGCGGCGTCACCGCCAACCCCGCGGTGGGCGCCTGCACCGACCTGCTGCTGCGCGCCGGCGCCACCGTGCTCTTCAGCGAGACCACCGAGGTGCGCGACGCGGTGGAGCAGCTCACCGCGCGGGCGCGCACGCCCGAGGTGGCGCAGCGCATCGTCGAGGAGATGGCCTGGTACGACGCCTACCTGGCGCGCGGCGGCGTGGACCGCAGCGCCAACACCACGCCGGGCAACAAGGCCGGCGGCCTGGCCAACATCGTGGAGAAGGCGATGGGCTCCATCGTCAAGAGCGGCAGCCGGCCCATCGACGGCGTGCTGGCGCCGGGCGAGCACCTGGACGGCCGGCGCGGCCTGTTCTATGCCGCCACGCCGGCGTCGGACTTCATCTGCGGCACGCTGCAGCTGGCCGCCGGCATGAACCTGCACGTGTTCACCACCGGACGCGGCACGCCCTACGGCCTGGCCGCCTGCCCGGTGCTGAAGGTGGCCACGCGCAGCGAACTGGCGCGGCGCTGGCATGACCTGATGGACTTCGACGCCGGCCGCATCGCCAGCGGCGAGTGGTCGGTGCAGGCCGCCGGCCAGGCCCTGTTCGAGCAGCTGCTGGCGGTGGCCGGCGGCGAGCGCACCTGGGCCGAACGCCACGGCCTGGCCAACGACCTGGTGCTGTTCAACCCGGCGCCGGTGACCTGACGGCCGGCCTGGCCGCCGCCCCGCGGCCGGCGTCGGCCGGCCGCGCCGCCCGCATCGGCCCGCTCAGGCCGTGGGCAGCACGTGGGCGGCGAACTGCTCGCGCAGCTTGTTCTTCTGCATCTTGCCGGTGGCGCCCAGCGGGATGGCATCGACGAACACCACGTCGTCGGGCGTCCACCACTTGGCGATCTTGCCCTCGTAGAAGGCCAGCAGCTCGTCCTTCGTGAGCTCGGCGCCCGGCTTCTTCACCACCACCAGCAGCGGGCGCTCGTCCCACTTCGGGTGGCGGGCGGCGATGCAGGCCGCCATGGCCACCGCGGGATGGGCCATCGCGATGTTCTCCAGATCGATGGAGCCGATCCATTCGCCGCCGGACTTGATGACGTCCTTGCTGCGGTCGGTGATCTGCATGTAGCCGTCGGGGTCGATGGTGGCCACGTCGCCGGTGGGGAACCAGCCGTCCACCAGCGGATGGCCGCCCTTCTCCTGGTCGCCCTTGAAGTACTGCTCGATGATCCAGGGGCCGCGCACCATCAGCTCGCCGCTGGCCTTGCCGTCCCAGGGCAGCTCGCGGCCGTCGGCGTCGACGATCTTCATGTCCACGCCGTAGATGGCCTGGCCCTGCTTGGTCTGCAGCGCCAGCCGCTCCTCGGCGCTCAGCGCCAGGTGCTTCTCGCGGAAGCTGCACACCGTGCCCAGCGGGCTCATCTCGGTCATGCCCCAGGCGTGCAGCACGTGCACGCCGTACTTCTCCTGGAAGGTGCGGATCATCGCCGGCGGGCAGGCCGAGCCGCCGATGACGGTGCGGTTCATGGTGCTGAACTTCAGCCCCTGGGCCTCCACGTGGGCCAGCAGGCCCTGCCAGACCGTGGGCACGCCGGCGGAGACGGTGACCTTCTCCTGCTCGAACAGCTCGTACAGGCTCCGGCCGTCCAGCCCGGCGCCGGGGAACACCAGCTTGGCGCCGACCATGCAGCCCACGTAGGGCAGGCTCCAGGCGTTGACGTGGAACATCGGCACCACGGGCAGGATCACGTCACGGCTGGAGCAGTTCAGCGCGTCGGGCAGCGCGGCGCCGAAGGCGTGCAGCACGGTGCTGCGGTGGCTGTAGAGCACGCCCTTGGGGTTGCCGGTGGTGCCGCTGGTGTAGCACAGCGAGCTGGCGCGGTTCTCGTCGAACTGCGGCCAGGTGTAGGCATCGTCCTGGCCGTCGACCAGGTCCTCATAGCAGCGCAGGCCGGGGATCCTGGGGTCGGCCGGCATGTGGCTGCGGTCGGCCATCAGCACGAAGTGCTTCACCGTCTTCAGGCGGCCGGCCACGGCCTGCACCAGCGGCAGGAAGGTGAGGTCGAAGCACAGCACCTGGTCTTCGGCGTGGTCGGCGATCCAGGTGACCTGGTCGGGGTGCAGGCGCGGGTTGAGGGTGTGCAGCACCGCGCCCATGCCGCTGACGGCGTAGTACAGCTCCATGTGGCGGTAGCCGTTCCAGGCCAGGGTGGCCACGCGGTCGTGGTCGCCCACGCCCAGCGCCGCCAGCGCCTTGGCCAGGCGCCGCGCCCGCGACGCCAGGGCGCGGTAGGTGCAGCGGTGGATGTCGCCTTCGACGCGGCGGGAGACGATCTCCTGCGCGCCGTGGTGGCGCTCGGCGTGGATCAGCAGCGAAGAGATGAGCAGCGGGTGCTGCTGCATGAGTCCGTTCATCGGGGTGTCATCCAGGAAGGGTCGCAACCGACCGATTCTGGGCCAGGGCCTGCGGCGTGACATCGGTGACGCTCTCGACCCGGACGTGCGCCGGACTAGGGGTTTCCCCCATCAAGTCCCCGCAGGGCTGCCGAAAACTGCAGGATTGCCGGTTCCGGAACGACCGCCCTTCGGCCGCGGCCCGCCCCGGCCCGACCCGGCCCGGCATCACGCACCCATGACCGACACCACCGCGCCCGCGTTCGACGCCATCTTCGCCAAGACCCCGCTGGGGCAGCAGGAGATCCAGCAGCGCACGCTCAAGCTGCCGCTGCTGATGCGCCGCGTGCTGCTGCTGGTGGACGGCCGCCGCCCGGTGGCGGAGCTGGCCACGCTGGCCGGCACCGCCGAGGTGGGCCCGCTGCTGGCCGAGCTGGGCGAGCGCGGCTGCATCGTGCGCGTGGCCACGGCAGCCCCGGCGCAGTCGTCCGTACCCGCGGCAGCCACGCCGGCGGCAGCGGCACCCTCGGCGGTGGCACCTTCGGCGGCCACCCCGCCGGCGCCGCAGGGCCCGCTGGCCGGCCTGCCGCCGGCCGGGTCGCGCAGCGCCGCCGACGTCGAGATGGCGCGCAACTTCATGATCAACAGCGTCAGCCGCATGCTCGACCCGGTGACCTGCGCGCCCTTCGTGGCCCGGCTGTCGGCCTGCCGCTCGGCGGAGGAACTGCGCGGCTGCTACCGCGAGTGGGCCGAGGTGGTGGGCGCCGGGTGGGGCGGCGCCAAGCGGCTCGAGGACCTGCGCACGCGGCTGTTCGCGGTGCTCTGAGGCGCGGCGCGCACCGCCGCGCGCGATGCATCGGGCGCCGGCCCGTGGCGCCGGCGGCGGCCGGCGGTCAGGGTGCCGGAGGCGGCGCGGCCTTGTCGCTCCACAGCTCGCCGCCGGTGGCCCAGTCCTGGCGGGCCACGTCGGTGAAGATCACGTCCACCGACTCCGGCTTCGCGCCGAGCGTGGCCACCGTGGCCTCGGTCAGCGCGCGCGCCAGGGCGCGCTTCTGTTCGACCGTGCGGCCGGCAAACATCTGGACATGGATGGTGGGCATGGGGTTCACTCCTGCAGCGGCAGCCGCGCCTCGGCCTTCACCTCGCGCAGCACGATGCTCGATCGTACGTGCGTGATGCCCGGCAGCTTGAACAGCGTGTCGTGCAGGAAGCGCTCGTAGGCGGCGATGTCGGCCACCAGCACCGTGAGGATGTAGTCGGCCTGCCCGGTGGTGCTGACGCATTGCACGATCTGCGGGCTGGCGGCCACCGCCTGCTCGAAGCGGCGCACCGCGTCCTCGCTGTGCTGCTGCAGGTTGGCCTCCACCACCACGCGCAGGCCCAGGCCCACCTTGGCCCGGTCCACCAGCGCGGTGTAGCCGCGGATCACGCCGGCGGCCTCCATGGCCTTCACGCGCTTCCAGCAGGGCGTGGCCGACAGGCCCACCCGCTCGGCGAGCTGCTGCACGGTCTGGCGGGCGTCGCGCTGCAGCTCGGCGAGGATGCGCAGGCTGGCGCGGTCGAGAAGGATTTCCTCGCTCATGGCGGTTCTGGAGAACAGGACGGTCGAATTCTCGCGCCTCGCACGCGGATGAAGGAGGACATTTCCGCGCGAGCGGCCTAGGCTTCACGCCTTGACCCGGCTCCAGGAGCACGCATGGACTCGCCGATCCGCCGCCCCGGCTACCAGCTGACCGACAACCTGCGCGCCAGCGCCGGCGCGGTGTTCCTCACCGGCACCCAGGCCCTGGTGCGGCTGATGCTGATGCAGCGCGCGCGCGACGCCGCGCGGGGCCTGAACACCGCCGGCTTCGTCAGCGGCTACCGCGGCAGCCCGCTGGGCATGCTCGACCAGGCCATCTGGAAGGCCGGCAGCCTGGTCAGCGACGCCGGGGTCCGCTTCGTGCCCGCCATCAACGAGGAGCTGGGTGCCACCCAGGTGCTGGGCACCCAGCGCGTGGAGAGCGACCCCGAGCGCACGCACGACGGCGTGTTCGCCCTGTGGTACGGCAAGGGCCCGGGCGTGGACCGTGCCGGCGACGCCATCCGCCACGGCAACGCCTACGGTGCCAGCCCGCACGGCGGCGTGCTGGTGGTGGCCGGCGACGACCACGGCTGCGTCAGCAGCTCCATGCCCCACCAGAGCGACGAGGTCTTCCAGGCCTGGCAGATGCCGGTGCTCGCGCCCGGCAGCGTGGCCGAGATCCTCGAGTTCGGCCTCTACGGCTGGGCGCTGTCGCGCTACAGCGGCCACTGGGTGGGCTTCACCGCGCTGTCGGAGGTGGTGGAGAGCGGCGCCACGGTGGACCTGGACCTCGTCAACGCCCGCGTGGCCGCCTGGGCCGATGCCGACACGGTGCGCGCCGTCACCGGCCACCAGCCGCCGCCCGACGGCCTGCACTACCGCTGGCCCGACCTGCCCTCGCTGCGCATCGAGACGCGGCTGAAGGACAAGCTCGCCGCGGTGGCGGCGTTCGCGCGGGTCAACCGCATCGACCGCGACGTCATCGTCGCGCCGCAGGCGCGCCTGGGCATCGTCACCGCCGGCAAGGCCCACTTCGACTTCATGGAGGTGCTGCGGCGGCTGGAGATCACGCCGGAGATGCTGGCCGCCGCCGGCGTGCGCGTGCACAAGCTGGGCCTCGTGTTCCCGCTGGAGACCACGCGCATGCAGGCCTTCGCCGAGGGCCTGGAGGAGCTGCTGGTCATCGAGGAGAAGGCCCCGGTGGTGGAGCGCCAGCTGCGCGCGCTCTTCTACAACGCCCCGGTGCGCCCGCGCATCCTGGGCAAGACCGACGCCGAAGGGCGGCCGCTCGTCAGCGACACGGGCGAGCTGCGCCCCTCGCGGCTGATCGAGATCGTCGCCCACTGGTTCGCCCGCCACCTGCCGGGCTTCGAGCGCCACCTCGACCACGTGCGCGACTTCACGCCGCCGGCCCTGCTGTCCAACGCCGGCGACGCCGTCAAGCGCCTGCCCTACTTCTGCGCCGGCTGCCCGCACAACACCAGCACCCGCGTGCCCGAGGGCTCGGAGGCGCGCGCCGGCATCGGCTGCCACTTCATGGCCAGCTGGATGGACCGCCACACCGGCGGCCTGATCCAGATGGGCGGCGAGGGCGTGGACTGGGTCAGCCACCGCCTGTTCACGCGCCGGCCGCACGTGTTCCAGAACCTGGGCGACGGCACCTACTACCACTCCGGCTACCTCGCCATCCGCCAGGCGGTGGCGGCGAAGGCCACCATCACCTACAAGATCCTGTTCAACGATGCCGTGGCCATGACCGGCGGCCAGCCGGTGGACGGGCAGATCAGCGTCGATGTCATCGCCCGCCAGGTGGAGAGCGAGGGCGTGAAGGCGGTGGCCGTGGTCAGCGACCGCATCGAGCAGTTCGGCCCCCTGCGCGACCGCTTCCCGCTGGACACCAGCTTTCACCCGCGCGAGGAACTCGACGCGGTGCAGCGCCGCCTGCGCGGGATCGAGGGCGTCACGGTGCTGATCTACGAGCAGACCTGTGCCGCCGAGAAGCGCCGCCGGCGCAAGAAGGGCGAGCTGGCCGATCCGCCGGAGCGCCTCTACATCCACGACGACGTCTGCGAGGGCTGCGGCGACTGCGGCGTGCAGAGCAACTGCGTGGCCGTGCTGCCGCTGGAGACGCCGGTCGGGCGCAAGCGCCGCATCGACCAGAGCGCCTGCAACAAGGACTACAGCTGCGCCAAGGGCTTCTGCCCCAGCTTCGTCAGCGTCAGCGGCGGCCGCCCGCGCAAGAAGAGCGGCGCGCTGGTGCAGGGCACCGAGGCCTTCCTGGCGCGCGTGGCGGCGCTGCCCGAGCCGGCGCCGCACACCTGGACCGGCCCCTACGACCTGCTGGTCACCGGCGTCGGCGGCACCGGCGTGGTCACCGTGGGCGCGGTGATCGCGATGGCCGCGCACCTGGAGGGCAAGGCCGCCAGCGTGCTCGACTTCATGGGCTTTGCGCAGAAGGGCGGCTCGGTGCTGAGCTTCGTGCGCTGGGCCGACCGGCCGGAGCGCCTGAACCAGGTGCGCATCGACACCCAGCAGGCCGACGCCGTGCTCGCCTGCGACCTCGTCGTCGGCGCCAGCCCCGAGGCGCTGCAGACGGTGCGCCGCGGCCGCACGCGCATCCTGGCCAACGTGCACGAGGTGCCGGTGGCCGAGTCGCTGACCAACCCCGACGCCACGCTGCGCGTGCCCGAGCTGCTGGCCAAGCTGCGCTTTGCCGCCGGCGCCGACGCGGACCCCGGCGCGGTGGAGACCTTCGACGCCCAGGCCCTGGCCGAGGACTTCCTGGGCGACACCATCGTGGCCAACATCCTGGCCCTGGGCATGGCCTGGCAGCGCGGGCTGGTGCCGGTGAGCCTGGCGGCGCTGCAGCGCGCCATCGAGCTCAACGGCGTGGCGGTGCAGGCCAACCTGCTGGCCTTCGCCCTCGGCCGCCTGGCCGCGGCCGACCCGGCGGCGCTGCAGGCCCTGCGCGAAGGGCCCGCCGCGGCGCCGGCCGAGGAGCCGCTGGACGTGTTCCTGGGCCACGCCATGAGCCACCTCACCGGCTGGCAGGACCGCGCCTGGGCCGAGCGCTTCGACGCCGTGGTGCGGCGCGCAAGGCGCGTGGAGAGCGGCCTGCCGGGCGCCGACCCGGCCCTGCCCTTCACCACCGCGGTGGCGCGCAGCCTGCTCAAGCTCATGTCCTACAAGGACGAGTACGAGGTGGCGCGCCTGTACAGCGACGGCCGCTTCCTCGCCAAGCTGCAGGCGCAGTTCGAAGGCGAGCTGCAGCTGGCGTTCCACATGGCGCCGCCCTTCCTGGCCCGCGGGCGCGACGGCCAGCCGCCGGAGAAGATCCGCCTGGGGGCCTGGATGCTGCCGGCCATGCGCTGGCTGGCCAAGGGCAAGCGCCTGCGCGGCACCGCGCTCGACCCCTTCGGCCGCACCGCCGAGCGTCGCATGGAGCGCGCGCTGATCGACGAGTACCTGGCGCGCGTGGACCAGCTGCTGCCGCTGCTGGGCCCGGACACCCTGTCGCTGGCGGTGCAGGTGGCCGCGCTGCCGCAGACCATGCGCGGCTTCGGCCACGTGAAGCTGGCCAACGTGGCCCTGGCCCGCGCCCGCGAGGCCGAGCTGCTGCACCGCCTGGACCCCACCCGGTGGCCGCGCCCGCCGGCGGCCGGTGGCAGCGCCGGTGCCGGCCAGATCCGCGGCATCGCGGTGGTGGCCGGGTAGGCGTGGGGTTCCGGTGCCGGCCCGGACAGGCCGTCAGCCCTGCGCGGGCGCCCGCTCCGGCACCAGGGCCTGCGCCAGCGCCACCACCGACGCCGGCGCCGACCCCTCGGCCTTGTTGTTGATGGTGACGAACACGCGGTGGCCGGCATCCAGCGTGGCGCGCACCACGCGCGCCAGCACCGCGCGGGTCTCCGGGTCGGGCGCCTGCAGGCGGTCGAACGGCGCCCAGCGGTCGCGCGCCTGGGCATAGCGCTGCCCGCGCTGCAGGTTCCAGCGGCACACCAGGTCGGCGGGCCAGAGCGCACGCAGCATCGGCAGCTGCTCGGCCGCGGGCGGCATGCGGTCGTGCAGGCCGAGCACGAAACGCCAGCCGCAGGCGCGCAGCACCGCCGCCAGGTCCGGCGTCAGCAGCCCGGGGTCGCGCAGTTCGAGGCCCACCTGCGCCCCCGCGGGCAGCCGTGGTGCCACGGCCTCGGCACAGCGCAGCAGGCGCTCGTGCAGCGCCGCCGGCCGCGTGCGCCAGGGCGCGGGCAGCGGCGAGACCTGCAGCACCCACACGCCGAGCATCTCGCCCAGGCCTGCGGCCAGGGTCTCGGCGCTGGCGGCGGCCAGCGCCGGGTCCAGGAACCCGGGGTTGGGCGCGGCGGGTGCGCCACCGGCACCGCGCTGCACCGCGTCGGTCAGCGCGGACGGTGCCTTGACGACGAAGCGGAAGTCCGGCGCCACGCCCCGCGCCTGGGCCGCCAGCCGTCGCGCCTCGTCCACGCCCAGCGCGCGGTAGAACGCGCGGTCCAGGCTCACCGTGCGCAGCAGCGGATGCGCGGCGTAGGCCGGCAGGCCCTCGCGCGACAGGCGCGCCTCCGGGTGGACACGGTCCCAGACCTGGCCGGCCCAGCCGGGAAAGTGCCAGGACGAGGTGCCGAGGTGCAGGCGGTCGCCGTGGCGCTCGCGCAGGGTGGCGGCCAGCGTCGTCAGCGCCGGGCCGGGCGGGGCCGGCCGCACCGCCGCGAGCGCGGCCGCATCCGCGCCGGCGCCCTCCGCGCTGTCGTCCGCCGTGCCGAACAGCCCGGGCTGCGAAGGCAGGCGCACGCGCGCAGCGTCAGTGCAGGGGCGGCAGGCCGCAGGCCCCGGGACCGGCGGGATGGCCGCAGCTGCCGCAGGGGCCGGCGGCCATCGGTGCCGCCTCGGTCGGGGTGGCCGTCAACGCGGCCGGCGCCGAAAGCCGCTTGTCCAGCGCCTGCGAACGGCAGGACGGGCAGGTCGGCACGGTGCCGCGGCGCACCAGGGCCTCGAAAGGCTGGCCGCAGTCGCGGCAGGTGTATTCGTAGATGGGCATGGCAGGCTCTCCGGTGCCATTGTCGCGCTGCGCAGCGCTCGGTGGAAACACCGTGGCGGCCGCGGCGGCACCCGCTTCTGATGGGCGCTGGCGTGCTGCCCCGGGAGGATCCATGCCGCTGCGACCTGCCACCCTGACGATGGTCACCCTGCTCGCGCTGGCCGGCCTGGCGGGATGCGCCACGCCGCCGCCCGACCCGCCCGGCTGCCCCGCCGACGCCGAGGTGGCCGACAAGGTCCGCCGCTTCCACGCCCGCGAGATGGTGCCCAACCCGCCGCCTGGCCTCTCGCGCGACGCCGCAGCCTGCGGTGCGCGCAAGTTCGTCGCCGGGCTGCAGCCGGCGCTCGGGCCGGTGGTGGGCTACAAGGCCGGGCTCACCAACCCGGCCATCCAGCAGCGCTTCGGCCTGACGGCGCCGCTGCGCGGCACCCTGCTGCAGAAGATGCTGCTGCAGGACGGCGCCGAGCTGCCCGCCGCCTTCGGCGCCCGCCCCTTCCTCGAGCCCGACCTCGTGGTCGAGGTGGGCAGCAGCGCGGTGCACGAGGCGCGCACGCCGGTGCAGGTGCTGGCGGCGCTGCGCAGCGTGCGCCCCTTCATCGAGCTGGCCGACACCCTGGTGCAGGACCCGTCGAAGATCGACGCCGCCACGCTGGTGATGAACAACGTGGGCGCGCGCGCCGGCGTGCTGGGCGCACCGGTGCCGGTGCGTGCCGACGAGGCCTTCGCCGCAGCGCTGCGCACGATGAAGGTGGAGACCGTGGACGACACCGGCAAGGCGCTGGGCAGCGCGCCCGGAACGGCCATCCTCGGCGACCCGCTGAACGCCGTGATCTGGCTGGCGGCGGAGCTCAAGGCCGCCGGCATCACGCTGCAGCCCGGCGACCTGCTGTCGCTCGGCGCCTTCGGCCAAGCCCCGGCCGTGGCCGGGCGCACGGTGACGGTGCGCTACGACGGCCTGCCCGGCAACCCCAGCGTGCAGGTGCGCTTCCGCTGAGCGCTCGCGCGGCAGCCCCCGGCGATCCGGCCCGGGTGGCGCCCGCCCGGACGCCGGGGCCTCGGCCGCCCGGCGGCACCGGCGTGGGGCATCATCGCCAGCGCCTGTCACGCCGGGGTGCCACCACGCACCTTGTTGGCGCGCAACACGGGATGCCCCGATGGGCAGCCTGACAGAGGTGCGCACAGAATTTGCTGGCGCCCACCTCATTGCTCACCGAACACCTGCCGGAGTCCCTCCCGATGCCCCTGCCCCGCCCCACCCGCCGCCTGATGCTCGCGGCCCTGGCCGCCGTTGCCGCGCCGCTGATGCACACCGCCGCCTGGGCGCAGACGCCCATCAAGTTCCAGCTCGACTGGCGCTTCGAGGGGCCGGCGGCGCTGTTCCTGAACTCGGCGGCCAAGGGCTACTACAAGGCGGCCGGGCTGGACGTGACCATCGACGCCGGCAACGGCTCCGGCGGCACCGTCACGCGCGTGGCCTCGGGCACCTACGACATGGGCTTCGCCGACATGGCGGCGCTGATGGAGTTCCACGCCAACAACCCCGACGCGCCGAACAAGCCGGTGGCGGTGATGATGGTCTACAACAACACGCCCGCGGCGGCGCTGGCGCTGAAGAAGAGCGGCATCACCAGGCCGGCCGACCTCACCGGCAGGAACCTGGGCGCACCCGGCTTCGACGCCGGCCGCAAGGCCTTCCCCATCTTCGCCAAGGCCAACGGCCTGGGCGACGTGAAGTGGACCAGCATGGACCCGCCGCTGCGCGAGACCATGCTCGTGCGCGGCGACGTCGACGCCATCACCGGCTTCTCCTTCACCTCCATCCTCAACCTGGAGGCCCGCGGCGTGAAGCCGGCCGACATCGTGGTGCTGCCCTACGCCGAGCACGGCGTGAAGCTCTACGGCAACGCCATCATCGCCAGCCCGCGCCTGCTGAAGGAGAAGCCCGAGGCGGTGAAGGCCTTCCTGGCCGCCTTCGCCCGCGGCGCCAAGGAGGTGATGGCCAACCCCGACGCCTTCATCGACGTGGTCAAGGCGCGCGACGGGATCATCAACGTGGACCTGGAGAAGCGCCGCCTGCGCATGGCCATCGACGCCGTGGTGGCCAGCCCCGATGCGCGCGCCGAGGGCTTCGGCCAGGCCGTGCCGGGGCGCCTGGCGCTGATGGCCTCGCAGGTGTCCGACGCCTTCAACACCAAGACGCGCATCGACCCCGGCGCCGTCTGGACCGACGCCTACCTGCCCCCGAAGGCAGCGCTGAACATCCTGCCCCCCAAGAAGTAAGCGTGCCCTTCGTCGATTTCCAGAACGTCTGGCTCGCCTACAACGACGAGCTCGAGCGGGCCGGCCACTTCGCGGTCGAGGACATCTCGCTGCAGGTGAACGAAGGCGAGTTCATCGCCATCGTCGGCCCCTCGGGCTGCGGCAAGTCCACCTTCATGAAGCTGGCCACCGGGCTCAGGATGCCCAGCCGCGGGCACATCCGCATCGGTGGCCAGCCGGTGACCGGGCCGCTGAAGATCAGCGGCATGGCCTTCCAGGCGCCCAGCCTGCTGCCCTGGCGCACCACGGTGGACAACGTGCTGCTGCCGCTGGAGATCGTGGAGCCCTACCGCAGCCAGTTCCGCAGCCGGCGCAAGGAGTTCGACGCGCGGGCGCGCGAGCTGCTGCGCAGCGTGGGCCTGGGCGGCTACGAGGACAAGTACCCCTGGCAGCTCAGCGGCGGCATGCAGCAGCGCGCCAGCATCTGCCGCGCGCTGGTGCACGAGCCGAAGATGCTGCTGCTCGACGAGCCCTTCGGCGCGCTCGACGCCTTCACCCGCGAGGAGCTGTGGTGCGCACTGCGCGACCTGCACGCGGCCAAGCGCTTCAACGTCATCCTGGTCACGCACGACCTGCGCGAGAGCGTGTTCCTGGCCGACACCGTCTACTGCATGAGCCGCAGCCCGGGCCGCTTCGTCGTGCGGCGCGAGATCGACCTGCCGCGCCCGCGCGACCTGGAGGTCACCTACACGCCGCACTTCACCGACATCGTGCACGAGCTGCGCGGGCACATCGGCGCCTTCCGCTCGCCGGTGGGCGCGGCGGTGCCGCAATGAGGGGGGCCCGGGCGTGAAGATCACGAAGACCATGGAGCGCTGGTCGCCGCTGGTGGTGCTGGCCGTGTTCCTGCTGCTGTGGCAGCTCGTCGTCGCCGGGTTCGACATCCCGGACTTCATCTTCCCCAGCCCCTGGCAGATCGCGCTCGACTTCGCCGAGTACAAGGGCCCGCTGCTGGAGGCGGCCTGGAAGACCTTCTGGGTCACGATGCTGGGCTTTGCGCTGTCCATCGTGGTGGGCGTGCTGCTGGGCTTCCTGATCGGCAGCTCGCGCCTGGCCTACACCGCGCTGTACCCGCTGATGGTGGCCTTCAACGCCGTGCCCAAGGCGGCGGTGGTGCCCATCCTGGTGGTGTGGTTCGGCATCGGCCTGGGGCCGGGCATCCTCACCGCCTTCCTGATCAGCTTCTTCCCCATCACGGTGAACATCGCCACCGGCCTGGCCACGCTGGAGCCGGAGCTGGAGGACGTGCTGCGCGTGCTCGGTGCGCGGCGCTGGGACGTGCTGGTCAAGGTGGGCCTGCCGCGCAGCCTGCCCTACTTCTACGGCAGCCTGAAGATCGCCATCACGCTGGCCTTCGTGGGCACGGTGCTGGCCGAGATGACCGCCGGCGACTCCGGCATCGGCTACCTGATGCAGACCGCCGGCAGCCAGCAGCGCATGCCGCTGGCCTTTGCCGGGCTGGTGACCATCGGCGTGATGGCCATGGCGATGTACGAGTTCTTCTCCTGGATCGAGAAGCGCACCACCGGCTGGGCGCACCGCGGTTCGCAGGCGGCGTGACGGTGGCGATGTCCGACGAGCAGGCCGTGCGCCACCTGCGCGCGGCCAACCGCATCGCGCAGGCGGCGCTGGAGGCCGGCCACCACCCCTTCGGCGCGCTGCTGGTGGGTCCGGACGGCGAGACGGTGCTGATGACGCAGGGCAACGTCGACGCCGTGAACCACGCCGAGGCCGTGCTCGCCCGCCGCGCCGCCGAGCGCTTCGCGCCCGACGCGCTCTGGGCCTGCACGCTGGTGACCACGGTGGAACCCTGCGCCATGTGCGCCGGCACGCAGTACTGGGCGCACATCGGCCGCCTGGTCTACGGCATGTCGGAGGCCGACCTGCTGGCCCTCACCGGCGCCCACCCCGAGAACCCCACGCTGGACCTGCCCTGCCGCGAGCTCTTCGCCCGCGGGCAGAAGGCGGTGGAGGTGGTCGGCCCGGTGGCGGCGGTGCAGGAGGAGATCGCCGCGCTGCACCGCGCGTTCTGGCGGCGCTGACCCGGCCGCCGGCGCCGCGCCGTCGGCCCTGCGATGATCGCGCCCGTCCCCACCCTCCCCGCCCACCCATGAAAGCCGCCGTCTACCGCGCCAAGGGCCCCGCCCGCGAGGTGCTGCGCCTGGAAGAACTGCCGCTGCCCGAGCCCGGCCCGGGCGAGGTGCGCGTGCGCGTGGCCTGCTCCGGCGTCAACCCGTCGGACGTGAAGACCCGCGCCCGCCCGGGCATGGACTGGCCGCTGGTGGTGCCGCACAGCGATGGCGCCGGCACCATCGAGGCCGTGGGCCCGGGCGTGGACCCGGCGCGCCTGGGTCAGCGCGTGTGGCTGTGGAACGGCCAGTGGGAGCGCCCGCTGGGCACCGCGGCCGAGGCCGTGGCGCTGCCGGCGCGCCAGGCCGTGCCGCTGCCCGACGGCACCGACTTCGCCAGCGGCGCGTCCATCGGCATCCCGCTGATGACGGCCTTCCACGCCGTGGCCCGCCTGGGCTCGCTGCTCGGGCGCACGGTGCTGGTCACCGGCGCGGCCGGCGCGGTGGGCCTGTACGTGACGCAGCTGGCGCGGGCCGCCGGGGCGCGCGTGATCGGCATCGTCAGCAGCGAGGCCAAGGCCGCGCTGGCGCGCGCGGCGGGCGCCGACGAGACCGTCGACTACCGGCGCGAGGACGTGGCCGCCCGCGTGCGCGCGCTCACCGACGGCCGCGGCGCCGATGCGCTGGTGGAGGTGGACGCCGCCGCCAACGCCCGCCACTGGGGGGCCTGGCTGGCCTTCGGCGGCCAGGTCGTGGTCTACGGCTCCGGCCAGGCGGAGATGCCGCTGCCCTTCCGGCCGCTGGTGATGGGCTTCCTGGACGTGAGCTTCTTCATCGTCTATCGCCTGCCCGACGCGGCACTGCGCACCACGCTGGCCGGCATCGGCGACCTGCTGGCGCGCGGCACGCTGCGCCACCCGGCGCCCCTGGTGCACCCGCTGGCGGACATCGCCGCCGCGCACGAGGCGGTGGAGCGCGGCGCCCCCGGCAAGGTGCTGGTGACGCCCTGATGGCCTGGCCGGCGCGGCTGAGCCTGCAGTACCGGCACGACGCCGGGCGCACCGTGGCGCACGACCGCCACGACGGCCCGCTGCGCGTGCTGCAGGCCCTGTACCCCGAGGGCCCGGGCATCTGCCACCACGTGCTGGTGCACCCGCCGGGCGGCATCGTCGGCGGCGACACGCTGGACGTGGACCTGCACGCCGGCCCCGGCACGCACGCCCTGGTCACCACGCCCGGCGCGGCGCGCTTCTACCGCAGCGCCGGCGAGGAGGCGGCGCAGCACGCGCGGCTGCGCGTGGAGGCCGGCGCGCGCCTGGAGTGGCTGCCGGCGGAGACCATCGCCTACCGGGGCTGCCGTGCCCACAACCGCGTCACGCTGGACCTCGCCGCCGGCGCGCAGGCCCTCGGCTGGGACCTGCTGGCCCTGGGCCTGCCGGCGGCCGGCGAGGCCTTCGACCACGGCCGCTTCACGCAGCAGCTGCACTGGCCCGGCGTGTGGCTGGAGCAGGGCACGGTGGATGGCGGCGACACCCGGCTGCTGGATTCGCCGCTGGGCTGGGCCGGCCACCGCGTGCTGGCCACCGCCTGGGCGGCCTGTGGCAGCGGCTGGCCGGACGACCTGCGCGAGGCCCTGCTCGCCGCCGCCCGCGATGCACCGGCCGATGCCGCGCTGGCCCGCGGCGCCACCGCGCCCGACCCGCGCGTGGTGCTGCTGCGCGTGCTGGCGCCGCGCGTGGAGCCGGCCATGCAACTGCTGCAGGCGGTGCGCGCCGCGTGGCGGCAGTGCGCCTGGGGCCTGGCGCCCCACCCGCCGCGCGTCTGGCGGACCTGATCGGTCGGGCGTCGGTCAGCCGGCCTGGGGCGCCGGCGCCGGCGCCGCGCTGCGCTCGCGCTGCCGCTGCGCCAGGTGCGCCAGCGCCTCGTCCACCTGGTCCACCAGCACCAGGCACAGGTCGCCCGGCTGCAGGCGGGCCAGGGCGTGGTCGATGGCGGTGAACTCGCCGCGCAGCTCGTCCACCCGCGTGGTGCGCGGCGCGCCCTGCAGGCCCTGGCGCAGCAGCGCCAGCACCTCGCCGTCGGCGCGGCCGCGCTGGGCGGCGTCCTGGTAGAGCACCACGTCGTCGAAGGCCTCGCCCAGGATCTGCGTCTGCGCGCGGATGTCCTCGTCGCGGCGGTCGCCGGCGGCGCTGATGACCACGCTGCGGCGCTGTGCCGGCATGGCCTGCACCGCCTGCACCAGCGCGCGCATGGCGTCGGGGTTGTGGCCGTAGTCGGCGATCACGGTGGCACCGCCGAAGTCCATCACGTTGAAGCGCCCGGGGGCGCCGGCGGCGTCGTTGACGAAGCTGGCCAGGCCGGCGCGCACGGCGTCGAAGGGCAGGCCGCAGCCCCAGGCCGCACCCACCGCCGCGAGCGCGTTCTCCACCTGGAAGCCGATGCGGCCGCCGCGCGTGAGCGGCACCTCGGCCAGCGGCATGCGCGCCCGCGCGGGGCCGTCGATGGCCACGATGTCGCCGCCCTCGACCGTCACCACGCGCCGGCCCTGGGCGCGGTGCGCCGCCAGCGCCGGCAGCCGCGGGTCGGCGGCGAACAGGATCACCTGCCCCGGGCACACCGAGGCCATGGCCAGGGTGTGCGGGTCGGCGGCGTTGAGCACCGCGAAGCCGCCCTCCGCCACGTTGGCGACGATGGTGCGCTTGAGCACCGCGAGGTCTTCCACCGTCGTGATGTAGTTCAGGCCCAGGTGGTCGCCCTCGCCGATGTTGGTGACCACCGCCACCTGGCAGCGGTCGAAGGCCAGGCCCTCGCGCAGGATGCCGCCGCGCGCCGTCTCCAGCACCGCCGCGTCGCAGTCGGGGTGCATCAGCACCTTGCGCGCGCTCTTGGGGCCGCTGCAGTCACCGCTGTCGATGCGGTGGCCGTCCACCCACACGCCGTCGGTCAGCGTCATGCCCACGCGGTGGCCGGCGGCGGCCAGCAGGTGCGCGGTCAGCCGCGTCACCGTGGTCTTGCCGTTGGTGCCGGTGACGGCCACCACCGGGATGCGGCCGTCGTCGCCCGGCGCGTACAGGCGCTCGACGATGGCCTCGCCCACCGGCCGCGGCTTGCCGTAGCTGGGCGCCAGGTGCATGCGCAGCCCGGGCGCGGCATTGACCTCGACGACGCCGCCGCGCTGGGCCTCCAGCGTCACGCCCACGTCCTCGCAGACCACGTCCACGCCGCAGATCTCCAGGCCCACCATGCGCGCGGCGGCCACCGCGCGCGCGGCCACCTCGGGGTGCACGTCGTCGGTCACGTCGGTGGCGGTGCCGCCGGTGCTCAGGTTGGCGTTGTTGCGCAGCACCACGCGCTGCCCGGCGGCGGGCACGGCATCGGGCGAGAGGCCCTGCACGCCCAGCCGCGCCAGCGCGATGTCGTCGAGGCGGATCTTCGTCAGCGCCGTGGCGTGGCCGTCGCCGCGGCGCGGGTCGGTGTTCACCGCGTCCACCAGCTGGCGCACCGTGTGCTGGCCGTCGCCGATGACGAAGGGCGGGTCGCGGCGGGCCGCGGCCACGAGCCGGTCGCCCACCACCAGCAGGCGGAAGTCGTGCCCGGGCAGGAACTGCTCCACCATCACCTGGCCGATCTCCGAGGCCACGCGGTAGGCGATGTCGAAGTGGTCGCGGCTCTGGATGTTGACGGTGACGCCCTTGCCCTGGTTACCGTCGCGCGGCTTCACCACCACCGGCAGGCCGATCTGCAGCGCCAGCGCCCAGCCCTCGTCGGCGCTGTCCACCGGCCGGCCGCGCGGCACGGGCACCCCGGCGGCGGCGAGCAGGGCCTTGCTCAGGTCCTTGTCCTGCGCGATGGACTCGGCCACCGCACCGGTACGGTCGATCTCCGCCGCCCAGATGCGGCGCTGCTTCGCGCCCCAGCCGAACTGCACCAGGCTGCCTTCGGTGAGCCGCCGGTACGGGATGCCGCGCGCCAGCGCCGCCTGCACGATGGCGCCGGTGCTCGGGCCCAGGCGCAGGTCCTCGTCGAGTGCACGCAGCTCGGCCACCATGGCCTCGGTGTCGAAGGGCGCGTCGGCCGCGGCGGCGGCCAGCAGCTGCTGCGCCTGCTCGAAGGCGCGCAGGCCCACCTTCTCCTCCGTGTACTCCACCACCACCTGGAACACCCCGGGCTCGGGCGCCGGCGCCGTGCGGCTGAAGCTCACCGGGCAGCCGGCCTGCGTCTGCAGCGCCAGCGTCAGCTGCTCCAGCCAGCGCGCCAGCGGGATGGGCTCGAAATTGCCCACCGGGCGCACGTTCACCGCCGCGGGCAGGCGCTCGCGCAGGCGCAGCTCCAGCGGCGAGCCGGCCACGACGGCGCATTCCTCGGGCGTGCAGTGCACGATGGCCTGGATGGCCGTGTGCCGGCTCCACAGGTTGGGGCCGCGCAGGGCGCGGATGCGGCTGATCTCCATGCGCTTCCTCGGGGTCAGAGGGTGAGAGGAAATCCGGCGTGCCCGAGCAGACGCGTCAGGCGGTCCGAATCTAGGCGCAAAGCGCAGCCATAGCTGAAGCTATGGCGAGCATTTGCAACGACGAGTCGGGCCGCCTGGCGTGGATGAGCGGGCATGCGGGATTGCCTCTCACCCTCTCAGGCAGCCGCGTGCGCGGCAAAGGTTTCCACGCCGGCGGCCAGCAGCGACGGGCTCAGCCCGTGCGCCCAGGCCGCGGCCACCGCCGGCAGCAGCACCTGCGGCGGCAGGGCCGACGGTGCGTGCAGCAGCAAGGCGCGCTCGCTGGCACCGTCGCACAGCCACAGGCCGCGCGCATCGTGGCGCACGGCGCGGCCGCCGGCGGCGCGGTGCGCGGCCAGGGCGGCGGCATCGGTGGCGTACAGCAGCACGGCGCCGTCGCAGTGCTCGGCCAGCGCCGCCACGGCCGGGTCGTCGGCGTTGAGCACGCCGCAGCCGTCGGCCAGCACGACGTCGATCTGCGTGCGCAGCACGCGCGGCAGCTGCTCGGCGCTGCGGATGTCGTGGCGCTCCAGCGCCTCGGCACCGCCCATGTCGGTGACCACGCCGATGCGGCAGCGGTCGTAGGCCAGGCCCTGGTCGAGGATGGTGGCCGCGCCGTTCTCGAACACCGCGCAGTCGACCTCGCGGCTGACGAGCAGCCGCTGCGCCACCACGCTGTCGGTGGCATCGGCGTCGTCGATGCGGCGGCCGTTGAGGACCAGGCCGTCGCGGCAGGCCAGGCCCACGGCATGGCCGGCGAGCTGCAGCAGCCACGCCGTGAGACGGGCGATGGTGGCGGTGTCGCGGCTGCCGGCGATACCGACGATGGGGATGCGGCCGTCGGCGCCCTCGCCACCGCCGGCGCCGGAGGGGAACAGGTGCTCGACGATGGCGTGGCCCACCGCGCGCGGGTGGCCCACGGCCGGCTTCAGGTGGGCCAGCAGGCCCGGCCCGGCGTTGATCTCGACGATGGCGCCGCCCTGGGCCTGCAGCGGGCGGCCGATGTCCTCGGCCACCAGGTCCACGCCGGCGATGTCCAGCCCGATGGTGCGCACCGCCAGCTCCACCACGCGCGCCACCTCGGGGTGGACCTGCTCGGTGCAGTCGATGGCCACGTTGCCGTTGCGCTGGATCAGCACGCGGCGGCCGGGCTCCGGCACGCTGTCGCCGTCCAGGCCCTGGCGGGCCAGGTCGTGGCGGATGACGTCGTCGTCCTCGATGCGCAGGCGGGCCAGCGGGTGGTCCTCGGTGTCGCCGCGGCGCGGGTCGGTGTTGATCTGGGCGTCGATCAGCGCGCGCACGCTGCGCCGGCCGTCGCCGGTGATCCAGGCCGACTCGCCGCGCGCCGCCGCCACCACGCGCCCGGCCACCACCAGCACCCGGTGCTCGTCGCCCGGCACGAAGCGCTCCACCAGCACCTCGCTGCCGTGCGGCTCGGCCACCGCCCAGGCGGCCTCCACCTGCTCGCGCGTGCGCAGGTCCAGCGTGACGCCGCGGCCATGGTTGCCGTCGGCCGGCTTCACGACCACCGGCAGGCCGATGTCCTGGGCCACCTCCCAGGCCTCGGCCGGGGTGGCCGCCGACCGCCCCTCGGGCACCGGCACACCCACCTCGGCGAGCAGCCGCTTGGTCAGGTCCTTGTCGCCGGCAATGCCCTCGGCGATGGCGCTGGTGCGGTCGGTCTCGGCCGTCCAGATGCGGTGCTGGCGGCGGCCGTGGCCCAGCTGCACCAGGTTGCCGTCGTTCAGCCGGATGTGCGGAATGCCGCGCTCGGTGGCGCAGGCCACGATGTGCGCCGTGCTCGGGCCGAGGTAGGCGCTGTCGATGGCCTCGCGCACGGCCTGCACCGCCGACGCCACCTCCGCCGGCCGGGCGTTGACGAGGTCCATCAGCAGCCGGTGCCCGTGCGTCAGCGCGGTGCGCGCCACCACCTCGTCGCGCGCACGGAAGACCATGCGGTAGACGCCGTGTTGCGAGGTGCTGCGCGTCTGGCCGAAGCCGGTGGGCATGCCGGCCAGGTTGAGCAGCTCGATCACCACGTGTTCCAGCACATGGCCGAGCCAGGTGCCGTCGCGCAGGCGCTGGCCGAATCCGCCCACCTCGCCCACGCCGCAGTGGTGCTCGGGCACCGAAGGCAGCGCCGCGGCCAGGCGTTCCACGAAGCCGGGGATGCGGTCGGAGGGCCAGTCCTCCAGCACCCCGAGGTCCAGCCAGACCTCCAGCGCCGACCGGTAGGTCCAGAGGTTGGGGCCGCGCAGGAAGGTCACGCGCAGCAGGCGGATGTCGTCGAAGACCGTCATCGTGGGGCGCGCGATGCCGGGCACCGCGTGTGGGTTCGTTCGGGGACGGAAGCGGTGCGAATTGTGCGCCTTCCGGTGGCGCGCCATGCCCCGCCGAGGCGCAGCCGTGGCGGGGCCGCCGCACAACGCGGGTGCACCCGGCGCCGTTGACCGGCGGGCTTTGCGCCACAATCCGCCGCCTGCCCGCCACCATGACCACCGCCCTGCCCGCCGACGCCGCCCTGGACCCGGGCGAGACCCTGCGCGCCAGGCTGACGCTGGACCTGGCGGCCGACGGCCGCTTCGGCGACGGCGAGCTGCGCCTCACCGACCGCCGGCTGCTCGCCCGCGAGGCCGGCGCCACGGCCTGGCAGGCCTGGGCGCTGGCGCCCGGCCTGCGGCTGCAGCACGGCGACAGCGGCGGCCTGGCCGAGCTGTCGCTGCACGATGCGCAGGGCCGGCTGGCGCACTGGCGCTTCACGCTGGGCGCCAACCCGCAGGCCCTGGCGCTGCAGCAGGCCTTCGAGCGGCAGCTGCGGCGGCTGGACGATCCGGCGGTGGACGAGGACGAGCCGCCGGCCGACGACGAGGACTTCGCCGCCGAGGCGCCGGAGCGCCCGTCCACCTGGGTGCTGCTGCGGCTGTGGCGCTTTGCGCGGCCCTACCGCTGGCCGCTGGCCGGCGGCTTCGCGCTCACGCTGGGCTCCACCGCCGCGTCGCTGGTGCCGCCCTACCTGACCATCCCGCTGATGGACGACGTGCTGATCCCGTTCCAGAACGGCCAGCAGATCGACCCCTGGCTGGTGGCCTGGCTGCTCGGCGGCCTGCTGGGCGCCGCGCTGGCCGCCTGGATCCTGGGCTGGGCCAAGACCTGGCTGCTGGCGCTGGTGAGCGAGCGCATCGCCGCCGACCTGCGCACCACCACCTTCGAGCACCTGCTGCACCTGAGCCTGGACTACTTCGGCGCCAAGCGCACCGGCGACCTGATCGCGCGCATCGGCAGCGAGACCGACCGCATCAGCGTCTACCTGTCGCTGCACGCGCTGGACTTCGCCACCGACGTGCTGATGATCGGCATGACCGCGGTCATCCTGTTCAGCATCGACCCCGCGCTGGCCCTGGTGACGCTGCTGCCGCTGCCCTTCATCGGCTGGCTGATCCACCTCGTGCGCGACCGGCTGCGCACCGGCTTCGAGAAGATCGACCGCGTCTGGGGCGAGGTCACCAGCGTGCTGGCCGACACCATTCCCGGCATCCGCGTGGTCAAGGCCTTTGCACAGGAGCGCCGCGAGGCCGGCCGCTTCCACGACGCCAACCGGCGCAACCTGGCCGTCAACGACCGGCTCAACCGCACGTGGAGCCTGTTCTCGCCCACGGTGGGCCTGCTGACCGAGATCGGGCTGCTGGTGGTGTGGGGCTTCGGCATCTGGCTGGTCAGCCGCGGGCAGATCACGGTGGGCGTGCTCACCGCCTTCATCGCCTACATCGGCCGCTTCTACGGCCGGCTCGACTCGATGAGCCGCATCGTCTCGGTGACGCAGAAGGCCGCCGCCGGCGCCAAGCGCATCTTCGACATCCTGGACCACCACAGCAACGTGCCCGAGCCGGCGCAGCCGCTGCCGGTGGGCGGTGCCGGGCAGCCGCTGCGCGGCGAGATCGCGCTGCAGGGCGTGGGCTTCCGCTACGGCCCGCGCGCGGTGATCCGGCAGCTCGACCTCACCATCCGCCCCGGCGAGATGATCGGCCTGGTGGGGCACAGCGGGTCGGGCAAGAGCACGCTGGTCAACCTGATCTGCCGGTTCTACGACGTGACCGAGGGCCGCATCCTGGCCGACGGCACCGACCTGCGCCGCTTCGCGCTGGCCGACTGGCGGCGCCACATCGGCGTGGTGCTGCAGGAGCCCTTCCTGTTCTTCGGCACCATTGCCGACAACATCGCCTACGGCAAGCCCGGCGCCACGCGGGCGGAGATCGTGGCCGCGGCACGTGCGGCGCACGCGCACGAGTTCATCCTGCGCCTGCCGCACGGCTACGACAGCCTGGTGGGCGAGCGCGGCCAGGGCCTGAGCGGCGGCGAGCGCCAGCGCATCAGCATCGCGCGCGCGCTGCTGATCGACCCGCGCATCCTCATCCTCGACGAAGCCACCTCGTCGGTGGACACCGAGACCGAGGGCGAGATCCAGAAGGCCCTGGACAACCTGGTGCAGGGGCGCACCACCATCGCCATCGCGCACCGGCTGTCCACGCTCAAGCGCGCCGACCGCCTGGTGGTGATGGACCGCGGCCGCATCGTCGAGACCGGCACCCACGACGAGCTGCTGGCGCGCCAGGGCGCCTACTGGCGGCTGCACGAGGCGCAGCAGCAGCGCCACGCGGGGCTGGACGAATGAGCACGACGGCCCCCGGCACCACCGCGCTGGCGCTGGCGCGCGACGCCCACGGCCGGCTGGTGCTGACCACCGCCGACGGCACCCGCCACGAGGACGTGCACCCGGTGCGCGCCTTCCCCCTCACCGACCCCGGCGGCGTGGTGTCGCTGGTGGGCCCCGACGGCCGCGAGCGGCTGTGGGTGGACGACCCCGCCACGCTGCCGGCGCCGGTGCGTGCGCTGCTGGAGGAGGAGCTGGCCGCACGCGCCTTCGTGCCCGAGATCCGGGCGCTGCTGGCGGTGTCCACCTTCTCCACCCCCAGCGACTGGACGGTGGACACCGACCGCGGCCGCCACGTGCTGGTGCTCAATGCCGAGGAAGACATCCGCCGGCTGCCCGACGGCCGCCTGCTGGTGACCGACCGCCACGGCATCGCCTACCTGATCCCCAAGGCCGGCGCGCTGGACCGGCGCTCCAAGCGGCTGCTGGAGCGGTTCCTGTAGGCGCTACTGGAAGAATGGCGCGTGCCGCGCCACGAGCTCGTCCAGCGTGGCCGCGGTGCCCGACAGGTGCTGGCGCACGGCGGCCATCACGGCCAGCGGCTCGCCGCCGGCCACGGTGTCGAGGATGGCCTGGTGGTCGGCCAGGATGGCCAGGCGCTTGCCGCGCAGCGGCAGGTGCAGCCGGCGCACGCGGTCGAGGTCGGCGCTGCGCTCCACCAGCAGCGCGTGCAGCGCACCCTGGCCGGCCAGTTCGAACAGCGTGCGGTGGAAGGCGCGGTCCAGCGCCATGAAGCGCCCCAGGCCGGCGTCGTCGTCGGCTTGGCGGCGCTGCTCCTCGAGCACCTCGCGCGCGGCCCGCAGGTCGATCGCCGGTTGCCGCGTGGCCAGGGTCAGCGCCACCTCCAGCTCCAGCGCGCGGCGCAGGAAGATGGTCTCGCGCACGCGTGCCACGTCGATGGGCGCCACCTCCGTCCGCGATTGCGGCCACACCAGGATGAGACCGTCGGCCTCCAGCCGCAGCAGCGCCTCGCGGACCGGTGTCTGGCTCACACCGAAACCGTCGGCGATCTCGGCGCGCGACAGCTGGCGCCGCGGCGCCCATTCCAGCGACACGATGCGTTCGCGCAGGATCTGGTGAATCTGCGGCGCGATGGCCTGACGCCGGTCGAGCACGGCCCGCACCGGCGCGGGCGGCGGGGTGTCGAGCGGTGCGGCCTGCATCACCTGGATTGTGGCGCGCGGATCAGTAGATGTCGGGCTCGCCCGGGCCGGGCCCGAACTCGGCGCGCAGGAAGTCGAAGTCGCAGCCCTTGTCGGCCTGCTCGATGTGGCGCGCGAACATCCAGCCGTAGCCGCGGTGGAAACGCGGCGGCGGGGGTGTCCAGGCGGCGCGGCGGCGCGCGAGTTCCTCGTCGCCGACCATCATGTTCAGCGAGCGCGCCGGGATGTCGAGCTCGACGATGTCGCCGTCCTTCAGCAGCGCCAGCGGGCCGCCCACGTAGGCCTCGGGCGCCACGTGCAGCACGCAGGCGCCGTAGGAGGTGCCGCTCATGCGCGCGTCCGACAGGCGCACCATGTCGCGCTGGCCGCGCTTGAGCAGGGCCTTCGGCATGGGGATCATGCCCCACTCGGGCATGCCGGGGCCGCCCTGCGGCCCGGCGTTGCGCAGCACGAGCACCGTGTCGGGGTGGATGTCCAGGTCCTCGTCGTCGATGATGCGCTTGAGGTCAGGGTAGCTGTCGGCCACCAGCGCGGGCCCGCGGTGGCGGAAGAACTTCGGGTCGCAGGCGGCGGGCTTGATCACCGCGCCGTCGGGCGCGAGGTTGCCGCGCAGCACCGCCAGCGAGCCCTCGTGGTAGACGGGGTTGTCCAGCGTGCGGATCACGTCGGCGTTGAAGACGCGGGCCTCGGCGATGTCCTCGCCCAGCGTGCGGCCGCTGACGGTGCGCGCGGAGAGGTCCAGCTTCGAGGACAGATTCTTCATCAGCGCGGGCAGCCCGCCGGCGTAGTAGAAGTCCTCCATCAGGTGGCCCTGGCCGGCGGGGCGCACGTTGGCGATGACGGGCGTGGTGCGGCCGATGGCGTCGAGATCGTCCAGCGTCAGCGGCACGCCGGCGCGCCGCGCCATCGCGATCAGGTGGATGATGGCGTTGGTGGAGCAGCCGGTGGCCATGGCCACGGTGACGGCATTCTTCACCGCGGCCGGGGTCATGATCTGGTCGGGCCGCAGGTCCTCCCAGACCATCTCCACGGCGCGGCGGCCGGCGGCGGCGCACATGCGCGGGTGGTTGGCATCGGGCGCCGGGATCGAGCTGGCACCGGGCAGCGTCAGGCCCAGCGCCTCGGCGATGGCGGTCATGGTGGAGGCGGTGCCCATGGTCATGCAGTGGCCGTGCGAGCGCGCGATGCCGCCTTCCACGCCCAGCCACTGGGCCTTGCTGAGGTGGCCGGCGCGGCGCTCGTCCCAGTACTTCCAGGCGTCGGTGCCCGAGCCCAGCGCCTGGCCCTCGAAGTTGCCGCGCAGCATGGGCCCGGCCGGAATGTAGACGAAGGGCAGGCCCATGCTGAGCGCCCCCATCACCAGCGCCGGCGTGGTCTTGTCGCAGCCGCCCATCAGCACCGCGCCGTCCACCGGGTGGCAGCGCAGCAGCTCCTCGGTGTCCATGGCCAGCATGTTGCGGTAGAGCATGGTCGTGGGCTTGACGTAGCTCTCCGACAGGCTCAGCGCCGGCAGCTCCAGCGGGAAGCCCCCGGCCTGCAGGATGCCGCGCCGCACGTCGTGCACGCGCTCCTTGAAATGCATGTGGCAGGGCTGGGCGTCGGACCAGGTGTTGACGATGGCGATCACCGGCTTGTCGGCCCAGTCCTCGGGCCCGTAGCCCATCTGCATGGTGCGCGAGCGGTGGCCGAAGGAGCGCAGGTCGTCGGGCGCGAACCAGCGGGCGCTGCGCAGGTCGGCAGGGGTCTTGCGGCGGGTGGCGTTCATCGTGCGTAGCGTAAGGGGCCGGTTGGCTTTCAGCGGCCAGCGGCGGCCACCGTGCCCGTCACCGGTCCTCGTGGTTTTCCCGGGCATGTTCTGTGACACTAATATACTAGAGTGCAAGTGCGGCGCGCGCTCCACACAAACCCGGGGCTGTGCGCGCCACCTGCCCACCAGGCCGGGCGCACCGGCCCGCCACCAACCCTTGGAGGAGACACCCATGCAACGCCGTTTGCTCATCGCCGCCACGGTCGCCGCGGCGGCCGGCCTGGCCACCGTGCCCGCGTTGGCGCAGGCGCCGGCCGACTGGCCCAGCCGGGCCATCCGGATCGTCAGCCCCTTCCCTGCCGGCGGCACCAGCGACGTGATGGCGCGCATGATCGCCGCGCCGCTGAGCAAGGAGCTCGGCCAGCCGGTGATCGTCGAGAACATCGGCGGCGCCGGCGGCGTCATCGGCACCCAGCGCGCACTGCAGGCCCCGGCCGACGGCTACACGCTGATCCAGACCGGCGTGGGCCAGAACGCGGTGGCGCACGGCCTCAACCCCAAGCTGCCCTACGACTCGGTGAAGGAGTTCGTGCACATCACGCAGGTGCACTCGGGCCCCAACGTGCTGGTGGTGCACCCGGACCAGCCCTTCAAGTCCTTCCAGGAACTGGTGGCCTTCATCAAGAAGAACCCGGGTCGCATGAGCTATGGCTACACCCACGCGGCCTCGGGCCACATGGCGATGGAGCTGCTCAAGCAGGTCGGCGGCGACAAGGGGCAGCCGCTGTTCATCGTCGGCATCCCCTATCGCGGCGGCGGCCCGATGATGCAGGACATGCTCGGCGGCCAGATCCCGATGATGTTCATCAACCAGGACGTGGCGCTGCCGCACGTCAAGGCCGGCAAGCTGCGCCCGCTGGCGGTGACCAGCCTGGCCCGCAATCCCCTGTACCCCGACGTGCCCACCATCGCGGACACCGGCGTCCAGGGCTACGAAGCGCTGAGCTGGTCGGGCCTGTCGGTGCGTGCCGGCACGCCGGCGCCGGTGGTGGCGCGGCTGGAGGCGGCCATGAAGAAGATCATGAGCTCGCCGGAGATCGTGCAGCGCATGGAGGGCGTGGGCTTCGTGGTCCCGCCCCAGGGCTCGGGGCCGTACGCTGCCTTCGTGCAGGCCGAGCTGGCCAAGTGGGCGCGCGTGATCCAGACTGCCGGCATCAAGCCCGAGTGAACCTTGCGGAGCCCGCTGCCGATGACCGACCACGCCCCCGAAGCCATCGACGCCGCCGTGGCCGCCGCCGCGGCCGCGGCCGACACCTGGGCCGCCAGCGACGGCGCCACCCGCGCCGCGCTGCTGCGCGGCCTGGCCGGCGCGCTGGAGGCCGCGCGCGACACCCTGGTGCCGCTGGCCGACCGCGAGTCGCACCTGGGCCCGGCGCGCCTGAACGGCGAGCTCGACCGCACCGCCTTCCAGCTGCGCGGCTTTGCCGGCCGCGTGGCGGCGGGCGACGCCTTCGTGCACACCGACGACCCGGCCGTCGCCGGGGCGCCGCCGGCCGGCCACCCGGCGCTGCTGCGCGTGCGCGTGCCGCTGGGGCCGGTGGCCATGTTCTCGGCCAGCAACTTCCCGTTCGCCTTCTCGGTGCTGGGTGGCGACACCGCCTCGGCGCTGGCCGCCGGCTGCCCGGTGGTGGTGAAGGCGCACCCGGCGCACCCCGGGCTCTCGCGCGCCACCGCGGCGCTGGCCGCGGGCGTGGTGGCGGGCCTGGGCCTGCCGGCGGGCGTGTTCGGCATGGTGGAGGGTGCGGCGCCCGCCGTGGGCGTGCAGCTGGTGCAGCACCCGGCCATCGCCGCGGTGGCCTTCACCGGCAGCCTGCGCGGCGGCGCCGCGCTGCAGGCGGTGGCGCAGGCGCGGCCGCGGCCCATCCCGTTCTTCGGCGAGCTGGGGTCGGTCAACCCGGTGCTGGCCCGCCCGTCGGCGCTGGCCACCCAGGGCCCGGCCCTGGCCGCCGCGCTCGCCGGCTCCATCACGCTGGGCTGCGGGCAGTTCTGCACGAGCCCGGGCGTGATCGTGCTGTTCGACGACCCGGCCTCCGACGGCTTCCTCGATGCGCTGGCCTCGGCGCTGGCCGATGCCCGCCCGCACGCCATGCTCACGCCCGGCCTGCGCGCCAACTTCGACGCCGGGCTGGCGCGCTGGGCCGCCACGCCAGGGGTGCGGTGGCGCGTGTCGCCGCAGGCCGGCGGCGACGCCCCGACGCCGGCCCTGGCCGTCACCGACGCCGCCACCTTCGTGCGCACGCCGGCGCTGCACGACGAGGTCTTCGGCCCGGCGGCGCTGGTGGTGCGCGCAGCCACCACGGCCGACGCGGTGGCGGTGCTGCAGGCCATCGGCGGCAGCCTCACCGTCACGCTGTGGGGCGCCGACGGCGACGACGCGGACACCCGCACGCTGGTGCGCGCGGCCATGCAGACCGCGGGCCGCGTGCTCTTCGGCGGCGTGCCCACCGGCGTGGCCGTCACCGCCGGCCAGCAGCACGGCGGGCCCTGGCCCTCGTCCACGCGCCCCGAGACCACCTCGGTGGGCTGGGCGGCGATGGACCGTTTCCTGCGCCCGGTGGCCCTGCAGGACGCGCCGGCCTGGCTGCGCGCGCAGGCCGGCCGGCCCTGCTGAACCCTCTCCCTGAAGGCCCCCATGAACCCCGAGACCCGAACCAAGCTGATGGGCGTGAGCACGGCCACGCTGTGCACCGCCCTCTACAAGCGCGGCCTGCGACAGCAGTTCATTCAGGACGTGCGCCCGCTGAACCCCGGCCTGCCCAACATGGTGGGCCCGGCCTTCACGCTGCGCTACATGCCGGCGCGCGAGGACCTGAACCCGATCTCGGTGTTCGAGGACCGCGACCACCCGCAGCGCAAGGCGGTGGAGACCTGCCCGCCTGGCGCGGTGTTCGTCATCGACAGCCGCAAGGACGCGCGCGCCGCGTCGGCCGGCGGCATCCTGGTCAGCCGGCTGATGAAGCGTGGCGTAGCCGGGGTGGTCACCGACGGCGGCTTCCGCGACAGCCCGGAGATCGCCCGCCTGGCCATCCCCGCCTACCACCAGCGCCCCAGCGCCCCCACCAACCTGACGCTGCACCAGGCCATCGCCATCGACGAGCCCATCGGCTGCGGCGACACGCCGGTGTTCCCCGGTGACATCGTGGTGGGCGACGCCGAGGGCGTGGTGGTCATCCCGGCCGGCATCGCCGACGCGATCGCCGACGAGGCCGTGGTCATGACCGTGTTCGAGGACTTCGTGCAGGAGAAGGTGCTCGAGGGCCGCAGCATCCTGGGCCTGTACCCGCCCACCGACCCGGCGACGAAGGACGAGTTCGCCGCCTGGCGCGCGGCACGCGGCCGCTGAGCGCACCGACCGCAACACTCGGGCACGCGGGGCGCGCGCCGACGCGACGGCCGGGCTCGCGCCAGAATGGGGCATGCCCGTTGCAGACCCGCCCGCAAGCCCGCCAGCTCAGGGGCCCGACGATGACCTGCTGAGCCAGCTCGCCCGCTCCTGGGCGGTGGCCGGCACCGGCGTTGCACTGTTCGACCCCGAGGACCGGCTGCGCTTTGCCAACGCCTGGTTTGCCGACACCTACGGCGTCGACCCCGCGCTGGCGCCGACCTGGGAGGACATGCTGCGCCGCTGCCACGTGCTGCGCCGCGGCGTGCTCATCGAGGCGGACGACTTCGACGCCTGGATCGCCGGCGTGCGCCGGCGCTACCGGCGCCGGGCGGTGCGCAGCTTCGCCTCCGACCTCTGCGACGGGCGCTGGGTGTGGGTGACCGAGAGCCTGCGGCCCGACGGCTGGCTGCTGATGGTGGTGGCCGACGTCAGCGGCCTGAAGGCCTCCGAGACCGCCGCACACCGGGCGCGCGAGGAGGCTCAGCAGCGCGCGCTGCGCGACCCGCTGACCGGCCTGCACAACCGCCGCGCGGTGGAGCCGCACCTCGAGGCCATGCTGGCCGATGCGCTGGCCATGCGCTGGCCGGTGTCGGTGGCGCTGATCGACCTCGACCACTTCAAGGCGATCAACGACCGCCACGGCCATGCGGTGGGCGACGAGGTGCTGCGCCACTTCGCCGGGCTGCTGCAGCAGGAGCGGCGCCCGCAGGACATCGTGAGCCGCATCGGCGGCGAGGAGTTCCTGCTCGTGCTGCCCAACACGGGCCCCGACGGCGCGCTGCAGGCGCTGGCGCGGCTGCGCGCCGCACTGCAGGCCATGCCCGCCGCACCGGGCCGCCCGGCCTATGGCTTCTCCAGCGGCGTGGCCACCGCCGAGCGCGGCGAGGGCGCCAGCGCGCTGCTGCGCCGCGCCGACGCGGCGCTGTACGCGGCCAAGGGCGCCGGGCGCGGCCGCGACCAGCTGGCCACGGGCCCGTGACTTGCATGAGGCACCCGCTCCTCCCCGCACCACACCGCCCATGAACGCTCCCGAGACCGCCGTGGCCGCCCCGACGACCACCCCCCTGCCCCGCATCGACACGCACCGCCTGTGGGCCAGCCTGATGGCACTGGCGGAGATCGGCGCCACGCCCCGCGGCGGCGTGTGCCGGCTGGCGCTGAGCGCACTCGACCGCCAGGCGCGCGACCTGTTCGTGCGCTGGGCCCGCGAGGCCGGCTGCAGCGTGCGCGTGGACGCCATCGGCAACCTCTTCGCCCGCCGCGAGGGCACCGACCCCGGCCTGCCCGCGGTGGGCACCGGCAGCCACATCGACACCCAGCCCACCGGCGGCAAGTTCGACGGCAACTACGGCGTGCTGGCCGGCCTGGAGGTGCTGCGCACGCTCGACGACCATGGCATCCGCACGCGCGCCCCGCTGGAGCTGTGCGTCTGGACCAACGAGGAGGGCTCGCGCTTCGTGCCGGTGATGATGGGCTCGGGGGTGTACGCCGGCGCCTTCACGCTGGAGCACGCGCTGTCGGCCACCGACCGCGGGGGCACCTCGGTGCGCGACGCGCTGGCCGCCATCGGCTACGCCGGCACCGCGCCGGCGGCACTGGCCGACGGCGCGCCGCGCTTCGGCGCCTTCTTCGAGGCCCACATCGAGCAGGGCCCGGTGCTGGAGGACAGCGGCGACGTCATCGGCGTCGTCACCGGCGCCCTGGGCCAGCGCTGGTACGACGTGGTGCTCACCGGCCTGGAGGCGCATGCCGGCCCCACCCCGATGGACCTGCGGCGCGACGCGCTGCAGGCCGCGCTGCCGCTGATGCAGGCGGTGGATGCCATCGCCCGCGCCGAGGCGCCGCATGCGCGCGGCACGGTGGGCTGGGTGCAGGTGTTCCCGAACTCGCGCAACACCATCCCCGGGCGCGTGAGCTTCACGGTGGACTTCCGCCACCCCGACGACGCCGGCCTGGCGCGCATGGACGCCGCGCTGCGCGCGGCCGTGGCGCAAGTGCAGGCCGAGGGCCGCGTGAGCGTGGACCTGGCGCCGGTGGTGGACTTCCCGCCGGCGCCCTTCGACCCGGCCCTGGTGGCCCGCGTGCGCGCCGCGGCCGTGCGGCACGGCCTGCCGCACCGCGACATCGTCAGCGGCGCCGGCCACGACGCGGTCTACGTGGCGCGCACCGCGCCCACGGCCATGGTCTTCGTGCCCTGCAAGGACGGCATCTCGCACAACGAGGTGGAGGACGCGCGCCCCGAGCACCTGGCGGCCGGCTGCCAGGTGCTGCTGGAGGCCATGCTCGAGACCGCCGGGCGCGCGGCGTGAGGACGCTGCCGCTGCAGCCGCTGACGGCGGCCGGCTTCGCATCCTTCGGCACCGTGGTGGAGGCGGCCGCCGGCGGCGCCGCCATCAACGCCGGCAGCGCCCGGCGGCTGGAGCCGGTGCCGGCACTGGACCTGCAGCGCGACGCCGGCCGCGCCGTGCTGGCCATCTACCAGGCCGAGGCGCGCCGCTTCCCGTTCGAGGCCCGGGTGCTGGAGCGTCACCGCCTGTCGGACCAGGTCTTCCTGCCGCTGGGCGGTGCACGCCGCTGCGTGCTGCTGGTGGCCCCGGCCGCGGTGGCGCAGCCGCGCGCCGACGACTGCCGCGCCTTCCTCACCGACGGCCTGCAGGGCGTGCGCATCGCCGCCGGCACCTGGCACCACGGCCTGCTGGCGCTGGACAGCGGGCCCTGGGTGGTGCTGGAGCGGCGCGGCGAGACGCCCGACTGCGACGAGGTGACGCTGGACGAGGCCCTGACGCTGCGGCCCTGACGCTCAGGGGCCCACGCCCGCCGCCGCCAGCCGCTCGGCCAGCGCCACCAGCGCGCGGTCGCTGCCGCGCGGGCCGAGCAGGCTCAGGCCCATGGGCGCACCGTCCCGGCCGGCCAGCGGCAGGCTCAGCTGCGGCGTGCGCGCCAGCCCGGCCACGCAGAGCAGGCGGATGGCCCGGTTGCGGTAGTCCTCGAGCGCGGTTTCGGGGTCGCTGCGGCGCGGCGCGATGTCGGGCATGGTGGGCAGCAGCAGCACGCCGTCGCTGCCGAGGATGGCGTCCAGGTGGGCCGTGAAGCGCTCGCGCAGGGCGGTGGCATCGGCCACCTGGGCGTCGGTGACGCCGCGGCTGAAGGCAAAGCGCTCGGCCACGCCCGGGCCCAGCGGCGGCGCATGGCGCTCGATCAGCGGGCCGTCGGTGAGCCAGGCCTCGCGGCCCTGGATGTGGCGGAAGGCCCAGTACATGGCGTCGAAGCTGTCCAGCACCACGTTCACGGCGGTGGCGGTGCCGAGCACCGCCTGCACGTGGGCGGCGGCGTCGTGCGCGCTGGCCTCGGCCGCCGGCGCCAGCTGTGCCCACAGGTCGGCCGGCCAGAGCAGGCGCGTGGGCGCGGGCACGCTGTCGGGGCCGAGCAGCACGTCGGCCACGCGGGCGAAGGTGGCGGCATCGCGGGTGAACCAGCCGCAGGTGTCCAGGCTGGGCGCGAGGTCCAGCGCACCGGCCAGGCTGACGCGGCCGTGCGTGGGCCGCAGGCCCAGCAGCCCGCAGTGGCTGGCCGGCGCGCGCACGCTGCCGCCGGTGTCGGTGCCCAGGGCCACGTGGCACAGGCCGTTGGACACCGCCGAGGCCGAGCCGGACGAGGAGCCGCCGCTGATGCGGTCGGGCGCGGCGCCGTTGCGCGGGGCGCCGAAGTGCGCGTTCTGGCCGTTCATGCTGAAGGCCAGCTCGTCGGTGACGGTCTTGCCGACGAAGCGTGCGCCGGCGTCGAGCAGCCGCTGCACGCTGGGCGCGGTGCGGGTCTTGATGCCGGACATCGCCAGCACGATGGGGCTGCCGCCGCCGGTGGGGTAGCCGGCCACGTCGAACAGGTCCTTGGCGGCGAAGTCCAGCCCCGCCAGCGGACCGTCGGGGGCATGCGCCACCGGGGCGTCGGGATAGGGCACGAAGGCGTGGATGCCGCGGTCGTCGATCATGCGTGCGGGGTGTGGGCGAGGACGGGGTGGGCCGGCGTGGTGTCGGCGGTGACGTCGGTGCGCAGGCAGCGCGCCAGGTGGCCTGGCGCCAGCTCCACGGCCGCGGGCTGCTGCGTGCGGCAGGCGTCCTGCGCCAGGCGGCAGCGGTCGGCGAAGGCGCAGCCCGGGGGCAGCTTGCTCAGGTCGGGCGGCGAGCCGGGGATGGTGACCAGGCGCTGGCCCTTGTCCATGGCGCCATGCGCGCGGCTGCGCAGCAGCGCCTGCGTGTACGGGTGGCGCGGCGCGTGGATGAGCTCGCGCGCCGTGCCTTCCTCGACGATGCGGCCGGCGTACATCACGGCAATGCGGTCGGCCACCTCCAGCGCGGCGCCGATGTCGTGGGTGACGAAGACGATGCCCAGGCCCAGCTCCTGCTGCAGCTCGCGCAGCAGGATCAGCACCTGGATCTGCACCGTGGCGTCCAGCGCGGTGGTGGGCTCGTCGGCCAGCAGCAGCTGCGGGTTGCAGGCCAGCGCCAGGGCGATCATCGCGCGCTGGCGCATGCCGCCGCTCATCTCGTGCGGGTAGGCGGCCAGCCGGCGCTCGGGGCTGGGGATGCGCACGCGCTCGAAGAGCTGCAGCGCCCGCGCGTGCGCCTCGGCGGCGCTCACGGCCTCGTGGCGGCGGATGCTCTCGACGATCTGCGCGCCCACGCTGTACACCGGATCCAGCGCCAGCAGCGGCTCCTGGAAGATCATGCTGGCCACCTTGCCGCGGTAGTCGGCCAGCTCGCGGTCCTTCATGGCCAGCACGTCGCGGCCGGCGACCACGAGCTTGCCGCCCATCGTGGTGCGGCGCGCCGGGTGCAGCATCAGCATCGTGCGCAGCGTGACGCTCTTGCCCGAGCCGCTCTCGCCGATCAGCGCCACCGTCTCGCCGCGCTTCACCTGCAGGCTCACGCCGCTGACGGCGCGCACCGGCGCGCGGCCGCCGCTGAAGGTGACGCTGAGGTCGGCGATGTCGACCAGCGGCGCGCTGTGGGTGGCCGCGTTCATGCCGCCACCTCCTGCGCGGCGGCCGCGCTGTGGCCGCTGCCGGGCTCATGCATCAGGCAGGCCACGCCTTCCGTCACCCCCGGCAGCGCCAGTGCCTTGCGCGAGGGCACGCGCTGCGCGCACACCGCCTCGGCGCGCGGGCAGCGCGGGTGGAAGCGGCAGCCGCCGGGCGGGTTGATGGGGTTGGGCGGGTCGCCGGCCAGCGGTGCCTGCAGGGTGCGGCGGTCCGGGTCCATGCTGGGCATGCTCGACAGCAGCGCCTTGGTGTAGGGGTGGCGCGGGGCCTCGAACAGCGCCTCGGCGGCGCCGACCTCGGCCACCTCGCCCAGGTACATCACCATCACGCGGTCGGAGATGTAGCGCACCACGTGCAGGTCGTGGCTGATGAAGACGTAGGTGAGGCCGAACTCGTCCTTCAGGTCCATCAGCAGGTTCAGCACCTGGGCCTCGACGCTCTTGTCCAGCGCCGAGACGGCCTCGTCGAGGATCACGATGCGCGGCTGCAGCGCCAGCGCGCGCGCGATGTTCACGCGCTGGCGCTGGCCGCCGGAGAGCTCGTGCGGGTAGCGCTCGGCGAAGCGCGACGGCTCCAGGCCCACCTTGGCCAGCAGGGTGCGCGCGCGCTCGACGGACTCGGGCACCGGCACGCCATGCACCTGCGGGCCGAAGGCGATGCTGTCCTCGATGGTCAGGCGCGGGTTCAGGCTGGCGTAGCTGTCCTGGAACACCATCTGCACCTGGCGGCGGTAGGTTTTCAGCGGCAGGTCGCGGCTGCCCACCAGGGCCCCGTCGAAGATGACCTCGCCGGCCGTGGGCTCGATGAGCTGCATCAGCAGGCGGGCGGTGGTGCTCTTGCCGCAGCCGCTCTCGCCCACCACGCCCAGGGTCTCGCCGGCGAAGACCTGGAAGTTGACGTCGTCCACCGCACGCACCACGCCGCCGCCGCGGCCCAGCGCGTCCTTCTTCAGCGGGAAGTGCTTGACCAGGCCCTGCACCGCCAGCAGCGGCTTGCGCACCGGGGTGTCCATCACTTGTTGTCCATGGCGGCGCGGAGCGAGTCGCTCAGCAGGTTGAAGGCGATGGACGTGATGAAGATCATCACGCCCGGCAGCGCGGCCACCCAGGGCTGCACGTAGATGGCGGTGCGCAGCGTGTTGAGCATCAGGCCCCACTCGGGCTCGGGCGGCTTCACGCCCAGGCCCAGGAAGCTCAGGCCGCTGGCGAGGATCATGCTCACCGCGATCAGGCTGGTGGCATAGACGAAGATGGGGCCCAGCACGTTGCCCAGCACGTGCACGCGCACGATGGTGAAGGCACCGGCGCCGCTGGCGCGCGCGGCCTCGACGTAGTCGCGGTTGCGCACCTGCGTCGTCACGCTCTCGGCCACGCGGGCGATCGGCGGGATGAAGACGATGGTCAGGCTCAGCAGCGCGTTGCCGATGCCCGCGCCCAGCGCCCCGCTCAGCGCGATGGCCAGCAGCACGCTGGGGAAGGCGTAGAACACGTCGATGGTGCGCATGATCGCCGTGTTGGTGAAGCCGCCCGCGTAGCCTGCCAGGATGCCGATGGCCGAGCCGATGACGAAGGCCAGGATCACCGGCGTGATGCCCATGAACAGGCTCAGGCGGGCCCCCACGATCAGACGGCTGAGCAGGTCGCGCCCGAGCTCGTCGGTGCCCAGCGGGTGGCCCTCGGTGCCGATGGGCTTCAGGCGCGAGAGCATGCTGCTGGCCTGCGGGTCGGCCGGTGCGATCCAGGGGCCGAACAGGGCCATGGCCAGCAGCGCCAGCACCAGGCCGGCGGCCACCCAGAACACCGGGTCGCGCATCACGCGCGTGCCCACGCTGGCCCAGTAGCCGCGGGAACGTGCCGCCGGCCCGGCGGCCGGCGCGGCAGGGGTGATGACGGCGCTCATGACCGCGCGATCCTCGGGTCGAGCAGCGACTGCACGATGTCCACCACCACGTTGAGCACGACGAAGAACAGGGCCAGCACGAGGATCGTGCCCTGCAGCAGCGGCAGGTCGCGCTGGAAGATGGCGCTGTTGAGCAGGAAGCCGGTGCCCGGCCAGGCGAACACGGTCTCGATGAGGATGCTGCCGCCCAGCAGGTAGCCCAGCTGCAGGCCCATCACGGCCAGCGCGGTGGGCGCGGCGTTCTTGACCACGTGGCGGAACACGCCGAAGTGCGTCAGCCCCTTGGCGCGCAGGCCGACCACGAACTCCTGGGCCAGGATCTCGGCCACCAGCGCGCGCACCGTGCGCGCCACGATGCCCATGGGGATCACGCTCATGGTGATGGCCGGCAGCAGCAGGTGCTGCACGTGGGCCCAGTCCCAGGCCCAGTCGCCGCTGCCGCCGGGGCCGGCGCCGGTGGCCGGCAGCCAGTTGAGCTGGGCGGCGAAGATGATCACCAGCACCATGCCCAGCCAGTAGTGCGGCACGCTCACGCCCAGCACGCTGAGCAGCGAGGCGCCGCGGTCCACCCAGCTGTTGCGGAAGTAGCCGGCCACGAAGCCGAACAGGCAGCCGAAGAAGAAACCGATCAGCGTGGCCACCACCGCCAGCCGCAGAGTGTTGACCACCGCCGTCATCACCTCGGTGGTGACGGGGCGGCTGCTGGCGATGCTGGTGCCGAGGTCACCCTGCAGCGCGCGCCAGACCCAGCTGAAGAACTGCTCGGGCAGGCTGCGGTCGAAGCCGTAGAGGGCCCGCAGCTGGTTCTGCAGGTCCTCGCTGGCGTCGGGCGGCAGGATGGCAACCAGCGGGTCGCCCGGTGCCAGGTGCACGAGTGCAAAGCACACCAGGGCCACGCCGACCATGATGGGCAGCGTGTACAGGATGCGTCTCAGCAGGTAGGCCAGCATGCACCGGGCTCCGGGTCAGCGTTGCGCCGTCACTTGATCGACATCGGCGCGATGTCGATGAACCAGCTGCGCGGCTGCACCACGCCCTCGACCTTGGCGCTCATCGCCCGCGGGCCCACGTCGTGCGCGATCCACACGAACGGCGCCTCCTCCACGATGCGCGCATGCAGCCTGGCCAGCGCCGCGTCGCGCGCCTTGTCGTCGAAGCTGGTGCGCGCGTCGGCGATCAGCTTGTCGAACTCGGCGTTGCCGAAGTAGCCCCAGTTGTTGCTGACCGGCGGGAAGGTCTTGGTGCTGGTGAAGCGCACCATGGCGAAGAACGGGTCCATGGCCGCGAAGCTGACGTTGATGGCGTTGGTGCCGTTGGCCGACGGGTCCTTCACGCCCTTGCGCCAGTTGGTGAACAGCGTGTTCCACTCGATGACGTCGAACTCCACGTCGAAGAAGCACTGCTTGAGGCTCTGCTGCACGAACTCGTTCATCGGCAGCGGCTGCATCTGGCCCGAGCCGCTGGCGCTGATCTGCACCTTCACCTTCAGCGGCTTGGCGGCGCTGAAGCCGGCCTCGGTCATGAGCTTCTGCGCGGCGGGGACGTCGTAGCGGATGTCGAACTTGGGGTTGCCCCACCACGGGTGGCCCGGCGGCACGGTGCCCTTGGGCGGCGCCATCATGCCGCCCAGCAGCTTCATCAGGCCCAGGCGGTCGACGCACAGGTTGGCGGCGTGGCGCACGCGCTTGTCCAGCCACGGCGAGCCCTCGGCGAAGCTGAGCTGCCAGGGCCAGACGTGCGGCTGCTGGTTGAAGTAGATCTTGTGGCCGCGCTGCTGGATGGCGGCCATGGCGTCCGGCGCCGGGGCCTCGATCCAGTCGACCTGGCCCGACAGCAGGGCCGCGGTGCGCGCGTTGGCCTCGGGCATGGGCAGCATCACCACGCGGTCGATCTTGGGCGTGCGCTTGGGGTCCCAGTAGGCCTTGTTGGCCACCAGCTCCAGGCGCTCGCGCGGCACGAAGCGCGCCATCTTGAACGGGCCCGAGCCGCTGGCGTCGGCGGCGAAGGCCGTCCACGCGGCCTTGGCCTTGTCGGCCGGGGTGGCGCCGGGCGCGGCGTCGAACTTCTTCTGCCAGTGCGCGGGGCTGGCCATGAAGAGGTTGGTGAGGTTCAGCGGCAGGAAGGAGTCGGGCTCGCTGGTGGTGAGCTCCACCGTGAGGTTGTCGATCTTGCGCGCGCTGCGCAGCGTGGGCATGCGGCTGGCCGTCACGCCCACCTGGCTGGCGTCGAAGTGCGGCGCGTCCTTGTCGAGCACCTTGCGCACGTTCCAGACCACGGCGTCGGCGTTGAAGTCGCTGCCGTCGTGGAACTTCACGCCCGGGCGCAGCTTGAACACCCACTTGGTCTTGTCCTTGGCGTCCACCGCCCAGCTCAGCGCCAGGCCGGGGATCAGCACGCTGGGCGCGTCGGCCTTGGAGAGGTCCCAGTGCGTCAGCGCGTCGTACATCGGGATGCCGGTGAAGCGGTTGCCCTCGAAGCCCTGGTCGGGCTGGCCGAGGGTGCGCGGGATGTCGGCAGCCGTCATCGCGATGCGCAGCACCTTCTCCTGGGCGCTGGCCGGCAGGGCCGTGGCCGCCAGCACGGCAGCCGCCGTGGCCAGCACGGCATGGCGGAAGGGGGCGGATCGCGGGGACGGGACTCGGGTGTTCATGGCGCTTTCTCCTGGCAGTTCAACGGGGGTTGCAAGGGACGTGCCACATCGAGGTGAGCACGCCGAGGGTCAGGGGCGGGGTCAGGGGCAGGGTCAAGGGAGGCCGGCCGCCGGTGGCGGCCGGGTCAGCAGGTCCAGCAGCGGCGGCGACAGGCCCTGCCACGGGCCGGGCGCGGGCGCGCCGGGCAGCGCGGCGGCGGGCGGCGGGCCGAGCGCCAGCGCGCAGGCGGCCTCCAGGGCCAGGGCCACGTTGTCGAGCACCGGCACGGCGAGGTCGGGGGCGGCGGCGGCCACCGCCGGCGCCCAGCCGGCGAGCCCGGCACCGCCGAGCAGCACGCTGCGCGCCTGCGGCCAGCGCCCCACGGCGCTGCGCGCCGCATCGGCCAGCACCTGCGCCGAGCCCGCGGGGTCGGCAGCCAGTTCGCCGCCGCTGCGGGCCACCGCCTGCACGCCCAGCATCGGCGCGGGCAGGCCGAGCGCGGGGGCCAGGCGGCCGAGCATCGGCACCCAGGCCGGCCCGCCGGTGACCACGACGAAGGGGCCGCGGGCCGCCGCGGCGTGCATCGCGGCCTCGGCCAGCCCGAGCACCGGCACGCTGGCCACGGCGCGCAGCGCGAACAGGCCCGGGTCGCCGAAGCAGGCCAGCAGCACGGCCGTCGGGCGGCCGTGCGCCGCCACGTCGACCGCCAGCGCGTCCAGCGCGGCGTGGGCGGCGATGGCGGCGGCGGCCTCGTCGGCGATGTAGCGGGCCCCGAAGCGGGCGGTGGCCACGCGCACGGCGAGCCCCGGCGGCGCGATGGCCCGCGCCGCGTCCAGCAGCCGGCGGCTGACCTCGTCGCCGGTGTTGGGGTTGATCAGCAGCAGCGTGCGCATCGGCGTGCCGGGCAGGCCTGCGTCGTGGGCGGTCACTGCGGCAGGCCCAGGAGTTCGGCCAGACCGGGCACCGGGCGCTCGCCGCTGTGGAAGCTGAGCTGGGCCTCCAGACGGCGCAGGTGCTGGTCCATGGCCTCGGCCGCAGCCGCCTTGTCGCGCAGCTTCACCGCGGCGAGCACGGTGCGGTGCTCGCGGCAGCCGCAGCTGGCGCCCGCGCCACCGGCGCGCGCACCCTGCGACGGGTCGCGGATCTCCTGCGGCCCCCAGCGCATCAGCGCCAGCGAGGTGCGGGTGACGAGCTCGCGCTGCAGCCGCGCCAGCGTGGCGTTGCCGGCGCGCTCGGCGATGTGCAGATGAAAGCCGCCGGCCATGCGGATGGCGTCGTGGCGCTGGCCGGCCTCGCGCGCACGCTCCTCGTCGACGATCCAGCCGTGCAGGGCCCGCAGGTCGGCCGGCGTGGCGCGGTCGATGAAGCCGGCCAGCAGCACCGGCTCGACGAGGCGGCGCACCGCGAAGACCTCGCGCGCGTCCTCCGGCGTGGGCTCGGCCACACGCGCACCGGCATGCGGCACCAGCGTCACCAGCTGTTCGCTGGCCAGCCGGATCAGGACCTGGCGGATGCGCGTGCGCGACACGCCGAAGGCCCGGCCCAGCTCGTCCTCGCGCAGCCGCGTGCCCGGCAGCAGCCGCTGCTCCAGCATGGCGCCGAACAGGCGCGCGTGGATGTCGGCGTCGCTGGGCGGGGCCGTGGGGGTGACGGTGGGGGCAACCGGGCTCACGGGCCAGGGCTTTGCAGGATGCGTGCCCGATGTCCGGCCACGCGCGTCACCGGCCGCCGGACCGCGCATACGGGCCAGCCACCCGCCTGTCTACACACCTCTGCACCGATTGCATACGATCCGGTGCACCGAATGCGTGCACGGGGCACCAGGGTGGAAGCGTCAGATCGCCATGCGGTCCTTCACCCCGTCGGCGGCCATGTCGGCCCCGCGCCCGCGCATGACGATCTCGCCGCGCTCCATCACCAGGTACTGGTCGGCCAGCTCGGCGGCGAAGTCGTAGAACTGCTCCACCAGCACCACGGCGATGGGCTGGCCGTCGAGGCCGCGGTCGGCCAGCATGCGCAGCGTGCGGCCGATGTCCTTGATGATGCTGGGCTGGATGCCCTCGGTGGGCTCGTCCAGGATCAGCAGCCGGGGGCCCGGGGCAAGCGCGCGCGCGATGGCCAGCTGCTGCTGCTGGCCGCCGGACAGGTCGCCGCCGCGGCGCTGCAGCATCTGCTGCAGCACCGGGAACAGCGCGAACAGCGTGGCCGGCACACGGGCCGAGCCCGGGCGGCTGGCCAGGCCCATGCGCAGGTTCTCCTCCACCGTCAGCCGGTTGAAGATCTCCCGGCCCTGTGGCACGTAGCCGATGCCCCGGCGCACGCGCTCGTAGGACGGCGCGGCGGTGATGTCCTGGCCGTCGAAGCGCACGCTGCCGCCCTTGACCGGCACCACGCCCATCAGGCTCTTGAGCAGCGAGGTCTTGCCCACGCCGTTGCGGCCCAGCACCACCGTGATCTCGCCGACCCGCGCACTGAAGGACAGGCCGCGCAGGATGTGGCTGCCGCCGTAGTACTGGTTCAGCCCCTCGACCTGCAGCAGCGGAAGGCTCTCAGCGGCCAAGGTACACCTCGATCACCTTCTCGTCGGCCTGCACGTCGGCCAGCCTGCCCTCGGCCAGCACGCTGCCCTCGTGCAGCACGGTCACCTTCTTGCGGCCCTCGGTGAGCTGCGCCACGAAGTGCATGTCGTGCTCCACCACCACCAGCGAGTGCCGCCCCTCCAGCGACAGGAAGAGCTCGGCGGTGCGCTCCGTCTCCTCGTCGGTCATGCCGGCCACCGGCTCGTCCAGCAGCAGCAGCACCGGGTCCTGCATGAGCAGCATGCCGATCTCCAGCCACTGCTTCTGGCCGTGGCTCAGCAGGCCGGCGGTGCGGTGGCCCTGGTCCTTCAGGTGGATGAGGGCGAGCATCTCGTCGAGGCGGTCACGCTGGGCACCCGTCAGGGTGGCGAACAGCGCGGCGCGCACGCGGCGGTCGGCCTTGAGCGCGAGCTCCAGGTTCTCCAGCACCGTGAGCTGCTCGTAGACGGTGGGCTTCTGGAACTTGCGGCCGACGCCGATCTGCGCGATCTGCGGCTCCTTGAGCTGCAGCAGGTCGATGGTGGAGCCGAAGGTGACGCGGCCGGCGTCGGGCCGGGTCTTGCCGGTGATGACGTCCATCATCGTGGTCTTGCCCGCACCGTTGGGGCCGATGATGCAGCGCAGTTCGCCCACGTCGATGGTCAGGCTGAGCTGGTTCAGGGCCTTGAAACCGTCGAAGCTGACGCTGATGTCCTCGACGTAGAGCGCCACGCCGTGGCGGAAGTCGGGGCCCTCCTGCAGCAGCGCGCCGCTGCGGCCGCGCGCCGCGGCCATGCGCTCGGCCCCGCCGCGCATCAGGTCGGGGGTCATGCGCGCTCCTGGGGCTGACGGCGGCGCAGGCGGTCCACCAGGCCCACGATGCCGGCCGGCAGGAACAGCGTCACCGCGATGAACAGAGCACCCAGGAAGTACAGCCAGTACTCCGGGAAGCTCTGCGTGAACCAACTCTTGGCGCCGTTGACGAAGAAGGCGCCGACGATGGGGCCGATGAGCGTGCCGCGCCCGCCCACCGCGGCCCAGATGGCGATCTCGATGCTGGCCGCGGGCGTCATCTCGCTGGGGTTGATGATGCCCACCTGCGGCACGTACAGCGCGCCGGCGATGGCGCACATCACGGCCGACAGCGTCCAGATGCTGAGCTTGTAGGCCACCGGGTCGTAGCCGGTGAACATGACGCGGCTCTCGGCGTCGCGGATGGCCTGCAGCACGCGCCCGTAGCGGCTGGTGACGATGGCACGTGCCATCACGAAGAAGCCGATCAGCACCACCGCCGTCAGCACCGCCAGCGCCACGCGCATCTCGCCGGTGGCGATGGGCACGCCCAGGATGCGCTTGAAGTCGGTGAAGCCGTTGTTGCCGCCGAAGCCGGTCTCGTTGCGGAAGAACAGCAGCATGGCGGCGTAGGTGAGCGCCTGCGTGATGATGGAGAAGTACACGCCCTTGATGCGCGAGCGGAAGGCGAACCAGCCGAACACGAAGGCCAGCAGCCCGGGCACCGCCACCACCAGCAGCATCTGCAGCACGAAGCTGTCGCTCCAGGCCCAGTGCCAGGGGAGCTCCTTCCAGTTGAGGAAGACCATGAAGTCGGGCAGCTCGCTCTTGTACTGGCCGTCGGTGCCGATCTGGCGCATGAGGTACATGCCCATGCCGTAGCCGCCGAGCGCGAAGAACAGCCCGTGCCCCAGGCTGAGGATGCCGGTGTAGCCCCAGATCAGGTCCATCGCCAGCGCGCAGATGGCGTAGCACAGGATCTTGCCGATGAGGCTGACCATGGCGTCGGACAGGTGCAGCGCGCTGTCGGCCGGCACCACCAGGTTCAGCACCGGCAGGCCCACCACCACCGCCAGCAGCGCGGCAAGCACGGCGGTCCAGCCTTGCGGGGAAAGCAGGCGCGTATTCATCGGTGGACTGCTTTCCGCCCACAGCGGCCGGTGGCCGCTCCGGGTCTCAAGACCCGATTTCCGTGGGCTCCCCCGAGCCCCCTCCGAGAAGGGGCTCCAGCCGGTTCGTCGACACCCCGCCAGCCCCCCTCCGCGAGGGGGACTCCAGCATGCTTGTCGAGTCGGCCTGCCGGCCGACAGACCCGGCACCCGCAGTGCGTTTGCCCCGCACGCCTCGCTGCGTCCGCAAGGCGGCGGCGGGCAGGCCTGGGGCGCGCTTTGAGGACGCCGAGCATCGCAGGGCCCGAGGCCGCGCGCGTCAGCGCGCTTCGTAGACTGACTCGCGGCCGACGTTCGACCACAGCGAACGAAGTGAGCGGAGGGAGTTCGGCCGCGGGCCTCGGGACCGAGAAGCGCAGGGGAGTCGGAGCGAAGCGGAGACCGTCCGGGCAGCGCGCCCCAGGCCTGCCCGTCGTCGCCTTGCCGCTGCGATGCCCGCATGCGAGAGCAGCGAGCATCTGAAACGGGTGGATGTCCGGCACTCTCGTCATGCCTCGGCACTCCGCCCCTTGACCGCGAAGACCCCCTGCGGCCGCTTCTGGATGAAGCCGATGATGAAGATCAGCACCATGATCTTGGCCAGGACCGCGCCCTGCCAGCCCTCGAGCAGCTTGTTCAGCACGCCCAGGCCCAGCCCGGCGTAGACGGTGCCGGCCAGTTGCCCGACGCCGCCCAGCACCACCACCATGAAGCTGTCCACGATGTAGGCTTGGCCCAGGTCGGGGCCCACGTTGCCCACCTGGCTGAGCGCGCAGCCCGCCAGGCCCGCGATGCCGGCCCCCAGCGCGAAGGCATAGGTGTCCACGCGCGCCGTGTGCACGCCCACGCAGGCGGCCATGCGGCGGTTCTGCGTCACGCCGCGCACGAACAGGCCCAGCCGCGTGCGTGCGATCAGCAGCGCCATGCCGGCCAGCACCAGCGCGGCGAAGATGCCGATGGCGATGCGGTTGTACGGCAGGATCAGGTTGGGCAGCAGCTGCCAGCCCCCGGACAGCCAGGCCGGGTTCTCCACCGCCACGTTTTGCGCCCCGAAGACCGTGCGCACCGTCTGCATCAGGATCAGGCTGATGCCCCAGGTGGCCAGCAGCGTCTCCAGCGGCCGGCCGTAGAGCCAGCGGATCACGCTGCGTTCCATCGCGGCGCCCACGAGTGCCGCGACGAGGAAGCTCATCGGAATCGCGGCCACGATGTAGAGGTCGAAGGCTTCGGGCGGCAGCCAGGCGCGGAAGGCGTTCTGCACCAGGTAGGTGGCATACGCGCCGATCATCATCAGCTCGCCGTGCGCCATGTTGATCACGCCCATCAACCCGTAGGTGATGGCCAGCCCCAGCGCCACCAGCAGCAGGATCGAACCCAGGCTGATGCCGGTGAACAGCACGCCCAGGCGCTCGCCCCAGGCCAGGCGCGATGAGATGGTGGCCAGGCTGGTGTTCAGCGCCGCCTTCACGTCGGGCTCGGTCTCGGCGGCCAGGCGTTCGATCAGTAGCGCCTTGGTCGCCGGCTGGTCGCTGGCCGCCACCAGCTTCGCCGCGGCCAGGCGCTTGGCCTTGTCGGGCGAGGCGATCAGCGCGGTGGCCTTCAGCAGCGTCAACTCGGTTTTCAGCGTGGCGTCGGTCTCGGCGGCTTCGGCCTTCTCCAGCAGCGCGAGCTTGCCCTCGTCGATCTGGTCCTTCAGCGCTCGAACAGCCTGCGCGCGCTGCGTGCGGTCGGGTGCAAACAGCTGCAGCGCCGCCAGCGCCGCTTCCAGCTCGCGCCGCATGCGGTTGTTGTTGACCACGTCCTCGGCGTCGTCGGGCAGCGTGGCCGCGGCGCCGGTGGCGGCGTCGGTCACCTGCTCGCCGCGCACGATGAAGGCACGCCCGCCGGCCACCTTCACCTCGTCGGCCAGCAGCGCCTGCACGAACGCCGCCAAGCCCGGGTCGGCCGCCGCCACCGATTCGTTCAGCGCCGCCAGCCGCGCATCGCTGTCCCCGGCCGCGATGCGCGCAGCCCGATCCGGCGTCAGCGCCGACGCGGACAACGAAACGAACAACATGAAGAGAGTGACCAGCCGATGCACTGCACGTGACCCGTTGAGAAGTGAAGTCAGGCGTGGACAGGGCCGCAGGCCCGTCCACACCCTCAAGCGGACGCCGTGGACCGGCTCCGCCGGTCCACAGGCGTCGCCCCCCCGGGGGGGAGCGGCGCAGCCGCTTCGGGGGGGGTCACTTCCTCACGGGCTCGTCCTTCTTGCCCTTGTTCTCGGGGATGTACGGGCTCCACGGCTGGGCCTTGACCGGGCCGGGCGTCTTCCACACCACGTTGAACTGGCCGTCGGCCTTGATCTCGCCGATGAACACGCTCTTGTGCAGGTGGTGGTTCTTCTCGTCCATCTTGCTCACGATGCCGCTCGGCGCCTTGTAGGTCTGGCCGGCCATCGCGGCGATCACCTTGTCGGTGTCGGTGCTCTTGGCCTTGGTCACGGCCTGCGCCCACATGTGGAAGCCGATCACGCTGGCCTCCATCGGGTCGTTGGTCAGCGGCTTGTCCTTGTGGCCGGCGATGCCCTTGGCCTTGGCATAGGCGGCCCACTGCTTGATGAAGGCGTCGTTGGTCGGGTTCTTGATCGACTGGAAGTAGTTCCAGGCCGCCAGGTGGCCCACCAGCGGCTTGGTGTCGACGCCGCGCAGCTCTTCCTCACCCACCGAGAACGCCACCACCGGCACGTCGGTGGCCTTCAGGCCCTGGTTGCCCAGTTCCTTGTAGAAGGGCACGTTGGAGTCGCCGTTGATGGTGGATACCACCGCGGTCTTCTTGCCTTCGCTGGCGAACTTCTTGATCTTGGCGATGATGCTCTGGTAGTCCGAGTGGCCGAAGGGGGTGTACTCCTCCATGATGTCGGCGTCGGGGATGCCCTTGGACTTCAGGAAGGCGCGCAGGATCTTGTTGGTGGTGCGGGGGTAGACGTAGTCGGTGCCCAGCAGCACGAAGCGCTTGGCGCTGCCGCCGTCCT